>Ga0207732_100013_pt1 | contig 384986 bp, 428 predicted proteins | sample A23P1SouthBayCA_FD_187733 | JGI IMG/M metagenome (GOLD analysis project Ga0207732, IMG submission 187733) | Aerobic enrichment media microbial communities from Eden Landing Ponds, California, USA - A23 P3 (4) (SPAdes) | ecosystem: Environmental > Aquatic > Marine > Unclassified | place... | reverse complement strand
GAAGAGGGGGAAGTCGTCTCCCTCGAACGCGTCCTCGTGTAGTTTTTCCACCCGCGCCTCGTCGGGTCGGTATGCAGATTGGGACCGCGGACGCCGACAGCGGCGAACTCGACCACGGATTCCTCCCGGTGACCGACCTCCCGACCGGCGGGACCGAACGCATCCCCGTCACGGTCGCGAACGGCCGCGAGGACGGGCCGACGGTGTGGGTGACGGCGGCGATTCACGGCGACGAAGTGACGGCGTTCGCCGCCGCGCGCGACCTCACCGCACGTCTCGACCCCACAGAACTCTCGGGTGCGGTCGTGGTCGTCCCCACGCTCAACCCCGCCGGCGTGCGGCGGGGCGTCCGCACGTCGTACTATCACGACGACGACCCGAACCGCTACTATCCGGACGCGGGGAGCGAGAACTACCGGCCGCCGCGCGTGCAGGAACTCGTCGACGAGCGCGTGTTCGAGGCGTTCACCGAAACCGCACCGGCGGACGCGCTGCTCGACCTCCACACGGCGGGCGTCGGGAGCGTTCCCTTCGCCATCCGTGACCGCGTGCTGTACGGCGACCGGCGGGACGAGTCGGCCGCCCGCGCACTCGCGGACGAACTCGACTCTCTCGCGAACGCCGTCGGCCTCCCGGTCGTGAACGAGTACGCGGCGGAGGAGTACACGGGCGAGTCGCTCCAGCGCTCGACCGCGGGCGCGGCGCTCAACGAGGCCGGAATTCCCGCGCTCACGCTCGAACTCGGGTCGCCGGACGTCGTGGACGACGACATGACGGCGCTCGGCGTCGCCGCCTGCTTCCGCGCGCTCGACGCCCTCGGCGTCACCGCGCGCTCCGACGACCTCGCGGCACCCGTGGAATCCCCGGTCGACTTCCCCGTCAAACGCCGCGTCGGCCCGCACGCGGACACAGCGGGTCTCGCAGCCCACCACCTGCGCGCCGGCGACAGCTTCGAAGCCGACGACGCAATCGCCGCCGTCACCGACCCGCACGGCCGCGAGCAGGGCACCCTCACCGCCGACTCGGACGGCTACGTCCTCGGCCGCCGCGGCCTCGCCGTCTACGAGAACGACCCGCTGTACAGTCTCGCCGTCCGCGACGACGGCGACCTCGTCGTCCCCCGCGACGAGTGAAACGAAGGCCTTAATGCCGGCGCTGTCGTTCGAAAGAGTGTGGGGCCGTGGGGTAGCGGTATCCTCGGCGCATGGGGTGCGTCGGACCCGAGTTCGAATCTCGGCGGGCCCACTTCTCTCTAATTTCACGCAGAGCGGGCGCTCCGTCGGCGTTTAATCATATTCGGTGTAACCCTTTTATCCGTACCCACCCCACCTTCTATCGTGAGAAACTGTGGAAGGACACCAGCGCCGTGTGTTAGTAGTGGAGGACGCGACGGACCTGCGCGAACTCTACGCGACGTGGCTGTCGCCTGACTACGACGTGGTATCCGCGGAGACGCTCGCGGACGCGCGTCGCGCGCTCGACGACACCGTGGACGTGGTGTTGCTCGACCGGAAACTCCCGGACGGCCGGGGGGAGGAGTTACTCGTGGACGCCAAAGACCGTCCGTGTCGAGTGGGGATGCTCACCGGGGTCGAACCCGATTTCGACATCATCGACATGGGGTTCGACGCGTATCTCGTGAAACCCGTCGACCGCGAGGACGTCCTCGACGCGGTGGCGCACTTGCTCGACCTCCGTCGCTACGAGGACGATGTGACCGAATACTTCCGGGTGGCGTCGAAGAAAGCGGCGCTCGAAACCGCGAAACCACCGGTCGAACTCGAAGCGAGCGAGGAGTACCAGCGTCTCTGCGAGCGCTTCGAAGGGCTGGCTGCGTCGACAGTGGCGTCCTCGACGGACACGCAGACCGTGCGAACGCTCTTTCGCGACCTCGAGACGAGCGTCTAAGTGTCGCCGAACGACTTCAGTACGAAGATGAGGAGGACGACGATGCCGATGACCGGAACGATGAGGACGAGCATCGGATTAGTCGTGATGCGCGTCGACGCGGTCACGCCAACCGCGAGATAACACAGGACGAACGCGACCGCGGGGCCGACCAGCACCCACGCCCACGCCGGCGACCGCTGTGTCTCCGGTTCTTCTTCGATTTCCGGTTTCACGAACCCGACGTCGGTCACGCCGAGCGAACGCGGCGTGCACTGCTGTTTGACGAGCCACCACGCGTCCCTGGTGTCGTTCGGGAGCGCGTGCACGAACACGACGAGGTAGTCGTACGTCCGCCCGACGGTTTCGAGGTGATTGCGGAGGCCTGCCGTGCCGTACGTCGAGAGGCCGTCGACGATTTCGACGCCGACCGTGCCGTCCACGACCACGTCGCACTCGCGCGTCCCGGTCCGCGTCTCCACCACCGAATCGCCGAGGACGTGGTCGAGCCGTGCGCGCACCCACTGACCGAGATGGCGGCCCTCTGGTGGGTCGGCGAACTCGGTTCTGCGGAGCGCGGTCTGTACGTCGTCGAAGACGCGGCGGCCGTCACGCTCGACGGCGGTCGTGGTTCTCGCGGACGGTGTGCGCGCGCTCGCGGACGAATACTCTGTGCTCATAGACCCGGCACGGCCTCCCGTACCGAGTGATACTCTCGCACCTATGGCCGTCGTATTACTGCCGAAACACGTTACGGGATTCCAGAAGTCGACCTAACTCTTTAGGCCGCATCCGTCTCGTCGAACACGTCGCCGAGTACGCGGCCGAGCGCCTTCCGGAGGTGTTGGTGGAACGTCGGCGCGCTCACGTCCATCGCGTCCGCGACCTCCTCGCCGGTGTGTTCGCGCGGCCACGCGAAAAACCCGTGTTCGTACGCCGTCCGGAGCGTCTCGCGCTGTTTGTCCGTCAACTCGTCGACGAACAGCGCGCCTCCCCCGGTGTCCGTGCGGGTGCGTCGCGCCAGTTCGATGCCGGGAATCCGGTCAGCCACCGCGTCCACGAACGGTCGAACTTCCCGCGTGCGGGGGAGCGTCACCACGACTTCCGCGTGCGAGGGGTGTGCGCGAAACGACTTCACGGACGCGCCGTAGGTCGCCATCGCGTCCACGCACGGGAACGACGTGACCACGAGACCGACGAGCAACCGCTCGCCGTCCGAGTCGAACGCGTCGGCGCGCGACACCGACACCAGGGACTCCGCCGTCGACACCACGTCGTCTACGTCGGCGTCTCCCGGCGCGGACACGTACACCAGCCACGACCCGTCGTCTTGGGCTAACACTTCCTCCAGCGTCAACGCCACACCCACGCGTCGCGCGACGGTTTCCACCGGCCCCGCCGGGTCGTCCACGCGGAATTCGAGCTCCACGTCCCCGCCCGACACCAGCGCCTCCTTTCGCTCCACCGCGTTCAACGCGTTCGCCATCGTCGCCGCCAACTCCGCGAGGATGTCCCGCTCCTCGCCCGCGAACTGGTCGCCGCTCTCGCCGTACACGCAGAGAACGCCGTAGGACTCCCCGCCGAACGAGAGCGGGAACCACGCGGCCGACCCCGCGCCCGTCGTGAGCGCGCGCCGCCGCCACCCCGCACCCGCCGCCGCGACGAGGTCGGCTTCCACGACCGGCCGCCCCTCCCGGACCGCACGCACTGCCGGCGTCTCCGCCGCCTCCAGTTCGTCCAGAAGTACCTCCCCGTCTCCCGCCCACGTCCGCGGCGATACCTTCCCGTCGTCGACACCGCCCACCCACGCGAACACGTACGGCCCGTCCGCACACAACGACTCGCACACCGCTTCTTCCACGTCGCTCCGCGACGACGCGCGCACCAACTCCGACTGGATGCGTCGAACGAGCGTGTTCGTCCGGTTCGCCTCCGCCAACCGCTCCGTCTTCGCCGCCAACTCGCGTTCCTGCTCGCGCAACGCCGCCTCCTGCGCGTGCCGGTCGAGCGCCGCCGCCGTGTTCTCCGCGAGGATTTCGACCGTCGCGAGGTTCACGTCGTCGAACGTCTCCGCCGTCCGCGACCCCGACACCAGCAATCCGTACGACCCGACCGGAACGAACAACTCCGACGCCACCACCGTCTCCGGATTGTAGGCGTTCTCGTGGGACGAAACGTCCGCTACCACCCGGGTCTCGCCCTCGACGAACACGTCGAACGCGATGGACCCCCCGTCCTCGAACACGGGCAACTCACCGAACAACGCCCGCGTCTCCTCCGTCGCCGCTGCGGGAACCAGCGCGCGCTCGTCGTCGTCCCACCGATACATCGCCGCCGCTGGCAGCCCCAACAGGTCGTCCGCCGCGTCCAGCGCGATACGGTACAACTCCGCTTCCGACTCCGCCGACATCAACGCGCGCGTCGTATCGTGCAGCGTCGTCACCGCTCGCTCTCGTTCCACGCGCTCGCTCACGTCCCTCCCGAGCGTCGCGACATGCGTCACCTCACCAGAACCGTCCGTAATCGGGGAGAACGTGAGTTCGTAGGGCACCCGTCCCGACGGCGTCTCCACGTCCACGTCGATACGCGCACTCCCCGACGACACGGCCTCCGCGAACGCCGCTTCCACCGCGTCCTGCTGGGCCGCCGGAATCACCGCCGAAATCCCCTCGCGCTCCATCTCCGCGTCCGACAACCCCGTCACCGCGTTCAACCGCGAGTTCCAGTGGGTCGGCCGTCCGTCCACGTCACACACGTAGAACACGTCCTGAACCGACTCGATCGCGTTCTCCACGAACGCCTCGCTCTCGTCCAACAACCGCTCCGTCCGATACGCTTCCGCTGCGTTCACCACCGTATTCACCAGGATGTCGAACTGCCCCCGGCCCGGTTGCTTTTGGACGTACTCCGTCGCCCCCAGACTGATCGCTTCGCTCGCCACGTCCTCGCTCCCCGCCCCCGTCAACAACACGAACGGCAGGTCGCCGTCCACATCCCGAACCGCCGCCAAGAACTCGAGACCGTCCATCCCCGGCATCTCGTAATCGCTCACCACACAATCGAACTCTTCTCCAATCACGCGGTCGAGCGCCCGCTCCGGATCGGACTCCGCAGCCACGTCGACGTCGCTCCGCGACAGAAACGCCTCCGTCACCGACAGAAACGACTCGTCGTCGTCGACGAGCAACACGCGAAGCGAGTCAGCCACCATACACGCCTCACTCACCCACGGGATTTAGGGGTTGTTTTCAAACACTGGCGTCGCCACTACGACGCGAAAAAGAACGAAAGAATGCCGCGTGAGACCGCTACCGGCGGTCAGTCGTTATTTAGTTCTCGCGGCGGAGTGCGAGGAGCGCGGCGCCGAGCACAGCGACGAGCGCGATGCCGAGACCGAAGCCGGGCGAACCGCCGCCCGAGCCGCCTTCGGTCGTCGTGGTCGTGCTCTCACTCGTGCTGGTCGTACTCTGCGTGGTCGACTGCGTCGTACTCTGCGTGGTCGACTGCGTGGTCGACTGCGTCGTACTCTGCGTGGTCGACTGCGTCGTACTCTGCGTCGTCGTGCTCTGCGTGGTGGTCGTGCCACCAGTGGACGCGACGATGTTGCCGGACGCCGACGAGTCGGTCAGTTCGTTCGTGATCGTGAACTTGTCTCCCTCGTTGATGCCGTTAGGCGTCGTGAGGTCGAAGCCAGTCGCGGTCCACGAACCGTCGGGCTGGACCGTGACCTTCTGCTTCTTGTAGAACGGCGGCTGCGTGCCGTCCGCTTCGATGATCACGTTGAACTGCGTACCCGGAGCGAACGTCGACGTGCCGGAGATGGACTCGTTGTCCGTGGCCGTGATGTTCGTCGGGTCCTGCGCGTAGGAGATCGAGCCCGTCGCGATGTCGAAGGACGTCATGACGGACTGGTTGTCGCTACCCGCGAGGAGACGGTCGTCAGCGACCGTGACAGTCACGTTGAAGTTGTCGCCGGAGGCGACCGAGGGGTTCTTGTTGCCCTGCTCCCACGTAACTTCGCTCGGCTGGAACGCCACGTAGTACGAGTCGTTCTCAGCGTCGGAGATGAACGTGATGTCCCCGCTGGACGCGGTCACGTTCAGGACCTTCGGATCACGGTTGGCCTTCGGGTTGGTCTGCTCGACCATAACCGTCAGGTTCCCGTTCAGGAACGCATTGTCGAGGCCGTCCTGCGCTTCGACGAGGCCACCGAGGCCGGTCGCCGAGATCTGGTGGACGACGTAGTCGCTACTGACGATGGAGTCGTCCTGGGTGAGCGAGCCGGACTCGACGAGGCTCTGGACCGTGACGTCGCTGTCGGTGAAGTCCGTGCTGCCGGGCGCAGTCCAGACCTTCACGCTGTCAGTCGAACGGTCCGAGATGGTCAGCGACGCAACCGAGTCCGGAGACCGGAGGGTCTCCGAGACGTTGGCGCTCTGCCGCGCGTACATGTTGTACGACGGGCTGCTGTCGAGGAGGTCGGTGAGGTCAGTCTGACCTCCGTAGCTGATGTCGTCTTCGCTGTTCTTCACGCTGACCGGGTTCGAGTCGCCGGCAGTGTACGTGTTGAACAGGATGGTGACCGTTCCGTCATCATTCGCGTCGGTGACGGTGACGTTCGCCTGGTAGCCGGATTCGTCTTCTTCACCGATGACGACCTGAGCCGTCGAGGCGGGACCCGAGAACTCAACGGGGATCTCGACGATACCGCCCTGCGCGACACTGAAGCTCGCGTCGCCGCCGAAGTCAACTGCGCCCTCGGCGGTGGACGTGACGCTAACCGTGTCGGAGGTGACCTCGACACCGGTGTTCACGTCGGTCGCGGTGACCGTGTAGTTACCAGCGTCGAGCTGACCGAGGTTGAAGTCCGCGTTACCGTCGGAGTCGACCGAGACGGTGTCGGAGGTAACCTCTTCGTCGTCAGAGTTCATGACGACGAGCTTCACGTCACGGTTGATGTCGTCTTCCGTGACCGTGCCGGTCAGGTCATCGTTCGTCTTGATCGACGTGTCGTCCAGCGAGATCGAGAGACCGAGATCGCTCAGAGCGAGCGTCGCGGCGGCACTGCCGCCTTTGACGCTAACGTTGTAGTCGCCCGTGTCGAAGCCGTCCGTGTTGAGGACGTAGACGTGGCTACCTGCGCCGGTGCCACGGGTGACGTCCTTGCTCGGACCGCTGATTTTGAGCGACGTATCGGAGTTACCGACTTCAAGCGCGACGTTCGCGCCAACGTACGCCTCACCGTCGGTGCTGCTGCCGACGTTGAGCGTGTTCGGTGCGAACGTAACGGACTTCGTGGTCGTGGACGGCGCGTTGCCGTTGGAATCCTCGAAGCCGTAAACAGTCACGTTCTTGACGTTGCTGTAGGCTTCGGAGGTCTGGATAGTGACCCGGTTCGAGCCGCCGAGCGTGAAGTCGGTCCCGGCGTCAAACTGCGTCGTCGAACCGTCCTCGAAGCCAACAACAGCGTACGCACTGGAATTGGAAACGATGTTCTCGCTAAACGCGAGTTCAAGGATCGGGTTTCCGTTTCCACCGTTGGTCACGTAGTGGGTCGCCTTCCGGAAGGTCGGGGAACCGGATTCGGCACCGGTGTCCGAAACGGTGAACGTCCCAACTTCGTAATCCGAGATGTCTCCATTGGTGCTGTCCTCGACGGAAGCGTCGACGGAGACTGTCTTGTCGCTGCTGACGTATCCAGCGTCAGCCGTGACGTTGACGGACACGCTAACGTCAGAGACGTTGTTGTTGTTGGTATCCGGACTGACGTCGAAGGTGACCTGATTGTCCGATCCACTGCCCGCGTCTTGGATTTCCGCGGTGCCAGTGATGGACAGGTCACTTCCGTCAGAGTTGTTGGTGACGGTAACATCGTTGACGTTCGTAATCGAAACCGACTGGTTGAACGTCACAGTAAGGGTGTCGGTGTTACCGTCCGAACTCAGGTTGTTGAAATCGTACGATGCGTTGAAGGTGTGAGTCGTACCTTCGTCAACCGAGGATGTCCCAGTAGAGCCATCGATTGCGAGGCTGCTACCTGTGGGACTGTCCGCGGCGGCCGCTCCACCAGTGAACGCGACGGCGCCAGCGAAGACGCTGAGCACCATCAGCGCACTGAGGAGTACGCCACGGAGTTTCTGATTGTTTCCTGTCATAGTTTGTTTCTAGGGTCGCACGCCAGTTTTCGGTTCGCTACTTACTCTGCTGACGCACATGGGTAGGGGTACGGAACCAAATACATGAGCCTCCATTAAATGCTTTGTGTGTTTCACCCCTCTCGCCGGTCGCTAGACGGCCGTCTCAGGCCTCGTAAATGCTTTGTGCAAGGGGTGGGGGAAATCGTTTAAGTGGTGTGTGGTGACAGGGAACAAGGAAAAACGGCTAGCGTCGGATTCGGCGGAGTTCGGCGCGGATGGCGTCGCGTTTGAGGAGGCAGAAGCCGGCGAAGATGACGAGGAATCCGACGGCGGTGGTGGCGTCGAGCTGTTCGCCGAGGAACGCGAAGCCGGTGATGGCGGCGAAGACGGGGGCGACGTAGGAGACGAGGTTGATTTCGATGGGGCCGACGGAGTCGAGGAGGTGGAAGTAGATGAGGAAGCCGACCGCGCTCGCGCCGACGGCGAGGTAGACGACGGCGGCGACGGATTCGGTATTCCACGTGACTGCGAGCGGTTCCCCCATGCCGAGGCTGACGACGTGCATGAGGAGTGCGCCGCCGACCATCGACCACGCTTCCATCGTCTCGATGGGGAGGCCGGCGTCGACGACTTCGGTGAGAACGCTTCCGAGCGCGAACGACGCGGCGGCCCCGAACACGAGGAGTAAGCCGAGCGTGTCTGACGAAGTGAGGCCTCTGCCGGGGTCAGCGAGCACGGCGACGCCGACGAGTCCGAGAAGCAGGCCCGCGAGACCCGCGGGCGCGAGGCGCTCCGACGGGAGGAAGACCCGGGAGAAGCCGGTGGTGAGGACGGGACTGAGGCTCACCACCACCGCTGCCGCGGCGCTCGTCACCTCGGGGTTGCCTTCGCCGACGAAGAGGAAGACGTGGTAGCCCGCGATGAGGAACACCGCGCCGATTCCCACGAGCACCCACTCGGCGCGCGTCTCGGGTCGCGGTTTGTCGGTGACGTACCACGCGTACGCGAGCATCAACACGCCCGCGACGTCGTACCTGACCGCCGCGAACAACACGGGCGGGAAGAACTCCAATCCGGCTTTGATAGCCATGAACGCCGCACCCCAGAGCGCGGCGAGCGTGAGGAACAGAGCGAGATTCCGATACCTGGACACGGTACGACTCTTCACCCGACCCGCCTTAGCGTTTCGAACCCCGACGTTCCTGCCGGATGGCGCGCACCACGTCCTCCCGGGTGACGATACCGACGAGTTCGCCGTTCTCGACGATGGGGATGCGGTTGACGTTCGGGTCGTCAGTCGCGAGCACGTCCAGCACGTCGTCCAGCGTCGCGTCCGGGCCGAGCGTCTTCACGTCCCGCGTCATCACCTCGCGGACCGCCTTCCCGGCCGCAGAGGCGAGGTCGAGTTCGGCGTCGAGTTCGTCCCACGACAGGTCGATCGCGTACTCGACGGTTTCGAGGAAGGGCGGGAGGCCGATGGGAATCCAGAGCGTGCGGTCGCTCGGTTCGAAGAGGTCCACGAAATCGCGCTGGGTGACGACGCCGACGAGTTCGCCGTCCTCGAGGACGGGAAAGCCGTTGAACTTCCGTCGGGAGAGCTTCGTGAGGACGTCTGCCACCTCGTCGTCGGCGTCCACCGTCTCGACGTCGGCGGTCATCATGTCGCGTGCGCGTAACTCCATACCGAAGGCGACGACGGCGCGCTACGTAGTGGTTTCGGGGTCGCCGCGGAGGTGGCAGGCCGCGGGCTGGTCGCCGTCGCCGATGGCGGGTTCGGTCGTCTCACAGACCGTCTCGAACGTCTCCCGCAGGCGCTCGCGTGCGCCGTCGTCGTCGCCGTCGGCGAGCATGCCGAACGCGTCCGAGAGCGCCGCCCGCGCGTCGTCCGGGAGGTCCGTCGGCACGTACTCGCGCCACGCGTCCGCGTCAGTCACGTCGCCCGACCCGAAGTCGCCGCGTTCCAGTCGGTCGCGAACGTCCATCACCGCCCGGAACGCTTCCTGATCGATGTTCATGCCCTCGGGCGGAATGACCTTCGGACACCGCGTGCGGAACCGACACCCACTCGGCGGGTCACGCGGCGACGGCACGTCCCCGGAGAGCGTCCGCACCTCGCGTTCGGACTCCTGGGTGTCCGCGCGCGGCACGCTCTCCAACAGCGCTTCCGTGTAGGGATGTTCCGGCTGTTCGAAGATGTCGTCGACGTCACCGACTTCGACTATCTTCCCGAGATACATCACCGCCACGCGGTCCGAGATGTGCCGGACGACGGAGAGGTCGTGGGCGATGAACAGGTAGGTGAGTCCGAACTCGTCCTGCAAGTCGTCGAGCAAGTTCAGAATCTGGGCTTGCACGCTCACGTCGAGCGCGGAGACGGGTTCGTCCAGCACCACGAAGTCGGGTTCGAGCGCGAGCGCACGAGCGATGCCGACCCGCTGGCGCTGCCCGCCGCTGAACTCGTGCGGGTAGCGGTCGAACTGGTCCGCGGACAGGCCGACGCGCTCCAGCAACTCACGCACGCGGTCCTCCCGCTCCGCCTTCGTCCCGACGTCGTGCACGTCGAGCGGTTCCTTCACGATTTCGCCGACGGTCATCCGGGGGTCGAGACTCCCGAACGGGTCCTGGAAGACGATGCCCGCGCGGCGGCGGAACGCCTTCAACGCCTCGCCGTCCAGTCCGGCGACGTCGTCGCCGTCGAACTCGACCGTGCCGCCGGTCGGTTCGCGCAACCGCAACACCGTCTCACCGGTCGTCGACTTCCCGCAACCCGACTCGCCGACCAGTCCGAGCGTCTCACCCTCCTCCACGTCGAACGACACGCCGTCGACGGCTTTCACCGCGTCCGGTTCGCGCCGTAATACCGTGTCGAGGAGGCTGTCCCGCTCGTAGTAGTACTTCTCTAATCCATCGACGTGCAGTAACTCACTCATCGTCATCACCCTCGAAGTGGTCGTCCGCGAGCGCGCGCGACTCGTCGAAGTCGTGGTCCGCGAGATAGCACTTCGCCGCGTGCTCCGCACTCCCGTCGACGGCGAGTTCGGGCGGCGCTTCCAGACACTCCTCCATCGCTTTCGGACACCGGTCCGCGAAGTAACAGCCCGGCCCCATCTCCTCGTCGCGGAGACTCGGGACGTTCCCCGGAATCGGACTCAGCCGGGGCGCGGGGTCGTCGAGGTCCGGGAGACTGCCGAGTAACCCCTGCGTGTAGGGGTGGACGCCGTCTTCGAACACGTCCGCGAGCGTGCCGCGTTCGGCTATCTCGCCGGCGTACATCACGCCGACGCGGTCCGCCATCCGCGCGATGACACCGAGGTTGTGCGTGATGAGCACCACGCTCATCCCGCGGTCTTCCTGCAGGTCCTTCAGCAGGTCGAGAATCTGTGCCTGAATCGTCACGTCCAACGCGGTCGTCGGTTCGTCCGCGATGAGCACGTCCGGTTCGCCCGCGAGCGCTTGGGCGACCATCGCCCGCTGGAGCATCCCGCCCGAGAACTGGTGGGGGTACTCGTCGTACCGCTCCTCGGGGTCGGGGATGCCGACGAGGTCGAGCAGGTCGATGGCGCGCTCGCGCGCCTCCGCCGAGACGTACTCCTGTCCCGGGACGAGCGCGTCCACGAACAGCGACCCCAGCCCGTAGCCCTGCGTGCGAGACCGCGTCGACCGCGGGTTCGCTTCCGCGCGTTGCTGGACCTCGACGGCTTCCGCTATCTGTTCGCCAACGGAGACCGAGGGGTTCAGACTGCTCATCGGGTCCTGGAATATCATCCCGAAGTCCGGACCCCGTAACGCGCGGCGCTCCCGTTCGGGGAGCGAGAGCAAGTCCACGAAGTCGCCGTCCACGGTCTCCGGCCCGTACTCGTCGCGGGCGCGGTCCGCGAGGTCGGGACTCCGATACCATATCTCGCCGTCCGTCACCTGGCCGGGGTTCTCTACGAGGTCGACGATGGAGAGAGCGGTCACCGATTTCCCGCTCCCGGACTCGCCGACGACGCCGAACACCTCGCTCTCGCGAACGGTGAAATTCACGTCCTCGACGGCGTTCACTTGACCCTGTTCCGTGAAGAATCGCGTCTTGAGACCCTCGACGCGAAGGATGTCCGTCACGCTACATCCCCCCCTCGCCCTCGATTCCGGGGTCGAGGGCGTCCCGTAGCCAGTCGCCGATGAGGTTGATGCCGATGACGGAGAACACGATCGCGAGACCGGGCATGGTCGATATCCACCACGAGGTCGCGATGTACTGGCGGCCCTGCGCGATGTCGAAGCCCCACGAGAGCGACGCCCCCGAGAACCCGAGGTAGGAGAGCGACGACTCGAGCAGGATGATGGCCGCGACCTGAATCGTCGCGAGCACGAGGATGGGCGTGATGGCGTTCGGGAGGATGTGCTTGCGGAGTATCGAACTGTCGCTCGCGCCGATGCTCCGGGCCGCCTTCACGTACTCCTGGTCGACGAGGGTCAGCGCTTCACCGCGTGCGACCCGCGCGAACCACACCCAGTTCACGAGTCCGACGACGATGACGACGGTCCCCGGTAACGTGAACGACTGCGGCATCCCGGACGCGAGTCCGAGCGCCACGAACGGGTCGGGTATCGCCCACTCCGCGCGGCCGAACAGTCCGACGAGCGCCACGGCGAGGACGAGCGACGGGAACGCGAGCATGATGTCCGCCGCCCGCATCAGTCCGTCGTCCACTTTCCCGCCGTAGTAGCCCGCCGTCAGTCCGACGAGCACGCCGACGACTGCGGCGAGCGTCGTGCCGAGCAGGCCGACGAGCAGACTGGTGCGCGCGCCGTAGATGACGCGCGACAACATCCCCTGCCCGAGCGAGTTCGTGCCGAGCGGGTACGACCAGTCGGCCGAGATGTACTTCGTCTCCTGTACGACCTTGATGGACCCATTCACCATCTGTGAGGACGTGACGTTCGTCGCCTTACTGAATCCGACCGGCGGTAACTGACTCTTGTTCAAGTGTTGTGCTTGTGGGTTGTGCGGTGCGACGAACGGCGCGAACACGGCGACGAACAGGATGACGACGAGCAACGCGACGCCGATCTTCGCCAGTCCGCTCGACCGAAACTCTGCCTTCAGGTTCCGGACCGTCCGCGGGGACACGAGGTTGGACGCGCGCTCTCGCGCCGCCGCGAGGAAGTCTCCGAGACCCATCAGTCGTACACCACCTGCGGATTGAGGTACGCGTAGAGCGCGTCCACGATGATGTTCACGAGCACGAACCCGATGCCGATGACGATGAGTGAGCCCTGTATGACGGTCCAGTCACGTTGATTGATGGCGTTGATGAGCAGCGACCCGAGGCCCGGCCAGTCGAAGACGGTCTCCGTGATGACCGCGCCACCGATGAGCGTCCCCAACTGGAGGCCGAGGACGGTGATGACGGGAATGAGCGTGTTCTTCAGGACGTGCCGGTAACGCGTCCGCGACTCCGGCAGTCCCTTCGCGCGCAACGCACGCACGTACGACTTCCCGAGTTCGTCCAACATCCCGCTGCGCGTCAACCGCGTGATGAGCGCCGTGAAGTACGTCCCGAGGGTGACCGCGGGAAGCGCCATGTGCGCGAACCACGACACCATCGGCCCCGTGTTCCCGGCGAGCAGGTACTTGATGCCGTCGTAGAACAACACGGGGTCCCCTTGGAAGCGCGCCGTCCCGTGCGTCGGGAACAACCCGAACTCGACGCCGAGAATGAGGATGAGCATGATGCCCAGCCAGAAGTTCGGCGTGCTGATGCCGAGCAGCGAGAACGTCGTCGCGCCGTAGTCACTCGGCTCGTGGCGGTGCGTCGCGCTGATGACGCCGAGCGGAATCGACAGCACGATAGCGACCACGGAAGACGCCACCGCGAGTTCGATGGTCGCGGGTAGGCGCGCGAAGATGATGTCGCCCGCCGGCACGCCCTTCGCGACGATGTACGACGTCCCGAAGTTGCCGTGCAGTATCCCCCAGATGTAGCCCGCGTACTGGACGTAGAGGGGTTGGTCGAGGCCGAGGTCGTGCGCGATCTGTTGGCGGAGCTCCGGACCCGCCTTCAGCGGCGCGATAAAGGACACCGGGTCCCCGGGCGTCAGGTGACGCAGCAGGAAGACGAGCGTGATGACACCGAGCACCACGAGCGCTCCCTGAAGCGTCCGCTTTGCGATGAATCTAGCAAACGACATGAGGATGGGTCGCTATGCTTTCTCCATCGCGTACGCGTCGATACGTTCGTCCCGACGCGCCTTCCAACTCACGCGCGACGAGACGCCGTAGACGCTGTACTGACGGTTCAGGAAGATCCACGGTGCCTCGTCGTGACAGAGCTTGTTCGCCTCCCGGAGGTACTCCTTACGCTTCGCCGGGTCGGACTCGCTCTGAGCTTTCTCGATGAGGCTGTCGAGGTCGGGGTTCTTGTACGACGTGAGCGTCCCGCTGCTCGTCAACAGCGGGATGATGGTCTGGCTCGCGTCGAACGTCGCGTTCCCCCACCCGATGAGGTAGAAGTGCGGCCCCGTCGTGATGTCGCCGTCCGTCAACTCGCCCGCGAGCGCACCGAAGTCGCGCTGCTTCACGGTCGCGTTCACGTTCGACAGCGAGTTGATCTGGTTCACCACCGCACGCGCGATTTCGAGGTCCTTCAGGTAGCGGCCGACCGGCGTGTGGAGCGTGATACTCGCGCCCGCGTACCCGCTTTCCTCCACGAGCTGTTCGGCTTTCGCCTTGTCGTGCTCGTAGGGACGGACGTCCTCGTTGTACCCGACGAACCCTTCGAGCGTCGGCTGGCCCGTCCGGTCGCCGAACGTCTGCAGGACGTTCTTCACGATGGATTGGAGGTCGACCGCGTAGTTCATCGCCTGCCGGAACTTCACGGAGTCGAACGGTTCGACGTCGTACCGCATCCCGTTGTAGATGACGCGCGTACTCGGCACCGCGTCCACGCGAGCGTCGTCCGAACTCTGCACGCGGCTGATGTCCTGCGGTTGGACGTTCACGATGATGTCCGTCTCACCGGAGAGCAACTGGCTCACGCGCGAGTTGTTGGACTCCGCGGCGTTGAACGTCAACTCGCTCACGGCCGCCGGTTCCTGCCAGTAGTCCTCGTTTCGCGCTAGCACGACCTGCACGCCCTGCTCGTAGCTCTTGAACTTGAACGGCCCCGTGCCGTTCATGTTCGTCGCGATGTACGACTTGTCGTGTTCCTGCACCCACCGCTTTTCCATCATGTCGCCGTACGTGGCGAACAGCGAGAACACGATGGGGTTCAGGCCGTCCGAAGTCACGGTCACGGCGCGCTCCCCGTCCACGGCCTTCGCGCCCGTGACGCCCGAGAGCTGGTCCGACTGCGGGCTCGTGATACCGACGTCGCTGTCCACGATGCGGTTGACCGAGTACTCGACGTCCTCGGTCGTCAGGTCGTTCCCGCTGTGGAACGTGACGCCCTCCCGAATCTTGAACTTGATTTTCCCGTCCTCGAGGCGCTCCCAGTCGGTCGCCAACTGCGCCTGCATCTTCCCGGTTCGCGTCCGGGAGAGCAAGCCCTCGTAGACGTGCAGGACCACGTTGTCCGTCGGCGTCGACCGATGGTTCTGCGGGTCGAGCGTCGTCGGCATCTGACCCTGCGTAATCGTCACCGGGAACTTCTCGCTCCCGGACGTCGTCTGGGTGTCCGTCTCGGTCGTCGTATCCGACCCACCGCTGGTCGTCGTTTCGGTCGTCGTCTCTGTATCTCCACCACTCGAACAGCCTGCGAGTGCGGCGGCCACCGCGGCACTTCCGGCCCCCGCGAGGAAGGTTCTGCGACTCTTACCCCCGGTATGACTGTCACCAGATGTCATACTATTGGTTCACAGGGATACCTACTTATACTCTGTGCAAAATTCTGGCGCGGCGAGTCGTTTAAGCCCTGTCAGGACGACAATCGGGTATGGCGCTCGCCGGGCGCACAAGCCTCCGGAATCTGTTCGACGATTCGCCGACGCCGCACATCGCGCATCCGCCACGCACCCACCACCGGGACTTCTACGTGGCCACCGACGGTTCGTATACGGAGCGAACGGGCGGTCTCGGCGTCATCATCGAAGCGCGAAGCGGTGAACGCGTCGCACGACTCGCCGTCCCCGACGCGGTCCCCGACAACAACGTCGCCGAGTACCGCGCGCTCCACCTCGGCCTCGACGTACTCGCCGCCCGCGCACCGCGCGGCGCACGCGTGGGCGTACTCGTGGACCACAACGACATTGCGGCGAACGTCAACCTCGCCGCGCTCGCCGCGAAAAGCCCCAACCATCGGCCGCTTCGGGACGTCTCCGTTCCCGCGGCGGCCCGCCACCACTGGCGCGGCATCCGCGCTCGCATCGCCGGGTTCTCCGAACTCCGCGCCGCGACGGTCGAGAGCGGGCACAACCCCGCCCACGTCCTCGCGAACGCGCCCGAACAGTACGCGCACGTCAACGACGAACCCGCGAAGTGCCTGCTCCCCGACCTCGACGAACCAGAACCACAGATTCCGCCGCCCAGTCGAGCGGACCGCTAGAACTCCGCGAACAACTCGACCACTCGCGACTCGATTTCGTCCCGGATCTCTCCGACCGCCTCGGGCGACTTCCCGTCCGGGTCGTCTAAGTCCCAGTCTCGGTTCTCCCCCGTCCAATTCGCCGGGCACACGTCCTCCGCCGAACACCCCATCGTAATCACCACGTCCGCGCGCTGAATCTCCTCGAAGGACACCTCCCGCGGCAGACGCTCTGAAATATCGATTCCGACCTCCCGCATCGCCACCACGACCTCGGGATGCACGTGCTCTGCTGGCCGAGTTCCGCCCGTGACGAATTCGAGGTCGTCACGCCCTCGCTCGCGCTTCTCCCGCTCCGCGAACGCGTACGCCATCTGGCTTCGTCCCGCGTTCTGCACGCAGACGAAGGCGACGGTGGTCGTCATCGGACGACCTCCGAGCGAGCGTGCAGAGCCAGCCGCGTCTCCGATGCGGCGTTGTTCTGCACACAGACGAAGGCGACGGTGGTCGTCATCGGGCGACCTCCGAGCCGGCGTCCAGAGCACGCGAGTCGCAGCGTGTGTCGCGCGACCGTCTCGCGGAGTTCTGCACGCAGACGAAGGCGACGGTGGTCGTGTCGTCGTTCCTAGTCGGAGACGGCAACGGCGTTCACCTCCGTTTCGTCACCGAAGACGCGGGTGCGCGTGGCGAGTGCGACTTTGACGAGCGCGAGCATCACGGGGACTTCGATGAGGGGGCCGACGACGGTGGCGAGTGCGACGTTACTCCCGATGCCGAAGACGGCGACGGCGACGGCGATGGCGAGTTCGAAGTTGTTCGACGCGGCGGTGAACGCGACGCTCACGCTCTCCACGTAGTCGAACCCGAGGAGCGCGCTCGCGCCGTACGCGAGCGTCCAGAGGCCGACAAAAAATATGAGAAGGGGTGCGGCGACGAGCGCGATTTCACCGGGGTTCGCGACGATGTAGTCACCCTTCAGGGTGAACATCACGACCACCGTGAACAGGAGGCCGAGGAGGCCGAACGGGCCGATTCGCGGAACCACGCGGTCGTAGTAGGCTCGCCGTCCGATGGTGCGGAAGGCGGTGCGCTGGACGAGGAAGCCGAGCAGGAGCGGGAGGCCGAGGAAGACGAAGACCATCGTCGCGACGAGCGACATGGAGACGTCGACGCCCGTTCCCCGGAGTGTCGTGAGGAAGAAGAACGCGTACGGGACGAACAGGGCTATCTGGAGGAGGCTGTTCACGCCGACGCAGACCGCGCACAGCTCCTGGTTCCCGGCGGCGAGTTCGTTCCACACGAGCACCATCGCGATGCAGGGCGCGATACCGACGAGTACGAGTCCGGTGATGTAGTCGGGGTAGCCACCGAGGAAGAGCGTCGCGAGGCCGAACATGACGAACGGTGCGACGAGCCAGTTGAACGCGAGGGTCAACCCGATTTCCCGGCGCGCGGTCCGCGTCACCGTGGGGATGCGGTCGTACTCGATTTCGGCCATGATCGGGAAGATTATCACGAACAACCCGATTGCGATGGGGAGGCTGGTGCCGTGGAACGTCACCGCGTTCAGGGCGTCCGCGACACCGGGCGCGTACCGCCCGAGGCCGACGCCGAGCGCCATCGCGAGCGCGATCCAGAGCGTGAGATAGCGGTCCAACACCCCCAGCGAGTCGCTCATTCACCGGCCTCCGCGGCGGTGAGCAACCGCTCGGCGCGCTCGGTCGTCTCGTAGTACCGCCAGTTCCCCTCCTTCTCCCGCGTCACCAGTCCGGCCTTCCGGAGGTCGGCGAGCGCGTGACTGAGCGCGCTCGAACTCACGGAGAACAGCGGTTCGAGTTCGCAGACGCACAGTCGACCGTCCGCCGCGTCGAGCACGCGTACGAGCCGATGCCGGGTGGCGTCTCCCAGCACGGCGAAGGTCTTTCGCTGGTCTTCCCCATCGCCCGCCGTCTCGGCGAGCGCGTCCAGTTCGTCCAATCGGTCTTCCACGTCCGCGTCACAGCACCCGCCGAGGTCCGCGTCGACCTTTCGGCGGAGCCGCTCACTCTCACCCATACCGGCTGCTTGAACCAGCGTTCAGATAGCGCTATCGGTCTGAATTCTCATTCAGATAGTCGCGAAATTCCACGCTGAAAAATCCGATACCGCCTACTCCTCTTCCTGTGCGTCGACGACCGCGACGCCCGCCAAGTTCACTATATCTTTGACTTCGTCGCCGCGCTGGAGGACGTGGACGGGTTCGTCCATCCCGACGAGCATCGGGCCGATGGCGTCCGCGCCGCCGAGGCGCTGGAGGAGTTTGTAGCCGATGTTTCCGGCTTCGAGGTTCGGGAAGATGAGGACGTTCGCGGCCTCCTCGAGTTCGGCGAACTCGTAGGTGCCGTTGAGGATGTCCTCCACGACGGCGGTATCCGCCTGCATCTCGCCGTCGACCGGGAAGTCGACGTCGGGGTTCGTGCGCAGGGATTTCGCGGCGTTCCTGACTTTGGTCGTCCCTTCGGTGTCGACGCTCCCGAAGTTCGAGTAGGAGAGCATCGCGACCCGGGGTTCGACGTTGAACCGGCGGGCAAGGCGCGCGGTGTGCTGGGCGACTTCCGAGAGCACTTCCTCGGAGGGGTCCTGGTTCACGGTGGTGTCCGCGCAGAAGATGACGCGGTTCTTGAACGTCAGCATGTAGACGCCCGCGACGTAGTTCGCGTCGGGCGCGGTGCCGATGACCTGCAGTGGCGGGCGGAGCGCGCTCGGGTAGTGGTGGGTGAGGCCGGTGAGCAGGGCGTCCGCGTCACCTTCCTCGACCATCACGCTCCCGAGGTAGTTCGAGTCCTTCTGCACGAGCTCGCCCGCTTCGCTGCGGGTGACGCCCTTGCGTTTACGGATTTCGTGCAGGCGGTCCGCGTACTCGTCGTGGGTGCCCTCGTCGGGGTCCACGACGTCCGGGTCGAACTCCAGGCCGAGACCGTCGATGGTTCCCTGAATCGTCTCCCGGTCGCCGAGGAGCACGGGGTCCGCGATGCCTTCCTCCTCTAACTGGTAGGCCGCGCGAATCATCTTCTCGTTGTCGCCCTCCGCGAGCGCGACGCGTTTGGGGTCGCTCTTGGCTTTGTTCAGGACAACGCGCATCATCTCCCGGGATTTGCCGAGGCGGGCTTCGAGGCGTTCTCGGTACTCTTCGAGGTCGACGGAGTGGCGGGCGACGCCGGAGTCCATCGCGGCCTCGGCGACCGCGGGCGCGACCTGGAACAACACCCGGGGGTCGAGGGGTTTCGGGATGATGTACTCGGGGCCGAACTGCAACGGCTGGTCGCCGTACGCCTTCACGACCGCGTCCGGGACGTCCTGGCGGGCGAGGTCGGCGAGCGCTTCCGCCGCGGCGACCTTCATGTCCTCGTTGATGTCCGTCGCGCGCACGTCCAGCGCGCCGCGGAAGATGAACGGGAACCCGAGGACGTTGTTCACCATGTTCGGGTAGTCGGAGCGCCCGGTCGCCATGATGACCGTGTCGTCACGGGCTGCTTTCGCGTCGTCGTACCCGATCTCGGGGTCGGGGTTCGCCATCGCGAAGATGATGGGGTCGTCCGCCATCGACCGCACCATGTCCTGACTGACGATGTCCGCGACGGAGAGGCCGACGAACCCGTCCGCACCTTCCATCGCGCCGGCGAGGTCGTCCGCGTCCGTCTCGTTCGCGAACTCTCGTTTGTACTCGTTTACGTCGTCGCGGTCGGGCGTGATGGGGCCCGAGGAGTCACACATCACGATGTTCTCCTTCTCGACGCCGAGCGAGACGTAGAACCGCGCGGTCGCGATGGCGGACGCGCCCGCGCCCGAGAACACGATTTTCATCTCGGAGAGGTCCTTGCCCGAGATGTCCGCTGCGTTCAACAGCGCCGCGCCGGAGATGATGGCGGTGCCGTGCTGGTCGTCGTGGAACACGGGGATGTCCATCTCCTCACGCAGTCGGTTCTCGATGACGAAGCACTCGGGGGCCTTGATGTCCTCCAGATTGATGCCGCCGAACGTCGGCTCCATCGCCGACACCGACGTGACGATGTCTTCTGCGTCCTGCTGGTCGAGTTCGATGTCGAAGACGTCGATGTCAGCGAACCGCTTGAACAGGACGCCCTTCCCTTCCATCACGGGCTTGGACGCCTGTGCGCCGATGTTCCCGAGACCGAGCACGGCCGACCCGTTCGACACGACGCCGACGAGGTTCCCCTTCGCCGTGTACTGGTAGGCGTCGTCGGGGTTGTCGGCGATGCGCTCGCAGGGCACCGCGACTCCCGGCGAGTACGCGAGCGAGAGGTCTCGCTGTGTGTTCGTCGGCTTCGTCGTCGATATCTCGATCTTCCCCGGGGGGTCTTCCCGGTGGTAGTCTAGTGCGTCCTCGTCCAGTCCCATACCGAACGGGCGCGGTCGAGCGCCAAAAAGGTAACCGAACGCGTCGAACTTGCGTTCGACAGGTGACGAAACACGGACCTGTACTCCTAAGTAGGACAGAATGCAACCTCCACGCATGAGTACGCTCGGACGCGGCGTCGCGTGGCTCGACGACCACGCACCCGGCGTCGCGGTGTTCACGACGGCGGTGACGTTCCTCCTCCTCCTCCTCGGTCTCTACACCGCGGCCATCGGCGCCGGTGCGACCTGTAACAACACGTATCCCGGCTGCGCGGGCCAGCTCTCCCCGCTCGGCCTCACGCTCCCGCAGTTCGTCGAGTGGTTCCACCGCCTCGTCGCGATGAGCGTCGGGTTCGTCATCTTCGGGAACGCCCTCGTCCTCCACCACCGCTTCGGCCGCACGAAAGCCGCGTACGCGGGCTGGCTCGCACTCCTCGTCCTCCCCCTCCAGGTGGTTCTCGGCGGCACCACCGTGACGTTCGCCGGGATGGTGCCCGGTGGCTATGAGCCGTCCGTCCAGTCGCTTCACTTCTACGCCGCGCTCGCCATCTTCACCGCGCTCGTCGCCGCGACGGCGTGGGCGTACCGGCAAGCCGGCCGCCTCTCCGTGAACGCCGTCGGGACCGCCCTTCGCGTCGCTGCGGGCGCGTTCGCCGTCCACCTCCTGTTCGCCCGCGACCTCCTCTTCACGTTCACCGCGGAAGTCCAGATACTCTACCGGTTCGCCGGACTCCTCGGATTCGCGGCGCTCGTCGCGGCGCTCTGCTGGTCGCCCCCCGAACGCGTCCGTCGGACGGCGGGCGCGGCAGTCGCGCTCTACCTCGTGCAGACCGTCCTCTCCGTCGGCGCACTCCTCATCACGCGCCCCGTCGAACTGGCGTCGTACGCGGTCGGCGTCGCAATTCTCCTCGTCGCGCTCGCGGCGACACGCGCGTTCGAACGGGACGCCAACACGTCCGCGACCCCCGGAACCGCGGACTGAAAGCTTGCGTCTGGGGCAAACAGTTTATACTCGGTATCCCTACGTTCGATACTATGGGTAAGCTTAGCAGGCGGAAGTACGTGGCTGGTGCAGGAGGCGCTGCGGCGCTCGGACTCGCTGGCTGTCTCAACAGCGGCGGGAGCGAAACAACGACCGACGGCGGAGACGGTGGTGGCGGCGACACCACGACGACGCAGCAGACGTCGTCGAAACCGCAGTCCATCACCATCGGGAGCGACATCCCGTACCCGCCGTTCGAGTTCGAGACGACGTCGGGCGAACTGAAAGGGTTCGACGTCGACATCGCGGGCGCGGTGTTCGGCGACCAACTCGGGATGGAACCGAAGTTCAAGGACACGTCGTTCGACACCATCATCCCCTCGCTGAACAACAAGAACTTCCGCGTCATCATGTCCGCGATGACCATCACGGACAAGCGCGCGGAGAAAGTCGACTTCTCGGACCCCTACTTCACGGCGTACCAGACCATCGTCGTGAAGGAGAACTCCTCGATTACGAAGAAGGAGGACTTGAAGGGGAAGACCGTCGGCGTTCAGAAGGGGACGACGGGTGAAGGTGCGGCCCAGAAGCTCAAGTCCGACTTCAACGGCGACCTCCAGATCAACTCCTACGACCAGATCGCGGCCGCGTTCAGCAGTCTGTTGAACAATCAGGTGGCCGCGGTCATCAACGACAACACGGTCAGCGCGGAGTACGTGTCGAAGAAACCCGACGACCTCCGGTTCCTGGAGGGTGACGGTGCGGCCGAGGAAGCGGGCCGGGACGCCCCGCCGTACCTCACGCTCACCATCGAGGACTACGGTATCGCGTTCCGTCAGGACGACGACGACCTCCGCGAACAGGTCAACGAAGCCCTGCAAACCATCCGGGATAACGGAACGTACGACGAGATATACAACGAGTACTTCAAAGGATAACTCCGCTGATGTCAGAGACAAACGTCGCCGGCGCGACCGCCGACGAGGGGGGTGACGGCCTCTCGGACTCGCTGTTCAGGAACATCGGAGTCGCCGCGTCGGTGCTGTTCTCCATCGCGACACTCGTGTTCCTCGCCGCCGCCGTCACCAAAGTAGACACGAGTCTCCTCATCGAGATACTCTACCCGCAGTTCTTCAACGCCTTCCTCATCGTCCTCGGCATCTTCCTCGTCAGCGCGATGCTCTCGCTGGTCGGCGGTATCCTCGTCGGCCTCGGACGCGTCTCGAACACGCGCTTTACGTACGGGATTTCGTCGATTTACGTCGAGTTCTTCCGCGGGACGCCGCTCCTGTTCCAGATCGTGATGATCTACTTCGGCGTCCCGGAACTCTGGCCCGGCACCTTCCCCGAGAACTGGAAGTTCCCCGCGGCCATCATCGCGCTCACCCTGAACCACTCCGCGTACATCGGGGAAGCGGTGCGCGGCGGCATCGACGCCGTGCCGGACGGCCAGATGGAGGCCGCGCGCTCGCTCGGCATGGGGTACGTCCAGTCGATGCGCGAAGTCATCCTCCCGCAAGCGTGGCGCAACGCCCTCGCCGCAATCGGGAACGACCTCGTCATCGTCATCAAGGACACCTCTCTCCTCACGTTCATCGCGGTCCCGGAACTCATCGACGCGTTCCGCACCATCTACTCCGCGACGTTCGACGCGTGGACCCCAATCCTGCTCGTCGCCGTCGCGTACCTGCTGCTCACCGTCCCACTCGGCTATCTCGTGCGGTACATGGAACGCCGCGCGACCCCCGGAGGTGGTGAGTCGTGACCGACCCACAACTCGTCTTCGAGGACGTGAACAAGTACTTCGGCGAGAATCACGTCCTCAAGGACATCAATCTGGAGGTCGAGGACGGCCAAGTGGTCGTCATCGTCGGCCCCTCCGGGAGCGGGAAATCCACGCTCCTGCGGTGTACGAACCGCCTAGAGGAGATTCAGTCCGGGGACATTCGACTGGAAGGCCTCTCCCTCGCCGACCCCGACATGGACATCAACGTCCTCCGCCAGCGCATCGGGATGGTGTTTCAGTCGTTCAACCTCTTCCCGCACAAGACCGCCATCGAGAACATCACGATGGCGCCGCGGAAAGTCAAGGACGTCTCGAAGAAACAGGCCGAGGAGACGGCCCACCGACTCCTCGAAGACGTCGGACTGGGCGGGAAGGAGAACTCCTATCCGCACCAGCTCTCCGGCGGCCAACAACAACGGGTCGCCATCGCGCGTGCGCTCGCGATGAACCCGCACGTGATGCTGTTCGACGAAGTGACGAGCGCGCTCGACCCCGAACTCGTCGGGGAAGTTCTCAACGTCATGCGCGACCTCGCGGACGAGGGGATGACGATGCTCGTCGTCACCCACGAGATGGGGTTCGCGCGCGAGGTGGGCGACCGCATCGTCCTCATGGCCGACGGCGCGAAAGTCGAGGAAGGGCCGCCGAGCCAGTTCTTCGACAACCCCGAGACGGAGCGCGCAAAACAGTTCCTCTCGAAGTTCCTCGAAATCTAAGCGTTAGAACGTGAGGACTTCGACGCCGTTCGTCGCGAAGTCGTCCATCGCCGCCAGTCTTTCCGGAACGTCTTCGAGCGAGAGTTCGCGCGTCACGAGCGCCCCCGGGTTCACGCGTCCGGCGTCGATGAGGTTGAACAACTCGTCGTAACTCGTCGGCGGCATCCCGCGGGACCCGAGGAAGGAGAGTTCGTGCCGGGTCATGTAGTCCGTCGGCAGACTCACCTCGCCCTTCTCTTCGTCCGTTGTCAGGCCGAGTTGGACGTGACTGCCGCCCGAGCGCAGGCTTTCGACCGACGCCCGGCACGTCTCCGCGCTCCCGAGCGCGTCGAGCGAGACGTGGGCGCCACCGACCCGTGACTGGATCTCCGCCGCGGCGTCCACCTTGGCGGCGTTCACGGTTTCCGTCGCACCCATCTCTCGCGCTGTATCGAGCGCTTCCTCGCGCACGTCCACGGCGACGACGCGCCCGCCGAGCGCCTCTGCGACCTGCACCGCGGAGAGGCCGACGCCGCCGCAACCGTGGACGGCCACCCAGTCGCCCGCGCCGAGGGAAACGCGGTGGGCGAGCGCGTGGAACGCCGTCATGAACCGACAGCCGAGGGCCGCCGCCGCTTTGGCCGATACGCTCTCCGGCCGGTGCGCGACGTTGTAATCCGCGTGCGGCACCGCGACGTACTCCGCGAACGCTCCCGGCGCATCGGGTTCGAACCCGAGCGCGTACCCGTCCGTACAGCGATTCCCGTGCCCCGCGAGACACCGCGGACACGACCCGTCACCGAGACAGAACGGCACCGCCACCTCGTCACCCACATCGAACTCGGAGACGCGCTCGCCGACTTCGACGACGCGCCCGGCGGGTTCGTGACCCAGAATCTGACCGAGCGGCACGTCGTCGTCCGCCCACTCGCCGTGGCCCTTCCACGCGTGCCAGTCGCTCCGACACACGCCACACGCTTCCACCTCGACCACCACGCCGTGCGGGGCCGCACTCGGGCGCTCTACCTCCTCGATACGCAGTGGTTCGCCGTACTCCCGCAGGACTGCCGCGCGCATATCGGAACGACGCCCGCCGGGGGTATGAGTGTCCGGTTAGAAGAAATCCTCAAGGCCCGCCTGCGCGTCGTCGCTCCCCGCCGACTCCTCTGCTTCCGTCTGCTCGTCTTCGTCCTCGACGAACACGTCCTCCGCGGGGTCTTCCGCTGCACCCCCTTTCTCGCCCTCGGCGTCCAACTCCGACTGTCCCTCGAACGCGCCGCCGGAGTGTTCGACCGCGGCTTCCTCTTCGAGCGATTCCGCGTCCTCGACGATGGACTGGACTTTGTTCGTGTCCTTCCCGCTTCCCGTGACGAACGCGACGTGATCCGCGTCCATGTCGTAGGCCGCCGCCATCGCCACCGTGAGTTCGCGGTTCTTGCAGTGATGCGTCATCGCCGCGAGGAACGGGAGGAGTTCGCGCCGCGCGGTCGCCATGCTCACGCCCGCGGACTCGGCGATGTGGCGGGCGATGTAGTCGCGCTTGTCCCGAGTCCCCCGCGACCGCCCGAGTTTCGACCAGTAGGACGGCGGGCCGTACCGCGTCCACCCGCCGTGGTCGCCCTGTCGCGCCGCCGCGACACCCGCAGCGACGTTGTCCGTGGTGTACCGCCAGTACGAGTAGTTCTGGGTCGCGCGCACCCGCCCCAGCCACTTGTCCGCGTTCGACAGGAACTCGTAGGCGTCAGCGAGTTCAGCACCCGAGTAATCCTTCGGAACGTTGTCCTCTATCCAGTTCAGGAGGTCGTCGGGCGTCTCGTCCACGTCGTACGCAGACCGCAGCGCTTCCTCCGCGCCCTCGTTCTTGATGACGTCGTCGAGGAAGTCGAAGATGCCCTCCGTCTTATCGCGGTCCCCCGTCACCACGTCTTCCGCGCGCAGCACTTCGTCGGTCTCCGCGAGCGCCTGCAGGTCGTTCACCGCCGACCGCAGGTCGCCGGAGTTCTTCCGTGCGAGCGCGGAAAGCGCGTCGTCCTCGTACTCCACGCCCTCCCGCCGACAGATGTCGCGCAGGACGGGTACGATAGAGCGGCGAGAGACGTCCCGGAACTCGATTTCCTCGCACGCGTTCCGGAGCGCGTTCGACATGTCGTAATAGTCGTTCGCGATGAGGACCATCGGCTGCGTCGCCTCCTTCACGAGCGACGTCACCGCACGCGCACCGCCTCGGTCGGCGTTCCCGTGAATGTTGTCCGCCTCGTCCATGATGACGAGTTTCCGCCCGCCGGTCCCTCCGGAGAGCGTGCCGGACTTCGCCGCCTCACCCGCCACCCGCTCGATGACGGATTTCGTCCGACTGTCGCTCGCGTTCAACTCGATGGTATCCCACCCCATGTCGTTCGCGAGCGCGTGCGCCGCGGACGTCTTCCCCACGCCCGGCGACCCGTGGACGATGACCGCCTTCCGATGGTCGTCCCACGTCTCCGCCCACTTCTTCAGCGCGTCCCGGGCCTTGTCGTTCCCCCGGACCTCGGAGAGCGTCGACGGACGATACTTCTCCGTCCAATCAGTCATTACCGAAGGGAGGTGCGAAGTGCGTTTAGTGGTTGCGGAGCGTGGGAACGACCGAAGGAAGTTCCCACAAAGAACGAACGGTGAACGGAGTGCGCCGTGATCAGGGAGGCTGCTTGAAACCGGCCACAACGCATACACAGGGGTGTGCCGATTCTTTCAGTTATGGACCGCACGAATCCCTCCGTCGTCGGTGCGTCTACGGGTGTCGCGGCGTACGTCGTCGGCTACCTCCTCGTTTTCGTGGTTTCGGCTGGACAGGTGCGGGATGCGCTCTCCACGACGAACGCGGTTATTCAGTTCTTCGGCGGGGACCCGATTCCGACGTGGCAGGCCGTCGGCTGGGTGTTCTACGACGCTCATTTCGTCCCGATTCGGTATCCCGCGCTCGGCGGCACAGCGACGACGAACTTCATCTCGTCGAGCGACCTCTCCCCGCTGCTCTACGCCGTGCCGCCGGTCGTTCTGTTCGCCGGGGGGCTCGCCGCCGCTCGATACGTCGCGGCCCTCGACGCGTCGGAGGGCTTTCGCACTGGGGCGTCCGCCGTCTTCGGCTACTTCGTCGCGGTCGCCGTCGGCGTGTTCGTCTTCGCCGCGTCGCGAGGCGGCGCGACCATCCAGCCAGTCCCCTCGACCGCGCTGCTCGTCGCGGGCGTCGTCTACCCCGTCGTCTTCGGCGGCCTCGGCGGCGTGGTCGCCACGGCGCTCGATTAGAGGTCTCTGGCCACCATCTCCCCCCAATGGGAGAACCCGTACCGGTCGTAGAACGCCTGCGCGCGGTCGTTCTCGGTGTCGACGTCTAACACCATCCGGTCGAGCGGGAGGTCCATTCCGCGCGCCGCCTCGAGCGCGGCGTCCATCAGGTCGTCCGCCACGCCCGTTCCACGGTGTTCGGGGTCGACGTACACTTCGTTCAACACGGCCGCGTCCCAGATGTACGCGAGCGACTCGGGGAGGACGAACACGTACCCGACTACCCCTCCGTCCGATTCGGCGACCTGCACGCAGTCGGGGTTCTCCGCGACGCACCGCTCGACCCACTCGACGTACTCCCGCCGGTACTCCGCCGTGAGTTTCGCCTCGTACTTCGCGGCCTTCTCGTCGCCGCCCGTCCCCGTGCCGAGTCCCGTCTCGAACCCGCGCTTCAACGTCCACAACTCATCGGCGTCGCCGTCCGCGTAGGGTCGAACCCGAACCATACGTCGACGTCTCCGTCGGACGGGTTAGCGCTGACGCTCCCGGAACCGCGCGGCGAGCAGGAAGCCGCTCAAGCAGACGACGAGCAATCGGAACCCGGAGGTGACGACCGGGAACACGCGCTCGGTCGATGGGTCGTCCGCGCCCGCCGACGGATCGACGCCCGTGTAGTAGTGCGTGTTCGATGTCGTTCCGCCGACGGTCCCGCCCTGGGGGCCGAGTTCGACGAACGTCTGGACGATGCCGCGTTGGTTCGAGAGCAGGAGTTCGCCGTCGAGCGTGTAGAACCGGTCGTGGAGCGGGTAGAAGGCGTTCACGCCGTTCACCGCGAGGTCGGGGAGGACGCCGGCGGCGACGAACGCGACGAGCGCAACACCCGCGACGTGAACGCCACGCCTGCCGTATCGACCTCGCACGAATCCGTCGGGGTTCCGGGCGTCCACGAGGACCGCCAGTCCCACCGCAGCCGGGAGGACGAAGTTGTGGAGGACGGCGCGATGGCCGCCCTGAATCCACAGGCCGAGTATCGTATCGAGGTCGGGGAGCGCCGCCGCTCCGAGCACGACGAGCACGCTCCGCCGGTCGAAATCGCGGCCGAGGAGGCCGACGGCGACGATACCGCCGATGGCGACGTGAACGACGGTCGAAGGCACACCCCTCTTTGTGACTCCGTCACAATGAGGGTTTCTTCGTCGCCTGTCGATAGGCTTTTTCGGCACGGGTGGGAACGAGCGGCTATGGAACAGGACGCGCGCGCACACCTCGCCGAGCGCATCGCCGGCGAAGTCACGCTCAGCGACGACCCCGGCGCGACCCTCCGGAAGTGGCGGACGGACTTCGGCGTCTCCCAGACCGCCGTCGCCGACGAACTCGACGTCTCCTCCTCCGTCATCTCGGACTACGAGAGCGGCCGCCGCGAATCCCCCGGTATCGGACTCGTCAGCCGCCTCGTCACCGCGCTCCTCGACATCGACGAAGCGCGCGGCGGCGACCGCATTCGCCAGTACGCTCGCGTCCTCTCCGCGGGCTTCGAGGGCGACGTCGTTCTCGACCTCCGCGAGTACCCGACCACCATCCCGCTGGCGGACGTCTGGAACGCCGTCGACGCGACGGAACTCGTCGCCGGCGACCGCGACCGCGTGAGCGGTCACACAGTCATCAACAGCATCGAAGCCATCACCAAACTCTCCGCGGACGACTTCTACCGGCTCTACGGGCAGAGCACGAACCGCGTCCTCGCCTTCACGCAAGTCTCTCGGGGGGAGTCGCCCCTCGTCGCGCTCCGCGTGGTGAACCCGACGCCGAACGCCGTCCTCCTCCACGGCATCAGCGAAGACGAACTCTGGGAACACGCACCCGCGCTCGCCAAGCGCGACGGCTTCTCCCTCGCCGTCACCGAGAAAGACACGGACGAGATGCTGGACGCGCTGCGGGAACTCTGAGAACGCTCGACGCGTCGCTCTCTTGGGGCTTGCACGCCGGCGGCTACCGCCACGACCGGTGCCGGCGGGTTTCGCGGATGGTCGTGGCGCGTCTTTCAGTTCATAGACCCGGCTGGCCTCGGTTTCGTACTTGAACGTTCGCCCGTGGATTTTTCGTGAGTGCGCGCGACTGCTCTGGTGTGTCTCGTAGTCGTTCCCTCCTCGCGACCGCGGCCGGGGTCTCGACGTTCGTCGTCGTCGCGCTCGCGGTCACCGCCGTTCTCGAAGACCGTATCTGGCCGTCCGCGTTCGTCGGACTCCCCGTCGGCGTCGTCGCCGGCGGACTCGCGCTCTGGGTCGTGTACGTGCGCGACGAAACGTCCGCCGGCCGCGCGCTCGGCGGGTTCGGCGTCGCGTTCCTCCCCTCGTTCGTCGTGCTCGCGGCCGTCGGAATTCGATTGTCGCTCGCGCTCCCGGTAGCGTTCGCGCTCGCCGTACTCGCGGGCGTCGCGTACGCGCTGAAAAAGTAGCTACTCGACGCCGAGTTACTCGACGTACGTGTACTTGCGCTCGCTCATCGGTCCCCAGCCGTCGAACACGAACTCGCCGTCGGGCTGCGTGAACGGTTCGAGTTCCACGCGCTTCTCGTGGTTGTGGCGGTCGTGGACCTGCTCGTACTCGCTGAACGAAATGTCGTAGCGCTCGTCGATCTGGTCGTAGATGTCGCAGGCTTCGACTTCGTCCTCCCAGCCCTCGACGAGGGTTTCCGCGTGAATCTCCGCCTGTGCGCCCGACCCGTAGGACCCGACGAGGAGTTGTTTCCCGGTGAGGTCGCGGCCGGCCTCGGCGGCGTTCACGAGCGCGCTCATTCGCGCGATGTGCACGGAGCCAGTGTACCAATTCCCGACCTCGCGGCTGATGGAGAGCGTCGGGTCGATGACCTCCGCGTACCAGTCCTGGTACTGTTCGGTGCCACCGAGCGCGTCCATGTACTCCCGAATCGCTTCGTCGAAGTCCGCGCGGTCCTCGAACTCGTCGGGACGCGGCTGTCGGCCGATTTCGTCCGCTAGCGAGTCCTCGTGCTCGGTGTCCCGGATGACGTGCCGGTACGCGAGCAGTGCCGCCTTCCGCACCATCCCGGGGAACGGCGTATGGAACGGCGCGTACTCGAAGTCATCCAACTCCACGTCGCCCGCAACGCCCTCGTAATCCTCGAGCGCCTCACGCATCCGCGCGAGATACACCTGCACCGACCGCTTCCCGTCGACGCTCGGGAACTGCTGGTTCGGCTTCAGGAAGTCCGTCTCGTCCGCCGACCCGAACCCCTGCTCGACGCTCAGTTCGACCAGACTCGGGTCTTCCGTGATGTACATCGCCACCGCACCCGCGCCCTGGGTCGCCTCACCCGCGTCGCCGCGTTCGTAGAGCGCCGTGTCCGTCGCGATGACGAGCGCACCCCGACCCCGATTCCGGCCCGCGCGAATCCAGTTGTACGCGTCGTCGATGCTCTGCGTCCCCGCGATACACGCGAACTTCCGCTCGCCCTTGTTCGCGTGATGGAAGTCCCCCTCGAACACCTGTTCGAGACAGCCCGCGACGTACGTCGAAACCGGCTTCGAGTTGTCGAACGCGGACTCCGTCGCCACGTCGATACGGCCGATATCGTCGGGCTCCAAGCCCTTTCGCTCCATCAGTTTGTGCGACGCGTTCGCCGCCATCGTCACGATATCCTCGTACGCGTCCGGGAACGAACTCGCATTCAGCCCGAGCCCCTTCGTGTACTTCGCCGGGTCGTCACCCTTCTGCGGCGCGAACGTCTCCGGAAGATTCAGTTTCAGCTTCCCCGACCATATCTCCACCGCGTCGATACCGATTGCGGTCATACCCGCGTATTCAGGAACCGGATATATGGATTTGTCGATAGGCTGTTCGACAGGCGACGAACTACGGGGTAATCGTCACGCTCTCGCTCGTTCCGTCGGCGAAGTAGAAGGTCAGCGTGACGTCCTTCCCTTCTACGCTCGTCTCTCTCTTGTTCTTCTTGTCCTTGTTCTTCTTCTTTTGGAACTTCTGAAGCACAATCTTCGCGCTCTCTCCCGTGGCGAGCGTCGTCGAATCGATAGAGACCGCGTCACCACCGATAGTAATCGATTCGTCGAACACGGTCGTCCCGCCGATGATGAGCGTCGGCGACCCAGAGACCTTCTTCGCGGGCCCTTGACCCGTCGACACCGCGACCTTCGTGATTTTCACGGATTCGTCCGCCGTGTTTTCGAGAGAGAATTTGACGCCATATCCCCCATCAGTCGTCGAAACGTCGGACGCTCGGAGCCGACTCCCCCCGTTTCCACCGTTCGACTCGCTCCGTCGGGTGGCGGTCGTTTCGCCGCCGTCGCCGTCCCGAACCGTCAGCACGAAGCGGTAGCTCCGTTTATTATCCAACGTGAGGTCGTTCACGCTCCCTGTTTCTGGGTTCGTGGTCGGTGTCCACTGTCGGGTTTCGACAACTGCACCGGTGTCCGTCCGGTAGACGGTGAGGTTCACCGACGCGTCCGCCCAGCCCTCGGCATCGGAGGCGTTCCAGTACACGTCGTACTTCCCGCTGTTCCCCGTTTCGTTGACCGTGAACTGTTCGATGACTGGCGGCTGATTGAGCGCCACGCGCTCCGATTCGGTCGCCGTCTCTCCTTCCCCGTCGTCGGCGGTGACGGTGACGACGTACTGGCTGTTCGGGTCGAGGTCGCCGAGTTCGAAGTTCGTGCTGTTCCGCCAGCCCGTCGTGACCGTGTAGACGGTTTCGGTGTCGTTTTCGACGGTGACGGTGACGCTCGCGCCGTCGCTCGGGCCGTTCGCGTCGCTGACGGTCCACGACGCCGAGAGGCGGGTGGCGTTCGTGCGACGTGCGGAGAGCGAAACCGTCGGCGGGCCGTCCCCGGTGACGGTCGCGTTCTTCGAGAGGGTTCCGCCGTAGTCGTTTCCGGCGCGGTCGCGCGCGTCGACGAGCCTAACCGCGTACTCGCCGGTCTTCGAGACCGGTATCGTCGCGTCGTAGCGCCACGTCCCGCTGTCGTTTTGCGCTGTGAACGCTGCCGTCGAGACAGTCTTCGTCTGCGGCCCGGCCGTTTTCACGCGAATCGTTCGGAGTGACTCGTTGCTCGCGAATGAGACGTGGAGGCTGCCGTTCGGTGCCGTCACGTCGTACGCCGAAATACGGGGCGGCGACGTGTCCGTCTCGGGGCGGACGTGGACGACGGCCTTCCGGGTCACCGTACTCCCGTTCGAGAAGTACGCCTTCACGAAGACGGTCACCGTCCGCGGTCGCGAGATGGCGGACGGGACGGACAGCGTCGTCTCCGCGCCGGTGCTTGTCGAGAGCGTGACGAGGTCGCTCGACGTCTGCCACTCGTAGGACGACGCGGAGACCCCGGCGGCGAGGTCGAGGCGTTCGTTCTGCCGTATCGTGTACTCTCCCGCGAACTGGACTGGGGTCGCTCGTCCCGTCGCTCGACCGCGAACGGAGATGGACGCGGTGAACAGCACGCTGTCCGTCGGTCGGTGGACGACGATGACGGTGGCGCGGTCGTTCGGCGAGAGCCCCAGTCCGAGGTTCTTCCGTATCGTTTCGCCGGGGTCGAGTATCGCGTCCGCCCCCGAGACCGTCGTTCGGTCCGGCGTGAACGCGGTCTGTTTCCCGGACGGCCCGCGCACGACGACTCGGAGTTCGGACGCGTTCACGGACCCGCTTCCGGTGTTCGTGACGGAGACGTCGTTCACGCCGAGGGTGGCGTCGAGGGAGACGGTCGGCTCGCTCGGTCCGGTGTGCTGGAGGGTGACGAGCGCGACACTCGTCCCGGATACTGACACGACGACGACGGCGACCATCAGCATCGTGCCGATGGTTTCGGACGCCCCCCGTTCCCCGAGCATCTGCTCTCCCTTCGAACCGCAGACAAAAATAGTCGCGGGGCGCACGAATGCCTTTATGGCGCTCCCGGGGCACCACGGATACATGGACTTCCGGGGTGACGAGCGCGCACAATCCGTCCAGATAGGCGCGATTCTCCTGTTCGCCACGCTCGTCATCCTCGCGTCGCTCTATCAGGCGTACGTCATCCCCCAGCAGACGGCGTCCATCGAGTTCGACGACTACCAGCAGGCGTCCGGCGACATGGTCGCGGCACGCAACGCCGTCCTCGACACGGCGAGCGGCGGCGCGGTGCACGGCCAGACCGTGAAGACGGGGAGTACGTATCCCTCCCGGGTGTTCTTCGTGAACCCGCCCCCTCCAGCGGGGCGCGTCTACACCACGCAGAACCAGTCGCTCTCCCTGACGAACGTCGAGAGCGTCGGCGATAACGCGAACGTCGACTCCTACTTCACGGAGTCCGGCCGCAACCTCACGTTCTCGACCCGACGACTCACGTTCGACCCCGACTACAACCGCATCGACGCCGCCGACATCGGCGTCACACAGGGCGTCGTCTATCGGAACTACTCGAACCCCGTCCGCCTCACTGACCAGACGTTCGTCAGCGGGAACCACATCAACCTCGTGGCGCTCGGGGGCGACCTTGAAACCGGCGGCGTGACCGCCGGATTGACGTTCGACCCGTCGAGCGCGGCGACGCGCACCGTCACCGTCACCGGCGCGAACAACGACACGTTCACCCTCACCGTCCCGACCACGCTGTCGGCGAGCGTCTGGCGAAACCAGATACTCGCAGACCAGATCGACGACCCGACTGACGCGACCTTCCGCCCCGACCGGTACGTCCGGAACGTCACCGCCGTCCCCGGGCGGAACGCGGTGAACGTCACGTTCGAGGCGAACGAACAGTACGAACTCACGCTCTCTCGCGTGTTCGTTCACGCGACCAACGACGACCCGAGCGAACGACGGCCCGCCGCCCGATACGTCGTCACCGCCGACGAGACGAACACCAAGACCGGAGACGACGGCCGCGTGAAACTCACCATCGAGGCCCGCGACCGCTACAACAACCCCGTCTCGAACGCGAACGTCACCTTCGACGCGAACGTCGGGAGTTTCGAAACCCAGAGCGGGGACAGCGCGCGCGACCGAGCGACCGGAAACCCGGGGACGACGCTGCGAACGAACGAGAACGGACAGGCCACCGTCTACTTCAACGCCACCGGAAACCTCGGCACCGTCCCCGTGAACGCCTACCTCGGAAACGACACGTCCGCCACGGGGTCGCGGAAGGTGACGTACAAGGTGTTCAACAACGTCCTCGGCGGGTCCGTCGGCGGCGGCAGCTCGGGCGAACAGGGCGGCCGGAGTCTCGTGGTCCTCCAAGACGTTCAGTTCTATCCCACCTCTAGCGGTGGGAACGGTACCATCCAAATGACGTTCGAGAACAAAGGATCGTTCCCCATTAATATGACCGGCACGCGCCTCGATTACGTCGTTATCTACGTCAGTCAAGGGTCGACCATCGTTCAGGACGGCCCCTCGTACGTCGACTACGTCGACCTCAGAGGCGATGTCTCACACGCAGGCGAATCAACGCCGATTCGCCGCCCCTATCAGGCGACATCTGGGAGCCCGTACGCCATGCAGGAAGCGCGCGCCCCATACTTCTTCACTCGGAACGTCCAGATAGATGGTAACGGGACGTTCACGATGACCCTCCACTTCGACCAAGACTTGAACTATCCGAAAAACTCCGGGTCCTCGTCGATCGGGTTCGCGTTCTATCTCGAGGGCGGCTTGACGGTGACGGTCACCGCGTACGACGACTAATCCTCTTCGACGACTTCCGGCTGCGCGAACGCGCTCTGCAGGCTGTCGAGGCCGTTGACCCACTCGACGACGAGGCCGTATTCGAGTTCGTCCACGAGTTCCATCGGGAGTTCCTCGCCGTCGATGATGCGGGTGCCGGCGCACGCCGCGAGGCCGAGCGCGCGATCGAACTCCTCTTCCGCTTCCGCGTCGGCGGCGGCCTGCACGTAGCCCGTCACGTCGGACTCGTCCGCGACGCCGTCCGCGACGTACTGTTCTGAGGAGTAGAAGACGACGACGAGACTGGTCTGCACGCCGTCGACCAGCATCAGCGTGTCCTCGTCCTCGATGTCGGGTTCCGCGAGCACGGTCTCCCGAATCGACGCGAGTTCGTCGAGCGCTTCCTCGTCGCCGAGGTCGCCGTCCTCGTAGTCGGTGACGATTTTCGCGACCGCGATAGCCACGTCGTCCTGGAGGTTGAGGAGGAGGCGGGCGGAGTCTTCCTCTTCGGGGTCTAAGTCCTCGTCTTTCAATCGGTCGAGCCAGTTCTGCCAGCGTTCGTCGGAGTAGTACTCTTCCTCTTGTTCGCTCATACCCACAACGCCGGCCGCCCGGGTGAAAGTCCTTTCTTTTAGCCGAGCGAACCGGGGGTGTCGATACCGTACACCGCTTCAGGCGTCTCGACGTGCGCGTTCCGCACCGCGTCCTCGTAGCCGTTTTCGAGCAGCCAGTTCACTCGCCGCGGGACGGTCTTCGGCCCCATCACCATCCCCGGCCGGTCCGCGTCGTCCACGAAATCCGTCTCCATCAAAAAGGGCGCTCCCGCCTCGGCGGCGCGCTCCAATCGGTCTTTCTCGCTCATCACGCTCGGCGTCACGCCCGCGAGTTCGCCGGCGGCGTAGTGTTTGACGACGCGCTCGGGTTCCAACCCCGCGTCCTCGGCCCACTCCGCGACCTCGGTCAGGTCCTCGGTCGCTTCCGTGTGCAATTGGACCGCCACGCCCGTCTCCGCGCCGAGCGCGAACGCGTGACGCATCACGTCGTTCGACGCCTCCCACACGTCGTCTGTGACGTCGTAGTGCGGGCGGCCGGACTTCAGCGCCACCGCGTCGCCGTCGGCGGCGTACTCCGCGGCGGTGTCCAGACCGGCCTTCATCACCGCGGCGGCCTCGTCCGCGTCGTACCCCGCATCGGTGAGTTGCGATATTAGTCCCGGGTGCACGCCGAGCACCGGCCACGCGCGCCCCCGCAACTCCTCGCTCGCGGCGTCCACGACGTCGACGGTCGTCTCGAAGACGTGCCGGAAGTCCGCTCCCTCGCTCGGGAGGTCGCCGAGGTGCCACGACGGCTTGTTCACCACGAGCAAGTGGGTGCCGCCGCTCCGCGAGAAATCCTTCACCGCCTCGATACCCCGGCCGTGCTCGGGGTCTAAGTGCATGTGGTTGTCCAGAACGGGCGTCCCCAACTCGCGCATACGTCCCGTACCCGCGCGCGGGCGGAAAGCGTTACCCTTCGCTACTCGTCGAGGACGACGGCGTCCGTCGCGGCGTTCCGCAGCGCGTCGGACCGACCGTGTTCGCCGGGCGCGATAGCGAGCGTGTCCACGCCGTTTCGCCCCGCTTTCTCCAGCACGGGCTTGAAATCCGTGTCGCGCGATGCGATGGCGAGCACGTCGACGCTCCCCTCGATGGCGAGTTCGGTCGCGTCCACCGCGAGTTTCACGTCCACGTCACCGCTCGTCACCCGGACCTCGTACCCGCGGGCTTCGCCCGCCTGAATCAGTCCCGGCGTCGCGTGCTGGTCGAGGTAGAGTCGCGCCACCGCGACCGTCCCCGCCTCCTCGGCGGCTTCCCGAACGTCGTCCAAATCCACGTCGAACTCGTCGCGCAACACGTTCGGCCCGTCCACCAGCAACGCCACGCGCCGACCGCCGCCCACGAGGTCGCGCAATCCCATACCGGAGAAAGCGAGTACCACCGGGTAACGATTCCGATTACGCACGCCCGCGGCTCGAACCCGTCCCCAGTCCGGTTTCTTCGCTGCCGCAAGACACTACTCGCGTCCGCTCACAGTCCCGATAATGGCGACCGGTATCGAAACCCAGCTTCTCGATTTGATCGGGGTGTTCATCATCGCGGCCGCGGTGGGGGTGTTCGTCGCGAAGGTGGGGCGGTTCCCGTACACTATCGCGCTCCTGATAGCCGGACTCGCGGTGTCCGTCGTGGGTATCCGTCCCGACATCTCCCTCAGTCACGACCTCATCTTGTTCGTCCTCCTCCCGCCCTTGCTGTTCGAGGGGGCGGCGAACACGCAACTGGAGCAGTTCCGGGAGAACATCGGGCCGATACTGGTGCTCGCTGGCGTCGGACTCGTGGTCTCCGTGGTGTTCCTCGGCTATCTCGGGGCGACGGCGTTCGGGTTCCCGATGCTCGTCGCGCTGTTGTTCGCGGCGATGATTCTGCCGACCGACCCGGTGTCCGTGCTGGCGTTGTTCAAGGAACTCGGCGCGCCGGAACGCCTCAGCATCCTCGTGGAAGGGGAGAGCCTGCTGAACGACGGGTTCGGCGTCGTCCTGTTCATGACGCTGCTCGAACTCGTTCAGGAGTCACAGACGACGGGGTTGACCGTGAACGACCTCCTGACGGTGGACCGCCTCGGGAGCGTCGTGCTCGACATCTTCGTCGTGAGTCTCGGCGGCGCTGTCGTCGGGTTCGTGCTCGGGTACGTCGTCTACCGCGTGATGTACAATCTGGACGAACACATGACGGAGACGGTGCTCGCCATCATCCTCGCGTACGGGAGTTTCCTCGTCGCAGAGCACTACCTCCACGTCTCCGGCGTCATCGCGGTGGTCGTCGCCGGGCTGTTCGTCGGGGACCGCGCGGCGGAGGAGGCGATGAGTCCGCAGACGAAGATAACCGTGTTCAACACGCTGGAGACGGGCGCGTTCCTCGCGAACACGTTCATCTTCCTCGTCATCGGCATCAAGACCCCGCTCGGAACGCTCGTCGGGCACGCGGACATCATCCTCGTCGCCATCCCGCTCGTCCTGCTCGCGCGCGCCGTCGCGGTCTACCCGATCTGCACCGCTCTCAACCGCGTCCTCGACCGCGAAATTCCGTTCACGTACCAGCACATCCTCGTCTGGGGCGGCTTACACGCGTCCATCCCCATCGCGCTCGTTCTCGGGTTGCCCGCGGGCACGCCGTTCCGCACGGAGTTGCGCGCGCTCGTGTTCGGCGTCGCCGCGTTCTCACTGGTCGTGCAGGGACTCACGATGTCGCGCGCGCTCGACCGCCTCGGCGTCGTCACCCGCACCAGCTCACAGCAGCTCTACGAACTCCTCGTCGGTCGGAAACGCGCCGTCGAGGACGCGCTCGACGCCGCCGAATCCCTCCGTCGGAAGGGCGAACTCCCCGCGTCAGTCTACCGCGACTTCACCGAGGAGTACGAAGAGGAACAGGCCGCGCTGGAGGACGCCATCAGCGAACTCCTCCGGAACAACCCCGAGATTCGGAAAGAACAGCAGCTCGCGGGCGAACGCCGCATCCTGAAACGCGAGAAGTCGGCGGTGATGGACGCGATGCGGCAGGGCGTCGTCAGCGACGACGTGGGCGAACAACTCCTCGAAGAGGTGAACCTCAAACTCAGTCGCGTCCGCGACGGCGAAACCACGGTGGAGTTCGACGCCGAAGGGTTCCGCGAGTTCTGGCGGGAACGCGCCGAGGAGTTCGGTCTCGAGGTTTCCGAACCCGAGGAGTGACTCCGCGATATCTGGAACCCGCGTAGTTTAGGGGCCGGGGTGCGACGGTTCGCGTATGGCACTGCGGACGCCGCCCTTGCACGACGTACACGCCGACGCGGGCGCGAAGTTCACGGACTTCGGGGGCTGGGAGATGCCCGTGGAGTTCGACTCCATCCGCGACGAACACACCGCCGTCCGAGATGACGCGGGCATCTTCGACGTCTCCCACATGGGACAGATAGAGGTGTCCGGCCCGGACGCAGAATCGTTGATGCAGCGACTCACGACGAACGACGTGAGCGCGCTCTCACCGGGTGACGCCCAGTACTCGATGATCGTCGACGAGGACGGAGTCATCATCGACGACACCGTGGTCTACCACCGGCCCGACGGCGACTACCTCTTCGTCCCGAACGCCGGGCACGACGACCAGATGATGACTCGGTGGAGGACCCATCGGGACGAGTGGGGACTCGACGTGACCGTCGAAAATCGCACGACAGAGTACGGGATGGTCGCCGTGCAGGGCCCGAACGCGCCCGGCATCGTCGCGGACGCCGCCGGTGACGACGTACTCGACCTCTCGCTGTTCGAGGCCACGAACGCGACCGTCGCGGGCGTCGACTGCCTCGTCTCCCGCACGGGGTACACGGGCGAGGACGGGTTCGAACTCGTCTACGACAACGACGGCGCGGACGCCGTCTGGAACGCGTTCGACTGTCAGCCCTGCGGCCTCGGTGCGCGCGACACCCTCCGCATCGAAGCCGGGTTCCTGCTCTCCGGCGAGGACTTCAACCACGAGACCAACCCGCGGACGCCCTACGAGGCGGGTGTCGGGTGGACGGTCAAACTCGGTACAGAGTTCGTCGGACGGGACGCGCTCGAACGCGTCGACGAGGAAGGCGTCACGGAGAAGTTCCGGGGCGTCGTCCTCAGAGAGCGCGGCGTCCCCCGGCACGGCTACGACGTCACCGACGCCGACGGCGGCGTCATCGGCGAACTCACGAGCGGCACGATGAGTCCCACCCTGAACGAACCCATCGGACTGGGCTACGTCTCCACGGAGTACGAGCCCGGCGACACCGTTCGCGTCGTCATCCGGGGCGACGCGAAGAAAGCAGAACTTACCACACCCGGCTTCCTCGACTGAACCATGTTCGACGTACCCGACGACCTGTACTACCTCGAATCGCACGAATGGTACGACCCCGAAACCGGACGGGTCGGAATCAGTGACTTCGCGCAGGACGAACTCGGCGACGTGGTGTTCGTCGAACTCCCCGGCGAGGGCGAGTCCGTCGACCAGGACGGCCAGTTCGGCGTCGTGGAGTCCATCAAAGCCGTCTCCGACCTCTACAGTCCAGTCAGCGGCGACGTCGCGGCCGTGAACGACGACCTCGAGAACACGCCCGAACTCGTGAACGACGACCCGTTCGGTGACGGGTGGATGCTCGAACTCGACGGCGTCGACGACGCCGAGTTGGACGCCCTCCTCACCGCGGAGGAGTACCGCGAGCAGATAGCGTAATCAGAGCGCGTCCAACCGCTCGAACACGCTCTCGCGGAGACGGCTCGCTATTTCTTCCGTCTTCGCAGGACCGTGCTGGGCTTGGACGTGGAGCGAGACGAGATAGTAGACGTCGCAGAGCAGCGCGTACGCGGGACGCCGTCGTTCGAAGCCGTCGGGGAGGTCTCTGACTGACTCGTAGCCCGTGCGGAACGCGCGTTCGGCCGCGCCCCCGTCGAACGCGGGGAGGACGGTTCGCCAGTAGTCGAACTCGCCCGGCGCGGCTATCGCGTGTTCGAAGTCGACGACGCACGCCACCTCGCCGTCGCGCACGGCGACGTGTTCCGGGGTCGCCCACCCGTGACAGCACACCGGGTCGCCCGCGCCCGCGAACACGCCCGGATGCGCGTCGAGACAGTCGAGCACGGCATCCGCGACGTCCCCGTGTCCGTGCTGCCTGAGGGTCGGCCGATAGCCGCGAACGTAGTCGCGCGCCGCTTCGTGCCAGTCGTCGCGGCCGTCGAGCAGGTCGCCGCTCGCGCGAAACTGCCCGTACGAATCGAGCAGCCGTCCAGTCTCGGCGTGGAGGGTCGCGAGGCCGCGTCCGGCGGCCCTCGCCCACTCGGGGGTCGGTGTGCCGTCTGCCTCGGGTTCGGGCGCGTCGGGATGCCACGCGGCGACGTAGAAGTCGCTACCGCGCGCGAGTACGTCTGGCACCGGGACGGACGTGTGTTCTCCGACGAACGCCATCACGCGCCCTTCGACGCTGGCGTTCCCCGTCGGTCCGGTATCGAACTTGGCCACCGCGCGCCGCCCGTCCACCCGGACCTCGTGGACTTCGTGCGGGGGCACGTCGTGAAGTCGTCTGACGAATCCGTGCGAGTCGAACCGTTCCGTGAGTGGCGCTGCGTTCATGGTACGCCGCGTGACGCCCGGCGTGCGGTCGGACGCGACACAGTGCCGCCGCTCCGACCGAAAGGAGACGATTCGAACGAACCCGCCCGCGGTCAAAAACGTTCTGGGCCGCTCCCCCTCGCCTGATTCTGCACTGTCCGTGTGTATAATCGGGATTCCTCGGCGACAGAACTACACGGACGTGTATCGTTTCGGTGGTTTTCGCGTTCCGGAACCGGGAGTATCATATCCGCGGCGTCGTATGTGTATCGTATGCGAACACGAAGCCGCCGGTTCGGTGGTGCGCGATGAGTACGGGAAGCCCGTACGCGCCGCACACGCCGGACGAGACCCGGGAGATGCTCGCCGCGGTCGGCGCGGACTCCGTCGAAGACCTCTTCGACATCCCCGACTCCGTCCGGTTCGACGGCGACTACGGCCTCGACGCACGCACGGAACAGGAGACACGGGCGCACGTCGCCGACCTGCTCGGGCACAACGACGACCTGACCGAGTTCCTCGGGCGGGGCCACTACGACCACTACGTGCCCTCGCTCGTGGACTCGATCAGCCAGCGCTCCGAGTTCATCACGTCGTACACCCAGTACCAGCCCGAAGTCACGCAGGGCTTCCTGCAAGTCCTGTTCGAGTACCAGAGCCTCCTCGTGGAGTTGACGGGTCTCGAAATCGCGAACTGCTCGATGTACGACGCGGCGACCGCGCTCGCCGAAGCCGCGTTGCTCGCAAAGCGCGTACGAAAGGCGGACGGCAACCGCATCCTCCTCCCCGAAACCATCCGCGAGGAACGCTTGAGCGTCGTCGAGAACTACGTCGCGGGCAACGACCTCTCGGTGGAGACGTACCCGATGGACGACGGTGCGATAGACGTCGACGGGCTGACTGACTTCGTGGACGACGACACCCTGTTCGTGTACGCGGAGAACCCCACGACGGAGGGCGTCGTCGAGGAATCCCTCGACGCAGTGGGTGACGTCGCACACGACCACGACGCGCTGTTCTGTCTGGGTTCGGACCCCGTGGCGCTCTCGCTCCTCCAGCGACCTGCCGACGTCGGCGCGGACGTCGTGGTCGGGGACGCCGCCGTCCTCGGGATGCCGACGAGTTACGGGATGGGGCTCGGCCTGTTCGCCTGCAAGGAGGAGTTCCTCCGGCAGGTCCCCGGCCGCCTCGTCGGCGCGAGCGAGGATTCGGCGGGGAACCGTGCGTACACGCTCACCCTCCAGACGCGCGAACAGCACATCCGCCGCGAGCGCGCCACCTCGAACATCTGCACCAATCAGGCGTGGGTCGCGCTCCGCGCCGCCATCCACGCCGCGCAACTCGGGCCGCAGGGACTCGTTGACCTCGCGAACGAGATGGTCGAACTCCCGCGCGACCTCGCAGCCGAACTCGACGCAGTCACGGGCGTCGAAGCACCCGTCTACGACCGCCATCACTTCCGCGAGTTCGTCGCGCACACGGACCAGCCCGCACCGGCCATCGTCTCCGACCTCGAAGCCGAAGGGTTCGCCGTCCACGCGGTGGACGACCACCACGTACAAGTCTGCATCACGGACGCGAACGAGTCGGAGCGCGCCGAACTGGTCGCGGCGTTCGAGGAGGTGGCCTAGATGGAGTACTACGACCAGGCGCGCTTCTCGCAGGCGGACGACGACGAGTACGAACCCCTCCTCTCCGAGAAACGCACCGAGAACGTCGACGTCGACTCCTCGCTGCCCGACGACCTCACCCGGGACTCGCTCGAACTCCCCGCGCTCTCCGAACCCGAACTCGCGCGCCACTACGTCCGCCTGAGCCAGCAGAACTACGGCGTCGACACCGGCCCCTACCCGCTCGGGTCGTGTACGATGAAGTACAACCCGAAGTTCACCGAAGACCTCGCAGCGCGCCCGAGCGCGAGCGTCCACCCCGACCGCTCGGAGGAGAGCGTGCAGGGAACGCTCGCCCTCATGCACGGCCTCCAAGAGCAGTTGGAAGTCATCGGCGGAATGGACGCTGTCACGCTCCAACCGCCCGCGGGCGCGGCCGGCGAGTTCGCCGGCATCCTTCTCGCAGACGCCTACCACGAGGCCAACGGCGAGGGCGACCAGCGCACCGAAATCGTCATCCCCGACAGCGCACACGGCACGAACTTCGCGTCCGCCGCGCTCGGGGGATACGACGTCGTGGAACTCCCGAGCGCCGACGACGGCCGCGTCGACTTAGAGGCGCTCGAAGCCGCCGTCTCCGAGAAGACGGCCGCGTTGATGCTCACCAACCCGAACACGCTCGGGCTCTTCGAGCGCGACATCGAAGCCATCGCCGAGACCGTCCACGACGCCGGCGGCCTGCTCTACTACGACGGCGCGAACCTGAACGCGCTCCTCGGACGCGCACGCCCCGGCGACATGGGCTTCGACATCATGCACTTCAACGTCCACAAGACGTTCGCCACTCCGCACGGCGGCGGCGGCCCCGGCGCGGGACCCGTCGGCGTCAGCGAGGACCTCGCCGAATTCCTCCCGAACCCCCAAGTTCGAGAGACCGACGACGGGTTCGAGACGTTCGAACCGGAGTCGTCCATCGGGAAGGTCCACGGGTTCTTCGGGAACTGGCTCGTCCTCGTGAAAGCCTACGCGTACATCGCGCGGCTGGGCGACGACGGTCTCGCGGATGCGTCCGCGAAAGCCGTGTTGAACGCGAACTACCTCGCAGAACAGATCGAGTACGAGATACCGTTCGGCCCGTTCCACCACGAGTTCGTCGCGTCCGCGGGCGACCAGGACGCGGCGGACGTGGCCAAGCGGATGCTCGACTACGCCGTCCACCCGCCGACGACGAAGTGGCCGGAAATCGTCGGTGAAGCGCTGATGACCGAACCCACCGAGGTCGAGAACAAGCGCACGCTCGACCAGCTCGCGGCGGCGTTCGACGCCGTCGCCGACGAAGCCGACGACGTGCTGGAGGGCGCGCCCGAACGCACGACCGCACGGCGCATCGACCAGACCAGCGCCGCGCGGAACCCCCGGCTCTCCCGGCACGCCCTCGAACGCGAGGATTAAGCCTTAATAATTCACTGCCGCTGAGTTAGTATATGGCCGTTGTTAGCGTCTCGATGCCCGACGAACTCCTCGAACGAATCGACAACTTCGCGGACTCCCACGGGTATACGGGCCGCAGCGAAGTGTTCCGGGAGGCCGCGCGCAACCTCCTCGGCGAGTTCGAAGACCGCCGACTGGAGGACCGCGAACTCCTCGGCGTCGTCACCGTCCTCTTCGACTACCAGAGCACGACCGTCGAAGAACGGATGATTCGGTTACGCCACGAGTACGAGGGCCTCGTCACGTCGAACCTCCACAACCACGTCGGCGACCACTACTGCATGGAACTGTTCATCCTCGACGGCACCCTCGAAGAGATTTCCGAGTTCGTCGGGCGCGTCCGTGCGACACAGGACACCCTCACCGTCGACTACTCGGTCATTCCCGTCGACGAGTTCGCGGGCCTCTGAGCGTACAACCGCTTTCGCGCGTCCAACGGGTACACTCTATCCTCCACTAACTCCGCTTCTTTCAGTATCCCCAGCGCGTGTCGCGTCGTCCGTTTCGACAGCCGCGTTCGCTCTCTGATGTCCGCTTGCGTCAGCGGCGACTCGTACTCGAGAACTTTGTACGCTAACTTCGCGCTCGGCGGGAGGGACTCAATACGTGATTCGGCAAAAACGACCACTGGACTGCTCTGCCATACTCGAACGATTGGGAGGGAGGGTGTTATCGCTTTCCACCGCGACAGCGATGGCCGGAACCCCCGACACGGATTCTATATCGCGATAAGCGGTTTATCAGTTGGTGCGCGTGCAACGCCTCTCCGGGTGAGGGGGAACTCAAAACGCGCGAAAACGAGGATTACGCCGTCGTAGAGTCGATTCCGTTGATGCGGACGAAGCCGAACCCGCACTCGGGGCAGTACCACTTGGTCTTCAGGCCGAGGTGGAGGTGGGTCGACGCCGCGCGATAGAACTCGCGGTCGGTCCCACACTCGGGGCAGTCGTGTTCGAGTTCGCGGGCCATACGGGAAAGTCGAACGTGTGCGAAGTTGAACGTACTGGTTCGTTATGGTGCTGGCAGACGCACTCCCGCGTAATGGCTGACGCACCCGACGCGCTCTCCGAGTTCCGACAGTTCACCGCGCTCTCGCGTGACGTGCTGGTGGTGTCCGTCGCGATGTTCGCGTTCAGTCTCGCCTTCCAGATGACGAGTCGATACGTCCCCGCCTACCTCACCGCGCTTGGTGCGGGCGCGGGCGTGGTCGGCATCTACGGGAGCCTCGGTAACCTCGTCTCCGCGCTCTACCCCTACCCGGGCGGCCGGCTCTCCGACCGAATCGGCTCGCGCACCGCGCTCACGCTGTTCGGCGCGCTCTCCACGCTCGGATTCGTCGTGTGGGCGCTCGCGCCGGACCTCCCCGCCGTCCCGTTCGTCGCCGTCACCCTCGACGTTCCAATCGCGGGAGACGTCTCCACGCCGAACGCGCTCGATCCGTGGATATGGGTGCTGGTGGGGCTCTTCTTCACGCAGGCGTGGAAGTCACTCGGCCTCGGCGCGACGTTCGCCGTCGTCAAACAGAGCGTGCCGCCCGACCGCCTCGCCACGGGCTTCGCGAGCACGGAGACGTTCCGCCGCGTCGGCTTCCTCCTCGGCCCCCTCCTCGCCGCCGCCGTGCTCGCCGCCGTCATCGACTTCGAATCCGGCTTCCAGGTCGTCCTCCTGCTCGGCGTGGCGTTCGCCGCGACCGCAACGATCGTCCAGCGCGTCCTCTACGACGCGGACGAGGACACGCTCGGAAAGTCGTTCAGCGGGGTTTCGGACGTCATCGAGGACGTGCGCGCGCTCCCCGCAGAACTCGAACCTCTGCTCGTCGCGGACACCGTCGTCCGCTTCGCGAACGGAATGGTGTACGTGTTCTTCGTCCTCGTCGTCACTGACTACCTCCGCGTCGGGTTCACCGGGTTCGGACTCACCCTCCGCCCCGACGCGTTCTTCGGCGTCCTCCTCGCAATCGAGATGGCCGTCGCCCTACTGAGTATGATTCCGGTGTCCCGACTCGCGGACCGCGTCGGCCTGAAACCCGTCGTCGCCCTCGGTTTCTTCGTCTACGCCGCGTTCCCCGGACTCCTCGCGTTCGCGCCCGCGAACCAGTGGGTGCTCCTCGCTCTCTTCGCGTTCTCCGGACTGCGATTCGCCGGCCTCCCCGCGCACAAAGCGCTCATCGTCGGCCCCGCAGAACAGAACGCCGGCGGGAGTGTCACCGGCGCCTACTACCTCGTGCGGAACCTTGCCGTCATCCCGAGCGCGCTCTTCGGCGGACTCCTCTACGACAGCGACCCCGTGTTCGCGCTCGTGTCCGCGTCTCTTGTCGGCCTCGTCGGCGTCGCCTACTTCGCCGTGTACGGCCGCCGATTCGACCCTGAATAAACTCCATTTTACGATACAGAAGTCAGGTTTGCCGTCGGAGTTCCGCGCGGAGCGCGCGGCGTTTCACGAGAGCGAATCCGGCGAGGATGATGACGAAGCCGAGGACAGTCGCGGGTGTGACCGCGTCGCCGAAGAGGACGAACCCGCCGATTGCGGCCGGAATCGGGGTGGCGTACTCGATGAAACTCACTTCGATGGGGCCGAGGCGGTCGAGGAGGAGGAAGTAGAGGAAGAAGCCGAGCGCACCCGAGACGGCGGCGAGATAGACGAGCGCGGCGAGCGCGTCCGTATTCCAGACGGCGGCGGGTTCGGGGACGACGAGCGCCGTGACGTGGAGGAGGACCGCGCCGACGGCCATCATCCACGGCTGTGTGGCGATGACGCTCATCGACGGCGGTTCGTCGGAGAGGAGGACCGCGCCGACGGCGAACGCGACGGCCGAAGCGAGGACGAGCGCGACGCCGACGACGTTCGCCGAGAGCAGTCTGCTCGGGTCGGGGTTCGCGATGATGACGACGCCGACGAACCCGAGGAGGACGCCGACGAACCCGGTCGGAGTGAGTCGTCGCTCTGTCGCGGCGAGGCGGGTGAGCGCGGGCGTGATAACCGGAATCAGGCCAAGGAGGACGGCCGCAGTGGCCGGCGGAACGGTCTGCTGGCCGGCGAACAGGAGGGCGTGGTGTGCGCCGATGGAGAACGCGCCGCCGACGAGGACGTGCCGGACGTCTCCCCGAGTTTTCGGTCGCCAGTCCACGCCGCGCGCGAACACGTACGCGAACAACAATACTGCGGCGAGGTCGAAGCGCACCGCGGCGAACAGTATCGGGGGGATTGAGGCGAGTCCCAGTTTCGTCGCTGCGAACGCCGTCCCCCAGACGACCGCGAGCGCACAGAAGAGGCCGAGATTTCGTAGCCGACTCATTCACGCGACCGGACGCGTTCGGTCGGTTTCCGTCTGTCTATTGGTAGAAGTCTTCGACGTCCCCGAACGGCGTGTCCATGTCGAGTTCGGTTTTCGACTCCACGCGGGTGTCGAGTCGCACCGCTTCGTCGCACTCCGTACAGGGGACGGCGAGCGCCACGTCGACGGTTCCGGGTTCGCCGGTGACGTCGAGGACGCGACAGTCAGACGGATGCAGGTACTCGGGGTCGATATCGTGGTTACACGTCATGTCCGGGCGGAGAACGCGAACCCCGGAGTAGGTTACGGCCGCCTACGGGGTGAGGCGGGTGGGGTCGCGCGGGAAGAGAATGGCCTCCTTGATGTTGTCGAGTTCACAGACCTTCTGGACTAATCGATCTATGCCGAGGCCGTAGCCGCCGTGCGGGGGCGTGCCGTAACTGAGCCCGTCGAGGTAGAACTCGAAGTTCGACTCGTCGACGCCTTCTGCCTGCATGACTTCGCGCATCTTCTCGACGTCGTGCTGGCGCTGGCCGCCGGAGGAGAGTTCCTGGCCCTTGTAGATGAGGTCGAACTTCCGGGAGGCGATGTCGTCGCCCTCCACGTCCTGCATGTAGTAGAACTTCTCGCCGGGGTAGCCGACGACGAAGAACGCGGGGTGGCCCTGTTCTTCGAAGTATTCGCCGAGCAGGCGTTCGCCCTTCGTGTCGAGGTCCGTCGGGTCCTCGGGGAAGTGTCCGAACTCGTCTTCGAGGATGTCGAGCGCCTCGTCGAACGTGATGCGCGGGAAGTCGTCCTCGGGAACGGTGAGGTCGACGCCGAGTTCCTCCAGTTCGGCCTGCGCGTCCTCGGCGACGACGGAGAGCGCGTGCCGGAGGGACTCCTCCTGAACGTCCATCACGTCGTTGTGGTCTTCGATGTACGCGAGTTCCACGTCGAACATCGAAATCTCGGAAACGTGCCGGGACGTGGCGAAGTCCTCCGCGCGGAACGCCGTGCCGATCTCGTAGATCTTGTCGAACCCGGACGCCATCAGGATCTGCTTGTAGAGCTGCGGGCTCTGGGAGAGGAAGGCTTCTTCCTCGTAGTAGACGACGGGGAAGAGTTCGGCGCCGCCCTCCGCGCCGCCCTTCGAGATGAGCGGCGTCTCGACGTCCACGTAGCCCTCGGACTCGAACCAGTCTTCCATCGCGTCCATCAGCGTGGACTTGAGTTTGAAGATCGCCATGACCTCCGGCTTCCGCAGGTCGACGCCGCGGTGGTCGAGGCGCGTGGAGAGGTCGGCGTCGACGTCCTTCGAAATCTCCATCGGGAGCGGCGCGTCCGACTCGTCGATGAGTTCCAGGGACTCGGGGACGAGTTCGACGCCACCGGGGGCTTGTCCGGACTCCGTGACTTCGCCCGTGACGCGGACGACGTCTTCCGCGCCGAGGTCTTCTGCCTGCTCGAAGAGTTCGGGTTCGCGGTCTTCCTTGAAGACGCCCTGAATGAGGCCTTCGCGGTCGCGGACGATGACGAAGACGAGTCCCCCGAGGTCGCGGAGTTCGTGAACGTGCCCGGCGACGGCGACGGTCTCGCCGTCCATCTCGGGCGTAATCGCGCTCGTGTACGTTCGGTCTATCATTACACCGGCCTAATCCGCTGGGACACTTGACTACTGCTATCTCCGACCGGGAAACTTCTATGGGGAGGCCACCCGACCACGGAGTATGGGAGAACTAGTGCTGTACTCGCTGGACGGCTGTCCGTTCTGTAAGAAGGTGGAGGACGCCCTCGAAGCCAACGACATCGAGTACGAGACGCGGTGGGTCGAAGGACTGCACTCGAAGCGAAACGAAGTGAAGCGCGTGAGCGGCCAGCGCGCCGTCCCGGTCCTCATCGACGACGACCGAGGAGTGACGATGGCGGAGAGCGCGAACATCTTGGAGTACGTCGAGAAGACGCTCGCATGAAGATTTACACGAAGCGCGGGGACGAGGGGAAGACGGACCTCCGCGACATGTCCCGGGTGTCGAAGACGAGTCACCGCATCGAGGCCTACGGGACCGTGGACGAGGTGAACTCGCTCGTCGGGACGATTCGCCCCACCGGACAGGACGACGTGGACGACTGGCTGAAGCGGATTCAGAACCACCTCCACGTGGTGCAAGCGGACCTCGCGAACCCCGACCCCGACGAGGACGCACCCGTCGTCCGTGAAGAACACACCGACGAAGTGGAGGAGTTCATCGACACCGCCGAAGAGGAACTCGAACCGCTCCAGCGGTTCGTCCTCCCCGGCGGGAGCGAACCCGGCGCGAAGCTCCACCACGCGCGGGCGGTGTGTCGGCGCGCGGAACGCCGCGTGGTCGCGCTCGCGGACGAAGAGGAAATAAACGCCGAAACGGTTGCGTACCTGAATCGGCTGTCGGACGCGTTCTTCGAGTTCGCACGCCTCGTGAACGAACGAGAGGGTGTCCCCGAGGAGTCCCCGACGTACTGACCAGCTTTCGCCCCGCGAGAGACCAGGGCACGACTCGCGATCGTTTCGAGAGCCGTCCTGTTCGACGGGCACACCGGTATCGAAACCCATCCCCCACAAGGGTTTTAGATTCTGACCTCCTCTATCCAACTATGAACGCGTACTTCCGAGACGCCCAACACCACGTCGAACAGGCGACCAAGAACGCCCGCGACGGCATCGAGAAAGAAGTCGACGAACTCGAAACCCGCGCCCGCAAACTCGTCGGCAAGGAGAAAGAACCCGAGCCCAGCCGACTGGAGAAATTCCAGCAGGACCTCGCGAACGCGGAGAAGAAAGCGGAAGGCGAGGCGCGTGACGCCCTCGAATCCGCCCGACAGCGCATCGCCGACTACCGGAAGTCGGACTAGATCTGTTCGCCCGTTCGCTCGAGGCCTTCGCGTTCGACGTACACGTCCATGTTTTCGGCCAGTTCCTCCAGTTCCGAACGCAGTGTCTCCTGTTGGTCGGATAGGTCGTCCTGGACTTGCGCCGGGAGTTGTTCGAGGAGTTTGTCGGTGTACTCAAGGCGGACTTCGAAGGAGTCGTTCAGGGACTCCTGAATCGCCTCAATCGTCGCGCGGTCGGACTGGGCACTCCGATTCGACCACGAGGTGAGGAGTGCGCCGAACCCATCGTTCACCTCTATGCGCTGCTCTTCCACGACGATTTGGTTGTGCCACCGTTTCACTTGGCGAACGAGTTCCTCGCGGAACGTCCAGTCTAACTGGTCGATTCCGCCGGTGTATACGTTCACGAACGTGTCCCCAGCGAAGATGGCGCTCATGTTCGCAAAGATGTCCGTCCGGGTTTCGTCGTCGTCGTCGAGCGTCCGTTCACTCACCTCTCCAGTCATCAGAACTCTGATGACGTCACGTTTGACGACCGGGAACGACTCCTCTTCGGTCTGGAAGTAGAAATACCCGGACGCGATCATCACGATGATGCCGAGCGCTGCAATCACCGTCTGTCCTCCGATAGCGGTCGCCGCAGCGATGAGCGCGCCGACAACCATCCCGAGCGCGCCGTGTGGGCCATACGGCTTGTACTCGAGGGTTCCGTTTCCGACCTGATTCCAGTCCGACTCAGCGATCAATCGACCTTCGACGCGCCCGGTCTTCTGCCCGACCTCTTCGCTCTTTATCTGCAGGTCTCTGTCCTGTACTCCCAGCGTTTCGTATTTGAAATCGCCCCCCTCCTGAATCTCTTCCAAACTGCGTTTGAGTCGCCGATAGAACTCTCTCGGATTGATACCCCTGTAATCGCCTTCGACGAACCGAGTGGCCTTTCGCAGGCTCTGTCGGTTGTACTCTGGAACACGACCCTCCCTACTCATGCGTCTGGGCCGTCACGACCTTCCGACATAAAACTTCGCACGAATATCATATTCCTCTGAGGAATCCGCCGAGGCCTCCGAAGATGATCGGGTACCCCGCAACCATGAACATGGCCGTCTTATTAAGCGACGGCTGAATCGTGTAACTTCCCTGAGTAACCTTCAGGAAGAACACGCCCGCGACGGCGATGAGTCCGTATCCGACGAGTACGCTCGCTCCCGCCAAGACTCCATTTACTGCGTCGAGTTGGCTCCGAACCCGCGTCGCGACCGAATACCCCGCGAGGAACAGGAGCACGGCGGGGATAGCGTGGAACAATAGCGTATCCCCAACCGGATACAGTTTTAGGAGGTTTATCGTCTCTACACCTGACGCCCCGCGTACCGTCTGTTCCACCGGAACGGTGTGAGCGTTGTAGAACGCCCACGAGATGAACTTCCCAGTCGCTTCATCCGACCAGTTCGGCAGGTCGACGTTTTTCGACGCCACCCGCATCACGAATAGCCCGATAACTCCTATCGCGCTGATGACGGCCGCGATAACGCCGTAAATCAACCCTCCGATTGGGCGAAAATTCGATACGTTGACCCCATCGCTGCGCTGCTTCCCCTGGGACATACAGCATGGTCATTCTCCTCCACTGATAAAAATTGTCGGGTGCAAAACGATTCTTGCGGAGTCTCAACTCGAAATAAGCACCCTTAAGTTTTCCACCCGGGTAGAGTGAGGTACGGGTCGGTGGTCTAGTTCGGTTATGACGGCTCCTTCACACGGAGCAGGCCGGCGGTTCAAATCCGCCCCGACCCATTTTCTGACTCACGCAACGACGAGCGCAGCGAGTCATCCGTGGCTCGAAAATGGTCCGAAGGATTCGAACGAGGGAGCAACGCTGAGCGTTGCGACTGACGTCCAACTCCGTTCTTCACTGCTGGTACCGGATGGTGACGGGTTTTTGCTGTGATGGTGCGTAGTTTCTAGTGTGAGTGAGTCATCCGAGGTAGCGGTGTGGATGGTGGAGCGGACGTTCTCCGAGGATTCGCCGAACATCATCGTGGTGACGTACGCGACGCCGGACGGGGAGCGGTATTTCCAGAAGGAGTGGGCGTACAATCGGTTCGGGAGTGCGTCGAGTGCGCCGGTGGTGACGGCGGCCAAGACGGTGGGGGCGGAGCAGTTGTCGGCGGTGGAGGACGCGGAGTTGGTGGAGCGGTATCGGGCGGAGGCCGAGCGAATGCGGACGCGTCACGATCCGGACGATTCGGTGTAGTCGAGGTAGGTTTTGGCTTCGCTGTCGCTGACTTGGGGGAAGTTCCGGTAGTGTTGGCTGACTGCGCCGAAGCCGCGGGGGGTTTCGACGGTGACGACGCTGTCGGCGGCGGTTTCGAGTCGGGAGACGGTTTCGGGTGGTGCGACGGGGACGGCGAGTATCACGCGCGCTGCGCCGGCGTTTCTGGCGGCGGCGATGCAGGCGAGCGTCGTCGCGCCGGTGGCGACGCCGTCGTCGACGATGACGACGGTTTTCCCGTGGAGGTCGAGGGGTGGGCGGTCGCCGCGGTAGCGGTCAACTTTGGCGCGGGCGTTCTCGCGTTCGATTCGGGTTTGTTCTTCGATGTAGTCGTCGTCCACGCCGAGGTCGCGGACGAGGGCGTCGTTCAGCCAGACGGTGCCGTCGCTCGCGACCGCTCCGATGGCGAGTTCGGGGTTCCACGGTGCGCCGATTTTGCGGGCGGCGACGATGTCGAGGGGGGTGTCGAGTCGGTCCGCGACGACGCGGCCGACGGGGAGGCCGCCGCGCGGAACGGCGAGCACCACGTCCCCCGCGATGTCGCGTTCTTCGAGTGCGTCCGCGAGTCTGCGTCCGGCGTCCGCACGGTCGGCGAACATAGCGGGAGAGACGCGCGCGAGGGAGTTGAAAGTTCGCCGGTCGCTGGAACGCGCCGCCTACCAATGGGGGTCGACGTGGATGGTGGGCGTATGGCGTTACCGAGTCCGAAATTGGTGGAACTGGAGGACGAGTACTATCACGTCCGGTTCCGTGACCCGGACGAGTTCGCGGAGATTCGGACGCCGGAGTGGGCGACCGAGGCGGCGGCGGACGAGTACGAGGGCGCGCGGGTGCGGATGGGTCACCGGGGCGACGACTGGGTGGTGCAGTCAGTGTTGATACCGCGGCGCGCGGGGAAGTCGCGGGCGCGGACGGCGGCGAATGCGATTCTGGAGAAGATCGAGTCTTAGGCGACGACGCGGACGCGGCGGGTGCGGGGGCCGTCGCACTCCACGAACAGGATGGATTGCCACGTTCCGAGGTCGGGGCGGCCGTCGGTGATGGGTACGGTGACGCTCTGGCCGAGGACGAGCGCGCGGAGGTGGGCGGCGGCGTTGTCGTCGATGCGGTCGTGTTCGTAGTCGTCGTCTGGGACGATGCGGGAGAGCGCCGCTTCGATGTCCGCGAGCAGGCCGGATTCGGGTTCGTTCACGACGACGCCAGCGGTGGTGTGCGGGACGAACACCGTGGCGGTGCCCGTTGCGTCGTCGGGGACCGCTGTGGCCACTTCGTCGGTCACGTCCACGACGCACGTCCGGTCGGTGGTCTCGACTTCGAACGCCATGCGCGGTGGTTCGGCGTCCGGCGTTAGGAGTCTTCGGTGAGGCCGCGTCGGATGCCGCGGACGAGTCGTTCGATTTCCTCGGGTTCGGCGTCGAGGCTGAGGTCGAGGCTGACCGCGAGCGCGCCGTCTTCACCGCGCGTGCCGGGCGAGCGAGCGTCGACGCTGCCTTCGGCGAGCACGTCCGCGAGCAGGTCGCCGACCGGGACATCGCTGCCCTCGCGTTCGGCGCTCTCCGGGAGTCGGTAGGTGTCGTCGCCGCGCGCCAGCAGTCCCGTCCACTCGTAGCAGTCGAGGAGCGTGGTGAGGCCGGTCCGCACGCGGTCCTCTGACGGGTCGCGGCCGACCAGCGCGGCGAGCACGGCGACGAGGCGGTCCTCGGAGAGCGAGTTGTCGCGGAGGATTCCTCGCAGGTGGTCGGTGACCGGCCACTCGCGGAGGAGGTCAGCGAGACTGTCCGCGGCGCGGTCGTCGTCGCCGTCGCGGAGGGCGGCCGCGAGCGCTTCGCCGCGGTCGGTGAGTTCGTGTTTCTGGCCGTCCGCTTCGAGGACGCCGAGTTCTTCGAGGAACTTCGTTTGGCGGCCGACGGCGTCCGAAACCCCGGTCGCGTCCTCGACGGCGGCGGTGTACTGGGGTTCCTCGTTCGCGCCTGCGGCGAGCCAGCCCGCGACGACGTCCGTGAACGTCTCGAACCCGACGGCTTTCGGTATCGCGTGCTCGGTCATCGCGCCCGTCTACCGGACACGCCGTGAAAAACGCGCGGGCCGCTACACGGATTCGTGGGTGACGTGGTAGGCGTCGTCGTCCCTCTCGACGTCCGCGACGGCGTAGAGGCGGGCGTCCCGCTCTGCTTTCGTGCGCACGCGGAAGTCGTAGTTGGTGGCGTCGTACCCGAGGTCGTCGTCGGTCTCGTTCGCGTACGCGCGGTGGGCGTCGAGGCGTTCTTCGGCCACCCGCCGCGACTGCGCTTCGACGTCCCCGATGCTGGCGTCGAACTCGTCGACGAGTCTGTCGTCGAGTTCGTAGCCGATGGAGTTGCGCGCGGCGCACATCGCGGCGACGGTGGTGGTTCCGGTCCCCCAGAACGGGTCGAGGACGGTGTCGCCGTACGTCGAGTACATGTTCACGAGGCGGTACGGAATCTCGAACGGGTAGGCCGCGGAGCGGTCGCGGCCGCCGGACTCCATCGGCTGGAGTTCGCCCGCGACGTCCGTCCAGAGGTCGCTGAACCAGCGGTTGCGTTCCTCCCAGAAGAACGCCGACGCGTACCTCTCAGTATCGTTCGGTTCGAACGTGCGCCGCGGGCCGTTCCGGACGACGAGGACGTACTCGTGTTCGAGCGTGACGTACGCGTTCGGCGGGAGCGTCCCGCTTCCCATGAACTTCGCGGTGCTGTTGGTGGGTTTGCGCCATAGTATCTCGGGGAGCGGGTGGAGGCCGCGGTCGGTGAGCGCGGAGAGGACGCGCGCGTGGTTCGGGTAGACGCGGAACTCGTCCAGATTCCGGGTGGCGTCCCCGACGTTCACGCACGCGACGCCGCCGGGTGCGAGGACGCGTACGAGTTCGTCCCAGACCGCGTCGAGTTGGTCGTGCATCAGGGAGAATGCACGGTCGCCGTTCTCGGCGGCGAGCGCGTCGCGCACGTCGTCGTCCTGTCCGGCGAACAGGTCGTCCCACATCTCTATCATCGGATACGGGGGTGAGGTGACGACGAGGTCCACCGAGTCGTCCGCGACCGCGTCCATCTCGCGGGCGTCCTCGGTGTACACGCGGTGGGTGGTCTCCATCGTCGTACCTGTCACCGGCGAAGTATAACGGTCTTGCGCTCTACCCGAGCACGCCGACGGTGTCACGGAGGAATTTCAGTGCGCCGATGTAGAGGCCGCACGCGACCCAGATGAGGATGCCGATGAGGGAGACGAGCGACGCGAGCGGGACGTACCTGTACTCGATGTCGTAGTAGCCGACGTTCCCGAGGCCGACCGCGACCACCGCGACCACCGCGGCGAGGGCGATGAGGAGCGTACCGAACAGCGCGGCGGCGGCGACCCGCGGGTGGACGAATCGGCCGAGAAAGCCGCGGACGCCGGACGTAACGGACATAGATAGCGGTACGCGCTCTTCTGTCAAGTGTCGTGCGGTCCTCGGGCAACGCGGCTAAGTGGGGGCGGGAACGACGACGGGTATGGACCGGTTGGCACGGGAGAACGAACTCCTCCGCGGGGTCTCGGAACGCCTCGTCGACGCGGGGTCCCGGGAGGACATCGAGACGGGCGTCTGCGAGCAGGTCGCGTCGCTCGACGGAGTCGCGTACGCGTGGTTCGGCACCCGGCGAATGACCGGGGATGCGGTCGTCCAACGCGCCGCCGCGGGCGACCCACCGACCCCCGACAGCGCTCCCGGGAAGACCGTGACGGACGGCCTGCTCGTCGCCGCCGTCGAGAACCGCCACCCCCTCCGCGAGGGGCGACGCACCGCGGTTCCGCTCGTGTGGAACGACGCGCTCTACGGCGTCCTCTTCGCCGTCGGCGCGGACGCGAACGCGCTCTCCGAGGAGTTCGTGGACACGCTCTCCGACCTCGGCAGTCTCGTCGCCGCGGCGCTCGCGTCCGTCGAGCGCCGCCGCCGTCTCCGCGCCGGCCACCTCGTCGAACTCGACCTCCACGTCTCCGGCTACGACGCGTTCCCCTACGACGCCACCCGCGACTTCGACTGCGTCGCGGAACTGAACGGGTTCACCGCCGAACGACGCGGGTATCTCGTCTACTTCCACGTCACCGGCCCGGACGCGACACCCGAGTTCGTCCGTCGCGTCGCGGACGACGACCTCGTACGGGTGGTCGACGCCCGCGAGGACGACTGCACGGTCGAAGTCGCGCGGCCACCTGACTCGGTGCTCGGCGCGCTCGCGGACGTCGGCGCGACGCTCGCGGACGCCACCGTGGAGAACGGCACCGCCCGCCTCACCGCTCGACTCGCGCCCGGTGCCGCCATCCCCGCCGTGGTGGACCGACTCGACGCCATCGCGCCCGACGTCACCCTCGTCTCGAAGCACGAGACGCCGCGCGACATCGGCCGGTCGCAGGCGCGCGGCGTGTTCGACGCGCTCACGGACCGCCAGTACGCCGTCCTCACCGCCGCCTACCACGCCGGCTACTTCGACTGGCCGCGCGCCAGCAGCGGCGAAGACCTCGCCGACCGCCTCGACGTCGCCCCGACGACGTTCTACCAGCACCTCCGCGCCGCCGAACGCAACCTCCTCGAAGAACTCCTCGACGGCGAGTAATCCGTCACCGCGCCAGCGTTCGTTCGAGCACCGCACGGACGCCACGTCGGAACCGCTCGGAGGCCGCGCTCTCGGAGATGTCGAGTTCGCCCGCGAGGTCCGCGAGCGACGCCGACCGAGGGACGTCGAGGTAGCCCGCTTCCATCGCGTGAACGAGGACTTCGCGCTGGGGGTCGGTGACGCCGGCCGTGGATCTGAACGGGTCGTCGTCGACGACGCGGTGAACCGTGAACGCGACGTCGTTCGCCCGACAGTGCCGGTAGACCGTCTGGAACGACTCGCGGTCCGGGAAGCGAACGCTGTTCCACCACCCCTCGTGGGACGCCTCGATTTCGAGGGCTTTCGCGCCGTTCGAGACGAGTACCGGCATGATGCTGTGTTCGCGGGCGGCGTTCACGACGTCGAACCGGTAGAGTCGTCGGCCCCGGACGGTGGCGACCCGTTCTCGGTTCGCGACGGAGTCGTCCGCTTCGACCGCCGCGTCGAGCGCGTCGAAGTCGTCGCTCTCGAACCACGCGAGCATCTGCATCTCGTCCGCGGGCGTGACGTACGAGTCCTCCCACGTCACGTGGACGTCTCGGCGGTCGGCGAGCGCCCCCCGGAGAATCGGGTGGTCGAGCGTGAATTCGGCGACTATCATCGAGTCACTCCCGGTTCGAGACGGCCGCCACGCACATAAACGCCCGGAGGACTCCGGCAGTATCGTCATCCGCCGCCCCGGAGAACGTGTCGTATTGACATGATGTTCCAGTCGCCCGTCGGTCACGTCGACGCGTCGCTCGCCGGTCGCGTACGCTCGCGGGGGCGGTGACGGAGATGTCCGACGACGTCGGCCAGCGCGTCGCGACGCTGTACGGCGGCGACCTCAGAAGCGTCATCTACCTCAACGAGAACGGCCGCGACGTCCTGTTCCTCCGGGACGACGTCGAAGGGTCGACGGAACGCCTGTCCGACGCGTTCGAGACGTTGATGATGGACCTCCTGTCACTCCCCGCCGACGAGGACTCGTACGGCCACGGCCCCCTCCACTGCGTCACTCGACGGTTCGAGAACGTCGTCGAACTCCACTTCCCGCTCTGCGAAACCGAGGGCGTCGCGCTCGCGCTCGATGGAGACTCAGCGAGCGCCTACGAGCCGACGCTTCCGAAACTCCGCGCGCTCCTCGAAGAACTCGTCTAAATAGGAGACTACCGCAGATCCCGAATCTACGCGCCCCTGCGGATGAGAAATCGCGAGGGTTTTCGGGCGCAGCGTGCCCGGGAACGCGCTCGCTAGAGGAAGTCTTCGATGTGGTCGACGACTTCGTTCGGGGTGTCGCCGACGGGAACGCCGGCGTCGTTGAGCGCGTCGATTTTGGACTGGGCGGTGCCGGTGCCGCTGCCGGAGACGATCGCGCCGGCGTGGCCCATGCGCTTGCCCGGGGGTGCGGTGCGGCCGGCGATGAAGCCGGCGACCGGGGTGTCCATGTTCTCGGCGATGTACGCGGCGGCCTCCTCCTCGTCTTCGCCGCCGATTTCGCCGCACATGACGACCGCTTCGGTGTCGGGGTCGTTCTCGAACTCCTCGAGGGCGTCGATGAAGTCCGTGCCGATGATGGGGTCGCCGCCGATGCCGATGGCGGTGGTCTGGCCGATGCCGCGCGCCGTGAGCGTGTCGACGACCTGGTAGGTGAGGGTGCCGGAGCGGGAGACGAGACCGACGTTACCCGACTCGAAGATGTTGCCGGGGAGGATGCCGAGTTTCGTCTCGCCGGGCGTGATGATGCCGGGGCAGTTCGGGCCCTGCAGGCGCGTGTCGACTTCCTTGAGGCGCTTGTTCACCTTCGCCATGTCCTGCGTCGGGATGCCTTCCGTGATGGCGACGACGAGGTCGAGCGAGGTGTCGAGGGCCTCGAAGATGGCGTCCGCGGCGAACGCCGGGGGTACGAACACGACGGACGCGTCGGCGTCCTCTTCTTCGACGGCTTCGTCGACCGTGTCGTACACGGGGACGCCGGCGACCTCCTGACCGCCCTTGCCGGGCGACGTACCGGCGACGACGTTCGTGCCGTAGTCGAGCATCTGTTCTGTGTGGAACTTGCCTTCGCCGCCCGTGATACCCTGTACCACGACGCGGGTGTCTTCGTCTACGAGGATACTCATTGTTCTTCCTCCGCGTATTCGACGGCGCGCTGCACGGCGCCTTCGAGGGTTTCTTCGACGGTGACGAGTTCGTCGTTCAGGATTTCGCGTCCCTCCGCGGCGTTCGTGCCGGCGAGGCGGACGACGACCTTCTTCGGGATGTCGTCGAACTGCTCGAGGGCTTCGTTGATACCCTTCGCGACTTCGTCACCGCGCGTGATGCCGCCGAAGATGTTGAACACGACCGAGTCGACGTTCTCGTCCGAGAACACCATGTCGAGCGCGTTCGCGACGCGTTCCGCTTTCGCGCCGCCACCGATGTCGAGGAAGTTCGCGGGTTCGCCGCCGTAGTAGTCCACGAGGTCGAGCGTCGTCATCACGAGACCCGCGCCGTTCCCGATGATACCGACGTTGCCGTCGAGGCGGACGTAGTCGAAACCGTACTCGTTCGCTTTGGCTTCGAGTTCGTCGCCCGCGGCCTCGTCCTCCATCTCCGCGAGGTCGGGGTGGCGGAAGAGCGCGTCCTCGTCGATGTTCATCACGGCGTCAGCCGCGACCACTTCGTCGTCCGACGTGACCATCAGCGGGTTGATCTCGGCGTCCGATGCGTCCGAGTTCTCCCAGAGGTCGTAGAGCGTGGAGAGGATGCTAGAAACGTCGCGCGCGACGGCTTTGTCGACGCCGGCGTCGTAGACGACCTTCCGCGCCTGGTAGGGATGCATCCCGAACGCGGGGTCGATGTGCTCGCGGGCGATGGCGTCGGGGTCTTCCTCGGCGACTTCCTCGATGTTGACGCCGCCCTTCGTGGACACCATCGCGACGGGTTTGCCCTCGCCGCGGTCCATCGTCACGCCGACGTAGAGTTCGTTCGTGAAGTCGACGGCCTCTTCGACGAGGACCTTTTCGACTGTGTAGCCCTTGAGGTCCATCCCGAGGATGTCCTCCGCGGCCTCACGGGCTTCTTCTTTGTTCTCGGCGAGTTTGATACCGCCGGCCTTCCCGCGGCCGCCGACGTGTACTTGCGCCTTCACGGCCACCGGGTAGCCGAGCCGCTCCGCGATGGAGACGACGTCGTCGACGGAGGACGCGACCTCGGACCCCGGCGTCGTAATGCCGGCGTCGGCGAACACGTCCTTCGCCTGATATTCGTGGAGCCTCATGCGTTCGAAACGGCGTTCGGATGTCGCATAAACTCGTCCATTTGGGTACGACTTGCGTCCGGTGAGACGCGGCGGCTCACCCCTACCTTCCTCAATCCAAACATTTAAGCCGTTAATAGTCGGGTTGGTGAAGTATGTCACGGGTACTCAAGGTGTCGGGCTTTCTCGGCCTGACCGTCCAGATGTTGTGGGGAATGGGGAACGTCGCGTTCATCATCGGGGGACGACCGGACTTCTGGGGCGAGTGGGTCGGCGCGCACGCCCACTTCGGCGTCCTCGGCATCCTCGCAGTCGTCACCGGCCTCGCCGTCGACCACTTCGACACCCGCGGGACGCGCCGACAGGTCGCCGTCTACGGGTACGCGCTCGGTCAGTGGCTCCTCCCCGCGACCCTCGTCGCGCAGGGCGTCACCGGCATCGAACCGCTCGGGATGCTCGAGTTCGTCTGGGGCATCTGCCTGCTCGCCGCGATGGCGGTAATGACGCTCGAAGCGCTCGACGAGTAGCCCGACGGCCACACTTATCCTCCGGGCGGACGACTCACCGGGCATGCGCGCAGTGAGATACCACGAGCACGGCGACGCGGACGTCCTCCGCGTCGAGGACGTGGAGACGCCGACGCCGGACGCAGACGAGGTGCTGGTCCGGGTGGAGGCCGCGGGCGTCAACCCCGTGGACACGTACTTCCGGGACGGCGACTACACGCCGCCCGAACTTCCGATGATTCCGGGGTCAGACCTCGGCGGCGTCGTCGAGGAGGTCGGCGACGACGTGTCTGCGTTCGCGGAGGGCGACCGCGTCTTCGGGACCGGTCTCGGGAACAGCCAGCAGGGGACCTACGCGGAGTACGCGGTCGCACGGCCCGACCAGCTCGCCCGCCTCCCCGCGGGCGTCTCGTTCGTCGAGGGCGCGGCGGTCGCGTTGGTCGGCGTGACGGCGTGGCGGGCGCTCGTCCACCACGCCGGCCTCGACCCGGCGGAGACCTGCCTGATTCACGGCGGGAGTGGCGGCGTCGGCCACGTCGCCGTCCAAATCGCGGACGCGGCGGGCGCGACGGTTCTCACGACCGCGAGCGGGGACCACGGCCGCCACCTCTCCGAGTTCGGAGCCGACGTGGTGTTCGACTACACGCGCGACGACCTCGCAGACGCGGTTATCGAGGCGGGACGGCCGGACGTAATTCTCGACCACCGCCTCGACGACTACCTCGACTTCGACGCCGAGGTCGGCGCGCAGAACGTCCGCGTCGTCGGCATCGGGAACACCGACCCCGCCGCCGGGTTCGACAACATCGCTGCCGCGCGCTCGCGCGAACTCACACTCAGCCTGATGAGCATGTACAACACGCCCGACATGGGCGACGTGCTCCGCCGACTCGCGCGGCTGATGTCGAACGGCGCGCTCGCGCCCGAAGTCGCGCGCACGTACGACCTCGAAGACGCCGCGGACGCCCAGCGCGACGTCATGACGGAATCCATCTTCGGCAAACTCGTTCTCACCACCTGACGGGTCCGCGCTCTCCCCGACTGACACCTCTCAGCCGCAGACGCGCCGTTTAAGTTTGGGTGGGTCCGACACCCGTGGTACACAATGTCTGAACGTGAGACGTGGACGACCCGCGCGGGGTTCATCGCCGCCGCGGTCGGTAGTGCAGTCGGACTCGGGAACATCTGGCAGTTCCCGTTCAAAACATCGACGAACGGCGGGGCGGCGTTCCTCGTCGTCTACCTCGTCGCCGCCTTCCTCATCGGCTTCCCGATAATCCTCGGGGAGTTCTCCATCGGACGGCGCGCGAAGATAAACGCCGTCGAAGCGTTCGAACGCCTCAACCACCCGGCGTGGACCGTGGTGGGCGCGCTCGGACTGTTCACCGGTCTCTGGATTCTCTCCTACTACAGCGTCGTCGGCGGCTGGGTGCTCCGGTACATCCTCGGGAGCGCCACCGGCGCGTACTTCGCCGACCCCGGGACGTACTTCGAAGCCGTCTCTGCGGGCTGGGAAGCCATCGTCGCCCACGCCGTCTTCATGGCTATCACGGCCGGTATCGTCGCGTTCGGCGTCGAGGACGGCATCGAGAAGGCGACGAAACTGATGGTGCCGAGCATCGTCGTCATCCTCGTCGCGCTCGCGATCTACGCGTTCACGCTCGACGGGGCGTCCGCCGCGTACAGCTTCTACCTCACCCCAGACTTCGGCTACCTCGCTGACAACCTCACCGACATCGTCCCGTACGCGGTTGGACAGGCGTTCTTCTCGCTCTCGCTCGGGATGGGCGCGATGATAACGTACGCGTCCTACGTCGGCCGCGACGACAGCCTCCCCGCCGACGGCGGCCTCATCGTCGTCCTGAACACGTTCGTCGGCGTGCTCGCCGGGTTCGTCGTCCTCCCGCTCCTGTTCGCGCAGTTCGGAACGCTCCCCGAAGCTGCAGCGGGCGGCGGTCCGGGCGCGTTGTTCGTCTCCGTCGCGTCCGTCTTCGGCGACCTCGGGTCGCTCGGCCGGCTGGTCGGTATCGTGTTCTTCTTCGTCGTGCTCATCGCCGCGCTGTCCTCCGCTATCAGCCTCCTCGAAGTCGTCACCTCCTACTGCGTCGACCGCTACGGCTTCGACCGGAAGGCGGTCGCGTTCGGGTTCGGTGGCTTCCTCTTCGTCGTCGGGTCGCTGTCCGCGTGGAACACCGCGTGGCTCGGCTGGTTCGACACGCTCGCGTACAAGATTCTGCTCCCGACGTCCGTCCTGCTCGGCGTCATCTTCGTCGGCTGGGTGTACGCGCCGAAAGCCGTCTCGGAGATAGAGTCCGGGACGTCGCTCGACTCCATCGGGACGCTGTGGATCTGGTCGATTCGGACGTTCGTCCTGCTCGGCGTGTTCGTCACCCTCTATCTGGGTGTGAACTCCATCTTCGCCACGCCGCCACTCCCGTTCTTCTGACCTCTGTCGGCGGGTGAACACGAACCCTGCCGAGGTCGGAACGCCTTTTTGACTGCTCGTCGTTGCCCCGCGTAATGCAAGGGAGGCCGGTACGATGACGATGGACGACCGTATCGAGGAACTGCGCGAGAAACTCGAACGCGCCGAACTCGGCGGCGGCGAGGCGCGCATCGAGTCCCAGCACGAGAAGGGGAAGATGACCGCGCGCGAGCGCATCGATTACTTCCTCGACGACGACACGTTCCAGGAATTCGACCAACTCAGAACCCACCGAAGTCACAACTTCGGGATGGAGAAAAAACAGATTCCCGGTGACGGCGTCGTCACGGGCTACGGCGAGGTGAACGGTCGAAAGGTGTTCGTGTTCGCCCACGACTTCACCGTCTTCGGCGGGAGTCTGGGCGAAGTGTTCGCGGAGAAGGTGACGAAGGTGATGGACAAGGCGATGGAGGTCGGTGCGCCCGTCGTCGGCTTGAACGACTCCGCGGGCGCGCGGATTCAGGAGGGCGTCAGCGCGCTCGCCGGGTACGCCGACATCTTCCACCGGAACCAGCAGGCCTCGGGTGTCATCCCCCAAATTTCCGCCATCATGGGGCCGTGCGCGGGCGGCGCGGTGTATAGTCCCGCCATCACGGACTTCGTGTTCATGGTGAAGGACACCAGTCACATGTTCATCACCGGCCCGGACGTCATCAAGACCGTCACGGGCGAGGAAGTCGGCTTCGAAGAGCTGGGCGGTGCGACCACGCACGCGGGCACGTCCGGCGTCGCGCACTTCGCCGAGGACTCCGAGGAGGACGCCCTCGACAACATCAAGCGCCTGCTCTCCTATCTCCCCCAGAACAACGTCGAGGACCCGCCGCGCGTCGAACCGTGGGACGACCCGGAACGCCGCGACGAAGAACTGACGAATATCGTACCTGACCAGCCCCGGAAGCCGTACGACGTGACGAACGTCGTCGACTCCGTGGTGGACGAGGGGTCGTTCTTCGAGGTCCAGGAGGACTTCGCGAAGAACCTCGTCGTCGGGTTCGCGCGCCTCGACGGCCGCAGCATCGCCGTCGTCGCGAACCAACCGCGCGTCAACGCCGGCACCCTCGACATCGAGGCATCCGAGAAAGGCAGTCGGTTCGTCCGATTCTGTGACTCGTTCAACATCCCGATTCTGACGTTCGTGGACGTCCCCGGATTCCTCCCCGGCACCGACCAGGAACACAACGGCATCATCCGCCACGGCGCGAAACTCCTCTACGCGTTCTCGGAGGCTTCTGTACCGCTGATGACGGTCATCCTCCGGAAGGCGTACGGCGGCGCGTACGACGTCATGGCGTCGAAGCACATCGGCGCGGACGTCAACTACGCGTGGCCGACCGCGGAAATCGCCGTGATGGGTCCGAAGGGCGCGGTGAACGTCCTCTACAGCGACGAACTGGAGGAAGCCGAGGACACCGACGCACGGCGCGAGGAACTCATCGACGAGTATCGTGAAGAATTCGCGAACCCGTACACGGCCGCCGACCGCGGCTACCTCGACGCGGTCATCGAACCGCAGGAGACGCGTCCGCGTCTCGTGGAGGACTTGGAGATGCTCGAGAGCAAACGTATCGACCAGCCGGAGAAGAAACATGGGAACATCCCGCTATAACGTCAGCGTCCCCGAGGACGCGAGCGCGGACGAAGCCGCAGCTATCGTCGCCGCGGTGGGCGCACACGTCCGCGACCGGGAAGCAGCAGCGGCCGCGGCGGCCGCCGCGAGCGAAGAAGAGACGTGGGACGGCGAGAAGTGGTCGTTCGCGGGGCGCGTCGAAGCCCTGCAGGGCCGGACGGTTCGCGTGCCCGACGGCGCGCCGACGGACGCGTGGTCCGCGGCCGGCCGAACTGACCGCTTCTAACCGTTAGCTGTATCTTCCGACGACCGCGCCGCACGCGAACACGACGAGCGCGAACGCCGTGACTGCGGCGAGCGACTGCACTTCGGGCGCGTACGCGAGCGCCGCGAGTGCGGCGACGGCGAGCACGGAGACGAGGAGTCCGGACCAGTCCATGGTTCGTACTCGAACGCCGGGGTCTTAGAGTGTGGCGAGAACGCCGCTCGTTCGGACGGCGAAGTAGAAGACGAACGCGGCGGCGAGGAGCCACTGACCCAGTCGAACCTCGTCGAACTCGCCCGCGGCGGCTTTCATCACCGGGTAGGAGACGATGCCGGCGGCGATGCCGTACGCGATGCTGTAGGTGAACGGCATCGTGATGATGGTGAGGCCGGCGGGGACGGCGTGCGTGGGGTCGTGCCAGTCGACTTCGCTCACGTTCCCGAGCATGATGATGGCGACGACGACCAACGCGATGTGACTCGCGTACAGCGGGACGGCGGCGGCCAGCGGGACGAACGCGAGTGCGAGTAAGAAGAGCACGCCGACGACGAGCGCGGTGAGGCCGGTGCGCCCGCCGGCTTCGACGCCCGTGGCGGATTCGATGTAGGCAGTGACGGTGGAGGTGCCGAGCATGCCGCCGACGGTGGTGCCGACCGCGTCAGCCATCAGCGGCTTGTCCATGTCTGGGAGGTTGCCGTCCTCGTCAAGGAAGCCGCCGACCTGACTGACGCCGGTGAGCGTGCCCGCCGTCTCGAAGAAGTCGATGAAGAAGAACGTGAACACGACGAGCGCGAACCCGAACGCCTCGACCTGCCGGAATCCGGTGACGAACGCGCCGGCGAGCGGCGTGATGTCGTACTGGGGTGCGGGAACGGTGGGCGCGAGGCTGGGCGCGATGCCGAGGCCCGCGACGAGCCAGCCGAACGCCGTGGTCGCGAGGACGCCGAGGATTATCGCGCCGCGGACGCCGCGCGTGTGGAGGGCGAGCGTGAAGAACAGACCGAGCACCGCGAGCAACGCGGCGGGGTTCTGCGCGACGTTCCCGAGCGTGAGCAGCGTGTCGGGCTGGGAGACGACGACGCCCATCCCTTCGAGGCCGATGATGGCGAGGAACAACCCGAGCGCGCTCCCGATGGCGAACTTCACGGGCTGCGGGAAGAGGCGGACGACGGCTTCGCGCGCGCCGACCGCGGTGAGGACGACGAAGAGGACGCCTTCGGTGACGATGGCGGCGAGCGCGGTCTGCCACGGGATGCCCATCACGCCGACGACCGTGTACGCGAAGAAGGCGTTCAGGCCGAGGCCGGGCGCGAGCGCGAACGGCCGGTTCGCGTAGAACGCCATGACGAAGATGGCGACGGCGGACGCGAGGATGGTCACGACGGCGAGCATCTGCTGGACTTCCACGACCGAGTAGCCGGGTACGAAGATGCCGGGTTTGTCGTCGGTGGCGGCGAGGACCGCGGGGTTGACGACGACGATGTAACTCATCGTGAGAAACGTCGTCAGCCCGGCGAGAACTTCGGTTCCGACGTCGGTGTCGTGGTCGTCGAGTTCGAAATAGGAGACGAGCCAGTTGCGTATGTTCATTCCCCTCCGCACTCTCTAGCGAGCGAGATTTAGGGGTGCCGGTTCGGCCGTCCGGAACCGACACAATGAGTAGGCCGGTGAGAGAAACCCCGGGTATGTTCGAGAAGGTCCTGGTCGCCAACCGCGGGGAGATCGCCGTGCGCGTGATGCGCGCGTGCGAAGAACTCGGGATTGGCACCGTCGCAGTCTACAGTGACGCGGACAAACACTCCGGACACGTCCGGTACGCGGACGAGGCGTACAACGTGGGTCCGGCGCGCGCCGCGGACTCCTACCTCGACCACGAGGCCGTCATCGACGCGGCGAAACAGGCTGGCGCGGACGCCATCCACCCCGGCTACGGCTTCCTCGCGGAGAACGCGGAGTTCGCCGCGAAGGTCGAGGACACCGGGGGCGTGACGTGGGTCGGTCCGCGCAGCGACTCGATGCGCCGCCTCGGGGAGAAGACGCAGGCCCGGAAGGCGATGTCGAGCGCGGACGTACCCATCGTCCCCGGGACGACGGACCCCGTCACCGAGCCCGAGGAAGTGAAGGAGTTCGGCGAGGAACACGGCTACCCCGTCGCCATCAAGGCGGAGGGCGGCGGTGGCGGCCGCGGGATGAAGGTCGTCCACGGCCCCGACGAGGTCGAGGACAAACTCGAGTCCGCCCAGCGCGAGGGTGAGGCGTACTTCGACAACGACTCCGTCTACCTCGAACGCTACCTCGAGAACCCGCGGCACATCGAGGTGCAGATCGTCGCGGACCACCACGGGAACGTCCGCCACCTCGGCGAGCGCGACTGCAGCCTCCAGCGCCGCCACCAGAAGGTCATCGAGGAAGGTCCGAGTCCCGCGCTGACGGACGACCTCCGCGAGAAAATCGGCGAGGCCGCGCGTCGCGGCGCGGACGCCGCCGACTACTACAACGCGGGGACGTTCGAGTTCCTCGTCGACGACACGCGGGAGAAAGGGGCGGGCGAACTCCTCGACGCGGACGCGGACTTCTACTTCCTCGAAGTCAATACTCGAATTCAGGTCGAACACACCGTCACGGAGGAGTTGACGGGTATCGACATCGTGAAGTGGCAACTCCGCATCGCGGACGGCGAGGAACTCGACTTCCCGCAGGACTCCGTCGACCTCGACGGGCACGCGATGGAGTTCCGCATCAACGCGGAGAACGCGGCAGACGACTTCGCGCCCGCGACCGGCGGCCAGTTGGACGTCTACGACACGCCGGGCAGCATCGGCGTGCGGATGGACGACGCGCTACGGCAGGGCGACGACCTCGTGACGGACTACGACTCGATGATCGCGAAACTCGTCGTCTGGGGGAGCGACCGCGAGGAGTGCATCGAGCGCTCGAAGCGCGCGCTCGCCGAGTACGAAATCGAGGGCATCCCGACCATCATCCCGTTCCACCGGCTGATGCTCACCGACGACGCGTTCGTCGCGGGCGAGCACACGACGAAGTATCTGGACGAGGAACTGGACGAGGACGCGGTCCAGGAAGCCCAGGAGAAGTGGGGGACAGAAACCACGTCCGCGGGCGAAGACGAGGAGGAGGTCACGGAGCGCGAGTTCACGGTCGAAGTGAACGGCAAGCGCTTCGAGGTCGAACTCGAAGAGCGCGGCGCGGCCCCCATCGAAGTCCAGAGCGGCGGCGGGAGCGGTGGCGGCGGTCAGCGCCCCGAACCCGCGGGCGGGAGTGACGAGGAGGATGACGTCGTCGTCGAAGGCGAGGGCGAGAGCGTCGAAGCGGAGATGCAGGGCACCATCCTCTCCGTCGACGTCGAGGAGGGCGACGAGGTCGCGCCCGGTGACGTCCTCCTCGTCCTCGAAGCGATGAAGATGGAAAACGACGTGGTCGCCTCCCGCGGCGGCACGGTCACGCAGGTCGTCGTCTCCGAGGGCGACAGCGTGGACATGGGCGACACGCTCGTCGTCATCGAGTAGTCGGACCTCTCTTTTCCGGTCGCGCGTCGATAACGGTATTCATACCGGCGGGCGTCCTATCCCCGCGGGATGACGGATACGCGCCAATCGGTGCTCGCGGCGCTCGCGGACGGCCCCGTGACCGGCCCCGACCTCGCGGACGACCTCGGCGTGTCGCGCGCGGCGGTGTGGAAGCACGTCGAAGCCCTCCGCGACGCCGGGTTCGGCGTCGAGAGCACGGGCGACGGCTACGAACTCGCCTCGATACCGGAGTACGGCGGTGACGCCGTCCAGTTCGGGTTGGACGCCGACTTCGAAATCGAGTACCACGACACGGTCGCGAGTACGAACGACCGCGGGCGCGAACTCGCGACCGACGGCGCGGAAGACGTGGTGGTGCTCGCGGACCGACAGGTCGGGGGTCGCGGCCGCCGCGACCGCGCGTGGGAGTCGCCGTCCGGCGGCGTCTGGATGAGCGTCGTCCTCCGCCCCGACGTTCCACCCGCACGCACCCCCCTGTTGACGCTCGCGATGGCCGTCGCCGTCACCGACGCCGCGCGCGAACACGGCGTCGACGCGAGTATCAAGTGGCCAAATGATTGTTTGGTCGAAAATTCGAAACTCGCGGGCATCCTCACGGAGATGGAGGGCGAGTCGGGGCGGGTGTCGTGGGTCGTCGTGGGCGTCGGCGTGAACGCGAACGTCGCACCCGACGAACTGTACGAGGGCGCGACGAGCATCCGCGCGGAGGCGGGCGACGTGGACCGACGAGTGTTCGTACAGCGAGTGCTGGAGCGGTTCGACGAACTCCGCGAGAACCTGGATTCGGTGCTGCCGGCGTGGCGCGAGCGCGCGGACACGCTCGGGCGGCGGGTGCGCGTCCACCTCCCGGACGGCGAACTCGTCGGAGAAGCGGTGGACGTGACCGAGACGGGTGCGTTGGTGGTCGAGTCAGACGGAGAGCGCCACACGGTGCACGCGGGCGACTGCGAGCACCTCCGGCCCGTTTAGCTCTCGACGCGGACGGTGAGCACGGGGACGTGGCTCGCGCGCACGACCTTCTCGGCGACGCTCCCGAGGAGGAGGCGGTCGATGCCGCCGCGGCCGTGCGTCCCCATCACCACGAGGTCGATGTCGTTTTCTTCCGCGTACCGTACTATCTCGCGACTCGGCGTGCCGTCGAGGAGGACGCGTTCGACGGGAACGTCGTGTTCGGCCGCGAGGTCCGCTACGTCGTCGATGGCGGCGTCGCCTTCCTCGACGAGGAGGTCGGAGACGCCGTCGGCGGTGGCTTCCGTGCCGATGGACGCGAAGCTCGCGGTGTTCACGACGTAGACGGCGTACACGGTCGCGCCCTGGTCTGCGGCTAATTCGACGGCGTGCTGGACCGCGCGACGGGTTTCTGTCGAGCCGTCTGTCGGCACGAGGATTCGCTCGTACACTCCCATTCTATGTGTCACTCTGTCGCACGCGGCTTAACTCTTCAGGACGACGCGCTTCACGTCGTCCGCGCCGGCGCGCCGCACGACCGCGCGCACTGCGTCCTGATACCCCGAGAGATTGTCCGTATCACCGTCTAACACGAGCAATCGGGCTTGTGCGCCCTCCTCGACGACGCCGGCGTGCCGGTCGAGAATCTCCGCGCCGTTCAGGGTCGCCATCCGCAGCACCTCGACCGAGTTCAGGTTCGAGAGTTTCTCCGCGAACTCCATCTCGCGGAACATCGACGGACTGTTCAGGAAGACGTTGTCCGTCCCGAGCGCGACGGTCGTGAACTCGCTGAGGAGTTCGAGGTCGGGTTGGCCGACGCCAGTGGTGAGGTTCGAGCGCGGGCAGACGGCGATGGGGATGCCCTCGTCCGCGACGCGGTTGAGGTGGTCCGGCGTCGCGTGAACCATGTGGACGAGGAGGTCCGGGTGGAGGTCGATGGCGGGGTGGATGTCCGAGTCGTCGCCCTCGCCCGCGTGGATGGCGAACGGTTTGTCGAACTCGCGTGCCGTCTCTCGCTCCGGGCCGAACTCGTCGTCGTTCGCGCCCGTCGCACCGTAGCCGTCCGCCACCTCGAGCACGTCCTCGGCGTCACCACGCCCCATCACGAACGGTCGGAGCGCCCGCCCATCCGCGGCCTCGTGCAGCATCTCGACACCGTTGCGGCCGCCCTCCCGGAATTCGATGAAGTCCGAGGTGCCGGTGCGTTCCATGAAGCGCATCGACCGCCGCATCGCCGACACGAGGTCCGTTCTGGATGCCCGCCGGAGCAATCGGTGTTTCAGGCCGTCCGGCGGCGCGACCAGTTCGTCGAGCGTGAGGCCGCGCCCCGCTTCTTTCGCGATGGAATCTCCGATGTGTGTGTGCGCGTTCACGAACGCCGGCAACACGATGTCGTCGGAGTCCGTGTTCGTCTCCTCGACGGCCGCGATTTCGCCGTCCTCGACGACGACGCGTCCCGATACGGCGTCGAACGTCGGCCCCGCGAGTATCGTCCCTTCGAGTTCCATACCGACGTTCGGGCCGCCGTCTCCTTATTCGTTGTAGTCCGCGTAATCGTCGAGGCTCGCGTACCGGCCCGTCGTCGTCTCGTTGATGAGCACGCCCTCTGTGTCGAGTCCGAGGACGCGTTCGGCGGCGCGGCCGACGGGTTCGGTGAGGTCGTCGGGCGCGTAGACGCCGAGTCGCCACTGCTCGCGCTGGGCCATCTGGAGCGCGCGGACGAGCGTGGACTGCTCGTCGAGTCGGCGCACGTCGCCGTTGACGACGACGCCCGTCGTGGATTCGCGCATCGACGGCTGGCCTTGCACGTCGAGGACGACCTCGCTCGGGTCGACGTCCGCGTCCGCCGCGATGTCGCGTTCGAACCCGCGGACGGTGTCGTGGTCGGGGTCGAACAGCGGTTCGTCCGGGTCGAACACGTCGTCGGCGACGTCGTTCAACTCCGCCCACACCGCGCGCTTGTACAGGTCGCGGTCGGCGAGGCGGTCCGCGAGCGGGGCCGAGTCGTCGTGCTCTCGTAGGGCGACGAGGAGTTCGTAGTCGTCCATCCGCCGCAGTCGCGCACCCGTCACGCCCCCGGTTTCGAGGAGGGCTTCCGACGCCCGGCGGAGCATCGCCTTCGAGATGCGGGCGACGTGATGGCTGTACACGGTCGGATTCATCAACGCGCGGGCGAGCAGGAGGGATTCCGCGGTCTGGACGTTCCCTTCGCCGAGGACGAGCTGGCCGTCGACGAACGCGAGTTCGCGCACGAGGCGGCCGGTGTCGATGGTGCCGTAGGGGACGCCGGTGTGGTGGGCGTCCCGCACGAGGTAGTCCATCCGGTCGACGTCCAGTTCGCCGGCGACGAGTTGGCCGAGTTCGCCCTCGCCCGTTATCATGTCGGTGACCCGCCCGGGGGCCACGTCGTGTGATTCGAGCACGGACGCGATGGGGTCTGACTCCACGAGTCCCGCGACGTCGTCGTGGTACTTGCCCGTGCGGCGGTGGATGAGGTCTTCGACGTTGTGACTGTAGGGACCGTGGCCGATGTCGTGGAGGATGGCGGCGGCGCGGACGCGTTCCGCGCGCGGACCGTCGATGCCGAGGTGGCTGAGCGCGCGCGATGCGAGATGGTAGACGCCGAGACTGTGTTCGAAGCGCGTGTGGTTCGCGGACGGGTAGACGAGCGACACCGTTCCCAGTTGTTTGATGCGGCGTAACCGCTGGACGGGCGGCGTGTCGAGGAGGGCGGCGGCGACGCCCTCGACCTCGATGTGGTCGTGGACGCTGTCCTTCACCGTGTGCATACCCCGCGGTTGGGCGTCATCGGTTAAAAACCGCCGGGCGCGACGGGCAGGTTTTTGCTTGCAGCGGCCGCAGAGCGGGTATGTCCTTCGCTGAGCGAGTCACCGACCGGCGAAACCAGACCATCTACGGTCCCGCAATCCTCCTCGCTATCGCCGCCGCCTACGGGTTCTCCGCCCTCCTCGACTCGTCCGGGAGCTTCCTCGCGCTCGCGCTCGTCGGCATCATCGTTCCCGTCGTCTACGACCGTCACGGGCCGGACCACGACAGCCCGCGCGAGACAGTGACGTGGATCGTCGCCACCGCGGCCGTGGCGTTCGCCATCTACGTCGCACTCTACCTCGGGTTCACCGCGCTCTCGCTCGCGCCCGGGTTCGCGAGCGCCGCCGCGTTCCTCGTCGTCGGACTCGGCGGCACGGTGGCGGTCACATCCCGCCACGATTGACCGGTGACGAAAGGTATGTATCGGCGTCCTCCACGCCGACTATCGCTCCGTTTCTCGACCGAACACGTTTATGTCGATGCTCCGACCAGACGAAGTATGTCCTCCATCCGCGCCTACGTCACCGACACGGAGAACGTCACCATCTTCGCCGCCATCGTCCTCGCGGTCGCCGCGGGCTACGGGTTCGCGCTCGTCTTCGACCCGACCGGTGGCTTCCTCGCGCTCGTGCTCGTCGGCGTCATCGTCCCCGGCGTCCACGACCGGAGCCGTCCGGACCACGACAGCGCCCGGGACGCGGTGGCCTGGGTCGCTGTCGCGTCCGCCGTCGCGCTCACCGCCTACACCGTACTCTACGTCGTGTTCGTGCGGCTTCCCGTCTCCGCGGAGACGGCGAGCGCCGTCGCGTTCCTCGTCACGGCGCTCGGCGGCAGTGCCGTCGCGTACTCGCTCCCCGCTGGCGACGGGACGAATCGCCGGTGACGGAAGCGTTTACGTTTCGGCGTCCTCCACTTCGAGTATGACGACGTTTCTCGCCGGCGGGACGGGGACGCCGAAACTCCTCGCGGGCGCACGCGAAGTCCTCCCCGGCCCGCACTCGGTGGTCGGGAACACGGGCGACGACGTAGAACTCGGCGGCCTCTTCGTGTCGCCGGACATCGACACCGTCCTCTTCGACCGCGGCGGCGTGCTCGACCGGACGCGCTGGTGGGGTATCGAGGACGACACGACGGAGACGCACGACGAACTGAACCGCCTCGCCGACGCCGCCGGGTTCGGTGAGGCGCCCCGATACCTCCCGGACGAGTTGCAGACGACAGGCCGCGACATCGCGCGCTGGCGGCGGTTCTCGGGCGCGCGCGAGTTCATGGAACTCGGCGACAAGGACCGGGCGGTCCACGTCCTCCGAACCAGTCTGCTCGACGAGGGGCGGTCGCTGACCGAGGTGACGCGCACGCTCGCCGACGCGTTCGGCGTCACGGAGGACGTGGTGCCGATGAGCGACGATCCCGTGGCGAGCATCGTTCACACCGGCGAGGGCGAGATGCACTTCCAGGAGTTCTGGGTCGCAGAACACGGCACCCCCGACGTGGAGCGAGTGGAGTTCCGTGGTGCGGACGAAGCGACGGCCGCACCCGCGGCCGTCTCCGCGATACGTGAGGGACCGGTCGTCGTCGGACCCTCGAATCCCGTGACGAGCATCGGGCCGATGCTGGAACTCGACGAGATTCGGGACGCCTTGGAGCATGCGACGGTCGTGGCGGTGTCCCCGTTCGTGGAGGACGAGGTGTTCAGCGGCCCGGCCGCGAAACTGATGGAGGCGCACGGGTACGACGCGAGCACGCGCGGCGTCGCGGACGCCTACGACTTCGCGGACGCGTTCGTTCTCGACACCGAGGACGGAACCGACCTCTCCCGGCCCGTCGTGCGGACGGACACGCTGATGGACGACGACGCGGACGCCCGACGGGTCGGTGAAGCGGTCAGGGACGCCCTCGACACAGTGGGTGGCGTCTGATGTTCGAACCGCGGGTCGCGCTGGCGAGTCTGAGCGGCGAAGCTGACGCCGACTGGGCGCTTGCGGGAAGCGAGTACGCCGGTCTCGCCGTTATGGGCGGTATCGCGTTGGACGACGCCACCCGCGAGGCCGCGCGCGAGATGATTCGCGACCGCGACCGAACCGAGTTCCTCCCAGACGATCCGGTGGCGTTCCTCGCGAGCGAACTGGACGCGCTCTCCGACGTCGACGTCCGGCCGGGGTTCAACGTCCGCACCACTAGTTTAGGGCCGCTGCGTGACGCGGCGCGCGAGTGCGCCGACCGCGACGCGATTCTGGAGGTGAACGCCCACTGCCGGCAGGACGAGATGTGCGCGGCGGGCGCGGGCGAATCCTTGCTCTCGAACCCCGACCGACTCGCGGAGCAGGTGGCCGCGGCGAGCGACGCGGGCGCGACCGTGTCGGTGAAAGTCCGGGCGGAAGTCCCCGGCGTCGACCTCGCGACGCTCGCCGACCGTCTCGACGCGGCGGGCGCGGACTGCCTGCACGTCGACGCGATGGACTCGGAACACGTGATTGGGGACGTTCGCGAGCGTTTCGACGGCTTCCTCATAGCGAACAACGGCGTCCGAGATAGGGAGACGGTGTTCGAGTACCTCGACTACGGCGCGGACGCCGTCTCCGTCGGTCGGCCGAGCGACAACCCGCGCGTCCTGCGGCGAGTCCGCGACGCCACGGCGGAGTGGTTCGATGCGTAATCCTGCAGCGAACGCCGAACTCGCGCTTCTGCTTGAGGTTGCGGGGACGCCGAAACCGGGGAACGTCGACCGCGAGCGCGACCTCGCCGGACTCAGGTTCGAGCACTTCCTCGCGGGCGCGGTGGGCGCGCGAGCAGGGCTGGACGCGGCTGAGACGGGCGCGCCTGTCGGCGATGCGTTCGAGGAATCGGTCGCGGGCATGGCGGAATCGGCGGGCACGAACACCCAGTTCGGGTGTCTGCTCCTGCTCGTTCCGCTCGTGCGCGCGGCCGCGGATGGCGACCTCACGCCCGAGTCCGCGCGCGAGGCGGTGAAGGGGACGACCGTCGCGGATGCCGCCGGATTCTACCGCGCGTTCGAGCACACCGACGTCGCCGTACGCGACCCACCGGAGGGCATGGACGCCCTCGACGTGCGCCGGGGCGCGGACGCGGTGAACGAACTCGAATCCCGCGACCTCACGCTGTACGACGTGATGGAATCGAGCGCCGACCACGACGCGAACGCCCGCGAGTGGGTGAACGGCTTCCCGCGGGTGTTTCGCGCGGCCGCGCACGTCGAAGTCGCGGACGGCACGCTCTCGGAACGCGCGGCCGAGGCGTTCCTCTGGCTGCTCGCGGAGGAACCCGACACGCTCGTCGCCACCCAGCACGGCGACGAGGTCGCCCGCGAGATACAGGAGCGCGCGCTCGCGATGCAGGACGCAGACCACGCCGCTGTGTCCGAGTTCGCGGACGAACTCGTCGAGCGCGGCGTGAACCCGGGGACGACCGCTGACCTCACCGCGGCGGCGCTGTTCGTCGCGCTCGAACGGGGGTTGGACCTGTGACCGACTGGCCCGTCGCCCTCCGCGGTGTCACCGAAACCGTCGTCACGACGCGCGGACCAGACGAGAGGTGGAACGCCGCCGCGCTGGGAATCCGGGCGGACACTCCCGCGACTGCGACGACGTGGGGGAACACGCGTACCCGTCGAAACTTCCACCGCGAGGGAGCGGGAGTCGTGCAGTTCGTCTCCGACCCGGTGGTGTTCGCGCGCGCGGCGCTCTCGATACACGAGGTCGACGAACCGGTGCTGGAGTCAGCGGACGCGTGGGCGCGCGTCGAAGTCGAATGCGTCGGAGAACGCGAAGAAGACGAGACGCGCGTCGAGGAGTGGCAGCTCGCGCCCGTCGAGAGCGAGGTGGTTCGTGAGCGCGTGCCCACCGTGAACCGGGGATTCAACGCGGTCGTGGAAGCGACCGTCGCCGCGTCCCGCCTCGGGGTTCCGGGCTACGACGAGGACGTGCTGCGCGAACGGCTCGACTACTTCACCGACGTGGTGGACGCGTGCGGCGGCGCGCGCGAGCGCGAGGCGATGGCGTTCGTGGAGCGGTGCGCGGACGGCGACTGACAGAGGGGTGGTTCCATCTGGACGTACGCGAGCGTCAGCGGGCGTTCGAGCGCCCAGCGCGGGTGTCTCACGACGATAGGTCTCGCGTCGTACGCCCTCCCGAAACGAATCCTTTTAACCGCACGCGGACGTTTTCGCGCGTATGGCCATCAAACCCGACTACGTCAAGAAGACGGGGAACATCCTCATGGAGCGATACCCCGACGCGTTCAGCCGCGAGGACTTCGACCACAACAAGGAAGCCGTCGTCGAACTCACCAACATCGAGTCGAAGGAAGTCCGCAACCGCATCGCGGGCTACATCACGCACAAGCGACAGTAGATTTTCCCGCAACCGAAGCGCTTTGACCCTCATGGCGACTAGAGGTGGGTATGGTTAGCGTAGGCGTACTCGGGGCCACGGGCGCGGTCGGACAGCGGTTCGTCCAGTTGCTCGACGGCCACGAGGAGTTCGAGTTGACGACTGTAACTGCGAGTCCAGAATCTGCGGGGGAATCGTACCGGGACGCGGCGAAGTGGCGCGTCGACACGCCGATTCCGGAGGACGTCGCGGGGTTGGAAGTCCGGGCGACCGACCCGGACGAGATACCGGACGACGTGGATTTACTCTTCTCGGCGCTCCCGTCGAGCGTCGCGGAGGCCGTCGAAGGCGACCTCTGTGAGGCGGGCTACGTCGTCTCCTCCAACTCGTCGAACGAACGCACGGCGGACGACGTCCCGCTCGTCATCCCCGAAGTGAACGAGGACCACCTCGGCCTCATCGACGTCCAGCGCGACGAACGCGGCTGGGACGGCGCGCTCGTGAAGAACCCGAACTGTTCGACCATCACGATGGTCCCGACGCTGTCGGCGCTCACCGGGTTCGGCCTCGAAACCGTCCACGTTTCGACCTTGCAGGCCGTCTCGGGCGCGGGCTACTCGGGCGTCACGTCGATGGAGATCCTCGACAACGTCCTCCCCCACATCGGCGGCGAGGAGGAGAAGATGGAGACCGAATCCCGGAAACTCCTCGGCGACTTTACTGGGAGTGAAGTCGTCTGGCACGACGTCGACGTCTCCGCGTCCTGCAACCGCGTCCCGACGCTCGACGGCCACCTCGAAAACGTCTGGGCGGAACTCAGCGAGAACCCCACCGTCGACGAGGTCGCGGCTGCGTTCGCCGCCGCCCCCTCCCAGGACCTCCCGAGCGGGCCCGACCCCCTCATCCACGTCTTCGACGAACCGGACCGCCCCCAGCCCCGGCTCGACCGCATGCTCGGCAACGGTATGGCCGTCGCCGCCGGCGGCATCCAGCAGACCGAGAGCGGCATCCAGTACAACACCCTCGCCCACAACACCATCCGCGGCGCGGCGGGCGCGAGCGTACTGAACGGCGAACTCCTCGCCCGCGAAGGCTGGCTGTAAGCGACGGACAGCCCATCTAGTGCCCGCACGATGAACCGTGACCGACTCCTGGCGACCGCTCCGCTCCTCGCCGCGGTCGTCTGGGGTGGGATGTACGTCGTCAGCAAGTGGGGGTTCAGCGAGGTGCCGCCGCTCGCCCTCGCGTTCCTCAGAATCTTCCTCGGCGCGGTCGTCCTCTATCTGGGCGTCCGCGCGACGACGCCCGCTCGTTCGTTCTCGCGGGCGGAGTGGCGGCGGTTCGCGACGCTCGCGGTCTGGCTCACGGTCGCGCTCTCGACGCAGTTCGTCGGAACGGACCTGACGAACGCGAGTCAGGGGTCACTTCTCACGGTTTCGACGCCCGTGTTCATGGTCGTGCTCGGCGCGGCCGCGCTCGGCGAGACGCTCACCGCCGGGAAGGTGGTGGGAACGGCGGTGGCGGCGCTCGGAACGGTCGTCGTCCTCCTCGGCCAGTACGACGTGCACGCACTCACGGGCGGGAGTCCGGTCGGCGTCGGACTCCTCCTCGTCTCGGCGTTCAGTTTCGCCGCGTTCTCGGCGTTCGGAAAACCGCTGATAGACCGCTACTCGGCGCTCGAAACGGCGACGTACGCGACGGTGCTGTCGGTGCCGCTGTTCGGCGCGCTGGTCCCCGTCGAGCTATTCCTGCGTCCGGCCGCCTATCGCTCGGTCGCGGTGACGCTCCCGGTGGTCGGCGCGGTCCTCTACCTCGGGGTCGTGAGCACGGCGGTCGCGTGGTACTGCTGGTACAAGGGGATGGAGTACGCGGACGCGAGTTCGGTGGCGGTGTACTTCTTCGCCCAGCCAGTCGTCGGAATCGCACTCGGCGTCGTTCTCCTCGGGGAGCGGGCCGGCATCAGCATCCTCGGCGGCGGTGCCCTGCTCGCGCTCGGCGTCTTTCTCGTCGAGCGGTCGAGACGGCGCGAACGCGGGTCGTGACGAACCGGGTTCGACAAGCACCGACCGGACCGTCGACGGAATCGCCGGGTGAAGTCACCGAACCACGACCCCCGCGGGTCTTCGCGGGGTCAGTCCACGCGGTTCTTGAGTTCTGCGCCGCTCTCCAGTCGTCTCGTGTTCTCTTCGAGGATGTCGGCGAGGCGTTCCCAGTGGCGGGGGGTATGACCGGCGTTGTGCGGGGTGACGATGCAGTTTTCGAGCGTCCAGAGGTCGTGGTCGTCGGGGAGGGGCTCGGGTTTGGTGACGTCGAGGGCCGCGCCGCGGATGCCTTCGCGTTTGAGTTCCGCGACGAGCGCGTTGGTGTTGACGACGCCGCCGCGCGCGACGTTCACGAGCACGCTCTCGGGGGCGAGGGTTTCGAACTCCTCGGGGCCGATGAGGCCGCGCGTGGTGTCGGTGAGCGGGCACGCGAGCACGAGGTAGTCGGTGCGCGCGAACGCGTCGTGGAGGTCCGCGGGGTCGAACCCGATGACTTCGTCGGTCGGACCGCCCTTCTCGGGGGTGTAGCGGACGCTCACGGTGTGCGCGCCGAACCCGTCCAACCGCTCGGCGACGGCGGTGCCGATCGCGCCCAGTCCGACGATGGTGACGGTCGAATCCGTGAGTTCGCCGTGCGCGCCGTAATGTCTCCACTCGCCGCGGTCGCTTCGGCGGATTCCCTCGTGAAGGTTGCGCGCGAACGTCAACACATATCCGAGGACTTGTTCCGCGATACCTGGGGCGTGGATGCCGGCGGCGTTCGTGACGGCGACCCCGCGGTCGCGGAGCGCGTCCATCGGGAGGTGGTCGACGCCCGCGAACGCACACGCGAAGAGTTCGAGTTCGCTCGCGCGGTCCAGCAAGTCCTCGCTCAACCCGACGCCGGTGACGATTTCGGCGTCCGCGACGTACTCGCGTTCCGCTTCGGGGGTCGCCGCGTACTTCACGTCGTAGTCGGCGAGTCGGGCGTCGAGTTCGGCCGCGTACTCGCGCGCGGAGAGGCCGTGGGTGTCCGCGCGCAACACCGCTATCGTCCGGTCCGTGTCCATACCCCGCGTCCGTTCCCGACCCTCCTAATCGTTGTCCGTCACGCCTCGTGGCTCGAATCACCGCTACACCAAGGGTTTTTGGCGGGCATCGGCAAACTCGGGGTATGAGCGAGGCGAGCCTGTCGTGTCACGCGAAACTCGCACGCGTGGTACTCGCGAACCGCGGTCCGCTCTCCCCCAGTGAAATCGCCGAGGAGGCGCGAATCACGGAAGAAGACGCGGCGGCCGCCCTCCAGGAACTCGTGGACGCCGGGCGCGCGGAGTGCGTCTGCGGCGTCTGCGAGACGAAAGAACAAGTGTACGCGCTCTTAGAGGCGAAGGCGTAGTCCTCATACCGCCCCGTCCCCAAGAGCGGGTGCGCGCCGTTTGTCCCCACCCGAACGAACCTACCAGGGCGTGATGACGAGTGGAGAACCCCGGCGTGCTACAGGGCGACTTCGTCGCCCGAACGAGGAGCCGGCGCAAGCCGGCGACTTGGGCAACTTCGTTGCCCGAACGCGGAGGCGGCGCGAGCCGCCGACTGGTCGAGCCACGCTCGACCGAACGAAGAGGCGGCGAAAGCCGCCGACCACGGTTTCGGGACCGGCGAGTACGGTCCCGGGGTAGCGCCCTATCGCTCGCCCGCCACGAGGGTTTCCCGGCTGACGCGGCACGCCGCCTCGGGATGACGCCGGCCGTTAGTGTCGCGGGCGACATCTTCGCATCCGTCAGCCGTGGCGACGCCGGTTCTCTCAGCCGGTCTGGGACGTTTTGATGCCCGTTACGAGCCGGTAGGCGGCGTGTTCGGTTCCGCCGTGGAGGCCGGCGTATCCGAAGTCGTAGTCGCCGCGCGTCGATTCCTCGTGGAGCGTGAACGAGGCGTCGCCGTCGGCATCGGCGGTCACGTAGACGGCGTCGCCGGGTTCGAGAGTGGTTTCCGTGGTGACGGTTCCTCCCGCGTCGCCGGCGGTGGTGCCGGGCGTGGGACCCCACACGCGCTCGTTCGACGCGCTGACGTGGAACGTCACGTTCGCCGGGAGCGCCGTTCCGCCCGTGTTCCGAAGTTCGAGCGCGTGGCCGTCCTCGACTATCGAGAGCGAGAGCTGCGGAATCTCGGAGACCCACGCCGACGGACCGGAGAACTCCGTGTCGGTGTCGAGCGTCATCGACGACTTCGTCTGCTTCTTCGTACCGTCCTCTGTCACGACGAACGAGTCCTCCACGTCGTGGACGACGCCGTCGGGCGTGACGAGCACCGTTCCTTCGTACGAGTCGTAGAGGCGGCTTCGGTCCGGCGACACGCCGTCGGCGCTGAGCTGGACGAACGTTCGACCGCCGCGTTCGACCGTCCCGTTGACGCTGTAGTTACCCGCGGTGAGCGTCGTTCCGAGCGCCAACCGCGGACCGGACAGCGGTTCGTTCGTCCACGCTCTGGTGTTGGGACTCGCGTTCTGCGTGACGGCGTACTGCGTCTCGCCGTCGACCGTGGCCCGCGCGTAGCCGCGCGAGTTCGTCCCGTAGAACGCGGCCGAGTACTGCTCGCCGTCGGTCGTGCGCTCGTAGGTGCTGTAGTACGGCGTCGCGCTCGCGCCGTGCGCGTAGCGGCGGACGACGCTCTCGTTCGCGTTCGCCCACCGTTGGGTGAACGCTATCGACCGGTTCGCCGTCCCGGCGAAGTGCGCGTCGAGGAGCGCGGTGACGTTCGCGAGCGTGCCGTTCGCCGCGACGCCCGGCGGGTACTGCTCGGCGCTCGCGTTCGGCGACCACGTGCCCGTCGCGGTCGTGGTCGTCGTTGCGGTCGTCGTGCCATTCGTCGCGCTGGTCGTGGTGGCCGTGCTGGTCGTCGTCGTTCCGCCGCTACACCCGGCGGTGACCAGGAGGAGGGCGACGGCGGCGGCGAGCGCCGCGCGTCGTATCGGGGGACTCATACGAGGAATCGACGGCGCTCCACCCTAAAAGCACGGGCCGTCCCGTTCCCACGTCGTGCCCTGTATCGAGCGGCGTATCCGGGCTATCCGGTGAGAATCGCGCAGGCGTCGGTCGGCAAGTACGCACTACCTACCTGTATCCGGGTCGCATCCCGTAAAATCGCTTTTGCGGGTAGGTTTGGCGTATCCGCGTATGGCTCCAAGCCAGACCGACGATGCGGACGCGAGCGAGTCATCGCGAGAACGGCCAGCCTTCTGGTCATCGGCCGACGATGCGAACACCCGCGGCGCGAGTAAGCGCTCACAACTGCTGGTAGTGGTGACGTTACTCGTCGCCGGACTCCTCGTGGCCGGTGCGAGCGCCGGCGGGGCGCTCGCGGGGCCGCCCGCTGCGAACTCTGGTGGGAACGACTCTGCGACGACCGTGGCGTTCATCGCGGACGCGGGGATGAGCGACGGCACTCGGGACGTGCTCAACCTCATCGCGGACGAGGGGACGGACGTCGTGGTGTACAGTGGTGACTTCGACTATCAGGACGACCCGACTGGCTGGGTCGACATGCTCGACGCGGAACTCGGCCCCGATATCCCCGTGCTGGGCGTCATGGGCAACCACGACGTCGAACACTGGGCGGGGTACCAGCGCGCGCTCAGCGACCGCCTGAACCGGTCCGACGAAGTCAAGTGCAGCGGCGACCTCGGGTGGGAGTCGACGTGTACGACGGCGGACCTGACCGTCGTCCAGTCGGGCGCCGGTATCTGCGCGTACGACGACCCGTCGAAGGCCGGATATCTGCCGGAACGCTGCGCTGACTACGACCCCGCGGACGACGAGGCGTACGTCGGAGACCAGTTAGACCACGCCGCCACGACGTGGTCGGTGTGCTCGTGGCACCTCAACGACGCGGACTACCAGGTGGGCGATAAGAGTTCGCTGGTGTCCGCGGCGCTCTACGACACCTGCCGCGAGGGCGGTGCGATAATCGCCACCGGCCACGACCACGCGTACGCTCGAACCTACGCGATGGCGGACTTCTTCACGGAATCCGTCGCGGACACCTCGCCGCCCTACACCGTCGGGAACGGGTCGACGTTCGCCGTCGTCAGCGGGGCCGCCGGACACAGCATCTACGACACGACAGACCTCGTAGATGCGCCCTACTGGGCCGCGACGCACACGAGCGGCGCGTTCGGCGCGTTCTTCTGCAAACTCAACCCCGACGGCACCGGCGAGTGCTACTTCAAGACGGTCGACGGCGAGGTGCTCGACGGACCCTTCGAAATCCATCGCGCGGGCGCGAACGACTCGACGGCCGGGACGACGGTGAATGAGACGACGACTGAGGCACCGACTACCGAATCCACGACTGAGGCACCGACGACGGACGAGTCGACGACGGCGTCACCGGCGAACGATTCGACCACGGAGAAACCGACCGAGTGTGCTGACGGGGCTGCTCCGTAGCGGGAGTTCTGTGACGTGACGGTGGGGATTCAGCGGTTAGCGGAACAGGTCGCCCCAGTCGCCGCCGTGGACTACTTCCTCGACGTCCTTCCGGCGGCGGGTGTCGGCGGAACTCTCCACTCGTTCGTCCGTCGGGTGGCCGACGGCGATGGCGCCGATGGGGTCGAATTTCTCGGGGACGGAGAAGGCGTCTCGGAGCGCGGGCCAGTCCTCGTCGGGGATGCCGAAGAAGAGCGCGCCGAGGCCTTCGGCGACGGCGGCGTGGAGGACGTTCAGGGCGGCCATTCCGGTGTCGATGTACCAGTACGGGACCGGCCAGTAGGACTCGTCGCGGTCGGTCTGGCCCTTGTCGGGTTCGGCGTATCGGTCGAGGTAGACGTCCTTGCACGCGAACGGCACCACGACGAGCGGTGCGCGGCGAACGCCCTCGGGTTGGGGGTTGTGTTCGTTGGTCGCCCAGAAGCGTTCGCGGTCCGCGGGCGACTCCAGCGCGAGGAAGGAAAACCCCTGACTGAACCCGGCTGACGGCCCCTGCAGGCCGGCGGTGACGATGCGTTCGACTGTCTCCCCGTCGAGCGGTTCGTCGTGGAAATCCCGCACCATCCGCCGGCGCTCGACGACGTCGTAGTAGTCCATGCGGGACCGATACCGCTTCTCCGCTATAGTAGTATGCCCGACATCACCGCCGTTCGTGTCGAACGAGCGGCCTGCGGGCCTAGCGTGAAGTCCGTGGAGCGCGTCTGTTCAGTTTCCGCATGGCCAGCGAGTCCTCGGTTCCGTGGGGGTCGCCCGTGGTGCGGGTCGTCCTCCTGAGCACGGTGCTCGCACCGCTCGGCGTGCCGCTCGTGAGTCCCGCGCTCCCCGTGGTGAAAGCGACGTTCGGGCTGAGCGACGCGGAGACGAGTCTCCTCATCTCGGCGTACTTCGCGACGGGAATCGTCCTGTCGCCCGTTCTCGGCTTGCTCGCGGACCGACTGGGGCGGCGGCGCGTCCTCCTCTCCAGCCTCGCGGTGTTCAGCGTCGCGGGGGCGTCAATCGCGCTCGGCCCGCCGTTCTGGGTCGTCGTCGCGATTCGCGTCGTGCAGGGGACGGCCGCGGCGGGCATCTTCATCACGACGGCGACGCTCATCGGCGACACCTTCGAGGGCGCGCGCCGGAACGCGGTGTTCGGCGCGAACACGGCCGTACTCTCCACCGGTGCGGCGGTCTACCCGCTCGTCGGCGGCGCGCTCGCCGGCGTCGCGTGGAACGCGCCGTTCGTCGCGTACCTCCTCGGCCTCCCGATTCTCGCGCTCGCCTACTGGGTACTCCCGGAGACGCCCGTGGAACGAACCGCCGGAGGGGGGTACGCCCGCGGCGTGCTCTCCGCGCTCGCGCCCGCCGAGGCCGCGGCGCTGTACGGAACCGCGTTCGCGCTCGAACTCCTCCTGTTCGGCGGCCTCATCACCACGATGCCGTTCTTGCTCTCCGAATCGTACGCCTTCACGCCGGTCGCCATCGGCGTCGTTCTCACCGTCGCGGAGGGGTTGTCCGCCGTCGCCGCCGCCGCGAACGGCCGCGCGTCCCGCGTACTCTCGAACTACGGAATCGTCGCGCTCGGATTCGCCTGTGTCGCCATCGGGTTCGACCTCGCGTGGGCGGCGACCGGACCGGTCCTCACCGCCGCCGGTGCGAGCGTCGCCGCCGCTGGCTGGGGGTTCGCGCTCCCGTCCGTCGACGCCGAGATGACGAGCGTCGTCCCCGGACGCTTCCGCGCGGGCGCGCTCAGCCTCCGCAACAGCACCACGTTCCTCGGACGCGCCGCCGGCCCCCTCGTCTTCACGGGCCTCGCACCCAGTCTCGGCTACCCGCGACTCCTCCTCCTCGCGGGCGTCGTCGCCCTCGCCTGCGGCGGCACGGTCCTCGTCCTCTCCCAGCGCTGACCCGGCCGTTCACCACTCGAGGTACGTGAGGTACTCGGCTCCCTCGTACTCCGCGAGCCACGTCCCGAATGACTCGGAGACGTGGATGCCGTCGTGCGCACGAAACCGGTCTGCGACCGACTGGAACGCGTCGCCGTCCTCGAAGTAGCCGCCGCCTATCGCCTCCTCGACGACTGCGCGCTCGTCCTCGGAGAGTCCCGTGAGCGCGAACGCGTAACGCTCACGCACGCGGTCCGCGTACTCGTCGACGCTGGCGGCGATTTCCTCGACTTCGTACCGATAGCGGGTTCGCGTCTCGGTGTTCGCCGCGACCGAAACCCGGTATCGTTCGTCGCCGTGAACGAGGATATCGTACTGTTGGTCGGGGACGAACACCGACTCGCCGTCCACGTCGTCTACGGTTCCGTACGCGATGCCGACGTCGTAGCCCTCCCCGGTCGGGTGGTCGCCGGAGACGAACGAATCGAGGCGCTCGCGGTCCGCGGTCGGGAGGTCCGCGTACTCGATTGCGCCGCGGTCCGGCGTCGTGTCTTCGGGGTCGAAGTCGATGCGGAGGTCGTACGTCGTCACCGTCTCGCTGCCGACCGGTGTCGCGGACACCTCGTAGACGCGGCCGTCGAGCACCACGGTGTCGCCGTCGGACACGGCGTACCGGCCGGTTCGGGTGACCGAGCCGTTGTCGCGGGCGGCCAGCATTCCGTCGTGCGCGTCGCTTCCGGGTCGGAGGGTGGCGCTGACTTCGTCTACGATGTCCGCCGCGCTGGCTTCGTCCATGTCGAGGACGACGCGGGGGTGGGCGCAGCCGGCGAGCGGAACCGCGAGGAGGGCAGTTCCGGCGAGGAACTGGCGGCGTCGCATATGCTCACGATACCCAGGAGGTACGAAGGTTTTCTGGTGGTCGGCGGCGCAACGACTACGACCCGCTCGCGCGAACGTGCGGTATGAACGAGCTGTCCACGCGGTGAGCGTGTTTCCCGAGCGCCCCATCCGACACGTCTACGACGCGGCGTACGCGGGCGTCCCGAACTGGGATATCGGCCGGCCGCAAGCGCCGTTCGTCCGCCTCGTGGAAGCCGGCGGGGTGCGGAGTCCGGTCCTCGACGTCGGTTGCGGGACGGGCGAACTCGCGCTCTACCTCGCGCGACAGGGGTACGACGTGCTCGGCGTCGACCTCTCCGAACTCGCGATTCGGCAGGCGACGGAGAAGGCGCGCTGGCGGCGCGTGAACGCGCACTTCCTCGTCTGGGACGCCCTCCGCATCTCGGCGTTCGCGGACGCCGGCCTCCAATTTCGCACGGTCGTGGATTCGGCGATGTTCCACGTGCTCGGCGACCGCGAGCGCGGCCTCTTCGTCCGCGAACTCGAAGCAGTGCTCGAACCCGGCGGCTTCTACTGCGTGCTCGGCGACCGGCGCGAGGGACGCGACGTCTACGGCATCTCACCCCGAGAGTTGGACGTGCGCTTTTCCGCGCCGGCGTGGGAGGTCGAGTTCGTCACGGAGACCGCGTTCCAGCGGCGGTGGGGCGCGACGCCCGCCTACTTCGCGGTGGTTCGGCGGCGCTAAGGCGAACGGTTTTCACGCCTCGCTGCCCTCGTTCCCCTATGAACCTCGAACCGGAAGCCGTGGCCGACCTCGGCCCGGACCGTCGGCGCGCGCTCTTCGAGCGCGACGCTGGCGTCGAAGCCGTGCGGGGTGACGTCCGCGACATCCTCTCCAGAGTCCGCGAGGAGGGTGACGCGGCGCTCCGCGAGTTCGCACGCGAGTTCGACGACACCGACGTCGGCAACCTCGAAATCACCGACGCCGCGGAACGCGCGTACGACGAGATAGGCGACGACGTGCGCGACGCCATCGAAACCGCGGTCGAGAACGTCCGCGAGTTCCACGAAGAACAGGTCCCGGAGGATTGGCTGCGCGAGTTCGACGGCCGCGAGTTGGGTCGGCGCTTCCGCCCCATCGAGCGAGCGGGCGTCTACGTCCCCGGCGGCGCGGCCGCCTACCCGTCGTCTGCGATTATGGGCGTGGTGCCCGCGGTCGTCGCGGGCGTCGAGCGCGTGGTGGTGGCGACGCCGCCCGCCGACGAGATGAACCCGGTGACGCTCGCGGCGATACACGCGGCGGGCGCGGACGCGGTGTACGCCGTCGGCGGCGCGCAGGCGGTCGGCGCGCTCGCGTATGGCACGGAGACAGTCGAGCGCGTCCAGAAAATCGTCGGTCCCGGGAACAAGTGGGTGACCGCGGCCAAGGCGGAAGTCCGTGGTGACGTGGAGATAGACTTCCTCGCCGGGCCCTCCGAGGTGCTCGTGCTCGCGGACGAAACCGCGGACCCGCGGTTCGTCGCGGCGGACGCGCTCGCGCAGGCCGAACACGACCCGAACGCCTCCGTCGTCGTCGTTTCGGACGACGAGGACACCGCCGAAGCGGTGTGCGACGAGATCGAATCCCGTCTCGACGACCGCGAGCGCGCGGACATCATCGAGCAGTCACTCGGGAGCGACGCGAGCGGGGTGTTCGTCGCCCGGTCGCCGAGCGAGGCCGTTCTCTTCGCGGAGGAGTACGCCGCGGAACATCTCTCCGTGCAGGCGGACGACGCCGAAGGACTCGCGGAGCGCGTGACGAACGCGGGCAGCGTCTTCCTCGGCGGGTACACGCCCGTCGCCGCCGGCGACTACGCCACCGGCACGAACCACGTCCTCCCGACGAACGCGAAGGCGAAAGTGTACGGCGGCCTCTCCGTCGACACATTCCTCCGAGCCACCACCGTCCAGCGACTCGACCGCGACGCCCTCTCCGACCTCCGAACCACGGTCACCACGCTCGCGAACGCCGAAGGATTAGAGGGTCACGCGGCCAGCGTCGACGCCCGCTTCGAGGACGAAGACGACGACTGAGAATCGCGGTGTGATGCAGTGTGGTGTGGAGTGGTTCGGTGCTGTGCGGGGCGGTGTGGTGCTGTGCGCGGCGGTGCGGGTGCGGTCCTGGTGGATCGAAAGGGCGAGCCGGTTTCGGCGAACCCCGGCGACGCAAGCACGTGAGCGAAGCGAACGCGCGCAGCGAGCCGCGGGAGTCGAAACCGGCGAGGGCTTTCGGGTCCCGGTGGTTCCGGTGTCGGTGTTCTCGGTAGAGGGCTTTCGGGTCTCGTCGTTCTCGGATGTGCCGTTCTAGCGTTCGGTGGTCTCGTGGCCCCCGGGGACAGTGTCCAACTCTTCGAGGACTTCTTTTTTGTGTACGTATTCTGCTCCCGGCGGCAGTCTTATCCTCTCGGATGAGAAAGGTAGTAGCATGAGTACGACTGCCGAGTCCGAGAGTGCGCGACCCGTTTCGGTGACGGAGGACGCGGCGTCGCAGGCGACGCGTCTGCTGGAGAGCGAAGGGTTGGATACGGATATCGCTGGTCTGCGGTTGTTCGTCCAGCAGGGCGGGTGTGCGGGGCTCTCGTACGGGATGCGGTTCGACGACGAACCGGAGCCCGACGACACGATTACGGAACAGCACGGCTTGCGGGTGTTCGTGGATCCGTCGAGTATGAAGTACATCGAGGGGAGCGAACTCGATTACGAGGACGGCTTGCAGGCGGCGGGATTCCACGTGGAGAACCCGAACGTCGAGGCGGAGTGTGGGTGCGGTGAGTCGTTCCGCACGTAGTTCGACTTCTATTCTATACTCGAGTTCGTCGGGGCCGAGTTAGTCGAGGCCGAACGCGACTTCGACTTCGGCCTGGTACTCGCGGCCGTCGACGCTCGCGACTTCGACGCCCTGTTCTACGACTTCGACCCAGCTTACGTTGTCGAGCGTCTCCTCCGCGCGGTCGATGGCGTCGTCCACTGCGGCTTCGAAGCTGTCCGGGCTGCGGCCGACGAGCGTGATTTTCTTGTAAACCATAGTGGGAAAGTCGCGCCGGAGGCCGTTAAAACTACTCGCTGTTTGCATACCGCGCGCCGAGCGCGCTCACGACGTCCGTGAGGTAGGCGGTCCCCCAGACGGCGACGAGGACGCCGCCCACGGCGTCGTACACGAGGTCTTTGATGGTGTCCTCGAGTCCATACTGGGTGAGGACGGAGCCGCCGACGAGGTTGCCGGCTTCGCCGACGAAGAATTCGAGGACTTCCCAGACGACGCCGAACGCGACGACGACGAGGAGGATGAACGCGAACGTGAATTTGGGCGGGAAGTCGATGCCGTCTTCGTGTTCGTCGACGGCGCGTGCGAACGCGTAGCCCGCGCCCGCGACGAGCGTGGAGGAGAGCGCGTGCGTCACGTGGTCCCACCACGGCACCGTCTTGTAGGGGCCGAGGGTGCCGACGGCGTGGAGGAACGCGGCGAGCGTCATCCAGAGAACGAGCGCGGAGTCCATCGGGATGTTGTAGTCGCGTTCGAGGAGGGCGGGGACCTGTGTCACGCCGAGCGCGACGGCGCCGTTCACGACGATGCCGGGGTTCCCGCGGTCGAGGCCGATGAAGACGATGCCGACGAGCGAGAGCTGCATCGCGCGGGTGGCGCGGCGCTGGTTCTCCTCGCTGATGCCGACGACGTCTCGGATTCTCATTCGAGGGCCTCCGCGACGGGTTCCGGGAGGCGGACGCGGGCGTCCGCGAGCCGCCGGAAGTAGCGTTCGAAGACGATACCGGCGACGATACCGACGACCGTCGCGGCGACGAAGTCCCACATCAGCGCGTCGAGCGCCGCGCGCTCCACCGGCTCGGAGACGGAGAGCGCTTGCGGGCCGACGAACGTCGTGCCGACGAACACGTCGGACAGCCAGAGCAGGTGGTCGAAGACGCCGCCGTTGACCACCTGGTCGGGGAGCGTCGGGGGTTCCGAGTAGAGGAAGTGGGTGCGGAGGAGGACGTCGGAGAACCACTGGCCGACGGCGAGGATTCCGGCCGTGGCGAGGGTGGCGAGTACGACGAACAGGACGGCGAACCACTCGGTCATGCGGACGGCGGTGAACACGTCGAGTTCGACGGCGACGACGAGCGCGAGCGCCGCGACCGAGAGATACGTCGTCACGTCCACGAGGACGCCGACGTTGAGGAGCGCGCGGCCGAGTTCCGGGAGGAACGCGAGCGCGAGCACCTCCCACGGCAGCATGACGCGCGCGTTCCGGTACGCGAGCGGCGGAATCACCGCGAGCGCGACGACCACGGTGGTGAATCCGACCCACACCCAGTCGGCGTCGAGCGCGCTTTCGATCGCGACGGAGGCGACGAGCGCCACCAGTATCCACGAGACGACGGCGTTCAGTCGGCGGTTCTCCAGCACGATTCCCAGTCGCTCCGACCCACTCATCACTTCGCCTATGCGTGCCCGGGTTACAAAGCTGTGGGCGGCGGAACCGGATTACGCGATGTAGACGATGGTGTACGCGAGCCCGGCTATCGTGATGGCCGCGAGTCCGGTGACGGCCGCGGTGGCCGGGTCCGGGAGGCGGCGCTCCCAGTTCGGGACGACGCCGACGAATCCGACGGCGAGCACGCTGAACACGAACTGATAGGACGCCTCGAACGTCGGCGGCGCGATGACGAGCGCGGCGAGCGCGTACGCCGCACCGCCGGCCGCGCGGACGTTGAGCGCGCGCAACGGGTCGCGGTCCGAGAGCCGAAGGAAGGTGAGGACGCCGAGCCAGATGCAGGTGAGTTCCGCGAAGAACGCGGAGAGGAGGTTCAGCGTCGGGTCCGCGAAGAGGCCGAGTCGGTGTTCGACGAGGTTCGCGGCGAACGGGTAGAGGAAGCGGGGGGCGTCGCCGGTGAACAGGTCGCCGAACGGGTGGGTGAGGAGGCCGACGAGCGCGACGACGAGCACCGCGCGCGCCGAGATGTCGAGGGAGCGGCCCGCGGCGTACGCGACGAGCGTACCCGCGAATACGTAGACGGCCATGACGACGCCGCCGAGCGCGCCGCTCGCGGCCGCCGCGACGCCGACCAGTGCGACGAGGACGGGTGCGGCGAGGAGACTGCGGCGGTCGGTGCGCGCGACGAGGGCGAACGCGACGGCGGCGGGGACGGCGAGGACGAGCGAGTGCGTCACCGACCGGTGGACCGCGGTGGAGGCCGTCCAGAACGCGTTCGTCGCGGCGAACACGTCCGTCGAGTGGACGGTGAGGAGTCCGACCGGTGCGTACACCATGTCCACGTCGGGGACGGCGGCGAACAGGGCGGCGGCGACGCCGAGGGCGAGCGCCTCGCGGTTCGTACGCCCCAGGTGCGTGGCGGCGAGGGCGACGAGGGCGAACGCGAGCGTCTCGTGGCCGACGAACATAGCTCTAGGAAACCGGTTCAGAAATATAAGCTTCCTGTCGGCCGTGTCAGTCGCTGTCGTCCTTCTTCGTCCACTTCTTCTCGATGTCGGCGTTCGCGCGCACCACGGTGTCGCCGTCGACGTCGATGCGTGTCTTCCGGAGTTCGATCTCTTGGACGACGCCCGTGGTGTCGCCGGCGACGACGGTGTCACCGGGGTTGAAGTCGGGGTCGCGGAGCAGATAGATACCGGCGACGGCGTCGGCTATCATCCCGGAGAGCGCGTAGGAGACGCCGAGCGCGAGGAAGCCGGAGGCCGTGCCGAGCGCGGCGGCGATGTCGTTGAGGCCGACGATGGAGAGGAAGCCGAGGATGACGCCGAACCAGAGGAAGACGGCGACGACAGTCCAGCAGAACGTCACGTAGAGCGGTTGGTCTTCGAAGATGCGGCGCAAGAACGCCTTGACGACGATGCCGACGACTCTCACGACGACGGCTGCGAGCGCGAGGAAGACGATGCCCGAGACGATTTTCGGGAGCGCCGCGACGATGCCGTCCGCGAAGTCGGTGATGGTCTGGTCGATGACGCCCATATCCCGTCGTGGCGCGCCCCCGAGATAAAAGCCGTCGCCGGGTCGGCCGGGGTGGCACGCCGGAACGTGAACGCTTTTGGGGATACTCTCGGTAGCGTGGAGCATGGAGTCTGCACCAGACCTGGGGGAACTGACGCCGCCGGACAGGACGCTGATGGGGCCGGGTCCGAGTCCCGTCCATCCGCGCGTACTCCGCGCGATGAGTACGCCGCTGGTCGGCCACCTCGACCCGTCGTTCCTCGAAATCATGGACGAGACGCAGGAACTCCTGCGCTACACGTTCCGCACAGATAATCAGTGGACGATTCCCGTCTCCGGGACCGGGAGCGCGTCGATGGAGGCCGCCATCGGGAACCTCGTCGAACCGGGCGATACGATGCTCGTCCCGACGAACGGCTACTTCGGCGGTCGGATGGCCGAGATGGCGAAGCGCGCGGGCGGCAGCGTCGTGGAAGTCGACGCGCCGTGGGGCGAACCGCTCGACCCCGCGGACGTGCAGGACGCGTTCGACGAACACCAGCCCGACGTGTTCGGGTTCGTGCACGCCGAAACGTCGACCGGCGTCCGCCAGCCGAACGTCTCGGAGTTGACGAGCATCGCGCACAGCCACGACGCGCTCGTCGTCGCGGACACCGTGACGAGTCTGGGCGGCGTCGAACTGAAAGTGGACGACTGGGACATCGACGTGGCGTACTCGGGCCCGCAGAAGTGTCTGTCGTGTCCGCCGGGTGCGAGTCCGCTCACGCTCAACGACGACGCGATGGACAAAGTCCTCTCCCGCGAGGAACCCGCGCGGTCGTGGTATCTCGACCTCAGCCTCCTCGAAGGCTACTGGGGCGAAGAACGGGCGTACCACCACACCGCGCCCATCACGAACGTCTACGCGCTCCGCGAAGCGCTCCGCCTCGTCGCCGAAGAAGGCATCGAGGAGCGCTGGGACCGCCACGAGCGCGTCGCCGGCGAACTCAAAGCGGGCGTCGAAGAACTCGGACTGGAGATGAACGCCGACGACGAGTACTGGCTGCCGAGCCTGAACGCCGTCCGCGTCCCCGACGGCGCGACGGACAGCGCGGTCATCGACTACCTGCTCGCGGAGTACGACCTCGAAATCGCGGGCGGGCTCGGTGACCTCGCGGGCGAGATATTCAGAATCGGTTGTATGGGCCACGGTGCGCGCGAGAAGAACGTCGCGTATCTCCTCGACGCGCTCGAAGACGCGCTCGACTAAGTTGGGGCGCGGGCGACTTCGTACTCTCCGTCTTCTTCGACTCCGATGACGGCGTACTCGTAGTCGGGCGCGGCGGAGTCGAGTGCCGCGCCGAGATCGTGGACGCAGTCGCTCCACGTGACGAAACACCGCATCCGGTCTCCGTTCGGTGTGTCTACGTCGTTAGTTACGGCGAGGACTTCTATCTCCTTCCAGTCGCGGGCGGCGGTGAACGTGGTTCCGTCGCCGGAGACGCTGTACCCGAGGTCGGCGAAAATCGACTTGGCTTCGTCAGACGGTGGGCCAATGTGTGACACCATCTACCACACCCTACCGCACCAGCCGTGATAAGTCTTCTTGCTACTCAGTAACACAGTCTTCTCGAACTGCAGAAACCGCGCGATTCGCGTTCTCTCCGCGCCGTTGGCGAGTATTGCGATTCGCCGCCGTGGGGGACGATAGCTTTTTGCTCGGTGTCGCGATACTTCGACCAATGAACGCGGACGTGACCGGCATCGTCTCTCCCGTGCTGATACCGTTCGACGACGACGGTGCTGTCGACTACGACCGCATCGCGGACTCGACGAGGTTCACGCTCGACTGCGGGGCCGACGCCGTCGTCGCCGCCGGAACCGCCGTCGCGCAGGAACTCACGTCGCTCACCGTCCCCGAGCGAAAGCGCATCGTCACGGAAACCGTCGACGCGGTGGACGGCGAGCGCCCCGTGTTCGCCGGGGTCTCTCACCCCGCCCTCCCCGTCGTAGACGAACTCGTCGAGCACGCACTCGACGCGGGCGCGGACGGCCTCTTCCTCATGCCGCCGTGGGGGATTCCACCGGACGAGGCGACGACGATAGCGTACTACGAACACGTCGCGGAGACGACGGACGTCCCGATATTCCTCTACAACAACCCGACCGTCACCTTCGACCTCTCGAAGGAACTGATGGCCGACATCATGGACTTAGCGGGGATGACCTACGTCAAGGAGAGTTCGCGCAACTGGAAGAAACTCGCGTGGCTCCTCGAAGAAGTGAACGAACCGGGCGAGGCGCACGTGTTCACCACGCTCGACGTGCTGTTCCAGACGCTCCAGATGGGCGGCGTCGGCGCGACGATGCCGCCGCCGGTCACCGCGCCCGCTCGGGAGATCGTCGACGCCTACGAAGCCGGGGACGCCGACCGCGCACTCTCCGTGCAGCGCCACCTCTCGAAGTTCCCGCCGGGCGACGCGCGCCTCAACGCCGCGTGCAAGGCCGCGATGGCCGTCGCGAACTGCGACATCGGGTCCGTCCGCCCGCCGTACCCGGGCGTGAGCGACGGCGAGCGCGAGAGAATCGAGGACTGGATGGCGGACGTGACGGTTCCCGGCTGGACCGACTGACCTTATTTCGCGGGGCGGGCGACCACGCGAATCGGCGCGCCGTCGCAGTCGGCGAGTTTCGTCGGGAGCGCCGCAACGTCCACCGTCTCGCCGACCAGTCCGGCGAGGTTCGTGAGGTTCTCGATTATCAGGGTATCGTTCCCGAGGAGCGTCGTGTGCACGGGGAACGTGAAGCCCTCGGGCCGGAGTTCCGGCGGGCGGTCCGGCGTCAGGAAGTCGATTCCCACCCAGTCGAGGTCGCGGTCGACCAGCCACGCCGCCAGTTCGTCCGTGAAGTACGGGTGGTCCTGATAGGCGTCCTCCTCGACGAGGTCCTCCCAGCCAGTTCGGAGCAGTAAGCCGTCCGCCGCGTCCAGTTCTTCCTCGACGGAGTCCACGTCCGCGACCTCGATGGCTTCCGTCGCGTCGACGTCGACTTCGTGGACGACCGCGCGACCCAGCCACCGGTCGGGCCCGTACGCGTCGATGGTCTCGCCGTCGGCGACCGCGTGACAGGGCGCGTCGACGTGCGTTCCGATGTGCGTCGCGAACGTCACCTCGCTCACCTGCAACGACGTGTCGGACTGCTCGCTCAGGTGTCGAAACTCGGGACACGGCAGAAACTCCATGCGAGCCATATCCCGGTGCAGCGTGTGTGAAAGGTCCGTCCAGTCGCCCGTATCGAGCATACCTCGGGGAACTCCGTTCGCGCGATTAAACCTGCCGGTGCGAACAAGTACCACGGTCTGCGAGCGGGAGCCAGGCGTGCGAGTAGCGCTTTGCGCTACTCGTGCGCCGCGTTCCCGTGAACGAGCGATGCGAGTGATCGGGGGCCAGGCACGCGAATAACTCTTCGAGTTATTCGTGTGCCGCGTTCCCGCGAGCGTACGGCGCAGCCGTGCGCGAGGGGGAGCCAGGCACGTGAGTGAAGTCTCCGACTTCACTCATGTGCCGCGTCCCACTCTTCGGGTTTGCGGAGGTTGCCGCATTCGTTGCATTGGATGCGGCCCATGGAGTCCATGGCGTTGTCGGTGGTTTCGCAGTTCGTGCAGTACCAGCCGTACTTGCGGGTTCGTTCGCGGTCCCGGTAGACGGCGAGGAAGGGCGCTTTTTCGCCGCGTTCGCCCTCGTCTTCGGCGACGTAGAGCGTGCCGTCTTCGGTTTCCAGTTCGAACATACTGGGAGTGGGCGTCGGCGGTCCTTAGCGATGACGACACGTTCAATGTTCGTCGCCGATTTCTGGGACTATGGTTCGACTCCTCCACTACTCCGACGTGGAGAACGCGCACGACGATCCCGAGCGTATCGGCCGGCTCGCGGGTGCGTTGTCCGCGCTCTCCGGGCCGGATTCGGTTCTCGCGGGGACGGGCGACAACACGTCTCCGGGTGTACTTCCGCTCGTGACCGAGGGGCGGCAGGCTATCGATTTCTTCGAGGCGGTCGGGACGGACGTGGAGACGTTCGGAAATCACGACTTCGATTACGGTACCGACGCGACGCGGGAGATCGTCGCCGAATCGCCGCAGACGTGGGTGAGCGCGAACGTTCACGCGGACGGCGGGCGGTTCGCCGCGGACGAGGGCGTGGTTCCGTGGACGATAGAGGAACGCGACGGAGTGCGAATCGGGTTCGTCGGCGTCACGGACCCGAAGACGCCCTCGATCAATCCGAACACGGGTGATGCGCGCTTCTCCGACCCTATCGAGGCGGTGCGGGAGGGCGCGGCCGAACTCCGTGACAGGGGCGTGGACTACGTGGTCGTCCTCAGCCACCTCGGGAACGGCGACGAGGAGCTCGCCGCGGAGACGGACGTGGACGTTATCCTCGGCGGGCACGTCCACACCGAGTTAGAGGAGCGCGTCCACGGCACCCTGCTCACGCGCCCGGGCGTGAACGGCGATGTCGTCTACGAGGTCGAACTCGGACCCGACCCGACCGCCACCCGGCACGCCGTCCGCGAGTTCGGCGTGAACGAGTCCGTCGCGGCGGCCCTCCGGGAGCGCGAGTCCGACGCGTCGCTGGACGAAGTGGTCGCGCACGTCGAAAACCCGATCGAGCGTTCGGAAGCGACGACGTTCCGGGGTGAGAGTCGGATCGGGAACTTCGTCGCGGACGCGTATCGGTGGGCGGCGGACGCGGACGTCGGCCTCCAGAACAGCGGCGGCATCCGCTCCGGTCCCGCGCTCGCGGGCGACGTCACCGTCGCGGACCTGATTTCGGTGGTGCCGTTCGAGGAACCCGTCGCCGTCGCGGAACTCACCGGGGAGGAACTCCTGACCGTTCTCCGGCAATCCCACGGCGCGACCGTCGGGTTCGGCGAGGCCGACTGGTGGCACTCCCACCTCAGCGGCGCGCGCGTGACGTGGGATACGATGGACGAACGCCTCGTCGAAGCGACGGTCGACGGCGACCCCATCGACCCGGACGCGATGTACACCGTCGCGACGAACGACTACCTCTTCCACACGGCCCACGAGTTCCCGGTTCTGGACGCCGAACACCGCGTCCGCACCCTCGACACCCAGCACCGCGTGCTCGCTGAATTCGCCCGCGAGCACGGCATCGACCCCGACGTCGAAGGCAGGGTGAATCGCGTGTCGACGGACAAACCTTAGGATGCGGCGCGCCGACTTTCCGGCATGACTCTCGTCGTGGTCCCGGTGCGCTATCCGCTCACAGACCACTCGAAGCGAACGCTCGAAGCCGCTATCGAGGAGGCGCGGGAACGTGACGCGGAACTCACCGTCTTACACGTCAACCTCTATCAGGACGACCGGCGCGTCACCCGCACGGCGCTGAAGCACGCCGTCGAACGCGCGTTCGGCCGCGTCGACTCCGCGCGCTACGTCGTCCGCCGGAGTTTCCTCGTCGAGGAAGCGATTCTGGACGAAGTGGCGGCCGAGGACGCGGACGTGGTGGTCATCGGGCACAAACAGATGCCGCGCTGGCGACGCACCCTGCGACGACTCTTCGGCACACCGGATATCGAATCCTTGCTCCGCGCTGAAGTGGACTGCGAACTCATCAGCGTCCCCGCTCGCTGAGGTCGACGTCGAGCGACCCGGACGTATCGTCGAATACGAGGTGGCTGTGCGGGTACGCGATGGACACGTTCTCCGCGCCGTCTAACTTCTCCCAAACGCGTTCCTGAACGTTCGAGCGAACGGTGAGGAGTTTGTACGGCTGGCGCGCCCAGTACCGGAGCGTGAGGTGGACGCCGTGGTCGCCGTACTGGTCGATGTAACACGTCGGTTTCGCGGGGTAGCGCGCGCTCCCGATGCGGATGTCCGGACCGCCCGAGATGACTTCGTCCACCTCGGCCGCCGCCGTCTCCATGATGTGTCGCGCCTCGTCGAGGTCGCCCTCGTAGGTCACGCCGACCGTGAGCGAGAGCCGAGTTCGCTCGTCTTCCGCGCTGTAGTTCACCACGTCCCGCTCCCGCATCGACCCGTTGGGTATCACGAGAAACGTGTTGTCGAGCGTGAAAACCTTCGTGTACCGCAGCGTGATGTCCTCCACGAACCCGCGTTGACCGGTCTCCGAAATCTCGATGAGGTCGCCTATCTCGTACGGTTGGTCCGCGAGCACGAACACGCCGTTGATGACGCTCCCGACGATGGGCGCGAGCACGATACCGAGCACGGCGGAGAACACCGTGACGGAGATGACGAGGTCCGTGATGCGGAGGCCGAGGAAGTACATCCCGACGAACGCACCGCCGACGAGGGACCCGATACGGAAGAACCGGAGGACCGTCCGGGTGACGCTCGGCCGCTGGAACCGCCGGGCGACGCGCCGGCCGAGCACGCGCACGAGCAGTCTACCGACGTACCAGCCGACGAGGATCGAGAGCGCGGCGAACAAGAGATTCCACTCGTGTTGTCCCCACCAGCCAGTCGTCGGCAAAGCCATACCACGACGCAGGACGCCGGCCCCCTAAACCGTTGTCCCCCGGACGCCGGACCGCTATCCCGCGCCGTACCGCGCCAACTCGTCAGCCACCTCGTCGGGCGCGAGTTCTCGCGTCGCTCCGTCCCGCGTCTCGAGTTCGACCAGTCCCGTCTCCCGGTAGTGGTTCCCGACGACTATCTTCGCGGGGATGCCGAGCAGGTCGGCTTCGGCGAACCGCTCGCCCACCGAGAGGTCGTCGTAGAGCAGGACGTCGTCGCAGTCGTCGTGGACGGCGGTCGCGCACTCCCGCACGTCCGCGTCTTCGCCGATGGGAATCACTGCGGCGCGGTAGGGCGCGACCGACCCCCAGTCGGTGACGGGCCATCGAAGGCCGTCGTCGTCAGCGTGCTGGCGGGCGAGCGTCTGAATTATCCGGTCGATGCCGAGACCGTAACTCGCCATCAGGACGTCCCGCTCCGCCCCGTCGGCGGTGTCGACGGTGAAGTCCATCTTCGCGGAGTATCTGTTTCCGAGGTCGAAGACGTGCCCGACCTCGATGCCGTCGCTCTCGGCGAGGGCACGGCCGCAGTCGGGGCACTCCTCGGTGGACCCGAAGTCGCCGTGTTCGTCGGTGATACCGAACCCACAGGTGCAGTGCTTGAGTCGGTCGCCGCCCTCGTCGACGGGCGCGACGAACTCCTCGGAGCGCGCGCCGCCCATCACGCCCGACTCGGCCTCGCAGACGACGAAATCGAGGCCGACGTCGCGGAGGATACGCTCGTAGGCGTCCCGGATGGCCTCGTACGTCTCGTCGAGGCTCTCCTGTCCGGCGTGGACGCTGTACGCGTCCTTCATCCGGAACTCCTTCCCCCGAATCAGGCCGTCGCGGGCGTGGTCGTCCCGGAACTTCGAATCGACCTGGTACACCGTGAGGGGGAGGTCGTCGTAGGAGCGCACCACCCCATCGAGGAGGTGGACGACGCCCTCCTCGTGACTGGGCGCAAGACACATCTCCTTACGCTCGCGGTTCTCGAAGGTGAACATCTCGCCCTCGAAACTCGCCCAGCGTCCGGACTCGCGCCAGCGCTCGGCGTACTGCAGTCCGGGCAGACTCACCTCCTGGGCGCCCAGGGACTCCATGCCCGCTCGGACGCGGTCGGTGAGTTTCTCCCGGACCCGGTGGCCGGCGGGGGTGAACCCCCAGAGGCCGCTCCCAAACCCGCGAATCAGGCCGGCGCGCGCGAGCAGCTTCGCCGTCTCGGAGCCCGCACCCCGGGTCTCCCGGGACGCGGGGATGAAGGCGTCGCTACGACGCATACGCACCACCGAGACGGGACTCGAACGCGAGACTACCAGCTACTGAGAAGTCGCTACGACAGCGTCGGAACACGTCCACGAGCCGTGATGAACTCGCGGGTAGATGCGGTACGCATCACGTCAATCTGCGCGGAAGTCCGTGAAAACCGTTTCCCTTACGGGAAGGGATGGTAGGCTTTCTCGAGGTCGGGTTCGAAGCCGAGCGATTCCGGAACCTCTCGCGCCCGGTCGCCGAAGTACGATCGGCCGACGAACAGCGGTTGGGCGTCCGGGACGAGCACGCGCGCCGCGTCGAACCCCAGTTTCTCCAGGTCGCGGGTGGTGAGGCGGGCGGCGTACGCGTCCATCCCCGCGTCCGCGAGCGCCGCGACGAGCGCGCCCACCTCGTCTTCGGGGACCGAATCCGGCCCCACGGAGTCCGTCGGAATCGTCGTCTCGGGGTTCACGAACCCCCGCACGCGACCCGGATAGTCCGCGTAGTCGCCGATAGCGCCCTCCTGCCGGGCGGCGGTCTCCCGGTCCATCGCCCTGAGTTCCATCCAGTTCTGCACCGCTTCTTCAAGCGCACCGCGCGCGGCGGCGTCCGGGTCGAAGTCCGCGCTCGTCCCGACGGCGAACCGCGGCCACTCCTCGCGCGTCACCGCGACGCCCACGACGGGCACGTCCACGTCCTGCGTCAGGAGGAACGCCCGCGCATCTAAGCCCTCGCTCCCGGCGCGCCGCGCGAGCTCGTCGTACGCCTCGTCCTCGACGGCGAGACCGAGCGGGTCGTACGTCGAGTACCACGCGAGCATCGCGGCGTCCCGCTCCACGACCTCGTACAGCCCCGACGCCACCGCCTCTCTCGCCGTGTTCCCCAGACCGAGGCCCGTGGTGATGGCGGGCCGATACCGCTCCTCGGGCGGCGGGAACTGCACGAACTCCGCCGGCAGCAACACCGACTCCCCCGAGTCGAGTTCCTCGCCGCGCACCCACTGAAGGGGGTCGTTCGGGTCCGGCCGCGGCGCGTCGTCCGGCCGGACGAACGCGTCCGGCGGGACGGCGTCCGGGTGGGTCGCCATCGCCGTCTCGAACTCGCTCGCACGGTAGACGCCCGCCGAATAGCGTTCGAGCGCCTCCCCGACGGCTTTCACGTAGGCGGCGTTCCAGTCCGTCGAGACGCCCGCGGCCTGCTGCGGTGCGGAAACGTCGCTGAACCCGGAGGTGTCGTTCGACTGCGCGAGGTAGTACGGCGCGGGATACGATTCGCGTTCGCCGACGGCGGCGACGACGCCCACGCGGTCGTCCACCGCACCCTCGGCCGCGGTGGCCGCCTCCTCGATGGTTCGCGAGTCGCCGTCCCAGTCGAACGCTCTGTCGCGCGGCGTCCCGCAGACCGGGCACGTCGGCACCGGGAGAAACTGCCGCCGCCGATGCGGTGCCTCCACCACCTGTCCGCCGAACGATTCGCCCGCGAGCGCTCGCACGGCAGCGCGACCCGCGAGCGCGCCCGCGAGACGCACGGTACTCCTGTCTCCAGTCGGCGCGTCGGCGACCTCGGGGTTCGACGCGGCGACCCGCGCGCTGAGGCACGCGAAACACCCTTCGTCCGGCCAGAACCCGGAGACGGCGGCGTCGACGTCCGGGAGCGCGTGCCCGCCGAGACCGCCGACCTCGACGGCGATCCACGGCGTTCCCTTCCGGTTCACGGCTTCGAACCCGTCGCTCCCGGCGAGCCCGACGACGACCGCGAGGTCGGCGCTCCCGACGTCCGATACTCCTCCGTTCGACACGGTGGCGTCCGTGTCGTCCAGGGCGGCGCGAACCGCTTCCGCGGCGGTTCCGCTTCCAACGACGGCGACCGTAGTCACGACTACGACGACGAAAACAGGGGAGAAAGGCGTGACGGTCTACGAGGCGAGAATGGACTGCGCGACCGTCGCGAGGTCGGACGCTTCGGCGTCCTGCAGGCGGTCGTCCGCGAGTTTCAGGCGGAGGCGCGGCCGGCCGACGTCGATGGGGACTTTCTCGGTGTCGATGAGACCGAGGTCCTCGAGCTTCGTCTTCGTGCGGCTGAACGTCGCCTTCGACGCGATACCGACGTCCTCACCCCACTTCGAGATGTCGTAGAGGAGAACGCGGTTGCGCGCCGCGACGAGCAGACTGATGGTCACTTCGTCCAGGCCGTCACCGTCGCCGCGCGCCGTTTCGAGCGACGCGAGAACGCTCTCGAAGTCGGCTTGCACGTCGGTCCCGATTTCGCCTTCGAGCGTGGATTCGACGCGGGAGAGACCGGGCGTCCGGAGGTTGAAGTCGTCCGCACCCTCCCAGTCGGCGCTCGCGGCGTCGAGGACGTCCGCGACGAACGCTTCGTTCTCGGTGGAGATACCGCCCGTGGCGTCCGCGGTGTCGACCAGCGCGACGACCCGGTCGTTCGTGACGAACGTCGAACTCCGCGGCGGCGCTTCGGTCGTGCGAAGGGAGAGGACGCCCCCTTCGACGAGGTCTGCGGTGTTGCTCGCGACGAGGAAGTCGTCCATCACGTCCTTCAGGAGGCGTTCTTCGGCGACGAGTCGGATGTCGGGGAGCGCGGCGTCGGTCTCCGTGGCGACGTCGACGAACTCCTCGATGACGTCCCCGGAGGGATGACGAACGTAGAGGTCCTCCGGTTCCTCTGCGAGGACGGCGTGTACGACATCTGTCACGGTCGTACCGATTAAGCTTTTCTCGCTCATGCGTCTCCCTAAGCATTTGACCTTTATATAATTTTACCTCTATCGGTCGTTGAGTAAATCGGTATTACAGCCAAAACAGTCACTCGTAGAGGCGAACTGCCGCCTCGTCCGCCCAAACGAAATCACCGTCGAGAACGACCGGTGCGTCGGCATCCGCGAGGACGCTCGCGAGGTCGTTCGCGGACAACCGCGCGGACTCGACCGCGCCGTACGGCTGCACGCCCCGCCCCGGGAACGGCGACCGATAGGTCTCGCCGTGCGTCCACACGTCGCCCGCGTCGTACGTCACGCTGTACGCGTCGCCGTCCCCATTTGCGGTGAACACGCCCGGCGGCGACGTCCGCCCGTTCGGGAGTGTCCACGTGCCGTCTCCGACGACCGCGTAATCCTTCCCCATCACGATGCGTCGACGGGCGAGCGAGAGCGCGCGCTCGACCGTGAACCCGGCGACGAGGAGGCGCGCGAACGCCGTCCCGACGCGCGCGGCGTGTTCGTCCAGCACTTTCCGGAACGTCACCGCGCCCGCCGCGCTCCCCCGGCGCACGAGCTCTAACCCTTCCTCGTAGGACCCGCAGGCGTTCAGGAAGAACGTTCGTGCACCCACCGAACCGAGCGCGCTCGCCGAAAGCCGTCCGTCCGCGCAGAGCAAACCGTCGCGGTCGCAGTGCCCGATGTAGTGGACGAAATCGGTCTCGGAGTCGAAGACGGCCGCGAGCGCGTCCCGGGAGAGGTCCGCGTGCAAGGACACGGAGAGCGGGACGGCCGTGCGTTCGTACACCGACGCCACACGGTCGTGTTCGCGCGTCATCCCCGGGTCGTTCAACACCACGGCCACGGAGAGCGCGTCACCGGTCGGGTCGTGCCCGTGGTCGAAGGCCTCCGGGAGCGCCTTGAACACGTCTATCGGCGTTCCGTCGGCGAGCCAGCCGTGCGTGCGTGCGCTCCGAAGCCGCGGGTTCTCCATCTCCACCGTCGCGACCGGTCCCGGGGTCGTCCGGTAGAAGTCGTCGAGCGTCCGTTCGACCAGTTCGCGGCCGTCGAGCGGCGTCGTCTCCGCCGGATAGACGTGCGCGAGTCGGTGGAGGACGGCGGGGAGCGCCCGCGCGTATTCGAACGACGCGTCGGCGTAGATGGCGAGCGGCCACTCGGGTCGCGTGGACCCGGGGTATTCCACCGCTGACCGCAAGCGCTCCGCGAGCGAGCGACCCGTCGCGTCCTCGCCCGGCGCGGAGAGCGCGGGCTGGCAGGCGGCGGTGTCGGCCCAGAAGGCGCGTTCGAGGAGGCGAGCGGCCTCACCGTCGTCGAGCGCGTGGTCGACGCCCGCTTCCGGGGCGACGACGCGGGATTCGGCGAATCCGGTTTCGACCGTCGCTCCGAGGTAGTACGCGAGCGGCGCGACGGCCAGCACGCGCCCCACGTCGTCGGGGACTTCGACGCGGATTCCGGTGTCGGGGACGGCGTCGGCCACGGCGTCCGGTATCGACACCTCGTCCGCGTAGCGGAGGCTCGGCGGTTGGCGGCGCATCGTCGGCCGCGCGCGTTCCGGTGTCGTCGTCCGGTGCGCGGCCGCCATCGCTCCCACGGCCGTCGCGAGACCGCTCGGCGTCTCAGGGACACGGACGACGTGGTCTGCGCTTGAGGAGCGCGCGAGGAAGCCGAGGTCGACGCGCGCACGGCCGTCGAACGAGACGGTGAGCGCGTCGTCGACGAACGAGAGCGTCGCGGGCGCGTCGAAGGCGAGGAGGACGCCGAGCGCCCCGGTCGCGTCCACCAGTTCCGGCGGCGTCTCGAACCGTCGCTCCGACCCCGGTTCGAGCGATTCGGTTCCGTCGGCCGTCCGAACTGTGACGGTGGACGCGGGAACGGTCAGGGAGGTGGTGACGCCCGCGGTGCGCTCGTCCGGTCTGACGTGGAAGTCCGCGGTCGGCGTCGCGTCCGTCCAGTCGGACGCGGAGACCGTGCAAGCGTACCCGGCGGCGTCGACGATGCGGACGCCCGACGCCGTCTCCTCCCGCGACAACACGAGATTTCGGTACAGGGGTCGAACTTATATTTCTGTCGAGCCGGGGTCGTGATTTATGGACGTCGCAAGGCTAAAACCCCGCCCTTCAGGGCGGGGAGGATGTCAACCAGACTCTGCCGAGGTAAGTACACTTATGCCGCGCGCCACCGCCGATTCACGCATGCGCTACGACAAAGTCAGGGAGTCCGACGAGGCCGTCGCGGACGCGCTGGCGGGCGAAGAGGAGCGCCAGGAGAACACGCTCGCGATGATCGCGAGCGAGAACCACGTGAGCGAGGCGGTCCTGCAGGCACAGGGGAGCGCGCTCACCAACAAGTACGCCGAGGGGTATCCGGGGTCGCGGTACTACGCGGGCTGTGAGTACGCGGACGAGGTGGAGACGCTCGCCATCGAACGTGCGAAGGAACTCTGGGGGGCGGACCACGTGAACGTCCAGCCGCACTCGGGGTCCTCCGCGAACATGGGGGTCTACTTCTCCGTTCTCTCCCCGGGCGACAAGATTCTGAGCCTCGACCTGACGCACGGCGGCCACCTCAGTCACGGCCACGTCGCGAACTTCGCGGGGAAACTCTACGAGGTCGAACACTACGAGGTCGACCCCGAGACAGGGAGGATAAACTACGACGACCTCCGGGAGACGGCCGAGGAGTTCGACCCCGACATAATCGTCTCCGGGTTCTCCGCGTACCCCCGGACCGTCGATTGGGAGGCGGTGCAGGAGGCCGCGGACGCCGTGGACGCCTACCACATGGCGGACATGGCGCACATCACGGGACTGGTCGCGTCGGGCGAACACCCGAGTCCCGTCGGGGTCGCGGACTTCGTCACCGGGAGCACGCACAAGACCATTCGCGCCGGCCGCGGCGGCATCATCATGTGCGACGAGGAGTACGCGGACGACATCGACTCCGCGGTGTTCCCGGGCGCACAGGGCGGCCCGCTGATGCACAACATCGCCGGGAAGGCGGTCGGGTTCGGCGAAGCGCTGGAACCCGAGTTCGCGGAGTACTCGGCGCAGGTCGTGGAGAACGCGAAAGCGCTCGCCGCGCGCCTCCGCGAGAACGGTTTCTCGCTCGTCTCCGGCGGCACGGACACGCACCTCGTCCTCGCGGACCTCCGCGAGTCCCACCCCGACGTCTCCGGCGGCGACGCCGAGGAAGCGCTCGACGACGTGGGTATCGTGCTGAACGCGAACACGGTCCCCGGGGAGACGCGCTCGGCGTTCGACCCGTCCGGCATCCGCGCCGGTACGCCCGCCCTCACCACGCGCGGGTTCGACACGGACGACATGGAGACCGTCGCGGACTGCATCACCAAGGTCGTGGACAACATCGGCGACGAGGACGTGTACGCCGACGTCTCCGCGACCGTGCAGGAACTCTGCGACGCCCACCCCGTCTACGAATAATACACGAACCTGCACAATTCGGCTAAATTCTACTCACTATTAGGCACGAACCCGAGGATTGAAGGGTCGTCGCGGCGGACTACTCGCCATGACGAGCATCATCGACGGGAACGCGGTCGCCGCCGACGTCCGGGAGGAAGTCGCCGAGAGCGTCGACGTTCTCACCGACGCCGGCGTCACCCCCTGTCTCGCGACGGTGTTGATGAACGACACGCAGGCGAGCGCGACCTACGTCTCGATGAAGCAAAACGACTGCGAGGAGGTCGGCATCGAGGCCGAGGACGTCCGCATCGACTCGGACGCGCCCGCGGAGGAGTTGTTCGACACGGTGGACGAACTCAACGCACGCGACGACGTGCACGGCATCCTCGTACAGGACCCGACGCCCGACCACGTACCCGACGAGCGAGTGCTCTCCGCCGTCGCCCCCGAGAAGGACGTGGACGGCTTCCACCCGGTGAACGTCGGCCGACTCGTCGCCGGGCGACCGACGTTCAAGCCCTGCACGCCCCACGGCGTCCAGCGCCTCCTCGAGAGCGAAGGTATCGACCCCGAAGGGAAGGACGTCGTGGTCGTCGGGCGGTCGAAAATCGTCGGTAAACCCCTCGCGAACCTCCTCCTCCAGAAAGCCGACGGCGGGAACGCCACGGTCACCGTCTGTCACTCGCGCACGGACGACCTCGCCGCGCACACCCGGCGCGCGGACATCGTCGTCTCCGCCGTCGGCGTGCCGAACCTCGTGGACGGGTCGATGCTCGAAGAGGGCGTCGTAGTCATCGACGTCGGCATCAACCGCGTCGACGCGGACAACGAGAAAGGCTATCGCCTCACCGGCGACGTCGACTTCGAGAGCGCGAAGGAGAAAGCGAGCGCCATCACGCCCGTCCCCGGCGGCGTCGGGCCGATGACGCGCGCGATGCTCCTCCACAACACCGTGAAAGCGGCGAGCCAGCAGTCGGACGTATCCGTGCCGTTGACCCGGGACGCGTAAGCTTTTGCTCCGGGGGTGACACGTTCACCCATGGCCGACGAACCGCACCCCGAAGTGCAGGCGCTCCTCGAACAACTCGAGGAGATGGACAGCCCCGAGATTCACGAACTCCCGCCCGAAGAGGCGCGGGAGGCGATGGAGCGACTGAGCGCCACGGGCGAGGGGCCCGACGTCGAGTCCGTCGTGGAACGCACGATTCCCGGCCCCGAGAGCGAACTCCCGGTCCGAATCTACGACCCGGGAACCGACGAGGACGCGCCCGTCGTCGTCTTCTTCCACGGCGGCGGCTTCGTCCTCGGGAGTCTCGACAGCCACGACTCCGCGTGCCGCGAACTCGCGAACGAGTCCGACTGCGTTATCGTCTCGGTGGCCTACCGACTCGCCCCCGAACACCAGTTCCCCGCGCCCGTCGAGGACTGCTACGCGGCGACCGAATGGGTCGCGGAGCACGCGGACGACCTCGGCGTCGACGCCGACCGTCTCGCCGTGGGCGGGGACAGCGCGGGAGGCAACCTCGCCGCCGCCGTCACGCTCCTCGCCCGCGACAGAGCGCGAAACGAAGTCCCCGGACCGTGGAGCGTCGCGGACGCGAATCCGCCGGACATCGCGTACCAACTCCTCATCTACCCGGCGACGTCGATGATTCGCGCGTGGCCGAGCCACGAGGAGAACGCCGAGGGCTACTTCCTCACCGAGAAGGACATGGAGTACTTCGAGGGCCACTACATCGACAGCCAGCTCCACGGGATGAACCCGTACGCCGCGCCGCTCGAAGCCGCGAGCCACGACGACCTCCCGCCCGCCACCGTCCTCACGTGCGGGTTCGACCCGCTCCGCGACGAAGGCGACGCGTACGCCGACGCCCTCGACGACGCGGGCGTTCCGGTCGAGTATCACCACTACCCGGACCTCATTCACGGCGTCGCGACGATGAACGCCGGACTCGCGGAAATCTCACCGTCGCACCAAGTGCTCGGGGACGCGGCGAGCGACCTCCGGGACGCTCTACAGTAACGCGTCGAGACGCGTGCGCGCCGCCTCGTACGCGGCCTCGTCCCCCGAACGGAGGTAGGTCGCTATCTCGCGCGCCGCCTCGACGAGTCGTTCGGCGTCGTCCAGCGAGATGTCGCCGTCGAGCGCGTTCGCGCGCTTCACGTGGTCGCCGAGCGATTCGAGGAGCGCGCGGGCCTCCGGGCGTTCCTCGACGTCGTCCCCCCGCTCCACGTCGTACCACGCGCGAATCTCCTTCCGGTAGTCGCCGACGGCGGCGGCGTACGCGAGGCCGCGAATCGAGATGTAGTCCGCGGGCACGTCCGCTGGCTCCGGTCGCTTCCCCTCGGGTGCGCCGCGGACGAGCGAGAGGAGGTAGAACTCCTGGTCCTCCGAGTGGTCGATGGCGCGCGCGTACTCCGCGCCGACGTACGCGAGCTCCCGCGCCGCGAGGTAGGTGTCGTCGAGGTCGCGGAGGTCGCCCCCTGCGACGAACCCGCGCTGGCGGACGTACTCGCTCGCGGCGGACGACGCGGCTTCCGCGGCCTCCGTGAGAGTGGCGTCCGTCGCGAGTCGGTGCGCCTCCGCGAGGTCGAGGTCGGGCGCGAGGTCCGTGTGGTAGGCGCGCTCGTCGTCGGTCCCGACGCTGCGAAGGCTCCCGCACTCGGGGCACGCGACGCTCCCCGTCTCGTAGTACGACCAGCGCGTCCCGCACGCCTTGCACTCTCGGTCCCCACGAATCTCCATACCCACGGGTAGACGCCGGCCGTGCAAAGAAGGCTCGGTGTTGCGAACACGCGGCGCGGGCGTCGAGAGCGGGCGTGCACCGCGAGTTTCGCTCGCGCCCGATCTCCCGTCGTCAGGTCACGCCAGCGAGTGGTCCCGTTCCGGTACGTAAACCCTCACCTGTACGACCACCCAAGCTTATATGCGAGAACGGGCTATCCTGGGGTACGATGTCTCAACACACGGTCTCCGTGTCCGAGGATAGAGTAAGCCGCTGTGAGGCGGCTGGTCGAGAAATTCGCCGGTACTGAGAGTTCTTCCGAGCCTGCTGCGACGGCGAGCGGCGGCACTGTCCACGTCGAGGTAGACGGTCACGTCCACGGGCTCTCGCGCGAGGACGCGAGCGAGCTGCGGGACGCGCTGTCAGACGCGCTCACGCAGCGCCAGGAGTTCATGAACACGGCGTGCGAGCACCGGCTGGACGGTCGGTACGTGGTCGAACGCCGCGGTGCAGATTCGGCCGGCCACCGGAAGGTGTTCGAGTCGTTCGACGCCGCGCAACGGCTGTTCGACCGTCTCCCAGACGAGTTCACGGCCGACGAGTTGTCGAGTACGGGGCTAACGGGCGGCCGGCGGCACATGGTGCTCTGGCACTTCGTCGAACACCCCGACTTCGCGTGTTCGCTCTCGTCGCGGCAGCCGTTGACGGCGACCAAGGGGGGTGAGACGTAGGTTTTACTCGCCCCCGGTCGAACGACCGGTGTGACGTTCAGCGTCGTTGCGCGCGACCCGGAGACGGGCGCGCTCGGTGTCGCGGTACAGTCGAAGTTCGTGAGCGTCGGCTCCGTCGTCCCGTTCGCGGCGGCGGACGCGGGCGCGATAGCCACGCAGTCGTTCGCGAACGTCGCGTACGGCCCGGACGGCCTCGACCTCCTCCGCGAGGGGTACGCGGCCGACGAAGTCATCGAGGAACTGACCGCGGACGACCCCGAGGCCGAGCAGCGACAAATCGGCGTCGTGGGCCGTGACGGGTCCGTCGCGGCGTTCACCGGCGAGGAGTGCTTCGAGCACGCGAGCAGCCGTCAGGGCGAGAATTACACCGTGCAGGGGAACATTCTGGAGAACCGCGAGACGGTCGACGCGATGGCCGACGCGTTCGAGTCCGAGTCCGGCGGGCTACCGGAGAAACTGCTCGCGGCGCTGTTCGCGGGCAACGAGGCCGGCGGGGATTCGCGGGGCGAGCAGTCCGCGGCGATGTACGTCGTGAAGCCCGAAGGCGGGTACGACGGGAAGAACGACCGCTGGATCGACGTGCGCGTCGACGACCACGAGTCGCCCATCGAGGAACTCGAACGCGTGTTCAGAATCTACGACGTGACCCTGCTCGAACGCGAGTCGCCCGACGAGTACGAGGCGCTGTCGGGGGAGACGGCGCGCGAAGTCGTCTCCGTGCTCTCAGACCTCGGATTCTACGACGGCGAGTTCGAGTCGTTCGGCGAGCGAGAGCGCGCCGCGCTGGAGGAGTTCCGGGGGATGAACAACTTCGAGAACCACGACCTCGACGTGCTGGAAGACGCAGTCGCGCGCGGGTGGGCGGAGGCTGACGGCGAGGGTGAAGAACGAGTGGTCAACGCTATCTGGCACGGCTTGAGTCGACTCGACCGCCAGTAACCCATCATTTTCGTGCCCCCGTCTCCTATGATGGGTATGCGCGACGAGGAAGAGATTCGCGAGCAGTACGAGTTCCTCAAAGAACACCTGGAGTCCGACGAGATGAACCACAAGGGTGTGCGTGAAATGTTCACGTATTACAAACGTGCGCTCGGCTGGGTGTTAGAAGAAGAATACATTTAGCGGCGGCTCTGTCGTTCGCCGATACCTTTATCTTCGTAGCCCCGTTTGAATCAGGTGACGCTTCGCTTGGAGGGCCGAAGCGTCAGCGGGGACCAATTCAGGGCGGCAGTGCCTCCGGATTTTCCGGGGGCACGCCCTTTTCCCTTTGACCAACTTCGAACAGCCGAGCGTCCGTTCTCCTCGAGTCGTCCGTACACGCCCGAAGCTACCGCTGTGCGGCTGGGAACGAGAGAAAAGAGGTGTTACCAGAGTGCGAGCGGCCAGACGACGTAGAACAATGCGGTGATGAGCGCGGTGAGGACGAGCGTCATCACGAGGTTGAGGACGACGCCCGCGCGCATCATGTGTTTCTGTCGGAGGTAGCCGCTCCCGAAGACGATGGCGTTCGGCGGCGTCGCGACCGGGAGCGCGAACGCGAACGAGGCAGCGACCGCGCCGGAGACGGCGAGGAAGATGGCTGCGGCTTCGGGGACGACGCCGAGGGTGTCCGCGAGCACGCCGCCGAGGCTGACGAGTACGGGAACGACGATGGTCGCCGTCGCGGTGTTCGACGTCATCTCGGTGAGGAAGATGATGAGCAGGACGACGACGAGCACGATGAGCACGACGGGCGCGTCCGTGAGGTTCTCGAAGATGCCGGACGCGAGCCAGTTCGTCGCGCCGGTGTCCGCGAACGCGCCGGCGAGCGAGATACCGCCGCCGAACAGGAGGATGGTCCCCCAGTCGATGTCCTCCAGGTCGTCCCACTCGACGGTGTCGGCGAGGACGAGCGCTGGAATCGCGTACAGGCCGACCATCACGTAGTAGAGGAGGCCCTGGTGGCCGGCGACGCCGAGCAGCGTCTCACCGCTCCCGCCGTAGAACGTCGTCCACACGGCCGAGGAGAGGTTGACTCCGAGGAGGTCCTCGATGACGAAGTGGAGCGGGCCGCTGAGGCCGCCGAGAACCCAGAGTCCCGCGGTCGCGGCGAAGATGTAGGCCACGCGCTTCCCGCGCGTGCTGAGGTCGCCTTCCTCTTCGAGGTACACCTTGGCCTGTTCGCGCGCGCCGGTCACGTCGTCGACTTCGGGCGGGAACAGGCGGAAGGTGAGGACGTACCAGACGATGGGGAGCGTGACGACGACGATGGGGATGCCGATGACGAGCCACTCGGCGAAGTTGATGGTGTAGCCGAGTTGGCTCTCCAGGACGGTGGCGACGACGGCGTTCGGCGGCGTGCCGATGAGTGTGCCGACACCGCCGACAGACGCGGCGTACGCGGTGCCGAGCAGGGTCGAAATCTGGATGTTCGAGAACGACGCCGCGTCGTCCTCGTCGTCCTGAATCTCGTCACGGCCGACGACTTGTGCGAGCACGCCGAGCGCGATGGGCGTCATCATCGCCGCCGTCGCGGTGTTCGACACCCACATCGAGAGGACGGCGGTCGCGACCATGATGGCCCCGATGAGGCGTCGCGGCGTCGACCCCATGCGCGCCATGATGGCGAGCGCGATGCGGCGGTCGATGTCGTACTTCTGCAGGGCGTTCGCGAGCATGAACCCCGCGACGAACAGGAAGATGAGGTGGTTCGAGAACCCCGCGAGCGCGGTGTCGATGTCGGCGTAGACGCCGAACGCGGTCAGCAGGACTGGAATCGAGAGCGCGGTGACCGCGAGCGGTATCGCGCCGCTGACCCAGAGCACCGCCGCGAACACGAGCGTCGCGAGTGCGTACTGTCCTTTCACGGAGAGACCGGTGAGGTCCGGTCCGAACGCGACGCCGAGCGCGAGCACGGCGGCGACGAGGAACGTGAGAATCCGACCACGCGGACTGCGGACGTTCGTCTGTATCATTGATACACGCCGTCGTAACCGGCGCTATACTTAATTATTGTCGAATCGGGTTCGGTCTATCAGAAATGTTCAACGAGGACGGCGACCTGTTCGCGGTCTAAGTTCGCCACGTAGAACTCGAAGAGGTCGCGGCGGCGGTTCGCGGACAGCCCGCGACTCCCGGATTCGAGCATCGAGACGTGCGCCTGCAACAGGTCGTCTATCGCGCGTTCGACCTCACGCTGTTCGTATCCGGCCGCCACGCGCAGGAGTCGCCACGCGCGCGGCGAAATCGACCCGAGTTCGACGTCGGCCGCGTCCATCGCTCGATTGTCGTGAACGAACGGTAAAAACCCCTGCCTTCACGCGACCTCGAACTCGCCGTCGTCGTCGTCCGGCCCCCACTCGAGTTCGAACTCCACGCTCGTCTCGTCGGTGTTCGTCTCCCGCTCGACCTTCACTTCGAACGACACGGACGCAGGCGGGTCGAGCGTCACCTCCTCGTCGCCCGCGCGCAGCGTCACCGCGTCGCCGCCGTCGAGTCGGTCCGCGACCGACCGCAAGTAGTCGGCGACCGCCGCACGCGATTCCACCGTCTCGCTCTCGAAGATGACTTCCTCCATGTACGACCAGAGGGCGTCCACTCGCTTAAGTGGTGACGACACGCTTACTTCGCCGGCGACCCACCGTCCGCGTGATGCGTTCGCGGACCGCGACGGCGCTCGTCGGCCTCGTCGCCAGCCTCGCGATTAGCGCGGTCGTCTACTACTACACGGGCTGGTTCGTCTTCTTCATCGCTATCCCCTTCGTCCCGTTCCTGTTCGGCGGCGACGACCGGCCGCCCGTTCGCGAGTGCCCCGACTGCGGCTACCGGACCCGCGACCCCGAAAACGAGTACTGTCCGCGCGACGGCACGCGACTGGAGTGACTATCCGTCGACCGCGTCCCCGTCCGCGCTCTCGTCTCCCTCCGTCACGGCGTCGTCGACCGCTTCCTCGACGGTTTCCGCAGCGGATTCCTCGGTCGTTGCGCCGGGTGGTGCGCCGAGCGCGTCGCCGAGTTCGTCCGGTTCGATGGGGCGGCCGGCGATGAGTTCCGGGAGGACGAGGCTGACGAAGTGGACGATGAGAACGAGCAACATCGGCCCGAGGAAGATGCCGTACCAGCCGAACAGCAGGGGGCCGAAGATGTACGCGAGCATCACCATCCCGAGGTGGAGGCCGCGGCCGGAGACGTACGGCCGGAGGACGAGGTCGGGGAAGACGTCCACGATGAGGAAGGAGATGACGAAGAAGAGGAGGGGAAACCAGAGGTAGGCGTTCGACAGCGTGAGCGCCGTCCCCGTGAGGTAGGCGAGCACGGGCACGTAGACGAGTTTGATGCCGACGACGGGGATGAGGCTCGCGACGCCGGTGAGCACGCCGAGGAGCGCGGGGTAGGGGATGTGGAGGCCGGCGGGTGCGATGTAGTCGACGGCAGTGTAGGAGAGGCCGCCGATGACGCCGGTGACGAGGGCGTTCAGGATGTTTCCGAAGAAGATGTTCGAGAAGTCGTGGTCGACGCGCGCGACGTACGCTTCCACCACGCCGTCGCTGTCCGCGAACCGGCGGCGGAACCACGCGGCGAGGCGGTGGTCGTCGCGCAGGAGGTAGAACGCGATGGTTATCATCACGAACAGGTGGAGCGCGCCGTTCCCGATGAACCCGAGGTAGCCGGAGGCGTTCGCGACGAGCGCCTGTGCGGCCTCGACGAGGTTCGGGTCGTTGAGGAGCGACTGGGGGTCCTGGACGATTCCGGAGACGTCGAGGTAGGGTTGGAGGATGGGGCCGAGTTCGTCGAGTTGTATCTGGCGCGCGTTCAGGAAGTTCTCCAGTTCCTGCAGGCCGACAGCGAGCGTGTAGACGAGGAGGAGGAGCGCGGGGAGCGCGAGCGTGAACAGACTGATAGCGGCCGCGAGGCTCGGCGGCCGAACGCGCTTTTTCAGCCGGCGGTAGACGGGGCGGGTGGCGTAGTAGATGAAGACGCCGAAGACGAAGGTTCCGAGAAACCGATAGACGACGAAGAGGAGGGCGAGCGCGAGGAGAGCGCCGCCGGCCCACCAGCCGGCGCGGGCGCGGTCGTAGTCGCGAAAGTCCATACGTAGGGGAGTCGACCGGGGAGCAAAAAGGTTCAGTCGCCCCACTGTTTAAGCGGACGGCGATAGTACGGGCGGAGGTGGTACTCGTGACAGCGGTGGCTTCGCCTCCGGTCGAGACGACGGTGACGCGACTCGCGATAGCGGTCGCGCTCGGACTGTTCCTCGGGTTGGAGCGCGAGTGGTCGCAGAAACCGGCGGGTATCCGGACGTTCGCGCTCATCAGCACGCTCGGCGCGATTTTCACGATCTACGACTCGATGCGGTACGCGGCGGGTGCGTCCGTGGCCGTGCTCGTCCCGGTGGGCGCGCTGTTCGTCACGGTGCTCGCGGGGTTCCTGATGTACGGGGACGGCACGGAGAACGGCCGCCACCTGACGACCGCGGTGAGCCTCGTCGTCGCGTACGGTGTCGGCGTGCTCGCGGCGCTCGGCGAGGTGTTGCCGGCGACGGCGGTGGCGGTGACGAGTAGCCTGCTCCTCGTCCTCAAGCGCGAACTCCACGGGTTCGCGTGGGGGTTGAGTCGGGAGGAGGTCCGGTCCGCCGCCGAGTTCGCCATCCTCTCGTTCGTCGTCTACCCCTTGCTTCCCGCGGGCACGGTTTCGGTGTCCATCGGAACGGTGCCGGTCGTGGTCGAACCCCGGGTCGTCTGGATGATGGTGGTGTTCGTCGCGGGAATCGGCATCACGAACTACGTCGTCGTGAAGACGTACGGCTCTCGCGGCATCGCCGTCACCGGGTTCTTCGGCGGGCTCGCGTCCTCGACGGCGGTCGTGGGAACGATGCTCGACCACGTGGGCGAGCGCGCTGAGGCCGCGGCGTACGCCGTGGCGGGCGTTCTGCTCGCGAACGCCGCGATGGCGCTTCGCAACCTCCTCATCGCCGTCGTGTTCACCGTGGGCGGGGACACGCTCTGGCGGGTGGTGCCGCCGCTCGCCGTGGTCGTCGCGGGGAGCGCGCTCGTCGCCGCGTTGACGACCGACTGGGGTTCACCGGTCGAGATGGACCTGGACAATCCGTTCTCGCTGCGGAACGCGCTCTCGTTCGGCGCGATGTTCGCGGTGGTGCTCGTCGCAGGGGGTCTCGCGCAGGCCGAACTCGGGTCGCTCGGGTTCTTCGCGACGGCGGTGCTCTCGGGCCTCGTGTCGAGCGCGGGCGCGACCACGTCCGCGGTCGTCCTCTACCGGACCGGCGGCCTCGACGAACACACTGCGGTCGTCGCGGTGTTCCTCGCGACCGCGTCCAGCATCGGCGTGAAGGCCGCGCTCGCCGCGACGAGTTCGAACCGGACGTTCGCGCGGCGGGTCGCCGCGTGGAGCGCCGTCCTGTTGGTGTCCGCGGGCGTCGTCGCGTTCTTCCTCGTTCGGTAATACTTGACGGGGGCGAAACGAACCCCTTTAACGGGTGGGCGTGCCTATCCCAAACATGGACCGGGAGACAGCGACGCCGGACGTCACCGAGATGCCCGGCGAACGCGCACGACAGTGGGCCGACTTCCACCGTGAGCACGCCGCGACCAGCACGTACGTCTACGACTTCGTCTGGGACACGAGCGCGCCCGCCGAAGGCCCCTTCTGCACCGACGTCGACGGGAACGTCCTCCTCGACTTCACGAGTCACGTGGCGTCCGCCCCCCTCGGGTACAACAACCCGAAGATAATGGAGAAACTGGAGGGGTTCGACCTCGTGGACCCGATGAAAATCGCGGGACAGGACTTCTACGTCTCGAACGGCGGCACGCCCGACGACCCCGAGTTCCCGGGGCCGACCCACCTCCTCGAACGAATCACCGACGCCACCAGTCACTACGACCTCGACACCGCGTTCCTCTCGAACTCGGGCGCGGAGGCCGTCGAGAACGCTATCAAGATTTGTTACGCCGAGGGCGGCAGTCGGTCCGTCACGTTCGAGGGCGCGTTCCACGGGCGCACGCTCGGCGCGCTCAGCCACAACCGCTCGAAGTCCGTTCAGCGCCGCGGCTTCCCCGAAGTCCCCGGTGTCATCAGCGTCCCCTACTGCTCGTGTGAGGGCGACTGCGAGTGCGGATGGCGGACCAGCGGCCCCGGCGGGAACGTCCTCGCCGACCGCCTCCACCCCACCCGCGGGAACGTCGACGCGGACGAGGTCGCGTTCCTCATCCTCGAACCCCAGCAGGGCGAGGGCGGCTACCGCGTCCCGAACGACGAGTTCGCACGGGACATCGCGGACCTGAAAGCGGAGTACGACATCAAGATTATCTCCGACGAGATTCAGGCCGGCCTCGGCCGGACCGGCGAGATGTGGGGCGTCGACCACCTCCCGTTCGACCCCGACGTCATCACGTCCGCGAAGGGCCTGCGCGTCGGCGCGACTATCGCGAACGAGGACGTGTTCCCCGAGGAGAAAGGTCGGTTGTCCTCGACGTGGGGCGCGGGCGACGTCCTCGCGTCCGCACAGGGTGTCGCGACGCTCGACGCCATCGAGGAGTACGACCTCGTCGCGAACTCGCGAGAACGCGGCCGCCAACTCACCGAACTCGTCACCGACCACGACTCGGAGTACGTGGTCGACGTGCGCGGCCGCGGCCTGATGTTCGCGATGGAGTTCGACACCAAAGACCGCCGCGAAGCCGTCGTGCACGCCGCGCTCAAACGCGGCCTCCTCACGCTCGGCTGCGGCTACAAGTCGCTGCGCTTGCTCCCGCCGCTCGACGTGACCGAACGCGAGATAGAGTTAGGGGTCGACCTCTTGTTCGACGCGATGGACGACCCCGCCGTCCGACAGGCGAGTCCGAGCGTCGAACACTCAGAAGACGTCCTCTAAACCGAGGGGTCGGGCGTGACCACCGTCGACAGGTAGGCGGTCAGGTCGGTCGTGGAGAGCATCCCGATGACGCCCGCCGTCTCGTCAACCACGGGAACGTGGTGGATGTTGTTCCGAACGATGCGGTTCGCCGCGGTCGCGATCGGTTCGTCCGCGGTGACCGTCACGAGGTCCGTGCTCATGTACTCAGAGACGGGGCGGTCGCGCGTGATGTCGCCGTCGGCGGCGATGGCGACGAAGTCCGTCGCGGTGACGATGCCCACTAACTCGTTGGCGTCGTCCACGACCACGACCGAACTGATTCCGTGTTCCGCCATCACCGACGCCGCCTCCTCCATCGGCGTGTCCTCGGTGACCGTCTGAATCGGTGACGACATGAGTCGTCCGACGAAAATGTCCTCCATACACCGTATACTACGCAACCACACACATATGCCTTCGTGTAACTGGTGAGCGAAGGCGCTCGCTACTTATCGGGCGCGCTCCCGAACTCGTTCGCCGTGATGGCGACGAACGACCACGACGCGCACGCGGAACTCACCACGGTGTTCGCGGAACACTACGGTATCGAGAACTGTGACGACGCGCTCGACGCGACGTTCGAACGGTCGGAAGAGCGTATCTACGACCTGCTCGCGATGTTGCTCGCGCGCCTCGACGACCTCGACACGGTCGAGGGGGTGACGGGCCCGCCGTGGCAGGGCCTGCGCGCGGACGCGGACGAGGTGCGGGAAGTCATCCGGCACAACGCCGCGATACTCTTCTTCGCGCTCTCCGACGCCGGGGAGGGGCGGCCCACGGACCCCGGGCAGTTCCCCATCGAACCGATGTCGCTGCTCACCACCGTGAACGAGATGGACGAGTCCATCCGTGCGTTCCGCGACCGCGTCGACGAGGCCGACCTCCGGCGTCGGCACACGGACGACCTCGACGGCTGGGCGGCGTCTGTCGGCCACCTCGTCCACAGCCTCACGAACGCGCTCTGGACGCTACTCAAGACGCTGTTGACGCCCGAATCGTGGACGTTACGCGGCGACCTCGGACAGAGCGTTCTCGGCCTGCAGGGCGTCGTCTCCGTCGACGTAACGTTCACCTAGTACTGGTAGCGACGTCCCTCGTCCAGTCCCGTGTTCGGCGCGCCGCCCGTCATCTCCTCGAAACTCATCCCAGCGAGGTACTCGTCGTAGGTCGCGTCGTACTGACTGCGGAGGTGAAAGTCGAGTTTTCCGGACTGCACGAGGTTGTCGAAGAGCAAGTGGACCGCGCGCTGGACGAGTTCGTCCGGGTCGTCGGGGTCGAGCGCCGCGCTCAACATCGCCAACTCGGTGCGCGTCTCCCGGTCGAGTTCTATCGTGTTATCGCGCAGTTCCCCGTTCTGTTCCGCCACGGCGTCTTGCAGGTCGTCGAGCGTCATCGAGAGAGCGTCGGAGCGGACGCGGAAAACGCCTTCCGTTCTCGTTCGAATCCGCAACCGCCAAACGCCATCCGCCCCACCGTCCAGTAATGACCGAGGCGGCGGACCTCCCCGAGGACGTGGACGCGGTGCGGGACGCGCTCACCAGTTGGTACGAGGCGGACCACCGCGACTTCCCGTGGCGTTCGACGGACGACGCCTACGAGATTCTCGTCTCCGAGGTGATGAGCCAGCAGACCCAACTCGAACGCGTCCGCGAGGCCTTCGAGGGGTTCCTCGAACGCTGGCCGACCGTCCACGACCTCGCGGCCGCCGCCCGGAGCGACGTCGTGGCGTTCTGGACCGCGCACTCGCTCGGATACAACAACCGCGCGCGCTATCTCCACGAGGCCGCGGGACAGGTCGTCGAAGAGTACGACGGCGCGTTCCCGGAGTCGCCCGGCGAACTGCAGGAACTCATGGGCGTCGGTCCCTACACCGCGAACGCCGTCGCGTCGTTCGCGTTCAACAACGGGAACGCCGTCGTCGACACCAACGTCAAGCGCGTCCTCTACCGCGCCTTCTCCGTCCCCGACGACGAGGACGCGTTCGAGGACGTCGCGGCGTTCCTGATGCCGGAGGGCGAGTCGAGAATCTGGAACAACGCCATCATGGAACTCGGCGGGGTCGCGTGCGAGAAAACCCCGTCGTGCGACGAGGCGGGGTGTCCGTGGCGCGAGTGGTGTCACGCCTACGAAACGGGGGATTTCACCGCGCCCGACGTGCCTACCCAGCCGAGTTTCGAGGGGAGTCGCCGGCAGAAACGTGGCCGCGTGATAGCCGCGCTCTCCGAACACGACGAACTCCCGCTCTCGAAACTCGGGCCGAAAGTCCGCGTCGACTACGGTGGGGAGACGGGCGAAGAGTGGCTTCGCGGCCTGCTCTCCGACCTCGAAGACGACGGCCTCGTGACCGTCGACGACGGTCCCAACGGGGCGGTGGCGCGGTTACAGTCTTAGACTGTTCGGTCGAGCACGTCGAAGATGGTGTCGAGCGGCGCGTTCGGCGCTGTGGAGACGAAGAGGCCCTGGTCGCCGACGAGGTATCGGATGAGGAGCGCGCCGTCCATCCGCGTGACGAAGCCGTTCACCTCGTTCGACATCGGGACGAGGTCCTCGAACAGTTCGCGCTCGTAGAAGTCGTGGGCGGCGTGGTCGTGGAAGCTGTCGGCGAACTCCTCCACGCCGTCGACGCCCTCGAAGAAGGAGACGACGAGGTTGGACGCGTAGAGCAGGTGGGTGTCGTCGCGGTCGTACTCCGCGACGGACCCGAGGTACTCCCCGACCTCCGCACGCATTTCTTCGACCGCCCTGTCGGCGTCGAAGTCGACGATACGCGCGTCGGCTACGTGCGGCATTACGGCAGTAGTTCGCGTGGGAGTACTTAACACTTCGTCAGACGGGGTGTTTTTGGCGCGAGCGGCCATCCCTCCGGGTATGCCGACGCACGTCGCAGGCGTCTGCGGGAGTCTCCGCGAGGAGAGCATCTCCCGGGTCGCACTCCGTCTCGCACTGGCGGCCGCCGAGAACGCGGGCGCGACCACCGACCTCGTGGACCTCCGCGAGGTTTCACTTCCGTTGTTCGACGCCGACCGCCGGGACGCGGGGGACGCCCCGGAACTCCGGGAACGCCTCCGCGCCGCCGACGCCATGGTTCTCGCGACACCCGTCTACCACGGGTCGTACGGGTCGCCGCTGAAGACCGCGCTCGACTACGCGGGCTTCGACGAGTTCGAGGAGAAGACGGTGGGACTGCTCGCCGTCTCCGGCGGACAGTTCCCCGTGACGGCGCTCGACCACTTGCGGTCCGTGATGCGCTCGCTCGACGCGTGGGTGCTCCCCCATCAGGCGGCCGTCCCCCGGTCCCGCGACGCGGTCGTCGACGGCGAACTCGCGGACGACGACCTCAGAGAGCGCGTGGAGACGCTCGGCCGGCGCGTCGTCGGGTACGCGAACATCGAACCCGATCCGGTGACGTTCGAGGCCGAGCAAAACGAGGGCGCGTGACCTGCCCGGAGAACGGAACCGTTTTTCCCCTCCCCCACCCGGTTCTCTCGCATGCACGCCATCACGAACAGCGGGTGGGTGGAGGTCATCACCGGCTGTATGTTCTCGGGGAAGACGGAGGAACTCCTCCGGCGACTCCGGCGCGCCGAAATCGCGGGCCAAGACGTCGCGGCGTTCACGCCCGCCATCGACGACCGGTACGGCGAGGAGTCGCTCGGGTCGCACGCGGGAAACGAGTGGACGGCGACCGTCGTGGAGAACGACCCCGCGGGCGTTCACGGGATTCCGGACCTGTTGAACGGCGAGGAAGTGGTCGCGATAGACGAGGCGAACTTCTTCCCGGAGGAACTCGTCCCCGTCTGTGAGGACCTCGCGGCGGACGGCCGCCGCGTCGTCGTCTCCGGGACCGACCAGACGTTCCGCGGCGAACCGTTCCGACCGCTCCCGTCGCTGATGGCGACCGCGGAGTACGTGGAGAAACTCCAGGCCATCTGCACGGTCTGCGGCGAACCCGCCACGAGAAATCAACGCCTCATCGAAGGCGAACCCGCGCACGCGGACGACCCCACCATCATGGTCGGCGCGGAGGAGTCCTACGAGGCGCGCTGTCGGAACTGCCACGAACTCCGCGGATGACCACCTGGGTCGAACCGTCCGGCGGACGCGCGCGCGGCCCCCTCGGCCTCCTGCAAGCGTGGACGCAGGTGCTCGCCAGCCCTCGCGCGTTCTTCCGCGAGGCGGTGACGCCCGGCGACCAGGGACCCGGTCTGTTCTTCGCGCTCGGCGTCGTCCTCGTCGAAGAACTCTCCAGATACGTCCTCGCGCCGACAGTGATTCCGACGTACAGCGGGGACCCGTGGCTGGACGGCGCGCTCTTCCTCGCCGTCTCCGTTCTGCTCGTCACGCCGCTCGTCCTGCACGCGTCGGCGGCGCTCGTCACGCTCGCGCTCGTCCCCCTCGCGAAGGACCGCGGCACCATCAGCGCAACCGTCCAAGTGGTCGCGTACGCCGCCGCCCCCTGCGTGTTCGCGGGGATTCCCGTGCCAGCGGTTCGCGTTCTCGCCTGCGCGTACGGGTTCGCGCTCCTCCTCGTCGGCCTCTCCGTCGTCCACCGCATCACGCTCTCCCGCGCGCTCGCCGTCGCCGCCATCCCGGGAACGCTCGTCTACGGCTACGGCTTCCGCGGGTTCGGCGCGCTCGTCTCTATTCTCCCCCCGCTCACTCGGCTCCCGTGGGTACATTAGCCTCCGCGAACTCACTCCTGTATGCTCGCCTTACAGCTGTCCGACTTCATGGTTGAACTGAAAGACGGCGCGCTGAAGAACGTCGGGCCGTCGAACAAGACGGGGTCGGCGAAACTGTTCGAAACCGAGGACATCGAAGCGCGGGAGTTCGGGGATAAACGCGTGAAAGTCGTCGCGAGCGACGCTGACGGGAACGAAGTGCAGGTCGCGTTGTTTCCAGAACAGGTGCGAGACCTCGCCGACGACCTCGCTGACCTCGAATCGGAGAGCCGCGTTTTCGAATAGGCTTTCGACAATCGTTTAGGGGTGCGATTACTGTTCTCCGGTAAATGGGTACGTGTATTATCTGCGGCTCGTCTGTCGACGGCCGGATCTGTTCGACCCACGAAGAAGACGTCGTCTTCGAGTTCCGTGGCACCGACGCGAACCAGCTCGTTCCCGGGCGCTACTACCGGGGCGAGGTCGACGGATTCGCCGAGTTCGGCGTGTTCATCGACATCAGCCCGAACGTGACCGGACTCCTCCACCGGAGCGAGATTCCGGGACGCATCGAATCCCTCGACTGGGAGGACGGCGACACCGTCTACGTCCAAGTCGACGAAGTGCACGGAAACGGCAACGTCGACCTGTCGTGGTCTATCCGTCAGAGCGAACGCGACTTCCGCGGGAAGCTCATCCACGACCCCGACGCGCCGACGAACGCAGAACCCCCAGAGGACGAGGCAGAAGCCCCCGCGGGCGTCACCAGCGAGGACGCCGGCGGCGAAGCAGAGTCCGAACCCGAGCCGGAACCGGAACCTGAGCCTGAATCCGAACCCGAGCCTGAATCCGAACCCGAGCCCGAGCCTGAAGTCGAAGAAGCGCAGGCCGAGGCGGAGGAGGAGGTCGAAGAAGCGGAAGAAGGCGAAGACGTTCGTGAACCCGTCCACGTCTCCGCGTCGGAGATAGAGGACTACGTCGGCGAACTCGTCTCGCTCGAGGGCGAACTCACGTCGACCCGGCAGACGAGCGGGCCGACGGTGTTCGAACTCGCGGACGAGACGGGTGTCGTCGAGTGCGCGGCGTTCGTCGAGGCGGGCGTGCGCGCCTACCCCGAAGTCGAAACGGGTGACGTGGTGCGCCTCGTCGGCGAGGTCGAGCGTCACAACGGTTCGCTCCAGGTCGAGACGGAGGAACTGGACGAACTCACGGGCGACGCCCGCGAGACCGTGCTCTCCCGGCTCGACGCGGCGCTGGACGAGCGCGCGCACCCGGAGAACACCGAGTTGTTCGTCGCGGACGACGACATCGAAGCCGTGCACGACGAACTCGTCGAGGCGGCGACGGCGGTGCGGCGCGCGGTCGCGGACGCCCGCCCCGTCATCGTCCGGCACACCGCGGACGTGGACGGCTACGTCGCGGGTGCGGCAATCGAACGCGCCGTCCTCCCGCTCGTTCGCGAGGAGCACGCGGTCGACAACGCGGAGTACCACTACATCGACCGGCGGCCGCTCGACGCGGACTTCTACGACATCGAGGCGGCGACGTCTGACGTGACGTCGATGCTCGACGCCGCGGAGCGCCACGGCGAGAAACACCCGCTGTTCGTGCTCGTCGGCACCGGCAGTACTCGAGAATCGCTCGACGGACTCGGACTGCTCGACACCTACGACGCGAAGAGCGTCGCCATCGACGGCGGGTACGCGGACGGCGAGGCCGCCGACGCCGCGTCGGTCCTCGTCAGTCCGACGCAGTCCGGCGGCGGCGCCGTGCAGACGGGCGTGCTCGGCACGCAACTCGGCGCACTCGTGAACGCCGACGTCCGCGAGGACCTCGAACACCTCCCCGCGGTCGCGTTCTGGGAGGACACGCCCGACGCGTACGCGGACGCCGCGACGGACGCAGGCTACGAGGACGAACAGTTGGAAAACATTCGTGACGCGGTCGCGCTCGAAGCGTTCTACCAGTCCTACGAGGACAAGCGCGAACTCATCGCGGACCTCCTCTGGGAGGAGAGCGACGGTCTCGCGGCGCACGTCGCGAGCCAGTTCCGCTCTAAATTGGAGACCGAACTCGACACTGCGCGCCCCCACTTGGAGTCCCACGAGGCGGACGGTGTGACGGTGGACGTGTTGAACTCGGCGGCGTTCACGCACAAGTACGACTTCCCGCCCGAGGACCTCCTGCTCGACGCGCTGTTCCGCGAGAGCGACGCGGACGTGCTCGTCGGCGCAAACGAGGACGAGATTCGCGTCCGCAGCACCGAACACGTCGACGTGCGCGCGGTCGGCGAGGACGTCAAAGAAGCCGTCCCGGACGCAGGCGTGACGCCCCGGGGTGCGGACGACGGCCGCGTCGAGTTCCTGCGCGGTGAACGCGAGGACGTCATCGACGCCGTCGTGGACGCTGTCGCGGACCAGCTCGCGTAACTCGTGGAGCGCGCCTGGCTCGTCCTCGTCGTCGCCGGCGTCTTCGAGTCGGGCTGGGCGATAGGCCTTGAGTACGCGGACGGCTTCTCGAACCTCCGGGCGACGGCGTGGGTCGTCGTCGCGATGGCGGTGAGCGTCTACCTGCTCGCGAGAGCCGTCCAGTCGCTCCCCGTCGGCACCGCGTACGCCGTCTGGACGGGCATCGGCGCGGTCGTCACGGCCGTCTACGGCATCCTCGTCTTCGACGAACCCGCGGGCGTCCTCCGCGTGTTCTTCCTCTCGTTGGTCGTCGCGGGTATCCTCGGCCTCCAGGTGACGGGCTGACCCGGCCCCCGCAACGACACGATTTAATTCCCCTCCAATTTCTTCGTATGATAAACTCCGCACAGAAAGCGCGTTCGAGGTCGCTTGCGAGGGACTCCTGAATCTTCCGGCGGTCGCGTGTTAGGAGGCCACGCCGGCGGCGTACGCAGTCTTCGTGGGGACCTGGGCTACGAGAAAAGCAGTAGGAGAAAATCCGCGTTGGTCGCGGCGCAGCTCTCGTAGAGTTCCAATTTCTCGTTTCCCGAGACTCTGAGAGCGATGGCTAACCCCAATATATATATAGAATATACATTCTAGTTTGATGTACGATAGTAAAACATCGGAGTTATTGAGAATAGGGAAGAGGCGCTTCTTAAAGACACTCGCTGGCTTCGGGGTTTCCGGAACAACATTAAATTGGATTACAAAGGACGCACTTGCTGAACAGACTTCTGACTTGGAGATACCCTATATCAAGGCGTTCCACAGAAAGGGACCTGAGAATGAAAAACCGATATATGGGACAATTTCGAGAGAAAAGTGGATCAAATTGGAAGCAGCAATGGCGGCCTCAAACTCTCTATCGACCTCTTTGTCGAAAAAGATTGATACCTCTAATATTGTTGTGGGTGTTCGTCAACGAGGCCGAGACCCCGAAATCATCGTTTCTTATTGCACACAGAGGAAAACAGTTCCAACGGACAGTGGAACAAAAGTCGTGACAACCACCCCCAATATATCAAAAGAGACTTTGGAAAACTCGGTCCCTACAACTAGGACTGGAGTAGTTCAAACTAGTGCCTTTAGTGAATCTGTGTCCAATATTCCGGTTGTTGTTGAAGAAGAGTCGCGAATAGATACATATGATGCCAAGTTTGACGCTGAATATTCCCCTGTCCCTGGGGGCGCTCAGTTTGACCATGGGACACTTGGCGTTCGTGCTCAGTGTGACGACTGTGACGGTTACTGGGCGATGCTTGCTTCAGGACACGCATTGAAAGATGCCCAATTCAATAGTGATGACCTCCAACAGCCTAAGAATGGTCGGGTGATCGGATCTCACGATTCGATCGAGTTCTGGAGGGAAGATGCAAACGAAAATAGCTACGATGACGACATTACTGACTTTGGGTATTTTGAGCCCAACTCAGATGTAGAGTTAACCGACAAACTTGCGCTTGACCCAAGTGGTTATAAAAGCATCCCCGTTGCTGGAATCGTCAGCTGGGATTGGGTAAAAAACAATCAGTTCAGCAATACTGTGTACAAACAAGGAGAGCATACAGGTATTACTCAAGGAGAAATTGTGAAAGTCGAAAACGATTACGGACAAAAGGTGTTTTGGTCGCAGGCTAACGGCAAATCCGGGGATTCAGGGGGACCCCACTACACATTTATCGATGGCGACCGATACTTTGTTGGTATCAACTCTTGGGGAGTTGATGTCGGCAGTACAAGTTCTGATGATGGAATTCGCACGGGCGGTAACTGTGCCGAGAAAATTGAGGACAAAGCGAACGTCTTCGTTTACTAAGTATGATACGCAAGAACTGGGCTATCCTCTGTGTGGTCGTAGTCTTGTTCGCGGGCTGTGGCGGCCCCTTACAATCGGGCGGAACGACTCCGACGACTCAAACGAGTGCTACGACACCGGGTAGCGTGACCCAGCAAACGACTACGGCAACTGCGACTGCGACGACCACGCCGACGACGAGTGAACCCTCCGGTCTCATTAGGGCTACCGTCGTCGATTCGGTCCCGGAAGGAGCGACGGTTACCGATGCAACCAACGAGAGTATCGCGGACCTCGACCCGCTTCGGCGGGCTATCCGAGACTCTATCGGGCGGAACAAGAGCGCGTACGTCCGCGTGACTGGCGACCAGTTCAGGGCGGTCAACGAGTCCCTCCACGAGTTGACGCCGTATTCGGACAGGAACCCGGACACCGAGGACGGGTACTACATCCGGTCGAACGGCACAGTCGTCGCGGTCACGCTGCGAAAGGAACTCTAACCCCGCCCCGCAACGACACGCTTTTCCTCGCTTGTCCGTTTTCTCAGCGTAATGAGTACCGGCTCCGAGAGCGCGTTCGAGGCCGCCTGCGAGGACCTCGTAGAGGGGATTCTCGCGGGCGACATCGAACAGGGCGAGGTGGAGCAGGCGAAAAAGGACGTCTGCGGCGAGCACTCCGCGCCCAAAGTTCCCACACACGCAGACCTCCTCGATTTCGCCCCGCAGAGCCGCCGCGACGAGTTAGAGGAAGTCCTCCAGCGCAAACCCGTCCGAACCGCCTCTGGGGTGACGCCGGTCGCCATCATGACGAGTCCGGAGACGTGCCCGCACGGGAAGTGCCTGTACTGTCCCGGCGGTCCGGCCTCCGAGTTCGACTCCTCCCAATCCTACACGGGCCACGAACCCGCCGCCGCGCGGGGCGTGCAGAACGACTACGACCCGTACGGCCAGGTGACGCTTCGGCTCCACCAGCTCCGGGAGATCGGCCACCCCGTGGACAAGGTGGAGTTGATTCTGATGGGCGGGACGATGACCGCGCGTTCGCACGACTACCAGGAGTGGTTCGTCAAGCGCGCGCTCGAAGCGCTGAACGACTTCGACCCCGACCAGGAACCACAGCCCGCGGAGGGCAAGTCGTTCGCGCAGGACCCAAGCGAATACGACTTTTCGTACCTGGAGGACGTCAAGACCGAGAACGAGTTCGGAAATATTCGAAATATCGGGACGACGTTCGAGACCAAACCGGACTGGTGTGACCCCGAGCAGATAGACCGGATGCTGGATTTGGGAGGGACGAAGGTCGAGGTGGGCGTGCAGACGACGTACGAGCGCATCAATCGAGAGATGCATCGGGGCCACGGGATGCAGGCCTCGATGGACGCCAACCGCCGACTCCGTGATTCGGCGTTCAAGGTGGGCTTCCACATGATGCCGGGTCAGCCGGGGATGTCGGAGGGGATGATTCTGGAGGACTTCCGGCGGCTGTTCGAGGAGCCGGAGTGGCGGCCCGACTACCTCAAAATCTATCCGACGCTCGTCGTCCGCGGCACCCGCATCTACGACCAGTGGCGGCGAGACGAGTTCGAACCCCTCGGGAACGAGCAGGCCGCGCGATTGGTCGCCGAAATCATGCGCGACCTCCCCCGCTACGTGCGTCTCCAGCGCGTCCAGCGCGACATCCCCGCGGACTTCATCGACGGCGGCGTGTGGAAGTCGAACCTCCGCCAGCTCGCGTGGGAGGTGATGGACGACCACGGGTGGACCTGCGAGTGCATCCGGTGTCGCGAAGTCGGGATGAACGACGAGGACCCGGAGAACGTCGAACTCGGCGAGATGACGTACGAAGCGGGTGGCGGCACCGAGCACTTCCTGAGCTTCGAGGACTTCGAGAAGGACCTCCTCGTCGGGTTCGCACGCGTCCGATTCCCGAACGACCCCGTCCGAAGGGAGTTGGACAACGCCGCCCTCCTGCGCGAACTCCACGTCTACGGCAGCGAGGCTGGAATCGGCGAAGAGAGTCGGGACGACCAGCACCAGCACAAGGGGTACGGCCGCCGCCTCATGGAACGCGCCGAAGAACTCGCCGCAGACGCCGGCTACGACAAACTCAGCGTCATCTCCGGTATCGGCGCGCGCCAGTACTACAAGCGGAAACTCGGCTATCACCAGGACGGCCCCTACGTCAGCAAACGAGTGTAAAGGGGTCTCGGCAGACGGTAGACGGTCGCGGCGACCGCACCTGTCCGCGCGCTGGAGGCGCGCGGTTCACCGAGCGCGGAGCGCTCGGCCTTTTTAGTGCAGGTTTTTACGTTAACGAGACGCGAAGCGTCTCGTTCGCAAACCAGAAATCTCCGATTTCTGGTGACGGTGAGAGGTTCGCGCGAAGCGCGAACCCGAACCGTAAAAAAGTGCGTTAGTAGAGCCCGTCCAGTTCTTCCTCTGTATGACTGTGTTCTTCTGCGGGGAAGTCGCGGTTTTCGACGTCTTCTCTGTACTGGGTGATGGCGTCCTCCATCTCGCTCTTGAGGTTGCCGTATTGTTTGGCGAAGGGGGGGCTCCAGTCGGTGAGTCCGAGGACGTCGGTGATGACGAGGACCTGCCCATCAGTATCGGGGCCTGCGCCGATGCCAATGGTGGGGATGTCGATGGCGTCGGTGATTTGGGCGGCGACGTTCGCGGGGACGTGTTCGAGGACGAGGCTGAATGCGCCGGCGTCTTCGTGGTCTTTGGCGAGCGACAGTATCTTGCGGGCGGTTTCTTCGGTGGTGCCTTGGCGGGTGTAGCCGCCGAGTTGGTTGACGTGTTGGGGGGTGAGGCCGAGGTGGGCCATGACGGGGATGCCGAGGTTGGTGAGTTTCTCGGTGAGGGCGACGGTGTGTTCGCCGCATTCGAGTTTCACGGCTTGTGCGCCGGCTTCTTTGATGAGGCGGCCGGCGTTTTCGACGCTCTCCTCGTCGCTCGCGCCGAAACTGAGGAAGGGCATGTCGGCGACGACGAGGGTTTCGTCGGTGGCGCGTGCGACCGCTCCGGTGCGACTGGCGACGTCGTCCATGGTGACGGGGATGGTGGAGTCGTAGCCCATGACGGCGTTGCCCATGCTGTCGCCGACGAGGACCATGTCGACGCCTGCGTCCTCGATGGCGGCGGCGGTGGGGGCGTCGTACGCCGTGAGCATCGTTATCGGTTCGTCGCCCGCCTTTCGGCGGATGTCCTGAACGGTCGGCATACCCGTGGTTGCGTAGAGAGTCGTGGTAAGTATTTCCGAACCGGAAGAGCGGGGTTTATGCGGCGGCCGAGCCTTCGTCTACGTGTGCCAGAGCGCGTCGAGGAGTACGAGGCGGAGGGCGTCGATTACGCGTGGGTGATGCAGACGACGTTCGTCCTCACCATCGTCGTCGGCGCGCCCGTCGTCGCCGTTCTCTCTCTGTTCTACGACCTTCCAACGTGGCCGCAGCAGGCGTCGTTCGCGATTCGGGTCGGCGCGGTCGTCTGGATTCTGACGGCCGTTCCGGTGTTCCTCTACGCGCGCCGTCAGGCGTCCGAGTCCGCGACGTAGCGGAAGCAGGTTCCCGCGCGTTTCGCGGTCTCTGCGTCGCGTTCCGCGTCCCCGACGAACAGCGCGCGCTCCGGCGGCACGTCGAGCGCGCGAACCGCTTCGAGCAAGGGTTCGGGATGCGGTTTCCGCGTAGCCACGGTGTCCCGGCCGACGACGGCGACCACGCGGTCGAGCAGGTCGAACTTCTCCAGCGCGATGCGACACGCGGCCTCGCAGTTCAGCGAACACACCGCGACTGGTTTCTCGGACGTTCGAAGTTCGTCCAGGAGCGGGAGGCGTTCCGCCTTGTGCGCGCCGTCGCGTTCGTGTCGACTGATGAGCGCGTCGACGTCTTCCCCGATACCCACGTCCTGTGCGGCGTCGAGTAACTCCCACGTCCGCAGGCCCTCGTAGTCCACGCCCGCGTCCGCGAGCATCGCCTCTATCTGGTCGGCGACCGACTGCCAGTCGACGACGAGTCGGACGAGCGTGCCGTCGAGGTCGTAGACGACGCCGTCGTGCGCCATCAGTCGAGGAGGTCGCGCGCGAGGACTTCCTTCTGGATCTCGGATGTCCCCTCGTAGATGGTCGTTATCTTCGCGTCGCGGTAGTAGCGTTCGACGTCGAAGTCGGTGGTGTAGCCGTAGCCGCCGTGAATCTGGACGGCTTCGTTCGTGATGTCCACCGCGGCCTCAGACGCGTGCAGTTTCGCCATCGCCGCGTCGGTCCGATAGTCCTCTCCCCGGTCTGCCTTCGCGGCGGCGTTCCGGCAGAGCAGGCGCGACGCCTGCAGTTCGGTGCGCATGTCCGCGATTTTCCCGCGAATGGACCCGAACTGGCCGATGGGCTGGTCGAACTGCTCGCGCTCCGTCGCGTACTCCACCGCGTCGTCCAGCGCGGCCTGCGCCAGTCCCACGGCCTGCGAGGCGATGCCGATCCGGCCGCCGGTGAGGATGTGGAGCGCCGCCGACAACCCCTTTCCTTCCGGGGTTAGGCGGTACTCCGCGGGGATGCGCGCGTCGTCGAACGTCAGCGTCGTCGTGTCGCTCGCCCGCAGGCCGAGTTTGTCCTCCTTCTTCCCCACCGAGAGTCCGTCGGTGTCCTTCGGGACGACGAACTGCGTGACGCTCCCCGGGTCGTCGCGGTCGGTTTTGGCGAAGAGGATGATAACTCCGGAGCGTTCGCCGTTCGTGATCCACTGTTTCCTCCCGTTGATGACGTACTCGTCGCCCTCGCGGCGGGCTTCGGTCTGCATCTGCGCGGGGTTCGATCCCGCGGTCGGTTCGGAGAGCGCGAACGCGCCGACGGGCCGTCCGTCCGCCATGTCGGGGAGCCAGCGTTCCTTCTGCTCTTCGTTCCCGAACTCGGCGATGCAGGACGTCGCGAGCGAGTGCACGGAGAGCGCGGTGGCGACGGCGAGCATCCCGTACGCTATCTCCTCGTTGACGACGCTGTACGTCAGCGTCTCGGCGTCCAACCCACCGTATTCCTCGGGGACGGTCATCGCGGCGAGGTCGAGGTCGCAGAGCGTATCCCACGCGTCCTCGGGGAAGGACTGCTCGCGGTCCGCTTCGGCGGCGACCGGCCGGAGTTCCTCCACGGCGACCTCCCGGGCGAGGTCGCGTATCGTCTCCTGCTCGGACGAGAGTTCCATACACGGAGTAGGTGAGAGGGCGGAAAAAGACCCCCGATTCCACACCAAACGTCCAACTATCCCCGGATACGCCTCCAACATTTTTCGGGCGGGGCCGCGACCCCCGTTACATGGCGACCGTCCGACGTGTCCTCCCGCTCTGCCTGCTCATCCTGCTCGCCGGATGTAACGGCCTCCTTCCCGGCCCCGATACGACCACCGCCGACGTTCCACCGGCCGCGGAGTACCCGCCGGGCCTCGTGATGAACGGCGTCGCCTCGCCCGAGCGACTCGCGAGCGCGCAGTCCGCGGTGCTCTCGAACACGTCGTACGCGACGGTCCAGACCCAGACCGTCCGCGTGGACGGCCACGTCGTCGGGGAGATGAACGCGACCCGGCGCGCGGGCCCCGGCGGCGAGGTCCGTCTCCTCACCACGCGGCGGCGGGGTGAGTTCTACCGGTCGGCGTTCGAGGCGTACGCCATCTGGTCGAACGCCTCGACCTCGTTCACGCGAATCGTCAGTGACGGCAACGTCTCGTACAGCCGCAGCACGCTGGTCCCCCTGCGACCCACGTGGGGTGACCGGTTGTACCGGTCCCTCCGGTTCGACGTCGAGCGAACGGACGACGGGTACGTGCTCCGTTCGACCGGCGTCCGGGACGTGACCGACCTCTCCCCGCGGTTCACCGACCTCGAGAACGTCACCGCCACACTCCACCTCGACCGGCAGGGCGTCGTCCGGTCTTACCGGCTCGAGTTCGACGCCCGCAGCAGCCGCGGCGGACTCAAGCGCTATCACGTCGTCGAGACGTTCGACCTCACGCGGGTGGGCGGCGTCACCGTCGGACGCCCGGACTGGGTGGCCGAAGCAATCTCGCGGACGGACACGGTGAACGTCACGCCCAGGACCACAAACGCTCATTAACTTCCGACCTCGAACGTGACGTATGTCGAACACTCCCCGCGCGCTCGCCGTCTGCGCCCTCCTCGCACTCGCCGGCTGTGGCGGCCTCCTCCCGGGCCCAGACGCGACCACGGACGCGCCGACCACGAGCGTCACGTATCCGCCCGGACTGGTGATGAACGGCGTTAGCGACCCGAGCGCACTCGCCGAAGCGACCGAAAACGCGCTCGCTAACAGTTCCGTCGCGTACGAACGGTCGGTGCGCGCAACCCGTAACGGCACGCTCGCCGCGTACAGCGACGTCACCGCGCGCGTCGCCCCGGGCGGTCACCGATACGTGAGCGAGTCGGAGGTCTTCGGCGCGCCCTTCGGCGTCTCACAGCCGGCGTCGACGGTCGTCTGGGCGAACGAGACGACGATCGCCCAGGAGATTCACGTGAACGGCTCCGTTCGCTACGCCGTCCGCGACCGCCGTTGGGCGGTTGGTCGCTGGCCCACCGTGCGTACCCGCGTCTACTCGCTCTACCTCGCGCTCACCTTCGACGTCACGCACACGAGCGACGGGTTCACGCTCACGTCGACCGGCGTTCGGGACGCCGGCGCCGTCGCACCTCGATTCGAAATGGAGTCGAACGTCTCGCTCACGATGCACCTCGACCCGGACGGGGTCGTTCAGTCCTTCCGCTTGGAATACGACGCCACTGCGCGGGGCGACACCTACCATGTCGTGGAGACGTTCGACGTCACGCAACTGGGCGGCGTCACCGTCGAACGGCCGCCGTGGGTCGAACGAGCACTAACCCGAGAGAACACCACGTCCACGACAGCCCGATGAACTCGAGAACTCCTCCCGCGCTCTGCGTCTGTCTGCTCGTCCTGCTCGCCGGCTGTAACGGGTTCTTCCCCGGTCCAGACGCGACGACCGGCCCCACTCCACAGGCCGACTACCCACCGGGACTCGTGATGAACGGCGTCGCCGACCCGGACGCGCTCACCGGCGCGCACGAGGACGCGCTCGCGAACACCTCCTACGAGCTCACGGTGGCGCGCACCATCTCGCGTGACGGTCGGGTGCGCGGCGAGGAGAACGCGACCGTCCGGTTCGGCCGCGGCGACCAGCGGCTCACTCACTCGCGAACCGCCGGACCGTTCTACGCGGGTCGGTCCTCGCGAACGGCTATCTGGTCGAACGACTCGGTCACCGCGATTCGGCGAGTGGACGAGAACGGCACCCACTTCGACCACATCGAGGCCGGTTTCTCCTCGGCGTCGTGGGGGACGCGGTTCTACGACGTGTTCCGATTCGACGTGAATCGAACGGCCGATGGGTTCACGCTCACGTCGACCGGCGTTCGGGACCGAAACGCGCTCGGGACGACGTTCACGAACACGTCGAACGTCTCTGTGACGATGCAGCTCGACCGACAGGGCGTCATCCAGTCGTACCGCCTCGAACTGGACGGGAACCCGCTCATCACGAACGGGACGACCCGCTACCACCTCACGGAGACGGTGAACCTGACGCGCGTCGGCGGCCTCACCGTCGAGCGTCCGCCCTGGGTCGCGACGGCGCTCAATCGCTCCGGAGGAAACTGACGAGGTCGTCGACGCTCGCGTCCAGTCCGCCGGCCTGCGCGAACTCGGGACTGCCGCCGCCACCGCCGCCGAACTCGTCCGTAACTCGTTCCACGACGCCGCCAGCGTCCACGCTCCCGTCCGTGGCGACGACGACGAACCCGCGGCCGTCCACGCCCGCAACCGCCACCGCGTCCGCCGCGTCGCCCGCGTAGTCCCGCAGGCGCTCGGAGACGGCGTTCGCGTCGAACTCCTCGACGCCGCCGACGAGCCACGACGCGCCCGCTTTCTCTACGCGCTCGAAGCCGTCGACGCGCGCCGCGAACAGTTCGTCCCGAGCGGCCGCGAGGTCCGATTCGAGCGAATCGACGCGCTCCCGGAGGTCGCGGGCCGCCTCCGGCACGTCGAGCGTTCCGACGCCGAGTTCCGCCGCGGCGTCAGTGAGCGCGCGCCGCTCGTCCGCGCGGCGTTCGATGCTGGCCGGTCCGACCGCGAACTCGACGCGCGTCATCCCTTCCCCAGGGTTCGACCGGTCGAGCACGGTGACGGGGCCGATCTCGCGCGTGTTCGAGACGTGCGTCCCGCCGCACGCCGCGGCGTCCCATCCCTCGATCTCGACCACGCGCACGGTCTCCGAACCCGCCATCACGCCCTCCTCCGTCGCGACGTTGAACGCGAGGTCGTCGCGCGCGAGCGCATCCTCGCGAGGGACTCGTTCCCACGACACCTCCCGCGAGTCCCACACCACTTCGTTGACGTCGCGTTCGAGGGCCGCGAGCACGGCGTCGTCTATCTCCGTACTCGTCTCGAAGTCCACGCGCACCTTCTCCGGACCGATGTCGAACCCGCCGTAGCCGAGGTCGGCGAGGTGGCGGCGGCCCGCGCCGTAGAGCGCGTGACTCGCCGTGTGCGCCCGCATGCAGTACGTCCGGAACTCGTCGTCTATCATGCAGGCGACCGTCTCCCCCGCGGCGAAATCCGGTTCCGTCGCGAGTACGTGTACCATGTCGCCGTCCTCCGATTGAACGTCCTCGACGGCCACGCCGTCGACGGTGCCGCGGTCCGCCGGCTGCCCGCCGCCCTCCGGGTAGAAGTAGGTCTCGGAGAGCACGACCCGTCGCCCCGACACGTCCTCGACCGTCGCTTCGAACTCAGTCCTGTATGGCTCGTCGGCCGCGTCGCTCATCACTCCCTTCGATGCCGGCCATCCAGAAAAATCCCTACTCCTGCGTCACGGTCACGTCGAGACGGTCTTCGAGTTTCGCGATGACGGACCCACCGATACCCGCGCGCGTCGCCCGGCCCTGCTCGACCGCGAGCAAGTCGTTTTCCGTCACGTCCAACTCCTCCGCGAGTTCGTCCAACTGCAAGCCCTTCTCCTGGCGCGCCTTCTGAATGAGACGGCCGTAATCCGAGACGAGATAAGGGAGCTGGTCGCCCTCGTAGTTCGTTCCCTCCTCCTCCCAGTGCGTCGAATCGCCGCCCACCGAGTCGAACTGGCGGGCCGTGTTCTGGGCCGCGCGCTTCCGACGCTCCTGTTCGTCGTCTTTCTTCTCCGTCTTCGACGACTCGTCTAAGTTCGCGCAGTCCGCACACACCCGCAACTCGGCGCCGGCGACGTTCGCCGTGGTGAGCGACTCGGTGGCCGTCCCACAGAGTTCGCAGGACCCACCCCCGCTCCCCCCGGAGGAACCGCCGGTCGAATACTTAGCCATACACCCCCCTATGGCACACTACCCATTTTAATAACTCGCTTACCGTTCTCAGAATAGTTACGACGCGGACAGCGAACCAGACGCCGGCGGTTCGCCTGACGGCGACTCGATAGTACCGAGCGCTCTCGCTCGTCGGTTTGGTGCGTCAGTAAGGTTGTGCGTGGGTGAGCGGGCCGGACCGCGAGCGGTCCGGCTGCCGACCGGAAGCCGCTGGCTTCCGGTAGTGTCCCAGAGGCATACTGAGAGCTCTCGCTCGTCGGTTTGGTGCGTCAGTAAGGTTGTGCGTGGGTGATGTCCCAGAGGGATATCACCTGCATCGCAGCGTGCGCGGCGGCCTGCCGCGCGGTGCGATGCGTGGGGCAGGATTTGAACCTGCGAACCTCTACAGGACAGCGCCCTCAACGCTGCGCCTTTGGCCTAGCTTGGCTACCCACGCTCGCGCGTGTCTTGCTGCACTCCACGGTAGCCGCGGCGGTAATAAAACCCCTACGATTTGGCCGTCGTCCTGCGGATGCCGCGGTAGTGTTTTGCGGGTCGCGTTCCTACCCGGGGACGTGAAATCCGTCGTCCGTCGGAACGCAGTCGGCGTATCGGGGGTGGTGAGCGCCGCGGCGCTGGCGCTCGTCGTCGCCGCCGTCCGCGGCGTCATCCCCGCTCACTGGCTTCCCGTCCACGAACCGCTCGTCGCCGTCGTCCCGACGCTGAACGCGGCGCTCAGCGCGACGGCGCTCGTCACCATCACCGTCGGATTGCGCGCGATACGTCGCGGGAACGTCGCTCGCCACCGCGCAGCGATGCTCACCAGCACCGGCATCTTCGCGTCCTTCCTCTTCCTCTACCTCTACCGGCTCGTCGTCCACGGTACCACCGAGTTCGCCGGGCCCGACGTCGTCTATCAGTTCGTCTACCTCCCGGTCCTCGTCGTTCACATGGCGCTCGCCATCGTGTGCGTTCCGCTCGTCGTGCACGCGCTCGTACTCGCCGGCACGCACTCAGTCGCGGAACTCCCGCGAACGAACCATCCCCGGGTCGGCAAGGCCGCGGCGGCGCTCTGGCTCGTGTCGTTCGCGCTCGGCATTGTCGTCTACCTCCTGCTCTACGTCGTCTACTGAGGGAGCGTCCGCCGCCCCAGATGGCCCGCGTCGGGCCGATTCGTCACGTACTCCGTGAAGTTCCGGAATAGCTCGCGAATCCGGTTGTACTCGCGGACGTTCGCTTCCAGGGACTCGAGGACGCGTTCGACGTGTTCGCGGCTCACGTCCCGGTAGCCGAGCGCCTTCCGAACCGTGTGCGAGTCGAACTCGGGGTGGAACTGGACGCCGAACGCGTGCCCGCGGCGGAACGCCTGTACGTCGCAGCGGTCGTTACCTGCGAGGCGGACCGCGCCGTCGGGGAGCGACGACACTTCGTCCGAGTGGAACGTGAACGCCCTGAATGACTCCGGGACGCCCTGGAACAGCATCGAGACGTCCCGGTGGTGGACGTCGTGGAATCCGACTTCGTACTCGTCCATCGATTCGACCGTGCCGCCGAGCGCGGACGCGAGGAGTTGGTGGCCGAAACAGACGCCGAGAACGGGGACACCGCGGTCGACGGCGCGCGCCACCCACTCCTCGGTGTCTCGAATCCAGTCCTCGTCGTCCAGCACGGACGCTCGCGACCCGCTGACGACGGCGGCGTCCACCGGCCGCGTCGGTTCCGGGAGGTCGCCGTCGGTCACGCGGAACTCGCTCACGCGCGCGTCGAGCACGCGCCGGAAGTTCCGGGCCGCGTCGTCAGCGTTCCGCGAACAGTTCAGCAGCACCACTCGCGGTTTCATGTCTCGCCGTACGGCCGGCCGAGTGAAAGGCGTTCTCGCCTAGTCGTCCGCGGACGCCACTACGGGTCGTTCGACCTCCCGGTCGGACGTCTCCCCGTCGATGTCGTAGGGGTACTCGCCGGTCACGCACCCGAGGCAGAGGTCCGCGCGCGATTTCCCGATGGCCGACGCCACCGCGTCGATGGAGAGATATTCGAGGCTATCGGCCCCGACTTCGTCCCGTATCTCCTCGACGGTGTTGTTCGCGCCGATGAGTTCCTCGCGGGTCGCCATGTTGATGCCCATGTAGCAGGGCGCGACGATGGGCGGCGCGCCGATGCGGACGTGGACTTCCTCCGCGCCCGCGTCCTGGACGAGTTTCACGAGCTGGTTCGACGTGGTGCCGCGGACGATGCTGTCGTCGATGATGGTCACCGATTTCCCCTCCACCGTTGACTTGATGGGGTTGAGTTTCAGGCGGACGGCGCGCTCGCGCGCTTCCTGCGTCGGCATGATGAACGTCCGGCCGACGTATCGATTCTTCATCAGGCCTTCCGCGAACTCCACGTCGGCGCCGTTCTCCTGTGCGGCTTCGGCGTACCCGGACGCGAACGCCCGCCCCGAGTCGGGAACGGGCATCACTACGTCCGTGTCGACGCCGGATTCGTTCCAGATTTCGCGGCCCAACTCTCTTCTTACTTCGTAGACGAGTTCGTCGTCGATGACCGAGTCGGGTCGCGCGAAGTAGACGTACTCGAAGAAGCAGTGGGCGGTCCGGTCGCGTTCGAACAGTCGATAGGAGTCGAAGCCGGTGCCGTCCTCGTGGAGGACGACGAGTTCGCCCGGTCGCACGTCGCGGACCAGTTCGCCGCCCAACGTGTCGATGGCCGCGGACTCCGACGCGAGCACGTATCCGTCTTCCAGTTTTCCGATGCAGAGCGGGCGATTCCCTTCGGGGTCGCGGACGCCGAGGACGGTGTCGTCGTGCATCATCGTCAGCGCGTACGACCCGTGGATGCGCTCCATCGTGCGTTTCACCGCGCGCACGAGGTCGGATTCGAGGAGGTTTCGCGCGATGTCGTGAGCGATGACTTCGGTGTCCCCGTCGCTCGTGAACGCGTGTCCCGTGGATTCGAGGTCGTCTCTGACCTCTGCGGCGTTCACGAGGTTGCCGTTGTGACTGAGCCCTAACGCACCGCCGCGGAAGGAGACTGAGAAGGGCTGTGCGCACGATTTGTCTACGCTCCCCGCCGTCGGGTAGCGGACGTGGCCGATGGCTGTACTCCCGTTCAGGCTCTCGATGTCGTCCTCGTCGAACGCGTCCCCGACGAGCCCCATCTCGACGTGCTGGTGTTGCTGGAAGCCGTCGTGGGTGACGATACCGGCGGACTCCTGTCCGCGATGTTGGAGCGCGTACAGCGCGTAATACGTCGGGAGCGCCGCATCCCGCTCGGCGAGACTGATGCCGACGACCCCACACTTCTCCGTCATTCCTGTCGGAGGTCCGGCGTCACGCCCGTGTTCCATGCCTACGAATTGGAACCCCCAGCGATAAAAACACCCGTGATTGTGCGCGCAACACCACTATCGAAGGCAGATAGTATGCACGAACGTGGGTATTAAGGGCGTCGCGGGCGGTCGTCGGTGTCCCGCCGCGCCTCGCGTTCTGCGTCCTCGCGACTCATTCGCTCGCGCTGGTCGCGTTCCGCGCGCACGAAGAAATAGAGGGCGAACACGGACCCGATTCCGAGCAGGAGAACGAGCGCGAACACCGCTCCCGCGCCCGTCATCACCCGAGGAAGATGTCCACGATGTCACTCGTCCCGGACGTGGTGTCGCGGTAGAGTTCCGAATACCCGCAGTTCGCACACGACACCACTTTGAAACTGTTCGTCTGAATGTCGAACATCTTCGACAACCCACCGCCCGTCGTCGAAATCGTCCCGACGTCCGTCTCCGTGTGACCGCACTTCGGACACCCGCGCTCGCCGTCTTGGGAGGGCATACGCGAAAAACTCCTGTCGCTCACTATGAGTCTTGTGTCGAGCGTGGCGGGGGGTTCCAGCGCCGAGAGGGTACTGGGCGGGGTTGTGGCGGAGTTGAGCTGGGTTGTGGCGGAAAGCGGGGCTGGGCTGTGCGGTAGTGACACCGGTGATGTACCGCGAGCCGGAGGCTCGCGGGATTTTTGGTGCAGATTTTTGCGCCGAGAGGGTCGCGCAGCGACCCCGAGGCGGAAAAAGGTGCGTGTTAGTTGTCGCCTGCTTTGCCCTGCCAGGCGTAGTCGCGGCGTTTCGCGGATTTACCGAATCCGCAGGACGCGCATTCGCCTTTCTGGACGTGGTAGGATTTTTCGCCGCAGCGACGACATTTGACGTGTGTCGTCTTGTTCTTCTTCCCTTGGCTCGGGGTTCCAGATCCCGTCATGGTTTGATTGTGACGACGTTATCGCCGCGTATAACGGTTGTGTCTTCCCCGTCTTCGAGGACGAGGTTCATGTGCTGGTCGTATCCGGTGAGGACGCCTTCGAAGATTTCGCCGTCTTTGAGGTGGACTGAGACGGGTTCGTTGAGGGAGTCTTCCAGCACGTCGAGAGGTCGGCCGCTCATATTGATTTGCCGGGCCGTCGGACGCATAAATATACCGAACCGGCTTAGAGGTCGACTGCGAACCCGTCGCGGCCGGCTTCGCGGTCTGCGAGGGCGGCGAGGAGGTCTGCAGCGGCGTCGAGGTCGCGGAGGTCGACGACTTCTGCGGGGGTGTGCATGTAGCGGTTCGGGAGGCCGATGTTGAGGGAGGGAATGCCGCCGCGGCTGGTGTAGAAGGCGTCCGCGTCGGTGCCGGTGCGGATGCCGGCGGCCTGCAGTTGGACGTCGATCTCTTCCGCGTCCGCGGCGTCCCGGGTCGCGGCGACGAGGTTCGGGTGGTTCGCGGACCCGCGGGAGACGACGGGGCCGTCGCTGAGGCTGATTTCGTTGTGGGCGTTCCCGGGGAATTCGGGGCTGTCGGATGCGTGGGTGACGTCCACGGCGACGGCGGCGTCGGGGTGGAGGTCGTAGCCGACCATCTTCGCGCCCTGCACGCCGACTTCCTCTTGGACGGTGCTGACGGCGTGGACGGTGGAGTCGACGCCGCGTTCCGCGGCGCGGCGGAGGGCCTCCGCGGCGACCCAGACGCCGACGCGGTTGTCGAGGCCGCGCGCGGCGACTTTGTGGCCGGCGAGGTCGTGAACGCTCTCGGCGACGGTGATGGGGTCGCCGACGGAGACGAGGTCGCGCGCTTCGTCCTCGTCGTCCGCGCCGACGTCGACGGTCATCTCGGTGATGTCGTCGTACTCGTTTTCCTGTGGGTCGCGGAGGTGGATGGCGGTCTGGCCGATGACGCCGTTGACGGGGCCGTCGTCGGTGTGAACGACGACGTGCCGGCCCTTCGAGACGGACTTGTCGGACCCGCCGATGGGCGCGATGTGGAGGTACCCGTCGTCGTTTACTTTCGCGACGGTGTAGCCGATTTCGTCGGCGTGGCCGGTGAACGCGAACTCGGGGCCGTCGCCGCCGTGGTAGGTCGCGACGGCGTTTCCGTACGCGTCGGTGTGGACTTCGTCCGCGAACTGTTCTACGTACTCGACCCACACGCGCTGTGCGGGCGTCTCGTACCCCGACGGACTCGCCGTGTCGAGGAGCGCGTCGAGGAACTCACGTCGCTTCTCGTCCATACGTTGACTCATCGACGGGTCCGTATGAACGCCACGGAACACGCCGCGCCGTCCATAACGGATAACTCCTCGCACGCCGACAGTACGAGTATGGGAATCTTCGAAGCCCACTTCCACGACAGCGAGATAAAGCCCTCCATCCACGTCGGTCCGAAGGACTTCTGGACCGCCGAGGAAACCGGCGGCGAGAAAGCGGCGGAAACCGACGAGGGGACTGAAGACGAGTTCGAGTTCGACGACGAAGGCGGCCCGAACGTCCTCGGCCTCGTCGTGCTCTCGCTCGTGTTCGCCGTCGTCGCCACCGTCGTCGCGAAGAAACTCGCAGGCGGTGACGACGGCGACGAGGAGTAAGGCCGACGACCCGAGACCGTTCGGCCCTCCATCTATTCTGCTGGCTGTAGCGGTTCCGTCCGATGGCACCGCACTGCCGAGCAGCGTTACCGCTGGGCCCGACGGGAGATGCGGTACAGTGGGTAGAAGAAGTACAGGCCGGCCAAGCCCACGAGGACGTACACGGCTCTCGCCACCAACTCGGCCGCGTCCGGCCGGAAGATCGGACTCAGCAACGCCTCTACGGCGTTGAGGCCTACCAGGCCAATGAGTCCCCAGTTGAACGCGCCGACGATGAGGAGCGCGAAGCACGCCCAGTCGAGAGCCGACCAGTCAACGCCCGACTGACGGTTCAGAGCCATGTCTGCCGGTTCGAGCATCGCTCCGATAGTTACTTGTCGCGTATCGGAGTCCCGGACTGACTCGTCGTGAGTGCTATCACGGACGAAGCGCTCCGCTGCTTCCGCACGGGACGCGCGTTCACCTCCGCGCACTCGCGCGTCGAGGTAGCATCGGATTACTCGGATTCGGCGGGAGAAGACATATTTCGTCGCGTCCCCGAGGACACCTATGACGCTGTTCGAGAGCGTTCGCGCGGTCGCGGGCGCGTCCGGCGACACCCTCGTGGACTGGCGTGCGGTCGCGGAGGCCGCGAAAGCCGGCACGCCGCCCGGGGACGTGACGCTCACCGCGGCCGAGCAGGAAGCGTACGCGGCGGACGTCCGGGACGCCCGCGAACGCATCCGCGAGGTGTCGACGCTCGACTTCGACGTTCCGGAGACCGTGATGGTGATGAATCGACACCACTGGATAGACGCGAACATCGAGACGTTCCGGAACGCGTTCGAACCGTTCGACGACACGAACGTCGCGCTCCCCGGGGTTTCGCGCACCATGAACACGGGCGGCGCGGCGTTCGCGCTCGGGTTCCTCGCGCGGAACGTCCTCGGGCAGTACGACCCGCTCTTGCTCGCGGACGGTGAGTCGCACGAACTCTACTTCGTCCACCCGAACATTCTCGCGGCCGCGGACTCCCTCGACGTGCCGCTCACGCGCTTTCGCCGGTGGATCGCGTTCCACGAGGTCACGCACGCCGCCGAGTTCGGGGCGGCGCCGTGGCTCTCCGACTACCTCGAGGACCGCCTCCAGACGGGCGTCGAGGAACTCGAAGACGAGTACCGACTCGACACCGAGGAGTTCGGCGACCTCCTGCGCGCGATGACCGTGGTCGAGGGGTATGCGGAACTCCTGATGGACCGCGCGTTCGACCAGGAGTACGACGACCTCCGGCGGAAACTCGACGAACGCCGACAGGGCGGCGGTCCCGTGGCGAAACTCGTTCGCCGCCTGCTCGGACTGGGGCTGAAACGTCAGCAGTACGAGAAGGGCCGCGAGTTCTTCGACGCGGTCGTCGAGGAGCGCGGGCTCGCGGGCGCGAGCATCGTCTGGGACGGCCCGGAGAACCTCCCGCAGGGCGACGAACTCGACCACCCGGAGAAGTGGCTGGCGCGCGTCCACTGACCTGTCGAAAACTGGTAACTCGAACGTCCCCGTCCGACACCGCCGTTAACGCCGTGTTTTAAGCGATACACTCCCAATCCATCGATATGAGCGATTCGCTCGACACGCTCGACCCTGGATTGGAACACACCGCCGTCGCGGAGACGCGCCTGAGCGACATCGACGGCGAGCGCGGCGAACTCGTCATCGGCGGGTTCCCGCTCGCCGAACTCGCACCGAACGCGACCTACGAGGAATCCCTCTTCCTCCTCTACGAGGACCGCCTTCCCACGGAAGCGGAGCTCGACGCGTTCTCCGACCGCCTCGCCGAAAACCGCGAAATCGCCCCGGAGACCCGTGAGACGCTCCGCGCGGCGGCCGAGAGCGACGGCACCGCGATGGACGCGGTGCGGATGGGTATCGCCGACGCCTCCCTCAACCGCGACGGCGCGGAAGACCCCGAATCGGACGCCCTGCTCGCGGTCGCACAGATTCCGACCGTGCTCGCGACCTACTGGCGCTACCGCGAGGGAGAGGAGCCAGTCGAACCCCGCGACGACCTCTCGCACGCGGCAAACTTCCTCTACATGCTCCGCGGCGAGGAACCAGAGCCAGAGGAAGTCCGCGGCCTCGAAACGTACCTCAACACCGTCATCGACCACGGCCTGAACGCCTCGACGTTCACCGCGCGCGTCGTCGTCTCCACCGAGTCGGACGTGATTTCCGCGGTCACGGGCGCGGTCGGCACGCTCAAGGGCCCGCTCCACGGCGGCGCGCCCGGCCCCGTCCTCGACATGCTCCTCTCCGCGTACGAATCCGGCGACCCCGCGGGCGTCGTGAACGACCGCCTCGACAGCGGCGAACGCCTGATGGGGTTCGGCCACCGCGTCTACCGCGTTCGCGACCCCCGCGCCGCCGTCCTCCAGTCCGCCGCGGAACAGTTCTACGAGGGCGAATCTGACGGCTTCTTCGACGCCGCGCGCGAACTCGAATCCGTCGCCGTCGACGCCCTCAAAGAACGCAAACCCGACGCCCGTCTCGACACCAACGTCGAGTTCTACACCGCCGTCCTCCTCCACGGTCTCGGCATCCCGAAGGAGATTTTCACTGGAATCTTCGCCGTCTCCCGCGTCGGCGGGTGGACCGCTCACTGTCTCGAACAGATGGAGAACAACCGCATCATCCGCCCCCAGAGCCAGTATGTCGGCGAAAACGGTAGAACGTGGACGCCGCTCGCGGAGCGCTGATTACTGGAAGCCCTTCCCGACTTCGTCGCGGTCGATGAGTTCGTCGAGTTCCTCCGTCAGGAGTTCCTCGGCCTCCTCGAAGGTGTCCGAGAGGTCGTCGAGTTCGTCGGGGCGGCCGTACTGGTCGTACTGCATCGGCCCGAACGCCGGACTGTCCATCGCGTCCATCACGTCCTCGAACAACGCGTCCGGCGTGGTCGGCGCGTCCGCGTGCGTCTTCACGACCTCCTCCACACGCCGCGCCTTCTCCTCCGCGTCGTCCTCGTCCTCGGGCGGCGACTGCACCGCGAACTGCCCACCCGTCTTCTCCGGGAAGAAGGACTCCAGTTCGTCGTCCAACTTCCGCGCCACCCGCGCACCCGCACCCTTCACCTCGTACGGGTTCTTCGCGTACGTCTTCAACTGGAAGACACCCGCACTCGGATGCCCGAGAAAGAGGTCCTCACCCACGCCTCCCGACCGGTCACCCGCGACCGCACGCCACCCCTCCGGGTCCGCGCCACTCTCCACCACGTCAGAGAGAATGTCCTGCCAGTCACGAACTCGCATGAATAACCCATACGCCGTCTCTCGGTTAAGCGTATCGGGCTAGGAAGATTTGGGAGTGAAGTAGTCTACTCCACTTCCCACGGGATTTCCGAGAACCGAAAGCCCTCGCGGCGCTCGCGCACGCTCGCCGGCAATAGTATGCTCGACAATCGACGGGTTGGGACTTCGAAAGGGGACACGTCTACCTCTGCGGACTCGTTTCGAACTACCGAGCATACCACAATTCCTCGGAGCGATAGGGTTTTTCTGGCGCGTCCGTTATCGGTGTGCGTGAACGTTCGGGGCGAGGTCGCGGAGGTCGGTGAGGTTCGGTCCGTGAGCACGCAGTACGGTGACCGTGAGGTGTTGGAGGTTACGGTTCGGAACGATGCGGACTTCTCGACGGTGTCTCTGTGGGGGAAGTGGACGGAATCTGCGGAGTATCTCGCGCCGGGGATGGAGTTGTTGGTGACGGAGGTCGACGAGCGGGAGTGGGATGGGGAGACCCAGTACGCGACGGGGAAGGAGTCCTACGTGGTGGTCGAACCGGAGTTCATCGTGAACGTGACGGATATCCGGGAGTTCGTGCAGTGTCCGCGACAGTACTATCTGTCGAAGCTGCAGGCGCTCCCGCTGAAGTACGCGGTGACGAAGGGGACCATCGTCCACGAGGTGTTCGGGGACCTGCTTCGTGGGCGCGACCTCGACGACGCTATCGACGAGCGGGTGCGGGAGGCCGGGCTCGAACTCGGCCTCTTGGACAAGGACCCCGACGAAGTTCGAGACGACGTTCGGCAGAACGCGTCGGCCATCGAGGGCTGGCTGAATCAGGGCCTCCTCACGGAGGAGGACGACTGGCGCTCCGAGTACACGCTCGTCTCGGAGACGTTCGGCATCAAGGGACGCTGTGACGCCATTCGACGCGGGATGCCGGTGGAGTTGAAGACGGGGAAGAACACGAAGCGCGACCCGCGGTTTCACGACAAGATTCAGGCGGCGTGTTACGCGCTCTTGCTCTCGGAGCGCGGGGTTCCGGCGGACACGGGCACCCTGTTGTACACGAAGAACGCGGCCGTCGAGCGAAACGAGGAGGCGGGCGACCTGAGTCCCGCGAAGGAGTTCAGCATCGGGAAAGGCCTCCTCGAATTCGTCGTCCGTACTCGAAACCACCTCGCCGCGCTCGAAGCGAGCGAGACGACACCCACGGGAAAGGAGGCGAACGCGAAGTGCGAATACTGCTTCGAACAGGACGCCTGCATGGTCGTTTCGGGGCGACTCGGCCAGGAGTCGAAGGCGGGACAGATCGGTCGCCTCCTGCCCGAGGAAGAACGCGAGTACTTCGACGAGATGTACGACGCTATCGAGGCGGAGCGCCGCGCGGTCCACGCGGAGTACGCGAAACTGTGGAAGCAGAGTCCGGAAGAGCGCGCCGAGGACGACCGCGCCGTAGTCGGCCTCGAACCCGACTCGCGCGAAGAACTCCCGGACGGACGGTGGCGACTCACCGCTCGGCGGCCGTCGGCGGCGACGTCGAAGATTCGGGAGGGAGACCGCGTCCTCGCGAACGACGGCGACCCCGTGAACGGGATGGCGGAGATGGCGCGCGTCGAACGCCTCGACGAAGAGGAGGTGGTGGTGACGACGGACGAACCCGTCGAACTCCGGCGGCTCGACGTCTACCCGAGCGACCTGAACGTCTCCCGGATGCTGTCGGCGCTCCACGACTTCGTGCTCAAGTCGCCCGAACGCCGCCGCGACGTCCTGTTCGGCCGCGCGGACCCGGAGTTCTCGGGCGAGTCGGAGACGTTCATCGACAACAACGACGCGCAGAACGAAGCGGTGAACAAGGCGCTCTCCGCGGAGGACTTCGCGCTCGTGCACGGGCCGCCGGGGACGGGAAAGACGTACACCATCGCCCGCATCGTCCGCGCGCTCGTGGGGAACGGCGAACGCGTCCTCCTATCGGCGTTCACGAATCGCGCGGTTGACAACGCGCTCGAGGCGTTGCGCGACCAGGGATTCGAGGACTTCGTGCGCGTCGGCACCGAGACGGGCGTCCGCGAGGACATGCAGTCGTTCCGCCTCTCGAAGTCCGGCGCGCCCGCGGAGCAGGCCGACGCGCTCGAATCCGCGCGGGTGGTGGCGGCGACCACCGCGACCTGTGGCTCTCGCATCCTGCGCTCGCAGGACTTCGACGTCGCGCTCGTGGACGAAGCCTCACAGCTCACCGAACCCGACACGCTCGCCGCGGCGAACCGTGCTGAGAGGTTCGTCCTCGTCGGCGACCACCAGCAACTCCCGCCCGTCGTCCGGTCCGGCGGACGGCTCTCGGACTCGCTGTTCGAACGCCTCATCGAGCAGTACCCCGACGCGGGAGTGATGCTCGACCAACAGTATCGGATGAGCCAGCGGATTCAGGCGTTCTCGTCCCGCGAGTTCTACGACGGCGCGCTCCGCCCGGCGACGGGCGAAGTCGCGGGTCAGACGCTCGCCGACCTCGACGTGTCGGGCGTGCCGGACGGCGTCTCCTTCGTGGACGTGCAGGGAACGGACGAAGCGCACACCGACGCGAGCGAAGCCGACCGAATCGCGGAACTCGTCGCCGCCTACCTCGACGCGGGCGTCGACCCCGACGACGTGGGCGTCATCGCGCCGTTCCGCGCGCAAGTGACCGAAATCGGCCGCCGCGTTCCGGACGACGTCGCCGTGGATACGGTCGACCGCTTCCAGGGCTCCTCGAAGGAAGTGATTCTGGTGTCGTTCGTCGCGACCGGCGACCTCGACGGCCCGATATTCGAAGACTACCGACGGCTGAACGTCGCGCTGTCGCGCGCGAAGAAGGCGATGGTGCTCGTCGGCGACCGTCGCGCCCTCGAATCCGACGACACCTACCGCCGCATGGTCGAGTGGGCGGACGCGTAATCGCCGCATAACTTTTCTCCAGTCGCCCGACCCGTCGTCCATGAGAGACGAGCTCAGCGTGGTCGTCGGCGGCGTGTTCGGGACCGCGGCGTTCGTGACGGTGTTCGCCATCGCGGAAGTCCTGAGCGCGTTCACGCTCCGGTCGTTCGACCGCCTCGCCGAGTTAGCGGGTACGCCCGGCGAACCAATCGTCGGGTTCGTGCTGTTCGTCGCGGTGGGTGTGGTCGCGTGGCCGTTCGCCTACCTCAGCCTCGACGCCTACCTCCCCGGGCCGTCGCGAGTCCTCCGCGGTGTCGCGTTCTCACTGCCGCTCTGGGTCGGTTACGTGGTCGTCTTCGGCACCGCTGCGCGCTCCCTCGTCGGCTACGCGGTCGTCGCGCTCGTCGCGCACATCGTCTACGGTGCGGCAATCGGACTCGCCTACGACCGACTGGGCGACCACTCCATTGGCGAGTACTGACGGACGAACGTCGATACGTTCTTGTTTCACGGCCGTGACGCCACGAGTATGCGTGGTGAAGCGAGCGCGACGTTCGGTGGACTCATCGGCACGATCGCGCACTTCCTTGTCCTCTACGGTGTCGCACCGGCAATCGGATACGAACCGGACCCATTCCTCCACATGGGTGGCGAGACGGGAGCGGTCGCCGTGTTCTCGATTTACGTCTTCGTACTCGGCCTCGTCTACCCGCTCGCCTTCTACTACTCCCTGCAGTTCCTCCCGGACTACGGCACGCTCGCCGGCAGCATCGTGAACGCGCTTCCGGTGTTCGTCGTGTTCGCCGCACTCGACTGCGTGCAGACCGACGCCGTCGCGACCTGCGCCGGTATCGCGGCGCTCGGCGCGCTCGTGTACGGCGTTCTGTTGACGGGCAGTTACGTCCAGTTCCACCACGAAGTCTGAAAGCGCTTTTCCCGCTTCCCGTTCGACTCCGAGTATGAATGTGACGTTCCTCGGGACGGGGAGCGCGATGCCCTCACCCGACCGCGCGCAGACCGGACTGCTCGTCGACGGTGACGAGACGCTTCTCGTCGACTGCGGCAGCGGCGTCCTCGGTAACCTCGCCGCCACCGACGCGGGCTACGAGGACGTGGACGCGCTCTTACTCAGCCACCACCACACGGACCACGTCTCGGACCTGATTCCGCTCCTGAAGGCGCGATGGCTCGCGGGCGCGGACGACCTCGAAATCGTCGGCCCGCCGGGGACTCGCAACCTCGTGGACGGCTTGCTCGACGTCCACGACTACCTCCGGGAGAAAGTCGCGTACGACGTCCGCGAGATAGAGACGGGCGAGTTCTCGGTTGCGGGATTCGACGGCGAGGCGGTCGAGACGGCGCACTCGATGCGGTGTTTCGCCTACCGCCTCGACGGGTTCGCGTACAGCGCGGACACGGAGGCCTCGGAGGAACTCGCGGCGTTCGCCGACGGTGCCGACCTACTGGTCCACGACTGTTCGTTCCCGGACGGCATCGACGTGTCGAACCACCCGACGCCGCGAGCGCTCGGCGACGTGCTCGCGGGACACGACTACGGAACGGTCTACCTCACGCACCTCTACCCGCACACGCGCGGCCACGAGGACGCGATGGTCGACTCCGTGAACGAAAACTACGACGGCGAGGTGCGGATAGCGCAGGACGGCGAGACCGTCGAACTCTAGTCGAGACGATACCTGAGAACGGCCGCGATACCGCCCAGATTCCTGAGTTGGTCGCCGGGCGCGTACTCGTGGCTGAACACGGTCACGTCGCCGCCCTGCCGTTCGACGGACTGAATCAGGTCGTTCACGTCCACCTCCCAGTCGCCCTCTCCCGCGCGCTCCCGGCGGAGGCGCTCGTCCAGCACGAGGAGGTGTTCGACCGCGCCGAAGTCGACCGCCTTCTCCACTTCTTCGATGCCGTAGGCGGCCTTCCCCTCGGTCGCTATCTGCTCGGTGAGTTCGTCGATGAGTTCCGACTCTTCCGCGATGCGGGTCTCGGCCTGCACGTCCTCGACCGCGCCCCGTTTGAGGACCTCGTGGACCCCACGGCCGCCCACGCCGCTCGTGTCCACCGTCGTAATCTTCGACGGGAGGTCGGGATAGTTCTCCTCGATGAAGTCCATCAAATCCTGCTTCGTGAACCCCGGACCCGCGAGGATGATGGCGTCCGCGTCCATCCGATTCAGGGCCGCTGCGACCTCGCCGAACAGTTCCTCGCGGCCGCGCGCGTACTCGCCCTTCCCGGTCGTCCCCGTGAACGTCCCCCGTTCCTCGACGCCGTACTGCGCGACCGTGTGAATGTGCGCCTCGCCCTCCTCGATGGTCGCGATGGCGACGTCCGGCTGGTCGGTCGCCTCGCTCGCCTCCTCGATTCTGTCTTTTTGATCTGGTTTCCAGTGCTTCTCTATCGTTATCTCGTCGCGCTCCTCGACGTTGATGGTGTGGTGCATCCCGAGCTGGTCCTCGCGACTGCACCGGTCGATAACGCCCGAGATTCGGAGGCGGTTCGCGAACTTGTGGAACTCCACGCTCTCCACGTCGAGCGTGACGTGCATGTGTTCGCGCTCCCCGCCGGTGTCGCGCATCTGGTCGTCCTTTCGCTGGATGCGGCGATGGGTGTCCCCGCCCACGAGGTCGCCGGGTTCGACCACGTAGGTGAGGTGCCAGAGGTCGTCGAGGGACTCCGGAACGAGCGTCACCCGCTCCAGTCCACCCTCGACGGTCTGCCACTGCTTTACTTGCATACCCCTCCCTACCTGTCGTCGGGGTAAGTGTCCTGTTATCCGAAGAAGTCCACGCCGAACGCGGCGACGAGGAGGTTGTTCGCGGCGACGAACAGACCGAGGGAGACGAGGAGACCGATCCAGACCTCGTAGGTCAGCGCGACGACGTCCCGATAGGGGTCGTTCGTGCGCGTCGTGAGGGAGATGACGCCCTCGAAGAGCACGGCGAGAACGACGAGCGCGGCGAGATTCACCGCGACGAGCGCGGACGTGCCGTGTTCGAGCGCCCACCGCATGTACGGGTTCGCCTCCGCGTGGACGCCCGCCGCATCCGCCGCAGCCATCGTCGTGAGCATGTCCACCGTGAGGAGGACGTAGAGCGCGACGGACGCCCACACCCAGTACTCGCGCCGACGACGCCCCGGCGGAACGGGCGACACCATCAGTCCACGATGCGGCTACCGCCCGGCGGCATGAACTTCTGAATCTCGTCCGGACTCGCGACCTTCCGCACGAACGACGTGTCCGCGAAGCGCTCCCGGAACTTTCTGTAAATCCGCTTCGCAGCGTCGCCCTGCGCGAACTCGCCGGGTTCCAGGTCGACCGTGGTCTCCGCGCGCGGCTCTATCGCGGACGGCGGCCCCCCTATCACTCTCGTTTCACCCTCGCACTGGATGCCGACCGAACACCCGACCGCGATATCGCGGAAGTACGTACGGTCGCCGCGTACCGCGAACCCGCCTTTCTCCAGGTATTCGCCGGATTCAGCGGTCTTCGACACCTGGTCGGGCATCACCATGTAGGCGTCACCCGCGCCGCGGCCGTCCTTCCACACCGACGAATAGGACACCGCGAACTGCGCGGCCTCCTCCAGCGACGAATCCGGGACGTCGATGTCCGCGGACGGCTCGCTCGGTTCGGTCGTCTTCAGCACCGTCACCGGGCCGCCGTGGGCCTGCGCGTGGAAGAAGCGGTCGTAGCCGTCCATGTACTTCGACACCAGTTCCTCGTTCTGGTCCGCGTTCCGTCCGCCGAGAACGAGGAAGCCGTCGCTCGTGCGGAACCAGCGGAACCGGTCGTACCACGTCTCGGGTTTCCGCACGGGTATCGAACTCCGCGACAGCCAGTCCACTTCCTCGGGTTCCTGCGGTTCCTCGGGGGCTTCCCAGTTCTCCTTTCGCGCCCGCAGTTCTTCGAGTTCCTCCCGGGTGTTCGCGATAGCCGCCATCGCGCCCTCTCGCTTCTCCTCGATGCGCTTGGCTTCTGTGTAGAGTTCGTCCGCGTTCTTCTCGACGCCCGACTCGGGGTCGAGATTGATGGTGTAGCCGTCCAATCGAATCCGCACCCAGCCCTCCTGTTCGTTGATGCCCGCGACGTGCGCTGCGGCTTCGATGCCGCGTTCTTCGCCCTCCGCGAACCGCTCCTCGATGTCAGTCCACGAGTGACCCGCGCGCCGCGCCTGACGAACGGTCGAGAGGATGTCGTCCACGAGGTCGTAGTTCCCGTACAGGAGTTCCGCCTTCTCGCGCTCCTGTTCTGCCTGCCGCTCGAAGTCCTCTATCGCGCCCTCCTGCTGGGTGATGATGCGCTCTTTTTTCTCTATCCCTTCTTCGAACTCCGGGCGCGACGCCGTCTCCGACTCCTCTTCTTCGGTGCCGCCGAGGTTCGTGAAGTAATCGTCGAGCGCTCCGTTGAACGAATCGAACGCCTCCGACTCCCGGCCCGCGTACTCCTCGAGCGGGACGGGCGTCACGTCCACGCGCACGCGCTCGTCGGTGTCTTCGTCCGTCTGGAAGTACACTCGGGGGTCCAGATTGCCCGCACGCAGCGGGTCGAACAGGCGTTCCATCGCGTCGTAGAGCGCGTCGAACTCGTCGTCGCCGGCGTCCGCGATGTCCTTCGTCTTCTCGACGCCCGCGCGAGTGCAGAGTTCTTCGCCGTAGAGGCCGCCGAAGTTGAGTTGGGTGGCGAGCGTTCGCACGAGGTCCGTGTCGGAGTCGCGCATCTTCGCGCCGAACGCCTCCCGGTCGAGGTCCAGCGGGTTCACGCGCTCGCCGGGGAAGCCGTACTGCGCGCCGGGCGCGACGGTTCGCGACGAGAGGCGGACGGTTTCCAGACAGTCCACGACGGTGCCGTTCTCGTCCAGCACCGCGACGTTCCCGTCCCCGAACAGTTCGACGACGATGGTGGTGTCGGCGTCCTCGCGGCGGAACTCGAACTCCAGAATTCGGTCGAAGCCGTACTGGCGGACCTCGTGAAAGTCAGCGCCCGACAGGCGGTTTCGCAGCATCTTCGCGAAGTCCGGCGGCCGGCCGGGGGCGTCCGGGACGTGTTCGGGGGCTGCCGTGTGCGCACGTTTCGTCTCTCCGGCCTCGATGATGAGTTCGACGCGTCCCCGGTCGAAGTCCCGCATCTTCAGGCGGACGAGGTCGTCCCCGTAGAGGTAGGCTTTGTCGACTTTCGCCCCCGAGAGCGTGTTGAGTTCCGCGGTGAGGGCGACGAGGTCGACGCTCGTCAGTTCCCGTTTCTGATTCATACCGACGGCTTTCGCGCGTCCCACCCTTCCCTACTTCGGTCCCCGGGTGAGAAACGCTTAAGCCATACCCAACGAACAATAGAATTAGACAAGTCTAAACTTTGGTTTCGATGATTGATATTATCCTCGTGTCGATGCGCGACGCCTTCGTTCAAGTGGCCACGTTCGTCGCCGTGACCGTCCTCGTCTTCGGCCTGTTCGAGTACCGTACCGAGGGAGCGCTCGTCGACTGGCTCTCCCGGAATGAACGCCTCCAACCCGTCTCCGGCGCGCTCCTCGGCCTCACACCGGGCTGCGGCGGCGCGATTCTCGTGATGCCGCTCTACGTCCGCGGCACCGTCTCCTTCGGCACCGTCGTCGCCACGCTCGCCGCCACCGCCGGCGACTCCGCGTTCGTCATCCTCGCGCTCGCGCCCGAAGCCGCGCTCTACGCCTACGGACTCGCGTTCGCCGCCGCCGTCCTCACGGGCTACCTCGTGGACACCACGGGGGCCGGCATCGGCAGACTCGACCACCTCGTCCGCACCACCGACCCCGCCGCCGACGGCGGTGACGTCCACGCGGCCGCCTGCCGCACCGGCGGCGTCCGTCACTCCATTTTCACCCCGCTCGCCGGCGTCCTCGTCGCCGCCTGGTGGGTCACCGCACTCGCCGGTCTCACCCTCGGCGTCGCCTACCTCGCGTTCGGCGCACCCGACGTCGCCTTCCGGTTCGGCCTCGGATTCGACGGCCTGTTCACCGTCTTCGGCCTCACCGGAACCGTCCTCTCGTTCGCCGTCTACGGTGGCGCTCGCCGCTACCTCGACGCCGCCGCGGGCGAGTTCGGCCGCCTCCGCGCGCCGTTCGTCCACGCGGCCGTCGAGACGAGTTTCGTCACCGTCTGGGTCGTCGCCGCCTACCTCGCCTACGAGTTCTCGGTCGTCGGACTCGGCCTGGACGTCGCCGCCGCGGCCGCCGCGGCCGGCATCCTCGCCCCCATCGCCGGTGCCGTCGTCGGACTCATCCCCGGGTGCGGCCCCCAAATCGTCCTCGCCGCCGCGTACGCGCAGGGCGGCATCCCGTTCAGCACCCTCGTCGCGAACGCCATCAGTCAGGACGGAGACGCCCTCTTCCCCCTCCTCGCCGTCGACAAACGCGCCGCCGTCGCCGCCACCCTCTGGACCACTGTCCCCGCGCTCGCCGTCGGCGTCGCCGTTCACCTCGCCGTCGGCCCGCTGTTCGGCTTCGGCGTCCTCGGCTGACCCGCACCCCGCGTTCGCTCCCGCGACGCCAACGACTTTGACGCGGCGCGGTGAACGCCCGGTATGCGAATCGCAGTGTACGGCGCCGGCGGCGTCGGCGGCTACTACGGCGGCCGCCTCGCGCAGGCCGGCCACGACGTCACCCTGATAGCGCGCGGCGACCACCTCGACGCAGTCCGAGAAGACGGCCTCACGGTCGAGTCCGAGGCGGGCGACTTCCACGTCTCGCTCCCCGCGACGGACGACCCCGACGACATCGACCCCGTGGACGTCGTGTTGTTCTGCGTGAAGTCGTTCGACACCGAGGACGCCGCCAGCCACCTCGACTCCCTGTTGAAACCCGACGGCGCGGTGCTCAGTCTCCAGAACGGCGTCGACAACGAGGATGTACTCGCCGAACGCGTGGGCATCGACCGCGTGTGGGGCGGCGTCACCTACATCTTCTCCACCATCGCGGAACCCGGGGTCGTGGAACACACCGGCGGCCCCGCACACGTCATCTTCGGCCAGTACCACGAACCCGGCACCGAACGTCCCGACCGCTCCGCGCTCGCGGCGGAGTTCCTCGACGCCTGCGAGGACGCCGACGGCATGAGCGCGAAGTACACGGAGAACGTCCACGGGACGCTCTGGGACAAGTTCGCGCTCATCTGCGCGCAGGCGGGACTCACCGCCGCCAGCCGCCAACCGCTCGGGCGGATACGGGAGAACGACGCGTCGTGGGGGCTCTACCGGCAGGTACTCGAAGAAGTCGTCGCAGTGGCGCACGCCGAAGGCGTCCGGTTCGACTGGGACCCCGTGGGGAAGTGGGTGGACGGGATGAGCGAAGGCGGGGACGACAACTACTCCAGCCTCCACTACGACCTCACGCACGGCAAGCGGATGGAACTCGACGCGCTCCACGGGAGCGCCGTCCGACGCGCCCGCGACCACGACGTCCCGGTTCCCGCGACGCGAGCCGTGTACGCCGTGCTCGCGCCACAGGCCGACGCGAACGCTCGGGAGTGATCAGGAGGTCTCCGGAGCGCGTCGCGGACCGCAACGGCTTACATCGCGGCTTCGCTACCCCTCGGTGATGACCGAATCGCTCTCCGTTCTCCTCACGAACGACGACGGTATCGACGCACCCGGCCTCGAAGCCGTCTACGACCGCCTCTCCGAGACGCACGACGTGACTGTCGTCGCGCCCGCGGAGAACCAGTCCGGCACCGGCCAGACCCGGAGCTGGGGCGAAGTCGAGTACGACGAACGCCACCACGGCTACGCCGTCCGGGGAACGCCCGCGGACTGCGTCGCCATCGGCGTCGCCGCCCTCGACATCGAACCGGACGTCATCGTCTCCGGCTGTAACGACGGTCCGAACATCGGCGCGCACATCCTCGCGCGCTCGGGCACCATCGGCGCGGCGATGGAGTCCTCCTTCCTCGGCTACCCCGCTATCGCGGTGTCGATGTACGACTGGGCGTACACACCTGGCGAACCTTACGACCCGGAGAAAGCCCGGTTCACGGACGCCGCGGACGCCGTCGCCGACCTCCTCCCCGGGTTCGTTGACGACACCCTCCTCCCGACCGCCGACTACCTCACCGTCAACGCGCCCGCGTCCGGCCAGTCGGAGAACAACGTCTACCGCGTCACCCGCCCCACCCAGGAGTACGAACTCGAAGCCGAGTTCACCGAAACCGGTGTGAACGTGAACGACAAGTTCTGGAACGACCTCTTCCGCCGGGACGTCCCGGACCCCGCGGGGACCGACCGTCGCGCGGTCGTCGACGACGAAGTGAGCGTCACCCCGCTCACCGCCCCGCACGACGTCGCGAACGGGGCGACCGCGGGCGGCCTCATCGACGTTTAGAACGTTCGTTCGCCTTCGTCCGTCACGACCCGGTCGACGAGGCGAATCGGCGTCTCGTCGTACGCCGGGTTCGCCACGTCGAAACCCTCCGGGGGTTCACGGATGACCTCGCTGGACGACCGGAACTCGTTTTCGAACCGGAATCCGCCGCCGTCGACGATTTTCGCGCTCGACCCGGCGACCGTCACCGGCGTCCCCGCGTCGCTCGCCGTCGCGCAGAGCGGATACGTGCCGACGCGGTTGTAGAGCGTCTCGTCCACGATACAGTCCATCCCCACCAGCATCATGTCGCAGTCGTCGAGATAGTAGCCCGCCGCGCCGTCGACGATGAGCGTCGGCTCGATTCTATCTATCTCGGCGAGCACGCGCGCAGTCTTCCGCCCGAGGTGGCGCGGTCGCGCCTCCGTGACGTACACGTCGACGTACGCGCCGTCCTCCGCCGCGAGTTCGAGCGCTTCGAGAACCGTCGTGGAGTAGTCGTGGGTCAACAGAGTCATCCCGTCTTCCAGTTCGTCGGCGACGCGCTCTGCGGCCGCGTGCTTCGCCTCTTCGACCTGCGTGACGACGCGTTCGACGGCCTCGACGGTGAGGTGTCTCGCCTCCTCAACGGACTCGGGGTCTGCGTCGGTCACCGCGTCCACGATTTCGCGCTGCGTCGTCACCAGACTCGCGTGCGACGGACTCGCGCGTCGGAGCGCCCGACTGTTCCGCTCGAGCGCGCGCACGTACTCCTCGACGGTCGGGAACTCGCCCTCCAGGTCGGTGAGCGCGCGCGCGGCCTTCACGGCGACGACCGAGGAGGAGTGCGTCCGCATCTCCCGTATCTCCTCGGCGGTCTCGTCTATCATGTCCGGGAAGTCGCCGCCGCGGGGGAAATGCGTTTCGCCGTCCGGCCCCAACGAGGAGTATGCCCGACGTTTCCTACTACTGTCCGCACTGCGGCACCGTCGTCGCCGTGGAGCGAGACGCCTACCTCGCCGACAAGTCGGTCACGCCGTACCCGCTCGAAGGCTGGACGTACACGCCCGCCGCGGAGTTCGAAGACGAGGATGACGACGAGGGCGTGCGGTTCGTCTGCGGGGAGAGCGAAGGCGTCGACTGGCAGGGGGACGGTTGTGCCGAACCGTTCTACCTGAGTTTCGTGCGCTACGAAGACGGGAGAGAAGTCGAGGGAGAACCCGAATCCGAGTTCGTCGAACTGCGGGAGACGCAGGGGCCGAGCGGCCCACGCGGGCCCAGCGGTCCGGGCGGCCCGTTCGGTCGCTGACGGTTCAGCTCAGCCCTTGATGTTACAGACCGGGAACGTGCGCGCGACCTTGTCGCCGATGCCGAGGTCGTCCGAGACGCGGATGACTTCGTCCACGTCCTTGTAGACGCCGGGCGCTTCTTCCGCGATTGTCTCGCCGCTCGACGCCTTCACGTACACTTCGTCCGCTTCGCGGAGGCCGGACTGCACGCTGTCTGCCTCGAACTCGCGTTTCGCCTGCGTGCGACTCATCAGGCGGCCCGCGCCGTGCGCCGTCGACCCGAACGACAGTCCGAGCGACTCGTCGCCGCCGCGCAGGACGTAACTCCCCGCGCCCATGCTCCCCGGGATGATGACCGGCTGACCGACGTCGCGGTATGCCGCGGGGACTTCGGGGTGACCGGCGGGGAACGCTCGGGTCGCGCCCTTCCGGTGGACGTAGAGGTCGCGCTCGTCGCCGTCGACGTCGTGCGTCTCGCGCTTCGCGATGTTGTGCGCGACGTCGTACAGCAACTCCATCCCCAGCGACTCCCACGAGGTGTCGAAGACGTCCGCGAAGGTCTCGCGCACCTGGTGCATGATGAGTTGCCGGTTCACCCACGCGAAGTTGATGGCGGCGCACATCGCGCCGTAATACTCATCTGCGAGTTCGCTGCCCGCGGGCGCGGCGGCGAGGTTCTTGTCCGGCAGCGAGTCGAGGAACTCCCCGTGTTCGTCCTCGATGCGCCGCAGATAGTCGGAACACACCTGGTGGCCGAGGCCGCGGGAACCACAGTGGATGAGGACGACTATCTGGTCCTCCGAGAGGCCGTACGAGTCGGCCACGTCGTCGCGGAACACGTCGGTGACGCGCTGGACTTCGAGGAAGTGGTTGCCGGACCCGAGACTCCCGATCTGGTTCGCGCCCCGGTCTTTGGCTTTCTGACTCACCGCGTCGGGGTCTGCGTCCGGGCGTTTCCCCTCGTCCTCGCAGTGTTCGAGGTCCGCCGGGACCGCGTAGCCCTCGCGGAGCGCCCACTCGACGCCGTCTTCGAGGATTCCCTCGACCGCCTCGTGGCTCGAATCGACGACCCCGCCGCCGCCGAGGCCGGTCGGAATCGCGTCGAACAGTTCGTCGACGAGTTCCTCCTCCCGGCCGCGGACGTCTTCGTAGGTGAGGTTCGTGCGCACCATCCGGACGCCGCAGTTGATGTCGAACCCGACGCCGCCGGGGCTGATACAGCCGTCGTCCGCGTCCAACGCGGCGACACCGCCCACGGGGAAACCGTAGCCCTGGTGGCCGTCTGGCATGCAGAGGGCGTGTTCGACGATTCCGGGGAGGTGGGTGACGTTCCGAATCTGTTCGATCGTGTCGTCGTCCTTGATGTGTTCGAGCAGTTCCTCGCTCGCGAGAACGCGCGCCGGCACCCGCATCCCGTCCTCGGGTTCGACTTCCCAGACGTGTTCGCGGACGCGCTCTAACGTGATGCCGTCGGCGTCGAACGTGGTCATACCCGAACGTGGTGGCGGGACGGAAGAATACGTTTCGTCCTAGACGTCGAAGACCACGTACGCGTGCCACTCGCCGTCGCGTTCTTCGATTTCCATCTCGGAGTACGTCACGGCTTTCAGGTCGCGCGCGGCGACGTCGGCGAGCGGAACCCCGCGTGCGGACCCCGTGACCGTCCAGCCGCCGTCCGTTTCGACCACCGACGCGTCGTTGTCGGCGGGGAGGACCGAGCGAACGTCGCGCTCGTAGATGAGGCGGTCGAGATAGTCGTAGAGCAACCGCTCCAGCGAGCGCGCGGACTCCTCGACGGAGAACCGCTCGCCGCCCGCGGGCACGTCGCCGCACATCGCGGCGGTCATGCCGTCCGCGACGGCCGCGAAGACGCCGCCGAGCGAAGTGTGACGCGCTTCGACCGCCACGTCCGCTGTGTGTTCGCGAAGTTCGTACATCTACTCGTCTCGAGAGAGCGCGTCGGCCATGTCGCTTCCGGTGAGCCGTGACAACTCCTCGCGAGAGAGGCCGTCCGTGTCCTCTCCGGCGACGGCGACGCCCGTGGTGACGACGGTGCGCATCCCCTCCTCGACGGTCATATCGACGTCCCTGATGCGACTCTCCGGGATGTGCGCGAGGAACCCGCCCATCACGGGGTTCGGCGCGAGCGGGAGAAAGAGCGTGCGCATCGAATCATCGCCCGCCGCATCCCGAATCGGCTTCGGCGTGCGCGTCGTCTCGAACCCGAGCGTGTACGTCCCCTCGTGGGGATACTCCACTAGCTTCACCTCGCGGAAGTTGTTCGCGTCCGATTCGAGCATCACGTCGCTCATCTGCCGGAAACTCTTGTACACCGCACCGAGCCCGGGGACGCGCTCGATGAGTTTGTCGAAGTACTTGATCGCCTTCTGGCCGTACGAGAAGGACGCGAGGAACCCGACGACGAAGATGATGGCGACGAGCAGGATGACCGCGGTGACTTCGACGAGCAGCCGGGACGTGAACGGCGCGACGTTCGCCTCCGCGAGCGCCTGCCGGACCGGATTCAACAGGTCCTCGAAGACGCCGACGGCGGCGGTGAGGACGTAGAGCGTGATGAGGAGCGGGACGATAACAGCGATACCAGTCAACGCCGCCTCTCGGAGTTTCTCGTAGAGGGTTGCTCCGGCGCGTTGGACGCGGTCAGGGTTCGGAACCGAGTCGGCGGACATTTCGTTCCAGTCGAGGACTGGCGGAACCGAAAGGGTTGCGGCGGCCGACGGTGGAATTATATTCGACTACGGCGTACGACCCGTCAGTGAGCGTCACGGTCGAAAAACGAATCGTCCCTCCGGGCGACGACGACCTCCTCGACTCCGCGTGGGAGTTGAAGGAGGACGTCCGCGAGCGAGAGGGGCTGTTGAAGCAACGCTGGCGGTTCTTCGCGGACGCCTACCGACGGGCGACCGTGCACGCCTTCCTCACGGGGGACGACGACCTCGTGGGGTTCGCCGCCGCGCGCCGAGACGGCTACATCCTCTTTCTCGCCGTCGCGCCCGAGTATCGTGGCGAAGGCTACGGTGAACGACTCGTCGCGTCCGTCGCGGAGGAGTCGGACAGCGTGTCCTGTCACGCCCGCGCGACGAACGAGAACGCGCTCGCGTTCTACCGCCACCTCGGGTTCGAAGTCGAACGACGCATCGACAACTACTACGAGGACGGCGGAGCCGCCCACTACCTCCGGCTCGGCCGAAGCGGGAAGCTACGCGACCGCCTGAGCGACTTCCTGCGACGGTAACGACGTGGGCCGAGTAACGACACGCCTTTTACCGCGGGTGCGGTAGAACCGGGAGTCATGGAGGAGCGGACGCGAGCGTACTTGCGCGGTCGGTTCCGGGATTACTATCGGAACGCGGCCGTGTCGCCGCCGCCGGACGCGAACGACCGCGAGTGGGGGTACATCCCGTGGACGTCGGGCCCGGACACGACGATGGTCCGGCACAAGTCCCTGCTCGACCTCGGCGACCTCGACGAGTTCTTACGCCGGGAGCGCCCGCGCCACGTCTACTTCTCCGCCGGCTACTACGAGGAACCGAGCGCGAGTTCGATGCAGGAGAAGACGTGGCGCGAGTCGGACCTCGTGTTCGACCTCGACGCCGACCACCTCCCGAACGTCACGCTCGGCGAGGATTCGTACGGCGAGATGCTCGAGAAGTGTAAGGACGCGCTCTTCAGATTGCTCGACTTCCTCGACCGCGACTTCGGGTTCGAGGACCTCGAAGTCGTCTTCTCGGGCGGCCGCGGTTACCACGTGCACGTCCGCGACCCCGAGATTCGCGCGCTCGAACGCGACCAGCGCCGCGAGGTCGTGGACTACGTTCGCGGGAACGGCCTCGAACTCGATAGCCTGCTCGAAGAGGAAGCCGTCGGCGGCATCGGCCTGAAGAACCCGACGACGAAGCGCACCCTCCCGACGGACGGCGGATGGGGGCGGCGGTCGGTCGACCACGTCCGCGAGTTCGTGGACGAACTCCTCGAACTCGACGAGGAGGAAGCCGTCTATCGTCTCCAGACGTTCGACGGTATCGGCGAGAAGTCCGCGCAAGCCATCTACAACGTCGTCTCCAACAACACCGAGGAGGTGGAGAAGGGGAACGTGGACGTGCATCCGGCGTTCTTGAAGCTCGCGCGGAAGCTCGTCGCGGAGGCCGTCGAAAACCAGCAGGCCGCCATCGACGAACCGGTGACGACGGACACGCACCGACTGATTCGGTTCCCGGGGACGCTCCACGGCGGAAGCGGCCTCTGTGTTCGCCGTATCGACCGCGACGACCTCGCCGATTTCGACCCGCTGGTCGACGCGGTTCCGGAGACGTTCACGGGCCACGAGATAGCGGTGGAGGCGACGCGGGAGTACGAGTTCTCCCTGCGGGGCGAAACGTTTAGTGTGACGCCGGGAGAGCATACACTCCCGGAGTACGCGGGCGTCTTCCTGATGGCCCGCGGGTGGGCGGAGAAAGCACCAGAATGAACTTAGAAGACCTCCGCGCGGTACGCTCGCGCGAACGTGCGTCGGACGGCCTCCAGGATTTACGGGATTCTTTCTACGAGGAGGTCGCCGACTACATCGAGAGCCGGAAAACGGAACGCGAACGGGTCGCGGAGCAGGCGGACGACCCGTTCGGGTCCGAGGAGGTTCAGGCGCTCACCGACGAGATAGAGACCGCAGAACAGGTCGCGGAAGCCGTCTACGAGCGCCGCATGGGCAAGCTCGTCAAGCAGGCGAGTCTCGCGGCCGCGGGGATGGCCGGCAATACGGACGGGTTGACGAGCGAGGAGCGACGGCTCTACGACGACCTCGTCGCGCGCATCGAGGAGAACAAAGAACACGTCCTCGACGTGCTCGCGGGCGAGGCGACGACCGAGCCGGCCGAGTCAGCTGATTCGGAGAAGTCGGTCCCCGACCCCGCCGACTCCATCGATTCGCAGAATCCCGAACCGGACGCGGACCCCGTTCCCGACCCCGATGCGGCCGACTCCCCGTCCGTCCGCGAGTCGAGCGCCGCGGCGGCGATGGGCGGCGACCTACCCGACGAGACATCCGTCGAAGGAGACAGTACGGACGAACCGACAGGAGCCGCCGCGACGGAGGACGACACGGACCGCACGACCGTCCGCATCACGCAGGACGTCGGCGAGATCTTCGGCGTGGACGAACGCCAGTACACGCTCGAAGCCGACGACGTGGTGACGCTCCCCGAGGAGAACGCCCACCCGCTCGTGGAGAAGGAAGCCGCCGAAGAACTCCAGTAGGGCGTACACGACGAACGACTGCTACACGCGGGTCGGCGTTCGTCGAATTTCGTAGTCCGACCCGCGACCGTTCTCAGGTCACACCACCGCTTGGCCCCGGCTTCCTACTTGAACGTACGGTGACCGAGAACGAGGGAGAGAGTCGACGCGCGAAGCGCGTCGTTCCCCGAGCGCGCTGCGCGCGCTCGGATTTATTAGTGAAGGTTTTTGCCGGGAGTGAGTAGCGCTACGCGCTACCCCGACCGGCAAAAAAGTTCATTGGAAGGCCCGGCTCGTTTCGAACTCTTCGTGTTCGGGTTGTTCTGCTTTCTGGAAGCGTTGTTCGATTTCGTCGTACTGTTCGCGGACGTCTTCGTCGACGCTGGGGCCGACTTCGTCGAGGGCGTCTTCGAAGTGGGCCATGGTGACGCGGACGTTTCCGACGCTCTCTTCTGCCTCTTCGGGTGCGACGGTGCGGATGAACTCGCGGGTGGCGTTCATCGTGGCTTCCCGGCAGAGGGCTTCGATGTCCGCGCCGACGAAGCCGTCCGTGCGGGTGGCGAGTTCGTCTAAGTCCACGTCGTCCGCGAGCGGTTTGTTCCGCGTGTGGACGTCGAAGATTGCGCGGCGCGCGTCCTCGTCCGGGACGGGGACGTGGACGTGGCGGTCCAGCCGTCCGGGGCGGAGGAGCGCGGAGTCGATGAGGTCGGGCCGGTTGGTCGTGGCGACCACGACGACGTCCTCCAGTTCTTCGATTCCGTCTAACTCGGTGAGGAGTTGGCTGACGACGCGTTCGCCGACGCCCGAGTCGCTCATGCTGCGGCCGCGCTGACCGGCGATGGAGTCGATTTCGTCGAAGAACACCACCGTCGGTGCGTTCGACCGGGCTTTCTCGAACACTTCACGCACGCCCTTCTCTGACTCCCCGACGTACTTGTTGAGGAGTTCGGGGCCTTTCACGGAGATGAAGTTCGAGTTCGCCTCGTTGGCGACGGCCTTCGCGAGCAGCGTCTTCCCCGTTCCGGGCGGCCCGTAGAGGAGGACGCCCTTCGCGGATTCGAGGTCCATCGACTCGAACACCTCGGGGTACTCGAGCGGCCACTGGATGGTCTCGCGGAGGCGTTCTTTGGTGTCCTCCAAGCCGCCGACGTTCTCCCACGTCGTGTCGGGGACTTCGACGAACACTTCGCGGAGCGCCGATGGTTCGATACCCTTCAGGGCGTCCCGGAAGTCGTCTTCGGTGACGCGGATGGATTCGAGGACTTCGGCGTCGATCTCCTCGGCGTCGAGGTCTATCTGCGGGCGGACGCGACGGAGCGCGTTCATCGCGGACTCCTTCGCGAGACTCTCGATGTCCGCCCCGACGAACCCGTGGGTGTTCTCCGCGTACTCGTCGATGTCCACGTCCTCGCTGAGCGGCATGCCGCGCGTGTGGACCTGGAGGATTTCTTTCCGACCGTCCTTGTCCGGGACGCCGATTTCGATTTCGCGGTCGAACCGGCCACCGCGCCGGAGCGCGGGGTCGATTGCGTCCACGCGATTCGTCGCCGCGATGACGGTCACGTCACCACGCTCGTCCAGGCCGTCCATCAGACTGAGGAGCTGAGCGACGACGCGGCGTTCCACGTCACCGCTCGTCTCACCGCGCTTGGGCGCGATGGAGTCGATCTCGTCGATGAAGACGATGGCGGGCGTGTTCTCCTCCGCTTCGTCGAACACTTCCCGCAACTGCTCCTCCGACTCCCCGTAGTACTTCGACATGATTTCGGGGCCGGAGATGGTCTGGAAGTGCGCGTCGATCTCGTTCGCGACGGCTTTCGCGATGAGCGTCTTCCCGGTTCCGGGCGGTCCGTGCAGCAGCACGCCCTTCGGCGGTTCGATACCGAGCTGTTGGAACAGTTCGGGGTGACGCATCGGGAGTTCGATCATCTCCCGGACCTGCTCTAACTCCCTGTCGAGGCCGCCGATGTCCTCGTAGGTGACGTTCGGCGTGGGGTCGGAGCCGTCGCTCCCGCCCGTCTGAATCTCCTCTGCGGGGCGCTCCGAGAGCTGAATCTCCGTGGAGTCGGTGACGACGACGGTGCCGTCGGGGTCCGTATCAGCGATTTTTACGGGTATCTGCTGGCCGCTCGCGGAGCCGATGCCGCCGAACCCGAAGCTGATGTGAACGGTCTGGCCCGCGGTGACGGGGCGGCCGCTCAGTCGGTCGCGCACCATCGGCGAGATGTCGCCCCGAACGCGGAGGTTCTGCGGGAGCGCGACGGTGATAGCGGTCGCGGGTTTGATGTCCGCTTTCTCGATGGTTACGCGGTCGTCGATGCCGACGTCGGCTTCCTGTCGGAGGCGGCCGTCGATGCGGACGACGTTCTGCCCCTCGTCCTCGGGGTAGCCCGGCCAGACGCGCGCGACGGCGCGCCCGGATTCCTTCCCGGAGATGACGATGTAGTCACCGTTCTCCAAGCCGAGTTCTTGCATCGCGGCGCGGTCGATGGCCGCGAGTCCGCGTCCTGCGTCTTTCTGCTTGAGCGGTTTGACCGTGAGTTTCATCGTCTCACCTCGACGGTGACGACGCCGTTCCTAATAGTCGCTTCCGCCACGTCCCCCTGGGGGACGTCGAACTCGCGCTGCTGGTCGCCCGGTCCGACGATGATGGCGGTGCCGTCCACCACGTCGACCGTGACGCTGTCGGCGCTCGTGCCGAGGTCAGCGACGACGACGGTGGCGTCGTCGTAGTCGTATCGGCGGACGATTCCGCCGCGCTCGCTGACGGAGGTTCGTTCGTTCATGCTAACCAACGGTAAGTCGAGAAAGTATATAAATCTTTCTCTGAATTTGGGGCCACGTGTGCCGGTTTTCGCAGAACGATAGAATTGCAGTTCAGGCCCGGTGGCTTCTTCACGTCGCCGCGCATCCGGCCGATATGGACTACGTCACCCACCAGGGTCGCCGAACCGCCTATCGGGTCGTCGAACGCGGGGCCGGAGACCCGATTCTCTGCGTCCACGGGAGCGGCGGCACCCACGGTCTCTGGAAAGGTCAACTCAGCCGACTGTCGCAACGACCCGTAGCCGCCATCGACCTGAGCGGGCACGGTGAGAGCGACGACATCCCCGACGACGCCGACCCGATGACCGCCTACGCGCAGGACGTGGTGGCGGTCGCCGAGGACGTCGACGCGACTGTTCTCGTCGGAAACAGCCTCGGCGGAGCGGCGGTGCTCACGGCAGTCCTCGACCACGATTTCGACCCGGACGCCGTCGTTCTCGCGGGGTCGGGCGCGAAACTCAGCGTCGCGGAACCCCTCCGAGAGTGGCTCGCAGACGACTTCTCGCGCGCCGTCGAGTTCCTGCACGGCCGCGACCGACTCTTTCACGACCCGGACGAGCGCGACATTCGCGTCTCACGCGAAGCAATGCACGGCGTCGGCCAGCGTGTGACGCGCCGCGACTTCCTCGCGTGCCACGACTTCGACGTCCGCGACCGCCTCGACGAACTCGACACCCCTCTGCTGGCGCTCACGGGCGAACACGACCAACTCACGCCCCCGTCGTTCCACGAGTACCTCGCCGAGAACACGAGCCACGGCGAGTGGACCACGATTTCGGACGCCGCCCACCTCTCGATGCTCGAACGCCCGGACGCCTTCAACGACGAACTCGAAGCGTTCCTCGACTGAAAAGCGATTGCGGCGGCTGTCGGGGGTGGTGCGGGGCGGCGGTTGTTGCGGTGCGACGGTTTCGGTATCCGTCGTTGTGCGGCGTGGCGGTAGCGGGGGCTGTTAGGGTGCTGTCGGAGCAGTGCGGTAGCGGGAGAAAACTAGGGCGCTGTACCGCTCGCCTCCGGCGAGCGGCTTTTTCCCTCCAGCGTCAGAGCGAAGCTCTGACTGGCTCCCCCTCGCTCACTCCGTTCGCTCGCGGGAACAGGTTTTTGGCGGAGGGGGTCGCGGAGCGACCCCCTCACGGTAAAAAGGTGGGTTAGTAGGAGCGTTCTTTCGGTTCGTAGGTCTTGTTTTCGCCCTCTAAGATGACGGGGCGGTACCAGAGTTCGGGGTTGCCGTCGTTCCAGGAGACGAGGGTGTGTTTGAGCCATTCGTCGTCTTTGCGTTCCTGGTGTTCTTTGCGCCAGTGTGCGCCCCGGAATTCGTCGCGGGCGAGGGCGCCCATGGTGAGGGCTTCGGCGATGTCGAGGATGTTCCGGGTTTCGAGGGTGTGCTGGAGGTCGGTGTTGAACGTCCGGGATTTGTCTGCAACGTAGACGTCTTGGTAGCGTTCGCGTGCGTCCCGGATGTCTTCGAGTGCGTCCTTGAGCGCGCCTTCTTCGCGGAAGACGTTGACGTTCTCCGTCATGGTCTTCTGGATGTCGGCGCGGATTTCGGCATGGCTCGTGCCTTCGTCCTTCTCGAGGAGCGCTTCGATGCGTTCGCGTTCGCGTTCGACGGCGTTGTCGACGACTGCGCTCGGGTCTTCGGTGGTGACGCCGCCGTCAGCGGCGGTTTCGTCGTCCACGCTGCCGAACGTGACCGAGGCGTCGAACTCTTCGAGTTCGGCGTCTTCGGGGCGGCCGGTCTGAATCTTCGCTTCGCCGAGGTCGCGGCCCGCGGCGTGGTAGCCGGCGCGCCGGCCGAACACGATGAGTTCGGGGAGCGCGTTCCCGCCGAGTCGGTTCCCGCCGTGCACGCTCACGCACGCGCATTCGCCGACGGCGTAGAGGCCGTCGATGCAGGTTTCGCCGTTCTCGTCGGTCTCGATGCCGCCCATCTCGTAGTGCTGGCCGGGTTTGACCGGCATCGGTTCTTCGAGGCCGTCGACGCCCTCGAAGTCCTCCGCGAGGTGGAGGATGTTCTCCAACCGGTCGAGGATGCGTTCCTCGCCGAGGTGACGCATGTCGAGCATCACGTACTCGTCTTCGAACCCGCGGCCGTTGTTGACCTCGGTGAGTTCGGCGCGTGCGACGACGTCACGGCTCGCGAGTTCGCCGTCGTTCGTCGCGTACCCGTACTCGAACATGAAGCGTTCGCCCTCCGTGTTGTAGAGGATGCCACCTTCCCCGCGGACGCCTTCGCTGATGAGGACGCCGGTCGAGGGGAGCGTCGTCGGGTGGAACTGCACGAACTCCATGTCCTCCATCGGGACGCCAGCGCGGTACGCCATCGCCACGCCGTCGCCCGTGTTCGCCACCGCGTTCGTGGTGTGGTCGAACACTTGGCCGTTCCCACCGGTCGCGAGAATCACGCCGTTGCGAGCGTGGAAGCCCGCGAGTTCGCCGGACTGCACGTCGTAGGCGACGATGCCGTGGCACTCGCGTTCGTTCGGGTCGTCGTGGTCGGTGTACGCGAGGTCCGTGACGTACCACTCGTCGTACACTTCGATACCGCGTTTGACGACCTGTTCGTAGAGCGTGTGCAGCAGGTGGTGGCCGGTCTCCGCGCCCGCGTACGTGGTGCGGGGGAAGGAGAGGCCGCCGAACGGCCGCTGACTCATCCGACCGTCGTCCTCCCGGGAGAACGGCATCCCCCAGTTTTCGAGTTGGACGACGTTCTCCGGGGCGTCCTGCGCGAGCGTTTCGACTGCGGGGGCGTCACCGAGGTAGTCCGACCCCTTCATCGTGTCGTACGCGTGGTCCTCCCAGGAGTCTCCGTTCCGCAAGGCGGCGTTGATACCGCCCTCGGCCGCGCCCGTGTGCGAGCGGACCGGGTGGAGTTTCGAGACGAGCGCCACGTCGGCTCCTTCCTCGTGTGCTGCGATGGCCGCGCGGAGTCCCGCGCCGCCCGCACCGACTACGAGTACGTCGTGTTCGTACATGATTTACCAGAATTTGAGGTTGCTCTTCACGGCTTCCCGCTTCAACTCTTGGATGTGTTCCGTGAGCGGGATGTCCTTGGGACAGACCGTGGTACAGGAGAACTGGGTCTGACACCGCCAGACGCCGTGTTCCTGTTCGATGATCTCTAAGCGTTCCTGCTGTCGGTCCTCGCCCTCGCGTTCGTCGAAGTAGAACCGATATGCCTTGTTGATGGCCGCGGGGCCGAGGTATTCGTTGTCGCCCGCGGCGATGTTGCACGAGGACATGCACGCGCCGCACCAGATGCAGCGCGTACTCATCTTGATCTTCTCCCGGTTCTCGCGGGACTGGAGTTGTTCGCCGTCGGGTTCCTCCTTCGGACTGAAGTAGGGTTCGACGGACTCCATCTGGTCGTAGAAGTGCTCCATCTCGACGACGAGGTCCTTCACGACGTCCGCGTGCGGGAGCGGTTCCACTCGCACTTTGTCCGAGTTGTTCAGGTCCTGAATCTGGGTCTGGCAGCCGAGACGCTGGCTGCCGTTGATGAACAGCGCGTCCGACCCGCAGACCGCCTGCCGACACGAGTGTCGGAAGGTGAGACTGGAGTCGAAGTGGTCGCGCGCGTACATCAGCGCGTCGAGGACGGTCATCCCCTGTTCGCGGGGGACGTGGAACGTGTCGAATCGGGGTTCCTGTTTGTCCGCGATTTCCGGGTCGTACCGGAACACCTTCAGTTCGACCGTGTCCTCGGCCGTCTCCGTCGCGCTCTCTGCGGCTTCGCGCTCCTGCTTGCGCTGTTCTTTGCGCTCTAAGCGCTCTGCCTGCGGGCTGTTCTCCGACTCCGTCTGCGTGTCCGGTGATTGCGTACTCATGTTAGACACCTCCTGCGAGGGCGAGCGACACCCGAATCCCCTGTACGAACAGGACGAGACCGGCGACGATCAACACCCACTTCGCGGCGCGTTTCGGCGTGCCGCTCAGTCCCTGGTTCACGAGGGCGTTGTAGACGCCGTTCGTCCCGTGGAACGTCGCCGTCGCGAGGAACAACACCATCGTCAGCCAGTACGCGGGCACCGTCATGCGGCCCGCGCTTCCCTGGAACGTGATTTCTGGTGCGTGGTTGTAGAAGTGCAGCAGGAAGAAGTGGAACGCCAGCGTGACGACGAGGAACGCCGCCGTGACGCGCTGGAGGAACCACGCAAGTCCGCCGCGACTGAATGAGGAGTATCGTTCTGCCATACTAGAATGCCCCCGCGAGGAACGTCGGTACGCTCGCCACCACGATCGCTCCCGTGAGGACGAGTGACGCGTAGAAGCTCTTGTCTTGCTGTTCGAGTCCGAATCCGAGGTCCACGAAGAGGAGGCGGATGCCGTTCAATATGTGGAAGACGGCGACCGCGAGGAGTCCAACTTCGAGGAATCGGACGATAAGGATGCTTTCGAGGCCGTGGAGCGTGGTGGTGTACACGTCCGTGCCGTTCTGTACTGCGGCGGCCGCGTCCGCCGCGGGTATCGACGTACTGAGCACGGCGATATGGGTGAAGAGGTACCCGATGAGTACCCACCCCGTAAATTTGTGAAACACCCAGGCCCACATGCCGGCCGAGAACTCCCGCCATCGGCCGAAGTCCTCGATGAGGCCCCGGTCGTACGACTGACTCATACCACGTGAACGTCGGGACCCTCCACACATAGAAGTTACTAAGGGCGCATTCTAGGCAGGGCGTTCCGGCATCGTCCCCGTTCGGCTTCGCTCGTACGCGCGCTGGGTGGGTTCGTCGAGTTCGACGAGGTGGACGAGCGGGTTTCCGGGGTAGACGACGGGGTTTTCGAGCACGCCAACGAGCAGGCCGGTGAACGGGGCGTCGATGGAGTCGCGCGTCGACTTGAACGGGTTCGTGATGGTGCAGATGGTGTCACCCTCCCGAACCATCTCGCCCTGTTCCGCGTGGATTTCGACGATTCCACCGACGTCCGCGCGAAGCCACGTCTTCTCCCCGGACTCGATGACGGTCCGCCACCCCGGCCAGTCGACGGGTTCCGCGGGGTAGAGACCGTACTCCGCGAGCACGCTCGCCACGCCGTCGAGCGCCTGGTCGATGAACCGCCGCTGGAACCGGTGGGCTTCCCCCATCTCGATGGTGATGGTCGGCGTGCCGCTCTCGCTCGCCTCCCGACGGAGGGTGCCGCTCGGGCCGTCGCTGTCGATGATGACGTTCGACCCGAACGAGCGGGCGAGACGGGCGACCTCGGGGTTCTCCATGTCTGCGCGCACGTGAAGCATGTTCGACCGGCCGCGCGTGCTCGTGTGGAAGTCGAGGCCGTAGTCGCACGGCTTGATGAAGTTCCGATAGATGTTCGCGGCCATTCGGCGCGCGCTCGTGGATTCGTCGTCACCGGGGAATGACCGGTTCAGGTCGCGGTCGTAGATAGGGAGGTACCGCTGCTGGGAGATGAACCCGGGGACGTTCACCACGGGCAGACAGACGAGCGTGCCGTGGAGGTTCGCGTGCGTCCAGTCCTGTGCGACCTCGCGCACGACTTCGATGCCGTTCAGTTCGTCGCCGTGGAGGGCCGCGGAGAGAAACACCGTCGGCCCCGGTTCCTCGCCGTTGACGATGGTGACGGGAACGCGCACGGGGTCGCCGAGATAGGTTTCGCTGATGCTGTACCGGAGGTCGGCGGTCTCGCCGGGGTCGACCCGGCCGCCGTTGTACGTGAACGCCCCGTCGGTCATTGGGGGTACTCCACACCGACCACGTAAAACGACTCCGTCGGGTGACGGACGGTTCGCGGCGCTCCCGACGGCGCCGCGGCGAAGAAACCCGGGGTTGCCACCCGGAACACGTCGAGCGCACGAACGACGTCCGCCACCGCATCCGAGGGGGGTGCGACGCGACGCATCCGGCACTCCTATACTGGGCCACCGAGTGTCTCCTCTATGAGCGACTCTGTACACGTGGGTGTACTCAGCCTGCACAATTCGAAAGAAACCAAAGCCATTCTGAACGCCGTCGACGCGCTCGGCCACGAGGGGACGTGGCTGCGCGAGGAGACGCTCTCGCTCGACATCTCTGACGGTGCGGTGACGCTCGAACCGGACGTGGACGTCATCGTCAACCGTCTCCTCCTCTCGAACACCGAACAGCCCTGTGAACTTCTCGGCCTCGCGAACTCTCTCCAGGGTGTGCGCCCCATCATCAACGACCCGTCTTCGGTTCTCACTGCGTTCCACAAGTTCGCGACCGCCACCCACCTCACCGAGGCGGGACTCTCCGTGCCGGACGCCTTCCTCTCCCTGAACGCCGACCGATTGAACGAGGAGCGCCCCCGGTTCGGCGACGAAGCCGTCTACAAGACCGCTATCGGGACCCACGGCGGCGGCACGTGGAAGGTTGCGGCCGGCGAGGACGTGAACCCGCGCGTGGGCGACCGGTACGCGTTCCTCCAGGAACTCATCGACCGGGACGAGGACCGCCACCGCGACCTCCGCATCTACGTCGTGGACGGCGAGGTCGTCGCGTCGATGCGGCGGTTCGCCCCCGAGAACGACTGGCGGACGAACGTCGCGCTCGGCGGGGACGTGGAGGGTATCGACGACTTGCCCGCTGACGCGGAAGAACTCGCCGTCGACGCCGCGAAAGCCGTCAACCTCGACATGGCGGGCGTCGACCTCGTGGAAGGCGCGGACGGCTGGTACGTCCTCGAAGTCAACCCCACCGCCGGCTTCAAGGGCCTGTTCAAGGCGACCGGCGTGAGTCCCGCGCCCGACATCGCGCGCCTCGCCGTCGAAACCGTCGGCGGGAGCGTCGACGAAGAGGAGGTCGCGAAACTACGCGGGCGCTTCGACACCTCCTACCCGGCCGGCGCGCCCCGGCGCGCCGCCGAGGCGACCGAACAGAGCGCCATCGGCTACACCGAGGAAGTCCTCGTCTCCGGCACCAGTGGCACGGAGCGCGTCGTCGCGAAGTCCGACACCGGCGCGTCCCGCACGAGTCTCGACACCTCGCTGGCCGCGAAAATCGGCGCGGGCCCGATAAAGCGCATGACGAAGGTGAAATCGGGGAGCCTCAAGCAGGGCAAAGCCCGCCCCGTCGTGGACATCGTCGTGAGCGTGAACGGCGACCGCCACACCGTCGCCGCGAGTCTGGAGGACCGCGGACACATGGAGTACCCGCTCCTCCTCGGCCGCGACATCCTCAAACACTACCACGTCGACGTCACGCGGACGCTCGAAGACCGGGAAGCCGAATCGGAAGAAGAAGAAGCCGCGGCGGAGTAATCAGTCGTCGGTCGTCCGCCAGAGGTAGAGGCTCGCGTAACTCCGGTACGGACTCCAGCGTTCGGCGCGCTCTCGCATCTCTCCGCGCGTCATCTCCTCCTCGAAGACGTTCTCCATTCCTTTTCGAATCCCCAAATCGCCGACGGGGAAGACGTCTTCGCGACCGAGCGTGAACACGAGTTGCATCTGCGCCGTCCACTCGCCGACGCCCGTGATGGTGGTGAGTTCGGCTATCGCCTCCTCGTCGTCAAGCGATTCGAAGTAGTCGCGGCTGAACCCGCGCTCCGCGAACGCGTCCGCGATGCTGTTCACGTATCTCGTCTTCTGTCGGGAGAGTCCGGCGTCCTTCAGCACGTCGTCGTCGGCCTCCCTGATGCCCTCGGGCGTCACGTCGACGGCGTCGAAGAGGCGTTCGCGGGTCGCGGCGGCGGACGCCATCGACACCTGCTGTCGGAGCACCGAGGTGACGAGACGTTCGAAGAAGTCCTCGGCCGGGTCGATGGTGAGTTCGCCGTGCTCCTCGACCAGCGGCCCGATGTAGTCGTCGTCGCGGAGGAAGTCGTGTGCGTCGACCATACCGGAGGAAGGTACCGGGTCGGAATAGGGATTCCGCAACGGGTCGTGAAAACCCGTGTAAACCCGCGATTCGTTCCCGTCGGAGCGTAGGGAAACCTTCAATCGTGGCCCGCGAGAGTTCCGACCATGGACGTCGAAGACATCGACACCATCGCGGTGCTCGGAGCGGGAAGCATGGGCCACGGCATCGCGGAGGTCGCGGCGCTCGCGGGGTTCTCGGTGAACCTCCGAGACATCAAGGAGGAGTTCGTACAGAACGGCTACGACCAGATCGAGTGGAGTCTCGACAAACTCGCGGAGAACGACCGCATCACCGAAGACGAGGCCGAGTCCGCGCTCGACCGCGTGACGCCGTACGTCGACATGCAGGAGGCGACGGAGGACGTGGAGTTCGTCATCGAGGCCGTCCCGGAGAAGATGGACATCAAGAAGAACGTCTACCGGGAACTCGAGGACCACGCGCCCGAGGACGCCGTGTTCGCGACGAACACGTCCTCGCTCTCCATCACGGACCTCTCCGAGGTGACCGAGCGCCCCGAGCGCTTCTGCGGGATGCACTTCTTCAACCCGCCCATTCGGATGCAGTTAGTGGAGGTCATCTCCGGTGCGCACACCGACGACGAGACCCTCGACCTGACCGAGGACCTCGCGCGCGAGTTCGGGAAGACGCCCGTTCGCGTTCGCAAAGATAGTCCCGGATTCATCGTCAACCGCGTGCTCGTCCCCCTGCTCAACGAGGCGGCGTGGGTCGTCCACGAGGGCGACGCGACCATCGCCGAGGTCGACTCCACGACGAAGTACGACATGGGCCTCCCGATGGGCGCGTTCGAACTCGCAGACCAGGTCGGCATCGACGTCGCGCTCGACGTCCTCGACTACATGAACGACGTGCTCGGCGAGGCCTACGAGCCGTGTCCCCTCCTCGTGGAGAAAGTCGAGGAGGAGCACCTCGGCCAGAAGACCGGCGAGGGCTTCTACGACTACGAGAACGGCGGCGCGGACGTCCCGACCGACGAAGGCACCGAAGACATCCGCCTCCGTCTCACCGCGCTGATGGCGAACGAGACGGCGAAACTCGTCGGAAACGACGTCGCCGACCCCGCGGAAATCGACGAAGCCGTCCTCCTCGGCGCTGGCTTCCCCGAGGGCCCCGCCCGCCTCGCGGACGACGCCGGCCTCGCCGTGCTCCGCGACACCCTCGACGAACTCTACGACCGTCTCGACGCGGAACGCTACGACCCCGCCGACTACCTCGTCGAACTCGCGGACGCGAACGACACCTTCTACCCCCAGCAGGCGACCGAAGAAGAGCGCTCCTTCGACACCATCAGCATCGACGTCCGCGAGCGCGTCGGCCACGTCACGCTCGACCGCCCGCACCGCATGAACACGGTCAACGAGACCCTGCTCAACGAACTCAGCGACGCCGTCGACTCCCTCGAGGAGAACGACGACGTGCGCGCCATCCTCATCACCGGCGCGGGCGACCAGGCGTTTAGCGCGGGCGCGGACGTCCAGAGCATGGCCGGGAGCGCGGACCCGCTCGACGCCGTGGAACTCTCCCGGAACGGCCAGTCCACGTTCGGAAAACTCGAAGAAACCGACCTCCCCGTCGTCGCCGGTATCGACGGCTACTGTCTCGGCGGCGGAATGGAGATGGCGACCTGCTGTGACCTCCGCGTCGCCAGCCAGCGCAGCGAGTTCGGCCAACCCGAACACAACCTCGGATTGCTTCCGGGCTGGGGCGGCACCCAGCGCCTCGCGAACATCGTCGGCGAAGGCCGCGCGAAGGAGATAATCTTCACCGCGGAACGCTACGACGCCGAGACGATGGAGACGTACGGGTTCGTCAACCGCCTCGTGCAGAACGACGACCTCGAGGACGAAGCGTTCGACCTCGCGCGCGACCTCGCGCAGGGCCCGCCCATCGCCCAGAAGTACACGAAGCGCGCGATGCGCGCCGGCCGCGACAACACCGAAGCCGGCCTCGAAGCCGAAGCCCAGGCGTTCGGCCAACTCATGAACACCGACGACCTCATGGAAGGCGTCACCGCGTTCATGGGCGACCGCGACCCCGACTTCAAAGGCGAATAACTCGTCTGCACGACCGAAACGGTCACTTCCACCTCCCTCGTTTTCGCGGTATGCGCGTCCGCGACGCCACCCGCGAAGACGTCCCCGCGCTCAGAACCGTCCACGAAGCCGCCATCCGCGAACTCGGTCCCGACGGCTACGACGACGACCAGATCGACGCGTGGGCGAGCGGGGTCCAGTCCGCGACCTACGACGTCATCGACAACCCCGCGTTCGAGTTCGTCGTCGCGGAGGACGAGACCGTGGTCGGGTTCGGAAGCCTCCGCCGCGAACCGCCGAACGGGTACGAGGCCGACGTGGACGGCGAGGTGACCGGCGTCTACGTCCACCCGGACCACGCCGGAGACGGAGTCGGCACGACGCTCCTCCGCGAACTCGAAACCAGTGCCCGCGACGCCGACCTCGCCAGCCTCGGCCTCCACGCCTCCCTGAACGCCGTCGCCTTCTACGACGCCCGCGGCTACGACCGCGTCACCACCCACAGCCACGAGTTCTCGACCCACGAGGACACGGGCGTCTCCGGCACCGTCGTCGAAATGGTCAAACGAGTGGACTAATCGCGCTGCGCTCGCGCGAACCACGCGAACTACATAAACCCCGAACGGCTTTCCCGCACGTCCCCGACCCTACTCTGTGCCACCCCGCTACCGCGATTCCGACTGGCTCCACCGCCGCTACCACGACGACGGCCGCACCCAACACGAAATCGCCGACGAGTGCGACGTCTCCCCGCGCACGATACGGAAATGGATGAACCGCCACGACATCGACACCCGCGACGTCGAAGGCGAACACCACGGCCTCTACGGAAAAACACGGAGCGAAGAAACCAAACAGAAAATATCGGAGACGATGCAGGGACGGGAGTTCTCCGCGGAGACGCGCCGGAAAATCTCTCAAGCGAATCGCGACAGGACGGTTTCGCCGTCGTCTCGCGAGAAGGTCTCCGAGTCTCTCTCCGGGCGAACGCTCTCCGAGGAAACCCGGCGCAAGATGAGCGAGGGGACTGCCGGAGAGAAGAACCCGAACTGGCGAGGTGGGTACAGCGGTTCGTACGGTCCCGGGTGGACGCTCGCCCGAGAGCGCGTCATCGAACGGGACGAAATCTGTCAACACTGCGGGGAAGACGGAACGAATCGCGAACTCGACGTCCACCACATCGTCCCCGTCAGAGCCTATCGGGAAAACCCGGACGTATCGCTCGCGGACGCACACGCCGTCGACAACCTCGTTCTGCTCTGCAAACGCTGTCACGCCCTCGTCGAACACGGCGGTATTCCCGTGCCAGACTCCCACACGGCGTAGGTAATTGGAGAGATTTATACGTGAGGCACCTCTCGGTTCGAGTGCGGAAGAAGAACGCTCGGTTGGTGTAGTCCGGCCAATCATTTCGGCCTTTCGAGCCGATGACCGGGGTTCAAATCCCCGACCGAGCATTTCTGTCGTCACAAGCCTTCTACTGAGTAGTCTATCGAGCGTCACAATCCTCCGATTTCCGATATACTGCTCGTTCCGGGACCGGTAGTTCTTCCAGTCGTCGCACGAAGCAGTGGGTATGACGGACTGGGCGGGATTGCCGGACGACTGGACGGTGTGGAGCGACGAGGACGGCGGTCGGGCGGTGCTCGCGTTCCGGCCGGACGTCTTCGACGGGGACGCGTTTTCGGCGGCGTGTCTGCCGACGGTGTACGTGAGTCAGCGGCCGCCCGGGCGACGGCTTCGACGGAGCGCGAACCCGTCGGGGTGGCACGTGTCGTTGTCGCTCGAACCGGAGGTTCGACTCGGGGCGGCGGACGCGTCGTTCGGCACGCGCGCGGAGGCCGTGGCGGAGGCGGTGCGGGTGGCGCGGCGGTTCGCGGACGGCGAGTACGACTACCGGGATGCGTATCAGGTGCCGCGGCCCGAGTATCTGGACGAACTCGACCGGCTCACCGGCTGAGTCAGCGGGTGTCGTCGAAACGGTCTTCAAGGCGTGATTCGAGGATGTCGAGGGCGGTGTCGAGCGGGAGGATGTCGGTGTCGATGGTGAGGTCGGCGTCGACGTCCTGTTCGCGGAATTCTTTGTGGATGGTGCGAACGCCGGATTCGCCTATCCCATTTCGCGCCCGGTCGCGGCGGAGGCAGGTGTCGAGGTCGGCGGTGACGGACGCGAGAAACGAGTCGTCGGCGATGGCTCGGGCGCGGTCGCGCCACTCTGGTTCGTAGAAGGTGCCGTCACAGAGTACGACGTTCCGGAGGTCGAGCAGGTCGCTTGCGTCCGCGAGGAGTCTGCGGTAGGTGTCCCGCCGATAGTCGTCCGAGTGGAGGACGGGTGCGTCCGCGTCGAGGCGGTCCGCGAGCGCGTTCGCGAGCGTGGTTTTGCCGGCGGCGGGGGGGCCGAACAGGACGACGAGCACGCGAACGAGTAGGGGCGCGGTCACTAAAGGCGGACGGGAGGCTTAACCGCGTCCGCGCGCAACCCCGTGACATGATTACGCTCCTTGGCACCCGGCTGGCGGACGCCGGGACCGAGTTCGTCTACCGGGGCGAAGCCCCCGGCTGCGAGGGGTGTCCGTACCGGAAGCAGTGTCTCAACCTCTCGGAGGGCGTTCGGTACGAGGTCACCGAGGTCCGGGAGGGCGGACAGCGACTCGACTGCGCGATGCACGACGATGGCGTGGTCGCGGTGGACGTCGAACCCGCATCCCTCGAGGCGAACGTGCCGTCGAAGGGCGCGTACGCGGGGAGCAAGGGGAAACTCGCGGGACCGTGTCCGCACACGGAGTGTCCGAGTCACGAGTACTGCGAACCGCTCGGCGCGGAGTTCGACGAGGAGTACAAGATAGACGAGATTCTCGGCGACCCGCCGCACGACTACTGCGCGCTCGGCCGGGAGTTGACGCTCGTGGAGTTCGCGCCTTCCGAGGGCGACTGACCGACGTCTTCGAGTTTGTCGCCGTAGTAGCCGAACTGGTTCGCGTACCCGTACGGGGAGACGAGCACGGGGTAGAAGTCGCGGTCGGCGACGATCTGGTCGCCGTCGGCCGCGGCGATGGTTTCGCCCGCTTCGACGGGTGTGAAGTTCTCGACGAACACTTCGTACTCCTCCGCGGCGGGTTTCGGGATCGGGTCGCCCATGGTGAAGACGGGGAGTTCGCGCTCGACGGTGTCACCGGGGAGCGCGCCCTCGACGGTGAGGAACTCGCGGACGAGTCGATAGGCGTTCTCGGCCGCCGTTTCGGAGCCCTGTAAGCCCGCTTCGACTTCGATGATGTCCGCTTCCGTCGCGAACAACCGTCCCTCGCCGAAGTCTTCGGTGTCGACGAGCGCGACTATCGAGAGCCGCGGGACGATGCGTTTGACGTGGTCGGCGCGTCCGTCACTCACCGCGAAGGGGTCCGCGTGGGACTGCGTGGAGTGAACCGAGAACACAGTCATCCCCCGAATCTCCTCTGCGAGGCGTTCCCCGAGTTCGACCTCGTGCGCGTCCGCTGGCGTGTTCGGGCCGAACGCTCGGTTCAGGTCCGCGTCGACGTACCGGACGCCGCGTTCTAAGGCCTCCTCGTTCGCGACGATGCACTTCACCGGGCGCTCCACGTCGGGAGCGTCCGCGAGCAGACGCTCCACGGCGCGAACCCCACAGGGTTCGTCACCGTGAACACCACCCACGACGGCGATATCGGGGTCGCCGTCCCCCAGTTGTTCGACTCGCATTTGTCGGTGGAAGGGGCGCGCCCGCCAAGTGCGTTACGTTCCCCCACACGCCGTCAATCGACGCGTTCCGCGTAGTCGTAGTCTTCGTCGGTCGCGGTGAGTCGGCGGCCGTCCACCGCTATCAGCCAGCCGTCCAGACTGTCCGGGTCGGCGAGCGCGCGTTCGAGTCGATCGCGCACGTCGGCCACGTTCACGCCGTAGAAGTCGTCGGGCACGCCCGCGAGGTAGTCGAGGCTCGTGCGGAAGAGCGACCGCATCCCCTCGTCGTTCTCGAAGTCGTAGTGCTTGTACGCGCCCGCCGCCACCTGCACCATCCCGTGACAGAACTTCGACTCCGCGCTCCCGGACGCGAAATCGTACCACGCGTCCTCGAAGCAGTCGTGGGCTTCGTGGTACGCCCCCGAGTTGTAGAGTCGAACGCCGTGAACGGTCGCCCGCCGCAGCGTCGCGTGCACCCACCCATCGTCCGTCCACCCGACCGGATTCGTCCCCGCCCGGGGCGGCCCCACCGACGGGTCGCGGGTGTGGTCGTCCATACTCACCGTTCGCCCGCCGCCACCTTCACGCCTGCGCCACATCCGTAGCCCTTAAGCGCGCGAGTATCAGACTATCGGGTGCGTGCGGGGGTCGCCAAGCTAGGTCAACGGCGACGGGTTCAAGCCCCGTTCTCGTAGGAGTTCGAGCGTTCAAATCGCTCCCCCCGCATGGCTCGAACCATGCGCGGAAGTCCGCGAAGCGGGCTTCCCCCGCAAAACTTCTCATCGACGTATACTAAAGCGAGCCGTCAGTCCGCGTAGATATGAGCGAGTCTGACAGGGCCGCGGTCGTCGAGTCCGCGGCGCGTGCGGGCAGTCGTGTCGCCGAAGAGTTCTATCGCACGGATATCGACGTGGAGACGAAAGGTGGGAAGACGGACGTGGTGACGCACGCGGACCGGGATGCGCAGCGTCGCGTCATCGAGGTGGTCCGCGAGTCGTTCCCCGAGGACGCCATCGTCGGCGAGGAAGAAGACGAGTTGAAAGAAGTGCCGGACGCGGGGGCGGCGTGGGTCATCGACCCTATCGACGGGACGAACAACTACGTGCGAGACATCCCGATGTGGGCGACGAGCGTCGCGGCGGTCGTCGACGGTGAGGCGGTCGCGGCCGCGAACATCGTGCCAGCGCTCGGAGACGCGTACGTCGCGGACGACTCGGGCGTACGGTTGAACGGCGAGGCGGTGTCGGTGAGCGACAGCACGGACCCCGAGACGTTCGCGGTCGCGCCGACTATCTGGTGGGAGTTCGCCGACCGGGACGCCTACGCGGACGTCTGTCGGGGCGTCGTGGAGAACTTCGGTGACATGCGGCGGTTCGGGAGCGCGCAGGTTACGCTGTCGATGGTCGCCGCGGGTCAACTGGAGGCGACCGTGACCGACGTCGAGACGAACCCGTGGGATACGGTTGCGGGCGTGTTCATGGTCCGGCAGGCGGGCGGCACGGTGACCGACGTACACGGCGACCACTGGACGCCGGAGAGCGAAGGGTTGGTGGCGTCGAACGGCGAAGCCCACGACCTCGTGGTGGACGCCGCGCGGCGCGCAATCGAGTAGCAACCGTATTGGTTCGCGAACTCTCACTACACGTATGGAACTCGATGACACGGACCGCGCGATACTGCGCGCGCTCCAAGAGAACGCGCGCACTCCCTTTAGCGAGATTGCGCGTCGCATCGACATGTCGAGTGCGACGGTTCACGACCGTGTCAAGCGCATGGAGGAGGCGGACGTGATTCGGGGATACCACGCCGACGTGAACCCGAAAGCGGTCGGATACGGCATCTCCGCGATCGTCGGATTGCGCGTCGAACAGGGTCGGGAGGACGAGACGCTCGACCTCCTGAAGAGCATCGACGGCGTTCAAGAGATAACGCTCACGACCGGCGAATGGGACCTCGTGATGCGCGTGTACGCGCCCGACACCGCGCAACTCCGCGAACTCATGTTCGACCGCATCGCACAGATGGACGGGTTCTCGCGGTCGCAGACGATGGTCGTCCTCGGCACGGAGTACGAGACGCACGAACTCCCGGTGTGAGACCGGAAACGTAAAGCGGCCACTGACACCACCTTCGACAATGAGTTTCCCCGAGACGGAGAGCGAGCGTGCGTGGACGATCGGCGTCGGCGCGGCGATTCTCGCGCTCGTCGGCGGTTCCCTCCTCTTCTACGACACGGTCTACGGCGGGTTCGTCTGGCACTACTTCTGGGGGCCCGTGTACGCGGACGCTCACGGCGCGCTCTGTGCGTCGTGGAACGGTGGCAGTCCGATTCTGCACACCACGCAAGCGCAGTGCGCGGCGGCCGCGGAACCCGTCGCCTACCGTGGGTACACGCTCGTCAGCGAAGTCGGGTACATGGTGACACTCATCGTGATGTTGCTGGGCGTCGTCTTCCTGCTCCAGCGCCTCGACGTCGGTGAGGACCTCCGCCTCATCTACGCGCTCCTCCCGTTCATGTTCCTCGGGGGCGCGCTCCGCGTGGTGGAGGACGCCGACAACGCCCTTCAGGAGTCCATCATCTCCTACCCGTGGAACACGCTCCTCATCAGCCCCGTCATCTACTTCGTCCTGTTCGTCATCACCATCGCCGCGCTCGTCGTTGCGGTGTATCTCGCGCGGTCCGGCCGCACCCGTGACTACTATCGACCGCTCGCCGCCATCGGGTCCGGGTTGCTCGCGCTCACCATTGCCTACCTCTGTTATCTCGCCGCGACCACGCCCGAAGTCCACTTCATCCCGGTCTTCACCGTTCTGACGCTGCTGTTCGCCGCGCTGTTCGCCGCGGCCATCTACGCGCTCTCCGAACGGTTCACCCCGGAGATAAACCGCGGCACCGGTCGCGCGGGCGCGGTCATCGTGTTCGGACACGCGGTCGACGGCGTTTCGAACGTCCTCGGCATCGACTGGGGCGCCGAACTCGGCTACCCCACGGGCGACCTCGTTCCCAAACACCCCGCGAACCGCGCGATAATCGACCTCACCCAGCAGTACATCCCGAACTACGTCAGCGCCGTCATCGGGGACGCGTGGGGCTTTTTGCTCGTGAAACTCGTCGCCGCGACGTTCGTCGTCTGGCTGTTCAACGACGAAATCTTCGAGGAGAGCCCGCGCTACGCCGTCCTCCTCCTCACCGCCGTGCTCGCGGTCGGTCTCGGACCCGGGACGCGCGACATGCTCCGCGCGACCTTCGGCATCTAGGGGTCCGAAAACTCAACGGTCTCCCGGTGGACGGTGATGGCGAGCGTTTCGCCGCGTTCGGTCACGTTCCACGTCGTCCCCGCCGAGAGGTCGCCCGGCCCGGTGACCTCGACCCGACAGGGCGCGGTCGTCTCGACGTTCACGCCGAACGTGGTGGTCTCGTGGGGCGCGTACTCGCGTTCCGCGTGCCCGAGGAACTCGTCGGTGTTCCGGGTGATAGCGAATCGGAGGGTCCGCGTCTCGTCGACGGCGTTCTCCACGCGGACCGTCTCGGGGAACTGGTCCGGGTCCCCGGAGCAGCCGGCGAGTCCGACGGCGGCGAGCATTCCAAGCACCGTTCGTCTGGAGGGCATCGTGCGGGTCTGTGTCCGCCACCCCCTTAGGTGTCTATATTCCGAGCAGTTTCGTGACGTCGTAGCTCACGCCCCAGTACTCGATTAGCTTGTACCCGAGGTAGATGCCGACGATGCCCATGATGCCCGCGAGGTTCGGTGGCGCGGGAATGGGGACCTCCAGAAAGCGGAACAGCGCGCCCGCGAGCGCGCCGGTGAGGAGCGCCAGCACGACGTAGGTGGTGTTCATCCTTCCGAGCATTCGGCGGTGCGGACAAAAACGATTCGACTCAGCGTGTCCGGACGTCGTAGTCGCCGTCGTCGGTCACCTCAACCGTCGACTCTACCGCTGACTCGAATATTTTCCGGACGTGCGGGTCGTGGGCGTCGGGGTCGAGGTGGTAGTGAACGTTCGCGCCCGCCGCCAGGAAGTAGCCCGTGAGAACGCGGACGAACCGGAACGCTACGCGCTCGTCCACGTACATGAGGAGCGGTGAGAGTGAGTCGAAGCACACCACCACGTGGGCGTCCGGGTCCGCACGCTGGAACTCGCCGAGGTAACTCTGGACCTCGATGCCGAGACCAGTCAGGTCCCCGGGGTCGACGTAATCGACCGTGACGTAGTCCGGGTACGTGCTCGAGAGTGGTTTGTCGTCGCCTTCGCTCGCGAACAGGACAACGAGACGCTCAGGAGGTGCCTCGTTGTACTGCCCCCACTCGGCGACCGTCGTCCGTGGTGACTTCGTGAAACTGACCTTCAGGACGTAGGTATCCACCGGTTCGGGTCCCGCGGAGAGGCGTGCACACGCTGCCTTCATCGGGTCGTCGAACTCGTCCCCGAGCAGGAGGACGGTCGGCGTCCCGTGGAGGTCGTCGAGGAGCGTTCTATGTGGCATCGATTGCGGTTCGGAGGATATCGGTGATCGCGTCTATCGACCCGTGGTTGTCGACGCTCGCGAACAACGCACGGTCGCCGTCGAACACGCGAACGAACACCTGGTTTTCAGTCTTCGTCACGAACAGTTCCGCCCGTCCGGCCCGGGGGACGATAGCGGAGTACGTGTCTCGTTCGAGTAAGTCCGTGCGGAGGAACGCTTCCACACGCTCGTTCTCGCTGAGAAACGGTCTCTTGCCGCCGAATTCTTCGAGAACGTCGTCCGTCACGTAGAGGTTCGTGAAGTCCGACTCGTCGTACTCCGCGAGCACGCGAAGCGTCTGCTCGATGCCGTCGAACTCGGCGACGACGTCGTCGACGTCGAATTCGAATATTTCCGACTCGTTCCGTATCACGGTCGTCTCCCACTAGCCGCGTGCGTCCGAACGGGGAAATCGATGCTGGCCGTTCTCACTCGTTTTTGTACTCCTTGCGGTAGCCGCGGAACTCCGTGCGGTGGGCTTCCTCGTCCGCGAGCAGGGTGACCGCGAGGTCCTCCGTCACGGGGTCGTCGGCCTCGCGGGCGGCGGAGATGAGGTCGCGGTAGGTGCCGATGGCGTCCTCCTCCGCTTCGATGACGCCTTCGATGACGGAGAGCACGTCCGTCGTGTCCGCGGGCGGCTGGAGGCTGTGCTGGGAGGGCTCGAACTCCGCGGACCCCGGCGGCGACTCGTCGAGCTGTTTCAGTCGGTCGCCGAGCTGTTCTGCGTGACCGAGCTCCTCCTGAATGTCCACCTGGAGGGACTCCTTTATCTCCTCCGCGCGCACGCCGTCGAGGACGATGCTGTTCGAGAGATAGTTCATCACGGTCTCGATTTCGTCCTGATACGCCTTCTTCAGCAGTCGGGTGACTTCGTCCGTCATACCCGAGTGATGGAGGGCTGACTACTTAGAACTGCCCGCCGTTTCACTCCTCACTGCTACCGCGGAGCGCGGCGACGTGGTCGATGCGGCGCTGGACGAGGCTCTCGGTGCCGACGTCGTGGCGGACGCGGAATCCGTCGCCGAGACCGGAGAGCGCGTCACTCGCGCGCGCTTCGGCGTCCGCGATGGTGTCGCCGAGTCCGACCACTGCGAACGACCGCGACGTCGTGGTGTAGACGCCGTCGTCGCGCGCGTCGACGCTCGCGTAGAACAGGATGGCGTTCTCTCCGACGGAGTCTTCGGAGAGTTCGACGCGCGCGCCGGCCTCGGGGTCGGTCGGGTAGCCTGCGGGGACGGCGTACTTGCAGACGGTGGCGGTCGGCGCGAACTCGAGGTCGGGTAACGGTTCGCCGTCCCGCGCCGCCGTGAGGACGGAGAGGAACGGCGTTTCGAGGACGGGGAGCGTGTTCATCGCCTCCGGGTCGCCGAAGCGCGCGTTGAACTCCACCACCTTCACGCCCTCGTCGGTGAGCATGAACTGGCCGTAGAGGACGCCGCGGTAGTCGGGGAGGGAGTCGACGACGGCGTCCAATATCTCGACGGATTCGGCGTAGTCGCCGTCGTCCATGAACGGGAGCGTGCGCTTCGCGTCGGAGTAACTGCCCATCCCGCCCGTGTTCGGGCCTTCGTCACCTTCGAACGCGCGCTTGTGGTCCTGCACCGCGGGCGTCGGTCGGACGTCCCCGTTCGCGACGAACGCCTGCACCGTGAACTCCTCGCCGACGAGGCGTTCTTCGAGCACGATCTCGTCGTAGTCCTCCGCGCGGAGGTAGGCTTTCGCCTCCTCCTTCGTTATCTGGTCGCCGGTGACGCGGACGCCCTTCCCGCCCGTGAGACCCGCCGGCTTGACCGCGAGGTCGCCGTCGTACGAATCGATGTAGTCACACGCCGCGTCCATGTCGGTGAAGGTCGCGAAGTCGGGACACCCGGGGATGTCCTCGTCGCGCATGAACTCCCGTTGGAACGCCTTGTCCGTCTCGATGCGAGCGTCGTCCTGTCGCGGGCCGAACGCGTACACGCCGGCGGCTTCGAGCGCGTCCACCACGCCCGCCGCGAGCGGTGCTTCCGGGCCGACGACGGCGAGGTCTGCGTCCACGGACTCCGCGTGCGCGACGACGGCGTCCGCGTCCGTCTCGGAGAGCGTCTCGAACGAGTCGGCGAGGCGGTCGATACCGGGGTTGCGGTTGCTCGCGCACGCGTGGAGGTCACAATCCGGGGCGAGCGCTCGCGCGATGGCGTGTTCGCGGCCGCCGCCGCCGACGAGGAGAACGGTCTCGGTCATACCCGAGGGAAGTCAGCACGGGAGTGTAAGCGTTGCCCTTCTCACGAACTCAAATATTCACGTTTGTGTATCGTCGGCGAGCGGTTCGACGTGATCCGCGAAACACTGCGGACAGACGTAGTAGTCCGTTATCGACCCGGACGGCGGGTTCACCGTGACGTGCGCACCGTCCGAGATAGCGAACGCGTCACCGCAGAGCGCACACGCCTCTACCATCCCTAGGTCGTGATTCACGTTAACACATAACGGTTTCGGTGCGGTGAACCCGCCGACTAAACCGCGCCGCCGCGTACACCGCGCCATGACCGACCCGCTCGCCCGGAACCGTCTCGGCGACGAGGAGAGCCCGTATCTCCGCCAGCACGCGGACAACCCCGTGAACTGGCAACCGTGGGACGAGGACGCCCTCGACGCCGCACGCGAGGAGGACCGGCCGATTTTCGTCTCCATCGGCTACTCCGCCTGCCACTGGTGTCACGTCATGGAAGAGGAGTCCTTCTCCGACCCCGAAATCGCCCACCTGCTGAACGACAACTTCGTCCCCGTGAAAATCGACCGCGAGGAACGCCCCGACTTGGACGACGTGTTCATGACCGTCTGTCAGATGGTCCGCGGTGGCGGCGGGTGGCCGCTCTCCGTCTGGCTCACCCCCGACCTCGAACCGTTCTACGTCGGCACCTACTTCCCGAAGGAAGCGGGCAGAAACCAGCCCGGCTTCCGCCAACTCCTCACGGACATCGCGGAGTCCTGGCGGACCGAACGCGACGACCTCGAAGAGCGCGCGGGCCAGTGGGCGGCTGCAGCGCGTGGCGAACTCGAAGACGTCCCCGACCCGCTCGACGCCGCGCCCGGGAGCGACGCGCTCGCCGACGCCGCGGACGCCGCCGCGCGGAGCGCCGACGACGAACACGGCGGCTGGGGCGGGGGACAGAAGTTCCCCCAACCGACTCGGATTCACGCTCTCTTCCGCTCGGCGGACCGAGCAGGCCGCGACGACCACGCTCGCGTCGCCACGAACGCGCTCGACGCGATGGCGCGCGGCGGTCTCCGCGACCACGTCGGCGGCGGATTTCATCGGTACTGCGTGGACCGCGACTGGACGGTCCCCCACTTCGAGAAGATGCTGTACGACGAAGCCGAACTCGCGCGCGCCTACCTCGCCGGCCACCAGTTCACCGGCCGCGACGAGTACGCCGACGTGTCCCGTGAGACGCTCGACTTCGTTGACCGAGAACTGAGCGACGGCGACGGGTTCTACGCGACACTCGACGCCCGAAGCGGCGACGAAGAGGGGTCGTTCTACGTCTGGACCCCCGACGAAGTACGCGACGCGCTCGACGACGACACGGACGCAGACCTGTTCTGCGAGCGCTACGGCGTCACGGAGACGGGTAACTTCGAGGGGGATACGGTGCTCACGGTATCCGCCTCGCTTGCGGACCTCGCGGACGACCACGACCTGTCGGAGTCTGAGGTACTGGAGCGACTCGAAGCCGCCCGCGAGCAGTTGTTCGCGGTGCGAGAGGGGCGGACGCGGCCCGCGCGCGACGAGAAGGTCATCGCGTCGTGGAACGGCCTCGCGGTGCGCGCGTTCGCGGAGGCCGGACTGGTGCTCGACGAGGCGTACGGGGAGCGCGCCGCCGCGGCGCTCGACTTCATCCGGGAGGAACTCTGGGACGGCGAGACGCTCGCGCGCCGCTGGATAGCCGGCGACCGGAGCGACGAGGGGTATCTTGACGACTACGCGTTCCTCGCGCGCGGCGCGCTCACGACGTACGAGGCGACCGGTGACCACCGCCACCTCGGGTTCGCGCTCGCGCTCGCCCGCACGCTCGTCGAACGGTTCTACGACGAGGACGCGGGCACGCTCTACTTCAGCGCCGCCGACACGCCGCTCGCACGCCCGCAGGAAGCGGACGACGGGTCGACGCCCTCCCCCGTCGGCGTGGCGTGCGAGGCGCTGCTCGCGCTCGCGGCGTTCGCGCCCGACGAATCGTTCGAGACGGTTGCGGAGCGCACGCTCGAAACCCACGGCCGGAACCTCCGAGACTCGCCGCTCCGGTACGCGTCGCTCGCGCTCGCCGCGGACACCCACGAAACCGGATTCCTCGAACTCACCGTCGCCGCGGACGAACTCCCCGACGCCTGGCGCGCCGTCGTCGCCGAAACCTACCTTCCGGACCGCCTGCTCTCCGTCCGGCCGCCGACCGCGGACGGACTCGACGCGTGGCTCGACAGTCTCGGAATCGACACGTCACCCGCGATATGGGCCGACCGCGAAGCCCGGGACGGACCCACGGGGTACGTCTGTCGGCGCGCGTGCTCGCCGCCGCTCGGGAGTGCAGAAGAACTCGAGGAGTGGATTCGGGAGTTCCGTCCCTAGGCTTCGAGCGAGACGAGTTCGCTCGCGAGATAGTCGGCGATGGGTTCGTCCTCGTCTTCGACGAACCGCGTGAGCTCGTCGCCGTCAGCGTCCTCGACGACGACGGTCGGAATCAGGGAGACGTCGTACTCGTCCAGCTTCTCGCCGTGTTTCGTTCCGTTCTCACGCTCGACGGGATAGACGTGGATTCGGTCGTCGGAGACGCCGGCCGCGTCGAGCGCTGCGGCGAACCCGGGGAGCTGGCCGGTGCAGTCGGGACACCAGTCCGCGCCCCACACCCGGAACGTGGTCGAGGGGTCGAGCGATGCGAGCGTCTTCACCGTGTTCTCGTGCGCCGACTCGTCCCAGTCGTCGGCGGGCGTCATGGAGTCGAGAGTCATACGCGTCCTTACTCTCCGAGCGCTCTTAACCCCCCTGTCCCGGCACTCGCTGCCGACGCCCACTACGTGTTTACGTCTGCATCGTCTCCGACTACGTAATGAAGAACAGCATCCTCGACACCATCGGAACGCCGCTCGTTCGGCTCTCGTCTCCGGAGGGTGCGACCATCGCCGCGAAAGTCGAGTCGTTCAACCCCGGCGGCTCCGCGAAAGACCGCCCCGCGCTGGAGATGGTTCGCGCCGCGGAGGAGGCGAACGACCTCTCGCCCGGTGACCGCCTCGTTGAAGCGACGAGCGGGAACACCGGCATCGGTTTGGCGGTCGTCTGCGCCGCCCGCGGCTACGACCTCACCATCGTCATGCCCGCGTCGAAGTCCGAGGAACGCCGCCGCCTCCTCAAAGCCTACGGCGCGGACCTCGAACTCGTCGACGGCGACATGACGGACGCGAACGACCGCGCCGCCGAACTTGCAGAAGACGAGGGCGCTTACCTCGTCAGCCAGTTCGAGAACGAGGCGAACCCGCGCGCGCACTACCGCACCACCGCGGAGGAAATCCTCGAACAGGTCGACGGCCGCGAAGTCGACGCGCTCGTCGCCTCCATCGGCACCGGCGGCACCATCACGGGCACCGCCACCCGACTCAAAGAGGAGTTCCCCGACATGGACGTCGTCGGCGTCGAACCCGCCGAAAACCCCGTTCTCACCACGGGCGAATCCGGCGAAGACGACTACCAGGGCATGGGGCCCGGATTCGTGAGCGAACTGCTCGACACCGACCTCCTCGACGACGTGGAAGTCGTCCCCCTCGAAGACGCCGAAGCCGAATGCCGCAGACTCGCCCGCGACGAAGGCATTCTCGTCGGCCAATCCAGCGGCGCGGCGTCCATCGCTGCGAACCGCGTCGCAGAACGCATCGCCGAACCCGAACTCAACTGCCCCGAACCGCCTGCCGCACTCGCCGACGGCGGCGCGGACTACGACGACTGCCCGCTCGTCGTCACCATCTTCCCCGACAGCGGCGAACGCTACCTCAGCGCCGGCACCTTCGATTAACCCACTGTTTGCTCTGCGTGAGGGCGCTTTGAGCCCTCACTCGGCACCGCCAGAATTCGCTGACTTCGGGTTGTTCAGCCAGAACGCGAAGCGTTCGGGCCAAGGAGCGACAATCGGGAGCGACGCAGTGCTTTTGCCTGCAAGACGCGCGGCGTCTTGCTGCATAGCGAGAAGCAACGCTTCTCGCGACTGGTGAAGCTTTTGCCGAGCGTGCCGGAGGCGCGCGCAGCGTAAAAGGTTCAGTTGAAGAACTCGTCTTGCGTGACGCGGACGATGACGGTGTCGTCGTATTCGGAGCGTTCGTAGTCGCCGTCTTCTCCGGTGCCGCGGAGGACGTGCGTTGGGTCGACGAGTCGGCCGTTTTCGACGCCGTAGACGCGGAGTCTGTTGATGGCGTCGTCTGGGTCGTGGTGGCCGTCGCGGATTTCGCGGGCGAGGGGGCGGGAGAGCCATTCGTGTTCGCTGACGCTGGGGTCGCGGACGAAGGCGTCGCTGGTGAGGCGGACGAGGTACCAGTTGAGGTCGTTGAGGAGGCTGACCGCTGCGCCCAGACTCACGGTGTCGAGGGTGACGGTGTTGTCCCACGGCTCGTCGAGGTCGTAGGTTGCGAGTGCGCGGCGAGCGGTGTCGTAGCCGTAGAGGTCGAGGGGGAGACTCGACTCGTCGTTCTCGACGAGGCAGACGGTGGTCACGCTTCCACCTCCGGTGCGACGAGGGTGAGGTCGTCGACGGCCGCTGCGACGAGTTCTTCGATGTCGTCGGGTGTTGCGGCGCGGACGGCGACGGGGTCGGCGTTCGTCTCGGGGTGGTCTGGCGCGATGCGGTTACAACCCGCGTTCACGGTCGACGTGTCGTACGTCCCGATTTCGCGCGCTTTCGCGACGATGTCCTGTTTGTCCCACGTGAAAAGCGGCCGGTGAATCGGGAGCGTCGTCGCGTCGTCCACGGCCGCGAAGTTCGCGGCGGTCTGACTCGACTTCTGTCCGAGCGCTTCACCGGTGACGATGCCGACCGCGCCCTCGTCGCGCGCGACCGCTTCGCCGATGCGGTACATCAGGCGGCGGTAGACGAGCATGCGGTCTTTTCCGACCGAGTCCACGATTCGGCCGACGGCGTCGCCGGCGGGGACGCGGCGGACGGTGAGGTCGCGGCCGGGCGCGTACGTCCGGAGTCTGCGGACGGTTTCGACCGCGCGGGCTTCGTGGTCGGGGCCGCCGTACGCGCCGAGGTCGAGGTAGACCGGTACGATGGGCGCGCCGCGCTTCATCACTTCGTACGCGGCGACGGGGGAGTCGATGCCGCCGGAGACGAGCGCGACGACCGGGCGCTGGGTGCCGAGCGGCATTCCGCCCGGGCCGTCGCGTTTTTCGAGGAAGACGTAGGCCGCGTCGTCCCGGCACTCCACGAAGAACGTGATGTCGGGGTCGTCGAGGTCGACTTCGGGGTCGAAGTCGTCTTCGACGGCGTGCCAGACGGCTTCGCCGCCCTCGCGGCCGATGTCCTGACTCGTGAAGTCGTGGCTGCCGGTTCGGCGGGCGTCGACGGCGAACGCCCCGCTATCGTAGTGTTCGCGTGCAGTCTTGGCGAGCGCACGCTCGATGCCGCGCATCGTCGGGTCCACGACGACCGCGGGGCTGGCGGACACGACGCCGAACACGTCGGTCACGGCGTCCGTCGCGGCTTCGACGTCCCGAGCGTGCACGAAGATACGGGACCAGCGCGCGTCGACCGACGCGTCAACGCCGCGCGTGTCGAGGGTTCGTTCGACGTTCTCCCGGAGCGTCCGCTCCATGTCGGACTGAACCTTCGCGGACTTAGAGCCGACGTCACCGTGACGGACCAACACGGTGTCTGCTCCCGGAGGATGCATACCCTCCCTAGTCAGTCGGCTTTCTTACCGCCTTCGGAAACCTACTGGGGCGAACACGCGACACGCTCCCCCTCCCGGCCGGTGTGTCGCGAATTTCGCTCCACGACCGGGATGCACTCCTATCGCACGCCACCGATTGGTCTTGGAATGGCACTTGAAGGTTCGCCGGAGACGAAGCTAGCGGTTACGCGGCGCGGGGGCGGTCGCGTCACTGCGACGTACCGAACGCGAGAAGCGCGTTCGGGTTTTTTGGTGCAGATTTTTGCGCCGAGCGGTCGCGCTTCGCGCGACCCGAGGCGGAAAAAGGTGCGTTAGAAGGTATCGAGTTCGCCGTCGATGACGGCTTGGGTGATGTCGGTGACGTTGGCGAGGTGGTGGTCGATGATTTCGGTGACGTCGTCTTCGATTTCGTGGAGGTCGGTGTCGTCGGTGGTGACGAGGTGGGCGTCTGCGACGTGGGGTTGGTCGATGGGGCGGCCGATCTGGCTGAGGAGGCGGATGCGGAGGTCGCGGATTCCGTCGACGTCGTCGACGACGGATTCGGCGATGCGGGTGGAGAGGAGGTTGTAGATTTTCCCGATGTGGTTGACGGGGTTCTTTCCGCTGGTGGCTTCCATGCTCATGGAGCGGTTCGGGGTGATGAGGCCGTTCGCGCGGTTGCCGCGGCCGACGCTGCCGTCGTCGCCTTGTTCGGCGCTGGTGCCGGTGGTGGTGAGGTAGATTGAGCCGTCTTCGTAGTCGTCTGCGGTGTTGACGTGGACGGTGACGTCGCGGTCGGTGTAGTCGGTGGAGAGGTCGTGGACGAACTCACGCACGGCTTCGATTTCGTGCTTGTAGGCGTCCATGTCGGGGATGTACTGGTCGACCATGGCGGCGGCGACGGTGAGGTCTATCTGGTCGCCTTCACGTTTACCCATGACTTTGACGTCCTGTCCGAGGGCGGGGTGGTCGTCGTGGAAGTCGGTGTTGAGGCGGCGTTCGGTCTCGTAGACGAGTGTTTCGGTTTCGGTGAGGGGTGCGTGGCCGACGCCGAAACTGGTGTCGTTCGCCATCGGGACGGATTGGCCTTCTTCGCCGAAGACTGTCTGGAGGTCGCCGCTGCCTTCGCCGAGTTTCACGTCGACGATGACGTCGGTTTCGAGGTCGAGGTCAGGGAGGGTTTCGCGGAGGTAGTCGCGGGCGGCGTCGAGCGCGATGGAGTCGACGGGGATGCGTTGTCCGTCGTATTTTTTGGTCGCGCGGCCGACGATGAGGATGTAGATGGGTTCGATGACTTCGCCGCCGCCGAACGCGGGTGCGGCGGTTCCGGCGACGAGTTGGGTTTCGTCCGTGTTGTAGTGGAGGACTTTCCCGACTCGGTCGAGGTAGGCGCGTGCGAGCGCGCCGGAAACGTGTTCCGCGATGCCGTCGCAGATGGAGTCCGGGTGGCCGATTCCTTTCCGTTCGACGATCTCTACTTCTTCGTCCTCGACCGCGTTGCGGTCGATGGGTCGGACGCGAATATTGCGCTCGGTCATTGGCGTAAATACCCGACAGGAGTTTCTATAACTTGCGGAAAACTCCAACCACGCGTATATGCGCCAGAGTTATTCGAGGAGGAGGCCGAGGTAGGACGTTCTGATTCCGTCGTCCGGGTCGAGACCGAGCGACTGCATCGCCTCGTACGCCCGCTCGCGAGCGGCCGGAACGTCGTCTTCTGACTCGGTTTCGAGTTCGACCTCCACGAACTCGCCGAGTCCGTCCACGTCGTCGAGCGTCACCGTCACGCCCTGGAAGCCGTAGCGCTCCCTGACTTTCCGCACGCGCGCCGCCTCCGCGAACCCGAGGCCATCCAGTATCGCCCGCATCTCGGTTCCCGAGTCGACGCCTGTCTCGTGTTCTTCGCGCGTCTTCGTTTCGCTATCGACGAGCGGTCCCTTGTACGTCACGCGCGAGGACGCGTCCGCGAGCGCCGCCTCCACCGCGTCCTCGCTCCGGTCGTCGCCCAACCCAACGACTTCCCGCACGCGGAGCGCTTCGTCCGTCTCCGCGAACGACCGATGGGGCGCGTCGAAGTACGTGTCCTCCTGTACCACTGCGCCCTCGTGAACCGCGCCGTGGGCGTCGAGTTCCCGGCGAACGCGCTCGTGGTCCGCCCGCACTTTCACCTCGACCTCGTACATACTGGCTGGTCGCCGCGCCCGCCCGAAAGCCTGCCGACTCGTGACGACTCCGGACACGTACACCTCCCTCATAGCAGTGGCTTCGACCCTCCCGGCACGATGACCGCGTGTCCGTGACCGCAGAATACACGACGGCCGGAACGGGTGATGCGATACCACCGCTGCGCGCCCGTACCGTCCGCGAACCCGGTCGGACCGCCCGCTGCCGTTTCTCCCCCCTGACGCCAACGACCAGGAACGAACCACCGCGTGGCTCACCGTGGACTCCGCGGTCGTTCTCCCGCTAGAGGAGATGCGCTAACGGGCGGGAACCGTGCTTCTTAAGGGTCGAACGGCAGTTCGTCTGAGTATGAGCGACGAACAAGAGGCCGAGACGGCCGATGAATCCGCAGAGACCGAAGGACTCCAAGAGGGAGACTTCATCAAACTCGCGTACACCGCCCGCACCGTCGAGGGCGGCGAACTCGTCGACACGACCGACGAGGAAGTCGCGGAAGAGGAAGGCGTCGACACCGAAGACCAGGACTTCAGCCCGCGCACCATCATCCTCGGTGAGGGTCACATCTTCGACGCCGTCGAAGAGGACATCATCGGGAAGGAAGTCGGTGACACCGGCAGCGTCGTCGCCGAGAAGCCGTTCGGCGAGTACGACGAGTCGCAGGTCCGCACCGTGAAATCGGACAAGATTCCCGAGGACTCCCGCTACCCCGGCGCACACGTCGACATCGACGGCCAGCACGGTCACGTCGAGACCATCGTCGGCGGCCGCGCGCGCGTCGACTTCAACCACGCGCTCGCCGGTGAGGACGTCGAGTACGAGTACGAAATCGTCGGTGAAGTCGAAGACCCCCTCGAGAAGGCGCAGGGCCTCCTCTCGATGTACTTCGACGTCGACCTCGACATGCACCTCGAGACGGACGAAGTCGAGGAGGAAGTCGAAGTCGAGACCGACGAGGACGAGGAACCCGAATTCGAAACCGAGACGGTCGAGAAGGAGACGCTCTACATCGAGCAGAGCCCGCAGCTCCAGTTCAACCAGCAGTGGATGATGGGTAAGCAGCAGATCCTCCAGCAGGTCATCGACCAGCTCGACATCGACCGCGTCATCGTGCAGGAGACCATCGACGGCTCCGGCATGGGCGGTATGATGGGCGGCATGGGTGGCATGATGGGCGGCGCTGGCGGCGAGGAACTCGGTGACATCGAGGACGCCCTCGAGGACGCCGACGTCGACGCCGACGAAATCGCGGAAGAACTCGACGCCGAAGACCTGGAGGAATAAGCGAACGCGAAGCGTTCGCTGAACTAACGAGCGCTGAACGGAGTGAGGCGCGAGTTAGAGTCGCTACGCGGCTCCGGACGGGCGGACGCTCGTCACCGATTTTTCGTTTTTTCACTCGTGAAGCCGTGTCTCCGCGTCGAGTCCGCTGGCGAGCCGGTCGTAGGCGGCGGTCGCGGCGGGGTCGGCGAGCGGTGCGGAGACGTCGGGGATGGCGGCGAGTACGGGGGCGTCGAACGTCTCTTCGAGACTGGCGGGGCGCTCCTCGCATCTGTTGACGACGACGCCTGCCACGTCTGCACCGATGGCGCGCGCCATCGCGGCGGTTTTGATCGCGTCCTCGATTGCTTCCCGGTCGTAGGTAGTGACGAGGAGGACACGGGTGGCGTGGCGGAGTGGCGTTACGGCGTCCGGGCCGCCGCCCGCCGGGCAGTCGACGAGCAGCGGGTCGCGTGACGCCGGTGGGAGGATTTCGGGGAGTGGGCGGCCGTCGGGGTTTGCGACCACGTCGACGCCCGTGACGCTCGCGGCGTCGGCGACGATGTCGAGGTTCGGCATGTCGCGGTCGGCGTCCACGACCGTGGGGCGGCGGCGCTGGCGGGCGAACGCGGCCGCGAGCCCGAGCGTCGTGGTAGTCTTTCCGGTTCCTCCCTTTCCGCCGGTGACGGCGAGCACGCCCGCGAATGTGTCGGTATGACGTATGAAGGCTCGGACGGTTCGGGGGATTCAAGGCGTCTGCGCTCTCCCTCTCATGCGATGCGTCACGACCACTTGCTCACCGCTAAACAACTCTCGCGCGCGGACATCGAGGAGCTACTCGACCGCGCGAGCGAGTTCGCGGACGACCCGGCCGCGTTCCGCGACCGACATCCGGAGTTGTTGCTCGCGCTCTGTTTCTTCGAGCCGAGTACGCGAACGAAGATGAGTTTCGAAACCGCGGCCAAACGCTTGGGCGGCGACGTCGTAGACATGGGGAGCGTCGAGTCGTCGTCCGTGAAGAAGGGCGAGTCGCTCGCCGACACCGTCCGCGTCATCGAGGGGTACGCGGACGCCATGGTCCTCCGCCACCCGAAACAGGGCTCCGCGAAGATGGCTTCGGAGTACGTCGACGTTCCGCTCGTGAACGCGGGCGACGGCGCGGGTCACCACCCGAGTCAGACCCTGCTCGACCTGTACACGATTCGGGAGAACGCCGGCCTCGACGACCTCTCCATCGGCATCATGGGCGATCTGAAGTACGGCCGCACGGTCCACTCGCTCGCGCACGCGTTGACGAAGTTCGACGCCCGCCAGCACTTCATCAGCCCCGAGTCCCTGAAACTCCCGCGGAGCGTTCGCTACGACCTCCACGAGGCGGGCGCGAACGTCCGCGAACACGAGAGCCTCGACGACGTCCTCCCGAACCTCGACGTCCTCTACGTCACGCGAATCCAGCGCGAGCGGTTCCCGGACGAGGAGGAGTACCGGAAAGTGGCGGGCGAGTACCGCATCGACGCGGAAACCCTGGATGCGGCCCGCGACGACCTCTCCGTGATGCACCCGCTCCCCCGGGTGGACGAAATCGCGCCCGACATCGACGAGACGGCGCACGCGAAGTACTTCGAACAGGCGCACAACGGCGTCCCGGTGCGAATGGCGCTCATCGATTCACTGCTATGACAGACACAGAACTCCGCGTCAGCAAGATTCGGAACGGAACCGTCATCGACCACGTCGCGGCGGGCGAATCACTGCACGTTCTCACCCTCCTCGACATCGACGGGTCGGGCGGGGAGGCGGTGAGCCTCGGGATGAACGTCCCGAGTCAGACGATGGGGAAGAAGGACGTCGTGAAGGTCGAGGATAGGGAACTGAGTCAGGCCGAACTCGACGTTCTCTCGCTCATCGCGCCGGACGCGACCATCAACATCATCCGCGATTACGACGTCGCGGAGAAGAAGCACGTCGAACCGCCCGAGCGTGTGTCGGGCGTCATCGAGTGTCCGAACCTCGACTGCATCACGAACGCGGGCGAACCCGTCGAACCGGTGTTCGACGTTCTCTCGGAGGGTGTTCGGTGTGCGTACTGCGAGACCATCCTGCGCGACGACATCACCGACTATCTGCGGCGGTAATCCCCGAAGACTAAGGTGGGCGCGCGCGTAATGTCAAATATGGCACGCACCCTCGTGAAAGTGGTTATCGCATTGGTCCTCGTATACGCAGCCGTGAAGTTCCTCTCCGGCGGCGATACCTCCGCGGAGGAGTCCGTAGACCGTATCGACTGAGTCGAACGACTTACCCTTCCTCCCCGATTATTCGGGGTATGTACGGCGTCGTCACGCGGAACGCGGAGGAACTCGACTGGCCCGAGTTCGACCGCGGGTTCTACGAGGTCAAGGACGTCACCGGCCGGCACACCGACCCCGTGCCGGGCGGCGTGAACATGGTGTCGTGTTTCGGTGACACCGCTACCGCCGAAACCGAACCCGACCTCGTGCCCGTGGACGACGAGGGCAACCCCGCGACCCGCGACCGCCCCTACTTCGACTGGGGATACGTCTGCCCGACCGCGGACAACTACAAGAACGGCCTCCTGGAGGTCATCGAGGCCTGCACCATCGCGAACGAGGACGTTCGATTGGACGACGTGGGCTTCCCGCGCGACGAGTACTGTCACTGCGAGCGCTGCGAGGACGCGTTCGCCTCGAGCGACTACGACGACTGGCACGAGTGGCGCGCGTCGGTCATCACGGAGTTCGTCGCCGACGCCAGAGAGAAGATCCCCGGGAAACTCTACTTCACGCTCTACCCCGACCCGTATCCCGGACACCTCTACGAACGCGCCGGTCTCGATATCGAGGCGCTCTCCGAGTACGTCGACGAGTTCGTCGTCCCCCTCTACGACACCAATTACGGAACGACGTACTGGCTCGAGACCATCGCCTCCGGGTTCGAGTCACTCCTCGACACGGCGTTCAGCATCGAACTCTACGCCGTCGACGTCGACATCGACAACCTCATTCACGCCGCGGAAGTCGCAGACGCGTACGGAAACGACGTCTTCTTCGGCTACCACGCCGGAAACGCGAGAGCGGCGTTACGGCGTATCGACGCAGAAACGAGGGACGGAGTAGAGTTCGGCGCGGAGTAGATTTCAGGGCGCGAGCGCCCGGTCGCGCCAGCGTTCGAGGTCGTCTCTGTCCCGGGTGTCCTCCGGGAGGTCGTCGAACCAGCGGGCGGCGCTGATTTCGTCGTCGGGGTCGCTGATTTCGGGGGTGGGGTCGGGGTCGTCGAGGTCGGCGTGGAAGACGGGGAGGATGCCCTGCGTCTCGTACGACCCGGACCGTATCTCGATGCGGGTGAGCATCGCGAGACCGTCGTAGGACGCGTCGACGCCCGCTTCTTCGGCGAGTTCGCGTTCGGCGGCTTCCCGGTAGGTTTCGCCCGGGTCGACACCGCCGCCGGGGAGCACCCAGAGGTCGACGCCGTCGTGGCGGACGAGCAGGAGCTCTCCCGAGGGTTTGTGGACGATGGTGTGTGCGCCGAAGGGCGCGCCGGTCTCCTCGATGCGGCGGGCGAGCGTGCGAAAGCGGTTGCGGCTCACGTGCCGGGTGCGCGTGAACTCGATGTAGTCGTCGTAGTCGTCTTTCACGCGGTGGTAGGCGCGTTCGCCGCGCTGGCCCGCCTGCTGGGCGAGGAACCAGAGGTCGTCAACGGGCATCTGCCCGGTCGCGGCCGCGGTCGTCGTCCGGTGGTCTGTGCGTGCGAGCGTGCGTGTGGGCGGAGGATGTCATGCTCCGACGTTCGGGGTTCTGTCGGATAACGCTTCTGTCGGTGTCACTGGTCCGGTGACGGGCGGTCTCCCGCGGGGGTTGGGCGGAATCGGGGGGCTTTTGACCGGCGCGCGGGAAGTCGGACTATGAGCTTCGAAGAAGGTGACGAGGTCGTCCTGCACGACCAGCACAGCGACTACGACGGCGAGACGGGTACGATCACGCAGAAGGTCGAGACGATGTTCGGCGACGCGAACTACACGGTTTCCTTCGAGGACGGACAGGAAGCGGGCGTCCCCGAGGACAACCTCGAAGCCGCGGAAGAGACCGAAGAGTAGGCGAACCCGCAGGGTTCGCCGAACGAGCGAGCGGGGAACGGAGTGACCCGCGAGCAAGACGTCGCAGGGTTCGCCGAACGAGTCTCGGGCCGTCCGAGAGGACGGCGTTTTTATCGCCTGCCCCCCTATCACCGGTAATGAGTTCTGTTCCGTTCCACTACGTCGACCTCCGGACGTTCTGTTACGAGACGGAGGACGAGAAGCGAGTGGAGGCGGCGCTCCGACACTTTCTGCCGGAGGAGTTCGAGGTGCAGCGAGTGGAGAGTACGGGCCACCACGGCGACCGAATCGTCGTGTTCTCGGCGCGCGTGGAGAAGGCGGACGACATTCGGACGGTGCTCTCGACGCTCCGCGAGGGCGCGGACATAGAGCGGTTGCGCGAGGAGTTAGCGGACCGGGTGACGGAGAACTGCGAGTTCTTCGCGCACCTCGACAAGCAGGCCGCGTACCGGGGGGAGACGCGTCTCGGTGACGGGCTGTCGCTCCGCGCGAAGGTCGAAGCGTATCCGGCGAAACGCGAAGCCGCGGTGGAGAACGCGCGCGAGGCCCTGTGATGTACGAGGCGGCGTACGCGCACCCGGACGGCACGAGTACGGTGTCCCGGTTCGCGGACACGCTCTCCGGCGTCGGGTTCGACGGACTGGTGGTGCGGAGTCGCGCGGACGCCCGCCCGGAGTTCGACGCCGCCGCCCTGCGAGACGAGTACGGAATCGACGTCGTTTCGGGCGTGACCATCGACGGGTCCGAGCCGTCGGACGCGAGCGGCCGCATCGGGACGCTTCGCCCCGAAAACACCATCGTCGTCGTTCAGGGCGGGGACGCGACGTCGAACCGGTTCGCCGCCGAGACGGAACGCGCGGACGTGCTCGCCGCGCCCGGTGGGGACGTGAATCACGTCATCGTGAAGGCCGCGCGGGAGAACGCGGTGCGCGTCGAGTTCGACTTCGGGCCCGTCCTCCAGCAGTCGGGTGGCCCGCGCGTGCAGGCGCTCCGCGGATTGCGGAAACTCCGCGAACTCGTGGAGAAGTACGACGCGCCCTACGTGGTGAGCGCGTCCCCGTCGAGCCACCTCGACGTGCGCGCGCCACGGGAACTTGTCGCCGTCGGCGAGAAAATCGGGTTCACGGAAGAACAGGTGCGGACGGGGCTCGCGGAGTGGGGCGCGCTCGCAGAACGGAATCGCGAGCGCATGTCCGCGGATTTCATTGCGCCCGGCGTGCGTAAGGGACGGTATGAAGAAGACGCTTGACGAGCACGCCGCGCGGTTCGACGATATCGCCGCGGAGTACGACGACGAGGAGACGCCGGAGTACAACGAGTGCGTCCGACTCGTCGTCGAACACGCGACAGACGGTCTGAGCAGTGAGGAGACGGTTCTCGACTTGGGTACCGGAACCGGAGCCATCGCGCTCGCGGTCGCGGAGTCCGCGGGCCGAGTGGTCGGACGCGACATCAGCGAGGGGATGATGGACGAGGCGCGCCGGAAGGCAGCGGAGCGCGGCCTGTCGAACGTCGAGTTCGGTGAAGGCCGATTCCGCGAACCGAACTTCGACGGCGCGGTGGACGTCGTCACGTCGAACTTCGCGATGCACCACCTCTCCGACGACGAGAAGCGCGAAGCCATCGACGTCATCGCCGCGCTCGGGCCGCGCAAAATCGTGCTGGGTGACGTGATGTTTTTCGGTGAACCGAACCCCGACGACCCGTTCTACAGCCCCGAGGTGGACGACCCGGCGACGGTGGGCGTGCTCGCGGACGCGTTCACGGACGCCGGGTACGCGCTCACCGCGGTCGAGATGGTCCACGAGCAGGTGGGCGTGCTCGTGGCGGAGCGCGTATGAAGCACCTCCCGAAGCACCTGCGGCCGCGGTGGCGATACCTCGCTGTCGAACTGGAGGGGTGGCCGGACGCAGAGATAGCGCGCGGCGAGTTCCAGCGCGCGCTCTGGTGGGCGGCCCAGAACCTCCTCGGCGACGTCGGAAGCGCGGACGCTGACCTCCGCGTGTTCGGGTTCGAATTCGAAGAGGGCGCGGGGGAAGCGTTGATTCGAGCGCGCCGCGAGAACACGTCGGAGGCGCGGGCCGCGCTCGCGTGCGTGACGGAAATTCGCGGACAGTCTGTCCGTGTCGCCGTGCGCGGGATTTCCGGGACGGTGCGTGCCGCGGAAGAAAACTATTTAGGACGCCCGGCTTTAAATAAGACCGAGGAAGAAGTCGTGTTCAGGAACGCCCTCCGGCCCGCCGTCACACGGGACGGCACGGTCGACGTCGACGTCGATGGCGCGTTCGTGGGCGCGACCCGCTCTGATTTGGAGTGACACTATGCAGGGTCAAAACCAACAGCAAGCCTACGACCGAGGTATCACGATCTTCTCCCCGGACGGTCGACTCTACCAGGTGGAGTACGCGCGCGAAGCGGTCAAGCGCGGCTCCGCGAGCATCGGCGTGCGCGCCGAGGACGGCGTCGTCCTCCTCGTCGACAAGCGCATCCGCTCTTCCCTGATGGAGGAGACGTCCGTCGAGAAGATTCACAAAGCAGACGACCACATCGGCATCGCGTCCGCCGGTCACGTCGCCGACGCCCGCCAGCTCATCGACTTCGCGCGGCGGGACGCACAGGTCAACCGTCTCCGGTACGACGAACCCATCGGCGTCGAGACGTTGACGAAGGACATCACCGACCACATCCAGCAGTACACGCAGGTCGGTGGCGCGCGTCCGTTCGGCGTCGCGCTCCTCATCGGCGGCGTCGACGAGGACGGCAGCCCCCGTCTGTTCGAGACCGACCCGTCCGGGACGCCGAACGAGTGGAAGGCGCTCGCTATCGGGTCCGGCCGCGAGAACATCCAGGAGTACTTAGAGGAGAACTACGCGACCGACCTTCCGCTCGACGAAGCCGTGGACCTCGCGCTGCGCGCGCTCGCCGAGAGCCACGAAGAAGGTCTCACCGCGTCCGGTATCGGTGTCGCGACCGTGGACGCGGAATCCCGTCGGTTCGTCGAGTTGACGAACGACGAGATCGACCAGTACCTCGACGCCGCGGACCTCCGCGCGTCCGAGGAAGACGAAGAGTAGGCGAATCCGTTTAGGATTCGCCGCACTGGCGAGCGAGCGAACCCCTCGGGTTCGTCGCGCGGGCGAGCGCGTGCAAGCGCCGTCCGGCGACGCGCCGGCCGGTCGACTGTTTTCGTCCGTGCCGCGGCTACCATCTTTTTCCCGACCCATTGCGTAGGGTCGGGTATGATTTCGCTCGACGAAGCCGTGACGGCGCGACTCGAGTCGCACGGCGAACGATTCGAGGTACTGATAGACCCGGACGCGGCGCTCGCGATGAAGCGCGGTGAGTTCGACGGCGAGTTAGAGGACGTCATCGCCGCGCGGGACGTGTTCGAGAACGCGAGTCGGGGCGACCGACCGGCTGAGGAGGCCTTAGAGGAGGTGTTCGGGACGACCGACCCGATGGAAATCATCCCCGAGGTCGTGGAGCGCGGTGAGATCCAGATTACGGCCGAACAGCGAAAGGAGATGCAGGAGCAAAAGCGCCGTAGGCTCATCAACACCATCGCGCGGAACGCGGTGAACCCGCAGATGGACAACGCGCCGCATCCGCCGGACCGTATCGAGAGCGCGCTGGAGCAGGCGGGCTTCACGGTGGACCCGATGGAGCCGGTGGAGTCGCAGGTGGACGACGCGCTGGAGGCGTTGCGTCCCGTGATTCCGATTCGGTTCGAGGAGGTGACGGTGGCGGTGCAGGTGCCCGCGGAGTACGCGGGGAGCGCGCAAGCCCAGATTCGACAGTTCGGCGACCTCGACCGCGAGGAGTGGCAGGCTGACGGGTCGTGGGTGGGCGTGCTGACGTTCCCTGCGGGGATGCAAAACGACTTCTACGACCTCGTGAACGAGCACACGAGCGGCGAAGCGGAGACGCGCATCATCAAAGAAAAAGACGAGTTGTCGACGCGGTAGCAGTACCGAAGTCCGATTAGACGGGGTCGGGAGCGGCTTTTTCGCGTTCGGTCACGACCGGTTCTCGGAGCGCTTCGACTTCCCCCAGAATCGTCTCGATCGCGTCCTCGTCGACGTCGTTTTCCCGGAGCGCGGCGGCGAGGTTCTCCGCCGTCTTGTCGAACGCCTCGTGCGTAATCCCGAGGTGGTCGTGTGCGGAGTCCATGTCGTCGCCGTCGTACTCGACGGGACCGCCGGCGACGGCGCTGATGAACTGCACCTGGTGGGCGAACAGTTCCTGCTTGTCGACGCCCTCGAAGTAGGGCGTGAGCGTTTCGTCGGCGAACATGCGGTCGTAGAAGTCGGAGACGACTGATTCGATAGCGTCGCGACCGCCGATATCCTCGTAGAGAGACTGCTGGACCATTCCGTGTGTTCCTCTCGTCGGCTGGGAGAAATACGTGAAGGCGAAGGTGTTCGCGGTGTCGAGCGGCAACGTCTGACACACGCGGGCGTACGATGTCGCGTCACGGTCGGCGCGGCGCAGAGAAGAGAGCGGGGAGCGGGGTTTTACGCCCAGCCGGGTTTCTGAACCGTCGCGCCCTGTTCGAAGATGATGGTGCGGGAGACGTGGACGGTCCGGCCGTCGATTTTGGTGTCGAACTCGAAGTTGACCTTCTTGACGAAGCCCTCGGCCGTGACGGTGAATTCGAGGGTCGTCGGCGTGACCTCGCGGGTCTTGCCGGCGTAGTTGTACGTGACCGTGTTGTCGCCGTCGAGGCTGAGCACGAAGTCCCCGTCGTCAGTCTGGGAGACCGCCATGTCGTTGGAGGCGACGAGCGTGTAGAGTTCTTCCTTCCAGGTGCCGGGGTCCTGGACGATGTCTATCTCACCGACGCCACCGGAGACGTGGGTGATGGTGGAGGACGCGTTCCCGACTTCGGACCGCTGGAACGCGACGGTGGAGCCGTTGGTCCAGGCTTCGATGGAGTTGTACTCGGCCGTCGGTGGTGCCTGATTGTACGCCTGGGTCGCGTGTACCTCACCAGTCGTGGTCCACTTCGTGTTCCACGCGCCGCTCTCGTACGACGTGCCGTTGTCGTAGTTCGCGGTCTGGATGACGCTCACCGTGTAGTTCTCGGAGTTGAGCATCTCGGCGTGTGCGCCGGTGAGCTCGAAGCCGCTCTCGACGCCGTCTGCCGTGACGCCCGGCGGGTAGTCGACGGACGCTTGCGTCGTCGTCTGCTGCGTCGTTGCCTGTGTCGTGGTCTGGGTCGTGGTGCCACCCGTTCCGCCACAGCCCGCGAGTGCGAGCATGGCTGCGAGGGCCACCGCGAGTAGGGCTGCTCTACGCATGCTTTCGAATCGTAGCAGTCCTAGGATAAGTAACTTGTCTTATATATGCGCCAAGTCATAACATACCAAATTAGAGTTTTATCCGAACTGTCCTGCTGTGTTTCACGACTCTAAACGCCCCTTAGAAGCTCTGTAGCGAGTTAATTAGGCCAATACGGAATATCTCGGGGTGGCCTGAAATTACGGCAGCGGTGTCCGAACGGTCAGGCAAGAGATGCCACCATCCACTACGGTTTTTAAGGAAGTCCTAGTGGTCCGAGTCGAGGCGACGCATTCGTCCGACGTGCGCGAACTCGGCCGGAAACGCACGCGCTCGCTAGAGAAATCGGTCAGTAGTACTCGTCGTTACGGCGATGCCCCGACGAACTTCGACGGGGGCGAAGAACGAGGACTGCGCGAACAGTTACCCGCGACGGAATCCGAGCAGGAACCCGCCCGTGAAGCCCGCGGAGACGGAGAGCGTCGACAGGATGGTGTTTATCCACTCGGGCGGTGCGCCGTTCTGGGCCGCGTCGCCGGCTTTGACGACGCCGGCGGTGAGGCGGTCCCAGTCGACCGTGAGGATGCCGCGGGATTCGAGGAACTTGAACAGCGCGAGCTCCAGTCCGACGAGCACGGCGATGAGTTTCGCTACCTTCTTCGCGGCGAACCCGATGACGCCGCCGATGACTGCGCCGCTCCCGAACTCGATGCCGAGCGAGGTCGGGTCTAAGTTGATAGCCATACGCTACTCGTGGAAGGCGGCGATTAAGTCTCTTGTGCCGCGCCGGATGCTTAAGTGCGAGCAAGCCGTATTCACTCCCGAGTGACAGGCGCACGTTCATCCGACACGGCGGTCATCGCGAAGCGCGTCGACTCCGGCACCCCTGACACGGGCGAGATTCGAGACCTCGTTCGCGCTGCCGGCTACGACGTCGCCGGCGAGGTCACCCAGTCCCGGAAGGCCGACCCCTCGCTCCAGTTGGGGGAAGGGAAGGTCGCGGAACTCGCCGACGTCGTCGCGACCACGGGTGCGGACACCGTCGTCTTCGACAACCGACTTGGCCCCTACCAGACGTTCAACCTCGGGCAGAAACTCCCGGATGGCGTCGAGGTCGTGGACCGATTCACGCTGATTCTCGACATCTTCGGGCAGCGCGCGCACACCCGGAAAGCCCAGTTGCAGGTCGAACTCGCGGAACTCCGGTACGAACTCCCGCGCGCGGAGGCGAAGACGAGTCTCGCGAAACGCGAGGAGAAACCGGGGTTCATGGGGCTCGGGGAGTACGACGAGTCGCGAGAGCGCGACATCAAAGACCGCATCAGTCGCATCCGCGACGAACTCGCGAACATCGAGAAGACGGAAGAACACCGTCGCGAACAACGGCGGGAATCCGGGTTCGACCTCGTGGCGCTCGCGGGTTACACGAACGCGGGGAAGTCGACGCTGATGCGGGCGCTCGCCGCCGACTTGGACCTCGAGGAGAACGAGAACCTTCACCCGGACCTCGACACGACGGCGGAGTCGAAGGACATGTTGTTCACGACGCTCGGGACGACGACGCGCCGCCTCGACATGGACCGCCGGGACGCCCTCCTCACCGACACGGTCGGATTCATCTCTGACCTCCCGCACTGGCTGGTCGAGTCGTTCAAATCTACGCTCGAATCCGTCTACCGCGCCGACCTCGTTTTGCTCGTCGTGGACGCGACGGAGCCAGTCGAGGAGATTCGGGAGAAACTGGTGACGAGTCACGACACGCTCTACGAGCGAAACGAAGCCCCAATCGTCACCGTCCTGAACAAGATAGACGACGTCTCCGCGGACGAACTCGCCGACAAACGCGAAGCGCTGTCGGCGCTCGCACCGGACCCTATCGCCGTGTCTGGTAAAGACGAACTGAACCTCGACGCTCTCAGAGAGCGTATCGACGAGGAGCTCCCCGACCGCTTGCACGAACGCCTCGTGATGCCGATGACGGACGAGACGATGAGCGTCGTCTCGTGGGTCCACGACAACGCGCACGTCGAGGACGTCTCCTACGACGACGAACACGTCGTCGTGGAGTTCGAGGCGCGTCCGAGCATCGTGGAGAAGACGCGGTCGAAGGCGAGCAGTCTCGCCGAAGCGTAGTCGCTGTTCCTTTGTAGACGGCACTCGCATCCACGCGTAATGCGGTCGCCCATCCCGCCACGGATCGCCCGCACGTATCTCGACTCCGAGAGCGTCCTCGCCGTTCTCGTCGCGGCGAACGGTCTCGCCGTCCTCGTCGGCTTCGACTTCTACTTAGACCAGTTGCAGACGCACGCGGCGAACGTCGTGTCGTGGCTCGTCATCGCGGACAGCCCGCTCGCCATCGTCTGGCTCGTGCTCGCGTTCTACGGCGTCGTCGCGGCGGGCGGCGTTCAGTCGCTCCGCGAACGCGACTCCCTCACGGTCGAACTCGTCCACGCGCTCGCGTTCACCAGTCTCCTCAAGTACGGGCTGTGGACGGTGTTCACGCTGAACTACTTCTTCTCCGACTACTACCCAGAGCCCTACGGCTACTTCACCATCCTCGTCGCGCACGCGGCGATGGCGTTCGAGGCGTTCCTCGTTCCGTACGTCGGGCGCACGAGCAAACGCGCGCTCGCGGCGGTCGCGGTCTGGTTGTTCGCGAACGACGTTCTCGACTACGCGTTCGACTACCACCCCCACCTCCGCGCAGGGGACGTGGGCGTTCTTCCCTACGTCACGCCGCTTTTGACCGTCGTCTCGCTCGCGCTCGCGTGGTACTGCATGGACACGTAGTCGACGAAAAAGGGGACGGTCGGCGGTCGGACGATGGGTCGGTCGCGCGGGGTTACGGCAGTCTGATGGTGCGCGTGGCGTCTTCGTTCAACACGACCTGGAAGGGCGTGTCAGCGGGCGCGCTCTCGGGTGAGAGGTAGCCTACCGCCCACGCGGTGTACGCTTCACGGGAGTCGACGGAGACGTGCACGGTCGTCACGACCGTCCCGTTCGCGTTCGGGGTGTCGGCGCGAATCTCGACGTCGTAGTCACCGGCGGGAACCGTCACGTACGCCGAGGCGTCGCCGAAGCTAACGTTCTCCGCGAGCACGACTTTCCCGTTCTTCGCGGTCACGTCGACCGTTGGTGCGTCGGGCGAGAGATGGGCGATTCGGACGGCAGCGTAGCCTTTCTCGGGCGTCAACGCGTCGTCAGCGTACACTCGTGGCGCGAACTCGGTCGTGCCGTTCTGACTCACTTCACCGGTCGCGGCGACGGTCGCGACGGTTCCGCGGGGCGCGGTCACGTCGCCTTCGAAGACCACGGCCTCGCGGTCACCGGCGACGGTGATGGTGACGGTGTGCGGTCCGGCGGGGATTTTGAGGTACTCGCTGATGTCACCGAACGCGACGCCGTCGAGGACGCTCTGGTTGTCGACGTACACGTCGACGGCGGGTGCGTCGGGCGACGCGTGGAAGACGGCGAGATACGCGACGTTTTGCTGGTCTGTCGTGTGCGATGAGGCGGCGCCGACGGCCGCACCGGCGAAGAGAACGGTCAGGGCGAGCAGTACAGCGGTCAGTGGTCGTGATACTCTCTGTGTCATCACACTGGAACAGACGTCGTACGACTGTTTCGTTATTTGTCGTCACGCGATTCCCGTATTTTGACGCGTCTCGGTAGGGTCGTTGCGCTGACGGAACCGTCGAGCGGGGTTCGACGCGGTCGGCGAACGCGCGATGCCGGGCAAAATCGAGCGACTGCGAGCATCGAAAACGTGAGTAGGACGAGACGCGCGAAACGAAAGTCCACCGTACCGTCTGGGGGGTTCGTCACGAGAACGGAAATCGGCGCGTCGCGGGTCAGTTCAGCGTCGTCTTCTCCTTTGTGACGACTTCAACGCCGTCGATGCGGGTGCCCGGATACTGGCCGTTCTCGTCCTTCTCGGCGGCTTTCACCATGTCCCAGACGACGTTCAGCCCCGTTGTCACTCCTTCGAGCGCTTCCATCTCGCAGCCGGTCTTCCCGGTCGTCTCGACCGCGACCTCGGCCACTACTCGGTCGTCCTCGACCGCGAAGTCGGTGTCGACGTTCGTGATGGGTATCTGGTGGCACATCGGAATCGTCTCCCACGTGTGCTTGACCGCCTGAATCGCGCCGACGCGCGCGGTGGCGAGCACGTCGCCCTTCCCTACTTCGTCGCCGCGAATCGCCGCGATAGTAGCTGTGGAGAGGTGGATTTCGCCGCGCGCGACCGCGCGACGTTTCGTGTCGGGTTTCTCGGCGACGTCCACCATCTGCACGTCGCCCTCCGAGGTCGTGTGCGTGAGGTCGTCTTCAGTCATCGTGGTAGAGTGCGCGCGGGAGCCTCGTAAGCAGGTCGCTCGCGAGCAAGCCGTACCCGTTCTCCGCCACGGCGTCGTCGCCGGCGAGTCCGTTCGCGTACGCGCCGAGCGCGCCCGCGTGCACGGGGTCCTGTACGGAGAGGAGCGCGCCCGTCGCGCCCGCGAGCACGTCCCCGGTGCCGCCGACCGTCATTCCGGGGTTCCCGGTGCGGTTGACGCGCGTCGTCTCGCCGTCCGTCACGATGTCGTACGCGCCCTTCACGAGAACCGCGTGCCCGATGTCCGCTGCGAATTCCTCCACAGCGGCCATCCGGTCGCGCCACTCGGACTCGCTCGGGCCACCCATATCCACGAGTTCGCCCTGATGGGGCGTGCAGACGAGCGTCGCGTCCGTCTCCACGTCGGGGACGACGGAAAGCGCGTCCGCGTCCACCACGGCCCGCCCGTCGTATTCGGCGAGGAACTGTTCGACCGCGCGGAGGGTGTCGTCTGAGTCGCCGAGACCGGGCCCGAACACAACCACGTCACGCTCTTCGACCCGTTCGAGGAGTTCCTCGATGTGCGTCGGCTGGAGCCGAGTACCGACGAACGGTTCGACGATGAGGTCTTCGCTGTAGCCCTGAATCCGGTCCGCGACGGGTTCGGGACACGAGACGTACGCGAGGTCGGCACCCGCGCGCAGGGCCGCCTGCGCGGACAACGCGGGAGCGCCCGTGTACGGCCCGCCGCCGATGACGGTCACCCGCCCGAAGTCGCCCTTGTGCGCCTGCGGGTCCCGCGTCAGGACGTTTCTGTCCCCGGGACCGACGAACAACTCGGCCGCCTCCGGGATGCCGATGTCCGCGACGGTCGGATTCTCCAACCCCGGTTTCGCGTCGTGGAACGTCACCACGCGGTCCGCGTCCACGACCGCGCCCGGCGCGTCGCCCGTGTCCGCGTCCATCCCCGACGGCACGTCCACCGACACCACCGTCGCGTCAGTCGCGTTTATCGCCTCGATAGCCGACGCCTCCGGTTCGCGGGGCGCGCCCGACACGCCAGTTCCGAGCAGACCATCGATAATCACGTCCGGACTTCCGAAATCGAGGTCTCGCGAGTCGTTCACTTCGCGGGCGTCGACCTCACACTCGTTCAGCGCCTCCCAGTTCTCGCGACTGATTTCGGTGGTGATGGTTTCGGCGCGCCCGAGGAGGTGTGTCGTCACGTCGTACGCGGAGAGGAAGCGCGCGGCGACGAACGCGTCCCCGCCGTTGTTCCCGCGGCCGGCGGCGATCGCGACCGACGCACCGGGGTCCGCGACGTCGCGGACTTCGCGGGCGACGGCGTTCCCGCTCGACTCCATCAGCTGCTTTCGCGGCACGCCGAGCGCCGCGGCGTTCTCGTCCACGGCGGCCATCCGCCGACTCGTGATCATACGTGGGGGTTCGCGGCGGGAACTCCTAAAACCGGCTGCTACCAGCGAACCTCGAACGACCCGAACCCCTCGGGGTCCTCGTACTCGACGTCGACGTCGGTGACGTCCGCCGCGCGACTCCCCGAGTGACACCACTCGACCATCTCCTCGACATCGGATTCCGGGCCTTCGAAGACGGCTTCGACCCGGCCGTCGTCCAGATTCCGCACCCAGCCCTGCACGCCACGGTCGCGCGCGGCTTCCCGCGTGTTCGCGCGATACGAAACCCCCTGCACTCTGCCGGAGACGAAGACGTGCGCCTGCACGTGGTCCATACGGGAACGTTGCCGGGCCAGCCACTTAGACGCCCGCGAATCGTGTGAGTATCCTCGGCGAACGTTTCGTCTCCGTAGCCTTTATGTGGGCAATCGTGGGTTTTCGGGTGTGAACCGACGAGCCCTCCTCGCGAGCGCGGCCGTCACCGGCGTCGCGCTCCTCGCCGGCTGTAGCGACGGCGGCACCGACTACGCGCACTTCGTCACCGTCTACAACTACGTGGACGCCCCCCACACCGTCAGCATCACCGCCGAAGACGACGACGGCGAAACGGTGTTCGACGAGTCCTACGACATGGACGGTCGGAGCGCCCGCGAACACGTGACGTTCGACGCCGACCCCGCGACGGCGACCGTGGTCGTGGACGACGGGGAGCCAAAATCGTTCGATTGGCCGTCCGCCGAGCACTGTGACGAACAGGGAACCGCCGGAAAACCCGGTCTCGAAGTCTCGGTGGGTCCGGAAAGGACCGACGAGGAACCGACCGTTCGCACGGAGTGGAGCTGCCAGTCCGTCGAACCCTAATCCCCGCCGTTGCGGAGGTAGTGGAAGACGTACGTCTGGGTGTACCCGGCGTTCGGGCCGAACTGTTCGCGGAGCGCGCGAGACGTCTCCCCGTAGTTACCCTTCGCGCAGTCGGGGTAGTAGTCCTCGATAGCGGTGCGAATCCACGTGTCGAGCGGGATAGGTTCGCGGTAGCCGAGCGAGAAGAGGAGCACGCAGTCCGCGACTTTGTCGCCGACGCCGACGAACCCCGTGGCGGCGTCCCGCGCGTCCTCGTAGTCGAGTCCGCGCACGTCGTCTTCGGTGAGTTCGCCGGACGCGACGAGTTCCGCGGTGCGCTGGACGTAGGGCGCGCGGTAGCCGAGTCCGAGGTCGCGGAGTTCCGCTTCCGTCGCCGCCGCGAGGGCGGCCGGCGTCGGGAACGCGTGGTAGGTCCTGCCGTCGAACTCGATGCGTTCGCCGTAGGCCTCGCGAAGGGCCTCCTGCATTCCGAAGATGCGTTCGACCCGCATCTGGGCGGAACAGATGAACGATATCAGACAGTCGAAGAAGGGGTCGTCGACGATTCGCATCCCCCAGTACTCGTCGTAGGCGTCCGCGACGAGGCGGCCGCCGCGCGCGTTCTCGCGAATCGCGGTGAGGTCGTCGTCCAATCCGAGGAGGGAGCGGACGAGCGCGTCCGCGTCGGTGGTCGACTCCCACGCCAGCACGCCGTCGGTCTGTCGGACGCGAACGACGTTCTCATCGATGACGGTCGCGTACCAGGCGTCGCCGCCGTACGCGCCCGCAGTCTCGTACATCTCGCCGTCCTCGCGCGTCCAGAGGTAGGTCTGGCCGGATTCGAGCGTGGACTGGAGGTCGAACGCGGCGGAGAGCGACTCGAGCGGAATCGACCCGGTCTGCATGGCTACCGGAGGGGGAGCGCGAGTCAAAGACCCGTCGACTCGTCGTGTTAACGATGGGCAAAGAACTATGCCGGACGCGGAGAGACCCCACGGCATGGACTGTCGAGTCGTCGTCGAGGCCGCCGTTCCCGTCTACGACGTCGGAACGCCCGACGAAGCCGTCCGCATCGCCATCTCCAAGACCGGCGCGATGCTGAACCCCGACCTCAGTTACGTCGAGATTCGGATGGGGAGTCGTACGTGTTCACACTGCGGGGAGGAAGAAGACCCGGCGTTCGTCGTCGCGGACGAAGGCCTCGTCGCGCTGGAACTCGAGATGACCGTGTTCAACGTCGAACGAACCGAACACGCGTCTCGCGTCGCGAGGAAGGAAATCGGCGGACGGCTGGAGGACATCCCGCTGGACGTGGTTTCCGTCGAAGAGGTGGACGCGTCGTAGCTGTCGCTGTCCGGTGTTCTTCGAGGGACGCTTTCGTGCGTCAGAATCAGTCGGCTTGGGCCGCGACCTTCTCGGTCTCCGATTCGCCGTTCATGGAGCGCGTGATACCGGTCGCGAGCGCGAAAACAGCTGCTTTGTGGTCGGTTTTCGATTTGTGAATCGATGTCGGTCGTACGCCGAGGTCGGCGTATTCGTCGAGGGAGACGTCATCATCCTCGATGGATTCGTAGAAGTTGCTTACTTCTGCGAGCAGTCCATGCAGGTGGATGAGTTCCTGCTTCTTCATAACAACACGTTCTAACGGCCAAGGGACCTTAGTATTATCTTGAGAGGAGTTAACACACGCCTCTGTAAGGGTATCAAGGAGTTTCGTCCCGAACCGCTTTTAGGTCGTCCGACCGCAGTATTAGGCATGGATTACGAGAAGCAACTCGACCGCGCGATGTCCGAGAAACCGGACGTCGCCGGGAGCGAGAGCCGGTTCGACGTCCCCGAACCGACCGTTCGAAAGGAGGGGAACGTCACGGTGTACGAGAACTTCCAGGCGACGCTCGACCGACTGAGCCGCGAGCAGGAACACGTCCTGAAGTTCATCCAGAACGAACTCGGAACGAGCGCGCAGATCGACGAGAACGGCCGCGCGCGCTTCACGGGCGAATTCACCGCCGACCGCGTGAAGCAAGTGCTCGACGAGTACGTAGACACCTACGTTCTCTGCCCCGAATGCGGGCTTCCGGACACCAACCTCGAACAGGAAGGAGAGACGACGCGCCTCCACTGTGAGGCGTGCGGGGCGCGCTCTGCGGTCTAGCTCTGTAACTGTTTTAAGTTCTCGAGGTCGCGGTCGGTCCGCATGAACTCGGCGGTGCGGCGGGTCGCGTGACAATCCGGACAACTGTAGTTTTCGTCGTGCGCGGGGAGTTCCTGGGGCGTCATCTCCCAGTCCTTGCTACATTCGGGGCAAAGCAACTGCACGTACGCCTCGTGTGCCATAGGTAGGTGTGCGGAGGGTGCGGGGAAAAAGATTGTCGCCGGGGTGCCCCGTCTCGTCGTACTCCCCGCCGACCAGTTCGAACAGGTCGTCGTACCCGTCGGGGAGTTGGGGCGTGGTGTCCCCGAGTCCCGCTCGATGCTGGACGTCTCCGATGCACTCGTCGTATTTTATAGTCCACAGACACCGACGCCGCACAAAAGGAAGGAGTGGCCGGCCGACCGAAGCGCCCGCGTTCAGCAGTTAGTCCCGCCGAATCGCGAGCAACGCCGCGGCGAGCGCGGCGACCAGCGCGAGCCCGAGACCGAACCCGGGTGAACTCCCGGAGGACTCCGTAGTCGTCATTTCGGTCGTGGTGTCCTGCATCGACGTCGACGCCATCGTCGTGGTCTGCATCGTCGTCTGCGTCGTCGTCGTCGCGGGCGCGTCGACGGAGAGTTTCGTCATCACCGGCGCACCGGCGGCGACGTACGGACCGTCCATCTCACCCTGCGATTCCACGAACGAGTACGCCATGTCGCCGTTCGTGTCCTTGTGCGCCATCGCGTAGACGGACTGCTCGCCGTGCAGGGTCGTGTCGAGCGATATCGTCACGTCCGTGTGCGTGCCCGGCGAGAGGTAGTCGGAGGTGCCGACGACGCTGTCGAACACCTTGCCGTCCGCGAGGCTGGCGTCGTGAATCGTCACGAACCCGCCGTCCGCGAGCGTCACCGAGTCGACGGTGACGGTGGTTCCGTCCGTCTGCTGGTCGCCGGCGACGACGACCGCGTTCACGGAGACGTGCGCGGTGTCGACCACCGCGCCGCCGTTCGCGACGTACGGACCGTCTTCACTCCCGGACGACTCGACGAACGAGTACATCTCGTCGCCGTTCGTGTCCTTGTGCGCCATCGGCACCAGAATCTGACTCTCGTTCACGGGCGAAGAGAGCGTGACCGCGACGTCCTCGTGGTAGCCCGCGGAGAGGTAGTCGCTGTGCCCGACGACGCTCCCGGTGACCGCACCGGCGAACAGCGACGAGTCGTGAATCGTCACGAACCCGCCCTCGCTGAGGTCGACGGAGTCCACGACGACGGTGTGACCGTTCGATTCCTGTGCGCTCATCGAGACGGACGCCGAAACGGTCGCGGTCGCCGTGTCGACGACCGCAGAGCCGTCCGCCGTGTACGGACCGTCCTTCTCACCCTGTGAGGTGTCGAAGGAGTACGTCTGGTCGTCGTCGGTGTCCTTGTGGGCCATCGGCACGAGCGTGCCGTCGCCCCCGTACGGCTTGTCGAGCATCACGGTCACGTTCCGGTGGAGGCCGGGCGCGAGGTAGTCGGAGGTGCCGCGGATGCTGTCGAACACCGCGCCGTCCGTGACGGAGCCGTCGTGAACCGTGACGAACCCGCCGTCGGGGAGGAACACGCTGTCGACCGTGACCGCGTGCCCGCCCGTGGACTGATTGCCGATGGACACGCTCGCGGTGTCCATCATCGTCGCGGACGCGGTGTCCACGACCGCGGAGCCGTCCATGTTCACGAACGGCCCGTCAGTTTCGCCGCCGGATTCCACGAACGAGTACGTCTCGTCGCCGTTCGTGTCCTTGTGCGGCATGGGAACGACCGTGCCGTTCACGGCCGAGTCGAGGCTGATGCGGACGTTCTCGTGGACGCCCGCGGAGAGGTAGTCGCTGTGGCCGACGACGCTCCCCGTCACCTCGCCGTCGAGGAGACTGCTGTCGTGAATCGTCACGAACCCGGGTTCGCTGAGTTCCACGCGGTCCACGACGACGGAGCCCCCGTCGGTCGGCTGGTCGCTCATCGACACCGTCGCGGAGACGGTGACGTTCGCCGAATCGACGACGGCGGAGCCGTCCATCACGTACGGGCCGTCAGCGCCGCCGTTCGCGGAGACGAACTCGTAGATGTGGTCGTCGTTCGTGTCGTGGTGGGGCATCGCGACGTACGTCCCCGACTCGCTCAACGGTTCGTCGAGGCGGACGGTGACGTTCTCGTGCGTGCCCGGAGAGAGGTACGCCGAACTCCCAACCACGCTCCCGAGCGTGTTCCCGTCGGTCAGGGAGGCCTCGTGAATCGTCACGAACCCGCCGTCGGGCACAGTGACGGAGTCGACGGTCACCGTGTATCCACCGCTGGTCTGTGCGTCGAAAGTGACGCTCGCCCCCGAATCGGCGTTCGCCGCCGCAGCCGGTGCGACTGCGAACAGCGACGCGCCGAGGACGACTGTCATCGCTAGTGCGCGTATGCGTTGGCGCATACTCCACACCACCAGCGATATTTAAAAGAGGTTTTTCCGAACTCTCACCCAAATTCGGCCGGAAAGTGCCCAAAATCGAGGATAGACGGTTCGTCGGGAACGAATAGGTGTGGCGATAGCTCGGCGATTCGCGCGAAACAGAGTATAAAAACTAGTCCCAGGTGACCCAGAGGAGGAAGGCGACGCCCGCGGTTTCGAGGATGCGGAGCGCCATCAACGCCGTCGCGGCGATCTCCGGGAGGCCGCTAAACCACGCGGTGAGCGCGGTGTCGAACAGGAAGTAGTAGAGGCCGAGCGCGTTCTCACACAACAGGAGGACGCCGAAGACGAGCAGTCCGAGCGTGTGCTTCGAGCGGAACTGCCGGTAGTTGCGTCCCCAGATAGCACAGAGCGCGAGCAAGAGCAGGACGTTCACCCCCATCGCGACCCGTGCGACGTCAGCCCAGAGCGTCATCTACACCACCGTTGGGAGGGAGTACGGTTATACACTTTCCCAAATTCCGCCGTGATTCGTTCGGGTTCGCTCATTCGACCTCCTCCAGAATCTCCTCTACCGTCTCCCAGTTCGTTCTCGCGCGCTCCGTCGGCAGATAGACCGCGCCGTAGTCGTCCCCGCTCGACTGCACGATGTCGTTTTCTAAGAGGACGTCGAGGTGGTGTCGGACCGTCTTGTAGTCGAGGGATAAGTCCTCGGCTAACTGGTTCGCGTTCCGGGGACGGCTATCGACCGCGCGCAAGAGGCGGGCACGGTTCGGGCCGCCGCGAGTCCCGGTGAGCACGTACCAGAGCGCGGCCTCCATCAATCCTATTCAGGAGTCCACGCACCGTAAAACCCCCCGCGGTCTACTGGGTGAACAGGTGGCCTTCCGTGGGTACGTCGAACACGCCGATGCGCGCGCCCGCGTCTAACCACGCGTGCCCGTAGGAGAACGCGGCGAGCGCGTTCACGAGGTCGTCTTCGTCCCGGAAGTGCCGGCCGTCCTCGAGATACGAGCGCGCCATCTCCTCGCACTCGTCGGCGGCGTCCGCGAGCGGCGTTCCCTCGGGCGCGGCAATTTCCGCGGCGTCCAGCGCCTCCGCGAGCAGTCCTTCGTATCGGTTCGTCTTCTCTTCGAGGTCGGCGGCCATACGGGAGCGTGTCGCCGCGAGCGCGTGAGTCTGTCGGACGGAAAGGGGCATCCGACGCGGCCAGCGCAAGCGTAATGGGGCAGACTCTCGGAATACTACGTATGAGCGAACCCCGCGTGGAAATCTACACGAAGACGCAGTGTCCGTACTGCGAGAAGGCAAAAGACCTCTTCGACGCGAAGGGCGTCGAGTACGAGACGTACAACGTCACGGGCGACGACGAGCTGTTCGCGGAGATGACGGAGCGCGCGAACGGCCGGGAGACGGCCCCCGAAGTGTTCATCGACGACGAACTCATCGGCGGCTGGGACGACACGCACGAACTCGACCAGAAGGGCGAACTGGACGAGAAACTCGGATTGGTCGCTGATGGCGGCGAAGCCGAAGAAGACGTCGAAGAGCACCGGAAGATGATAATCACGGGCACCGGCATCGCCGCGCTCACCGCGGGTATCTACGCGGCGCGGTCGAACAACGACCCGCTCCTGTTCGAGGGCGACGAACCCGGCGGCCAACTCACGCTCACCACCGAAGTCGACAACTACCCCGGGTTCCCCGAGGGAATTTCTGGACCCGACCTCATCAACAACATGAAAGAGCAGGCCAAGCGCTTCGGCGCGGAAGTCGAACACGGCGTCGTCGAATCGGTCGACGACTCCCGGCGTCCGTTCCGCGTCGAACTCTCCAACGGCGACGTCTACACCGCGGACTCGGTCATCGCGGCATCCGGCGCGAGCGCGCGCACGCTCGGCATCCCCGGCGAGGACGAACTGATGGGGTACGGCGTCTCGACGTGTGCGACCTGTGACGGCGCGTTCTTCCGCGGCGAGGACATGGTGGTCGTCGGCGGCGGGGACGCGGCGGCGGAGGAAGCCTCCTTCCTCACGAAGTTCGCTGACACCGTCTACCTCGTCCACCGGCGCGACGAACTGCGCGCGGAGGACTACTGGCAGGAACGCGTCGAAGAACACGTCGAGTCGGGCGACATCGAAGTCCTCTGGAACACGGAAGCCACCGAAGTCCACGGGTCGCCCGAGGACGGCGTGACGTCCGTCAGCCTCGTCCGCAACCCCGACGGCCACCCCTCGGCGAAACTCGACGACCCCGACACCGAGAAATTCGACCTCGACGTCGGCGCGTTCTTCGTCGCCATCGGCCACACGCCGAACACGGAGTACCTCGAAGGCACGGGCGTCGAACTGGACGACGAAGGCTACATCGTCACCGAAGGCGGGAAGGGCGGCGGCCAGACTCGCACCGGCGTCGAAGGCATCTTCGGCGCGGGCGACGTGGTGGACTTCCACTACCAGCAGGCCGTCACCGCCGCCGGAATGGGCTGCAAAGCCGCGCTCGACGCGGACGCGTGGCTCGAAACCGAAGCGGACGTGACCGGCGAGGCGTCCGCGAGCGGCGAAGCCCCTGCGGACGACTGAACTAACGACGACTGAGCGAACCTTTATTTCCACGAGGTGTCTCTTTGGACGCCGTGACGGTCGCCGACGAGGACCCCAGTGACCTGATTCGGCGGACGGACTCGTTTACGGTCGCCGAGTTCCGGGCGATGGCGGCCGAGGCGGAGACGATTCTCGAACTCCAGCAGGCCGCGCGAATCGACCGCGTGCGCACGGTCCGCCTCCTGAAAGCGTGCGCGCTCTACGGGGAGTTCGACCGCGGGCCGGTGAGTCGCTTCCGCGAACCGCAGGACTCGTAGGTGTCCGGCGAGAGAGGGGCGTATGGACTCAGTTTCCTTCCAGATCGAGGGTCCGGACGGCACGGACGAAATCGAACTCCCCGAGGGCATCCTGCACTTGCTCTCGGAGGACGACGACGACTCGATGGCACAGGTCGTCGGTGACATCGCGGTGATGGCGTTCGCCTCCCGCGCACACGCGATCGCCCACCACCAGGAGGGCGAACCGAACGCCGAGATAAGCGAACTCGAGGAGGAGACGATGGACGTCTTCGAAGACCGGTTCGGGATGACGTACGGCGAAGCGACCGGACACCAGCACTAAGACTGCGCGTACGACGCGGGCACCGTCGGCACGTACGGCGTGCGAGACGTGACCTCGAACAATCCCTTCTTCACCGCTCCTTTCGCGTACTGGCGGACGCTCCGGTGGATGGGCGTGCGCTTCCCCCGAACGCCGGTCGCGCCGGCGCGGATGGCGGAGACGACGTCGTCCGCGGTCACCGCGGAGAGCGACTCCGCATCGACGTCGACCTCGGTGTAGGCGCGTCCGACGTTCATCACGTGGTGGGCGTCGCTCGCACCTACACGGGGGTAGTCGTGTGCGCGGGCGTACCGGCGCGCGCGACGGTTCCGGTAGCCCGTGAACAGCATCGAGTTGTACACTTCGATGGCGTCCACGAGCGCGCCGGTGAGGTTTCGTTTCCGGACGCCGTGCCTGCTCCGCTGGAAGGGGTGTGGCACCACCGCCGCACCACCCATCTCGCGGACGATAGCGGCCGTCTCGTCGAACGGTTTCCCCGTCGGTGGACACTCCTCGACGCCGATAGCGAGCAGGTGGCCGTGGGCCGTCGACACCTCGACGCCCGGGATTCCGACGAGTCCGTAGTCGCTCGCGAGCGCGGCGGCGCGCTGGGACTCACCGACGCGGTCGTGGTCGGTGACGACGATAGCGTCCAGTCCGATGTCGCTCGCGTGCGCGAGCAGGAGTTCGACGGGTTCGTGTCCGTCGTAGGACCCTTCGGAGTGGACGTGCGGGTCGACGCGGAGGGTCACGGGGTCCGCCATTTGTGTCCCGTACGTGCCGGGAGTTGAAATGCGTGAAGGCTAGTTCCCCCCGATTCACCGAGTTCCTGTCACGTCGTAGGTGAGGAGGACGCCGTCGTCCAATCGCTCCACGTCCGCGAGCGAGAGCCGGGGGAACTCTTCCGTGAACCCCTCGCCGTCGACAAGCGTCGGCGCGTCGCGGCCACCCACGACGAGCGACCCGACGTAGACGGAGAGCGCGTCCACCAACCCCGCGTCGAACAGCGAGAAGAGGAGTTCGCCGCCGCCCTCGACCATCACGCGCGCCACGCCTTCGGATTCGAGCGTCGAGAACGCGGCCGAGAGGTCGACGCGGTCCGCGCCAGCGACGATACAGTGCGCGCCGGCGCGTTCGAGTTCGCGGATGCGCGCGTCCGACGCGTCCGCGGAGACGAGAACGTACGTTTTCGCGTCCTCACTCAACACCCTCGCGTCTGTCGGGGTTCGCGCTCGCGAGTCCGCGACCACGCGCGCGGGCTGCGGGGATTCACCGCGCGCGGAACGCTCGTCAGCGAGTGCCGCGTCCTTCAGGGTCAACGAGGGGTCGTCCGCGAGGACGGTGCCGACGCCGACCATCACCGCGTCGAACGACGCGCGCAGTTCGTCCACGCGCTCGAAGTCCTCCGCGCCGCTTATCTCCAACTGCGTGCGCTCGCGGGTCGAGAGTTTCCCGTCGACGCTCGTCGCGGCGTTCACACGGACGTGCATACTCGTTCTTTTCCGGCGTGCCGAAAACCGGTTGCGGTCGGCGTTCACTTCCGCCGCGCCGCGAACCCTTTTTACTCACTCCGCCCGAAATTCGGGCGATGAGTCTCGACGACCATGCCGAGGAACTCGCCTCCGACCTCGGTGTCGACAAAGAGGAGGTCAAGCAAGGACTGGAGAACCTGGTCGAATACAGCGTTCCCGTCGAAGAAGCGAAACAGAGCCTTCGACGGAAGTACGGCGGCGACAGCGGCGGCGGGAGCGGTCCCACGTCCGCCGACATCGCCGACATCGACCCGGACAGCGGGAACGTCACGGTCACCGCCGTCGTTCTCACCGCGGGCAAACGCTCGATTCGGTATCAGGGAGACGACCACGTCATCGTGGAAGGCGAACTCGCCGACGAAACCGGCGAAATCTCCTACACCGCGTGGGAGGACTTCGGCCTCGAACCCGGACAAGTCGTCCAGATCGGGAACGCGAGCGTCCGCGAATACGAGGGCCGCCCCGAACTCAACTTCGGCGAGTCCTCGACCGTCTCCGTCGCCGACGAAGACCTCGACGTGGACGCGACGGTCGGCGGCGACCGCGACCTCGCGGACCTCCACGCGGGCGACCGCGGCCGCGCGGTCGAAGCGAAAGTCGTGGAGGTCGAATCCCGGACCATCAACGGCCGGGACGGCGAAACCGAAATCCTCTCCGGCGTCCTCGGCGACGAGAGCGCTCGCCTCCCCTTCACGGACTGGAACCCGCACGACGAACTCAGCGAGGGCGCGTCCGTCCGCATCGAGAACGTCTACGTCCGCGAGTTCCGCGGCGTCCCCTCGGTGAACGTCTCCGAGTTCTCCACCGTCACCGCTCTCGGTGAGGAAATCGAAATCGGCGGACCGACTCGGATGACGATTCGGGAAGCCATCGAACGCGGCGGCGCGTACGACGTGGAACTGGATGGAAACGTCATCGAAGTGCGGGACGGGAGCGGTCTCATCCAGCGCTGTCCCGAGTGCGGGCGCGTCGTCCAGAAAGGCCAGTGCCGCCAGCACGGACAGGTCGACGGCGAGGACGACCTCCGCGTGAAGGCGATATTGGACGACGGAACCGCGACTGTCACCGCTATCCTCGACCGCGACCTCACCGAACAGGTGTACGGCGGCGGTATCGAGGACGCCCGCGAGCAGGCGCGTGACGCGATGGACCAGGAGGTCGTTGCGGACACGATTCGCGAGGAAATCGTCGGGCACGAGTACCGGGTCCGCGGCCACCTCTCGGTGGACGAGTACGGCGCGAACCTCGAAGTCACCGAGTTCGCGACCGCGGACGACGACCCCGCAGACCGTGCCGCCGCCCTCCTCGCGGAGGTGTCAGCATGAGTGCGAACGAGGACCGACCGAGCCGCGAGGTCGCGTGGCGGGTGTTCGCCGCGGAGTTCGACGACGCGGACTTCAGTTACGCCGAGTCCGACGAGGAGCGCGCGCCGAACTACGTCGTCACGCCGACCGGCGCGCGCGTGAACCGACTGTTCGTCGTCGGCGTCCTCACCGAGGTCGAACAGGTGAGCGACGACGTGCTCCGCGCGCGAATCGTGGACCCGACTGGTGCGTTCGTCGTGTACGCCGGCCAGTACCAGCCGGACGCGCTCGCCTCTCTCGAACGACTCGACGCGCCCGCGTTCGTCGCGGTCACGGGGAAAGCGCGGACGTTCGAACCCGAGGACGCGGACACGGTGTACACGTCCATTCGGCCGGAGTCCATCAGCGAGGTGGACGCGGAGACCCGGGACCGGTGGGCCGTCCGCACCGCGGAACAGACCATCGACCGCGTGGGCGTGATGGCCGACGCTCTCGACCGCTCGGAACGCGGCGACGAACTCCGCGACGCCCTCGTCTCGGCGGGCATCCGCCCGGACCTCGCCGCGGGTATCCCGCTCGCCGTCGACCACTACGCCACCACCGAAACCTACCTCGACGCGCTCCGCACGCTCGCCGTACAGGCCGCGGAAGTCGTCGCCGGCGACCGCGACGAGGTGGAACGCCTCACCGTCGCCCCCGACGAAGGCGGCTCGGTCGACACCGACCTCGGCGCGGACCTCGATGTCGAACCCGTCGAAACCGAAGAGGAACCGACGACGACAACGGAGAGCGCGACGGAAGAACCGGAAACCGAGTCCGAACCTGAACCGGAAACCGAAACGGGGCTCGAAGCAGAACCGGAATCCGAGCCAGAATCCGGGTCAGAACCAGATTCCGAGTCGGCGTCCGCCGTAGAATCTGAGCCGGACGCGACCGACGTCGGCGACGTGGGGACGACCGAGGAGCTCGCGGAGTCGACGGCGCAGGAACCGGAGGCCGTCGAACCCGAATCCGAAGTCGAGTCGGACTCGGACCTTGGGGATTTCGACTCCGAGACGGACGAGATGTACGAGTTCGACGAGGAGGAACGCGAGGAGATAGAGGAGGAGTTCGACATGGAGTTCTCGTCGGGCGAGGACATCCCGGAGGCCGGTGAAGCCGGTATCGAACCCGAAGGCGTCGAGGCCGATGCGGAGGTAGAAGAACCTGCGGAAGGATTCGAGGACGACGAGTTCGAACCGGCATCCGAGGAGGCGGAAGAAGAGGAGGCGGACGAAGAAGAGGGTGCGTCCGTGTTCGAGGGTGACCTCGAGGACTTCGTGGTGGACACGATGGACGACCTCGACGATGGCGACGGCGTGGACCACGACGAAGTGGTGCGCGCGGTCGTCGAGGAGACCGACGCCGACCCTGGTGACGTGGAGGAAGCCATCCAGAGCGCGCTGATGAGCGGGCGGTGCTACGAGTCCGGGGAGGACACGCTCAAAGCCATCTGATGGCGCGGGTCGAACCCGTCCCGAACGAGCCCGCCGCCGTCGCGGATATCGGCGGGGAGTCGGCGCTCGTCGTCGCGGACTACCACGCGGGCATCGAGCGGTCGCTCCGCCGCGAAGGCCTCGAAGTCCAGTCGCAGGCGGAGGCGCGCCGCGACCGCGTGCTGTCGCTCGTCGTCTCCGAAGGCGTCGACCGCGTGGTGTTCCTCGGCGACCTCGGCCAACAAATCGGGGAACCCGAGGGTGCGGAGCGCGAGGAAATCGAAGCGCTCGTCCGCGAAATTCCGGTTCCGGTGACGCTCGTGCGCGGGAACCACGACGGGGACGTGGAGAACGTCCTCGACATCGAAGTGACGGACGGCACGGGCGTCCGCATGGGCGACGTCGGGTTCGCGCACGGGCACACGTGGCCGAACCGGGACGTGCTCGCGGCGGACGTGGTCTGCGTCGGCCACGAGCATCCGGCAGTTCGGCTGGCGGACGAGGTCGGCGGGTCGCAGGTCGAGCGCGCGTGGCTTCGCGGCTCGCTCGCTCGCGGGCCGTTCGTCGACCACTTCGAGGAGGACGTGCGCGTGGACGCGGAACTGGTGGTGTTTCCCGCGTTCAACGACCTCTGCGGGGGGACGTGGGTGAACGTCGAGGGGCAGGGATTCCTCTCGCCGTTCCTCCCGGAGGCGTTACCGGCGGCGGACGTCTACCTGCTCGACGGCACCCGACTCGGGGACTATCGGCACCTGTAGGGGCGTTCGGCCGACGCGTCCGGTCCGCGGGAGTGCGTCGCCAGCACCACTCCGTACAGACCGGAGGGTATCGTAGCCGACGTCGTCGGCCACGTCACGTCGTCCATCTCCCGCGGTATCAGTTAGAACACGCCGGCGAGTGGCCCCGGCTTCCTACTTGAACTATACGCGGTCGGGAGCGCGCAGGTCGTCGAACGGCGTCTCGTCCAGCCACTCGCCGAGGTGGACGAGCTGGTCGAGCGCGGCGTCGAACAGTTCTTCGCCTTTCTCGGCGGTCGCGTCGGTCTGGTCGCCAAACACGCCGTTCTCGCTGTTCTCGACGGCGTCGTAGAACGTGCGCGCGCCGAACTTCGTCGTCTCTATCTCCGTGATGTCTTCGACGCCGCCCTCGTGTGCGTCCGCGAGGCGGTCCTCGTGGACGAGTTCGGGGCGGAGGTGTTGGATGAGCGCGGTCTCCTTGGGGCCGCCGTGCGGCCCGTTGTGGGTGAACGTCTCGTTCACGAGGTCGGGGATGGATTCGTCCCACATCCACTCGACGGCGTACGCGGTGTCGTCGTCGCGGAGGCGGCGGCCGACTTCCTGGAGGTGTTGGACGTTCCCGCCGTGCGCGTTCACGAACACGAGTTTTTGTATGCCGTGATAGGTGAGGTTGCGCGCGAACGACTCCACGTAGTCGCGGAAGACCGGTGGGTCGACCCACATCGTCCCCGGGAACTGGCGGTGGTGGGAGCTGACGCCGACGTTGATGGTCGGCGTGCAGAGGAAGCCGGTCTCCTCGGCGGCGGCGCGTGCGAACCCTTCCGCGATGAGGTGGTCGGTTCCCTCGGGGAGGTGGGGGCCGTGCTGTTCGGTGGAGCCGAGCGGGACGAAGGCGACGGTGCCGTCGAGTTCGTCCTGCAAGTCGGGCCACGCTTCGTCTGCTAGATACATATCGGCTTCTCGTATGCGCGCGTCAAGTAAGCACCGTGTTCTTTGGTATCGTGGCGACGATGGCCTTATTCGGCGTCCGACCCTGGTATCTCTATGAGCGAAGCGGGGGTCGTGGACGCGTTCAGCCGGCTCTCCGCGCCGGTTCGGGATGCGCTGTCGGAGCGCGGATTCAGCACGCCGACCGAGCCACAGCAGCGCGCGATTCCGCCGCTGGTCGCGGGCCACGACGCGCTCGTCATCGCGCCGACGGGCACGGGGAAGACGGAGACGGCGATGTTGCCGGTGCTCTCCGCGATATCTGAGGCCGACGACCGTCACGGCATCAGCGCGCTGTACGTCACGCCGTTGCGCGCGCTGAACCGCGACATGCGCGAGCGCCTCGACTGGTGGGGCGAGGTGCTGGATATCGAGGTGGACGTCCGGCACGGCGACACCTCGCGGTATCGACGCACTCAGCAGGCCGACGACCCGCCGGACGTGCTGGTGACGACGCCCGAAACCCTGCAGGCGATGTTGACGGGGAAGAAGCTTCGACGCGCGCTCTCCGACGTCCACCACGTGGTCGTGGACGAAGTGCACGAACTCGCGGGAGCGAAACGCGGCGCACAGCTAACCATCGGCCTCGAACGGTTGCGCGAGTTGGCGGACGACTTCCAGCGAATCGGGTTGTCGGCGACCGTCGGCGACCCGCGGGAGGTCGCGAACTTCCTCACCGGCGGCCGCGAGTGCGACATCGTCGAGGTGGACGTCACTTCGAAGGTCGATTTCTCCGTGCGCGAACCCCGGGTACGGGAGTCGGACGAGCGCCTGTCGAACGAACTGTTGACGAGTCCGGAGATGGCGAGTCACGTCCGCGCGATACGCGAAATCGTCGACGAACACGACTCCACGTTGATCTTCGTGAACACCCGGCAGACGGCGGAGGCGCTCGGGTCGCGGTTCAAGGAACTCGACGCGAACATCGGCGTCCACCACGGCAGTCTCTCGAAGGAGGCGCGCGTGGAGGTCGAAGACCAGTTCAAAGCCGGGGAGTTGGACGCCTTGCTCTGTACGTCGTCGATGGAACTCGGTATCGACGTGGGCCGCATCGACCACGTCGTCCAGTATTCGAGTCCGCGCGAGGTCGCACGTCTCCTCCAGCGCGTCGGCCGCGCGGGCCACCGTCGCGACGAAGTGTCCCACGGCACTATCATAACTGGCCACCCGGACGACACGCTCGAAGCGATGGCGATAGCGCGACGGGCCGCGGCGGGCGACGTGGAGGACACGCCGATTCACCACGGCAGTCTCGACACCGTCGCGAACCAAATCGTGGGCCTCGCGATGGACTTCGGCGAGGTGAAAGCGTATCGCGCCTACCAGATAGTGACGCGCGCGTACCCGTTCCGCCACCTCGACGAGGAGACGTTCAAAGACGTGGTGACGGAACTCCACGAGAATCGAGTTATCTGGCTGAACGAGGAGGAGGACTTGATAGAGAAGTCGGGGGGGACGTGGCAGTACTACTACGCGAACCTCTCGATGATACCCGACGAGGAGACGTACGAGGTGTACGACGTCGCCTCCGGGCGGCAGGTCGGGACGCTGGACGAGCGCTTCGTCGTGAACTTCGCGGAACCGGGGGCGTCGTTCATCCAGCGCGGCGAGATGTGGCGCATCGCGGAAGTGGACGAAGAAGAGGAGCGCGTGGAGGTGAGTCCCATCGAGGACCCCTCGGGGGAGGTGCCGTCGTGGACGGGGTCGGAGATTCCGGTTCCGTTCGAGGTGGCGAACGAGGTCGGTGAGATTCGGGCGGCGGTCGGCCCGCAGTTCGACGCGGGTGCTGACGCCGAAGCCGTCGCGCGCGACCTCATCGACCGGTATCCCGTGGACGAGTACACCGCACGAGAGGCGGTCGACCCGATAGCGCGGCAGGTCGAGGCGGGCGCGCCGCTCCCGACCGACGACCGAGTGGTCGTGGAGTCGCAGGGCCGCGACATCGTGGTGAACGCGGCGCTCGGCCACCGCGCGAACGAGACGCTCGGCCGCTTGCTCTCCGCGCTCCTCGGCCAGCGCACGGGGTCGTCGGTCGGGATGGACGTCGGCCCGTACCGCATCGCGCTCGAAGTCCCGCAGGGCATCCGCGCGAGCGACGCCGTCGAAGTCTTGGAGGAGACGGACCCCATGCACGTTGAGGCGATTCTGGAACTCTCCCTCAAGAACTCTGACGCGCTGAAGTTCACGCTGAGCCACGTCGCCGCGAAGTTCGGCGCGCTGAAGCGGTGGAAAGGACGGGACGGCGTCGGCCTCAACCGCGTGATGGCCGCGTTGGAGGACACGCCGGTCTACGACGAGGCGATGCGCGAAGTGTTCCACGAGGACCTCGACGTCGAACGCGCCTGCGAGTTCCTCGACGCGATTCAGTCCGGCGACCGCGAACTCGTCGTCCACGGCGAACGCACGCCCGTCGGGACGAGCGGTCGGTCCTCCGGCCAGGAGTTACTGACGCCGGAGAACGCGGACGCGAGCGTCATCCGCACAGTCAGAGACCGTATCGAGGACGACCGCGTGCGGTTGTTCTGCGTCCACTGCACGGACTGGGACCACGAGACGAAGGTGAGTCGGGTGCGAGAGCAACCCGAGTGCCCCCACTGTGGGTCGACGCGCATCGCCGCGCTCAGTCCGTGGGCGGACGACGCCGTGAAAGCCGTGACGGCGAACGAGCGGGACGACGAACAGGAAAAACGGACGAAGCGCGTGTTCCGGAACGCGAGTCTCGTGCAGGGCCACGGGAAGAAAGCCGTGAAAGCGCTCGCCGCACGCGGCGTCGGCCCGCAGAACGCCGCGCGCATCATCAACAAACACCGGGAGAGCGAGGACGACTTCTACCGGGACATCCTCGAACGCGAACGCGAGTACGCGCGGACGAAGGCGTTCTGGGATTAGAGGTCGCGGTAACTCGCTTTCACGACGTCCTCGTCGAACCCGGTGAGCGTGTGGTCGAGTTCGTGCTGTAACGAGTCGACCGCTCGCGTCAAGCCTTCGTACTCGTCGCTCGTTTCGAGTTCTCGGTCGCTGAGTTCGGCTTCGAGCGTCGACTGTTTCTCCACGAGCGAGAAGAACCGCTGGGCGCGGCCGTCGAACTCGGCGCGCGAGCGCAATTCCTCGACGGTCTCCGTGAGGTCGTCTTCCGTGACGGGTTTCGTGAGGTAGGTGTCGAACCCCATGTCGAGGATGTCGAAGTCCGGTTCCACGCCGGTGACCATCGCCACCCGGCAGTCGTACCCCTGCTCGCGGATTCGGTCGAGGACTTCGCCACCGTTCACCGTCGGCATCTCGCGGTCGAGGAGTACGACGTCGACGTCCTCGTCCATCTTCGACAGCGCTTCGTCGCCGTCCGACGCGGTGCGGACGGTGTACTCCGACAGCCAGAGCGCGTACGCGTCCGTGACGCGGTCCTCGTCGTCCACGGCGAGTACGACTGGGGTTCCGTTCTCGTCGGTCATCACATCCCCTCCGTCGAGCAGTGGAACTCGAAGCGAGCGCCCCCCGACTCGCTCTCGGTGACTTCGAGACGCCACCCGTGCGCGTCGGCGATGGACTCCACGATGTTCAGTCCGAAACCGGTGCCGTCCTCGGCGTTCGTGTACCCGTAGTCAAAGACGTGCTCGCGTTCCTCCTTCGGGATGCCGGGACCGTCGTCCGCGACGTAGAAGCCGTTCCCGCCGTCAAGCGGTCCGATAGTCACCGTCGCGTCCTCGCCCGCGTGCCGCATCGCGTTCCCGACGAGGTTCTCGAAGACGGTGCGGAGGCGGTCCGGGTCCGCGCGCACCGTGACGCCCGAGTCGACGTCGAGAGTCGCGTCCGCGGACGCCGCCGTCGTCCACGCCTCCTCGGCGACGGCTTCCACCGCCACCGTCGACGTTTCGCCGACGGACTCGCCCTCCTTCGTCAGCGTGAGCACGTCGTCGACCAGCGCCCCCATCCGGTCGTGAATCTCCGCTATCTCCTCCAGATACTCGGCGGTCTCCCCGTCGGCGTTCGCGCTCGCCAGCGCCACCCGCGCGTTCGCGGCGTTCAACGGGTCGCGGAGGTCGTGACTCACGATGCTCGCGAACCGCTCGAGTTGTTCGTTCTGCTGCTCTAACTGGCGTTCGCGCTCGACGCGCGCGGACACGTCGCGGATGATACCCGAGAAGACGCGTTTTTCCTGCAGTGGGTGTTCTTCGAACGTCACCGAGAGGTGGACTTCGTGGCCGTCCTTGTGTTCGCCCGGAATCTCGACGTTGCTCCAGTCGAGATTGCGCTCGCTCGTCTCGATGTACTCCTCGAGCGCGTCGTAGTGTGATTGCCGGAGGCGTTCCGGAATCACTTTCGTCAAGTCGCTCCCGACGAGTTCGCCGGGTTCGTAGCCGAACACGCGTTCGACCGACTGGTTCGCGTACAGAATCGTCGAAGACTCGTCGATGGTGATAATGGCGTCCGAGCCGTTCTCGACGAGCGTCTCGAAGAACTCCTTTTCGGCTATCGTGTCGTCGTGGTCGGCTTCTGGGCTGCCGGTACCCCTCCCCCCGTCGCTCGCGTGTTCGATGGTGTCCATTTGGAGCAGTGTCAGTTACTCGTACGCACCGACGCGACCGATTTCAACGTGATGGCCGTTCGTCCAGTTTCGCGAGCAACCGCTCTCTGAGGTCCGCCGCGGACGTCGCGACTTCGTCTGCTTCGCCCGTGCTCATCTCGCCCGCTTCGTTCGCCTCGTACGCGATGACGTACGTACCCGCGCGTGACGCCGCGCGAATGCCGTTCTCGGAGTCCTCCACGACGATGCACTCTTCGGGCGGAACGTCGAGGCGGCCCGCGGCGGTCTCGTAGATGGCGGGTTCCGGTTTCCCGGGGATGTCGAGGTCCGCCGCGCTCACCACGACGTCGAACGAGTCGTCGAGGTCGAACCGCTCGAACGCCATCGAGAGCCAGTTCGGATACGACGACGTGCAGACGCCGATGGGGACGTCGCGCTCTCGAATAGCGGCGAGCAGGTCGTGGAAGCCCGGCATGAGATCCGCGCGCTCCCGATAGATGTCCGCGGCGTGGTCGTCGTAGAAGTCGAAGTACTCGTCCGCCGAGTCCACGGTCAACTCGTAGCCTTCGTCGCGCAGGCGGTCGTACTGGTCGTGGACGTTGATGCCGACGAGGTCCGACGGTTCGAGGTCGTCGCCGTCCACGACGAGTTCGTCGATGACGGCTTCGATGACGTCGACCCAGTAGCGTTCGGTGTCGACGATGACGCCGTCCATGTCGAAGATGACTGCGTTCACGCCCCGCACTACGGCGCGACGACCGAAAATACGTGACGGCTCCCCTAATGGGAAACCGTTTTGTCCTGACGGTTTGAAACGTCGATGATGACACAGAGAGTCTCACGTGATGCCCTCCCACTCCGCCGGCTCGCCGTCGTGCTCGCCGTCGCCGTCCTCGTGACGACGGCTGGCTGTACGTCCTTCACCGGCGGCGGCGGTGCGAGCGGATCCGCCGACGCACAAGTCGACAGCGTTCCTGCCCGCGCCGACACGATAGCGTTCGTCGACGCACAGGGGATGCTGGGTGACGACAACCTCCGCAGCATCGCGAACACCTACTTCGAACAGCAGGCAGAGCTGATGGGTGACTACTACAGCGGTCCGAAATCGACCGAAGACGCGCTCACGCAGATGGAAAACGAGTCCGGACTCTCCGCGAACGACGTGGAGACGATGACGATTTTCTCGAGCGCGAAAAAACAAGTGGGCGGCCAGCAGGGCGAGTTCAGCGGCGCTATCGTCACGTCCTCGTTCACGAAAGACGAACTGAAGTCCGCGCTCACCGAGGAGTCCTCGACGTCGTACTCCACGGAGACGTACAAGGAGACGACGCTCTGGGTCGCGCCGAAAGACAGCTACTCGAACACGCAGGACGCGGTCGCGTGGCTCGGTGACGGCCGGTTCGTCATCGGGAACCTCGCCGCCGTGAAATCCGTCGTTGACGTCGACAGCGGGGACGCGGACGCGGTGTCCGGCGACCTCCGTGACACCTTCGAGAACACCCGGGATGGGTACGTGCAGTTCGCGGTTTCCGTCCCGCAAAACCAGTTCGACGCCGGGAACTACCAGAGCGGCCAGTTCGACACCAGTTCGTTCAACAGCGTCCAGATGGTCTCGGGCGCGTTCTACACGAGCGGCAGTGACGTCGGGATGACGATGAATCTCGCCGCGAACACAACCGCCGACGCGAACGACATCAAAGACGTGACCTCGGGAGCGCTCTCGCTCTACAAGGGCCTCGTGGAGGACGACACCGTGAAATCCGCCCTCGACAAGGTCGAGGTGACCAAGGACGGGAACACCGTCACGATGTCCTACGAGAACTCCGCCGCGAACATTCAGGCGGCCATCGAGGAGATATACAACACGTCCGCGTCGTCCAGCACGTCGTACGCCGCACCCGCGCTGTAGATGCGGCTTCCGCCCCTCCTCCGTAAAGAACTGCGGTGGGGGCGACGAAAAATCGTACCATTATTTTGTCTTTTCGTCCTCGTACCGGCGGTGTTCGTCTACGGGACGCTCGGATTCGAACACGTCCTCCCGACGTCGGTCCCGGTCGCCGTCGCGCCGCAGTCCCCCGCGACGAGCGGCGACGACCTGAACATCGGGAAAGCGGCGGTGACGTTGTTCAGCGACCCCATCACGTACCACTCGAAAGCGGCCGCGATGCGGGCGTTGAACCGCGAAGCGGTGTACGCGGTCGTCACCGTGCCCGCGAACCTCGCGTCGGACTCCGGCGGGACGGTCGTTCACGTCTACGTCTCGGGGAGCGTCGTCCCCTATCAGGAACCCGCACAGGTCCTCGCGTCCGTCGCGAACCGCGGACTCTCGGCGCTCATCGACCGCCCCATCGACGTCTCCTACACTATCGTCGGAACCGAACGCTCGCTCTCCGCCTACCTGTTGCCGACGTTCCTGATGGTGTTCGTCCTCCTGTTCGCCTTCGCCTACCTCCCCTACAACTTCGCGACCGAGGAAGCCGCCATCGACCGCCTCCGACTGGAGTCCTCGCTCTACCGCGTCGTCGCCGCGAAACTCGCGGTGTTCAGCGTCATGCTCGTCGCCCCAATTTTCGTGTTCGCCGCGACGAGCACGTACATGGGGAACACCGTGGACTTCCTCGCGCCCGGCGTGTTCGCCGTGTACGTCGCGACGTTCCTCGTCGCCGGGACGCTCGCCGCCGCGGTCACCATCGCGCTCCGCTTCTCGGCGTGGGGCCGCCTCGCGAACCTCGCCGTCCTCCTGTTCGTCATGGGGTTCTCCGGCCTCGCCTACCCCCGGGGTTTCTTCTCGCCCGCCCGCCGCGACTTCGTCACGTCGGTCCCGACCTATCACGCGATGGTCGCGGCGCGCGGGTTCTCCCTGCGCGGCCAGTCCATCAGCTACTACGCGGACACGTTCGGCGTGCTGCTCGCGACGTTCGCGGTCTGCGCCGTGTTGCTCGTCGCGAGCGTCCGCTACTACGAACGAGGTGCCTGAAATGAGAGTGGACGACCTCGTGAAACGGTACGGCGACGTGACCGCGTTGGCGGGCGTCACCGTCGAGTTCACGCCGGGCGTTCACTGTTTCGCGGGGCCGAACGGGAGCGGGAAGACGACGCTCCTCCGCTGTCTCGCCGGCCTCACGCACCCGACGTCGGGAACCGTGGACGCGCCGGACGACGTGAACTACGCGTTCCAGACGCCGAGCGTCTACGGCGATCTCACCGTCACCGACAACCTCGACGTGTTCGCGGGGTTCGGGGACACCGACCCCGAGTGGCGCGAGGAACTCGTCTCCATCCTCGGACTGGAACCGATGTTGGACCGCGCCGCGGACGCGCTCTCCGACGGCTACCGCAAGCGTCTCGACCTCGCGCTCGCGCTCCTCCACCGCCCGCGCGTGCTCGTGTTGGACGAACCGCTCGCGGACCTCGACCCGGCGAGCAGGAACGCCGTCCTCGACGCCGTGGCCGCGTACGCCGACGGCGACCACTACGTGCTCGCGTCGACGCACAACTTAGACCACTTCGCCCCGCTCTGCGACCGCCTCACCGTCATGTACCTCGGGCGCGTCGTCGCCGACACCACGGACCCCGGCGACCCGCAGGCGGCGTACGAACGCGCGCTCGCCGACGCCGCACGACGGGGGTAATCATTTTGGGGATTGCGAGCGGATTCTCACACATGGTCGAGGAAACCGAACGCGACGACATGACGTGGTACGCGTGCGAAAAGTGCGGACTGATGTTCGACGACCAGAGTGACGCCGAACAACACGAGGACGCTTGCGACTCGGAAGACCCCTCCTACCTCCAGTAGTTAGACGAACTCGTAACTGTACTCGCTCGCCTCGTCTTCCTCGAAGACGAACACGCGCCCCCCGGCCACCTCGACGTCCACGTCCACCTCTATCGCGTACCCGTCCCGCCGCACCTCCACGCCCGGGAACACGGACTTCGTCTCCTCGCCGTCCAACAGCACGCGACCCACGCCCGTATCCTCCAGTATCTCGTCGCTCGTCATCCGATCGTTCACGTACGTCAACACGCCCTGTGTCTCGGACTCGTCGGTCACGAGCACGTGCACGTCCCGGCCGGGCTGCGCGCGCAACGGCTCTTCTCGCTTCTCGGGGACGCCGTGATAGAACGTGCGCCGGCCGTCCGCGTACTCCACCACGATACCGTCTTCCGTGAGTTCGACGCCCACCGAATCAGGCGCGACGTCGCTCCGACCGCTCATACACTGACTCGGAGAGCGGGACGCAAAAGCCCGCCGACTGGACGCCGGGAGTGTCGCCGCCACCGCCAACCCTAAGCCGTGGGTGCGACTCCTTCACATATGGACGGTCGTGCGGAGGCACCGGCGGCGGGAACCGTGTTGAACGCGCTCGCGACGGGTCGCGGGTCCGCGTTCGCCATCGACCTCGCGGTGACGGCGGACGTATCCCTCGACGCGGACGCCGAGAACGTCACCGGGAGCGTCGCGGAGGACGCGAACGCGGACACGGCGCTCATCGAGCGCTGTGTCGAACTCGTCGTGGAGGAGTACGCGGAAACGGAGTACGGCGGAGTTGTCGAAACGGAGAGCGAGGTGCCGATGGCGGGCGGATTGAAGAGTTCGAGCGCCGCGGCGAACGCCACCGTGCTCGCGACGCTCTCTGCGCTCGGCGTGGACGAGGACGTTTCGCTCGAAGACGCCGCTTTGCTCGGCGTGCGCGCGGCGCGGGAGGCGGGCGTCACCGTGACCGGCGCGTTCGACGACGCGAGCGCGAGCATGCTCGGCGGCCTCACCGTCACCGACAACACCGAGGACGCCATCCTCGCGCGCGACGACGTCGACTGGGACGTGCTCGTCTGGACGCCCCCCGAACGGTCGTACAGCGCGGACGCAGACGCCGACCGCTGCGCGCGAATCGCACCCATCGCGGAGTTGGTGGAGGAACTCGCGCTCGCCGGCCGCTACGGCACCGCGATGACCGTGAACGGCTTCGCCTTCTGCGCCGCGCTCGACCACCCCACCGGACCGGCCGTCGAGGCGCTCCCGCTCGTCGAGGGCGTGAGCCTCTCCGGCACCGGCCCCAGCCACGTCGCCGTCGGCGACGAAGACGCACTCAAAGACGTACGAGAACTATGGAACGAGAGACCCGGAACGACGACGCTCACGACGACACGAACGACCGGCGGCCGCGTACTGAAGACATGAGCCTCGACGACCTCAGAGCGGAAATCGAGGAGATCGACCGCGACATCGTCGAACTCATCGCCCGCCGAACCTACGTCGCGGACAGCGTCGCCCAAGTCAAAGAAGAGGAAGACCTCGCCACGACGGACGAATCCCAGGAGGACGCCGTCATGGAACGCGCCGGTGAAAACGCGGAGAAGTTCGACGTCGACGCGAACATGGTGAAAGCCATCTTCAGACTGCTCATCGAACTGAACAAGATAGAGCAACGAGAGAGCAGGTAGCGTCAGTTCACGCTTTTCGACAGCTCGGCTCCTGCCTTGAACTTCACGTCCTGTGACGCTCGATTCGCACTTACCAAGTGAAGCACTGGTGCATCCATCGACACGTGCGCCAACTCGATATCGTACGTCTTCTTTCCCGGCCGTTTCCGAATGAGGATGTCGTTCCCTCCTGATTTTGAGAGCACGCCCGTCTCGACTAACTCTTCGACGGTCCCCGAGTCAATCCGCGCTCCCCGCAGAGCACGTTCCCCCGACACCGACCGCTTCACCACGTCACCGATCCCATCTCCATCAGCGGCCGAGTAATCGAAGCAGCACTCGATACCCACCACTTGCGTCGGTCCTGCCATCGTCAACACCGTCGCCGAATTCTCGTACAGCGCGGCTTCATCGATGACCCATCCGCCCGTGTACAAGAGCTGCTCTTCATTCCGGCACTGTTGTACGTACAACAACGCAGGGAACGGCTGTGGACACGCAGGCGGCTGCACCAACACCTGCTGCACGGACACGCCCGACCCAGACGGCGGGGAACTGCGGGCCCATACGCCCGGTCCACACGGGTCATCATCTGCAACAGCAGCACACACGTTCGCCGGCTCCTCGCCATCCTCCGTCGGACTGCTCACGACCGTCACCATCCCGTCCGCACTTCGAACGACTTCGAGACTCCCGCCCGTCGCCACTGGCCCGGTTACGTCCGCGACGAAGTGCGGTGAGGTCCCGCACACCTGCCCCGGGTAACTGCTGGGGTCTCCATCGTCACAATCGCTCGACGGGTCTGGGTCTCCCGGGCCAGCCTTCGGCGTCCCCCACGAGTACACGCGACCCCCACCATCCGACTCCCCCGTCAGGTACTCGATGAGGCGCTCCGGGGTCACTGCCTCCCTGATACTCCCGTTCCCACCCGGGACCTCGGCGTCGGGCAAACACACCGTGAACCGCTCACCGACAATCGGCTTCCCTCCCAGATACGCCAGCAGCTCGTCATCCTCGTCAGCGTCAGACACCCCATCTCCGTCGGAGTCCTCGTCGGAGGCCCTCGTCCGCGGCCTGTTGCTCCGTGACGAGTTGTAATCCGTCGCGATAATCGCGGAGGACGTAACCCATCCCTCTAACTCGATTTCTCCCGACAACAACCCCGACCCACCAGACACCGTCGGGGTCAACCGACTCACGTGCGGCCCGCCGCGAGCCAACTCGAACGTGACGTCCGTCGCGTCGTCGGTCAACTCCATCCCCGCAAACACCGCCGCAGGCGACGACTCCGTGTTCGTCACCGAGGACGCGATTCGACTCATACACCCGGTGAGCGACGCGACCGCGACGGCACCGCCTCCTGCGAGGAGGTGGCGGCGACTGAGGGTACCGTGTGGCATGCCACTCACGACACCGTCTGGTATTCGTGTACTCATAATCAGGTAGTAAAAGCGATAATACGTAATAAGTATTCTTACATTTATAAATATTATATTACATTTTCGCGGCTGTGCCGGTTCTCCCGCTCGTGGAGCTTCGATTGGTGTTGACGAAAGGGACTGGCGGACGGTGACGCACACGCCGATATTTACTCGACTCACACGACATCGGAACGGGGTGGAACTCTCGAACAGCGGTGGTCGCGGCCAGGGAGCATTTATCCGTTCAGCCGCCCTATCTGTACGTATGAGAGACAAGATTTCTCGCGCGATGAGTCGAGCGAAGTACGCGGCTATCGGCGCGGCCGTTGGTGCCGGTGTCGGCGGATTCTTCAGCAGGAACGCGGCGAGTACGGGCGGTGCAATCGGCGGTCTCGTCGGCGCGACGCTCGGCGAAACCGGGTCGAACGTCAAGAACGCGGTTCGGCAAGTCAGAAGCGAGGAGAAAGAGTAGTTACGCGTCTCGCGCCGCGTCACGCGGCCGGGAATCGGGTTTTTTCGTGACGCGCCCCCCTCCCGAGGTCGGTTTCTCTGTCCGGAGTGGCGACTCGAGACGTAGTATGTCGAGGTAGTCGGCTGCGTTCCCGCGAGAGTGCGTGAGCGTTAGTCGTCCGTGGCGGCCTGCATGTTCGGCGTCTCGGGGTGTGCGTCGGCCTCGGGTTGTTCGACCGGTGGCAGCCACTCCAGCGCTTCGTCGTAGCGGAATGCGCGGTGGTCTCGCGTCGGGTCGACGACGGTCAGCGAGAGCCAGTCGTTGTCCAGGAGCGTGGTCAACTCGTCGTGGTCGGCCAGAACGTCCGTGACGCGTTCGACGGGGGCGTGGACGACTGTCGAGAGGCGGAGCGGTTGGTGGTGCGGTTCGTCGTCCGCGGCCATCAGCGACTGGAGCGGGAGACCGGTCATCAGGTCGCCGCCGTTCCCCTGGTAGACGCCGACGTTCCCGACGGGGTTCTGGGTGACTTTCGACCCGCTGCCGTAGACGGCGTTGTCCACCGTCGAGAAGTAGTACTGGGTGTTGATCCACTGCGTGACGACGAGCGGGCCGGTGAAGATACCTTCGAGCGCGTCGCCGTCGGGGTCGGTCGTCCAGTCGTATGAGTGGAGGAACGACCGGCCGTCGAGGTCGTAGTCGCTCGTCAACTCGCGGGGCCCGATGACGAACCCGGCGTTCCCCGCGAGCCCCCACTCGGGACGCGTCTCGGCCCAGTCCGCGGCGCGGCGCTCCGTCTCCCTCACGCCGGTCGAGCCGTCCGTCCCCATCGTCTCGGCGCGCTCGGCGGTCGCGTTCTCGCGAGCGGCCGCGAGGTCCGCGCGCAACCGGGCGAGGTCTTCGGCGTGGCTCTCGGGGACGTGGCTCGCGAACAGTTCCACTTCGTCAGTCGTCGTGTTGTGCTCTCCGGCGACGAACACCGTGTCTTCGGGGATGTCGAACCCGCGCTCGCGGAGTTCGGCTTTGACCGCCTCGTCGTTGCAGAGGGCGGCGAGGACGCGGGCGTTCGGGCCGCCGGGGTTGCCGGCGCAGGCACCGCAGTCCAGACTCGCGTCGTAGGGGTTGTTTGCCGTCTCGCTCGCGTGTCCGACGAAGACGACGAGGCGACTGAACTCGTCCCACCCCATCAACTCGAAGGCAGCGGCGGCGTACTCGACTTTCTCCTCGGCCGTGAGTCCGACGGGAAGGTCGCCGGTTGCGTCGTGTTGGTGGTCGACGCTCGGTTCGCAGAACTCGTGTTCGTCCGGCACCCGGTCGCTCAGGCCGTCGAGCAGGTTGTGGACGCGCCCGGGGACGAGCGTGCGAGCGGCGAGCGAGAGGCCGTAGCCGCTTCCGGCGGTTTCGACGTAGGCGTAGGCGGACGCGGCGTTAGCTTCCAGCGTCTCCACGACTTCGTCGGCGGCCGCGCGGATGCCGTACCAGCGGTCGTGGCGTTCCCGCGTGTCGCCGTCGGTCGGCCGGTCGTCGATGTGGTGTTGCGGGTCGAGAATCGGCGGGCAGGCGGCGGCCGGCACGTCGTCGTCGTACCCCTGGTACTCCATCGGGATGCCGAAGAAGCCGGCGTAGCCGTAGGTTTCGTAGTCTCCCGTCGCCTCGACGTGGCGGCGGATTATCTCGGAGCGGGTGTCGATGCAGAACACGAACTGCGCGTCCGGGCGGTCCGACGGCGCGCGTTCGGCCAGCGCCTCGCTCTCCGCGGAGACGGCGTCGACGAGTTCGTCGCGGTAGGTCGCCTCCCACGCGCGGAGGAAAGCTTGTGCGAGTGCGTCGGCCGGGTTCGCGGTAGCGGTGGCGTCCGAGGGTTCGAGGTCGGCGTCGACGGCGTCCAGCAGCGCCAGACGCACGGCGAGGTAGTCTTCCAGCGAGATCGGGTATTCGGACTGCCAGACGCCCCCGTCGTCCGCGCGGTGTTTGATGAAGCCGGTCCAACCCGGGAGCGCGGCCAGTTGCTCCTCGAAGATGGCTTCCCACTGGCTCTCCGGGTACGGCGTCAGAACCGCCTCGATGGCCGCCGCTGGTTGTTCGGGGAGGTCCGCGATAATTTCGCCGTCGGGAATCTCGTTGTCGTACTCCGCAACCCCACGGAAGGCGGTGTAGAATCCGGCCTCGCGGTTCGGCATCGACCAGTGCGCGCTCCCCTCGTCGAGGAAGGCCGACAGCCACTTCGTCAACACCTGATCGACGCGGTCCACGGCGGTGTCGTCGTCGCCGTCTTCGACGTCGGCGGCGTCCGCCATGCGGGCGAGCAGCGTCTCGGGGTCGTCCGCGTAGCCGGCGTTCGCGAGTTCGTCTTCGAGGAGTTCCCGGTCTATCTGTCCGCGTTCGAGCGCTTTCCCGAACGTTTCGGCGCTGGGGTAGCCGCGGCCGCCCAGCAGCGCGGTGGCCTGTTCGACGGCGTCCCCGAACGGCTGGTCTTCGAACCCCGAGAGGGGGTTCGCCGTCACGAACGAGTGAATGGGCCAGAGGGAACCGACCGTGGTCGCGGCGTCGTCGATGCGCTCGTGGATGGTGGATTCAGTACTCATTGTAGTCCTCCGTGGAAGTCAGCAGGGAGTCGGACGCCGGTTGAGCGGCGTTCAGCAGCGCTACGTAGAGACGCTGGCTGTGTTCGTGGACGCCGGTCTCGATGGCGACGTAGACGCCGACGAAGACGACGGCGACGATGCCGTGGAGCAGGGTCAGTTCCGTCGGGGCCGTGCTGAACGTGATGAGGCCCGCGATGGATTCGTAGACGACGGCGTAGACGACGATGGCCGGGAGGAACACCAGCGGAACGGCCCCGTAGCGTGCGGGCGTCGGAAGTGACGTGTGCTGGACCGCGCTCCGGGCCGCGTGGAGCGTCGTGAACACCACGAAGAAGGTGAGAAGGAGGCCGCTGTCGACGCTCGTTCCCTTCCCCGTCAGCAGCGCGAACACCACGCCGCCGACGAGACCGGTCGCCACTGCGACGGCCCCGTCGATGGCGCTCGTCACGCGGCCGACCGTGTGTTCGGTGGTCTCGCTCGGCCCCGTGCGTTCGACCTGTCCACCGGAACTGAGGAACTGATAGGCCTTGTAGAACCCGTGGAGGATGAGGTGGGTGATGGCGGCGCCGAAGAAGCCGAGGCCGGCCTGCATTATCATGAAGCCCATCTGGCCGGTCGTCGAGCAGCCGAGTTTGCCCTTGGTGTCCGTCTGCACGGACTTCAGGAGTTTGCCGCCGCACGCGCTCGCCGCGCCGACGGCGACCACCGCGAGCATGAGCGTGGAGTCCACCGTGATGACCGGGGCGAACCGGGTGAGCAGGATTCCGCCCGCGTTGACGAACCCGGCGTGCATCAGCGCGGACGCCGGGGTCGGCGCGGTCATCGAGGAGAGCAGCCAGTTGTGGAACGGTATCAGCGCGGACTGAATCATCGCCGCGAGCACGAGCACGGCGGCGGCGACGAGCCACACCGGGCCGCCGGACGTGCTGGTGGCGGCGTCGATGCCGGATATCGTCGTCGCGCCGGTCACCCACCACAGCGCGGTCAGCGCGACGGCCAGCAGCGCGCTACTGGCGACGAAGTACTTGCGCGCGACCGATTTGGCGACCTGCGCCTGTTTCCAACCCTCGACGATGCCGATGAGTTCCGCCATCACGAGGCCCATCGCCAACCACAGGAGCGCGAACAGTGCGACGTGGTCGGCGGCGACGAGCGCCATCACGGTGACGGTGAACGCGAAGATGGCGAGGAAAAACCGCGATTCGTGCTTGCTCCCCGCCATGTACCGGCGCGAGTAGCTGTGAACGATTCCGCTGAAGAACGTGACGACCACCCACATCAGGACGGTGAGGCCGTCTACGGCGACCAGTCCGGGGATTTCCCATCCGACATCGAGTTGGACTCGTGCGAAGAGGACGACGATGCTCGCGGCGAACAGCGACCACACGAGCCCCGTCAGTGCAGCGGACACGAACGGTGAGTCGCCCGCGGTGTCCGGGAGCGCTCCGACGGTTGGTGTCGAACGGCGTCCCGACGTCGTTTCGTCCATCGTCCGGCTCACAGCGACACCCGATGCGATTCGTTAGGGGACGGTTCTGGCCACATCTACTGCATTCTATGAACAGACTGGTTATTAAATCTGCCTGTATTCACATTTTGTTCCCAAAACGCACATCAAAGAACATTACAGTCTCCATGGGCGTGCGCGTGGACGAAGTGTCAGCCAGCCGGTCCGCGACCTGCTCGACGTGGCTTCGTGACGAAAATCGAGTCTCCGCGGGTCTGCGGTGACTGTTACGAACTGTCTCCGCCGTCGTTCCCGGCGTCGAACTTGCCGAACGGCGTCGTCTCGTGACTCCGAACCAGAACCTCGTCGGCGACCGTGATTCCCATGTCGAGGAGTTCCTGTGCGACGGGCGTGATATCGTTGTCCGACTCGCCCACGACCGTCACGAGGAGGTTCTCCTCACCGGTCACCAACTCCTGAACGGAGACCACGCCGTCGATGTCCAGGATATCCGGAATGAGGTCGCCGCGCTCTGATATCACGGCCGTGCAGTACAGCAGCATTCGGAGCGGATACCCCGACTTCTGGTAGTCGACGTTCGCGCTGTAGCCCTTGATGACACCCTCCGATTCGAGCCGCTGAATGCGCTTGCGGACGGTGCTATCCGACGTCCCCGTTCGCTCTGCGATGTCTCCGGACGACATGTTTCGAGCGTCCTCCTGCAACGAGTACAGGATCGCTTTGTCCACGTCGTCGATCTCGCGGTCAGCCATACCGGTGTCTCCGCGATAAAGCTACTTTACGTTTGCACGTTAGTCGGCCGGTCCACGACGAACTCACCGTCTTTCGGCCGCGAAAATCGGACTATCGGTCACGGTACGAATCGACACGTGAAGACCCACTCAGTCTCGGTAGCGCTCGCGGTATGCACAGACTGTCTCTCGGGAGTCGTCCGTCGTCCGTCCGAGCGTTCGCTTCGTAGTCGCGCGAGCGGGTTAGCCGGCCAGCGAGACGCCGATGACGCTGCCGATGCCGTAGGTGAGCACGGCGGCGGCCAGCCCGATTCCGACCTGCCTGAGGCCGGAGTAGAGGACGCTGCGCGCGGTGAGGAGGGTGATGCCCGCGCCGATGGCGAACAACGCGAGCGCGCTCAGGCCGAGGCTCGCGCCGACGGCGGTGAGGCCGGTGAACGCGAAGAACGGGAGGACGGGCACGATGGCGCCGAGCGCGAACAGCACGAACGAAGCGGCGGCGGCCTCGTACGCCGACCCGCCGAGTTCCTCGGGGTCGATGCCGAGTTCTTCTCTCGCCAGGGTATCGAGCGCCGTCTCCTCGTCTGCGATAAGTTGCGCGGCGAGTTCCTCCGCGCGCTCGCGCGGGAGGCCTTTCGCTTCGTAGATGAGCGCGAGTTCCTCCGCCTCCTCCTCGGGGACCTCCGCGAGTTCTTCGGCTTCGACGGCTATCTGGTGCTGGTAGAGTTCGCGCGAACTCTGGACGGACAGCCACTCGCCCATCGCCATCGACCCCGCGCCCGCGACGAGTCCGGCGAGTCCGGTGACGAGGATGTTCGACGCGGAGAGCGCCGCGCCCGCGACACCCATGACGAGGCTGAGGTTGGAGACGAGTCCGTCGTTCGCACCGAGAACTGCCGCGCGGAGTGCGTTCCCGCTCGTCGCGCGGTGGCGTCCCTCCAGTCGCGCGAGCGTTCCGCCGGGCGCGCCCCGACCGGGCACCTCGGATATCGCGGCGAGCAGTCGGTCGTGGGACTGTTCGTCCGCGGCCATCCCCGTCCCTTCGACTTCGGGTTGTTCCGCGTAGGACGCGCTCCCGCCGACTTCCGCGGAGCGCATCGTGGACGCGACCACGTCCGGGCCGACGCGTCGCGCGAGCCACGCGAGCGTTCGCGCGCGAAACGACGGCGACGGCGCGGAGTCCTCCACGCCCGCCTCTCGCAGGCGTTCCGTCCAGAACTCGGCGTGCTCCTCCTCCGTTCCCGCAAGCCTGCGGTACACTTCCGCGAGCTGGGCGTCCGACTCGGCGTCCGCCATCGCGCGGTACACCGTCGCGCTGTCAACCTCGTCCTGTCTGTTTCGCCGATAGCGCGCTACGTCGCGTTCCGTCATCTACCCGAAAGTTCGACGCCGCTCACCAAAGGTGTGGTGACCTCGTCCGGTGTGACCGTCTCCCGTGGCACCGTCCCTCTCGGAAGTGTTATCCGTGGACGGGGGCTACAGTAGGTTGTAATGGCAAGCGGCAAAGTTGATTTCTTCAACGACACTGGCGGCTACGGTTTCATCGAGAGTGACGACGCGGACGAGGACGTTTTCTTCCACATGGAAGACGTTGGCGGCCCGGACCTCGAGGAAGGACAGGAAGTCGAATTCGACATCGAGGACGCCCCCAAGGGCCCGCGCGCGAAGAACCTCGAACGCCTCTAAGGCGCGACAGTAAGTAACTGGATTTTTTTGCGGTGACGTGACCGACACCGATTAGCCACGGCGACGCCTACTCGTGTCGTGAATACGACTCGTCTCCTCCGACTCGAAGGCGCAGCCATCGGCGTCGGCGCGCTCGCCGCGTACTATCTCGTCGGCGGTCCGCTCTGGCTTCTCGCAGTGCTAGCGCTCGCGCCCGACCTCGCGATGGCCGGGTACGCCGCCGGCCCCGTGGTCGGCGCACGAACGTACAACGCCGTCCACGTCTACGCTGCCCCCGTCGCACTCGCGTTGCTCGGCGTCGCGGGGGACGTGGCGCTGGCCCAACAAGCCGCGCTCGTGTGGGCGGGCCACATCGGGTTCGACCGAGCGCTCGGCTACGGACTCAAATCTGACACCGGTTTCGGCGACACCCACCTCACTCAGTAGGTTTCCGCGAGCGCGTCGAGCGCGTCGTGGCGTTCCGTCGAGTGCGGCGCGGTGAGCGGCGAAACCGAGACGTGACCGTCCACGACGGCGCGCCGGTCGGTACCCTCGGGGTCGGTGATGGTGTCGTTCGCGATGCGGTCCCACATCCGGTCGTGGAGCGTGATGCGGCCGTTCCCGTCGCTCTCGGCGGTCATGTCGTAGCCGTGGCTCGGGCGCGTGACGTGCATCTCGCCCGTCTCGGTGCCCGACCGGGGGGCGTTGACGTTCAGGTAGTCGGCGTGGTCGAAGACGTCCGCATCGAGTGCGTGTTCGACGAGGTAGGTCGTGGCGTCCGCGGCGACGTCGAAATCCTCGAAGACTGCGGAACCGCGTTCGAACTCCTCGACGGAGAACAGTTTGGAGACGGCGATGGCGGGCACGTCGAAGAACGCGGCTTCGACGGCCGCGGACACCGTGCCGGAGCGCCCGAGGGTGTACATCCCGATGTTCGCACCGACGTTACAGCCCGCGACGACGAGGTCGAACTGGGGGCCGATGGCTTCGAGACCGGCGACGACGCAGTCGACGGGCGTCCCAGAGAGCGCGTACCCGAGGTCGTGTTCGGTGACGGTCACGTCGCGGGACATCGCGCGACCGGTCGCGCTCTGGTCGGCGGCGGGCGCGACAACCGTCACGTCACCCACCGCGGAGAGCGCGTCGTAGAGCGCGCGGATGCCGGGGCTGTCGATGCCGTCGTCGTTCGTGAGGAGAATCTCGGGGGCCTCCGTCATCACTCGCTACTCGGGACACCGACGGGATAAGTCTCCCTACGCGCGGTCCACGATGGCGTCCTCGTCTATCACGACGTTGTACGCCTCCTCGTCGTCGTTCCAGAGGACGAGTCCGCGCTCTATCGAAAGTACGTCGCCGTACTCTGCGGTTTCGAGGTCGCGGTTGAGCGAGGAGTCACGGACGTGGACGGCGTAGACGTCCGTGTTCTCGCTGCCGTCGCTCACCTTGTAGACGGGGTTTGCGCTCTCGTCGGCGAGGTTCTGGCTGAGTTTCGCGCAGACGATGTTCACGCGGTCCGTGACGTGTCGTTCGGCGTTCGCGAGTTTCGCCACCCGCGACTCGGAGAGCGAGACGTCGTACCGGCGTTCGCCGTCCGTCCGCAGGAGCGAGTAGGAGAACTTCACGGTCTCGTTCAGGAACTCGCTCGGCCGCTCCGCGTTCTCCGCGAGGCGCTTTTGGAACCCCGGGATTTCGATGTCGGGGCGTTCGTCGAAACTCCACCCCGTATCCGCCGGGACTTCGTTCGGCCAGAACCTGACCGTCGGCCCGTAGACGGTCGCCCCCCGGGCTTCGAGTTCGCGTTCGGTCTCCCGCAGGCCGATGCTCGTGTTTCGGTCCGCGGGCGCGAGCGCGAGGAACGTCCCGTGCGGTTCCAGACAATCGAGCAGTTTCTCCCCGACGGAAACGGGGTCGTCCAGTTCGGAGAGCACGCTGCACGCCATCACGAGGTCGTACTCGGTATCGGGGTCGAACTCCTCGATTGTCTCCCGCGTGATGCGGGTGTGGACGTTCGGACGCGTCTCGTCGAGCAAGTGATCGAGGACGCCCGCGGCGGCGCTCGGTTCGACCGCGTGGTAGTCCACGAGCGTCTCCTCGGGGAGGAAGTCGTGGAGGCCGAGGGCGGGACCGCCGACGCCCGCACCCACGTCCAATACGCTGAGTTTTCCGGGTAGCTGGTCGTCCCGCGCGAGGTAGTCGAGCGGGTACTGGATAGCCGCGTAGTAGTCCGGGAGGTGGTAGAGTCCGTACGCGAGCGCCGCCTCCTCGTCGTACTCGACGGGATGCTGGCGGTAGTAGTTCTCCTTGATGCGTCGCACCCGTTCGCGGAGACGGTTCCCGGACGCGCCCTTCTGCCAGTCAGCGCCGTACTCGGAGAACAGCAAGTCCTCGAAGGAAAAGGCGTACTCGTCCGGGAACCGCGTGACCGGTTCGAACGACGGGTGGACTGGCGACTCGTCGGCGGGGACGAACGTGCCGTCCGGGCGCTCCACTAAGCCGAGGTCGAGCGCTTCGTCCCGCAACGCGAGTTTGACGACGCGCCGGTCCGCTTCGACGTACTCCGCGACCTCGGCGGGATCGAGGGGCCGAACGTTCCTGAGGTACTTCGCGGTGTCCCGGAGGCGCGCTCTATCGACCGGCATCCTCGTACACCTCGTGGAACTCCTCGAAATCCGCGTCGGCGATACGGCGCGCGGCGTCGGCGACGTCCTCCGCCCCGTCGAACGCCGCCTGAATGTCGGCGTACACGCGCGGCGTCCCGTCCGTCACGCGGTCCGCGAGTGCGCGCAGTTCCTCGTACACGGGCGTCTCCAGTCCGTCGGGCACGTCTTCTGCGGCGAGCGCGAACGCGAGAATCGCCGCGTGCGTTCGCCCCTGCACCGTCCGCATCGCGTCGTCGTGTTCGTCCGCGTCGACTTCGACCAGTTCGTTCCCTGCGTCGGCGAGCGCCCGCCGAACCGAATCGGTCGCCGGACCGCCCGCGCCCGTCGCCACCGCGACGTTCCCCGGAGCGCTATCCCCCGCGAACAACGGGTGGAGGCTCACTCGCTCCCGTGCGGGGGCGACCCGCGCCATCGCCGCGAGCGGGTCCACCATACTCCCCGTCACGTCCACGACGGCTTGCTGGGCGCGCGACCCCTGTGCTTCGATGACGTCCACGGCGGCGTCCATCGGCACCGCGATACAGACGAGGCCGAAACTCTCGTCGCCGTCGAGCGCCGCGGTCCGCCCCCTCGTTCCGAGTTCGGCTGCCGCGTCCGCCGCGGCGTCCGCGTCCACGTCGGCGAACGCGACCGGGTCGGTGATGGTTCGCGCGAACCACCGCCCCATCTCGCCCGCGCCGACGACTAGTACGTCCATCACCGACTCCTATCCTGCGGGCGGGCAAAAGCGGTTCGACTGCGTGCAACACACTTAGGACCTGGAAGGTGTAGGGGGCGAGTGATGACGGCTCCGACCGTGCTCGTCGTTGAGGACGACCCCGAACTCGCCGACCTCTACAGCACCTGGCTCGGCGAGGAGTACGACGTACGGGTCGCCCACACGGCAGCCGACGCCCTCCACGAACTCGACGCCGCTGTTTCGGTCGCGCTGGTCGACCGAAAACTCCCCGACCGGGACGGCGACGACCTCCTCGTCGACATCCAAAACGAACGGCCGAACGTCCGCGTGGCGGTCGTCACCGGTATCGAACCCGGCTTCGACATCATCGACATGGGGTTCGACACCTACCTCGTCAAACCCGTCACCCGCGACGCCATCCTCGACACCGTGTCGCGACTGCTCGCGCGCGCCGTCTACAGCGAGGAGATACGCGAATTCTTCTCGCTCGCGTCGAAACGCGCGGCGCTCGAAACCGAGATGTCACAGGACGAACTCGCCGAGAACGACGCGTATCGAGAACTCGTAGAGCGAATGCGGACACGCCAACAGGAACTCAGCGACCTGCTCTCGAGGTTGAACACGAACGACTTCATCGCGGTGTTCCGCGACCTGAGCGACGAACTAGAGTGACTTCCGCCAACGAGTATTTACAGCGCGGTGGTACTACGTAGAAGCGTATGGACGGGAGCATTCGCGTCCTCTACGTCGGCGGTGATTCCGATGCCCGCGAGCGCGCGAACCGGCTCCGCGCGCGCCGAGCCTCGCTCTCCGCGCGCGTCGTGTACGCCATGGACGACGCGCTCTCCGTGCTCGCCGAAGAACGCATCGACTGCGTGGTGAGCGAGCACACAGCCGACGGTGTGGACGGACTCGCGCTCCTCGAACGCATCCGCGACGTCGACCCCGCGGTCCCGTTCGTTCTCTTCCCCGCGGAGGGCTCCGAGGGTGTGGCGAGCGACGCTATCGGCGCGGGCGTGACGGATTACGTGCCGCGTCGGTCGACCGACGACTGCTACGAGGAACTCGCAGAGGCGTGCTGTGACGCGGGCGACCAGTACCTCGCGGAAACCGACGTCGCGATGTTGAACGACCTCGCGCGCAACGTCTACGAACGCATCACGGGCGCCTTCTTCGCCGTCGACCGCGACTGGAAGTTCACGTATCTCAACCCGGAAGCCGAAGAACTGCTCGACGTGCGCGCGGAGGACGTCATCGGGGAGAACCTCTGGGACGCGTTCTCCGAGGCCGTCGGAACGACGTTCTACACGGAGTACCATCGCGCGCTCGCGACGCAGACGGCGACGACGTTCACGGAGTACTATCCGCCGCTCGAAACGCACTTCGAGGTGCGGGCGTTCCCCTCGGAGGACGGGCTCTCCGTACACTTCCGCGAGGTCGACCCGAGCGCGGACGACGTGGCGGACGGCGCGCACCTCCGCGAGTTAACGACCGTGCTCTCCTCGGACCTCGTGGACTCGATTCAGCGCGCGAAAAACGCCGTGAACGCCGCTAAATCCGACCCGGACCCCGAAACTATCGAGGAGATAGCGGAGGCGCTCGACCGGATGGACGAACTCGTCAACCACTCCATCACGCTCGCCGCGAACCCGCAGTCTTAGAGTTCGAAGTCGAGCGGATAGTCGGTGAAGTTCTCGTAGCCGTCCTCGGTGACGACCACGATGTCCTCTAACCGGACACCTCCGATTTCGGGGTCGTAGAGGCCGGGTTCGATGGTGACGATGTGGCCGGGCTTGAGTTCGTCCGTCGCTCCGGTCGACACCGCGGGTCCTTCGTGGACGTCGAGGCCGACGCCGTGGCCGGTGCTGTGGATGTACCCCGTTTCCGTCGTCGGGTCGCTGCGCAGGGTGGGGTGGCCGGCGTCCTCGTACACGTCACAGACGGCGTCGTGGACCTCCTCGCCGGTCGCGCCGGGTTCGAGCGCGTCGAACGCGGCGTCGAGCGCCTCCCGGGTGAGATCGTAGAATTCGCGGGCGTCCTCGCTCGCTTCACCCTTCACGAACGTCCGCGTCATGTCCGCGTGGTACTTCGTCTCCTTGTCGCGCGGGAAAATGTCGATGATGATGGTCTCGTCCGCGCGCAGCGGCCCGCTCCCGCGGTCGTGGGGGATGGCGGCGTCCGACCCGCACGCGACGATCGTCTCGTCCAGACTACAGCCGTGTCGCAGGAGCGTCACCTCTATCTCCTCGCGGACGCGCTCGGAGGTGAGCGGTTCGCCGTCGTGGTAGAGCGTGCCGTCGCGCACGTCCGCGGATTCGATGAGGTCTTGGGCGGCGTGCATCGACGCCTCGTTCGCCTTCTGCGCTTGTTTCACGTACTCGACTTCCTCGTCGGTCTTCACCGCACGGATATCCCCGACGGTGTCGTCGTCGTCCGGCGACACCCCGAAATCCCGCGACCGGAGGCCGTCCGCCGACGACAGCGGGAATCGCGCGTTCGTCAACACCGCGGAAACGTCGAACTCGGAGAGCAACTCGTCGTACACCAGGTCGCGCGCCGTCTCCGGATCGTGTTCCTGGCGTTTCTGCTGGTAGTCGTAGTCGGAGTACCGCTTCACGACGTCCGCGCGCGACTCGTTTTTCGCGCGGGAGTATTCGAGCCCGGAGACGAGCACGACGGTTTCGTCGGGCGTGTAGAGCGTGACGAAGGGGTCGCTCGCGTCGAATCCAGAGAGGTAGAGTTGGTCGGAAGTCGAGGAGTCCGCGTCGAGGAGGAAGCCGTCCGCGCCCGCGTCGTCGAGGGCGTCGTCCAGCGCACTGAGGTCAGGGTCCATACCGAATGAGTCCCGGGGCGCCGACCAAAACGCTACCGCCTCCGGAACGCCTACGTCACCGTCTCCCGTCCACTCGCTATGGACGTCACGGTCGCACGTTCCCGCGTCCGCGGGAACGCCCACGCCCCCCCGTCGAAGAGTTACACGCACCGCGCGATACTCGCCGCCGGGTACAGCGACAGCGCGATAGTACGGAACGCACTCGACAGCGCGGACACACGAGCGACCAGACGCGCAGTCGAGTCCTTCGGAGGGAGCGTCGAGGACGACGACGTCCTCAAAATAACGGGATTCGACGGCAGACCGGACGTCCCCGACGACGTCATCGATTGTGCGAACAGCGGCACTACCACCCGTCTCGTCGCGGGCGCGGCGTCGCTCGCGGACGGTCTCACCGTTCTCACGGGTGACGAGTCGCTCCGCTCGCGACCCCACGGCCCGCTCCTCGACGCCATCGACGATTTGGAGGGGCGCGCGGACAGCACGCGCGGGAACGGACAAGCCCCGCTCGTCGTCGGCGGCCCGATCACGGGCGGCACCGTGGCGATGCCGGGCGACGTGTCCAGTCAGTTCATCACGTCGCTGTTGATGGCGGGCGCGGTGACGGAGGACGGTGTCGACATCGACCTCACGACCGAACTGAAATCCGAACCGTACGTCGATATCACGCTCGACGTTCTCCGCGACTTCGGCGTCGACGCCACTCGGACCGACGACGGCTACACCGTTCCGGGCGGCCAGACCTACGACCCCGCGGGCGGCGAGTATCGGGTACCGGGGGACTTCTCCTCGGCCTCCTACCTGCTCGCCGCGGGTGCGCTCGCGGGCGACGACGAAGTTACCGTCCGCGGTATGTACCCGAGCGAACAAGGTGACAGCGCCATCCTCGACGTGCTCTCCCGGATGGGCGCGAGCATCGACTGGGACGAGGAGACGGGCGAAATCGAGGTCGCCCGCGCGGACTTGACCGGTGTCGAAGTGGACGTCGGCGACACGCCCGACCTCCTCCCCACCATCGCCGCCGTCGGCGCGGCCGCGGACGGCACGACCCGCATCGTGAACTGCGAGCACGTCCGGTACAAGGAGACCGACCGCGTGTCGGCGATGGCCGACGAACTGGCGAAACTCGGCGCGGTCGTCGAGGAAGAACACGACACGCTCACCGTCCACGGCGGCCGGAGCGACCTCTCGGGGGCGCGCGTGAAGGGCCACGACGACCACCGCATCGTGATGTCCCTCGCGGTCGCCGCGCTCGTCGCCGAAGGCGAGACCACCATCGAGGGCGGCGAACACGTCGACGTCTCCTTCCCCGACTTCTTCGACGCGCTCTACGAACTCGGAGCGAGCGTCGACAGAGACTAATCCACGTCATTCTTCACGGCCGCCTCCGTCGACCCGGACGTGTTACGCTCCTCCCTCGCGGACGACCTCGCCGCGAACGAACTCGCACCGGGGTACGTCCGCCCCGACTACGACGGCTACTGTTTCGCGAACGTCCCCGGAACGGCGGGCCGCGTCCTCGGGTCCGACGTCGCGCCCGCGCTCCCCGACGACGTGTTCGCGGACGTGGACACAGACCCCTCGACCGTCGTCGTCGTACTCGTGGACGCGCTCGGGTTCGACCACGCATCCGCTCTCACGGACGAACACGACCTGATGGCCGCGTTCGCGGACGAAGGGACGGTGACGCCGCTCACGAGCACGTACCCATCCGAGACGGCGGCGTGCGTCACGACGATGCAGACCGGTCGGTATCCGGTCGAACACGGCCTGCTCGGCTGGAACGCGTACGACCCCGAAGCGGACGCCGTGTACGCGTCGCTCCCGTTCCAGGCGGCTGACGGCGGCGACCTCGAACTCGACCCGGAGGAGATGGCGGACGGCGACACGGTGTTCGACCGGCTCGCGGCGGACGGCGTTGACTGTCACACCGTGCAGGCGTTCGAGACGCCGACGGACGCCGCGACCGACCACACCATCGAGACGCTCGGGGAGTTCGCTGCGACGCTCGCGAACGTCGTGGAGGACGCCGCAGACGAGGAACGGTCCTTCGTCTACGCGTACTATTCCGACGTGGACAGCACTGGACACCACGTCGGCCCCGACCATCTCGCGTACCGGACCGAGGGGTACGCGGTGCTGTCCGCGCTGGAGCGCGCGTTCGCCGACGTGTCCGAGCGCGCCGCGAGCGAGACGCTATTGACGCTCACAGCCGACCACGGACAGGTCGATACCACGGGCGGGCGCGTGGCGCTGGAATCCGTCGACGGCGTGCTGGACGAGGTGGCGACCGACCGCTCGGGCGTCCCGCTCGTTCTCGGCGCACCCCGGAACGTCCACTTCCACGTCGACGGCGACCGTTCACGGGTCCGGGAGGCGCTCGAATCGCTCGACGCACTCGTATACACGAGGGAGGAAGCGCTCGATATCGGGCTCTGGGGGCCGGGCGAACCCGGGCCGGCGTTCGAGCGGAACTGCGGCGACCTCGTCGCGATACCCCGGGAGGGCGCGCTGTGGTATCGCGAGGGCAACGACGAACTCGACCTCGTTGGAATGCACGGCGGTCTCAACGAGCGCGAGATGCTCGTGCCGTTCGCGGCGGCACGGCTCTCCGACTTGGGCTGACACGGGGCCCTATTCTTCGCACGCCGGTCGGGCCACGGATTTCGCGGGGCCGACGCGCGGTTTTCTCACGTCACGTCCCCCGTTGGTCCCGTTTTCCGTCTTGAACGTTCGGTTGCGGGTAGTACAAACCCTAAATGCGACGGCGTCCGAGAGGGAGGTATGAACGGCAATCGCTTCGGTCGCCTGTTCCAGGTGACGACGTACGGGGAGAGCCACGGCCCCGGGATGGGGGTCACCGTCTCAGGCTGTCCCGCTGGTCTCGAACTCTCGGAGGAGGACGTGCAGCGCGAACTCGACCGCCGGAAGCCCGGTCAGTCGATGATAACGACCTCGCGGGGGGAGCCGGACGAGGTGTCGATTCAGTCCGGACTGCAGGACGGCTACACCACGGGCACCCCTATCGGGATGACCATCGAGAACAAGGACGCGCGCTCGGGGAAGTACGAGCCATTCATCACCGCACCCCGGCCCTCGCACGGCGACTTCACGTACTCGGCGAAGTTCGGGACGCGCAACTGGGGCGGCGGCGGCCGGTCCTCGGCCCGAGAGACGGTGAACTGGGTTGCGGCGGGCGCTATCGCGGACAAAATCCTCGAATCGGAGGGTATCGAGGTGAAAGCGCACGTCAACCAGATCGGCGACATCGAAGCGCCCGAGGTGTCCTTCGAGGAGATTCTGGAGCACTCGGAGGAGAACGACGTGCGGTGTGCGCACCCGGAGACGGCCGAGCGAATGCAGGAGCGCATCGAGGAGTATCAGGAGGAAGGCGACTCCATCGGCGGGTCGATCTACTTCGAGGCACAGGGGGTGCCGCGCGGTCTGGGCGCGCCCCGGTTCGACTCCGTGGAGGCGCGTCTCGGGCAGGCGCTCATGTCGGTGCCGGCGTCGACTGCGTTCGAGTTCGGCCTCGGGAAGGATGCGCGCGAGTACACCGGTTCCGAGCGCAACGACGACTGGGAGTTCGACGAGAACGGTGAGCCCGTTCCCGTGGAGAACGACCACGGCGGCCTCCAGGGGGGAATTACGACGGGCGAGCCGATTTACGGCGAGCTCACGCTGCACGCGCCGACGTCTATTCCGAAAGAACAGCAGACGGTGGACTGGGAGACTGGCGAGGAGAAGACGGCGCAGGTCATCGGCCGCCACGACCCCGTCCTCCCGCCGCGCGGCGTCCCCGTTGTGGAGGCGATGGTGTCGCTGACGCTCGTGGACTTCATGCTCCTCGGCGGACGCATCAATCCGGACCGCCTCGACGACCGGCCGGGCGAGTACGACACCGACTACCACCCGAGCAGTCCGCGAAACGAGTAGCGTCTGAAGCGAGGCGTCACCCGCGTGTCGCGCGGTACGCGGTCCCGTCGAATCGGACTTTTCGGGGCGGGTTGTCGTAGCCCAGAACGTTGTCCACGACGCTCTCGTCGGTGCGGAGTTCGACGCGCGTGACTCCGGAGTCGAAGAACGGGAGGGTGTTCTGGAAGCCGCGGTTGTAGGGCTGCATCACCTGTTCGGAGATGAGACGCAAGTCGGCCGTGTCCGCGCGTTCGACAACGAGCGTCCCGCGGTCGCTCCCGGCGTTTTCGTAGCCGTCCGAAGTGACCGTGACGGTCGCTCCCTCTCGCGTGGCTGAGGCGTCGTCCGTCGGCGTCACCCCTACTTCGGGCGCGGCGATGTCGAGCAACGCGGCGTGTGTCGGCCCGTCCTCGCGGTGCATGTTCACCTCGAACGCGTACCGACCGCCGCCGAGGTGGCCGACCGCGATGGCGTCGTCGCAGAAGACCGGTTCGCCGTCGAACGCGTGCAACGACCACGTGTGCGTGTCACCCGGCGCGAGCGGCGTTAGCGGAACCGGAACCCCCCGCGGCGCGATTCGATACCACTCGCCGTCGACGCGCTTGTCCAACTCCCAGTCGTAGACGTTCCCCGTCAACGACTCCGTCAGATAGTTGTGGAGCGTGAACTCGACCTCCCCGGGGGCGTCGAGTCGTTCGGGACTCGCCTGGAGATACGTCTCCGTTTCCGTGGTGGCGTCGTGATACCAGCGAACGCCGTTCTCTTCGAGCGGTGGTGGTGACGCGCCCGCGAACCGAGCGGGCTCCGTCGGACCGGGCTGGGACGTCTGCCACGCCACGAGCGAAAATCCGTACTCGGAGTGACCGAACCGGTATCGACCGGTCGAGAATCGGTCCGCGGTGTCGTCGTCGGCCACAACCGCGAGCTCCGCGACGAGGGTGTCGCCAGCGTCGACTTTTACCGCGCGCGGCTGCCAGTCGCCGGGTGCGTCGTCGAGATACCAACCGCCGTCGTCCGCGCGGGCGACTGCCGGTGTCTTAGTCGCGAACTCGTGGTTCTCGGTCGGAGCGAGGTAGATTCCGTGGTCCGCGCCGAAGTCGGGGCGCGCGAACGGCGTCGAGTCGAACGGTCCGACGCCGTCGAGTTCCCTCGCGGTATCGTACTCGGTGTCGTTCGTCAGCGTTGCGGTGACGCGCGCCGGGTGGTCCGCGGTCGCCGTGGCCGACAGCCACGCCTGCACGACGAGTCCAGATGGGAGGCGCGCCCGTCCGTCCAGTAACGAGAGCGTGCGGTCTCGCGTCTCGAAGACGGCGGTCGTCGCGTCACCCACCCCGAGGTCGGGTGGTTCGGGAGCGTCCTTCCGTCGTGTCGTGGTTCGCGTTCCATCCGTCGTCTCAGTCGTGCGAGTCGTTCGGTGCGTCGTGTCGGTCGTAGCGGAGTCGGGGAGACCGCTACACCCGGCGATGATGGCGGCCCCGGCCGCAATCGAGGAGAGCAGTGCGCGACGGCGCATACGGACTGGTCGAACGCGGCAACTAAACGGCTTCTGGAGGCGAAAACGGCTCTTTCACCATAACGCAGCGGCTTTACGGCTATCGGCCTAGACGTTCGGTGATGGACGCGCGGCAGGACACACAGCGCAACCCGTACGGGATGGACGAGGACTGCCGGAACTGCCCCGAACTGGCCGACGTCCGCGAACGCGTCGTCCACGGGTACGGCGACGTCGGCGCGGACTTCGTGTTCGTCGGCGACGCCCCGAGCGCCTCCGCGGAGCGGACGGGCGTTCCGTTCACCGGCGACGAGGACGGCGAACGGTTCCAGAACATCCTCGGCCACCTCGGCCTCAACCGCAGCCTCCCCACGAGCGACGAACCCGAACTCGAGAACGCCTACCTCCTCTACCTCGCGCGCTGTCGCCACCCCGACCGCGACCCCACCGACGACGAAATCCACGCCTGCGACGCCTACCTCACCGCCGACATCCGCATGATAAACCCCGAAATCATCGTCCCCGTCGGCGAACGCGCGCTCCGCGAAATCGCGACCGAGTACACCACCACACCCGCCGCCGAACTCAGCGTCGACGACCACCACGCCGAGAGCATCCGCGGCCGCGGGTTCGAACTCGTCCCCATGAAACACCCCGGCGAGATGACCGACGACGAGCAAGAAGAATTCATCACGCACTTCCTCGACCTGATGGACTCCGACTACCGTCAGACGAAGGGACGCCGCAGCAGATAGCGGAGTTCCCGACTACGGTGGCGTCCGTGACCACGCGCGGTACGCCACGAGAATTCGAACGGCCGTCCGCAGTCTCCCTACTCGTCCTCGCTGTGGTGGCACCGGGCCGTTAGATAGAACCGCTCACGAATCGATACTCCGAGAACATGTATCGGCGGAACCTTCTCAGCGCGGCCGGCGTCGGACTGCTCGGCGCACTCGCGGGATGTGAAACAGCCAGTGAACCGACACCGACGCGCACTCCGGAACCAGCGGCGTCAGTCCTTCGTATTCAGATCGAGAACGCCGACGACACCACCCACGACGTCGTCTTCCGGCTGAAAACCCAGTCACCGGACTACGACGTCTCCGAACTCTTCGACGCGACAGACATCCCCCCGGGAACGATTAGAACCCTCCCCCCGCGAGAACTACGGAAGGGCACCTACGAACTCGAAATCGAACTCCCGCGCGGCACCTGGACGTATCGCTGGGCGGGCTACGAGTGCCCCGAAAAACTGTTCGAGATCCACCTATCCCCGGACGGCCACAGAGTCGCCGACCGCTGCCCCGCCGATAACTAGAGACGGCTTCTTCCGAGAGAGTTCCGCACCCGACCCGCCGAACCTCCAAATCCCACTATCTCACTTCACGCTCACGATGGACGGAGACATGCGTCTCCGTCGTCGTTCGCGTAAAACCGGTGAGGCTGGGATTTGAATTGAGCCAGACTTCGCTCCGCTCGTCTGGCGTACTCAAATCCCAGTGACCCCGCGTCTTCTCCAGGGAGACGCGCAGACGAGACTGCGCGTCTGGAGTTCGAAGAACGCGGTGAGGCTGGGATTTGAACCCAGGAGGCTTGCGCCACCAGTTTTCAAGACTGGCGCAATAGGCCGCTCTGCCACCTCACCACGCGTGGACGGAGGGTGACGGGAAAGTTCAAGGTGTCGTTCCCGTCTTCGGTTACGAGAACGCTGCGAGCACGTCGTCGTGGGTGTCGTTGGCGGCGAGGGCGAGTTTGAGTTTGAGTCGGGCTTTGTGCGTGGGGAGGTCTGCGGCGAACGCTGCGCCGTGCTCGCGGAGGCGTTCGCCGCCGCCGTTCGCGCCGTAGACGGGTGCGGTGCGGCCGGCGTGACACCGCGACGTGACGACGACGGGAATCTCGTCGGCGACGTCCGCTACGACGCTCGCGATGTCGGAGGTGGCGTTCCCGAGGCCGGTGCCTTCGAGCACAAGGCCCTCTGCGCCCGAGTCGACGGCGGCCGTCGCGAGCGTGGCGTCGACGCCGACACCGCTTTTCACCATCGCAACCGAGGCGTCGAGGCTCGTCGCGTCCATCGCGTCCGTCTCGCTCCGGGGCGGGCGGTGGACGTGGACGCCGGTGTGGTCGACGGACGCGACGGGGCCGCGGGTCGGCGACGCGAACGTGTCGAGTTTCGACGTGTGCGTCTTCGTCACCGCGCGCGCCGCATGCACCTCGTCGTCGAACACGACGAACACGCCGGACGCGTCCCGGTCCGTGAACGCGTGCGCCGCTTCGAACGTCGCGCGGAGGTTCGCGGGGCCGTCGGGACTCGTCTCGTCCGGCCGGCGTTGTGCGCCCGTGAGGAACACGGGCGTCTCGGGTCGCCGCGCGGCGTCGAGATAGTACGCGGTTTCCTCCATCGTATCCGTCCCGTGCGTGATTACTACTGCATCTACGCTCGGGTCGGCGTCGAGTTCCGCGACCCGGTCGCCGATGGTTTCGAGCGTCCCCTCGGTGAACTCGAAACTCGGCAGTTGGACCACGTCTTCGACCGTCAGTGACGCGTTCGCGTCGAGTCCGGGCACCGCGTCGAGGATGTCCGTTCCGGTTCGATTCGGGCGAGCGCCGGCGTCCGATTGCGTGCTGGCGATGGTCCCGCCGGTTCCCAGTACGGTGACGCGCATACAGGGGGCTTTCCCGACGCGTACAAAAACGCTCCGCTCGGCCCGGTCAGGCCCGCGTGAGACCGTCGTCGGCGACGCTGAGGCCGAGTTCCGTGAGATACGACGTGGTGTGCGTCGGGACGATGCGGCCGGCGCGACGGCGCGCCGACAGCACGGCGAGGAGGGTTTCGAGGTCGCGCCCGGTCGTCACGAGCGTTCGGTGCGCGAGGAAGTCGACGTCGAGGTCGGCGTCTCGGGCGCGCGCCGCGAACGTATCCACGACGGGCGTCGTGTACGCGCCGGCGAAGTCGATTGGTTCCGCGAATCCCGCGTAGTGGAGTTCGCCGCGGTCGCTCGGCCCCAGAACGACGTCGCGGCGTCTGAGTTTCATCGCGGCGCTGTCGAGGTCTTTGCGCGCGAGCAGGGGGGCGCGCGGGTCGACCAGGGCGACGGTCGTCGCGTCCTCGTCGCGGAGCAGGTGGGTGACGGTGTTCCCGACGCGCGCCTCGTGCGAGGACCCGACCTGCACCTCGAATCGCACGTCGTCGGGGTCCTCCACGGCGTCCTCGACGATGTCGCGGAGTTCCGATTCTGGGTCGCCGCCCGTCTGGTGTTCGGTCGGAAGGAGGTCCTCGGGGCGGTAGTTGACGAGCAAACTCCCGCCGCTCTGGACGGCGGCGGTGCACGCGTCTGCGACCATCGCTTCGTACAGCCCGGTCGCTTCCGATTCCGTGAGCGGCGACGTCTCCGGGAGTTTTGAGAGGACGAGGCCGTCGCGCGGCGGGTCGACGGGCAGGACGTGAACGGTCATGTCTCTCTCTCCGACGGCGGACGGCTAAAGCCCGGTGATTAACTGATAAGACCCCCCGCCGAGTCGTACCGGTATGGACTGGACGCGACTCCTCGGTGGTCTCGCTGTGCTCGGTATCGCGCTCGGCGTGCTCGGCGGTCTCTCCCGACTCGCCGTGGACACGACGGCGGCGACGGCGTTCTCCCCGACGGCCGCGCTCGTCGCGGTCGTCGTCGGCTGGGGCGTCGTGTTGCTCGTCGCGCTCGCGGGCGCGTCCGGCGCGGCGACGAAGACGACGACGTACTGGTAAGGCCGAACGATACCGCGAAAGATGGCTTTTTGACCCCCGGAATCCAACCCCGGAGTATGGAAGACATGTACGACCCGTCGGGACGTGACTGGCCGCACGACCCGGACGGCGAGGAGGGAAGCGAGGGAGGCCGCAAGTACGGCATGGCCGTCCTCTCGAAGAAGATCGACGAAGACGAGGACTTCCCGCTCCAGAAATCGGAGTTCGTCGAGGAGTACGGCGACGACCCCGTTCGCATCAACTTCGAGAAAGTCGTCTCCGTCTCCGACATCTTCGAACACGTCGAACCGGACGAGTTCGAGACGAAAGTCGAGTTCTGGAAGAAGGTCGGTGACGGGATGCGTTCGGGCGGCCTCTGGGAGTTCAAACCGTCTGCGTAACCGGCGTCAGTAGTTACAGGCCGTTGTCGGCTTCTCGGGCGGCCCACTCCGCGATGGTGCCGCTCTCTGCCTGCACTTTCTCTTCGAGGAGGTTCACCGCCACGCTGTTCGCGCCCTCCGGGATGATGATGTCGGCGCTCTTCTTCGTCGGTTCGACGAACTGTTCGTGCATCGGTTTCACCGTCGAGAGGTATTGGTCGATGACGCCTTCGAGTTCTCGGCCGCGTTCGAGCACGTCGCGTTTGATGCGGCGGAGGATGCGGACGTCGGCGTCGGTTTCGACGTAGATGTGGAGGTCGAGCATGTCGTTGACGTCGTCGTCGTAGAGCGCGAGAATCCCCTCCAGGACGAGGACGTCCGTGGGTTCGACGGTGACGCGTTCTTCCCGGCGGAGGTGTTCGGCGAAGTCGTACTGCGGCATCTCGACGGCCTGCCCGGAGAGGAGGCTGTCGAGGTGGTCGCGGAGGAGCGGCCACTCGAACGCGTCGGGATGGTCGTAGTTCGCGTCTGCGCGCTCCTCGAAGTCGAGGTGACTGAGGTCCTCGTAATAGTTGTCGAGCGGGACGCGCGTCACGGCCTCGCCGACGTTCTCGGTGACCTCGCGTGCGACGGTTGTTTTCCCGGCACCAGTCCCCCCGGCGATGCCGATGGCGAACGACGGAATCGTCATTACACGTTGGGAGTCGCGAGGACGGTTTAGGGGCTTCGCTCCGAACGTAGAAGATGGTCTCGGGGGTGAATAAGCCTGCCGGAGAAACCGTTTAGTCGCGAGCTGTGTTACCCGTTAACATGAACGACCTGCCAGTGCGGGAGGTGATGACCCGCGACTTCGTCGGCGTGAGCGAATCAGACGACCTCCTCGAGGCCGTTCGAACCATCCGGAACGCGGACGCGACCGGCGCGCTCGTCCTCCGCGGCGGCGAACCCGTGGGCTACCTCTCCGCGGGCGCGGTCCTCGACCACCTCGTCGACGCCGGCGGTTTCGACACCACCGTCGCCGAGGTGATGGCGGACGTTCCACCCTCCATTCGCCCCGAAACGTCCGTCGCCGCCGCGAGCAATCAACTCGCGGAAGCGAACGCGGACCACGTCGTCGTCGCGAACGGCGAAGGCGTCCTCGGTTTGCTCGACGCGCGAGACGTCGCGCGCACCGCTCCCGAACCAATCGCGGCTCCCGCGGGAGACGGAAACCCCCCGCCCGCAGAGCCCGACGACAGAGTGGGCGAACACGACGACACGTACTCTCAACGGAGCGTTTGCGAGGTCTGCGGGGCGCTCGCGGAGAGTCTGTCGAACGTGAATGGGCAACTCGTCTGCGCGGACTGCCGAACGGTTTGACATCCTCCTCCGCCTTCAGGCGGAGTAATCCCACGGCACCGCGCCGCTGGATTGGGATATTATGGTTTGCAGTCTGCCACTTGTGCCTGCGGTTGGAATCCGCTGGACAAGTCATATAGGTAGACTCCGGGCTGTGCCAACCAGCCGGTACTCCTATCTCCGTCCAAACTGGCCGAAGATTCGGAGTTACTTTCGCTATTGTTGATGTCGAGACGGATGTTCTCCGCCCCATTCACGTCAGCGTTGAACGCCTCGTCGTGTTCCTCACACACGTACAGGCCGCGCTCAACACGCTGACTCTCGTCTTCTCTACCGCACACACAACACGTCTTGCTCGTATCGCGCTCAGACACTTCTACGACCTCGATGCCCTCGACTTTGGCCTTGTACTCAAGAATGGACGTAAAACGGTCGAACGCCCACCCGTGTAAGTCAAGGTTCCCGTGCTTACCCCAGTTCTTCGACTCACCGTTCTCGTCGTCACGGACACCAGCGAGTTTCCCAACGTTGATGCGGCCAACTTCCTGCTCGACACACCGTTCAACGATGCGTTTCGCTAAGGAGTGGAAGAAGTGGGTTCGGCGCTCTGACCACTTCGCATGGAGTCGAGTGGCTTCTTCCCCACCGGAGTCATCACACTTGGCGATTTCTTTCGGGAAGTAGTAGCCGTCCTGTTTGAGTCGGTTACCGGGGTACAGGTCGGCTTCCTCTGTACTGTACGCGACCGCCGCGAAGTTACAGATACCGAGGTCAACACCCGCCGTCTCGTCACCGGGAGCGTCGGACGTCTCCACTTCGTGCTTACACACTAAGTGCAGTTCCCATCGCCTCTTTGCCTTGTCGTAGACGGCTCGAACCTGTTGCAGATTCTCAACCGTGACTTCGGGACGAGTCTCGTAGTCAACAAGGATGTATTCCCACGCTCTCGGATGTTCCTTGTGGTTCGCGCCTTTCGACAGGCGGACTCGCCCGTTTTTGGTGTCGTGACGGATACCTTTCTGCTTCCACGTCACGGTCGAACGAGGGTGTTCTTCGTGGACGCGGTGGCCTTCTGAGTCGTAGTAGTTGCGTTTGCGGTAGCCGGGCGGATTCGCACGAGAGTCGGTCTTGCGTTTGCCGTACCACGAGTTGAAGGCTTCAGCGAGTTCCTCCAGAACGCGCTGACTGGACTGCGAGTGCAGTCCCTTGTATTTTGAGTGAGTCTTCAACTCGCGTTTCAAGTCCGAATCGTCGGGAATCTCGCCCGTGTCCTCCCACACTTGGCGGGACTGGTAGTTCGCAACGTTCCACAGTTTCGATGCACTCCACCCATGTCGGTCGAGCGAGTCCTCCACCTGCCGGTGGTTGAGGATTTTCGCCCGGTAAGTGCGGTGGATATGCATCGTGGAACGCTTCCATAATTAGTTATGTGGCGTTCTATTGTAAAATTTTGGATCAAGCGTGGAATATCCAACCGAGCGTTTGTACGGTTGACTGTGTAGGAAGTGTCGGATTCATCCCACGCCTAAATGCGCGGGTATTCTCCTTGATTCTGTATAAGAACGCATATACGGGGGCCGGGCCAGCACTCCAACAATGGCGATTCGGACTCTCGACGACCTCGACGCGACCGGACGACGCGTGGGGGTCCGCGTGGACATCAACAGCCCGCTCGCTTCCGACCGCAGTCTCGCCGACGACGCCCGCTTGCGCGCGCACGTCGAAACGCTCGACGAACTCTTAGACCGTGGCGCGCGCGTCGCCGTGCTCGCCCATCAGGGCCGTCCCGGTGGCGACGAGTTCGCGCGCCTCGAACCGCACGCCAGTCGCTTGAACGAACTTCTCGACGGCCCCGTCTCATACTGTGACGCGACGTTCTCCGCCGAAGCCCGGGACGCCGTGAACGCTCTCGACGACGGCGAAGCCGTCCTCTTGGAGAACACGCGATTCTACAGCGAGGAGTACATGGAGTTCGATCCCGAGCGCGCGGCCGAAACCTTCCTCGTCGACCGGCTCTCGCCCGTGCTGGACGCGTACGTCAACGACGCGTTCGCGGCCGCGCACCGAAGCCAGCCCAGTCTCGTCGGCTTCCCCGCCGTCCTCCCCGCGTACGCGGGTCGCGTGATGGCGTCCGAGATCGACGTGCTCGGCGGCGTCGACGAGAAACCCGACCCCCGCATCGACATCGTCGGCGGCGCGAAAGTCCCCGATTCGTTGAGCGTCGTGCGCCACGTCCTCGAACACGACCTGACGGACGCGGTGCTCACCGCGGGCGTCGTCGCGAACGTCTTCTTGCTCGCCGCCAGCGTCCAGATCGGTGACGCGAGCGCGCAGTTCGTCCGCGACAAAGGCTACTGGGACGAAGTCGGGCGCGCCGCCGACCTCCTCGACGGCTACCGCGACCGCATCCACCTCCCGACGGACGTCGCCGTCGAACGAGACGGGGCGCGCGTCGAACTCGACCGGGACGAACTCCCGCCCCGCGATGGCGAGGCCGTGATGGACATCGGCCACGACACAATCGCCGAATACGCGGACCTCGTCGAGGACGCCGGTACCGTCGTCCTGAACGGGCCCGCGGGCGTCTTCGAGGACGAGACGTTCGCCGACGGGACGCGCGACCTCTTCACCGCCGTCGCCGACTCGGACGCGTACAGCGTCGTCGGCGGCGGGGACAGCGCGGCCGCCATCCGGCGGTTCGAGATAGCGGGCTTCGACCACGTGAGCACGGGCGGCGGCGCGGCGCTCCGCATGCTCACCGGCGAACCCCTCCCCGCGATCGACGCGCTCGACCAGTGAGAGTCGAACCCGCGACCACCGCGGACGTCGATACGCTGACCGAGCAGTGGGTCGCGCTCTGCGACGACCAGCGCGAACACGGCACGCACTTGCTCGCGGACGCGAACCGCACCGCCGCCCGCAGCGTCCTCGCCCAACGCGTCGCCACCGACCAGGTGCTCGTCGCGCGCGACGACGCCACCATCGCCGGGTTCGTCACCTACTACATCGAGGACGGTCTCTACGCCGAAGACGCGACCCGCGGCACCATCGAGAACGTCTACGTCGCGCCCGAACACCGCAATCAGGGCGTCGGCACCCGCCTCCTCGACGCCGCCGAACGCGAACTCGAAGAACGCGGCGCGGACGTCCTCAACATCGCCGCGATGGCCCAAAACACCGCCGCGCGACGCCTCTACGAATCCCGCGACTACACCACCCACCGCGTCGTCATGGAGAAATCGACGCGAAACGATAACCACACAAACGAGGAGGGATAACTCCCACTCGCGCCAAGGGAGCTTGGGCGGTTCAAGCACTCGATTTGTAATCGAGAATTCGAGGGTTCAAATCCCTCCCTTGGCTTACGCGAACTCGAAGAGTTCGCGCCGTCCGTGCGGCGAATCCTCGTGTTCGCCCCACGACTTCTGTCCGAACGAAGTGAGAACGAACGGCGACAGGTGGGATTCTGAACGTAGTCAGGCGAGCGGAGCGAGTCTGACGTGCGTTCAAATCCCTCGACTTACGACGTCTCGCTACGTTCGACCTCGACCAGTGCCGAGCGGTTGCGACCCGCGAGGCGTCTTCTGTTCGAGCGAACGAGTGAGGAGAACGCTAGGGATTCCAGGGCGCGTGACTCGTATGTTGGCCTCGTTTTGTTCGTTTGGTGTGGTGTTGGCGGCGGTGGCTTTGGACTGCATAACAAAGGCCCGTATCGGTAATGTCGTGGTATGGCCGTTCGTCGACATGTCTCGGGTTCGAGCGTCGTCGTGCCTGCCGTGGACACGGCGAGCAGCACCGCCGCTATCCGGTCTCTCGGGCGGGCCGGTGTCCGGGTCGTCGGGGTCTCCGAACACGAGACGCCGCCGGGGTTCGCGTCCAAGTATTGCGAGGAAACGGTCGCCGTTCCGGACCCGGAGTCGGATTTGTCGGGGTACGGGGCGGCGCTCCTCGGCCTCGCGAAGCGTTCGGACGTCGAGACGATTCTCCCGCTCTGTGAGGAAGACGTCTACGTTCTCGCGCGGAACAAGCAAGCGTTCGCGGCGCACGTCGGCACCCCGTGGCCGTCCTTCGAAACGCTCCGGGCTGTTCAGGACCGCGTGCGGCTGTTCGAGGCGGCGCGGAGCGCTGGCGTCCCCGCACCCGCGACGAGCGACTTCGACGACTGGGACGACCGGGACGCGGGGGTCGTCGTGAAACCCCGTTATACAGTTCCTAGCGACGAATACGACGCTCGATTCGCCGGCGTGTCGCCGGACGAGTATACGTCCGTGTACGTCTCGCCGGACGAGGAGGTGTCGCGCGACGACCTCGTCGCGGCCATGGGTCACGTCCCCATCGTCCAGGAGTACGTGTCGACGCCCGACGAGTACGGGTTCTTCGCGCTGTACGACCACGGGGAGGCCGTCGCGACGTTCCAGCATCGACAACGCCGCGGTTGGAAGTACTGCGGGGGGCCGAGCGCGTACCGTGAGTCCGTCGACATCCCGGAACTGGAGGCCGCGGGATTGCGTCTCCTCGACGAACTCGACTGGCACGGGGTCGCAATGGTGGAGTTCCTGCGAGACCCGGAGACGGGCACGTTCAAACTCATGGAGGTGAACCCCCGGTTCTGGTCGTCGCTCCCCTTCACGATACAGGCGGGCGTCGACTTCCCGGCCCTCTACTGGCAGCAAGCCACGGGAGGGTCGGTCGAGACGCCGCCCGACTACGACGTCGGCGTGGCCGGCCACCTGCTCTGGGGGGAAGTCCTCCACCTGCAGAGCATTCTCCGCGACGACTACCCGTTGGTCGAGCGGCCGTCCTTCCTCCGTTCGCTCGCTGACGTCGCCGGGTCGCTCGTTCGTTCACCCCGGTTCGACTATCTCGACCGCCGCGACCCGGGACCGTTCCTCCGAGACCTGCGAAACCGACTTCCGGTCCGACGGCTATTCTCTCCGGGAGCGACCCCGCACGCGCCGAGCGGCGAGACCGACGACCGACACGACGCCGCGGACGGCCGGTCCGACGACCCGGATCTCGCCACCGTCGACGGCCCCTGAAGGCGAGCCCGTCGTCTCACGGCATCCCGACCCACGAATATTTTACTCGGTTCGCGTACACGTTATCTCTGTGACCGAGCGATACAGCCCTGGCCTCGGAACGTCCGGAAACGACGATTTCGAGCGGTGTGCGGAGTCCGTTCGAACCGCACTGGACGTGGGGTATCGGCACGTGGATACGGCGCAGATGTACGACAACGAGGCGGCCGTCGGTGAGGGTATCGAGCGGTCGGACGTCGACCGCACGGACGTGTTCGTCGCGACGAAAATCCACCCGTCGAACCTCGCGTACGAGGATGTGCGCGAGACGTTCGCGGAGAGTCTGGAGCGCCTCGGAACCGAGTACGTGGACCTGCTGTACGTGCACTGGCCGATGAACACCTACGACGCGCCGGAGACGCTGCAGGCCTTCGACGAACTACACGACGAAGAGCGCGTGAGACACGTCGGCGTCTCCAACTTCTCACCCGAGCTGCTCGCGGAGGCGGTCGACCTGCTCGACGCGCCCGTGTACGCGAACCAGTTCGAGTGCCATCCATACCTCCCGAACGAGGGGTGGCGGGCGGCCTGCGAGTCGAACGACGTGACGCCGGTGGCGTACTGTCCGCTCGCGCGCGGCGCGATTCTGGACGACCCGGTGCTCGAATCCGTCGCCGCGGAGTACGACGTGACGCCCGCGCAGGTGTCGCTCGCGTGGCTGGACGCGAAAGACGTGGTGCCGATTCCGAAAGCCACGGGCGAAGGGCACATCCGCGAGAACTGGGAGAGCCGCGGGCTTTCGCTCGATTCGGACGACGTGGCGCGCATCGACGCCATCGAGACGCGAGAGCGCGTCATCGACCCCGCGGGCGCGCCGTGGAACGCGTAGGAACACGTAAAACGCCCGCCGGCCTACTCAGCAGTGTGGCACGGCCGCTCCGATTCAGGCAGGTAGAGGATTCGTGGACGCCAAGTCGAGTCCACGGACAGATTTATCGCTCGCTCGACGACAACATCGGAGCGACCAGCACGGACCCCCGTATCGACCCGCCGCGAGGATACGACGCGCAGCGGTTCGAAATGGACAACGGCGACCTCGCGCTGTTCGCGTGGCGGACGGACGGCCCGGGCGGATACTGGCTTGGGAACACGGAGACGCCGAGCGCGCTCTGGCGCACGGACAAAATCGGGTTCACGGACGCGCCCTACGACGTCGCACGGTGGGCTCAACGCGAGTTCCTCGCGGACCTCCTCGAAGACGAACCGTGGCTCGCGGAGTACGAGTACCTCGCGTGGTTCTTCCTCCCCGTCCTCTCCTCGAAAGACGGCCGGGAGACGACGCGGCGGTTTTTCCGCGAACACGCCGCAGGATTCCCCGACTCCGACCGGGAGAGCGCGCTCACCTTCTACGACGACTTCCTGAAGACGGGCGTGTTCGCTGACGACCGTCACGAGATGGCGTCCAAGCTAGGAACGAGTCCGCAGTTCGACTTCGTGCGGATGAGCGCGACGATGAGCGAGTTCAACGTCGCGTACCTCCTCACCGAAGCGGGCTACGACCTCACGCCCGAAATCGAGGTGTCCACCGGGCACTCGCTCGACTTCCGCGCGGCCGACGGCGACGTGTCCGCGCTCGCGGAGGTGACGCGACCGAACCCGCCCTCCAGACGCGCGGCTGACACCCCGGTGGCAGCGGTGAAGGACACCGTGGACACGAAGACGTCCGGCCAACTGAAGAAGCACGGCGGCGGCGCGGTTCTCTTCGTCGACTGTTCGGGCTTCTTCGCGGACGACTGGCGACAGGTCCTCGGCGAACGCCCGGACGTCGGCCATCGGCCCGCCGTGGTGTTCCGCATCCGGCCCGACGGCTCCGTGCAGGGGTACACGAAAGGTGGGGTTCCATTCGACCTCGGCCTCGGCGTGGAATCCGCGACTTCTTAGGCGAAGAGGCACCACGCACGTGTAGATGGACGAGTCCGCGTGGGAGTCAGTGTTCGGGTTCGACGAGCCGTACGCGAACCAGGCGGACGCGATAGAGACCGCGATAGACGTCGGCCGACGACAGGGATTCCTCGCGATGGAGGGGCCGTGCGGGACGGGGAAGACGATGGCCGCGCTCTCCGCGGGCGCGACGCTCGTCCGGGAGACGAACCGGTTCGAGCGCGTGCTCGTCGTCACGCCCGTCAAACAGCAGTTAGAACAGTTCGTCGCGGACCTGCGGACGATGAACGCGGGTCTCGACGAACCGCTGAACGGCGTCTCGCTCGTCGGCAAACGCGATCTGTGCCCGTACGGCCGGGAGGACGTGTTCCCGCGGGACGCGAGCGTGCACGAGCGATGCGAGGACTTGCGGGAGAACACCGCGGGACTGGTGGAGGGCGACTCCGGCGGGTCGAGCGGTGCGACGGAGGACGGGCTCGCGGAACTCCGGCCGGACGACGCACTGGACGAGGCTTGGTGGGACGCTGCAACCGCGCGCAGGCTCGCTCGGGAGGCGCGCCACGAGAACCCGGAGACCCTGTCGGGCGCGCTCGCGACCGCGGGCGCGGAGTCGCCGTACGTCACCCACCAGCCGAGCGCGCCGGACGAAGTGTCCGAGTCAGACGTCCTGTACTGTCCGTTCGAGGCGGACTGGTACGGCCGCGACAAGGGTTCCCCGATAGGGTTCGATGCAGGCGAGGAGCACGTCGTCACCGTGAACGAACTCCTGCCGGGCGCGGTCGAACACGGGACGTGCCCGCACCGCGCGCAGTCCGTCCTCCTTGAGCACGCGGACGTAATCGTCGGGAACTACAACCACCTCTTCGACCCGAATACCCGCCCGCTGTTGGAGGGGTTGCTGGACGATGGGACGTTCGTCGTGGTGGACGAAGCGCACCGACTCGAAGAGCGCGTCCGCGACCTCTTGAGCGACCGCGTGGGCCGTCACACGCTCGTTCGCGCTCGCAACGACTACCGCCAACTCCTCACGCGCGCCCGGCAGACCGCGGAGAACGAACGCGAGTTCGAGCGCCGCATCGCGGACTACGGCGCGACGTTGGACGACGTGGAGGACGCGAAGAACTTCATCGACGACCTCATCTCGTGGCTGGACGACCGCGTGGAGTCCTTCCTCAGCACCGAGTACGGCACGCTCGACCCCGACCGCCTCCCGGAACACGACCTCGAACTCCCCTTGCGCGACCCCGAGCGCGACGAACCGGACGCGCTCACCGAGTGGGCGGAGGACGCGGGGTACACCGGCGACCTGTGGCGGTCGCTCGACACCGTGGGGTCGGCCGCCGAAGCCGTGCTGAACGAGGGCGACGAGGACCGCCAGACCGTCTGCACCGCCGTCGGAACCATACTGCGCAACTGGTGGGAGCGCGACCACACGACGTTCTTCCGCGAGGTGGAATTGGAGCACGCGCCGAAGGACGCGAGCGCCGTCTCCCGAACCTACGAGCAGGCGTACACGCCCGCGCTCGTGACGTTCAACTGCATGCCAGCGGACCAGATTCGAGACGTGCTCTCGGACCTCGGCGGCGGCGTGCTGATGAGCGCGACCCTCGAACCCATCGACGTGTTCCGGGACGTCTCGGGTCTCGACGCGCTCGAACACGCGGAAAACAGACCCGTCGTGGAGCGGACGTACGACCTCGTCTTCCCCGAGGAGAACCGCGCCAGTTTCGTCGTGGACGCGGACCCGTTCACGCGGTCGAACCGAGGTGAACCCGGGGAGGCGACGCGGACGCGCGACCAGTACGAGTACGTCCTCCGCACCGTCGCGCGGTCGCCCGGGAACGTCCTCGTCTGCATGCCGAACTATCGGGAGGCGGCGTGGGCGGGCGACTACCTAGGCGACGTCGTGGAAAAAGAGGTGCTCGTGGATTCCAGTTCGTCGAACGAGGCGACGGACGAACTCAAATCGGAGTTCTTCGCGGGCGGCGGGAAAGTCCTCGTGACGAGCACGCGCGGGACGCTCACGGAGGGCGTGGACTACGACGGCGAGAAACTGTCTGCGTGTCTCGTCGTCGGCATCCCGCTCGTGAACATCGGGTCACCGCGCGTGCGTGCGGTCCGCCACGCCTACGGCGACGCGTTCGGCGAGGACAAAGCGTTCGAGTACGCGCTCACCGTGCCCGCGGTCCGCCGGTCCCGACAAGCGATTGGGCGCGTCATCCGCGGCGACGAGGAGGTCGGCGTCCGCGTGCTCGCGGGTCGACGCTACGTTGAGGGCGCGCGCCACTCCGTCCACGGCTACCTCTCTCCCGAGGAACGCGACGAGTTCGTGCGGATGTCGCCGGAGTTCCTCGACTCACAACTCGCGGGGTTTTGGCGCGACCGCAAGTGAGGTAACACGTCACAACCTACGGGGGGTATGGTCGATATTCGGACCCCTGACGAACGTGAATGCCTCTCCTGCGGTCGAAGCGAGGTGTGGGACGACGAAGCGGGCGCGTGGCGTGTCGACGACGACGTCGGGGACGTGTTCTGCGTCCACGACTGGAACGTCACCGGACAGTTCACGCCGGTCGAGTAGCCGCCACACCGTTCTCGGTCGAGACGTGTCTGGCTTCGCGGAGCGACCGCCACGAACCGGGCCGAGTGAGTTTCGAGTCGCCGAGCGACGCGTCCAATCGTCCCCTCTCGTCCGACTCTGGATGCGTCTAAAGTCGATTGTTGCAAAGACGACCGTCGAAACCACGGGCGTTTTGGCGGTCGGCCGCGAACGCCCCACCGTGTCCGAGCGCCGCCACGACCGACTCGACCGCCACCCGACGACCGGCCCCCGGAACTCGCTCCGGCACTGGCCGGACGCGGTCCACCCGCTCCGGGTCGCCCTCAACTACGCCGTCATCGTCCTCGCCCGCGCGAGTCCGAGCCTCCGATTGAAGAACTGGCTGTTTCGCACGTTCCTCGGGATGGACGTCGGCGAGGGCGTGTCGTGGGGGTTAGAGTCGACGCCCGACGTGTTCTGGCCGCAGTTGATAACCGTGGACGCGGACGCGATAATCGGCTACGACGCCACCCTCCTCTGCCACGAATTCCTCCAGGAGGAGTACCGTACCGGCGAAATCGTCGTTCGGGAGCGAGCGATGATCGGTGCGGGGGCAATCGTGTTGCCGGGCGTCGAAATCGGCGAGGAAGCACAGGTCGCGGCCAACAGTCTCGTAACCGAAGACGTCCCCGCTGGGGCGACGGTCGCGGGCGTCCCCGCAGAAGTCCTCTCCCGGGATTAGTCTCGGACGCGGACGACGCCCGACCGCATCACGAGGTGGTTCGGAATCACGTACTCGGTGCCGTCGTCCTCGATACGGGTGGCGAACACGTCTATCTCCTGAACGAACCCCTGCATGTCCTCGATGCGGATGGTGTCCCCGATGCCGTACGGTTCCGTGAGCAGGAGGTAGATGCCGGCCGCACCCGCGGCGAGCAAGTCACGGGTCGCGACGACAGTAAACACGATGACTGCGGCGAGATACGCGGCGAGCGCGATGACCAGCGCAGTGGTGGCGACGCCGAGCTGGCTGAGCGCGACGAGCGACGCGATGAAGACGACGCTGTACCGAGCGGTCACGGGGATGATACCGATTTCGGGGAGTTTCACGCCCCGCAGGCGTTCGCTCACCGCGAGCTCCGCTTTGTCACCGGCGACCAGACCGACCACGATGACGACGAGCGCGATGACGACGTTGGGAAGGTAGCCCGTCACCTGCACCCAGAGCGCCGTCGCGAGCGCGGGATTGACGACGCGAACCGCGAGCACCAGCGCGACACCGTAGATAATCCATCCCGAGACGCGCGCGACGAACGTCGTGGTAGACGTCCCGAACTTCCGCGCGGTGCGCTCGACGCTCGTCCCCTCCACGGCCTCGCCGACGCCGACCGCTTCGAGGACGCGTTCGTTCATCTTCCGCGCGAGGTACCCCGTCACGATGCCGAGCGCGACGATGACGGCGGCGAGAACGTAGCCGTAGTTGTCGACGACGAGCGGTGGCAGGTCCATCAGTACTCCTCCGGGTCGAGTTCGAGTACGAGTTCACCGCCCTTGAACGCGCGGACGAGCCCGTCGCTCTCCGAGAGGACGATTGAGACGGCGTTCGTGTCCCGCGTGATGGACGCCGCGGCCATGTGGCGGGTGCCGAGGCCTTTCGGGATGTCGACGCCCTCCGCGCTCGGTTCGAGGTAGCGGTACGCGGACGCGATCTTCCCCGAGTCCGTGATGACGAACGCGCCGTCCAGCCGCGAGAACTCCTTCAACATCACGTTCACGATGGGGTCGCCGACGTGGACGTGCGATTTCTCGAACGGATTGTACGAGAGCGGCCGGGACTTGTTCATCACCTTCCCCGCGTCACCGACGACGAACAACGCACCCACCGGTTTGCCCTTCTGGCCCTTCCGACCGAGTTCGATGACCACGTCGAGGACGTCCCGGATGACGCTCGGGTCCGCCCGAGAGTTCACGAACAAATCGTAGATGCCCGAGTGGGCGGACGCGTCCGCCCGCACTCGCGTCATCGTGTCGATGTCGTCACCGAACACGCTCGCCGCGCACGCGAGGAGTTCGCCGTCCTCGACGAGCCCCTGGTTGAGCGCCCCCTCGATGCCGAACCGTATGCGTTCACGGACGTCACTGAACTCGAGCGGGAGTTCGACGAACAGTTCTGCCCCCACGGCGTTCTCGGGCGCGACGACGACCACGTCGACGTCCTCCACCGCCGCCGCCCGCTCGTAGTAGGACCCGCTCGGCGAGAAACAGAAGAGCGCGTCCACGTCCGACACGAGGTCTTCCGCGAGACCGGGAAGCGAAGTCATTGTGCTACGTCGTGTTCGAGTTACGAAAAGGATTGTGGGCCATCCCGCGAGCGTCAGACGGTTCTCACGTTCTCCCGCCGACGACCGGCGGCGTGAACCGAACGACGTCGCCGTCCGCGAGCGCCGTGTCCGCGCCGTCCAGTCCCCGCGCGTCCTCGCCGTTCACCGTCGCGCTCACCGCCCGCGTCATCCCGCCCTCGGAGGAGAGGAGTCGTGACGCGGTATCCGGGTGGTCGTCGACCACGCGTTCGGCGGCGTCGAGCAGTGTCGCGTCCGCGGGAAGTTCGACCGACAGCGATTCGACGCCCGCGGCGTCCCGGAGCGGCCCGAACAACCGAACCTCGACGTGCATACCCGACAGACGCACGCGGACGTTTTGGATGATGTGGTTTCCGGGTCCCGGAGCGCCGAACGACCCCGAGACAATCACCAGTGGGACTTTACCATCCCGCGTCCTCCCACCACGTGAACGGGCGATGGAGTCCGCCCGACCCAACCGCCGAGTTCGTCGGCTGATGACTCCTTTTCGACAGCCATGCCAGAGACGAACCATCCACTACTCCGACTCGAATCGCTCGCACTCGTCGCCATCGGCGGGTTCGCCGGATCCAACCTCCGCTACTTCACGAGCCTCGTCCTCCCCGGCCTCCCCGGCACCCTCGCCGTCAACGCGCTCGGCAGCTTCGCGCTCGGCTTCGTCCTCTACGAAACCATGTACTCGGGCGTCCTCGCGAGCGAAACGCGCGCCGTCGTGTCCACCGGCTTCCTCTCCTCGCTCACCACGTACAGCACGTTCGCCGTCCAGACCGCCCACTCCCCGCCGCTCCTCCTCGTCGGAAACATCCTCGCGAACTACGCGCTCGGCTTCGCCGGCGTCGTCGCCGGCCGCGCCCTCGCCCTCCGCGTCGACGAGAGGTGGTCCGCGTGAACGTAGACCCCGCCCACCTCGTCGGCACCGGCGGCGCAATCGGCGCACTCCTCCGCTACGCCGTCAGCCAACGCCTCGCCAGCGACGACTTCCCGCTCGACACCCTCACCGTCAACGTCCTCGGCACCTTCGTCCTCGGCCTCCTCACCTTCCTCCAACCCACCGACAGCGTCGCCCTCCTCGTCGGCACCGGCGCGTGCGGCTCCTTCACCACCTTCTCCTCGTTCTCCTTCAGCACCGTCCGCCTCGTCGAAACCGGCGAACTCCGCCTCGCCACCGCGAACGCCCTCGGGAATCTAATCGGCGCAGGAATAGCACTCCTCGCCGCATGGGGAATAGCGCAACTAGTCTGACTCCACGCGAACCACGTGAACAGGCACCGGCGACCGACGAATCACACGCTCCGCGACACTCCCCAACAAGAACCGACTCACCCCCGACCGCCCGTGCGTCCCCATCACCACCACATCCATCCCCTCCCCCTCTACGTACGACAGAATCTCGTCCACCGGCGACCCCCGCCGCATCGCCGTCACCACCGTCACCCCACGCGCCTCCCCCGCCGCCCGCACAGCCTCCAACGCATTCTCCCCCATCGCCTCCACCTCGTTCAACATCACCGACGTCCGCGACGCCGGAACCGCCGAATACTGCCCCTCATCCACCACGAACAACCCATGCAACGCCGCCCCCGACAACGACGCCAACCCCGCCGCCTCCCGCACCGCACGCTCCGCACCCGGCCCACCATCCGTCGCCACCAACACCTGCCGATACATACCCACACCCCACGGCACCCGCGACCCTAACTACAAACCCCCTTCCCCACGTAACGGCAGCCTACTCCCCCCGCGAAACACAGCAACTGAGCGAGGCAGGATTCGAACTAACGTCAGACTCGTTTCACTCGTCTGACTGAGTTCGAATCCGCTCTGGCGATTTTCGTTCTCGCTTCGCTCGAACAGAAAATGCGCGGGGCAGGATTCGAACCGGACCGAGAAATGCTCGCTCACAGCCGTTCGCTGCGCGTTCCTCGTAGGGTTCAAATCGCTGCTCTGCTCCCTCGTCGCTTCGCTCCTCAGTGCGCGGGGCAGGATTCGAACCTGCGAAGGTCTACACCATAGCGTCCTAAGCGCTACGCCGTTGGCCAGGCTGGGCGACCCGCGCGCACCCCACGCTAACCTCGTCGCGTTGAAGTACGTATCGCATCACGCCGTAGGTTTAAACGCGGTGACCGGCTAACCTCGCGGTATGTATCGCGCGGGCGACGAGGTGGACCAGCGGGAGTGGCTGTCGAAGCTAGAGAGCGTCGCGGACCGACTCGACCTCGAGAGCGCGGCGCGGTCGAACGCGCGCGACATCTTCCTCTCCTCGCTCCCCGACGACGACCGGTCGAAGCGAGCGACGCTCGCGGCGAGCGTGTACGCGGGCGCGCTCATCGCGGGCGACCAGCGCTCCCAGACGAAAGTCGCGGACGCCGCGGACGTCTCACGGCTCTCCGTACAGGGGAAGTGGAAAGACCTCGTAGAACAAGCCGGTTTCGACGCGCCCGACTGGTAGCTTACTGCGTCGCCTCGCGGCCGTTCCGCTCAGGGGTGAGATTGCCGTGTTCGTCTATCTCGCCGTTCGCGATGCGAGTCGAGGAGATGATACCGCCGTCCTCCGCTTTCACGTGGTCTACGACCTCGATGCGGAGCGGGTCGAAGCCCTTCGCCTCGCGGATGTCGTTGATGCGCTTTGCCCCGTCGGAGGTCTCCGGCGAGACGACGAGCACGTCGAATTCGGGTTCCGTGCCGGCGATACCCGTCGGTTCTTCCAGTTTCCGAACCTCGAACTCGCGGTCGTACTCGCCCGCGAGTTCCGCGAGTTCGCGTTCTAAGTCCGCCTTCCGTTCCTCGAACGACCGCACGTACCGGTCCTCGTTCCGGGTTTTCGGTGCGAGGTCGTCACTCGTCAGTCCAATGGTGACGTCCCCGAGTTCGAACGCCCGACGAAAGAGCGCGCGATGGCCGTCGTGAATGGGGTCGAACGTCCCGCCGAGGGCCACGTCCATACACCGGCCGAAACGCCGCGCGCGTTTAGCAGTTTGGGTTCACTCGTCGTCTGCCTTCGACTTCGCCGTCCCCGTGTCCTCGACCTCGATGCGAACCGGGGCTGATTCCTCGCTCGACTCCGCTTCGGACCCGAGGTAGGAGTCTAAATTGAACACGGTGTTGAGTTCGTCCTGCACGCGCCCGATGACGCCGCCGACGAGCTCGCTCGGTGCGATAGCCGTGTACTCGTAGGGGTTGTTCCCCGCGCCCTCGCTCTCGCGCTTCCGGCGCTTTACGGTGTCCTCGTCGTTGAGTTCGGCGAGCGCCTCGCGGACGGTGCTCGGGTACAAGCCCGTGCCCTCCGCGACTTCCTCGCTCGTACTCCACGGGTTCCCGCGGAGGTAGACGTAGATTTTCGCACGGGTTTCCGTGTCGAGCACCCACGACAGAATGTTCACTACGCGGTCGTCGAACCCGGCTTTCGCTCGGTCGCGCGCGTTCGAGGAGTCGTCGGAGTCAGGGGCGTCGTCGGGCATACGTCGTCTCTGCGAGGACGAAAGCAGTCCAACGATTAAAACGCTTTGCTCACAGGCGTAACGAGTCGCAGAGCGCCCGAAACCCGGATTCGTCCCGGATTCTCCGTTGTCGCTCGGCCCCGCTCTCGCGCTGGTACACGTCTCGAATCCCCTCCACTCCGAGTCGGTCAGCCTCCCGAACCACGACCTCCCCGAGACTCGACACGCCACCGTGCGGTTCGAGAAAGGACGCGTCGTGACCGTGCCGAATCGCCCGCCACTTGTTCTCGTCCAACAGTTCTCGGCGAATCTCGGTTCCCGCTTCGCCGTCCTCGTAGCGCTCCGCGAGGTCCACGACGAGCGCGTGCGTGTACTCCACGAACGCCTCCACCACCGCGGGGTCGTGTTGGCCGTCCGGCGCGCGCACCTCCACCGTCCCGTGCCCCGAGTGCGGGCGCACGTCGTACCACAACTCCCCCCGGTCCTCGATACTTCCGTCCTCGACCATCCGCTCCTCGAACGCCGCGAACTCGTCGTAATCCTCGAACGTCGTGGGGACGCCCGTGTTCGGGAGGTTCTCGAAAATTTTCGCGCGCGCCGACGCCAACCCCGTGTCGTAGCCGTTCCAGTACGGCGAATTCGCCGACAACGCCAACATCACGGGCAGATACCAGCGAAGTTCGTTCGCCACCCACACCGCCTTGTCCGCGTCGTCGACGCCCACGTGCACGTGTAAACCCGCGGTCGTGTTCCGGTGCTGCGGATACTGAATCCGCTCCAACTGGGAGCGATACCGCGGTTTCTCCGCGTGCTCCTCCTCCCGCCACTTCGCCCCCGGATGCAGTCCCGCACCCGCGATACCGAACCCGTGCTCGCCCGCGAACTCCACGAGCGCCTCACGGACCTCCCGAATCGACTCCCCCACGGCACTCACGTCCGACAACGTCTCCGTCTGCGTTTCAACCACGAACTTGAACAACTCGTGGTCGATACGACCCTCCAAGAGCTCCGGCGGCTCGGCCTCGTAGACGAGCGTGTCGCTCCCCGCCGCCGGCACTCCCGACTCGTCCACAACGAAGAACTCCTCCTCCACGCCCACAGACCCCAGACGTGCGAAGGCGTCCCGCGAACCCGTAACCATTCGACCCATCGTTCACCGTCCGCGGATAAATAAGCCCGGATGCCAGTAGCGCTCGCAGTATGTTCCTCTGTGACACGGGACTGTCCGTCTGCACGGTCCCCAACCCCTGACGGAGACGTCTCGAACGGCCCGCAAGCCCCCTCCCGCTCGAGCGTTCTGACTCGCTGTGCGCGCTCGCGTCGCTCGCGTGCTTACGTCGTCAGAACGCTCGACCAGTCGGCCCCTTCCGAATTCCCGCCCGCGTCGACTGTCGAACGAGTCGGCTCTGGGGTTACTTCGGGGTCGCGACGACGCCGAGGTGGTCGTCGTGATACGGCTCCAATCGCTCGGTTTCGAGAATCTCGTAGGCGTCTTCGAGTTCGTCGAGCACGTCGTCGAACACGTCGCCGGGGTCGCGGGTCACGTCCTCGCTCCGGGCTTTGACGGCGAGGAGGAGGCGGCCGTCGTCGCCGAGGAAGCGCGCGTTCTCGACCGCGACGCGCGCCTGTCCGCGGGTCGCCACGTCCTGCACAACGACATCCAGATTTGCTTCCACGACGTGCGCGTACGTCTCCGGTTTCCGCGCGTCCTTCAACAGCGGGAAGAGGTTCGCCCTGTCTTCGGCGACGGCCACGAGGTCGCGGGTCGACCGCGGCGCGAACTCCACCGCGTACGTCGGGCCGCAGAAATCCGCGACGTGGCTCACGGTCGTGCCGTTCGCCGCGCCGAGGTAGAGCACCGTCTCGCCGCCCGCGAGCCCCGTCTCCATCCCCGAGTCGAGCATCGCGCCGAGTTTCGACCGGTTCGGGTTCCAGCGCCGCCAGTCGGCGTCGGTGGGTTCGCCGTACACCGGGCTTCCGCGCGTCGCGAGCCCCGTCTCGCCGGCGAAGTCGTGGCGTTCCACGCCGTCCGGGAGGCTCATTGGTCACCCCGCGAGCGGATGCGTTCGATACGTTCGTCCAACTCTCTCTCTAACTCGGGGCGCAGATCGCCCGAGTAGTGGTCGATGCGCGCGGCGATGGCGAGTTTCCCCGCGACCGCGCGCGCGGCCGACCCTCGTTCCTCCTGACGGGTCCCCCGGACGTACTCGTGCGTGTAGATGACGCCGTGCTTCGGCGACGGCGCGTGTCCGCGCAGGTGCGCGAACAGCGCGTCCTCCGCGCCGAGCACTTGCACCGTGCCGCTCGGCATCTTCGCGAGAGACTCCAGACTCCCCGCCTGCTCGATGAGGCGCGCGGCGAGAAGCGGCCCGGCGAGCGCCGAGAGGTTCGGCGCGACGACGGGCGTCCGAGACTCCACGAACGATTCGAGGGCCACGCGTTCGTCCGCGAGGTCGCGCACCCGCGTCGCGAGCGACACCACGCGTTCCTCCGTAGCGTCTTCGGGGTCGCGCTCCGCGATGTCGCGGGCGTACTCGACGCCCGTTCCCGACTCGTCGAACAGACTACTCCCCCACTCGGCCACGCGTTCGGCGAGTTCGTTCGACGTGTCCGCGAGGTCCGCCATCGCGCGCACGGCGTGAATCAACTGCTGGTCGTCCGCGCGACTGCGCTCGCGGACTTCCGCACGCGCGGCTTCGACGGTCGCCTCGTGCAACCACTCGTAATACTCGCCCTCGTCTGCGACGACGCCCGCGTCCACGGCGCGGGCCGGCCAGTTCTCGGGGGACTCGGCTTCGCCGTCGCGAATCGCTCGACGGGCGGCGTCGAGGTCGCCCGGCGGAGCGTCCGCGACCCACCCCAGTCCGGCGGTGTCCTCGGTCATACCCGCACTACACCCGGGAGTCCTATATTCGTCCCGATGAGCGGAGGCCGCGAGAAACGAGACCGCCCTACCGGGACTGTTCGCGCCCGCCCTCGGACGGAACGATGCGCCGCACGCGCCCCTCCGCGCCGGATTTGAGTTTCACGTCCGCGCCGTTCGGATCCGCCTCGCCGAGGACGACGCCGACCTCGCCCGCTATCGGTTCGTTTCCGTGACCCTGTTCGATTTCGACGGTCATACCGCGTTCGAGTTCGCGGGGCGGCGGGTAGTCGGGCACGCCCGACGGCTACAGACGCCTATCGGAAGAGCGTAGCGGCCAGCCTTTTGTCCTCGCGCGGCGTCGCGGGTCGTATGCCCGGCCGGGAACTCGACGACCTGTTCGACGAACTCGAATCCCTCGAAACCGAGGTCTCGGACCCAGACGCCCGCGAACACGTCGAGGCCGCCATCGCCGCCGCCGAAGACGTCGAAGCGGAACTGGGGAGTGGGAGCGCGTTCGGGAACGTCATCCGCGGCTACGACCGCTCCGACGTCGCGGAAACCCTCCTCGGCAGCGTCCTCTTCGGCATCCCGATGGCCGTCGAAGGCGGAACGCTCGACGCGGGCGCGTACCTCGCCGCGCGCCCCCTCTTCTTACTCGCGACGGTCGCCGTGACGATGGCGCTCGTCTACGGCGTCCTCTACGTCGCCGAATACCAGGACGTCCGCGTCCAGAACCCGATTTTCGGCGTGCTCCCGCGACGGTTCGTGGGCGTGCTCGGCATCGCGTTCGCCACGGCGAGCGTCCTCCTCACCGTCTGGGGGACCGTCGACTGGACGACGCCGCTGCCCGCGTTCGGCGCGTGCGTCGTCGCGTTCGCGCCGATGGCGCTCGGCGCGGCGCTCGGTGACATCCTCCCCGGGAGTTAGGGCCGAAAGGACAACGGTTAAAACTGCTCCCGCGACTAATCCGAATATGAGCGAAACCGAGACCAAGCAGTCGCGGAAGTGCGTCTCCTGCGGTATCAACATCGCGGGGACCACCGCGGCGTCGTTCAAGTGTCCGGACTGCGGACAACAGATCTATCGCTGTTCGAAGTGCCGCAAGCAGAGCAACCTCTACGAGTGTCCTGACTGCGGGTTCCGGGGGCCATAACGATGGGGAAAGTCGCCGCACGCATCAAGGTCATGCCGCAGAACCCCGAAATCGACCTCGACGACCTCACGGAACGCCTCGAGGACGCGCTCCCCGAGGGCGCGAAGATTAGCCGGGTCGACCGCGAGGACGTCGCGTTCGGCCTCATCGCGCTCTTCCCGACCGTCATCATCCCCGACGAGGCGGGTGGGACGGAAGCCGTCGAGGACGCGTTCGCGGACGTCGAGGGCGTCGAGTCCGTCGGCGTGGACGAAGTCGGCCGAATATAGCGGTCTCGGCTTTTCGCGTTTTTCAACCGCCGAGCCGTCGGCTCAGCGTTCGGTGAGCGTGAGGTCGAATCCCCACGCGCGCTCGCCGAGGTAGTTGCCATCGGAGAAGCGGTAGGTGCCGGCTTCGAGGCAGAAGTCCTTGCGCGCGAGCACAGAGAACTCCACGCTCCGGGTTTCTCCGGGGTCGAGCGTGACGTCCTGCAGCATCTGGGCCTGCGCGAGGTCGTCTTTCGCCGTCCAGCAGTCCCTGCTCGATTCGGGGACTATCTTCGCGTTCTCGCCGGGAACCAGTATCGCCTCGCTGTCCGTCTCCGAGGTCCCGTAGAGCGTCGACCACGGGACGATGGGGCCGAACGTGTACGTCTCCGCTTGGTCGCTCTCGTTCGTCAGCGAGAACTCGATTCGCGCGGGGTGCGTGGTCGCGTAGTCGCGGAGGATGGACACCGACGCGGACACCGGGAGGTCGGGGAAGTCGTCCGTGGTCGCGGCGTCGAGCGAGAGCGGGAACACGCCCGTGTTCGACTCGGTGCTCGTGCCGTTCGTCGTTGTCTCGTCGGTGGTCGTCTCGTCCGATGTATTCGGCGTCGTTTCGGTCGGGTCGCCGCTGCCGGTCGAGTTGCCGATGCAGCCTGCGAGCGCTGCGACCGGCAGTGACGCGAGGAGGGCACGTCGCTTCATGCACGAGAACGAAAGCACGCCGACATAATACCCCTACCGTAGACACAAACGAGAGTTTTCGTTACCGGAGCGCCGCGTCGAACGCCTGCTGGAGGTCCTCCTTGAGGTCGTCGACGTTCTCGATGCCGACGCTCGCGCGGATGAGCGGGTCGCTCAGACCCGCGGCTTCGCGTTCCTCTTTGGGTATCGCGGCGTGCGTCATCGCCGCGGGCTGTTCGATGAGGGACTCGACGCCGCCGAGCGACTCCGCGAGCGTGAACACCTCGGTACCCGAGACGGCGTCGCTCGCCTCGTCCAGCGACGCGTCGAGTTCGAAGGAGAGCATCCCGCCGAACCCGTCCATCTGCTCCGCCGCGAGGTCGTGTTGCGGGTGGCTCTCCAGTCCGGGATAGTAGACGTGGTCGACGTCCGGGTGGTCGTCCAGCCACTCCGCGAGAATCTGGGCGTTCTCGCAGTGGCGGTCCATCCGCACGGGGAGCGTCTTCGTCCCGCGCAGAACGAGGAAGCAGTCGAACGGCGACGGCGTCGCGCCGACGGAGTTCTGGTAGAACCCGAACTCTTCGTCCAGTTCCTCGTCGTCCGTGACGAGCGCGCCGCCCACCACGTCGCTGTGGCCGCCGAGGTACTTCGTCAGCGAGTGCGACACGGCGTCCGCGCCGTGTTCGAGCGGGCGCTGGAGGTACGGCGTCGCGAACGTGTTGTCGACGACGCAGAGCGCGTCGTGGTCGTGCGCGATGTCGGAGAGCGCCTCGATGTCGTTCACGCGGAGCAACGGATTGGTCGGCGTCTCCACCCACACGAGTTCCGTCTCGTCGGTCACGGCGTCCGCGACGGCGTCGTGGTCGGTCGTGTCCACGAAGTCGAACTCGACGTCGTACTTCTCGTAGACCTGCGTGAAGATGCGGTGCGTTCCCCCGTAGACGTCGTTGCCCGCGACGACGTGGTCGCCCGACTCCAGGAGGTTCAGAACGGTGTTGATGGACCCCATCCCCGATGAAAAGGCGCGGCCGTACTCGCCGCCTTCGAGCGCCGCGAGGTTGTCCTCTAAGTCGGTGCGCGTCGGGTTGCCGGTGCGACTGTACTCGTAGCCGGTGTGTTCGCCCGGCCCGGACTGCGCGTACGTGGAGTTCGCGTAGATGGGCGTCATCAGCGCACCCGTCTCCTCGTCTGGTTCCTGTCCCGCGTGGATGGCGCGCGTCTCGATGTGTTCGTGGTCGTCCATACGCGACGACTCGTGCGACGGCGTGTTAGACCTGTCCTTCCCCAACTGATACGTGACGTCGGCCCGACGGGAGGGTATGGACTGCGTGTTCTGCGCTATCGCTGCGGGCGACGAAGACGCCGACGTTTTCTCGGAGACCGCCGAATCTGTCGCGCTCGCCCCGCTCGAACCGGTTTCGCCCGGTCATCTGCTCGTCGTGCCGCGCGACCACTACGAGTCGCTGTTCGACATCCCGGCGGACACGCTCGCGGCGGTGACGGAACACGCACGCACGCTCGCCCGACGCCTCGAAGACGGTGGCTACGACGGCGTCAACGTCTTGCACGCGAGCGGCGCGGTGGCGGGACAGTCGGTCGGCCACTTCCACCTCCACCTCGCACCCCGCCGCGAGGGCGACGGACTCGACCTCTGGCCGGACTCTGGATACGACGGCGACGGCGACTACGACCGTCTCGCCGCCGTCCTCGGGGCCGACGCGTAGCGTGCGTTTTATAACGTCCACGGAACTACGAGGACGCATACGACTATGCCGAGTTCCAACGGACCCCTCAACAGCACGCGGAAGAAACTCTCCAACAAGCCCCGAGAGCGCGGCACCTCCCCGCCCCAGCGCGCCGTCACCGAGTTCGAGGAGGGCCAGAAGGTCCACCTCAAGATAGACCCCTCGGTCCCGAACGGCCGCTTCCACGCCCGCTTCAGCGGTCTCACCGGTGAAATCGTCGGCGAGCAGGGTCGCTCGTACAAGGTCGCCATCAACGACAACGGCAAGGACAAAGTCGTCCTCGCGTACCCCGCTCACCTCCGCGCTCAGAACTGATGACGATCTTCAAGGAGAAGCTAGACGAGGAACTCCTCACCACGTCCGAGGCGAAAGCGCTCCTCGAAGACGTGGAGGCCGAGCGTGCGGCCGACGAAGACCGGGAACTCCGGTACGAACTCGCGCGCGCCGTCGAGCACGTCAACCGCTTCGCGGTGCTCGAGGCCGAGGAGTCCCACGAACTCGTCGACGAGCTCCTCGACCTCGGAACCATCGAGGAACCGGCGGCGTACAAGATAGCGGACCTCCTGCCGCGGACGCGAGACGAACTGCGCGCGGTGTTCGCACAGGAACGGTACGCGCTCTCCGGCGACGAACTCGACGAGATTCTCGGCGTCGTCGCGAAGTACGCCTAAGGCGTCCGACTTTTTAAGTATCGCCTCGTCATAGCACGACCATGAGCGACGCTGACAGCGACGACCAGTCGGAGGCTGTGGTACTCGACGTGCTCCATCACGGCCGGAGCGATGGCGGCAGCTACAGCGGGTCCCCGCTCGCGTACGCTGTCTCGACGGACGATTTCACACTCTACGAGCTGAGTCTCACCGAGGGCGCGGACATCTCCATCGACGACTACGTGCAGGTGACGCCCGAGTTCGACGCGGGTATCGAACGCGGGCACACCGTCGACTACGAGGACATCACGGACGGCGCGCGCTCCGAGTTGGAGTACGTCGTCGAGGAGATCGTGGAAGCGAACGAGCGTCGTTTCGTGGACTTCTTCAACGACGCACAACCGCTCTCCCTCCGTCTCCACCAGCTCAACCTCCTCCCCGGTATCGGCGACAAACTCAGGGACAACATCTTAGAGGAGCGAAAGCGCCGCGGGCCGTTCGAGAGCTTCGACGACCTCGAAGACCGCGTTTCGGGCCTCCACAACCCGCGCGAGGTCGTGATAGACCGGATTCGGGAGGAACTCGAACACCCCGAGGACGTGAAGTATCGTCTGTTCGTTCGCAGAGAGTAGGGGTTTAGGTGCGGACGGCCTAAGCACGGACAATGAGTGAGCGACGGAACCCCGACGCGTTGATTCGTCGTGCGGGACGCGGGAACCCGGATTTCGACCAGCACTTCCTCGTAGACGACCGAGTTCTCGACCGCGTCCCGACGTACGCGGACGAGTTCGACCGGTCGCACGTCCTCGAAATCGGCGCGGGGACGGGTGCGTTGACGGACCGCCTGCTCGCGGTCGCGGACCACGTCACGACCGTCGAGCGCGATTCCGACCTCGCGGCGTTCGTCCGCGAGGAGTTCGCGGACGCCCGCGAGCGCGGCGACCTCACCGTCGTCGAAGGCGACGCGCTGTCGGTCGACCTCCCCGACTACTCGGTCTGCATATCGAACCTCCCCTACGGCGTGTCGAGCGAGGTGACGTTCCGCCTGCTTCCGCGCGGAAAACCCGCGGTCTTGATGTATCAGGCGGAGTTCGCGGAACGGATGGCGGCGGAGGCGGGGACGAGCGAGTACGGACGGCTCTCCGTCGCCGCCCAGCACTACGCCGACGTCGAAGTGGTGGAGACGGTTCCGAAGGAAGCGTTCGACCCGCAGCCGCGCGTCGAGAGCGCTATCGTCCGCCTGACGCCGCGCGACCCGGATTACGAGGTCCGCGACGAGGCGTTTTTCCTCGACTTCGTGAAGGCGTTGTTCACCCAGCGCCGCAAGACGCTGCGGAACGCGATTCGGAACACCGGACACATCTCGGGCCTCGACGATACGGACGCGGTCGTGGACGCGCTCTCCGAGGACGTGCTCTCGGTGCGGCCGGGCGACCTGGAACCGCGGGAGTTCGCGGCGGTCGCCGAAACCGCCTACGACCACGGTGACCCGACGTGAGTACGGCAGACGAGATAGCGCGAGTCGCGCAGTCGCTCGCCCCGCTCGAACGCGCAGTCCTCACGTTCGCACTGCTCGCGCTCTTCTACGCCTGGTGGCGGCTCGGACGCCGAATCGCCACGGACGCGCGCGACGAGTACCCGGACAACATCCTCGACGGATTGCTCGCGGTGCTCGCGCTCGGCACGCTCGTCATCGCGGCGGGGACGACCGTCGTCATCTGGAGTTCGAACCCCATCACGACCGCGGTGCGTGCGACCGTCGAGTCGAACTCGGCGCTCGGCGCGAAGTTCGCGCTCACGGTCGCGCTCGTCGTCGGCGCGTACATCGTCACGGGGTTCGTCCACCGGACGGTCGACGACTTCGTCGCCGCGCGCGCGAACATCACCGACCACGAGGCCGAAGTCGTCTACCGGGTCGTTCAGGTGTCGCTCTACGTCGCGGTGTTCGTCACGGCGCTCGGCGTCTGGGAGGTGAACCTCTCGGGCCTCCTCATCGGCGCGGGGTTCGCCGGTATCGTCCTCGGGATGGCCGCTCGACAGACGCTCGGCGCGGTGCTCGCGGGGTTCGTCTTGATGTTCGCGCGGCCGTTCGAAATCGGTGACTGGGTGAAGATCGGCGAGAACGACGGTATCGTCACGGACATCACCATCGTGAACACGCGGATTCAGACGTTCGACGGCGAGTACGTGATGTTGCCGAACGACTACGTCGGGTCCGAGGAGATAATCAATCGCTCGCGGAAGGGACGCATCCGCCTGCACGTCGAGGTCGGCGTGGACTACAACAGCGACGTCGACCACGCGCGCGAGGTGGCCAAAGACGCGCTCTCGGACATCGACGACGTGCTCACCGTCCCGCAGCCACAGGTGGTGTTGACGGAGTTCGGCCCGTCCTCGGTCGTGCTCGACCTCCGGTTCTGGATAGACAAACCGAGCGCGCGCCGGAAGTGGCGGGCGCACACCGCCGTCATCTCCGCCGTCCACGAGGCGTTCCGGGAGGAGGACATCACCATCCCGTTCCCGCAGCGCGAACTCTCCACGCGGGACGCAGGCGTGCGGATTCCCGACGACCAGCCCGGTGGCGGCCACGCCCCCGGGGAGGGCGGGGATGGGTGACCTCGCTGAGCGCCGCGGCGTCGAGACGCGCGTCTACCAGCCGGCGGAGGATTCGATGCTGCTCGCGGACGCGGCCGCAGACGACCTGCCCGCGGACGCACTCGTACTCGACGTCGGCACCGGTTCGGGCATCGTCGCGGAGCGTGTGCGCGAAGAGGCGGACGTTCGCGTGGTGGCCTGCGACCTGAACCCGCACGCGTGCCAGCAGGCCCGCGACCGCGGGCTTCCGGTCGTCCGCACCGACCTCGTTTCGGGGTTCCGCGACGACACCTTCGACGCGGTGTTGTTCAACCCGCCCTACCTCCCCGAGGACCCGGTGGCGGCGCGCGACGACTGGATGGAACTCGCGCTCACGGGCGGCGAAACCGGGCGCGAAGTGACCGAGGACTTCCTCGACGACGCGGGTCGCGTGCTCGCGCCCGATGGCGTCGTCTACTTGCTCGTCAGCACGCTCACGGGCGTCGACGAGGTGGTCGAGTACGCCGCGGACCGCGGGTTCTCGGCGGTCGCGGTGCGCGACGAGTCGTTCCCGTTCGAGACCCTGACTGTTCTGAAACTCGTCCGGTAGGCCTTACCCGGAGCGGCCCCTACTGGGCGTATGGCTGACGGAACGACCGGGTGGCGGTACGTCGTGTACGCGATGCCGGTGGTCACGGCGGTGGAGGTCGGTCTCGGCGGGGCGCTCCTCGGCGCGATAGCGCAGTCCGGCGTCGGGTTGGTCGAACTGCTCGTGCCCGCGATTCCGTTCGTGCTCGCGGCGCTCGTCGTCCGCCTCCTCCTGCCGATTGCCCTGCTCAACGACTCGCGGTCGGTCGGCGCGTTCACCGCGGGCGCGTTCGACGGCGAGAAGTACGCGATGTGGTCGGTGCCCGGTATCTTCCTCCCCGTCGTCGATTCGGCTATCGCGTTGCTCTACTTGCGCGCGAGCCGCCGCGCCCTCGATAACCAAGAGGAATAAATATCGAAGGAAAATATTAAACAGCGGCATCGCATAGCTCCCGGTAGATGACAGTCGTCAGCACGACGCTCGGCCTGTTCCCCCTCCCGGACGACGCCCGGGACGAACTGGCCGACCTCAAAGGCCACCAGAAAGAAGACCTCGTCTCCGGCGACGAGCGTCCGGAAATCGAAGCCGTCTACGACGAGGCGCGCGCCGAACTCGTCTCCGTCCAGCAGGACGCCGGTCTCGACCGAATCGTCGAGGGACAGGCGCGCTGGGACGACATGCTCGCCCACCCCCTCGCCGTCCACGACAACGTCCGCACCGAGGGCATCGTCCGGTACTACGACAACAACAACTTCTACCGCGACCCCGTCGTCACCGGCGACCTCACCTTCGACGGCGACCTCGCCGCCGACCTGGAGAAAGCGTCGGCGTTGACTGACGACCTGCAGGCCGTCGCACCGGGTCCCTATTCGCTCGCGGACCTCGCGACCGACGACTACTACGGCACCGAAGAGGACTTCCTCGCGGCCGTCGCCGACTTCCTCGCCGGTGAAGTCGAGGCGTTCCCCGACGACGTGGAGACGCTGTTCCTCCTCGAACCGAGCCTCGTCACGAACCCGCCCGGAGACGGGCCGGACGAACGCGCGAGCGACGCCATCGACACCGTTGCGAGCGCCATCGACGCCGACGTCGTCGTCCAGACCTACTGGGGGACAGTTGGAGAAAAACTGCACGCCCACCTCCTCGATACTGGCATTTCGGCGCTCGGCTACGACCTCGTCACCGCACACGACGACGCGCTCTACCTCGTCCAGGAGTACGGCACGAAAGACGCGGTGAGCCTCGGCCTCGTGGACGGCCAGAACACCCGCGTCGAATCCCCGGACACCATCCGGGAGCGCATCGACTGGTTCGAATCCTCCGTCCCCGTCTCCGACTTCGACACCGTGTACGCGACGCCGAACACCGAACTCTTCCACCTGCCAGTGAACAAGTTCGTGGAGAAACTGCGCGCACTCGCCGCCGCGTCCGCGGAGGTGACAGCATGAGCGAGAACCGCGAACAGTTCCGCCCCGAGGGCCACGAGAACGACCACTTCCTCCTCACCACCGTCGTCGGGTCGTACCCGAAACCGAAGTGGGTGAACCGCGCGCGCGACCTCTACACTTCCGCGGACTCCGACTTCGACGCCGACGACTGGCGGGAAGCACAGGACGACGCCTGCCGCCTCATCACGAACGAACACGAACGCGCGGGACTGGACGTCGTGGTGGACGGCGAGATGCGGCGCAACGAGATGGTGGAGTTCTTCGCCCACCGCATCGACGGCTACGAATTTAATGGACCCGTCAAGGTCTGGGGACACAACTACTTCGACAAACCGAGCGTCGTCAGTGAGGTCGAGTACGACGAATCCTGGCTCGTCGACGAGTACGAGTTCACCGCCTCCGTCGCCGACCGCCCCGTCAAAGTCCCCATCACCGGTCCCTACACGCTCGCGTCCTGGAGTTTCAACGAAGCCTACGAGGACGAAGAATCTCTCGCCTACGACCTCGCGGACCTCGTGAACGAGGAAGTCGAGAAACTCGTCGAAGCGGGTGCGCGCTACATCCAGATCGACGAACCCGCGCTCGCCACCACGCCCGACGACCACGCCATCGTCGGCGAATGCCTCGAACGCATCGCTGCGGGCATCCCGGACGATGTCCGACTCGGCCTCCACGTCTGTTACGGCGACTACTCCCGCATCTACCCCGAACTGCTGGACTTTCCCGTCCACGAACTCGACCTCGAACTCGCGAACGGCGACTACGAACAACTCGACGTGTTCAAAGACCCCGAGTTCACCAAGGACCTCGCGCTCGGCGTCGTCGACGCCCACGTCGCCGAAGTCGAATCCGTCGAACAAATCGAACGCAACATCGAGAAAGGACTGGAAGTCGTTCCTCCGGAGCAACTCACCGTCAGCCCCGACTGCGGCGTGAAACTCCTGCCGCGCGACGTCGCGTACGGCAAGATGAAGAACATGGTCGAGGCTGCGCGCAACGTCGAGGAGAAACTCGACGAAGGCGAACTCGACGTCCTCGCGAAACCAGTCTAGTTCCGAATCATCACTTCGGTCGCCTTCACGACCGCATCCACCTCGTCCCCCGCTTGCAGGCCGAGCCGTTCGACCGACGAACTCGTGATGATCGACGTGACGCGCTGTCCCTCGTCCATCTCTACTACGACCTCCGCCATCAAGCCGTCCACTTCGAGGTCGATAACGGTACCGTGCAGGTGATTACGGGCACTGAGCGCCATAACGAATAATAGGAGAGTTTAGCCGATAACGATACCGGCGACGGCCGTTACGGCTCGTTTCCGTGTGTCGATGCGGCAGCGTTATCGGGTGGATGCCCCGCGGGACGGGGTGTCTGTTTCGTCCCACGCGAACGTCCGGGCGACCCACGTTTTCCGGAGTGGCTCCCTGGAGCGGGGTGGCAGGAGTCCTTGGGGACTTCCGTGAACGATTGGGAGAGTAACGGGTCGTACGCCACACCGGGACTCACTCTGTCTCCACGACCGGGGCCTTGCCCATCTTCAACCGTCGGACCGGCCGGCGCGCCCCAGTAATTACACGTCGCGTCGACGATTCCATTGCCGGAGGAGTTTTCGACCCCGTAGTATTCGTTTTCCACGAAGTCACAGGAGTGGAGGTGGAGGTCCGAACCATCCCCATTCCGCTCAACGCTCGCCCCCACGTGGTTGCGCTCGAACTTACATCGCCGTGCGGTGAGTTCCACGGTCGTTCCGTCGTCGGTGTTCACCTGCGTGAAAACGCCTCCCCGATTCTCGGCGAACGTGCAGTCAGTGACCTTGATGTCGGACGCGGTTCCGCCGTTCAGTGCGAACGCGCCCACGCCATGGCTGTGGTTCTGGACAGTGGAACCGGAGACGGAGACGCTGCGGATATCTCCGCTGAGCGCGACGGGTTCGACCGCGTACCGCCATTCGTCGGGAGCAGGCGCCGAATCACGGTGGAAGGAATTGTCCTGGACCGTGACGTCGTGGATGGCGGACCCGGCGCTCCAGAGGACGACCCCCTGATTGCAGTTCCAGCACGTGTTCTCCACGAGGGACACTGCGGCAACATCTCCGCTCCGAGTCGTCGTTACCTCGAATCCAGCGTCGCAGCGAGTTGCGGTGTTAGCACTGCAGGTTACTGCAGTGATTCCACCGGGCACATTGTCGCCGTTGGCCGCGGACGTGACGAACCGATAGGCTCGCTTCGCGTTCTCGACGTCGTTCCCGCGGAGTACGACGTTCCGTATCGCGGCCGGGAGGTCGTGAGGGCCTGCGTTCGAGTCGACTTTGATACCCGTCGTATAGACGTTCGTGCTATCGCTCGGAACAGTCACAGAGTTGTCCCGGAGTTCCACAGTATCGAAAAGGACGTGGCCGTTCCCCGTGTTGTTGTGCGAGAATACGTTGATTCCGGAGACGTCGAACTGGCCCGTGACGTCGTTTCCGCGTATCACGACGTTCCCGCCTTCCTGACTCCCGTCCTCGGGAGGGTGCATGGCGACACTGAGACCATGGACGGGGTCCCCGGACGGCCGCGTTTCCTCCCACCACTGCCCCTCGGCGTCCGGCACGCTCCGTGTGACGACGACCTCGTTATCCACGATGTTACTGTCGGCGGGCGACGCGAGTCCAATCCCCGAATGCGCGATGGAGTCGAACCGACACCGACGAACCGTCAGTCCACGGGCTAACCGCATTTCCTGGTCCCACTGACTCACACCGCTCCCCACGATATTCTCGAACGTCGAGTCTCGAACGGTGACGTTGGCGCGGTGGCCCGTCTGGACTCCGTTCCCGGCGACCGGTTTCTCGCCCGGCGAGGGTAGATCTTCGCCGAAGTTCCTGACGACGATACCCTCTATCGTGACGGCTCCCGCAGTTTCGCCCCCTGGGAGGCTGATGCCCGCTCGCCGTGGTTCACCGTTACCGTCGATGACTGGTGCGTCGGGTCCAGCACCCCGGCTGGACCCTCCCGTGTCACCCCGGATGGTGATGGATTTCGTCGGCGGAACGAACACACTCTCCTCGTAAATCCCCGCGGTCACCTCGATAGTAGACCCACTCGGGGAGTCGTTGACGGCTCGCTGTATCGAGTCGTACGCCGCTGGGTCGTCGGCATCCACGACGGCGTCCGATGATGCGTGCACGGTACCAGTTGCGAGAAGTGCGCCCGTGGCGGGTATCGTCCTCGCCAAGAACTCCCGTCGAGATTGCCCAAACAGTGACATCTCAGAAGGGAAGAAATAATCTAGTGGCATAATTATTTGGGTGGTGTTCATTTGACGGGCGCGGATTCCGTCCCTGATTACCCGCTCCTCGCCCTCAGGCTGAACGTCAACGGAATCTCCACGTCCAACTCTTCGGGGAACCGCCACGTGCCGTCCGCGTCCTCCACGAGGCAGTCGTACATCGGGAAGTCAGCCCACGGGTACTCGTGGAGGAATTCGATTCTGAGGCCGGCGTCGCAGAGCGCGGTGACGGTTTCGCCGAGCGAGTGCGGGTACTGGTACTGTTTTCCGGCCCGGTAGTCGCCGTCCGTGTCGGCGTAACTCCCCGCGACGTCGAACTCGACGGGGTCGTCGCGCGGGAAGTAGGGGAAGTCGAACGTCGCAGTCGCGCCGTCGAGCGTCATCGCCCCCGCGAAGGGGTGGACGTCCGCGAGGTAGAAGACTCCCCCAGAACGGAGGTGGCGGGCTATCGTGTCGGCCCACGCGTCGAGGTCGGAGAGCCACGCGAGCACGCCGAACGTGTTGAACACCACGTCGAACTCAGTATGTAGAGCGAGGTCGAGAACGTCTCCCTGTTCGAATGTCGCGTTCTCGATGCTGGCTTCGTCGGCGAGGTCGCGCGCGAGTTCCAGTGCGTCCGGGGAGAAGTCGACGCCCGTGGCGCTTCCGACCTCGCGCGCCCACGAGAGCGTGTCGAGGCCGAAGTGACACATCAAGTGGAGCAAGTCGGTGTCAGCGTCCACGACGTCCGCGAGTTCATCGCGCTCGATATCGTAGAGCGACGATTCGCCCGCGAGGAAGCCCTCGACGTCGTAGTAGTCAGTTTCAGGGTGGACGCGGGCGCGTTCGTTCCACGTCCGGCGGTTCGCCTCGGTGTGCTCGTCCATACGTGGAGGCCGCGACGGGAGAATAAGTGTCTTCTAGAAGACGCCGCGGACGAGACCGCCGAGCGTTCCGTACAACACGGGAATCACGGCGGTGACGTACAGGAGTTGCCCCGTGCCGAGCGCGGTGTCGAGACTGCCGGCGGACGCGAGCAGGACGAAGAACCCCGCGAGCGAGACGACGCCCGTGAGGAGGCCCGCGGCGACGCCCCGCCGTATCGATCGCTGACCGAGACCCGCAATCGCGCCGCCGACGAAGAACCCGACCCACGAGAACTGCGCGAGCACGATGGCGACGACGACACCGACGGCGAGCGCTCCTACCCAGAGGCGTTCGTCGGCGCGCGCGGAAGCGACGCTCATCGCTCTCCCTCCTCGAACCGGATCGCGACACTCTCCCCGGGCGCTGGCGGGAACGGTTTGTACTCGGTGTTCGCCCACAGTTCGAGTTGGTCGCTGTAGTGCTCTGAGAACGGGTTACCATCGTTCCCGCCCGGAAGCATGCACACCGAGTCCTCGCCGGGCTGGCAGACCATCCGCCAACTGCTCCCCGTCGGGCGTTCGACGGCGTAGTTGTTCACCGTCGCGCGCGACCCGTCCGTCGGGTACGCGGGATAGTTCAAGAACTCTTGGTCGAACGGGTGCGTGATCGCGCTCGTGTCGTTGTAATCGCCGTACGTCTCGTAGCCCTCCTCCCGGATGGTTTCGAGGGCGCTTTCGAACGCTGCGCGCATCACGTCCGCGCGCGACCGCCCCTCGAACCACTCGCTCTCGGGGTCGAGGTGCTGAACGACCCAGTCACGGGGATAGTAGGAGTCGTCCAGATCCGCGGCGTCGAATCGTTCCGCGAAGGTTTCGCGCTTGTACTCGTCGAAGAAGAGCGCGAACGCGAGCGCCGCCTCGGAATCCCGGTTCATCTCGGCACTGCCCGCCCACTTCCGAATCGCCGTGGCGTACTCGGGATGGTCGTCCGCGATGGCGTCGCCGAGCGGTTCGGCGAGGCCCTCGGTGCGGCCGTCGTACGTATCGTCGTGCATCGACTGCACGTACTCGGGGGTTATCGGTTTCTCACTCTCGATTCGACTGTCGAGCAGTTCGTAGATGCGGATGCCGCGGTAGGGGTCCGAATACCCCTCGGAGAGGTAGTGTTCCGGGTCGTCGGTGATGCGCTGATTCGCCGTCGCGACGTACTCGGGGTTGACGACGCCCGGTTTCTCGTCGAACGGCACGAACCCCCGACTCCAGTCGGTTTCGCCGTACGGTTCGAAGCCGTCCCACTCGCCCTCGCCCGCCGAGCCGTCGAAAATTCGGGTGCCGCGGACCTCCTCACCGTCGACCGTGCGAATCGGAATCTGGCCGGTGACGTAGTAGAGCGTGTTCCCGTCCGCGTCCGCGTACACGAGGTTCTGCGTCGGTTCGTCGAACCTCTCCGTCGCCGCGAGCACGTCGTCCAACCCGGTGCTCCGGTTGTAGTCGTACACCGCTTCCGTCGTCCGCGTCGCCGTCAGACCCGTCCACGAGACGCCGACCGCGTGCCCGTCGCGTTCGAGATACGGGCCGTGAACCGTCTTCCGCCGGACGATGGTTCGGTCGTCGCCGCCCGCGACAGGAATCGTCACGCGTTCTTGCTCGAACGGCACCCAGTCTCCCTCGTACGCGTACTCCCTGTCCGCGCCGCCACGCGTCTCGTAGTCGTAGAAGTCGATGACGTCCGCGCCCGTGTTCGTGAATCCCCACGCGCCGTGGTCGTTCTCGCCGATGACGACGAACGGCACGCCCGGGAACGTCACGCCGCGCGCGGTGTAGTCGGGCGCGTCGAGCACTTGTTCGAACCACACCGGCGGCGCCATCAGCGACAGGTGGGGGTCGTTCGCGACGATGGGCGTCCCCGACTCAGTATAGTCGCCCGAAACCACCCACGAGTTCGACCCGATGCCGGGCGGACTCTCGAAGTCGGACAGCCAGTCCGCGAGCGGCTTCCCGACCGACCTCGCGGACGTTCGCTGCGACTGATTCGGGAGGCCGCCGTCCGCGTCCCGGAGAATCGGCGAGTCGTGGTTCAACCGGTATGGGTAGAGTTCGTCGACGGCGTCCGCGCCGAGCGCGTCCCGCGCGACGGCGAGGTTGAGGGTGCGAAAGCTCCCCGTCAACTGCCACGCGATCTGTTTTTCCATCAGCATCGTGTCCGCGGGCGTCCACGGACGCGGTTCGTAGTCGAGCAAGCCGAACTCGGTCGGGAGCGCTTCGTTCTCGATGCAGGCGTTCACGCCGTCGGCGTACGCTTCGACGAGGTCGCCCGTGTGCGAGCCTTCCAACTGTTGCCACGTCACCTCGGCGGCGCTCGCGAAGTCCATCCGGCGGTGGAACTCGTCGGAACCGACGGTCGCCTCGCCGACGACTTCGCTCAACTGCCCGCGCATCTGGCGGCGCTGTAAGTCGAGTTGGAAGAGACGGTTCGCGCCGTGGACGTACCCCGTCGCGAAGTAGAGCGCCGATTCGTCGTCCGCCGAAATCGTGGGCACGCCGTACTCGTCGTCGTACCGCACCGCCGCCGCCCCGTACGGACTCTCGACCGTCGAATTCGTCCGGTCGGTCGCGTCGGCCCACGCGTCTCCCGTGAACGGTGCGAACCGCTGGAGGTAGCCCGCAACCGGGGACATCGCGCCCGCCGCGACCCCGCCGCCCGCGATAGCGGCGACGAGTCCGCGACGAGTCAACTCACTATCCATACCGGCCGCTCGCCACCTAAAACAATAAAAGGACTGAGAACTCGAACCGCGTTGTCGCGCGTTTAGTGGTCGCCGGCGTCCTCGTACACCCACTCGGTGGTGCCGAGGTCCCAGTCGACCAGTTCGTCCTCGTCGAAGAAGAGAGCGATTTCGCGCTCGTTCGCGCCCTCGTCCTCGTGGTCGCTGCCGTGAATGATGTTGTGACCGAGGTCGTTCCCGTAGTCACCGCGGATGGTGCCGGGAGCGGCCTCCTGTGCGTCCGTCGCACCCATCATCTGGCGGACCTGGCGAGTCGCGTCCGCGCCCTCCCACACCATCGCGAAGACGGGGCCGGACGTGATGAACTCGACGAGCCCCTCGAAGAAGGGCTTGTCCTCGTGTTCGGCGTAGTGTTCGTGCGCGAGCTCTTCGTCTATCTGCATGAACTTCCCGCCGACCATCTTCAGGCCCTTGTCCTCGAACCGGGAGACGATGTCCCCGATGAGGCCGCGCTGGACGCCGTCGGGCTTGACCATCACGAACGTCCGCTCGTCGTGATGACTCATCTATTCGCCCTCCCCGCCCTGAGCCTGTCCTTCTTCGGTCCACTCGAGGTCACGCGGCTCGCGACCGAGATCCGCGTTCTTCTCGCACTTGGACGAGCAGAAGTGGACGGTCGTCCCGTCGTTGTGAACGTACATCGTCCCCGTCCCGGGTTCGATGTCGCTCCCGCAGTAGTCACATTCTCGTGTCTGTGGCATTATTGGCCTCCGATGGAGTCTGCTTCGCGAGCGGTCTCCCGGAGCTGGATGACGTCACCCACCCGGACGGGACCGAGGCAGTTCCGCGTGATGATGCGGCCCTGATTCGACCCCTCCTGGATGCGGCACTTCACCTGCATCGCCTCGCCGTGCATCCCGGTCTTTCCCACGACCTCGATGACTTCGGCGGACGTGGAGTCGCCCGCTGGTTCTTCCGCGCTCATCTGCTTACTTCAGTTCCTCGACTTTCTCTGAGATGTCCTCGACGTCTTCATCGGCGTCGCCGGCGTCGACGACAGCCGCGGCCGCGGAGCCGACTTCGAGGCCGGCGGCCGCGCCGAGTTCATCCTGCGTTTCGACGAAGACGTACGGGATACCCTTCTCGTCTGCGAGTTCGGGGATGTGGAGGACGATCTCCTCGGGGGAGACGTCTTCCGCGACGAAGACGAGGTCTGCGTTCCCGCGTTCGATGGACTTCGTGGTCTCGTTCGTTCCTTTCTTTACGCTTCCGGTGTCACGAGCGACTTCGAGGGCTTCGAGCGCTCGCTCCTGGAGGTCCGCTGGGACGTCGTAGTCAACGTACACTGGCATTTTTGTGTTCACCTATGGTGCCGTGGCGGGCTTGCGCTCCCCTGCCGGGTCGGTCCCTAACGGCTAGGAGCATCATCGACCCCCACTGGCTGTACTACAACCGTCGGACTCCTACGGTTAAAAGCGCTTTCAAAGCCCGCCGGCGTGAGAGACCGCGACACGGCGTAGCGTTGCCGTTCGCTGTCACGTCGCCCTCCCGGGACGAAACTACCTTCCCCCGACCGCACCAACTCGGAGTAGATGGTTCGCGACCTCGCCGCCTCTCTCCGCGCCGAAGCGGAGTCCGTGAACGAACGCCGCCTCCTCGTCCTCACCGGCACCCGCGAGGCCTGCCTCGACGCCGCGGACGCCGCGCTCGCGGCCGCCGACGTGGACCGCGACGCCACGACGTTCCTCGGAACCACCGGGACTCTCGACTGTGAGCGAATCGCGCCCCGGCGCGCAGACCAACTCCTCGGCACCACTCGCGATGCGGTGGTATACGACACTCACGACGACTGCCGGCCGAACGCCCTCGGCCGCATCGTCGGTGCGGTGGACGGCGGCGGCCTCCTCGTCCTGCTCACGCCCGACCTCGACTCGTGGCCGGACGAGCGCGACCAGTTCGACGACGGGCTCGCCGTTCCGCCCTACTCGCTCGCGGACGTTTCCGGAACGTTCCGGAAACGACTCGCGGACACCCTCCGCGCCCACCGCGGCGTCTCGATCTACGACGCCGACGCGCACGACCTCGAAAAAGACGGCCGCACGCGTCCCGCACCCCGACTCGCGAGTCCGCCGCCGGAACCACCCGACGAACATGCGTTCCCCGAGCGCGCGTACGAGGCGTGTCGAACACGCGACCAGGTGGACGCGGTTCACGCGTTCGAGGCGCTCCGCGAGGACGACAGCGCCGTCGTCGTCTCGGCCGACCGCGGCCGCGGGAAGTCGAGCGCCGCCGGCATCGCCGCGGCCTGCCTCGCGGACGAGGGACTGGACGTGCTCGTCACCGCGCCCTCCCGGCGCGGCGCGAGCGAACTGTTCGAACGCGCCCGCGAACTCGGCGTCGAGAATACCAGGTTCGAGAAACCGCCCGTCGCCGCCGACCTGCCCGGTGACCCCGACGTCGTGTTCGTGGACGAGGCGGCGGCGCTCCCCGTGCGCGTCCTCGAATCCTTCCTCGACGCATCGCGGGTCGCGTTCACCACGACCGTCCACGGCTACGAGGGCGCTGGACGCGGGTTCGACGTGCGCTTCCGGGACCGACTCGCCGAGAGCGACCACGACGTGAGAGAAACACGGATGGAGGAACCCATCCGGTACGCGGCGGGCGACCCCGTGGAGGTGTGGGCGTTCCGCGCGCTCCTCCTCGACGCTCGACCCGCCGTCGACCCGCTCGTCACCGACCTCGGGCCGGACGACACGACCTACGACGTCCTCGAGAGCGACGACCTACTCCAAGACGAACCGCTCCTCCGGGAGACGTTCGGTCTCCTCGTGTACGCGCACTACCGCACCGAACCGAACGACCTCGCGCGCCTCTTCGACGCGCCGAACATCCGCGTTCGCGCGCTGCGTCACGAGGGGCACGTCGTCTCCGTCGCCCTCCTCGCACGCGAAGGCGGACTGGACGAGGAGACCCGAGAAGAGATGTATTCAGGCGGCCGCATCCTCGGGAACATGCTCCCCGACGTGCTCACCAGCCAACTCCGCGACGAGGACGCCGCGATTCCCGTGGGCTGGCGGGTGATGCGCATCGCCACCCACCACGCCGCCCGCTCCCGCGGGTTCGGGAGTCGCCTCCTCTCCGAGATTCGTGGCGAAATCGAAGCCGACCTGGACTGGTTCGGCGTCGGGTACGGCGCGACCCCCGAACTCCTCGACTTCTGGGACGAGAACGGCTTCGACACCGTCCACGTCTCCACGACGCGCAACGACACGAGCGGCGAGTATTCGGCCATCATGCTCGACCCGCTCAGCGCCGCCGGCGAGCGCGTCCACGACCACCACACGGACTGGTTCGCGCGACGGTTCCCCGGCGTGCTCGGCGACGCGCTCCGCGACCTCGACCCGGACATCGCCCGCGCGTGCCTCCGCGCCGCCGACGCTACCCCAACCCTCGACCTGACCGACCACGAGTGGCGAACCGTCGTCGGCGCGTCCGCCGGTCCCGGCCTCTACGCCGTCGACCCCGCACCCTTCCGCGCGCTCACCGCCTACCACCTCGCCGCAGGCGACCTCGACTTGCTCTCCGCGCGCGAGGAACGCCTGCTCGTGTTGAAACTTCTCCAGACGCAGCCGTGGGACGAAGTGGCTGACCTGCTCGACTTCCACTCGACCGGCCAGTGCATGCGCGCGCTCGGCGACGCGCTCGACCCGCTCGTCGAATCATACGGCCCGGACGCCGCACAAGCCGAACGGAGGCGGTACGACTGATGGACGCGCTCGTCCTCGTCGCGTTCCTCCTGCTCGCGCTCGGGATGGTCGGGAGCGTCGTTCCCCTCCTGCCGAGCGGCCTCTCGTCGCTCGCCGGTGTTCTCCTCTACTGGTGGCACACCGGCGACCCGAACCCGCTCGTCCTCGCCGTGCTCGTGGTGCTGTCGCTCGCGGCGTTCCTCGTGGACTGGTTCGGCGGCGCGCTCGCCGCGAACGCCGGCGGCGCGTCCACCCGCACAACCCTGATTGCGGCTCTCGTCGGACTGCTCCTCGTCCCGCTCGGCGGCCCAATTGGTATCGTCCTTGGCATCGCCGCGACCGTGTTCGTCCTCGAATACGTCCGACACGGGAACGAGAGAGAAGGCCTCAAATCAGCGCTCTACGCGACGGCCGGCGTGCTCGCGTCCGCCGCCATCCAACTCCTCCTCACGGGAATCGTGTTCGCCGTGATGCTCGCCGTCTACTTCCTCTAGGGGTGGGCGTAGTACGCGACCGACTCGTCTTCCTCGTGGCGGTCCACCCGGACGAACCCGACACGCACGAACTGGAGCGTGTCGTCAGCCTCGTACTCGGTAAATCCAGGTTCGGCGCGCCCGTGAACGTCGCCGTCCATCGTCCGCATTCGCACGGGCACGCTCTCGTCGGCGGGCACCCACTGCACCACGTCGACGCCCTTCTCGCGCACGAGGTCGATGTCGTCGTCCGTCACGGTGAGCACGTTGCCGTCGTACTCGACGGGCCCGTAGCCCTTCAGCCAGAGTTTCTCACCCGCCTCGGGGAGGTCTTCTTCCTCCACGAGCACGGCGTCACCGACGGGGATATCGCGGTCGCCGCGCTCCTCGTGTTCGGGGTGAACGGGGGGATGTGCGCTGTCCGGGCCTCCCGAAATCGGGAGTTCCACTCCGTCGGAGACGAAGAAACACCGCGGGCTCTCGTCGTCGATGAGTTCGCGGTTGTTCGCGTAGACGGAGCTCATCGCCAAATCGACGTCCGACGTGGAGGTACCGAGTTCGATCATGGCGTCGACGATGGCTTCGCCGCGGATGCCGCGGCGCTTCGTGGACATGAGCGTCGGGACGCGCGGGTCGTCCCAGCCGTCGAACGCGCCTTCGTCTATCTTCTCTCGGATGGTGGACGTGCTCATCTTCACGTCGTACTCGTCGACTTGCACGTGGCCCCAGTGGACGACCTCGGGGTACTCCCAGCCGAAGTAGTCGTAGACGAACCCCTGGCGTTTCGCGGAGTCCTGCAGGTCGATTCCGCGGATGATGTGCGTGATACCCATCAGGTGGTCGTCGATGCCGGACTGGAAGTCGAGCATCGGCCAACAGCGGTACTCCGCGGCCTCCTCGCGGGGGTGCGGGGTGTCGATGATTCGGAACGCTACGAAGTCGCGGAGCGCGGGGTTCTTGTGCGTGATGTCGGTCTTTACGCGGAGCACCATCTCGCCCGAGGAGTACTCGCCCGCTATCATGTCCTCGAATTCCGCCATGACGGTCTCGGTGTCCTTCTCGCGGTGCGGACACGCCTCGCCGTTGTTCTTCAGGTCGGAGAACTCTCCGGCAGGACACGAACACGTGTACGCGCCGCCCATCTCGATGAGTTCGCGGGCGTGCTCGTAGTAGGTCTCTATCCGGTCCGAGGCTTTGATGACTTCGTCCGCTTCGAACCCGAGGTAGTCGAGATCATCCAAAACTTGGTCGTACACCCACGTCAGCGGGCGTTTCGTCTCGGGGTCCGTGTCGTCGAACCGGACGAGCATCCAGCCGTCGTAGCGCTCCTTGTACGTCCCGATGACCGCGGGCATCCGACCGTGCCCGATGTGCCACGGGCCGTTCGGGTTCGGCGCACACCGCATCCGAACTTCGTCGTACTCCTCCGCGTTCGGGAGGTCGGGAAGCGGGTGTTCTTCGCCTTCGTCTTCGGCTTCGAGTTCCTCGAGCATCTCGGGCGCGAGTTCTTCGAGCCGGTCCCTTTTTTCGGCCTCCGAGAGGCCGTTCACCTCTGAAACGACCGGTCCGAGGAGGCCCGGTATCTCGTCGCCGTGCTCGCGGAATTCGGGATTGTCCCCCATCAGCGGTCCCATGAGCGCACCGACCTGTGCGTCGCTACCGTGCTTGAGCGCGTTGTAGAGCGCGTACGATTCGCCCTCTCGTCGCACTCGCTCGCGGAGGTCTTCGTCCATTACGAACGAGTATCCGGGGCGTGAGGAAATTCGTTTGGATTCTGCGGACAGACAGACCCTCACTCACACACCAACCCCGGCCGATGGCCTACGAGCGAGTTCGGTTTCGTGCGTCGGCGGTCTGCCGTTTCCGCGAAACCGACGCACACCACGCGTCACATACCTCCGGGTGGCCCCGCCCTCCTATTTGAACCCTCGCCGAGTCGAGACGCGGTGCGGTAGCGGTCGCGGTGCTGTGCGGAGGCGGGAGCGGTGCTGTGCGGAGGCGGGAGCGGTAGCCGCAACGACGCCGTACCGAGCGCGCGGAGCGCGCTCGGCTTTTTCCCTCCAGCGTCAGAGCGAAGCTCTGACTGGCTCCCCCTCACTCACTCCGTTCGCTCGCGGGAACAGGTTTTTGCAAGCGCGGGGTCGCAAAGCGACCCCCAAGCCGAAAAAGGTGGGTCAGTAGCCCCGTTCGATGAGGTATTCGGCGAGGGCGGAGAGGGTGTCGCGTGCTTCGTTTTTGGGGAGGACTTCGAGGTGGTTTTGTCCTTCTTTGACGAGGTCTTGGGCGAGTTCGCGGGCGAATTGGATGCTTCCTGCGTCTTCGAGGGTGGTGACGGCGTCGTCGATTTCGCTTTCGGTGACGGCGTCGGGGTCGTCGGTGTCGAGGAGGTTGTCGACGTCGACGCCTTGGTCGCGGGCGTGGAGGGTGATGACGGTGCGTTTTCCTTCCACGAGGTCACTGCCGCGTTGTTTGCCGAGTTCGTCGCTGGGGACGGTGAGGTCGAGGACGTCGTCCTGTATTTGGAAGGCTTGGCCGATGGCGCGGCCGTATTCGTAGAGTGCGTCGATGGTCTCCTGGTCTGCGTCTAAGACGATGGCGGGGACGGACGCGGCGGCCGCGTACAGCACCGCGGTCTTGAGTTCCACCATGTCGAGGTATTCGGGGACGGTGACGTCTGCGCGGGTTTCGAAGTCGACGTCGTACGCCTGTCCTTCGCAGATGTGGGTGCAGGTGCAGGCGAGCATGCGGAGTGCGTCGAGGCTGCGGTCCGGTGACGCGTCCGTCCGGAGCATGATTTCGAACGCTTTCGAGTAGAGCGTGTCACCCGCGAGAATCGCGGTTTCGGTGTCGTATTCGCGGTGGACGGCGGGGACACCGCGCCGGAGGTTGTCGTCGTCCATGATGTCGTCGTGAATCAGCGTAAAGGACTGAATCACTTCGATTGACACCGCGGCCGCCATCAAGTTCACCTCGTTCCCGGAGAGCGAGGGGAACGCCTGGTAGTCCTCACTCAGGGTTTCGCGGTCGAGTAAGGCCTCTCCGACGAGCAGGCTCACCGTCGGTCGCAGTCGCTTCCCGCCGGCTTCGAGGAGGTAGCGTGAGGCCTCGTAGAGCCGCGCGGGTTCCGCCATCGGGAGTTCCTCGTCGATGGCGTCGTTTATCTGCTCGCGGCGTGCCTCGATGGCCGCGAGCACCGTTTCCTCTCGGGCGTCCTGACTCATACGAGTTGGATGATGTTTCCGTTGTCGCTCAGGTGGAGGTCGCGGCCGAGTTCGTAGCCCTGGCCTTTCGCGAGCCTCGCGTACTTCCCGAAGTGTTCGAGGTTCTGGTGGGCGGGGATGACGTGCTGGGGCTGGAGCGCCTGCAGCATCTGGTAGTGGCCTTCCTCGCGGAGGTGGCCGGAGACGTGGACGTCGTCGTAGATGCGTGCGCCCTGCATCCGCAGGAGTTGTTCGGACTGATAGCGCTGGCCTTCGTTCGTCGGCTCCGGAATCACGCGTGCCGAGAAGATGACCTTATCGCCGTTTTCGATGTCGTACGGCGTTTCGCCGCGACCCATCCGGGTGAGCATCGCGCGCGGTTCGCCCTGGTGGCCGGTGACGATGGGGAGGAACTTCTCCTTGCCCTCGTTCATGATGCGCTTGAACGCGCGGTCCACGCTCTTGCGGTGGCCGAACATCCCGAGGTTGTCCGGGAAGTTCACGCGACCCATGCGTTCTGCGGTGCCCGAGTAGCGTTCCATCGAGCGACCGAGGAGGATCGGTTCGCGGCCGATCTCCTGGGCGAACTCGACGATGCTGGAGACCCGGGAGACGTGACTGGAGAACGTCGTGGCGACGATACCGCCGTCGTAGTCCTCCATGCTCTTCAGGGTGTCCTGGAGTTCGCGGCGCGCGAGCGACTCGCTCGGGGTGCGGCCCTTCCGGCCCGCGTTCGTGCAGTCCTCGATGTACGCGAGCACGCCCTCGCCCTCGCGGCCGATCTCGCGGAACCGCTTCATGTCGATGGGGTCTTCGAGGACGGGGTCGTTGTCGATGCGCTTGTCGAGGCCGTAGACGATAGCGCCCTCGGGCGTGTGGAGGACGGGGTTGATGGCGTCGATGATGGAGTGCGTGACGTGCACGAACTCGAGTTCGCAGCGTTCGCCGATGGGCATCGTCTCGCCCGCCTGCATCTCCACGAGGTCGTTTTCGACGCCGAACTTCTGTTCGCTCTCCAGTTCGCCCTTCACGAGTTCGAGCGTGAACGGCGCGGCGACGATGGGCGCGTTGTAGCGGTGTGCGAGTTTGCTGATAGCGCCGATGTGGTCGAGGTGGCCGTGCGTCGGCACGATAGCCTGGACGTCCCCCTCGAGGTCGCTCATCACGCGGTCGTCCGGTATCGCCCCCATGTCGATGAGGTCGAGGCTGTGCATCTGTTCGGTTTCGACGTTGTCGTGAATCAGAACCTTCGACAGGTTCAGGCCCATGTCGAAGATGACGACGTCGTCACCCGCTCGGACGGCAGTCATCTGCCGACCGACTTCTTCGTATCCGCCGATTGTTGCGATCTCGATTTCCATTGTGGATCACTGAAAGCCGATGTCCGGCCCGATCAGTACTGAAACTCCCGTCCGCTGGCGACGGCGGACAGCGGCGTCTTACAGCCGTCGGCCCGCGGCCGCGTTCGCGCGGCCGGGATTCTCGTTGGAGGGACGTATGCGGCCGTCGTTTAAAAACAACAGGGGTTCGGTTTCGGATTCGAGAACGCATGCCGGAGTCCCAATCGCTTTACTCGGCGCCCGGCCAGTCGTTTGTATGTCCGCTCTCTCCGGGGGTCCCGCGTGAGCGTCGCGTCGGCGTTCACGGAAGCCGTCCTCCCCATCGTCGCCATCGCCGCCGTCGGCTACGTTCTCGGCCGACGAACGGGCGTCTCAGTCGACGCCCTGAACACCGTCGCGTTGACGTTCTTCCTCCCGGCGCTGGTCTTCCACGGCGTCGCCACCACCGCGCTCACCGGCGACACCGTGGTCTCGCTCTGCCTCGGCGTACTCGTCTACCTCCTCGTCGTGATGGGACTCGCGTACGTCGGCGCGCGCGCCGTCTCTCTCCCCGATGGAGTCCTCCCCGGCGTCGTGCTCGCGAGCGCGTTCCCGAACTCCGGGTTCGTCGGTATCCCGCTCTCTCGGTTCGTGTTCGGCGACCTCGGCGCGACCACTGCCACCATCTTCCTCACGACGCAGAGCGTCGTCCTCTACACCGTCGGCGTCTACGTCGTTTCAGCCGCGGCGAACGACACCGCCGGTCCCGCGAGCGCCGTCCGAGAGGTGTTCCGCCTCCCGCTCGTCTACGCCGTCGTCGCCGCGGCCGCTCTCCGCGCGTTCGGCGCTGTTCCGCCCGTCGACGGGACGTTCATGACCACCGTCGACAGCGTCGGGTCCGCCGCGATTCCGCTGATGCTCACGGTCGTCGGCATCCAACTCGCGGACGTCGAACTCGGGTCGCTCCGCGACACCGCGCTCCCCTCCGCTCTGAAACTCGTGGTCGCGCCCGCGGTCGGTGTCGCCGTCGTTCTCGGCCTCGCGGCTGTCGGCCTCGAGATGGGTGACGCCGTGAGTAACGTGTTCGTCCTCGAGTGTGCGACGCCCGCCGCCGTGACGCCGCTCGCGCTCACCATCGCTTACGGCGACAGCTCGGAAACCCTGTCCGTCGCGGAGTACGTGAGCACCGTCATCTTCGTCACGACGCTGCTGAGCGTGGTCGTCCTCACCGGGTTGGTCGCCGCGATTCGCGCCGGACTCCTCTTCTAGTTGACGCGCGTCCCGACCTGTTCGCCGTCGAGGAAGCCCGCGAGGTCGTCCGGCCCGAAAATCGACGCGGGCGCGCCGAGCGCGAGGAGCTCCCGGACCTTCCCCGCCATCCCGCCGGTGACGTCTGTGCTCTCGCTGTCCCCGAGGACGTCCGCAACGTCGTCGTACGCGTCGATTTCGGGAAGCACGTCGTCCCCGTCGTCGAGCACGCCGGGCACGGTCGAACACAGGCCGACGCGGTCCGCGTCGAGCGCGCTCGCGAGTTCGGTGACCACTTCGTCCCCGCTCACGATGGTCGCGCCCGCGCCCTCCTGTACGATAACGTCGCCGTGCAGGACCGGCGTGAAGCCTTCCTCGAGCATCGACGCGACCTGCTTCGTGTAGAACTCGGAGTCGCCGTCGGCGTCCCGTCGTGCCGCCGAAAACGGCCGAACCGGAACGCCCTCGATGCCCGCGTCGTCGAGGTAGTCGAGAACGGCCGTGTTCAGGCGCGCCATCGAGTCGTGAATTTCGCGCACCGCCGTCGCATCGTGCGTTCCGTCGGTCGTGGAGACGTCGTGTTTGTCCGCGTAGAAGTGTCCGAAACTCCCCGCTCCGTGAACGACCACGAGGTCGTCGACGTCGGCGTTTCCGATGGTTCCCGCGAGCCGGGCGAGCGCGTCGAGGTCGACGGTCTCGCGTTCGTCCTTGTCCGTGATGACGCTCCCGCCGAGTTTGAGGACGATCACTCCAGTCGCACCCCCTCGTGGGCGAGTTCCGCGCGGAACGTCCGCTCGCAGTCCGGCGTCAACGAGAGAGCGGTCTCGGTGCCGTCGTTCGCGTCGAGCGCGACGATGCAGCCGCCGCCGCCCGCACCCGTGAGTTTCGCGCCGAGCGCACCGCCGTCGCGCGCCGCCCACACCATGTTGTCGAGCGACCTGCCAGAAACGCCGAGCGCGGACAGGAGGCCGTGGTTGAAGTTCATCAGGCGGCCGAGTTCCTCGACGTCGCCGTCCGCGAGCGCGTCTTCGCCCTGTCGAACGAGGTCGCCGATGGCCTCCACGGTGTCCGCGGCGAAGTCGTACTCGTCTCTGAGTTTTCGGACGCCGGCGACCAGTTCGCCCGTGTCGTGGCTCGTGCCGTCGTCCCCGATGACGAACGGGAGGTCGGGCGTGTCGAGCGTCCGGCACTCGTCGCCCTCCACCCGCACCGCGCCGCCCATCGCCGAACAGAACGTGTCCGCGCGAGACGCCTGTCCGTCCTGCACCTCGTACTCGACCTGGTACGCGCGGTCCGCGACCTCCGCGGGTTCGAGTTCGACCCCGAGCTCGGCGGTCGCCGCGCGGATGCCCGCCACGACGACGGCCGCGGAGGACCCCAGTCCCGCGCCGAGCGGAATCTCGCTCTCGATTTGCACGTCGAACCCCGCGTCCGGCGCGTCCGCGGCGTCCCTGGCCTGCGCGAGCGCGCCGTCCACGTACCCCATCGCCGCCTCGATGAGCGGCGTCGGCACGTTCACGTCCGGCGTCTCCTCCTCGTCCCCGCTGTACTCCACCGTGAACCCGTTGAGGGTGAGGTCGTCCACGCTCACCCGAAGCCGGTCGTCGTCGCGGGCCTCGACGGTGACGGTCGCGCGTCGCTCGATGGCGCACGGCACCGCGGGTTCCCCGTAGACGACGGCGTGCTCCCCGAACAAGTAGACCTTCCCGGGAGCGCTCGCGGTAGTCGACATACCCGAGAGACGGAGCGCGAGCGATAAAAGACCGTTCGATTCGGCTACGCGGGAACGAATCGCACCACCCGCCCAGTCTCTTCGGACGGCGTCGTGCGTTCGGTCGTACACGCGAGCAGTTCGCCGGCGGCGTCCTCTCCGAACGCGAGGACGTGTGCGCCGAGGCCGTCCACCGGTTCGGCCCGCGGCGTCCACTCGCCCGGCGTCGCGACGAACACGCGGCCCTTCGGGTTCCAGTCCGCAAAGACGTACTCGCCGCGCCACGCGTCGAGCGCGGTCCCGCGGTAGACGTATCCCCCGATGACCGCGATACCACTGACGTCGCGCCCGGAGTGCGGGTACTCGATGACCGGGTCGACGAGCGGGGCGCCGTCGGGCGTCTCGGTCGGACACGACGACTGCCGGAAGCAGTGTTTCCCCTCCCGGACGTTCCACCCGTAGTTTCCGCCCTTCTCGACGAGGTTCACTTCCTCCCACGACGACTGCCCCACGTCCGCGGCGTAGAAGTCCCCCTCGTCGAACGAGAATCGCCACGGGTTCCGCAGTCCCCACGCGTACAGTTCGTCCAGTCCCTCGCGCCCGACGAGCGGGTTGTCGTCGGGCACGGAGTACGGCGCGGTGGAGACGTCGATTCGGACGATGCTCCCGAGGAGGTTCTCCGTCACGTCCTGTCCGTTTCCACCCGGGTTCGCGTCGTACCAGTCGTCGACGTGCCCGTTGCCCTGGTCGTTCGCGCCGCCGCCGTCACCGACGCCGACGTAGAGATAGCCGTCGGGTCCGAACGCGAGGTCGCCCGCGTTGTGGTTCGCCTGCGGTTCGGGGATTTCGAGAATCGTGCGCTCCGACGCAGGGTCGAAGCCGTCGCCGTCCCGGTCGAACGAGGCGAGGACGAACGTGTGGTCGTAGTTTTCAGGTGTGCCGGCCCGCCGCGGTGCACTGTACCGCACGTAGAGCGTGTCGTCGCGCAGCGCGATACCGAGCAGGCCGCGCTCCTCGTACCCCGACAGGGGGACGATTCGGTCCCGGAGGTCGAGGACGGACTGTTTCCCGTCGCCGGTCGCGCGGTAGACGACGCCCACCTGGTCCGCGACGAGGAGCGCGTCACCGTCCGCAATCACGCCGAGCGGCGCGGCGAACCCGGACGCGACAGTCTCCGCGTGCACGCCGTCCCCGTTCGTCGTTCGCGTCGTCGTCCGCGTCGCCCCACCGTCTCCGGTCGTGTTCGTCTCCGTCGGCGACGAACACCCGGCAACCGTCGCCGCGGAGAGCGCGAGGAACCTGCGTCTGTCCATACGCGAACGTCGGCGTCCAGCCACAAAACACCGTAGCCGCCGCTACCCGGCGTCGAAACGTGAAAAAATCGACTTAGATCTCGCTCTCGAAGTCGTCGAGGCTGTACGTCGGCTCCGCGCCGCGGCGGTCGAGCGTCTCGTTCGCGAGCAGCCAGTAGACGACGGACAGGGCGCGACGACCCTTGTTGTTCGTCGGGACGACGAGGTCCACGTTCGACGTGGAGTTGTTCGAGTCACACATCGCGATGACGGGAATGCCGACCGTGATGGCTTCCTTCACCGCCTGCGCGTCCCCGATGGGGTCCGTGACGACGAGCACGTCCGGCTCGATGTAGCCGTCGTACTGCGGGTTCGTCAGCGTCCCCGGGATGAAACGCCCGGTGCGGGCGCGCGCGCCCACGGCGTCCGCGAACTTCTCCGCGGGGAACCGGCCGTACTGACGGCTGGACGTCACGAGTATCTGCTCGGGGTCGTAGTTCGCGAGGAAGTCCGCAGCCGTGCGGATGCGCTCGTCGGTCTTCGAGACGTCGAGGACGTACAGACCGTCGGTGCGGACGCGGTGGATGAACCGGTCCATGTCGTCGGTCTTCTGCTGGGTACCGATGTGGACACCGGCCGCCAGGTAGTCCTCGACGGGGATGAGGAGGTCGGCTTCGGCGTCGCTCATGACGTCCTCAGCCGACTCAGTCGGTTGTGCGGCCTCCGGCTCCTCGGCGTCAGCCGGTTCGGTGGCCGCCTCCTCGGCGGCCGCCTCCGCGGCCTCGGCCTCGGCCGTCTCGGCCTCGGTCGATTCTTCGACTTCTTCGAGTTCTTCTTCGTTTTCGCTCATAGGGCTTCGTCCGCGATGCGGATGAGTTCGTTCAGTTTAGCGGTTCGCTCGCCACCCACGGTGCCTGTCTTGATGAACGGGGCGTCCGTGGCGACGGCGAGGTGTGCGATGGTCGCGTCCTCCGTCTCGCCGCTCCGATGGGAGACGACGGGCGTGTACTCGTTTTCGCGTGCGAGTTCGATGGCGTCGAACGCGTCGGAGAGCGTCCCGATCTGATTGGGTTTCACCAGTACGCTGTTCGCCGCCCCCATCTCGACGCCGCGCGCGACGCGTTCCGTGTTCGTGACGAACAAATCGTCGCCGCACACGAGCGTGTCGCTGCCGACGCGGTCGGTGAGGTCCGCGAACGCCTCGAAGTCGTTCTCGTCGAGCGGGTCTTCGACGTACGCGAGCCCGTACTCGTCGACGAGACTGGCGATGTACTCGACTTGCTCTTCCGTGCTGCGTTCCGTGTCACCGTAGACGTACGCGTCGGCGTCGGCGTCGTAGAGTTCGGAGGCGGCGACGTCGAGTCCGAACTGGATGTCGAACCCGAACGAATCCGCGACGTCCGCGGTGGCTTCCTCCATCAACTCGAACGCGTCAGCGTCCGAAATCGAGGGCGCCCACGCGCCTTCGTCACCCTTCGCCGCGGGCGTTCCGCGTTCCTCTAAGAGGTCGCCGACCGTCTGGTGGACGGCGGCGTTCGCGAACACGGCGTCCCGAACGTTGGGTGCGCCGACGGGCGCGGCGAGGAACTCCTGAATGTCGGTCGCGTCGGCGGCGTGTTCGCCGCCGCCGATGACGTTCCCGAGCGGAACCGGATAGTTCCGACCGCGGAACGCGCCACCGAGATGCTGGTAGAGCGGCGTGCCGAGCATGTCCGCGCCGGCCTTCGCCGCGGCCATGCTGATGGCGACCGCCGAGTTCGCACCGATCTTCGAGAAGTCGTCCGTCCCGTCAGCGGCGTGCAACGCACCGTCGACCTCGCGCTGGTCGCCCGCGAACACGCGGCCTTCCAGTCGCGGAACCGCGTGCTCTCGCGCCGCGGCGACGGCGTCTTCGGGCGGCAGTTCGATAGCTTCGTACTCGCCCGTACTCGCACCGGACGGCGCGGCCGCACGGCCGTGTCCACCGCTCTCGGTGTACACGTCGGCCTCGACGGTCCCGTTTCCACGGGAGTCGAGCACCGTTCGCAGCCGAACCGACTCGACGCGCGTCATTGCTCTCTCCGAACCGTGAAGGGGAGCGCGTTCGCGTCGTACTCCTCTGCCGCGATGAGGATGGGCTCGGTCTGGTCGGTGTCGACCAGCACGGGCGCACCGTACGACACCTGGAGTGCGCGCGCACCGATGATTCGCGCCTTCTCGTAGCGGTTGAAGTTCCCCTTCATTGGTAGGGGCTCACGACGTCCACGAGGTCCTGGTGGCTGACGAACATGCGTCGACAGCAGTAGCGGTCCAACCCGAGGTCGTCGAGCACGTCCTCCGGGTCCTCGTCGCCATCGTGGGGAGCAGCACGCGCCTTGTACTCCTCCCAGTGTTCACCGACGACTTTCCCGCAACTGAAACACCGGACTGGTACCATCATGGTTGAATTCCTCTTAGCGGTAGGACTTCTGGTAGCGCGCCCGAGCGCCCGGGCCGCCCCACTTCTTGGATTCGCGCTGACGCACGTCGTTGACGAGCAACGACCGGTCGAACTCGCGGTATGCGTCCCGGAGTTCGGCGTCGTTCTCGAACTCCACGAGCCCGCGCGCGATGGCGGTGCGGACGGCGTCAGCCTGTCCGGCGAACCCGCCGCCGCTCACGGTCACGTCCACGTCGACGCCGGACCGGAGGTCCTCGCCGGCGATGCGGAACGGCTCCAGCATCTTCAGGCGAGCGAGCTCGGGTTCGACGAGTTCGACGGGCGTGGAGTTGATTCGCACACGACCCTCGCCGTCGGTCACGGTCGCCCGTGCGACGGCAGTCTTCTTCTTTCCGCTCGTGTTGGTTACCATGTGACGTTAGCACCCAGTTCCTCGGAGATCTCTCCGACGGTGATGAACTTGATGTTCGAGAGACGGTCGAGGCTCGTTCCGTCGAGCACTTCGCCGTCCTCGTCTGTGTGGTTGCCGACGAACACGCGGACGTTCTCGAACGCCTCGCGGCCGCGGTCGGTCTTGTAGGGAAGCATCCCGCGAATCGCGCGTTTGACGATGCCGTCGGGGCGCTTCGGGTAGTAGGGACCCGAGTCGGACCCGAGTTCCGCGCGTTTGCGGTAGGTCGCGAGCGTCGATTCCTCGTTACCGGTGATGACCGCTTCCTCAGCGTTCACCACGGCGACGGATTCGCCGGAGAGCGCGAGCTCTGCGACGTTCGACGCGACTCGACCCATGATGCAGTCACGGGCGTCGACGACGACGTCCGCTTCGAATTCTGCGAGACTCATCGGATCACCCGGACGTTCGACCCTTCGGGGTTGTTCTGCACTGCCTGTTCCAGATGGACGGTTTCGCCGTCCGCGTGCTCGATCTTCGTCTTCGCGCTGCCGGAGAAATCGACAGCAGCTACCGTGACGGATTTCTGGAGCACGCCGGACCCGAGCACTTTGCCGGGCACGACGACGGTCTCGTCCTCGTTCGCGTACCGTTCGATGCGACTCAGGTTCACCTCGGCGTGCGTGCGACGCGGCTTCTGCAGCCGCGAGGCGACGTCACCCCAGACGTCCGCTCCCTCGTCACGGGAGACGGACTTCAACTCGGCGATGAGACTGCTGAGTCGTGGACTCGTCTTACTCATAGTTCTGATGTAGTAGGGGTGGAGTGCAGGGAGCAGGATTTGAACCTGCGAACGTCTACACGACAGCGCCCTGAACGCTGCGCCTTTGGCCAAACTTGGCTATCCCTGCCCGCCCGCTGAGAAGGCGAAGCAACTCCACGTTGGCCCCCGCCCTTCATACCGATTTCGGTCCGGCGGAGCAGTTGCTCCGCGCGGAATCGAACGTCGGTGGTGTGGGTCGGGGATGTCATTCTCAGCTTACAGTTGTACTGCCTGTTCGAGTTCGTCCGCGCGTGCACTCAGGGAGTCCACGGCGCGGAGCACCAGTTCGTCGACGGACATCGACCCGTCGGATTCGACGTGGAAGACGAACGCGCCCGGCACGTCGTGGAGTTCGACTTCCTTCCCCTCGTACCGCTTCGAGAGGTCGTTGTCGAACTCCTCGGTCGGGATGAGTTCGCCGTCGTCCTCGATGACGCCCCGAACGATGTTCGGTTCGTCGTCCTCGTACTCCGCTGCGTCACCGACGACTTCGACGCGCTGGAGGTGACGGTAGCCGACCCCGACGCCGCCCTGGTGTTTGGCGTGGTCGCGGCCGCGTCCGAGAACCGCGTCGGCTTCCAGTTCGAGACGCTGGTCCTCTTTCAGTTCGATGATGGGGACGTTCTTGTCCGCGGCCTCCACCTGCGGGTCCTGCGACACGAGGTCGCCGGAGTAGGCGACGCCGGGACCCGACACGTCGAGCGCGAGCGTCACGCCCTCGCCCTCCTCGAACTCTCCCTCGGGCGTCGTCAACGGCACGAGGCCGAGACGCAGCGCGAGCTGTTCGTCGAACATCACGCTCGAGTTCTCGATGAACCGAACGGTGTCGATGGAGAGCGTCGGCACGTCCGCCAGTATCGCGCGACGGATGCCGTTCGCGAACGCCGGCGTGGCGTTCCGAACGAGGAACCGGGCGTCCCGGTCGCCGTGGTCGATGAATTCGACGTCGAAGTCAGTTGCCATTGGTTAGTAGCCGGAGTTCTTCGGCGGTCGCGTCCCGTCGTGCGGGATGGGCGTCACGTCCTCGATGCGTCCGATTTCGATGCCGGCGCGCGCGAGCGCACGGATCGTCGCCTGCGCACCCGGACCGGGGTTCCGCTGGAGGTTTCCGCCGGGGCCGCGCACGCGAACGTGCACGCCCTCGATGCCCTGTTCTTTGACGTCCTCTGCGATCTTCTCGGCCATCTGCATCGCCGCGTACGGCGACGCCTCGTCCCGATTCTGCTTGACGACCGCACCACCGCTCGACTTCGCGAGGGTTTCCGCCCCGGTCTCGTCGGTGATGGTGAGGATCGTGTTGTTGAACGAGGCGTGCACGTGCGCGATGCCCCATTTGTCGTTGTCTTCGGCCATGGATTACTCCTGATTGTCCGCTCGCGCGGGATGCAGTTCGTCGGTCAGGACGCTCGTCTCGTCGAACGCGATGGCGTCCTCCTCCGCGACCTCGACCTTGTACGAGGGCGCGGTGACGCGGTGTCCGTCGACGGTGACGTGTCCGTGAACCACGAACTGGCGGGCTTGCTTCGGCGTGTTCGCCAGCCCCTGACGGTACGCGACCGTCTGGAGGCGGCGTTCGAGCACGTCCGTCACGTCGAGCGACAGGACGGCGTCGAGTTCGTCGGTCTCGCCGAGAATGCCGATGCGCTTCAGCCGTGCGAGGAACTCGTGGCTCTCGGAGTCTTCGCCCGAGATGGTACCGAGGAGGTCACGCGCCTCGCGGCGGTACGAACGGAGTTCGGACTGCGCGCGCCAGAGTTCCTCTTTGTTCTTCAGGCCGTAGCGGCCGAGGAGGTCGGACTCCTCGGCGATGCGCTCGCCCTGGTAGGGATGGTTCGGCGTCTCGTAGAACTTGGTGTTCTCTCCGGGAAGCGCCATTATTCACCACCCTCCGCTTCTTCTTCCTCCGCTTCCTCGCGGAGTTCTTCGACGTTCACGCCGATGGTCCCCTCGGTACGGCCCGTGGACTTGGTGCGCTGTCCGCGGACTTTCTGTCCGCGCTCGTGGCGGACACCCTTGTAGGACCGAATCATGCGCATCCGGTTTACGTCCTGGTTGCGCGTCAACTGAACGTCGTCGCCGGTGATGTGTTCGGATTCACCGGTGTAGAAGTCGTTACGACGGTTCGTGAGCCAGTCGGGCACCGTCTCCGAGAAATTCTGCACGGCCTCGACGATGGAGTCGATGTCCTCGTCGTCGAGTCGGCCGAAAGTGGCCGAACGGTCGACGCCAGCCGTCTCCGCGACGATGCGGGCGGTGCGTCGGCCGAGTCCGTCCAGCTCGGAGAGGGCGCGCTCGACGGTCTTCGTACCGTCGAGGTCCGTCTGGCCGATACGGACGAAGTATCGAATGTCCTCGTCCGCTTCTTGCTGGTCTTCTGCACTCATGTTTTTGTGATGTTCGTGTGGTGAGGCGTCGTGGCGGGGATTTGAACCCCGGAGGCTTACGCCACAGAGTTAGCAACCCTGCGCCTTGACCAGGCTAGGCTACCACGACCTGCGGTCTTGTTTACTGTCGCCCTGACGGACTCGGGACGTACGCCCCTACAGTGACTACACTCGTATCGAATCGGGGCCACTACTTAAACATCACGAACCGGCCGCCGCGTGCGAGCGGGTCACGTCCGTCGCGGAACCCAGTAGAGCGTGAGGACGACCGCCCAGAGCATGGCGACGGAGACGAGCACGCTCGGGTTCGAGCGGTGGAGGTGCCAGAACAATCCGAGCAGGCCGACGACCGCCCCGACCGCGCCGAGGGCGGGCACGACGGTCGAAACGAGGTCGTCGCGGGTGGTGTAGGCGATGGCGGAGACGCCGCCGAAGATGGTGATGAACGCGCCGGACGCGAAACTCGTCACGGACTCCAGACTCCCGTATGCGGTGAGGAGCGCGGTGAGCGTTCCGAGGACGAACAGGGACCGAACCGTCGTCCCGCCGTTCCCGCCGCGGTGGTGTTGGGTCGTCGCGCTGCCCTCCCTCGACTGGGTGGTGTCAGCGACCTGTTGGGTGAGTCGGGACGCCGAAAAGAGCGTGGCGTTCAGCGCGGACGCAGTGGAGAGGACTGCCGCGACGGCGACGAGGACGAACCCCGTCTCGTGGAGGAACGGACGCGCCGCGTACGCGAGCGCGGTCTCCGCGTGCGCCTGAATCGTCTCGGTGGAGACGAGGTTCGTCGTCGTCACCGCCACGAGGATGTAGAGGAACGTCGTGAACACGATTGACGTGTAAATCGCCCGGCGCACCGTCTCGCCGCCGCCTTCGATGGAGTCGAGGTCGAACGTCAACAGCTCCCAGCCCTCGAACGCGACGAACGACATCGCGGCCGCGGACACCGCGCCGCCGCCGAGGTTCGAGAGACCGGAGTCGATAGTTCCCTGCTGGAGGCCGTACCAGATACCCCCGCCACCCAGCACGAGGAGGATGCAGACTTTCGCCACGACCAGCGCGTCCTCCGTCCGACCGGACGCTCGCGCGCCGAGCGCGTTCAATCCCGTGAACCCGGCCACCGCGACGACCGAAACCACGGGTCGCGCGGGAAGCCCGAGGATAGCGTGGACGCCGAGGAGTTCGAGCGCGTAACTCCCGAACGCGTACGCGTACATCGCCATCGTCCCGACGTACCCGAACGTGAACACCCACCCGGTGAGTCCGGCGATCCACCGCGCGCCCGTGACGTCCTCTATCTGAGCGATTGGGCCGCCGTCGCCGCTGGTCACGCGCATGAGTCTGACAAACGAGTAGCCCGCACAGCCCGCGAGCACGCCGGCCGCGACGAACGCGAGCCACGCCGCCGTCCCCGCCGTCGCCGCCACGACCCCGAGTACGGCGAAGATGCCGCCGCCGACCATTCCCCCGACGGCCATCGACACCGCTTCCGGAAACCCGACGGACTCGGCCATACGTCCGGGTACACGGAGCGGGAGAAAGAACCCACCGACCGCGACACTGGCTCACCGCCGCCGTCAGGCGCTGACGTACTTCTCGTTCACTTCCCAGCCGCCGTCACCGTCACGAACCATGTACTCGCCGTAGAACGGCACGCGCTCCGCGACCGTCTTCTCGTATGCGTCGCGAATCTCGGGTTTCGTCATCTCACCCATCGATTTGAGGTCGTCGTTCCGGTTCAAGCAGCCCTTGAGGTAGCCTTCGTGCGTGACGCGCACGCGATGGCAGTTCGCACAGAACGTCGCGTTCTCCACGGGGTCGACGATTTCGACCATCCCCCCGTTCACCCAGTAGCGCTTCCGGTCGTGCATCTCGCGGTGCTCTATCTCGTCGGCCTGTTCTTCGAGCCAGCCGTGGACGCGTTCGATGTCCACCGCCCACTCGGGTTTCCCGACGAGTTCAGGCATGAACTCGATGAGCTGGAGCTGGAGGCCGTCGTTCTCCGCGACGTAGTCCACCATCTCGGGGACGTACCCTGCGGTCTTCTCGAAGACGACCATGTTCAGTTTCACGGGGTCGAGTCCGGCATCCAGTGCGGCCTGCACGCCCTCCATCACTTTGTCGTACGCGCCGGACTGGGTGACGTCCGCGAACACCTTCGGGTCGAGGGCGTCCTGACTGACGTTCACGCGCTCCAGTCCTGCGTCCACGAGGCCTTCGGCACGCCCGGGGAGGAAGGTGCCGTTCGTCGTCATCGACACCTCCATCGAGTCCGGCGTCCGCCGGATAATCTCCTCGAGGTCGTCGCGCAGCATCGGTTCGCCGCCCGTGAACTTCACCGAGTCGACGCCGTACTCTTCTACTACTTCGAGGAACCGAACGACGTCGTCCGCGCTCATCTCGTGGTCGCGGGCGTCCATCGGGCCGCGCGTGTCCCCGAGACCCTCGTTGTGACAGTAGACGCAGTCGAAGTTACACCGGTCGGTGAGCGAGACCCGAACCCCCGTGACCTCGCGCCCGAACGAGTCCTCTAGCATACTCTCATCTGGCCGCCACACGCGCATAAACTCGTGGGTGATTCCGCGAAATCGTAACCACTCGCGGTTACGTTCGCCGGGACGCAATCCTTATCCACGGTTCGTCACTTACTCGCGGCCATGACTCCCGAGGACGTACGCGACCGTCTCAGAACCGTCGAGGACCCCGACCTCGGCGACGACATCGTCTCGCTCGGCCTCGTCAACGATATCGAGGTCGACGGCGACACCGCGAAGGTGTCGCTCGCGCTCGGCGCCCCCTACTCGCCCGCCGAGACCACCATCGCCGGTCGCGTGCGCGAAACCCTCGAAGCCGAAGGACTCGAACCAGACCTCTCCGCTCGAACCGACCACGACACCGGCGTTCTCCCCGACGTGAAGAACGTCATCGCGGTCGCGTCCGGGAAGGGCGGCGTCGGCAAATCAACCGTCGCCGTCAACATCGCCGCCGGCCTCGCCGACCGCGGCGCACGCGTCGGCCTGTTCGACGCGGACATCTACGGCCCGAACGTCCCCCGGATGGTCGACGCCGACGACCACCCGAAGGCGACCCGCGAGGACACCATCGTCCCGCCCGAGAAGTACGGGATGAAACTGATGAGCATGGCGTTCATGGTCGGCGAGGACGACCCCGTCATCTGGCGCGGCCCGATGGTCCACAAGGTCATCACCCAGCTCGTCGAGGACGTCGAGTGGGGCGCGCTCGACTACCTCGTAGTCGACCTCCCACCCGGAACCGGCGACACCCAACTCACACTCCTCCAGACCGTGCCGCTCACCGGTGCACTCGTCGTCACCACCCCGCAGGACGTCGCCGTCGACGACGCACGTAAAGGACTCCGAATGTTCGGCCGCCACGACACGCCCGTCCTCGGCATCGCCGAGAACATGAGCACCTTCCGCTGTCCCGACTGCGGCGGCACCCACGACATCTTCGGCACCGGCGGCGGCGAAGCGTTCGCCGACGAGAACGACCTTCCGTTCCTCGGCAGCCTCCCGATCGACCCCAGTGTCAGAGAAGGCGGTGACGGCGGCGAACCCATCGTCCTCGACCACGAGAACGACACGGGCGACGCCTTCCGCGACCTCACCGGGAACGTCGCCGACATGGTGGGAATACTCAACCGCCGCGAACTCCAGAAATGACCAGCGACGAGGAGAAACGCGACGTCCTTCGTGAGGTCGCCGACGACCTCCGGGAACGCGACACCGACGAAGCGGAACGAATCGCCGCGCTCGTCCACCGCGTCAGCGACATCTACGACGAGAACGAAGAAACCGACCCCCAGCACGTCTACCTCAATATGCGGAACATCTTGCAGATTAGCGAACAGGGCGGACTCGGACGCTAGCGGACCCCTCGCTTATCGCCGCCACCACACGAACCCGAACAACAGCAGCGCGCCCAGCACGCCCGCGGTAATCCACTTGAACTGCACGCCCGTCGTGTACCCGAGCGGCCCCGACCCCGGCGCCCGCGGATTGTGGTACGCGTACCCGCCGTCCGGCCCACTGAGCGTGAACGGTTCGTACGCCTCGTACTCATACTTCGTCTCACTGTCCGCCGACCCGTGGAACTCCACCTGCGCTAACGCACCCTCAGTCTGATTCGGATCGTCCATGAACAACCGAATCTCCCCGTACACCTCGCTCCCGATCGGTTCGTCTAACTCCAACGTCACCGTCTCCGAATGCCCCGGATTCGCGTTCGCGATCTCCGTACTCGCCTTCGTATCCTGCGTGTACGCCACCACGTACGCCGCATACGTGTGGTGACTCGGATTCTTCACCGTCACGTAGACGATATTCGACCGATGCCCCCGCGACATCCCCGTCCCTACGTGGATATCCGTTATCTCCGGCACCGCCACGTCACCCGGATGGAGCGAACTATACTCCTGATCGAACGCGAACTTCGCATCACCGCCATACGTCGAAACGTTGACCGTGTGATGGTCTCGCTCGACGTCGAGGCCGTCGGAGATGTCGAACTGCTTTTTCTGAGTTTCACCTGGGTTAATAACGAATCGGATCTGTGCGTACTGCCATCTATCAACCCGGATTGTATACGTTGAGTTCACTTTCCTATCATTGGGATTTGATACCGATATCGTCAAGTCCGTAGATGGCCTGTCAAATTGGACGGTATAATTGAGATCCCTCAACGAAGAAAATGATTTCTTGTCTTCCTGAATAGCCGATTGAAACCCTGGCAATGCACACATGAAAATAATTAAACACAAAATTATTATATATTTATATTTTCTCATTAATATTTCTTTTATATTGGGTGTACTTTAGTCTATTGTCTCGTACCCGTTAGTGGTCCGAGTAGTCGTGTTTTTGGTGGTGCGAACGTACAACTCGCGAGTTGTCTCGTCGGCGAAGGCGATGTTGAGTGTTTGTTGAATCCGATATCTCGTCTTTACGACTGAGTTCGGATTCGCGACTTCGTCGACCCACACTTCTCGAGTGCCGATTTGTTTCTTGAGCGTCCATTCGACGATCGGGGTGGAGTCGCCGAGCCGTCGATCCGTGTCACTCGCTACTGTACGAATCATCCCCACGTCTGTCGTCGTGCCCGTTTTCACCCACTCGTAGACGGGGGGCGCAGTTCGTACTTGACTGGTGGCGGTGTAGACGGTGAATTGTCTGGAGTGGTGCTGGTGGTACGCGTAGCGGTATTGCGTCTTGTACTGGGCGGAGTGGACCGTGGCGAGTCTCGTTAGTCCTGTGAATCTATCCCGCCAGTCGCGTTTTTCCGTCGCCCAGTACGTCTCCGACTTCTGTACAGTGTACGTGTAGGTCTCGGTGGTGCTGTAGGCCACTCGCTTTCGGTCGTACACCGTGTGAGTCCGCGTTGTCCAATAACACGGGAACATCCCGTTACAAATCTCGACCCGCCGCGTGACCTCGTGTGGAACGAATTTGGTCCTGTACTTGGTGACCGTCCGCGTTCCCCGCCGCTGCACGGAATAGGAATGGCGGTACTGTCGTTTCGTCGCGTACTCCGGAGCACGCACGAGTTCTCTCCGCGTTTCTCCAGTGAACGTTCCCGGGCCGCTACGAGTGTCCCGCCACTCGTGTTCGACCGTCGTCCACTCGCGCGTTCTCGTCTCGGGCGACTTCTCGTGCCAACTGGGATGCGTCCCCACGAAGGCATCCAAGAACCCGTGCCGGCTGAACATTCGCCGTCGTGTCTCGTACTGCGCTGGTCGCACGACCTGCTGCTCTTCGATAGCGTACGTCCGCCCTATCTCGTGGCGTTCAGTGACGATGTACCCCGACCCGAGGAGTTCTTCTTTCTCCTGTTTGTTTCTCGTCACTTGCGTCGCGTACCGGGGTTTTTCAACGAGATACGACGTGTCCAGTACCGTTTCGTTCAACACGCTCGGCGGACGCTGCTGAACGCCAGAAACGTCCGGAATATGCACGCGATTCACGTTCCAACTGTCTCCTCGTTTGTTGAACAATTCGACCGTCGGGTTCTCTCCCCGCAACGCCTTTGCTGGAATGGCTACCACACCGACGTACCGCACCGCCGACCCGTGGACGTCACCCCGATACACCATCGGCTGCGTCTTCTTCCACGACACGACGTGCCCCGAACCGTTAACACGAAGCCCGATATCGAGATTGTTCTCGTACGTGTTCTTCGTCAACATGAACGCCCCCGTATCGACACGGAAAAACACCGAGTCATCCCATCGATACGCACCACTCGATGTCTCCGTCACGTTCTCGACCGAAGGAACGTAGTGGTTGAGGAAACTCATATTCTCCTCGGAATGTCCGAGGTTCCCGTCCTCCACGATCAACTTCGCTCCTTGGAGTGAGTCCGCCTTCCCCACACTCTGCGATAGTCGAGTTGCATGGGCCCCATCACCCCACGTGAAGTCGACAGGTGATCCATCCGGGTCGAACGACCTCGAGGCGTTAATCACGATACCCCAATCACCGAAGTCGTGATGCACGCCTTTGTCGTCAATCGTATATCGGATAACTGGATCACTCGGTTTGACTAAAAAGTCATCTTCTTCTGAGCTGAATGGGAGTGGGTTCCCTTTCCACTTGAGGGTATGTATTACAACTCCCCTAGTAGGCTCAGAAGACGCCCAGTAGGTATCTATCGATAAGGTATCAGTTGATGGGTCATATGCACGTTTTCGTTGATATGAGTGGTTGGTAATCTCAAAAATAGTCGGTGCAGACGGGTCAGTACCTATTGTGACTTCACTGGGCGTCGCTCCGTGGAGGTCGATGCGGACGATGTGGTGGGCGACGTAGTTTTTGGGGGCGAGTCGGTGGTCGTAGGCGGTTCTGTCTTCGTCGTTCGGGTCGACGAATCGGGAGGTGATGAGTTCGGGTGGCCGAGGGACGGAGATCGTTTGGTTGTCTGTGGTGGTTTGGTTGCGGCGGTCGGTGGCGGTGACGGTGATGGTGTGGTTTCCGGGTGTGAGCAGGCCGCTGCGGTAGGTGGTGTGGAGGGTGTCGCCGTCTCCGCGGACGTAGGCGACTGGTGAGACGGTGGTGTGTTTGACGAGTGTGTCGTCGATGCGGATGTCGAGGGTTCGGAGGTTGGCGACGCTGTCGGTCGCGGTGGCGGTGATGCGGAGACTGCCGCTCGGCTCGGTCGAGTTGACGCGGAGTTCGGGGGCGGGGTCGGCGAGGACAGTGGTCGTGTTGTCTGGGAATCGGGCAGTGTTCTTGTTCGTGAGTCCGGTGACGTCGTGGGTGCCGGGCGATAGCGCGAGGGTGGCGGTCGTGCCGGTCGTACGAGGTTCGCCGTCGACGCGGAGGGTCGCCGTCCCCGTGTTCGTGACGTGGTAGGTTCCGTTGAGTGGTGAGACGCCGGTGACGACGCGCGGGCCGCGGAGAACGGGCAGCGGGCCGGTGTCGGATATCGGGCCGGCCGAGTGCGCCGGTGTGGTCGTGGTCGTGGCGGTACCCCCCGCGGCGGTCGTTCGCGCGACTGCGCGCGTCTCGTGGGTCGCAACGTCGGTTTGGTCGTCGCTGTCGGTGGCGACGACGCGCACGTCGTGGACGCCAGTCGCGTCGAAGGCGTACGTGAGCGTGTCCGTGCTGTCCGCGCCGTTGGCGGTCGTGGTGCGAACGCGGGTGCCGTCGACGTACCACGAGAGGCGGGTGAGGTTCGCGGTGCCGGCGGTCGCAGCGGCGGAGTATCTGGCGGTTCGTCCCCGTCGAGCGACATCGGAGCCGCGGAGCGTGACAGACGGTGGTTCGCCGGGTTCGACGGTGACGTAGAGCGTGTCCGTCGCGGTGGCGCCGTCGTCGTCGGTGACGCGGACGGTGGCGTCGTAGGTTCCGGCGGCGTTGGGCGTGAATGACGTTCGGAGGCAGTCCGCGCAGTCGGGCGTGGCGGTCGTTCCGTCGGGTCGGCGTATCGTCCACGCGATGTTTACGAGTTCGCCGTCCGGGTCGTGGGAACCGGTGGCGTCCAGGTGGACGGTCGCGCCGCGCGTCACGGTCTGGTCGAGTCCGGCGTCGGCGAGCGGGCCGTCGTTGCCGCGAGCCGCGGTCACCGGAACCGCCGTTTGTGTCGTGAGGAGGGCGACGAACAGGACGGCGGCGAGATATTTACCCATCTATTAGAAATTAAAGTTACGCTACCGTATTTGAAAGTTCGTATCCGGCCGTCGTGTTCGCGGAGCGGGGGTTTCGATTCGACACTGTTCGCGGCGCCTTGGTTTACAGAACCCTAACGATTCCTCGAATTCTTCACGAACGTTCCTTGCTAATGGATAGCAAACGATTTAGTGAGTCCGAGACAAATTTTGCACCAAGGCCCAGCACGCAGGGGGCCGGAGACCTACTATGACTGATGACGAACTCATCTGGCGGATCGCGGGAGGTTCCGGTGACGGAATCGACTCGACCAGCCAGAACTTCGCGAAGGCGTTGATGCGTTCCGGCCTCAACGTCTTCACGCACCGACACTACCCCTCGCGCATCCGCGGCGGCCACACGTACGTCGAGATTCGCGCGTCGGGGGAGGAAGTGAAGTCACGGGGAGACGGCTACAACTTCCTGCTCTCGCTCGGCGACTCCTTCGCCCGCAACCCGAAGGAAGGCGCGTACTACGGCGAGGAGGAGATAAAACCCCTGTCGGAGAACCTCGACGAACTCCGCGAGGGCGGCGTCATCGTCTACGACGCCGGCCTGTTGGACATCGAGGATATTCCGAACTTCGAGGAGCGTGCCGAGGAGAACGACTGGCACGTCTACGGACTCGACCTCCGCGGCCTCGCGAAAGAACACGGCCGCGAGGTCATGCGGAACACCGCAGGCGTCGGCGCGACCGCCGCGCTCACCGGCATGGAACTCGACCGCATCGAGGAACTCATGTCGGACGCGATGAGCGGCGACGTCCTCGAACAGAACATCTCCATCCTCCGCGAAGCCTACGAGGACGTCCTCGAGAACTACGACGTCGACCACGACGTCACGGTCCCGACGGGCGAACACGACGAGGAGCAAGTCCTCGTCTCGGGCAGCCACGGGATCGCGTACGGCGCGCTCGACGAGGGCTGCCGGTTCATCTCGGGCTACCCGATGACGCCGTGGACGGACGTGTTCACCATCCTCACTCAGTTGATGCCCGACGTGGGCGGCATCAGCGAGCAGGTGGAGGACGAAATCGCGGCAGCGGCGCTCGCGGTCGGCGCGTCGCACGCGGGCGTGAAAGCCATGTCCGGGTCGTCCGGTGGCGGTTTCGCGCTCATGTCCGAACCGCTCGGACTGGCGGAGATGACGGAGACGCCGCTCGTGCTCGTCGAATCGATGCGTGCCGGTCCGTCGACCGGCATGCCGACGAAACCCGAGCAGGCCGACCTCGAACACGTCCTCTACACGTCGCAAGGCGACAGCCACCGCGTGGTGTTCGCGCCCTCGGACCCGAGGGAGTGCTACGAGCAGACGCGGAAGGCGTTCCAGGTCGCGTGGGAGTACCAGATTCCGGTGATGGTCATCTACGACCAGAAGCTCTCCGGCGAGTACCGGAACGTCCCCGCGTCCTTCTTCGACCAGGAGCCGAACCCGAGTCTGGGGTCGACGCTCACCGAGGACGAAATCGCGCAGGCAGCCCACGACGAGTTCGGGAAGTTCGAGCGGTTCCGCCACGACCCCGAGAACGGCGTGAGCCCGCGCTCGGTGCCCGGACAGAAGGGTGGTCACTTCCTCGCGACGGGGAACGAACACACGCCCGAGGGTCACATCAGCGAGGACCCCGACAACCGCGTGAACCAGATGAACCGCCGCTTGCGGAAGATGCGGACCATCCGCGCGGACCTGGACGAAGACGAACGCCAAGACGTCTACGGTGATGCGGACGCCGACTTCGGCCTCATCTCGTGGGGCAGTCAGACCGGCACCGTCGAGGAGGCCGTCGACCGCCTCAACGCGAACGGGAAGTCGGTGAAAGCGCTCTCCATCTCGGAGATGGCGCCGTTCCCCGAGCGCAAAGTCCGTGACTTCATCGACAGCGTCGACGAGGCGCTCGTCGTGGAGATGAGTACGACCGCGCAGTTCCACGGTCACATCCAGAAGGAGACGGGAGCCTACGGTGACAAACTCTCGAAACTCCTGAAGTACAACGGCAACCCGTTCGAACCGGGAGAGATCGTGGAAGCGGCCGAAATCGAACTAGAGGGTCGGACCGAGGAACCGTCGAGTCAGACGACCCTCGAACCGGCGGCAGGTGACTAACATGAGTGCATTCAGTGCGATAGGGGAAGACCGCGAGGTCGACCAGAACGAGTTCACGCCCGGTATCGAACCGCAACCGACCTGGTGTCCGGGCTGCGGGGACTACGGTGTCCTCAAGGCTCTGAAGGGCGCGATGGCCGAACTGGGGAAGGACCCCGAGGAGGTCTTGCTCGTCACGGGCATCGGTTGTTCCGGGAAGCTGAACAGCTACTTCGACAGCTACGGCTTCCACACGATTCACGGCCGGTCGCTCCCGGTGGCGCGTGCGGCGAAGCTCGCCAATCCCGACCTCGAAATCGTCGCCGCGGGTGGCGACGGTGACGGGTACGGCATCGGCGGAAACCACTTCATGCACACCGCGCGGGAGAACCACGACATGACGTACATCGTGTTCAACAACGAGGTGTTCGGTCTGACGAAGGGTCAGACCTCGCCGACCTCGCCGCAGGGTCACAAGTCGAAGACCCAGCCCGAGGGGAACGCGAAAGCGCCGATTCGACCGCTCTCGCTCGGTCTCACGTCCGGCGCGTCGTACGTCGCGCGGACGGCGGCCGTCAACCCGAACCAGGCGAAGGAGATCCTCGTCGAGGCGATGGAACACGACGGGTTCAGTCACGTCGACTTCCTCACCCAGTGTCCGACGTGGAACAAGGACGCAAAGCAGTACGTCCCCTACGTCGACATCCAGGACTCCGACGACTACGACTTCGACGTCTCGGACCGTCGCGAGGCCCAGGAGATGATGCACGAGACCGAGGACGCGCTCTACGAGGGCACCGTCCTCACCGGCCGCTACTACAAGGCGGAGGGTCGGCGTTCCTACCAGCAGGAGAAACAGCACCGCGGGTCGATGCCCGAGGAACCGCTCGCGGAGCGGTACTGGGACGACGACGCGGAGTGGGAGCGGTCGTTCGACTACATCGACCGACACAAGTAGCGGTTTACTGTTCGGAAGATATTTTTTCACGGACGCCAAACAGAGTAGCGTGAGCAGCGAATCGACCGAGGACCGCATCCTGTCCGCGCTCGAGGAGGACGCACAGGCCTCGTACGCGGACATCGCCGAGACGGCGGACGTCTCGAAGCCCACGGTCCGGAAGTACATCAACAAACTGGAAGAAGAGGGCGTCATCGTCGGCTACTCGGCCGACGTCGACCCGAAGAAACTCTCGGGTCAGAGCATCGCACTCGTCGGTATCGACGTCGCGAGCGAACGCTACGTCGAGGCGACGCGCGCACTCAAAGAATTAGAGAGCGTTCGGTCGCTCTACACGTCGAGCGGCGACCACATGCTGATGGCCGAAGTCCGGGCGTCGGACGGCGACGAACTCGGCGCGGTCATCGCCGACGACATCCTCGAAATCGAGGGTGTCACCGCCGCCCACCCCTCCTTCCTCCAGGAACGACTGAAATAATCAGGCCGTCGTTCGCGCGAGCAGTTCGTCCAGTCGCGACACTGCTTCTTCCAACTGACTCGTACTCGTCGCGTACGACGCTCTGAGCGTGTCTTTCGCGTTCTCCCCGAAGTCCGGGCCCGGCGTCATCGCGACGCCCGCGTCCTCGATGAAGAGGTCCGCGACCTCGAACGCGTCACCCGGGAGGTGGCTGACGTCGAGCAGGAGGTAGTACGCGCCGCCGGGCGTGTAGTTCATCGACAGTCCGAGGTCGTCCGCGGCGTCCACGAGGAAGTCGCGGCGCTCGCGGTAGGTGTCCCGGATGTCGTCGAGCCAGCCGTCACCTAGTCGGAGGGCGGCTTCCGCGCCGTCCTGCACGTGGTTCGGCGCGCAGATGACGATGTTCTGGACGAGGCGGTTCAGCGTCTCCGAGATGTCCGGCGGCGCGACCATCCAGCCGAGTCGCCACCCGGTCATCCCGTAGCGCTTCGACACGCCGTCCAGTACGATGGCGTCGTCGGTGTATTCGAGGACGCTGTGTTCTTCCTCGCCGTAGGTGAGGCCGTGGTACACTTCGTCCGAGACGAGGCGGGTGTCGGTTCGCTCCGCGCGGCGCGCGATGGCTTCGAGGCTTGGCCCGTCCATCACCGCGCCCGTGGGGTTGCTCGGCGAGTTCACGAGCGCCGCCGCGGTGTCGCGCGTGATGGCCGACTGGAACGCGTTCACGTCGGGCGCGAACCCCTCCTCGACGTCGAGCGAGACGGTCTTGATGTTCCCGCCCGCCTGCCGAACGAAGTTCGGATAGCACGCGTAGTAGGGGTCCGTGAGCACGACGTCGTCACCGGGGTCGACGACCGCGAGCATCGCCATCAACAGCGCGGGCGACGACCCGGGCGTCACGAGGATGCGGTCGACCGGGACGTCGACGCCGTACCGTCGGTCGTAGTAGTCGCTGATGGCGTCACGCAGACTCTCCTTTCCGCGACTGGACGTGTACTCCGTCGGGCCGTCCCGGAGCGCCGCTGCTGCCGCCTCGACCGCTGCCGCGGGGGGTTCGAAGTCGGGTTCGCCCACCTCCATGTGGACGACATCCTCGAGTTCGTTGGCGCGTTCGAGGACGCTCATCGCAGTGAATGGCGTCGTGCGGGTTGCACGCTCCGAGAGCATAGCAATGGAAACGGTTTCCCGGATACATAAGCCCATTCCCCGGCGCTAACACTTGCCATGGAACCGAAATTTCCGACACGTTCCCACCGTCGGCGTCCGTACGGTCCCGGAATACCGTCACGCGGCCGCCGTTCGTCGGCGCCGGGAGTGTTTAGGTCGTGTCGCGCGAAAGACGAGTATGCCGACCTACGAACGTGAGGTCCGAGTCGACGCGCCGCTCTCCGATGTCTGGGAGTTTCACTCCCGCGTAGAGGGGCTGACGGAACTCACGCCCGAATGGGCGGGCCTCGAAATCGAGGCCGTGCGCGGACCGGACGGCGAACCCGACCCGGACGTACTGGAAGCGGGGTCGCGGATTCGAATGACGATGCGGCCTTTCGACGTCGGGCCGCGCCAGCGATGGACGTCCGTCATCGAGGAACGCGAGGAACGCGACGGGTTCGCGTACTTCGTGGACACGATGGACGGCGGCCCCTTTCGCGAGTGGGAACACACCCACCTCTTCTACGCCGACACCCCCTCGCGGACGCTGATTCGGGACCGCGTGCGATACCGCCCGCCGATTCCCGCGCCCGCGCCGTTGTCGAACATCGGACTCGACGTGATGTTCCGCGAGCGCCACCGACGAACCCGCGAGCACTTCCCAGGGCCGTAGATTTATTCAGCCAGCCACCCCATTTGACAATATGACGGACGTAATCGTCGTCGGCGGCGGTGCCGCCGGACTGAGTGCTGGACTGTTCGCCGCGAAAAACGACCTCGACACGGAAATCTTCGACACGGACGAAACCTGGCTCCACAAAGCCCACCTCTTCAACTATCTCGGCATCCGGTCGATGGACGGGAGCGTCTTCCTCCAGCGCGCCCGCGAACAGGCGACCGCCGACCACGGCGCGAACCTGAACGAAGACGAGGAAGTCGAATCCGTCTCGAAGGACGACGGAACGTTCCACGTCGAAACCAGCGAGGGCGAATACGAGTCCGACTACCTCGTGCTCGCGACCGGCGCGAACCGCGACCTCGCCGAAGAACTCGGCTGCGAATTCGACGGCGACGTCGTCGACGTGGACGTCGACATGGAAACCAGCGTCGAGAACGCCTACGCGACCGGCGCGATGGTCCGCGACCAAGAGTGGCAAGCCGTCATCTCCGCCGGCGACGGCGCAGCCGCCGCCCTCGACCTGCTCTCCAAGGAGAAAGGCGAACACTACCACGACTTCGACGTCCCGGACGACGTCTAAGACGCACTTTTTTCGGGCTCGGGTCGCCTCCGCCGACCGCTCGCCCCAAAAACCTGCACTAAAAAATCCGCGAGCGCGGAGCGCTCGCGTGAACCGCGCGCCGGAGGCGCGCGGACAGACGTGACCGCTCCGCACCGCCACAGCATCACGCCGTTGACGCCCAACTCTCTCGCTCGCGTTCGCCAAGCGCAACCGACGTCTTCCGTCGCTCTCGTTATCGGGTAGTGAGTTCTCTCGACGCGCTCGCGGAGCGATGCGTCTCTCAGTCCATTTGGAGGAACGTGACGTTCACGCGGCCGACGGCGTCGAAGTCGCGGAGGCGGTACGTGAGGTCGCGGATGCGTGCCGCCGGGCCGCGACAGAACAGGCCTTCGAGACACCACTCGCCCTGATGGGTGTGACTCGTGGTGTCGATGACGTCCTGATACTCGTGTTGGACGCTGTGGAGGTCGCCGATGACGAGCGTGTGTTCGTAGTCGAACGCGAGCAACGCCACGACCTCCCCCTCGACGGCTTCGAGCGTCCGATGGCGTTCGACGTACTCCTGCATCGCCTCCCTGACCGCCCGCGACCGCGACTCCAGCCCTTCCTCCTCCCACGTGTCGTCGAACTCCTCCACCAGCTCTCGCGGAATATTGAGACTCGTACGCATGTGCGCTCGCTTGACGCGCCCCCCGCTTAGTCGCCGTTATTACGACTCGCCCGATTCGGTCATAACAACCACTACACGGCCCCCGTGTTTTGTCCGAATCGTGCTGCACAACGACGCCCTCGGACTGCTCGTCGGCGCGGTCGTACTGGGGGCCGTCCACGGCATCGAACCGGGGCACGGCTGGCCGGTCGCCGCGGCGTACGCGCTCGACCAGACGAACAAGTGGTTCTACGGGTTCGCGTCCAGCCTCATCCTCGGCGTCGGCCACCTCGTCAGCAGTCTCGCGATGGTCGGCGTGTTCTTCTACGCGAAATCCTACTTCAGCCTCACGCAGGTCAACGAACCAATCACGCTCTACGGGATTCAAATCGGCGGTCCGGTCAGCCTCGTCGCCGGCGTCCTCCTCATCCTCCTCGGCGCGAGAGAGTACTTCGGGCACTCACACGGCCACGGGGACGGCCACGACCATGGGCACGACCACGGGCACAGTCACGACCACCACGACGGAAAACATCACGACCACACGCACAACCACGACGGAGAGAACCACGACCACGATTCCGGGTCTGGTGGCATACTCGGTCGTTTGAAGCGTCTCGTCACGGGCGGCGGGCACTCGCACGACCACGGCGACCTCGACGGGGCGGCGGACCGCGGGCTGTTCGGCATCGCGTGGTTCGCGTTCGTGCTCGGGTTTGCGCACGAGGAGGAGTTCGAAATCATCGGGATGTGTGCGGGGTCACAGCACTGTCTCGAACTGATGACCGCGTACGCGCTCACGGTGATACTCGGCATCGTCGGATTGACGATGCTCCTCGTCGCGGGGTACGAGCGCTACGAGGAACGAGTGGAGAGGTACACGCCGTATCTTCCCGTGTTCTCCGCGGCGGTCCTCGTCATCATGGGCCTCGGGTTCATCTCGGGTCTCTACTGACCGGGAACGCAACCGACTTCTTTCGCGGCCCTCGATATCGAACAGTGAGTTCTCTCGACGCGCTCGCGGAGCGAACGGACCCGATGGCGGCGCTCGCCGTCGCGGTGGTCGCGGTTTCGACGAGCGCCATCCTCGTCGACGCGTCGAACGCGCCGAGTCTCGTGAAAGCGTTCTACCGCGTGCTGTTCATGACGGCGTGTATCCTTCCGTTCGCGCGCGGACACGGCGAGGCGTTGCGGTCGCTCGCGCCGCGTGACGCCGCCGTCGCCGTGCTCTCCGGGGTGGCGCTCGCGGTACACTTCGCGACGTGGTTCGAGAGCCTGAACTGGACGAGCGTCGCCGCGTCCGTCACGCTCGTTCAGACGCAACCGATGTTCGTCGCGGTCGGCGCGTTCTTCCTGCTCGGCGAACGCCTCACGCGCCGGATGGTGGGCGGAATGGTCGTCGCGGTGGCGGGCGGCGTCGCGATGGCGCTCGGCGACTACGCCGTCTCCGGCGGGTCGCTCACGAGCGCGTTCCTCGGGTCGGGCGCGCTCTACGGCGACCTGCTCGCCGTCGCCGGCGCGATAGCGGCTTCCGTCTACGTGCTCTCGGGGCGGTCCATCCGCCAGCGCCTCCACTTAATCCCGTACACGCTCGTCGTCTACTCCGTCTGCACGCTCACCCTCCTCGGGTTCACTCTCGCCGCCGGCCACCCGCTCACCGGCTATCCCGACACCGAGTGGTTACTGTTCGCGGCGATGGCGCTCGGCCCCGGTCTGTTCGGCCACACCGTCGTGAACTGGGCGCTCGAACACGTCGAATCGAGCGTCGTCTCCGTCACGCTGCTCGGCGAACCCGTCGGGAGTACGATTCTCGCGCTCCTCGTGTTCGGCGCGGTGCCGACGATACCAACGGTGGTCGGCGGTGCGATAATCCTCTTCGGCATCCTCGTAACCGCACGCGCCCGCGCGAACTGATTACCGAAAATGTGCGTTCCGCCCACGAAACCTAGTTTCGTACACGGACACCGACCGTGGGTTTACAGCGATAACGTTGTTCGGTGGTTTAATGAGCGGGCATATCCATCCATCGCGTATGTCAGTAGACGACATCGAGACCGTCGCGGTCATCGGCTCCGGCAGCATGGGCCACGGCATCACGGAAGTCGTGGCGATGGCCGGCTACGACGTGACGATGCGCGACATCGAGGAGGACATCGTGCAGGAGGGCTACGACTCCATCGAGTGGAGTCTCGACAAACTCGCCGAGAACGACCGTCTCGACGAGGACCCCGAGACGATTCTCGACCGCATCAGCACGGCAGTGGACCTCGAAGCGTCCGTAGCGGGTGCGGACATCGTCATCGAAGCCGTCCCCGAGCGGATGGACCTCAAGAAGGACGTCTTCGGTGACTTGGACGAGTACGCCGAGGACGACGCGGTGCTCGCGTCGAACACGTCCTCGCTCTCCATCACGGAGATCGCCTCCGCGACGAGTCGGCCGGAGGACGTCGTCGGGATGCACTACTTCAACCCGCCCGTGAAGATGGACCTCGTGGAGGTCATCTACGGCGAGCAGACGACGGACGAGACCGCCCAGACGGCGTTCGACTTCGTCGAGGAGATCGACAAGACGCCGATTTTCGTTCGGAAGGACGTCAACGGCTTCGTCGTCAACAGCGTCCTCGGGCCGTTCGGTGAGGAAGCGGGCTGGATGGTTTCCAGTGGCGACGTCACCGTGGAGGAAGTCGACGCGGCGATGGTGTACGGACGCGGCTACCCGATGGGACCGTTCGAACTCGGTGACATGACGGGTATCGACGTCGGCTACCACGTCCGCAAGGAAGCGGGCAAGGAAGTCCCGCCCATCATGGAGGAAAAGGTCGAGGCGGACGAACTCGGCCGGAAGACGGGCAAGGGCTACTACACGTACGACGACGGCCCCGGCACGACCTACGAACAGGGTCAGGGCGAGGGCGTCGACACCCTCCGCATCGAGGCGCGGATGGTGAACGAGGCCGCGAAGCTCATCGGGAACGACGTCGCCACGCCGGAAGCCATCGACACCGGGATGAAACTCGGCGCGGGCTTCCCCGAGGGCATCTGCGCGCGCGCGGACAAGCTCGGTCTCGACACGATCCTCGCGAAACTCGAAGACCTCCACGAGGAGACTGGCGCGGACCGCTACGAACCCGCCGACTATCTCGTCGAACTCGTCGAGGAGGGCAAGACCGGCGAGGACGCCGGCGAGGGCTTCTACGCGCACAGCACGGGCGACGGCCCCGGCGAGTACCGCGTGCTCAATTGGGAGCTCACGAACGAGGGCCTGCTCGAAATCGAACTCGACCGCCCCGAACGCCTCAACGCGCTGAACGACGACATCCGCGACGCAATCGTCGACCTCCTCACGTCCATCGACACGGAGGACGTGCGCGCCGTCTCCTTCGAGGGAGCGGGCGACCGCGCGTTCTGCGCGGGCGCGGACATCACCGGCTTCGCGGACATCGAACCCGCGAAGCAGGCCGACCCCAGCGAACTCTACGAAGTCGTCGACGAGTTCCCGCGGCCGACCGTCGCGAAGATTCAGGGCTTCTGTCTCGGCGGCGGGTTCGAACTCGCGCTCGCCTGTGACCTCCGCGTCGCCACCGAGGACTCCCGCTTCGGCTTCCCCGAGATCAACCTCGGCCTCCTGCCGGGCGGCGGCGGCACCCAGCGCGCCCTCCGCATGGTCGGCGAAGCGCGCGCGAAGGAACTCGTCTTCCGCGGCGAACACATCACCGCGGAACGCGCCGAGAACTGGGGACTCATCAACCGCGCCGTCCCCGAGGACGAGTACGAGGACACCTGCGAGGAGTTCCTCTCCGACCTCGTGCAGGGGCCGCCGGTCGCCCTCAAGCACGCGAAACGCGTGATGAACGAGGGCGCGGACGAGGACCTCGACGCCGGCCTCCAGATGGAGAGCCAGGCGTTCGCGCTCCTCCTCACCACCGAGGACGCGAAGGAAGGCGCGGCGGCGTTCCAGGAGGACCGCGACCCCGACTTCCGCGGCGAATGAGTGAGGGGATGAGTCTGGAGGGCGTCGTCGAGGAACACGGCTTCCTGTCGTGGCTCGGCGTCGAACTCGAATCTCAGTCGGAGGGCCGCGTCGTCATGCGCGTCCCCTACGACGAGGACCTCCTCAACCCCACGCTCGACGAGGGCAAAGGGTCGGTCCACGGCGGCGTCGCCGCGACGCTCATCGACACCGCGTGCGGGTTCTCCCTTCGCGGGACGTTCGACGACCCGGGGAAGGCGAACCTCACGACCACCGACCTCGACGTGAAGTACCTCCGACCCGCGACCGGCGACCTCGTCGCCACCGCGGAAGTCGTGCGCGCCGGCGGGTCCGTCGGCGTCTCGCGCGCCACCGTCGAGAGCGAGTACGAGGGCGACACCGTCGAAGTCGCCGTCGGCTCCGCGACCTATCGGTTGTTCCGGTAGGCCGTCGCGGGACGGTGGGTTTTTGCGTCCGCTTGGCGTCGTGATAGTCGTCCCGCGCGGGCGAGCGGATTCCGTTTCGGGGAGTCCAGGTTCCGCCTCCGCGGGACGCGGGGCGGGCGCGCTCTCTGGGTATGGGGTGAGCGCGCACGACCCGACTATCCGAACGACTCGAACGGCTGCTGGCACTCGCGACAGAAGTGAAGCGAGCGACACAGCCCGGGTCCTTTGGGATGGTCTCGCTCGGTGTTCTCCGACCCACAGTACGGACAGACAGCGGTTTCGTCCTCGCCCGACGTGGTGGTGCTTGGGTCTCTCATACGCTCAGTCCGAACTCGCGCAGTTGTTCTCGCCCGGCGTCGGTCACCATCTCCACGTTCCACCCGGGCGAGTACGAGATGGTCACCTCGGCCTCGGTCACGCCGGACGCGGTGAGCGCGGCGCACCGAACGTCGTTCTCGAGCATGTCGCGGGCCGGACAGCCCGTGTAAGTCAACGTCATCTCCACCTCGGCGCGCTCGCCCTCGACGGAGACGTCGTAGATGAGACCGAGGTCGACGATAGAGACGGGCATCTCGGGGTCCTCGACCTCGTAGAGCGCGTCCCAGACCTCACGCTCCGCGCCTGTCGCGCCCTCGCCCGTCTTCGGGTACTCGTCGGGCGCGTCCCCCGACTCGTACTCGGTGTAGGTGCAGGCGTCCGTCTCGATGGGGTTCACGCCTCCTCACCCCGGAGGCGGGTCGGTCGGTCGAAGTCGAGTTCGCGGTGCGTGCTCGTGAACGCTTCGTGGAGGTCGTACCAGTCGTCGGTGTGGGTTCCGTCGCGGCCGCGAGCGTCGGGGAGTGCGACGTCCTCGGGGTCGGGGACCGTGAAGCCGAGCGAGTCGAGCGTCGGCACCACGGTGTCCAGCCACTCCTCGCGCAGGTCGGCGAGCGACTCCGTCCGTATCCCGTAGTCGCGAATCAGATCCTCGTCGGGGCCGGGCGCGAACAGCGTGAGGGCGTGCGGGAACAATCGCTCGACCGCGGCCTGCACCCGTCCTTCCGCGTCCGTGCTCGCGAGTCGTTCCAGCCAGCTCTCGGCGTACTCGCGGTGGTAGCCCTCCTCGTCGAGAACCTTCCCCACGCGGTCCGCGATCGGGGCGTAGGAGGAGTCGACGAGCGCTTCGAGACGCAGACGCTCTGCGGTGTCGTAGAGGTAGCCCCGGACCACGGCGTCGCCCCAGCCGTCGTCCGCGAACGCGAGTTCCGTCAGCGTCGCGTGCGTGAACGCACCGGGGTCGCGCCGCCACAGGACTTCCTCTTCCGTATAGTCGAAGTCGTCCTGCAGGAGGTCGTACCAGAGGCGGGCGTGCCCGAACTCGTCTTGGGCGACGTTCGCGAGCGCGAGGTCCGATTCGAGGGTCGGCGCGTAAATCTGCCACTCGGTGTAGCGCTCCGCGATGACGTACTCGTCGTCAGCGAGGCGGAAGAGTTGCGCTTCGACCGCCCGTCGCTCATCGCCCGAGAGGTCGGTCATCGGTCAGCCTCCGCGGCTTCCGCCGCTTCGCGCTGGTCCTCTTCGGATTCGGCCACCTCTTTCTGGAAGGACGCGTCGATGTTGTTGTACGTCATCGCCCACCGATAGGCCTTGTCCGTCGTCCCGCCGAACTCCGTGTCCTCGTCGTCCACCTCGCCGATTTCTTCCTGCGGGACGACCCAGAGGCTCTTCGTCTGCATCCGTCGCCCGTGCTGAATCTGCGCGAACAACTTCGCCATCTCGCGGTCGGGCGCGTGGACGTTCCCGCAGTGCTTGTGGTAGTCGCCGGGTTTCTCCTGGCGGAACACCTCCCAAATCATCAGTCCGCCACCCCCGCGGTTCCACTACCTGCCTCCCAGTCGTCCATCGCGGAACGCACCCACTCGACGGCCTCCTGGCGTTCCCGCCGGGAGCCGATCTGTTCTCTACTGCCCGGGTAATCGTTCTTCGCTATCGTCCAGAACTCGTCCCAGTCCAGGTCGTCCTCCCGCACGGCCATCGTCCCGTCGTCGCGCTCGTAGATACGCGGGTATTCCGGTATCTCCAACCCATATTTCTCCGCTTTCGGGATGTACATGTTGAGGAAGCTGTTCCGGAGTTCGTCGTTCGTCGCCGTCTTCAACCCGACTTCCTGACTGAAGTCGTTGTGCACGCTCTCGTCGTTCGTCGGCCCGAAGAACTGGAGGATGCGCGGCCACCACTTCTCGAACACCTCCTGCGTGCGCTCCTGATTCTTCTTCGACGAACGCATGAGCTCTCGCAGTATGTCCTCGCCGTGTTTGACGTGAAAGCCCTCCTCGAAGCAGACTTTGTCCATCGCGTGTGCGTACGGCTCCCAGCTCGTCGATTTCAACGTCGCCTGGCGTCGCATCGCGCCGCCGTCGACGAAGAAGTCGATCATCGGCGCTTCGTACCACGAGTCCACGGGATAGTGGAAGCAGTTGAGGAACTTCCCTTCGCCCGCGGTGAGTTCGTCCAGCATCTCGTCGCGCGTCTTCACGCCGAGCGTCTCCGCGGCGCGGTAGAGGAGTTGGGCGTGCCCGATTTCGTCCTGGCACTTCGCGGTGCACGCGAGTTTTCGGTCGAGACTCGGCGCGAGACGCGTGAACTCCTTGTCGAGGTAGCCGCCCATCACCTCGCTGTTGGCGTGGAACTGAATCATCCGCGTCGCGGCCTTGCGGTACTCCTCGGGCATGTCGTCGGCGGGACTGAACTCCCGGGGTCCCGCCCGCGCTTTCACTTCGGATATGTCCATGATAGAAGATGAGCGATTCTCGCCGATACGAATTTACCCGCACATACGCGGGCCCTAAGTAGCGGGGGGTGCTATCACGACACGTGATAGAGGAGTGCCTGGTGGTGGAGTTCAGCGTCGAGGGCGACGACTGCCCGCTCGCGGACGCCACCCGAGCGACGGGCGCGACGGTGAACGCACGGCCGCCCCAGCTCCGCGCGGACGGCTACGCCCTCCTCCAGTTCACCACCACGACGCCCGACGCGCTCGCCGAGGTCCTCGACGCCGACGACCGCATCCGCTACCTCCACGCCGCCCGCACCGACGACGGCGCGCGCTTTCGCTGCCTCTCGAAACACCCCTGCGTCGTCCACGAACTCGTCTCCGCCGGGTTCGTCGTGGACGAGAGCAGGTACGTGGACGGCCGCGCCACCTTCTCCGGCGCGGTCGTGGGTCGCGACGTCCTCAGGGGAGTCCTCGACACCGCGGGCGAAACCGTCGGCGTGGCACTCGAACGCGCGTACCCGCTCGGCGACGAGACCGACGACGCGACCGCCCGCCGCTGGGGGCTCACGCGCAAACAGTCCGACGCGCTCCGAACCGCCCGCGACATGGGCTACTTCTCCGTTCCGCGCGAAGCGGACGCGGGCGAGGTAGCGGACGCGCTCGGCGTCTCGAAATCCGCGTTCCTCGAACGTTTGCGCCGCGGCCAGCAACGCCTCCTCGACGCGGCGCTGTAAGCGGTCCCTCGAATCGACGTTGGCGTGCGATACGCGGCGCTCGCCGGCGCCGCGTTACTCGAAAACGGGATGTCGGAGTGTTAGAACTGGTAGTCGTCTTCGTCGCCGCCGAGCGAGCGCTCGCTCGTCTCCAGCATCTCCTCGCCGAAGTACTCCTCTTCCTCCCGCGACGTGTCCGTCTCCGGTTCGTACACTTGCAGGCCGTGGGCGAGAATCTCTTCTGCGGCCTCCTGTCGGCTCACGAACTCGCCTTCGTTGACGAGTCGGTCGAGTTCCACCTCAACGTTGTCCGGGACCTCCACTTCGACGCGTGGCATACCCGGAAATTGTCCTCCACGTGTAAAACCCGTTGGGTCTACTCGGTCTTCACCATGAACTTCATGTCGCCCGCGAATACAGTCTCGTCGTCCTGATTCGTCATCTCCGTGTCGATGGTGACGATACCCGCGTCGTCGCGACTGGAGAGGTCTTTCTTCTCGGTGACTTCGAGGTCGAGGCTGATGGTGTCGCCCATCCGCACGGGCGCGGGGATGTCCATGTAGTTCATCCCGAGGAACGCCACGACCGTGCGCTCTAAGAACCCGCAGCGGTAGACGAACCCGGTCGCGAGCGAGAACGTCATCGGGCCGTGCGCGACGCGCTCGCCGAAGTACTCTTCCGACGCGTATTCGGCGTTCGAGTGGAGTTCCGTCCAGTCCCCGGTGAACATGGAGTGCATCGTGAAGTCCGATTCCGTGACGGTGCGACCGACCGACTCGAACGTCTCTCCGACCTCGAAATCCTCGAAGTAGTGGGGCTCGTAACTGTACGGCATACGTAGAGTGCTAATCCCGGATGACTAATAATTATCTTTTCCGGGGAGAACCTCTAACCAGCCATGCCAGAACCCGCTGTGGACGAACCCTTCGCCGAACACGTCGGCGTCGAACTCGGCGACGTCACCGAGGCGGAAGCGACCGCCCACCTCACGCTCGAATCCCACCACCTGAACGGCCACGGCACCCCGCACGGCGGCGCGCTCTACACGCTCGCTGACACCGCGTTCGCCGTCGCCGCGAACGCCGGAGACGACGACGCCGTCGCCCTCGAAACCAGTACCTCCTACCTCGAAGCCGCAGCGCCCGGCGACACCATCACCGCCACCGCGCGCCGAAAACACGACAGCCGACGCACCGGCCTCTACACCGTCGAACTCACGGACAGTGACGGAACGCTCGTCGCCGAATTCAGGGGGAGAGTGTACAAAGTCGGCTGAACGCGCCTACCGTTCGTTCGAGTCGAGCCAGTCTTCGAACGCTGACTCCGTCACGACTCGCATCGTCCCGGTGTGGTACTCGTAGCCCTTCCCGCAGTCGACGGAACAGTGGAACGCGACGTCTCCCGTCTCGGTCGGCGTGAAGCGGACCGCGTTCGTTTCGTCGGGGGCCGCGTCGACGGTCGTGTCGTACGCGGGCATCGTGAGCGCGTGTTCGACGTCTATGGTGGTCGCACGCACCACTACTGGTCGGTCCACGGGTACGACGAACTCGTTATTGGCAATGACGTCGCGGTCAGGATACTCGAATCGCCACCCCCACTGGTAGGCCGTGACGTCGACCACGACGTCTCCGTCGTGAACGGTGACGCCCTCGTCTGCGGTCGTTCCCGGGGTCTCGTCGGCTTTCGAAAGCCAGTCGGGCGGAGTGACGGTCGTCTGCCCGATGGAACGGAACACGTAGGTCACAGACCCGGAATCGGCCGTGACTTCGAACTTCCGTATCACACCACTCGGGGCGACGAACAGCGTCGCTGTCTCGTCCGACTTCGACGACTCACCTGTGGACTCAAAGCGCGCCACTCGCGCGCCGTCGACCGTGGTCGTGCCGTTCACGTCGAACGAGAAGTAGTCGAGTTCGTCCGCGAGGGAGACACCCCAATCGTCGTTCTGGTACGCTCCAGCGTACTCCACCTGCGACTCGATCGACTGCTGGGGGTCTTCGGTCGTCTGGTACTGCGGCGGGTCACCCGCGATGCGGATGACGGACCGGTCGTCCGTCAGGTAACCGACTCGGTCCGGGTGTTTCGTTTGTGTCAGCGTCGCGAGTTCGCGGCCCTGGGTCGTATTTATCGCCATCCGCATCCGGACGTCGCCGTCACCGGTTCCAGCCGCGGATACGACGGCCGTGAACGACCCCGCACGCCGGAGCGCGGCGACATGCGCGTCCAGCAACTCGGACGCGTTTAGGCGGTCACCGTCCCACCCGGGGATGTTCGAGAGTCGAATCGTGGTCGTCTCCCGCGTCGTCTCTCCGTCAGTTTCTGGAGTTGTCGAGTCAGAGCCATTCGACGACGCGCACCCGGCGCTCGCGACGAGCGGAAGCGCGGCCGCAGTGAGGAACCTCCGTCGTTTCACACCCAATCACGAAACTGACAGCCAATAAATTATTCGCGGCGGAGAACGGTCTGGACGAGGCTACCGGTGGTCGAAGACGCGCTGTACCTTCCCGGTCTCCGAGCGCTCGATGCCGCCGGGTTCCACCACGGTGAGCGAGTCCGGCGTGAAATCGAGCGCGTCGTCCAACCGAGCGGCGATGCGTTCTCGCAGGTCGTCGACCGACCCCGTGTACTCGGGCGTGCGTTCGACGGTCACGTCGATGCGGTCGAGTTCGTTCTCCCTGTCCAAGTCGATGCGGTACTGGGGGACGGTGTCGGGGTCGTCCAGCACGACGCGCTCTATCTGGCTCGGGTAGACGTTCACGCCGCGCACGATGAGGAGGTCGTCCGCGCGCCCGGTCACGTGGTCCATGCGCGCCATCGTCCGCCCGCACTCGCAGGGCTCGCGAGTGAGCGTCGTCAGGTCGCCCGTGCGATAGCGGAGGACGGGGAGCGCCTCCTTCGAGAGCGTGGTGAGGACGAGTTCGCCCTCCTCTCCCTCCTCGACGGGTTCGCCCGTGTCCGGGTCGACGACCTCGGGATAGAAGTGGTCCTCCCAGACGTGCAGGCCGTCCTGCGCTTCGCACTCCATCGACACCCCCGGTCCGATGATTTCGGAGAGCCCGTAGATGTCGACGGCGGTGACGCCGAGGCGTTCTTCGATGGCTTCGCGCATCGGTTCAGTGCAGGTCTCCGCGCCGTAGACGACGACGGAGAGCGGGAGGTCGCGCACGTCGATACCGCGTTCCTCCGCCTTCTCCGCGAGGTAGAGCGCGTAGGACGGCGTGCAGGCGATGGCGTCCGATTCGAGGTCGCGGAGGAACTCTATCTGGCGGGCGGTGTTCCCGCCGCCGATGGGGATGAGTTCCGCGCCCAGTTCCTCCGCGCCCGCGTGGAGGCCGAGGCCGCCCGTGAACAAGCCGTAGCCGTAGGCGTTCTGGAGCGTGTCCGACTCGCGGACGCCCGCCGCGTCGAGCGAGCGCGCGACGACCTCGCGCCACACGTCGAGGTCGTTTTCCGTATATCCGACGACTTTCGGCTTCCCCGTCGTCCCCGACGAGGCGTGAATCCGCCGGTTCTCGGCTCTGTCGACCGCGAACAATCCGTCCGGGTACTCGGCGCGGAAATCCTCCTTCGTCGTCGTCGGGAGTTTCGTGATGTCGTCTATCGACGTGATATCCTCGGGTGCGACGCCCGCGTCGTCCAGCGCGTCGCGATAGAAGTCGACGTTCTCGTACGCTCGCTCGACTGTTTCGCGTAACCGTGCTGTCTGTGTCTCGCGGAGGTCGGCCCGGGACGCCCGCTCTACGTCACTAAAGACCATGCACGTTTATTCTGTGGGTCGTGACTTAGAACTACTGTCGACGGGGACACACGCGCGAAAACGGAGACGTGGCGGCTACTCTTCGGACCGCAGCGAGTCGAAGAGGTCGGGGTTGGTCCCGAAGTTCAGGACGTTCGTGACCACCGTGTTCCGGATGTTGTGCACGACCGACCCGTGGTCCTTGTAGAACTGATGAATCCACTCGGACTCGGATTGCCGGGTGGGGAACATCATCACGGACTTCCACTGATACTCCCCGTCGGAGAGGAAGTAAAACAGCGTGTTCTCGTGGTCGCGAATGTACTCCATCGCCTCACGCCACCCCTCCGCGAAGTGCTCGGGGTTGAACTTGAACTCGAAGAGCGCGAAGATGAAGTACGTCTCGTTCGGGATGATCGCCTCCCGGAACACGCCCTCGTCTCGCATCTTCCGAATCGACTCGGACACCGTGACGTGCGAAACGTCGATGTCGTAGTCGGCTTCGAGGATGTCCGTCAAGTCCCGCGAACTCACCTGTGGGTTCTTCGCGAGCTCCTTGAGGATGATGATGTCGCGTTCCTTGAACTCCCACTCCGGCTCTCGGTCCATGCTCATACGAACGCGCGCAGTTCCTCCGTATATGCCTTTGGACGGTCCTCCATCACCCAGTGGTAGGCGTCGTCCAGCACGACGACCTCGCCGTCGCCCGAGACGTCCTCGGCGAGGCGCTCCGCGTACTCGATCGGCTGGAGGATGTCGTCGCCGCCCCACAGACAGAGCGTGTCCGCCGTGATGTCGGCGTAATCGAGCTCCGTCGTGTGGTTCGTGTTCGTCGCGACCGCACACCGGGACAGCGACACGCGCCCCTCCTCGGTGAGCCACGGCGCTTCCATGCCCTCGATGAACTCCGCGTGTTCGTCTTCGTCGCCGTGAACGCCGCCCGCGAACGCGAAGTCGAGTTTCTCCTCCAGTTCGTCGAACGGGAGGTCGGTCGTCTTCGGGAGGCCGAGACCGTTGATGAACTCGACCGGCCACGAGTCGTAACAGACGCCGTTCGACACGACGAGCTTCGACACGTCGTCGGGGTTGTGCGCGGCGTACCGGGTGGCGACACCGCTCCCGATGTCGTGGCTCACGAGCGTCAACGGCGTCGCGACGTCGAGTTCGGAGACGACGCCCTCGATGACCTGCTCTTGGGCGCGAATCGAGCGGTCGAAACCGTCCGTCATCTCGCTCGACCCGTAGCCGGCGAGGTCGGGGACGATGACTCGATACTCGTCGGCGAACGCGGGCGCTACCTCACGCCAGAGGAACCCCCACGTGGGGATACCGTGGACGAACACGAGCGGCTCGCCGTCCGCGGGCCCGTCCTCGTAGTACGCAATATCGACGCCGTGGCCGTCCACGTCGACCGACACCGTGTCCTGCTCGGACTGATACTCCTGGTGGTTCATTACAGTATCTGGCTGGAGATGATGTTCTTCTGAATCTCCGAGGTACCCTCGTAAATCTTCGTGATGCGGGCGTCACGGTAGTAGCGCTCGACGGGGTGGTCGGAGACGAAGCCAGCGCCACCGTGGACCTGAATCGCGTCGTCCGCGACGTCCACCGCGTTCTCCGACGCGAACAGTTTCGCCATCGACGCGTACCGGGTCGCCGTCTGGTCGTCGCCGTCCATGACCTCGCTCGCGGCGCGGTACGTCAGCGAGCGCGCGGCTTCCGTGTTCGCCGCCATCTCCGCGATCATGTGACTGACCGCCTGATAGTCCTTGATGACGCGACCGCCCTGCTCGCGCTCATTCGCGTAGTCCTTCGACGCGTCGATAGCGGCCTGCGCGACGCCGACCGCCTGGGACGCGACGCTCGCACGACCGGACGCGAAGAAGTCCATGAGCTGGTAGAAGCCCTTGTTCAGCTCGCCGATGATGTTCTCCTCGGGCACGCGCACGTCGTTCAACTGAACCTCCGCGAGGTCGCTCGCGCGAATACCGAGCTTGTTGTTGATCTTCGTCGGCTCGAAGCCCTCGGTGTCCGTCGGAACGAGGAACGCCGTGATACCCTTGCGCGCGGGCTCGACCTCGGTATCAGTTTTCGTCATCACGACGGCCACGTCCGCGACGGAGCCGTTCGTGATCCACATCTTGTTCCCGTTTATCACGTAGTCGTCGCCGTCCTTCTCCGCCGTCGTCTCGATACCGGCGACGTTCGACCCGTGCGCGGGCTCACTGATGCAGGAACAGCACGCGGACTCCCCGTTCGCGATACGCGGGAGCCACTCCTCCTTCATCCACTCGTCACCGTACTTCTGAATCATGTTCGACCCGAACCCGCGCGAGCCGATGGCGCTCCCGATACCGGGGTCCGCACGCCACAGCTCCTCCGTCACGATGATGGAGGACAGCGTGTCCATCCCCGCACCACCGTACTCGACGGGAATGTTCGGCGCGACGAAGTCGTACTCCGCCGCCTTCTCGATGAGTTCCATCGGGTACTCGCGGTTCTCGTCGTGTTCCTGCGCGACCGGCTTGATCTCGTTCTCACCGAAGTCGCGAACCGCTTCCCGGATGGCACGGTGCTCGTCTGAGAGCTGGAAACTCATACCCCAAAATTAGGCTCGACCGTTTAATATCTTTGCAACACACCTACTTTCGTTAACCCACCGACGGGCCCTCGCTATCGCTCAAAAATAACTAGACACGGCGAATCCGGCCACCTCACAGGCTTGCTCCCGTCTCCCTTCGGTCGCCCGTGCGGCGAACCGTCGCGCTTCGGATTAGCCTATCTCTCCCGCCTCACTTCGTTCAGCGGTCGCCCGTGCGGCGGACGCTTCGCGTCCGCCTGCTTCTCCCGCCTCGCTAGCGCTCAGCGGTCGCTCGTGCGGCGGACTCTCGCTTCGCTCGCGTCCGCCTACTCCTCCGACAGTTCGAACTTCTGAACCTTCCCGGTCGTCGTGCGGGGCAGTTCTTCGACGAATTCGACCTGCCGCGGGTGCTTGTAGGGCGCGAGGTTGTCGAGACAGTACTGCTTGATCTCCTCTTCCGTCGCGTCTTCGCCATCGGCGAGGACGACGAACGCCTTGACGGTCTCGCCACGGCGTTCGTCCGGGATGCCGACGACCGCGGCGTCGCCCACGGCGGGATGCTCGAAGAGAAGCTCCTCGACTTCACGCGGGTAGACGTTGTACCCGCCCGTCACGATCATGTGCTTCTTCCGGTCGACGACGTAGTAGAAGCCGTCCTCGTCCCAGTAGCCGATGTCGCCCGTGTGGAACCAGCGCTTTTCGCCCTCGAAGGTGAACGCCTCCTCGTTCGCCTCGGGGCGCTCGTAGTACTCCTTCATCACGTTCGGCCCGGAGATGACGAGTTCGCCCGTCACCTCGTGGAGCGTCGCTTCCTCCTCGTCGATGGGGCCTTCCTCGACCTTCGGCACGGTCTCGAAGTCGTCGTCGACGATCTTCGAATCGACGCCGGGGAGCGGTTTGCCGATGCTGCCGGGCCGCCGGTCGTCCTGATAGTTCGCGTGCGTGACCGGACTCGTCTCGGTGAGGCCGTAGCCCTCGCACATCGGGACGTCGTAGTAGTCGTCCCACGTGTTGAGGACTTCGAGCGGGATGCCGCTCCCGCCGGAGTTCACGAACCGGACGCTGGAGAAGTCGAAGTCCTCCGCGTCGGGCTGGCTGACGATGTCGTTGTACATCGCGGGCACCGCGTGGATGAGCGTCAACGCCTCGTCTTCGACGAGGGAGACGGCTTCGTCGACGTCCCACTCGGGCATCGGATAGTAGGCCGCGCCGTTGAACAGCGTCGCGTTCATCGTCACGGTCATCCCGTAGATGTGGAACAGCGGGAGGACGCCGAGGTGGCGGTCGTCGGCCACGATGCCGTCCGGAATCGGCGCGTCGGCCGCGTCCGCGTCCCAGTAGAGGTTCTTGTGCGTGAGCAGAACGCCCTTCGGCGTGCCCGTCGTCCCTGACGTGTACGGCTGACAGGCCACGTCGTCGTCCGCGCGCTCGACGGGTTCGAGCGTGTCGTCCGCGAGGAACTCCTCGAACTCGGTCGAGGTCTCGGTGCCTTCGCCGAGGGTGACGACGAACTCGACGTCGGTGTCCGCTCGGACCGCGTCGACGTGTTCGACGAGGTCGGGGAGGGTGACGACGGCTTTCGCGCCGGAGTCCCCGAGCATGTGTTCGAGTTCCCGCGACCGGTACTGCGGGTTCATCGGCACGACGATGCCGCCCGCGCGCATGATGCCGTGGAACGCCGTGACGAACTGCGGGAGGTTCGGCAGGTAGATGGCGATGCGATCGTCCGGTTCGATGCCGCGCTCGTCGAGCGCCGCGGCGAACTGGCCGGTCCGCTTCCAGAACTCGTCGTACGTCTGCTCCCGTCCCTCGTAGTGTATCGCGACGTTGTCACCGTGTTCGGATACCGCGTCGGCGACGTTCTCCACGAGATTCATGATTCAACGAAAGGGAGTGCGTGTCTTAGGTATTATGAACGATGTTCATCAGGAGTCCGTGACTAGTTAGCATCGTTCAACGTGGGTACGGGCGGAGAGATACCGGAAGCGCGCCCCGGGTGACCGAGAATTGATACGTTACCCGTCGAAACGACCCGGTATGTCAACGCCCGACGAATTCGTGGAACGCGCGGCAGAAGCGTACGGCGTCACGCTCACCGACGAGGAGCGCGCGGCGCTCGAAGGCGGGTTCGAGTCGATGCAGGCGCTCTACACGAGCCTCGACCCCGAAACACCGGACTCCACCCGAGCTACGGACGTGCGCGCGGGCGACGACCCGCACAACGCCATCGTCCGCGAGTTCGACCTCGATTCCGGGGCCGGCGCGCTCTCCGGCATCGACGTCGGCGTGAAGGAGAACGTCGCGGTCGCCGGCGTCCCCACGTCCGTTGGCTCCCCCGCCATCGACTTCACGCCCGACTACAGCGCGACGGTCGTCGAACGCCTCGCCGCCGCGGGCGCGAACGTCACCGCGACCACGACGATGGACGAGTTCGCCCTCCACACCAGCGGCGAAACCAGCGCCGACGGCGTGGTCGCGAACCCGAACGACCCCGACGCCGTCTCGGGCGGGTCAAGCGCTGGCAGCGGCGCGGCGGTCGCCGCCGGCACCCTCGACGCCGCCATCGGCACCGACACCGGCGGGAGCATCCGAATCCCCGCGTCCTACTGCGGCGTCGTCGGCCTGAAACCCACGCACCGCGCCGTCTCTCGGTTCGGCGTCGCGGACCTCGCGACCAGCCTCGACCACGTCGGCCCGCTCGCGCCCGACGTGGAAACGGTCTCGAAAATCTACGACGCCATCCGCGGCGCGGACTCACGTGACCCCAGTTCGCTCGCGTCGAACCCGCCCGCGATGAGCGACGGCCTCGACCGGGGCATAGACGACCTCCGAATCGGCCTCGTCACCGACGGGTTCGACGGCGCGGACGACGACGTCGCCGGCGCGGTGCGCGGGGCGCTCGACGAACTTTCCGCGGAAACAGTCGACGTGGACGTGCCGACCGCGAACGCGACCGTCCCGTTCTCGGCGCACGTCGGCGTCGAGTTCGCGTCCCTCGTCGCGGAGGACGGCGTGCTGTACGGCACCGGAACGGGCTACAGCGACTCGTGGCGAACCGAACTCCGCGACGCCGACCCCGACGAATTCGGGGAGAACGTTCGCCACCAACTCCTTCTCGCCTCCGCCGTGAACGAGGCCGACGGCGGCGAGACGTACCTCGCGGCGTGGAACGCACGGAACGCGCTCTCCGAAGCGGTCCAGCGCGCCTTCTCCGACGTGGACGCGCTCGCGCTCCCGACGACGCCCACCGTCGCGCCCGACCACGGCGGCGTGGACGACCAGTCGACCCTCTTGCGGACGATGGCGAACACGAGCCCGTGGAACCTCACCGGGAACCCCGCGCTCTCCGTCCCCTGCGGCGACATCGACGGGCGGCCGGTCGGCCTCCAGTTCGTCGCGCCGTACTGGGGCGAAGACCGCCTCGCCGCGCTCGGGTCGGCTATCTGACGACGCGGTGGACGAGGCGGCCGAGGCCGTCCACTTCGAGCGCCACCTCGTCGCCCGGTGACAGCCATCTGTCGAGTTCGAGCCCGCAGCCACCGCCGACGGTCCCGCTTCCGACGATGTCGCCTGGATAGAGGGTTTCGCCGTCGCTCACGTACTCGAGGATGTCCGCGAAGGAGTGTTCCATCTCACCGAGTTCGCCCTCGCTCCACAGTTCGTCGTTCACGTACGCGCGGGCTGACGCGGACGCGAGGTCGAACTCGTCGGGCGTCACCAGGTAGGGGCCGAAGCCGTTCGCGAAGTCCTTGCCCTTCGCGGGGCCGAGCGTCCCCTCCATCTCCCGGCCCTGCACGTCTCGCGCGGAGAAGTCGTCGAAGACGGTGTAGCCCGCGATGTACGAGTCGGCGTCCGCCGCGTCGACGTCGCTCCCTTCCGTTCCGACGACCGCCGCGATTTCGAGTTCGTAGTCGAGGCGTTCCGTGTAGTCCGGCCACGCGACGTCCGCGCCCGGGTCCACGACCGACCCCGGATTCCCCTTGTAGTAGAGCGGCCGTTCGTACCAGACGTCCGGCACGGGACGGTCGGTGGCGTTCCGGACGTGCTCTTCGAACGCCATGCAGTCGCGAATCGAGAGCGGGCGCGGGAGCGGCGCGCGCAACCGAACGTCCGCGGGCGCGTACCGAATCCGCGCGCCGTCGGGACCGCGAACGTCGCCCGCGTCCTCGAGTTCGTCTTCGACGCGGCGCGCGGCGTCCATCGCGCGGTCCCCGGCTTCGAGGAACGACCGCATTGCCGAGGGTGCGGTGGCGGCCGCGAGTTCGCTCGGCGCGGGTTCGCCGTCGTCCGCGAGCAGTCGCGCGTAGCCGGCGGTCACGTCCAGGTACGCGTCGTCCGCGGCGACGGCGACGCGGTTTTCGGTTCCGGTTTCGGCGTCGACGGTGATGGTCGCGAGTTTCACGTCCCGACCCATCCCCGCTATCCCCATATAGTTAACACGACGCACTCGGTAGGGCCGGGCGTGAAGAACCCCGGTGCGGACCGACAGCAGGAGGTGTACGGACAGGGGATGTTGATGGGCGAGACGCCCGACATCCCGCCGAACTTCGAAGAACTCGAACAGCGAGCGCTCGAGGCGATGAGCGACGAAGCGTTCGCCTACGTCAAAGGCGGCGCGGGGAGCGAGGACACGGTGTCCGAGAACCGGCGGGCGTTCCGGAAACACCGCATCGTCCCGCGGATGATGCGCGGCGTCGCGGAACGCGACCTCTCGACCGAGGTGCTCGGACAGGAACTCCCCGCACCAGTGGTGCTCGCGCCCATCGGCGTCCAGTCCATCATCCACGAGGACGGCGAACTCGGAGCGGCGGAGGCCGCCCGCGACGTCGGCGTCCCGATGTGCCTGAGTTCGGCGTCCTCGGAGACGCTCGAAGACGTCTCGGAGGAACTCGGCGAGACCCCGAAGTGGTTCCAGCTCTACTGGTCGAAAAACCGGGACGTCGCCGCGAGTTTCGTCTCCCGTGCGGAGGACGCCGGCTACGAGGCCTTGGTGGTGACGCTCGACACGCCGATGATGGGGTGGCGCGAACGCGACGTCTCCCACGGGTATCTCCCCTTCCTCGACGGCGAAGGGGTCGCGAACTACCTCTCCGACCCGGCGTTCCGCGACCTCCTCACCGACCCGCCGGAGGAAAACCTGGACGCCGCGCTCAGCGAGTTCCTCGACGTGTTCGGGGACGCCTCCCTGACGTGGGACGACCTCGACTGGCTCACCGACCAGACCGACCTCCCCGTCGTCCTGAAGGGCATCCTCCACCCCGACGACGCCCGGAAAGCAGTCGAGAAGGGTGCGGCGGGCGTCGTCGTCTCGAACCACGGCGGCCGACAGGTGGACAACGCCATCGGCGCGCTCGACGCACTTCCCGGTATCGTCGACGAAATCGGGGACGATGCCGACGTGCTGTTCGACTCCGGCATCCGCCGCGGTGCGGACGCGATCGTCGCGCTCGCGCTCGGCGCGGACACCGTCCTCCTCGGCCGCCCCTACGCCTACGGCCTCGCGCTGGACGGCGCGGAGGGCGTTCGTGAAGTCCTGAAGAACTTCCTCGCCGACCTCGACCTCACGCTCGCGCTCACCGGTCACACGACCGTCGACGACCTCGACCGCGACATCTTCGCCGAGTAATCAGGTCGTGCGGAGTTCGAAGCGCGCGTGCGTCTCCACCCGCGTCTCTCCGAGCAATCCGACCACCGCGAAGACGTAGTCGCCGTCCGGCACGGACCCGACGGCGAGTGCGGTGCGGCTTTCGTCGTACAGTGTGGGGTGTGCTTCCCGACTCACCGCCCAGACGTGTGACTCGCCCGCGCCCACCGCGTCCGTCGACACCGTGCCGTGTATCTCGGTCCGCCAGCCGTCGTCGACGGTGCGCTCCAGTCGCCACGCGGCCGGCGCGAACTGTTCCGCCGTCCGGTTCTCCAGCCGTATCGGGAGCGTTTCGACCGTCTCGTCGTCCGGTTCGGTCGTCAAGCGGTCCTGGTCGGGTTCGAGGGAGACGTCCGGGTCGTCGTCGTCATCACAGACTACGCGGTCCGTCTCCGCGTCGAACTGCGGACACCGCGAATCGGTCGACCCGGCCGGCGACCCGAGACACCCCGCGAGCGCCGCCGCGGCCACGCCGCCGAGATACGTCCGTCGTCTCACTGTCCATACGACCGGTCCGAAACCACATAAGTGTAAACGAGGGTGAAAGAGCCGTTTCAGTCGTCCGCGAGGTCGGAGAAGAGCGCTTCCTCGCGGTCGGCGAGGTCGTGGACGCGTTCCGCTGCGTCCGCGAACAGCGCGCCGCGTTCGTCTTCGTCGTCCGTCTCGCTCGCGTCCTTCAGAACGCCGGCGACGTCTGTCCAGTCGTCCGCGATGCCGTGCATCCGTTCGCCATATGTGGCGTCGAAGCCCGCATCGACGCCGAGCGAATCGAGAAACTTCGCGTAGAGCCGACGGAACGCGCCGCCGCCGGTGCCGCGTCGCTCGATGTTCTGGTACGCGAACCGCGCCGCCCACGACGCGTCGTCGAGGTCGTTCCAGTCGGGGAGTTCGGCCGCGAACTCGCGAATCGCGGCGACGCCCGCGCCGCCCCACGACCCCGCGCCGTCGAGCATCGTCGCCGTCGCCAGCGAAACCGCCGCCCGGGTCGCGTCGGCGGTGTCCGCGCCGATTTCGGGGTCGTTTACCGCGAGCCACTGGCGTTCGAGCGGTCCGAACCCATAGTCCGACGTCCACGCGTCGTCGAACGTGTCGCGCGACACCGTCTGCACCTCGGGGAACTCGCTGTCGGAGAGCGTCACCGACTCGTCGTCCACGTCGATGACCGCGAGGATGTGCGGGCCGAAGTGGGTGTCCGTCCCGAAGTAGGGGAGGTAGTAGAGGTCCACGAAGCAGAGCACCGGTCCGTCCGCGACCCGGGATTCGAGCGCGCTCCACGCGTCCGCGCGCGACTGGCCGTCCGTGTGCGTCACGTCGATGTCGAGGTGGTCGAAGAACGCGGATTCGAGGTGCGCGCTCCGTCCCATTATCATCCGCGACGCTGGGCCCTCGTCGTAGTAGCCGAAGCCGATGCCTGCGCCGAGGCCGAAGCACTCCGCCTCACTGAACCCCCAGTCGTAGTACGCTGCGAGGTTGCGGAGGGAAGAAGACCCACAGTGGTCGCCCGGCGAGTGCGTGTACCCGTCCATACCGATGGATGGCGCGGCCGCGCGAAAAATATTGTCAGTCCCGGTCGACGTCCGCCTCGGCGAGGAGTTCGTCGGTGTGTTCGCCGCGTTCGGGCACGTCCTCGCCGTTCGAGGGGACGGTTCCGTCGACGCGCGCTGGGAAGCCGACGCGGCCGTCGTGGACGATTCCGCGCTCGCGGAAGTGGTCGGTGCGAACGGCCTCCCGGGGGGTGCGGACGCGCGCGAGCATCCCGTCTTCGCCGCAGCGGTCCTCCCACTCGGCGGCGGTTCGCTCCGCGAAGACGTCTTCGAGTTCGTCGCGGAGCGCTTCGAGCTCTGCGGGGTCGGTCGTTCCGTGGTAGTCCACGAGGTCCGGGCGCTCCGCGGCCTCGCAGAACGCCACCCAGAACGGTTCTTCGAGCGCGGCGAGCGCGACGTAGCCCTCGGCCGCTTCGTACGTGTCGTACCACGGGAACTGACCGGTGAGCGGCGTTCTCCCCGGTCGGGGGTCGTCGTCGAACGCGAGCATCGAGAGCGGCTGGCTCGCCGAGAACGCGGCGTCCGCGAGTGACGTGTCGATGTACGCGCCGCCCGCGCCGAGTTCGCGCGAGAGGAGGGCGGTCGCGACGGAGAACGCCGCGAACAGCCCGCCCGTCATGTCGGCGATGGGGACGCCCGGAATCCGCGGCTGTTCGTCCGTGTCGCGGCGGTTCGCGTCCAGCACGCCGACGCTCGCGAGGTAGTTCAGGTCGTGGCCCGCGCGGTCGCGAAAGTCGCCGGTCTGCCCGTACCCGGACACCGAACAGTAGACGATGTCCTCGTTGTACTCGGTGAGCGTGTCGTAGTCGACGCCGAGTTTCTCGACCGTGCCGGGGCTGAACCCCTCCACGACCGCGTCCGCGTCCGCGGCGAGCGCGTAGAACGCGTCCCGGTCCTCGTCGTCGGTGAGGTCGAGCGCGACGCTGCGCTTCCCCCGGTTCACCGCGTCGAACAGCCGTCCCACGCCCTCCTCGGTGTAGGGGGGCGTCTCCCGGGCGTAGTCGCCTCGCTTCGGGTCCTCGACTTTCACCACGTCCGCGCCCGCGTCCGCGAGCAACTGGGTCGCGTACGGGCCGGGGAGGAGTCTCGTCAAGTCGAGGACGCGGATGCCGTCTAAGTTCACCGGACGGCCTCCTCGATTTCGTCCGCGGGCATCGGTTTCGTCCAGTCCTCGACGGTCCACGCTCCGTCGACGGTGAGGTCCGAATCGAGGAGGAACGCGCTCCGCTGCGGTATCTGCACGCCCGCCATGTGGTCGCGGCGGACCAGCACCTCGAACTCCTCGGCGAGCCGTCCGTTCACGTCCGCGAACAGCGAGAACGGACTGTCGAGACTGCGGAGGAACGCGTTCTGGGCGTTCGGGCCGTCCCGACTCACGCCGACGACCGGGACGTCGAACTCGTCCCAGCCCCGTTCGTCGTACTGTCGCCACCAGTTCTCGGCGATGGCGCTGAACGAGTAGCCGTAGAACACGAGGAGCAACCCGGCGTCGTTCGCGGCGTCGGTCAGATGCGTACCGGTGTACACTTCGCCGTCACAGAGGAGTCCCTCGACGTTGCGCGGTTGGTCGCCCTCGCCCAGACTCATTCTATCTGGTGTGGGTCGAGGCCCTCGTCCTCGACTGCGGGAGCGCCGAACGCGAGCACGACGCCGGTTTCGTCGCCGACGTTCCGGTGGCCGTGGCCGACCATCGCGCCCGCCGCCCACCACGTCCCGGGCCCGGCCTCGACGGTCTCCGTCTCGCCCGAGCGTCCGAGTTTCAGGCTGAACGTCCCCTTCACGACGTGGAACAGTTCTTCCTGTTCGGAGTGGGCGTGGTAGCCGATTCCCTCGCCGGGGTCGATGTACCACACCTTCGCGCGCATCTCCTCGAGCCCGAGGGCATCGTCGATGGGGATGATGTCGTGGTCCGGCGGGATCTCGTCGTCCCCGGAGAGGTCGATGCGCGGCGCGTCGTCTTCGTGGACGTAGGCGTAGTCCATGCGAACGACTACCGCGAACTGGTGGATAAATCTAGGGACGAAGAACTATCACCGATGCTGATAATCGAGTTGGTGTATGGACTTCGGACTCAGCGGACGGACGGCGCTCGTGACGGGCGGCGCGGGACGAATCGGGAGCGAAGACTGTCGCGTTCTCGCGGACGAGGGCGCGGAAGTCGTCGTACTTGACGTGGACGGTGACGCCGCACGCGACGTCGCCGAGGAAATCGAAGCTGACGGCGGGGACGCCGTCGCGGCGGAGTGCGACCTCACGGACCGCGACGACGTGGAGGAGACGATAGCAGAGGTCCGTGAGGCGACCGGCGGGGTCGACGTGCTCGTGAACAACGCGGCGTTCGTGGACGCCGTCGACCAGATCGGCGATTTCGACGACGACCTCTGGGACCGCGACGTCGCCGTCAACCTCACGGGCGCGTACAACATCACGAAGGAGGTGTTCCCGGCGATGTGCGAACGCGGCTGGGGGCGAGTGATAAATATGTCCAGCATGGCCGGCATGCAGGGCGGGTTCGGGCAGGCGTCCTACTCGGCGACCAAGTCCGCGCTCATCGGGTTCGGGAAGACGCTCGCGCTCGAAGGCGCACAGCACGGCGTCACCGCGAACGTCGTCGTGCCGAACATCGTCGTCGGCGAACTCGCTGACCTCCCGCCCGAGCAACTGGAGGAGGTGAACCCGATGTACGAACGCATCCGGCAGGCGACGCCGATGAAGGAACTCGGCCGCGAGGAGGACGTCTCCTTCCTCGTCGCGTATCTCGCGAGCGAGCAGGCGCGGTACGTCACCGGGCAGGCCGTCGGCGTCACCGGCGGGGTGGACCTCTTTAGTTTCTAGGGCGAAGCTTTACCTCCCCTGTCCTGATTGCTATCATTGAACATGATGGACGTTCAGTTGACACTGCAAGGGATACTGGAGCGAGCCGTCACGCTCTACCCCGACCGCGAAGTCGTCACCGCGCGCGGCGACGGGTCGAAACACCGCTACACGTACCAGGACGCGGGGGAGCGGATGGCGCAGCTCGCACACGCGCTCGACGAACTCGGCGTGAGCGACGACGGCCGCATCGCCACCGTCGCGCTCAACCACTACCGGCACTTCGAACTCTACTTCGCGCCCGCGTGTGCCGGTCGGTCGATTCACATGTGCAACATGCGCCTCCCCGAGGACCACTTCACGTACATCGTGAACGACGCCGAGGACGAGGTGCTGTTCGTGGACCCGGCGTTCTTAGACCTCGTGGAGAGCGTGCAGGACGACCTCGAGACCGTCGAACAGTACGTCGTGCTCGCCGACGAAGTCCCCGAGACGAGCCTCGACCCCGTCACGTCCTACGAGTCGCTCATCTCCGACCACCCGACCGAGTACGACTGGCCAGAGGTGGACGAGGACGACGAGTGCGGGATGTGTTACACGTCGGGCACCACCGGGAAGCCGAAGGGCGTCACGTACTCCCATCGCGGCATCTACCTCCACAGCATCATGGGCGGGCACGTCGACGCGAACGGCATCAGCGAACGCGACACCGTGATGCCGGTCGTGCCGATGTTCCACGCGAACGGCTGGGGACTCCCGTACGCCGCCGCGCTCTCCGGGTCCGACCTCGTCCTCCCCGGTCCGAACACCGACCCTGAACCGCTCGCGGACATCATCGAGTCCGAGGACGTGACGATGAGCGCCGCCGTTCCGACGGTGTGGCTGGAGATGGCGACCTACCTCGACGACAACCCCGACGCGGACATCTCCAGCATCGACCGCCTCACCGTCGGCGGGTCCGCTCCCCCGGAGTCGCTCATCCGGACGTACGACGAGGAGTACGACGCACCCATCATGCAGGGGTGGGGGATGACGGAGACGAGTCCGCTCGGCACGCTCTCGAAACTCCGCCGCGAACTCGAAGACGCCCCCGCCGACGAACGCTACCGGATGCGGGCGAAAGCCGGCCTCCCGGTCCCCGGGATTCAGGTGCGGATCCGCGACGAGTCCGGCGAGGAGATAGCGCGCGACGGCGAGGAGATGGGCGAACTCGAAGTCCGCGGACCGTGGGTCACCGACCAGTACCACAACCGCCCGGAGGCCACCGAAGAATCCTTCGTCGAAGACGAGAACGGCCACCGCTGGCTGAAAACCGGTGACATCGCGACGTGGGACGAGGACGGCTACATCGACATCGTCGACCGGGTGAAAGACGTCATCAAGTCGGGCGGCGAGTGGATTTCGAGCGTCGACCTCGAAAACGAGTTGATGGCGCACGAGGGCGTCGTGGAAGCCACCGTCATCGCCGTCCCCCACGAGAAGTGGCAGGAACGACCGCTCGCAGTCGTCGTTCCGCGGGAGGGCGCGGACCTCGACGCGGACGACCTCGAAGCCCACCTCTCGAAGTCGTTCCCGTCCTGGTGGCTGCCGGACGAGTACGTGATTCGGGACGCGATTCCCCGCACCAGCACGGGGAAGTTCGACAAGAAGACGCTGCGAGAGCGGATGTCGCTGGACGAACTCGACCTCGCGCGCTCGCCGGGTGAGAGCGAGTGAGCCTCGTCCTCGACGGCTTCGAGGACTTCCTCGACGCTGAGGTCACACCTATCTCGGACCGACTGGACGAGACGGTCACGAACCCACGAAAGGGCCGCGAGGAAGACGGCCGGCCGACCCCGGAAGTCGTCGAAGCGGTCGAAGAGGTGCGGCGGAAGTCCGCGGACGCGGGCTACTACGCGATGAACCTCCCCGAGGACGCGGGCGGTGGCGGGGTGGACTACGAGACGTGGTACGAGGCGAAGAAACTCGCCGCCAGACACGAGAGCCCGCTCGCGGGTCGCGCACTCGCCGGCCCCGAGGGCCCGAAACCCCTCCTCCTGCAGGCCGACGACGAGCAGTTCGAGGAGTACGTCAGACCCGTCGTTGAGGCCGAGAAGTCGACCGCGTTCGCGCAGACCGAACCCGGCGCGGGGTCGGACTCGCCGTCGATGAGCACGAGCGCCGAGAAGGACGGCGACGAGTGGGTTATTCAGGGGAGAAAGCAGTGGATCACGAACGCGCCGTTCGCCGACTTCGTGCAGGTGTTCGCGCGCACGAGCCCCATCGAGGAATCCGGGCGCTACGACGGCGTGACGTGCTTCATCGTCGAACGCGACGAGTACGAACTCACCGGGATAAACAACGCCATGGGACTCGGTGGCTGGCAGGGCGAACTCGTCTTCGACGGCGTGCGCGTCCCCGAGTCCCGAGTGCTGGGCGAGGTCGGCGGCGGCTTTCGCGCGGCGATGGAGTTCCTCTCGCTCGGCCGCCTCGAACTCGGGGCGGAGGCGGTGGGGACGATGGACCGACTGCTCGACGCGGGCTTCGAGTACGCGAGCGACCGGGAGGCGTTCGGGCGGAGTATCGGCGACTTCCAGCAGGTGTCGGCGGCACTCTCCCGGGGTCGTGCGCGAGCGTACGCGGCGGACGCCGCGGGCGTGCGCTGTGCGGAGAAGATGGACGCCGGCGAGCGTGCGGTCGAGGACACGTCCATTTTCAAGTGGTTCGCGACGAACGCGCTCTGGGAGACCGCGGACTCCGTGCTGCAGGTCCACGGCGCGACCGGGCTCGCGGAGGGCGGCGAGTTCGCGAACGCGCTCGAACGCGCCCGCGTGTTGCGAGTCGTGGAGGGAACGGACGAGATTCAGTTGAACACGATAGCCAAGGAGAACGGGCTCTAGGCAATATTTATCACGAACAATCACGTCGTTTCGCGGGATGTATCCGACGCTCGCCGACGTACTGGAAGGCACCGCCACCCGCTACCCGGAGAAGACCGCGATAGAGTACCCGCGGAAGGACCAGTCGTGGACGTATCGTGAGTTCGACGCGAACGCGAACCGACTCGCGAACGCGCTCGCCGACCTCGGCGTCGAACACGGCGACCGCGTTTCCACGGACCTCTACAACGGGAGCGAACTCGTCACCGCGGCGTTCGCCTGCGCGAAACTCGGCGCGGTGTTCAACCCGCTGAACTACCGCCTTCCCGCGGGGGACGTCGAGTTCATCCTGAACGACGCGGACTCCGAGGTCCTCCTGTTCGAGGAGGACACCCGCGAGGTCGTGGAGAAAGCCAAATCCGACCTCGGCGTCTCCGAGTACGTCTATATCGACGACGACGCACCGGAATACGCCCGCGACTTCTACGAGTTGCTCGACGATGCGAGCGCCGAGCGCCCCGACACCGTCGTGGACGAAACCGACGCGTACGCGTTCATCTACACGTCCGGCACGACGGGCCGCCCGAAGGGCGTCGTGCACGAACACCGCGACATGGTCGAACACGACCTCATCTGCATCGCCGAAGGCGAGTACAAGAAATCGGACGTCGGGCTCTCCTGCATGCCGCTCTACCACTGCGCGGAACTCCACGCCGCGTTCTTCGTGCGCGTCCACCTCGGCGCAACTAGTGTAATCCACCACGACTTCGACCCCGGCGCGGTACTCTCCGCCATCGAGGAGTACGGCGTCTCCGTCCTGTTCGCCGCGCCGACCGGGTGGAACGCGGTTGCGACCGCCTACGAGGCCGACCCGGACGAGTACGATGTATCCAGCCTCCGGATGGGGATGTACGGCGCGGCCCCGATGCCGAAGGACACGCTCGAACGCTGCCGCGAGCACCTGACCGACGACTTCCTCCAAGCGTACGGGATGACCGAAATCGGCCCCTGCGGCGTCTTCCTCCACCCCGAAGACCAGACCCGGAAACTCGGCGCGGCGGGCCTCCCCGCGTTGAACCACGAGATGCGCGTCGTGGAACCGGACGCCGACCCCGACGAGGAAGTCGACCCCGGCGACGTCGGCGAGATATTGCTCGCCGGTCCCTGTACGATGCGCGAGTACTGGAACCGCCCCGAGGCCACCGCCCAGAGCCTCCGCGAGGCGGACGGCGTGGAGTGGTACTACACGGGCGACCTCGGCTACGTGGACGAGGACGGCTACCTGACGGTCGTCGACCGGAAGGACGACATGATAATCTCGGGCGGGGAGAACGTCTACCCCTCCCGCATCGAGGACGCGCTGTTCTCGCACCCCGAGGTGCGCGACGCGGCCGTCGTCGGCGAACCCGACGACGAGTGGGGGGAGAAGGTCGTCGCGTACGTCGTTGCGGACGCGAGCGCCGAGGAACTCGATTCGTTCCTCGTCGAGAGCGACGACGTCGCGGACTTCGAGCGGCCGCGCGAGTACTACTTCCGCGAAGAACTGCCGACGACGCCGAGCGGGAAGGTGAAGAAGTACGAACTCCGGGAGTAGTTGGCTACGGTTCGGTTTGCGCACCGATATTCTCGTTCGGTGTAGGGGGTGTTCTGTGCACCGGTCACGCCGCCCGAACAGCCTCGACGAGCGCGTCGTAGTCGGGTTCGTTCGTCGGGTCGGCGGCGGTCCAGCGGTACGTCACGGTCCCCTCGTCGTCGACGACGAAGACGGCGCGGTTGGCGATTTCGTACAACCCCAACTCGGGGATGTCGATGGAGAGGTCGTACGCCTCGATGGCGTTCCCGGCCATGTCGCTGACGAGATCGAACTCCAGGTCGTACTCCTCGGCGAAGGCGGCCTGCGAGAACGGCGAGTCGGCGCTGATTCCGAAGAGCGTCGCCCCCGCGTCCTCGATCTGCCCGAGGTTCGCCTGAAGTGCGTCCATCTCGTTCGAACACGGTGGCGTGAACGCGCCCGGGAAGAACGCGAGGACCACCGGTCCGTCACCGAGGTACTCCTCGAACCTGAACGTCTCGTGGTCGCTGCCCCGGTACGTCGCCGTGAACGTCGGGGCGGTATCGCCTTCAGAGACCATACGTAGAGAGAACTCGCTCCGACGCGGTGTATTCTCGGGCGAACACGTTCGGGGGTGCTGCTCGACTTCCCCACGACGTGAGCTTCCCTCTCAGGAGAGCGTCGTCACGTAGTCGAGGAGGGAGGTGACGGCGTCGTGGCCGCCGTGCGCGAGAATCACGACGACGACGTTCCCGGTGCGTTCGTACGCGTAGCCGTAGAGCGCGCCGATGAGCGCGGCGACGCCGACGTAGACGAACTGGCCGGGGCCGGTGATGGCGAGCAGGTGGAACGCGCCGAAGACGAGCGCGCCGAGCAGAATGCCCGTATTTTCGCCGTACGCGCGCCGGAAGATGCCCTGCACGACGCCGCGGAAGACGAGTTCCTCGCCCGGACCGACGAAGAACAGCGCGACGGGAACGAGGTAGAGCGACAGCACGGGATGGGCGAGGCGGACCTCCGAGACCGCGTTCTCGCTCACCGGGACCCCGACGGCGTCGAGGACGAACACGACCACGAGCAGGGAGAGCGACCCCGCGAGCGCGAGCGCCGTCCACCCGAGGTCCGCGCGGGTCGGTATTCGCGCCCGTACGAGGTCGCCGCCGAGCAGCCACGCCGCGGCGAGCGCGACGGCGACGAACCCGACGTTCTGGAGCACCGGCGGACTCAGGTAGGTCACGGAGACGCCGTAGTCCGCGTTCTCGATGGCCGGTGCGACGAACCCGTTCACCAGCACTGCGACGGCGAGCACGCCGACGAGCACCGCGAGCACGCGCGCCCACACCCGGCCGTCGGTTCGGAGGTCGAACGACATACCGACGGGTCAGGCGGATGGAAGAAAAAGAACGCGGTGCGCGCTACGGCCGTTCCTTCGAGAGGATGTTGATGCAGGAGACGCTCCCGGTCGCGTTCCGGCCGATGCCGATGTTGTGCTGGAGGCCGTACTCGGGGTCGTTCTCGACCTGCACGTCGCCGGCTTCGCCGCGGAGTTGTTCGTAAATCTCGTTCACCTGGGCGACGCCGGTCGCGCCGATGGGGTGGCCCTTCGCGAGCAAACCACCGGAGGGGTTGACGGGTTTGTCGCCGTCGAGGTGGGGGTGGCCGGCTTCGACCCAGTCGCCGCCCTCGCCCTTCTCGCAGAATCCGAGGTCCTCGTAGGTGACGAGTTCGGTGATGGTGAAGCAGTCGTGGACCTCGGCGACGCCGATGTCCTCGGGGCCGATGTCGGCCTGGTCGTAGGCCTGTTCTGCGGCCTGCGAGGTCGCGGGGAACCCGACGAGCGACTCGTCCTTCCCGCGTTCGAACGTGTCCGTCGCGAGGCCGCTCCCGGCGACCCACACCGGGTCGTCCGTGTACTCCTCGACGACGTCCTCGCTGACGATGATGTTCGCCGCCGCGCCGTCCGTCACGGGACAGCAGTCGTAGAGGTTCAGGGGGTAGGTGACCTGCGGGCTGTCGACGACGTCCTCCACGTCGCACGTGAACCGATAGTGGGCGTGCGGGTACTTCGAGCCGTTCTCGTGGTTCTTCACGGACACCTCGGCGATCTGCTCGCGCGTCGTGCCGTACTCCTCCATGTGGCGGGTGGCGCGCAGACCGAAGAACGCGGGCATGGTGACGCCGCGGCCGCGCCACACCTGGTCGAGCGCCGCGCCCTCGATGAGGCCGCCCGCCGAGTCGCGCATCTTCTCCGCACCGAGGACGAGCGCGACGTCCGTGGAGCCGGCGCGAACCGCTTCGACGGCGGAGCGGAACGCCGTGCTACCGGTCGCACACGCGTTCTCGACGCGCGTCACGGGTTTCTCGAAGAACCCGGTCGGGTGGCTGAGGCCGAGGCCCGACGACGCGTTCCCGGCGATGTCGAGCGTGCCGAACCACGCGGCGTCGATGTCGTCCGCGTCGATGCCCTTGTCCACGTCGTCCAACGCGTTCAGGTAGGCCTGCTCGGCCATGTCGTCGAACGACTGGTCGAACAGTTCGCCGAAGTTGATCATCCCCGCGCCGACGACGGCGACGTCACGACTCATAGGCGATCACCCCGCGGGCGCTTGAACTTGAACGAGTGGATTGGCAGGCCGTCGACGTCGAAGACGCGGCGGAAGTCCGCCTCCGCTTCCATCCCAATTTCGATGGTCTCGGGGTCGGTTTCCGTGAACAGTCCGTAGACGCGCGCGGGTTCGCCGCCCGAGACCTGGGGAACGTCCATGATCGCGAGCGGGAGCGGCGTCTCGAACTCGTCGGGAAGCCGCTGCTGGACGACGTAGGACTGGACGGTGCCGTGTTCTTCGAGTTCGGTGGCGGTCCACTCGCCGACGTTCCCGCAGCGCTTGCAGATCTCTCGATACTCGGGAAAACTCACCCACCCGCAGGCGTCGCACTCGCGGGCTTCGAGGCGTTCGTTCGCCGCGCGGTCCCGCGTGAACGGCGGTTCGTACATTACGCCTCACCTCCGCGGAGGCTGCGGTGTTTGCCGTACGGGACGTACTCCTTGCTCTCGATGTATTCTTCCGTCGTCATCTCGGGTACCGAATCAGTTGTCCGCTCGATGCGTAGCGCGTCCGCGCCGCCGGGGCCGTAGCCCGCGAGCAGCACGTTCTCGCCCGCGTCCGCGCCGTCGAGCGCGGATGCGAGGTCGAGGAGGACGCCGCCGGCGCCCGCGTAACCCACCTCGCCGAACGTCGACACGAGGTCTGCGCTCAGTTCGAGCGCGCCAGCGGCCTTCTGCCCCCAGCGGCCGTCGGGGGCGGGGAACGCCGCGCTGTCGAACTCGCCGTCGAGCGCGCCGACCGCGCTCGTCACGGCGTCGAGGTAGTGTTCGCGGTTGAACCGGCCGTCGCCCGTCTCCGGCGTCGCGTCCGTCGGCTTGAATCGACCGACGAACCCGGTGGTGGCGGACGCGGCATCCGCGAGGTCCGCGACGCCGTCGCCGTCGCCGAGGACGACTGCGCCCGCACCCGCGCCGGCGGTCTGCTCGGCGCTCGTCCCCGCGGCCGCCGTGAGCACGTCCGCTCCCACGACCAGCGCGGTGCTCGCGCGACCCGCCTCGATGGCGTCCCGCGCGGCGAGAACGGCGTCCGTCGCCGCTCGCGCGCTTCCCTGGAAGTCACCGACGCGCGCGTCCTCGCTCGCGCCGACGCCGAACGCGACGTGCGGCGCGACGCCGCGCTCGTCGAAGTCGTCGCTCGTCGTCGCCGCGTACACGAGGTCGGGCGTGTCCGCGTCGGCGTGCGCGAGCGCGGTCTTCCCGGCCTTCACGGCGAGCGTGGTCACGTTCTCGTCGTGTGCGGGGACCGCTGTCTCGCCGCCGCCGGCGTATCCACCGTGCTGTTCAGCTATCGACGACCGCTCGATGCGGTAGAGGGGTACGTACGACCCGTACCCGCGTATCGACACCATGGTTACCAATGTATGCTATTTCTCGCCTATTAAATACCAGCGTTCACCCCACCCGGGTCGCTGCCGTACGGCGATAGTCGCCGTCCGGGCGTAGATTTACGGCACGGGTCCGCGTGGGGTCGGCCATGACGTTCCCCGACCGCCTCGATGCATATCACTTCTACGAGGAGAACTGGACCGACTACGACGAACTCGTCGACTCGTTCGAATGGCAAATTCCCGAGGATTTCAACATGGCGTACTACGTCTGCGACCGCTGGGTGGACGGCGAAGACCGGGTCGCGTTGCGCGCGAGCGAGGCGGACGGGCGCGAGCGCACGTTCACGTACGAGGAGTTGCAGGCGGCGGCGAACCGACTCGCGAACTACCTCCGCGCGAGCGGCGTCGAACGCGGCGACCGCGTCGGCGTGAACGTCCCGCAGAAACCCGAAACCGTCGTCGCGCACGTCGCCGCGTGGAAACTCGGCGCGGTATCGGTGCCGCTCAGCACGCTCTTCGGTACTGACGGCCTCTCCTATCGGCTGGACGACGCGGACGCTGTGGCGTGCGTCGTGGACGAGTCGAACGTCGAGACGCTCCGGAGCGTGCGCGACGACCTCGACTCGCTCGAGGCGGTGCTCACGGTGGACGTCGAAGAACCCGAAACGGGCGAGGTCGACCTCTGGGACGCCATCGCGGACGAACCGCCGTCGTTCGAGACGGTGGAGACGAGCGCCGAGGACGACGGCATCATCATCTACACGTCGGGGACGACGGGGAACCCGAAGGGCGTCCTGCACGCACATCGAATGCTCCTCGGACACCTCCCGCTCTTCCTCACGTCGTACTGTAACCTCGAACTCGAAAACGAGGTGGCGTGGACGCCCTCAGAGTGGGCGTGGGTGGCGTCGCTGTTCGACATCGTGTTCCCCGGGCTCTACTACGGCCAGGAGGTCGTCGCGTACGAGGGCGGGCCGTTCGACCCCGCCGCGGCGCTCTCCGTCATCGAGGACTATGGAGTGACGCTCCTGTTCGCGCCGCCGACCGCGCTCCGGATGTTGATGAACGAGGGCGCGGACGGGTACGACGCGAGCACCGTTCGTGTCGTGACCGGCGGCGGCGAGTCGCTCGGCGAGAGCCTCGTCGAGTGGGCGGCGGAGGCGTTCGACGGCGCGACCGTCCACGAGGCCTACGGGCAGACCGAGGCGAACCTCCTCGTCGGCGACTGCACCGCGCTCTCCGAGTTCCGCGAGGGGAAGATGGGGCTCGCCGGGCCCGGTCACGAGGTCACCATCGTCGACCCGGACACCGCGGAACCGCTCTCCGAACCGGACGACGTGGGCGAGATCGCGGTGCGCTACGAAGGCGACCCGGTGTGCTTCAAGGAGTACCTGAACAAGCCCGAGAAGACCGAGCGAAAGGTGCGAAACGGCTGGCTGTTGACGGAGGACCTGGGGACGCGCGACGCGGACGGCTACTTCGCGTTCCAGGCGCGGACGGACGACGTCATCATCTCCGCGGGCTACCGCATCGGCCCCGAGGAAATCGAGGAGTCGCTCATCGGCCACCCCGCGGTCGCGGACGCCGCCGTCGTCGGCGTACCGGACGACGAACGTGGCGAGGTCCCGAAAGCCGTCATCATTCTCCGGGAGGGCTACACGGGCGACGACGACCTCCGCGCCGAGTTACGGGAGTACGTGAAAGACCGGCTCGCGAAGTACGAGTACCCGCGCGAGATAGAGTTCCGCGAGGAGTTGCCGACGACGACGACCGGGAAGGTCCGGCGGGCGGATTTACGTTAGTCCTCCCAGTTGTGGAGCGCGTCGAGCAGGACGTCCCGGACGTCCTCCTTCTCGACGGGCCGGGGGTTGCAGCGCAGGAGGCGTTCCTGGGTGTCGACTGTCTGCTGTGCGAGCCAATCCACGTCGTCTTCGGTGATGCCGGCGAGTTCGTTCAACCCACTTGGAAGGACGTTCAGGTCCTTCTGTAGCTGGATGTACTCGGCCTTGAGCGCGTCCGCGGCGGCGTGGTCGGTCATTTCTTTCGTACTGATACCGAACATCTCGGCGACGTTCGCGAACCGTCCGGGGTCGCTCGCGGAGTTGTAGTCGATGGTGCTCGCGGGCGTGAGCGCCGCGATGGTCTCGCCGTGGGCGGTGTGGTACTTGTTCCCGACGGGGTACGCGATGGCGTGCGCGAGGTTCGCGCCCGCGGTGAGACCCGCGATCGCGCCGAACAGCGCGCCCTGGAGCATGTTCGAGCGCGCTTCCAGGTCGTCGCCGTTGTGGACGGCGGTCCGAACATTGGAAGAGAGGAGGTCGATTGCCTTCTCCGAGAACATCTCCGTCAGGGGCGTGCGGCCCGCGTAGACGGGGCGCTCCGTGGGGTCCTGTGCACGCATCAGGGAGTCGAACTCGTGCGTCGTGTACCCCTCGATGGCGTGGCCCAATGCGTCCATCGCCGTCTTCGCGGTGAGATCCGGTGGGAGCGTCGTCGTGAACGTCGGATCGAGGACGGCGGCGTCCGCGCGGACCTTGTTGTCCGAGATGCCCTCCTTGATGTTCTTCTCCTCGACGGAGAGGATGGCGACTGGCGAGATTTCGGAACCGGTGCCCGCCGTCGTCGGCATGAGCACGAGCGGCGCGCCGGTGTCGACGATGGCCTTCCCCCCGCCGGTCGGTTCCGCGATGTAGTCGAGGGGTTCGCCGCCGTTCGCGATGACCGTGCGCGCTATTTTGGCGATGTCCATGTTACTCCCGCCGCCCAATCCGACGTAGAAATCGTAGCCATCGTCGCCCGCGTTCTCGCGCACGAAGTCGATGCAGTCGTCCGCCACCTGCACCGTAGGTTCGGGCTCGCAGTCCGCGTAGACGTCCACCGAAAAGCCGTCGTCCTCCAGGTGGTCGACCACCCGGTCGACGTGCCCCAGCGATTCGAGGTTCTCGTCCGTCACCAGCAGGCCGCGCGCGTCCCCGTCCGCACCGAGCGACGAGAGCTGATGGCCGAGCTCCCGCACCGAATCGCGCCCGAACCGTATCTGGGGCATCTGGATGTGCCAGACGCTCTCCGGGAGGAGGTCGTGCGCGTCCGCCGAAACGGAGCGTTCGTAGCCCATCTACGCCCACCCCCCGAGTACGTGAGAACAGTCCCGCCCTGTGCCGCGACGAGTGTTGGCATCACTCATGCAAGAGCGTGCGTAACGGACGAAGATAGTAGTTCGCCTCCCCGCGAAAACCGGAGGGCTACTCGATGGGCCGGAACTTCGCGCCGTACCGCGGGACGCCCTCCTGCGTGTAGATCTTCCGAATCACGGCTTCCACGCGGTCGCCGCGCTCGACCTCTCCTGGTTCGCAGTCGCAGAGCATCGCCGGGAGGCGTGCGCCCTCGTCCAGTTCGACGATGCCGGTGGCGAACGCGCCTTCACGGTCCTGGTAGGCCGCGAACTCTGGCGGCGCGCCGCCGGAGATGACCGTGACGGCCTGCATCGTGCCCGTGCCCGCGGGTTCGACCTCCGCGTAGCCCGCGTCCGAGTTACACTCCGCGCAGACGCCCTCCGCGGGGAAGTTCATCGCGCCGCAGGCCTCGCACTCGCCGAGCACGAGCCGGTAGCGCGCATCCGAGTTGAGCCACCAGGTCGGGAGGCTGACGTAGGCTCCCATCAGGCGTCACCCCCGATGTGGCCGCGCTTGCGAGCGTACGCCGGATACCCGATTTCCACCGTCTCGCGCTCCGCAGGAACGGAGAGCGCGCCCGACACCCGCACCGCGTCGGCGCTCCCGCCCGCGTACCCGACGACCGCGACGTCCGACTCGCCCGCGTCCCACGCGGCGAGCAATCCGAAGAGCGGGCCGGCGGTGCCCGTGTCCCCGAGGTCGTTCGCGCGCTCGTACACGTCCGGCGACCCCGCGACCGCCCGCGCGCCCCGGTAGGGGAGGCTGGCGTCCGGCGCGGTCGGCGCGAGCGCGTCCACCTCGCCGAACTCCGAAACCGCTTCGGAGAGCGCGGTCCGGTAGGCGTCGCGCTCGTACTCCGTCGCGCCGTACGTCTCCACGTTTTCGGTACCTCTCGTCCGATACCGGACTCCGGGGCGGTCCTCCGAATAGGTCGAAACATCCGCGAGTTCCGCATCCCCGTCGGGTGCGGTGACGAACGCCACCGCGCCCGCGCCCGCCGCGTGGTCGATTCCTTCAGTCGGGTCGCCGAACGGGCTGTCCGCCGCGACCGCGAGCGCCGGGCCGTCCGCGCGCGCCGCGTCCAGCAGCGCTCGCACGCCGTCCCGCGTCGACTGCGTGTGCGCGACGACCTCCGTACTCCGAGAGAGGCCGAGGAGTTCCGCGACAGTAGATGCCAAATCGCCCTCGGCGAGGGGCGGCGTCGTGGTCGCCACCGCGAACAGCGAGAGGTCGTCGCGGTCGTAGGCACTCGATTCGAGCGCGTCCGATGCGGCGGCGTGCGCCATCGTCACCGCGTCCTCGTCGGCGTCCGCGACGGCTTTGCTGTCGACGCCGCGCGCGCTCACGCTCGTCAGCGCCTCGTGGAGTTCGCTCGCCGGAATCCGTGCGCGGGGCGTGTAGACGCCCGCGGATTCGAGCGCGTTCACGCCCATCCCTCCTCGAAGACGTGCACCGCGACGGCGCCACCGCTCCCGCCGACGTTGTGCGTCAGTCCGCGCGAGAGGCCCGAGACCTGTCGGTCGCCCGCCTCGCCGCGGAGTTGCTTGAACACCTCAACTATCTGGCCGCCTCCGGTCGCGCCGATTGGGTGGCCCTTCGACTTCAGGCCACCGGAGAGGTTGACCGGGCGTTCGCCGTCGGGTTCGGTCGCGCCGGACTCGATGTAGGGGCCTGCTTCGCCCTTCTCGCAGAATCCGAGGTCCTCGTACGCGACGAGTTCCGCGATGCTGAAGCAGTCGTGGACCTCCGCGAAGTCGATATCCTCGGGCCCCACGTCCGCTTCGCCGTACGCTTGTTCGGCGGCCTTCTCGGTCGCCGGAATCCCCGTCAGGGTCGGGCGCTGGAACAGCCCGACTTTGCCGCTCGCCTGACCGGCACCCGCGACGCGAATCGGCGTGTCAGTCAGCGCTTCCGCGGCCTCCCGCGACGCGACGAGCACCGCGCTCGCGCCGTCGGAGGTCGGACAGCAGTCGTAGAGATTGAGAGGGTCCGCCACCGCCGGCGCGTTCATCGCGTCGTCGAGCGAGCACTCGAACTGCAACTGGGCGTGCGGGTTCTTCGCGCCGTTCGCGTGATTCTTCACCGCGACCCGCGAGAGGTGCTCGCGCTTCGTCCCGAACTCGGCCATGTGCGCGTCCGCCATCTGCGCGTACACGCCCGAGAACGTCGTCCCGGCCATGCGCTCCCACTCGGTTTCGCCGGAGACGCCGAGCCACTCGCCCGTTTTGTCGCTCGACACGTCGTTCATCACTTCGAACCCGCCCGCGAGCGCGACGTCCGCGACGCCCGCGCGCACGGCGAGGACGGCCTGACGCATCGCGGTTCCGCTCGCCGCACACGCGTTCTCCACGCGGGTACACGGCGTTCCCGCCAAGCCGGCGAACTCGGTCACCGCGGGCCCCGGCAGTCCCAGTTGGCGGCCACCGACGCCGAGCGTCCCGACGTACGCCTCGTCTATCTCGTCCGGTCCCAACTCCCCGTCGACGGAGGCGAGCGCGCCGTCTACGGCCTCCTTGAACAGGGAACGATAGGACTCGCGCGGAAACGACCCGTAGTCGGTCTGGGCCGCGCCCACGACGTATGCCTCCTGCATGTGCGAGTCGTTTCCCACGCGCGCCCTAAACGGTTCCCAATCCGGCAGCGGAGACGGGTCCTCCCGTCAGACCAACCGTTCCGCCACGTCGTCCATCGCTTCGTCCGCTCTCGAAACGTCGTCGGTCAGGCTGAGGAAGCCGTGCGCCATCGAGGGATAGTGGCGGTGGTCGACGGGGGTGTCCGCGTCCGCGAGCGCGTCGGCGTACGCCGCGCCCTCGTCGCGGAGTGGGTCGTGGCCCGCGGTCACCACCGTCGCGTCCGGGAGGTCCGACAGGTCGGGCGCGCGAAGGACGCTCGCGTACGGGTTCGCGCCGTCCACCGGACTCCGCAGATACTGGTCCCAGAACCACGCCATGTCGTCGCGCGTGAGGAGCGGGCCGTCGGCGTTCTCAGAGTAGGACTCGGTGTCGAGCGAGTGGTCGATGATGGGGTAGAGGAGCGCCTGCCGGTCGATTTCCGGGCCGTTCTCGTCGCGGGCGCGGAGGGCAACGGCGGCGGCGAGGTTGCCGCCCGCGCTCGTTCCCGCCACCGCGAGTTCCCCGCTACCGCCGAACGATGCGGCGTTCTCCGCCACCCACGACAGCGCGGCGTACGCGTCGTCGAGCGGCGCGGGAAACGGATGCTCCGGCGCGAGTCGGTAGTCCACCGAAACGACCGCCATTCCCGTTCTCGCGGCGAGTTCGCGGCAGATGTCGCCCGCGGAGTCGAGCGTCCCCAGCGTCCACCCGCCGCCGTGGTAGAAGACGAGGACGGGCGCGGGCGGGTCGGCGTCGCGGTAGACCCGCACGGAAATTTCGCCACGCGGCCCGGAGAGCGCGAGGTCGCGGACGAAGTCGACGGGGCGCTGGTCGTCGCTCGTGAACACGTCGTCCTCGATGCGCCGCGCGGCGGGGACGGAGAGCGCGTGCCACTCGGGCACCCCGGTGGCCTCGATGTCCCGCACGACCGCGGCGAGTTCGGAGTCGAGTTCGGTCACGACTCGTCCGACGGACGGGGCGGCCTAATACACACCGGGGACGAGCCGGTAGGGGACGCGTTCGACGTACTCCTCGTAGCCGTCGAGTTCGCGGCGGAGCGCGGCCTCCTCGATGTGAATGCGGTAGCCGTAGGCCGCGCCGCCCGCGACGACCGCCACGACGAGCGCGGGCCACGTGCCGAACGCGACGCCAGCGCCGACGAGCGTCGCGAGGCTACCCGTGTAGGTCGGATGACGGACGACGGCGTAGGGGCCGGTGTCGACGACGCCCTGCTCGTCGGTCACCGTGACCGACCGCGAGAACGCCGCGCCGAGGACGCGGACGCTGTACCAGCGGAGTGCGACGCCGCCGACCATCACTACGACCCCTGCGAGGAAGGCGGGAACGGCGAGTGCGCTCCACGTCGCCCACTCGGGAGACCGGACGGCGAGCCAGACGCCCGCGGCGACGGTGACGGCGACGGCGGCGTAGATACCGTACTCGGACTTGGCGTCGAGGTCGGGGCCGTCGTCCTCGCGGTCGAGAGTGCCCACGAACTCGGGGACCATCCAGATCGCGAACGCCGCGGCGAAAACGTAGACGTAGGGGCTGCGGAACCCGGGAACCATACCCAGGGTTGTTTCGTGAACCCCCGTAAGCGTTCTCAGTCGAGCAGTTGGGGTTTCCCGACCGGCAGACTCCCGAAGAGGACGTAGTGGACCGCCGTCGCGGCGGCGAACAGTGCGACGAAAACCGTGAGCGCGCGTTTGACGTTCACGACCCCACAGAGGGACGCCAACACCTTAGGGTGTCCGTCGATGCACTGAATTGCACACTCATATCAACGACCGCACCTTGAGCGCCACTAATGGCAGATTCAGGGCTGGAACGGAACCTGACTTCGATACACAGCATCGCGGTCATCGTCGGAACGATGATCGGCGCGGGTATCTTCGTCGTCACCGGCGAAGCCGCGTCGATACTGGGGCCGGCGGTCCCGCTCGGCTTCCTCGTCGGCGTCCCGGTCGTCCTCGCGACCGCCGTCGTCTACGCCGTCTACATGAGCGGACCGCTCGGCGACCACCCCGGCGGCGCGTACATGCACATCTCGCGTACGTGGAACTCCACGCTCGTCGGCTACGTCTTCATCTGGCTGAAGACGGTGGCGTTCATCGGCGCGCAAGCCGTGTTCGCGACCGGGTTCGGGAACGCGATGGGCTACTGGCCCGCCTTCGACTTCCTCTCCGCGACCACGTGGGCGGTCGTCTTCCTCACCGCGTTCTACCTCGTCCACCTCGTCGGCGTGGACGTCTTCGGGCGCACGCAGGCCGCGATGACCGGCCTGCTCGTCGCCATCCTCCTCCTGCTCGGCGTCCCCGGCGTGCTCTACGTCGACCCCGGGAACTTCACGCCATTGTTCCCCGCGGAGAAGTTCGGCGGCGGGTTCGTTGCTCCCTTCGTCGCCGGGACGAGCGCCATCTTCTTCTCCTACATCGGATTCGAGTCGCTCGCACAGACCGCGGGCGAAACCGAGAACCCCCGCGAAACGCTCCCGAAGGTGTTCGCCGGGAGTGTGCTGTTCGTCGGCGCGCTCTACCTCCTCGTCAGCGTCGTCGTCCTCGGCGTCCTCCCGTGGCGGGACGTCGCGGGGTCCGGCACGCCGCTGACCGACGCCGCCGCGGTATACTTCCCCGTCGGCACCGCGGGCATCGTCGCCGTCGGCAGCATCCTCGCGTACGCCACCACCGCGAACTCGGGGTACGTCGCGCCCTCCCGCATCCTCTACAGTCTCGGCCGCGACGGACTGGTTCCCGACTTCCTCACGCACGTCAACGACCGCTTCGGCACGCCCGACGTCGGCCTCACCATCACGTGGGCCATCTCGACGGCGCTCGTCGCCACCTCCACGTTCAGTTACGCGCTGAACGTCGCGCTCGCCGCCCTCGTCCTGATGTACCTCGCGCACTCGCTCTCCGCCGTCGCGCTCCCCCACGTCAACCCCGACCTCTACGAGGAGAGCGACATCCAACTCACCCCGGTCGCGCTCGGCGTCATCGGCCTGTTCAGCGCGGCCGCGATGGCCGTGTTCGCGTGGCAGACGCTCTCGTTCTCGTCGCTCGGCCACGCGTTCGACCTGCTCGCCGCCGGCCGCGTCGGTGACGCCCTCCTCGCGAACAACGTCCTCCTGCTCGCCGTCTGGCTTGCGCTCGGCCTCCTCGTGTACGCCGTCTCCCGTGCGCGCAGCGACGACCGCATCCCGGACTCGCTCCCGCTCTCCTTCCTCACCGAATGACAAACAACTACGACGACGCCGGTCCAAGCACGCCCATGGACACGACACGGGACGCCGCGCGAGAACGCGACGACGCGGACCCACTCACCGACTTCCGTGAGCGCTTCGACGTCGCCGACGACTACTACGTCGACGGGAACTCGCTCGGCCCGCTCTCGGAGGACGCGGAACGCGCACTCGACCGCGTGGTGGAGGAGTGGCGGACGCTCGGCATCCGCGGGTGGACGGACGGCGACCCGCCGTGGTTCGGGTTCGGCGAGCACCTCGGGGACCGACTCGCCCCGCTCGTCGGCGCGCGCGAGGACGAGGTGGTCGCCGCGAACAGCACCACCGTCAACATCCACACCCTCGTCGGCACGCTCCTCAACGGCCTCGAAGAGCCGCTCGTGCTGGTGGACGAACTCAACTTCCCCACCGACACGTACGCGGTGCGCGCCCAGTTGCGAAATCGCGGGTTCGACCCGGACGACCACACCGTCGTCGTGGAGAGCCGGGACGGCCGCACAATCGACGAAGCCGATATAGAGGACGCCCTCACGGACGACGTGGACCTCGTCTTCCTCCCGTCGGTACTCTACCGGAGCGGCCAGCTCCTCGACCTCGAACGAGTGACAGAAGCGGCGCACGCCCGCGACGCGTACGTCGGGTTCGACCTCGCGCACTCCGTCGGCGTCGTCCCCCACGACCTCCACGAAATCGGCGCGGACTTCGCCGTCTGGTGTAGCTACAAGTACCTGAACGCGGGCCCGGGCGCCATCGCGGGCCTCTACGTCCACGAGCGCCACCACGACCGGACGCCAGCGCTCGCCGGGTGGTGGGGTCACGAGAAGGACACGCAGTTCGAGATGCGGGAGACGTACACGCCCGCGCACACCGCCGGCGCGTGGCAGATAGGGACCGTCCCGATGCTCGCTGCCGCACCCCTCGACGGCAGTCTCGACGTCGTCCACGAGGCCGGAATCGACACCATACGCGAGAAATCGCTCGCGCTCACGGACTACCTCATCGAACTCGTGGACGAACGCCTCGGCGACGACTTCTCGGTTGGCACACCGCGCGACCCCGAACGCCGCGGCGGCCACGTCGCCGTCGAACACCCCGAGGCGTACCGCATCACCGAAGCGATGAAAGAACGCGGCGTCGTCGGCGACTTCCGCCCGCCGAACGTCTTCAGGGTCTGTCCAGCACCCCTCTACATGGGGTTCGAGGACGTCTACGACGTCGTCGAGGAGTTACGCGTCGTCGCGGAGACGGAAGCGTACCTCGAGATTCCGGAACCCTCCGGCGGAGTTACGTAGGTCTAAGTCCCTCCCACCGCGAGGGCGCGTATGGAGCAGTTCGACCTCACCGGACAGACTGCAGTAGTGACCGGCGGTACGCGCGGTATCGGCCGCGCAATCGCGGAGACGCTCGCCGACGCGGGTGCGAACGTCGTCCCGACGTCGCGGAGCGAGGAGTCCGTTGAGGCCGCCGCAGAGTCGATACGGGAGCGCGGCGTCGACTCGTTGGCGGTGCCGACGGACGTCACCGAGGAAGCCGACATCGAACACCTGTTCTCGGAGACCGTCGCCGAGTTCGGCGGCGTCGACGTCGTGGTGAACAACGCTGGCGTCAACCCGGACGGCGCGCTCGGCCAACCCGAAGACGTCGACGCCGACGACTTCGACTTCGTGACCGACGTGAACCTCCGCGGCGCGTTCCTCTGCGCGAAACACTCGGGCGAGCACCTGAAAGCGTCCGAGGGGTCGCTTATCAACGTCGCGAGCGTCGGCGGCGTGGTCGGACTGCCGCGCCAGCACCCCTACGTCGGGTCGAAGCACGGCCTCGTGGGTATCACGAAGTCGATGGCGCTCGACTGGGCGCCCGACGTGCGCGTGAACGCCATCGTCCCCGGGTACGTCAGCACCGACCTCACCGAGGACCTGGAGAGTAACGAACGCTACCGAAAATCCATCGAACGCCGCACCCCCCTGGAGCGGTTCGCGGAACCCGAAGAACTGGGCGGGCCGGCGGTGTTCCTCGCGAGCGACGCCGCCTCGTACGTCACCGGGAGCGTGCTGTCCGTGGACGGTGGGTGGACCGCGCGCTGAGGGCGATACTGTCGTCGATAGGCGCAAGGCGTGCCACTGTACAACACACTTATTGCTGACAAACCACCCAGTATCGGGTGAGACCGGGCGACGGCGCGCGCCCACACACCTCCGCGTCGCATCCATGACGACAGACCTGACACTCCGTCCGTTCTTTTGGCGGGCGACACGGCTCTTCCCGGAGAAACGCATCGTCTCGCGAACCCACGACGGCCGGTTCGAGTACACCTACGGCGAGTTCGGCGAGCGCGTCCGCCGACTCGCGGGCGCGCTCTCCGAATTGGGCGTCGACGCCGGCGACCGCGTGGGGACGCTCGGCTGGAACCACTATCGACACTTCGAAGCGTACTACGCCGCGCCCCTGATGGGCGCGCAACTCCACACGGTCAACCTCCTCCTGCACGACGACCACTTAGAACACATCGTCACCGACGCCGCGGACGACGTGTTGCTCGTGGACCCGGACGCCGTCGAAGCCGTCGAACGCCTCTGGGACTCCTTCGACTCCGTGAAGGCCGTGGTCGTGATGGACGACGAGGTCCCCGAGACGGACATCGACGACGTGTACGCCTACGAGGCCCTGCTCGACTCGGCCGACCCCGTGGAATCGTGGCCGGACGTGAGCGAGGACGCACCCGCGGGGATGTGTTATACGTCGGGGACCACCGGGAACCCGAAGGGCGTCGAGTACACGCAGAAGATGATTTACTCGCACGCGATGATGGTGATGACGCCCGCGGGCCTGAACATCTCGCAGGAGGACGTCGTGATGCCGGTCGTCCCGATGTTCCACGTGAACTCGTGGGAGTTCCCGTACGCCGTCACGATGGCCGGCGCACAGCAGGTGTACCCCGGGCCCTCGCCGGACCCCGAGGACCTCGTCTCGCTCATCGAGGACGAGGGCGTCACGCTCACCGCCGGCGTTCCCACCGTGTGGATAAACGTCCTCGACTACCTGGACGAACACGGCGGCGACATCAGCAGTCTCGAACGCATCGTCGTCGGCGGGAGCGCCGCACCGAAGGGCGTGATGGAGCGCTACGAGGAGGAGTACGACGTCCAGATAGAACACGCGTGGGGGATGACGGAGACGATGAGCATCGGCTCGGTCTCGCGTCCCAAATCCACGATGGACGTCTCGCAGAGCGAGGAGTTCGACATCCGCGCGAAACAGGGACTCCTCTCGCCCGGTCTGGAGATGCGCGTGGTGAACGACGACGGCGAGGAGGTGCCGTGGGACGGCCAATCGCCGGGCGAACTGCTCGTTCGCGGCCCCACCGTCGTCGACGAGTACTACAACCGTCCCGAAGCGAACGAAGAGGAGTTCGTGGACGGCTGGCTGAAGACGGGAGACATCGTGGTCGTGGACGAGGACGGCTACCTCGAAATCGTCGACCGGTCGAAGGACGTGATCAAGTCGGGCGGCGAGTGGATCTCGAGCATCGACCTCGAGAACCAAATCATGGCGCACGAGGACGTGGTGGAAGCCGCGGTCATCAGCGTCCCCCACGAGAAGTGGCAGGAACGGCCGTTCGCGTGCGTCGTCCGGCGGAACGGGAGCGACCTGTCCGTCGAGGAGTTGCGGGCGTTCCTCGAAGACGAGTTCCCGTCGTGGTGGCTGCCCGACGACGTGGTGTTCATCGACGAGGTACCGAAGACGGCGACCGGAAAGTTCGACAAGAAAGTCCTCAGAGACCGCTTCGAGGACCCCGACCTCCCGTACACGCCGGGCGAATAGTCGTACTCAGACGAGTTCTCCGACGTCTTCGGGGGTCGCGTCGTACAGGCCGCCGTGGAAACAGAGCACGGTCTCGTAGTCGTACTCCGCGAGGTGAGTGACGGAGTCGTGGGCGGTTTCGAGGTCGGGCGTCACGTCCTCGCGCGGGCCGCGTAGTTCGTCGCCGCCGGTGAGCGCGTCTCCCGCGAGCAACAGGTCCGCGTCGGGAAGGAAGAGGGAGACGTGACCGGGCGTGTGCCCCGGCGTCTCCACGACTTCGACGGTGCCGGCGTTCGTCTCGAACGTCACGCCCTCCACGAACTCGATGTCGACGCGCACGGGCGGATAGCGTTCGCCTTCGCCCTTCACGGTGTCCGCCCGGCCGTCGATGGCGGGCGCGTCCCCGACGCTCGCGGCGGTCAACGCATCGCTCTCGGCGACGAGTTCCGCTCCCGCGCCCGCGTGGTCGCCGTCCTGATGCGTGAACACCACCAGCGACACGTCGGCGAGGTCGTGACCGATCTCCGCGAGCGCCTCGCGCACGTCGTCGGCCTGACTCGGAACGCCGGTGTCCACGAGCACGACGCCGTGGTCGGCTTCGATGGCGGCCGCGTGGAACACCCGGGTCTCCCCGCCGTACTCGATCTCGAGTTCGAGGTCGTAGACGCCCTCTGAGATTTCACTGACCATACAGGTGACACGAACCCCACCGACCTAAACGTCCGGGGAGGCGGCGACGCTCGTCTACTCCTCGCCCTCTTCGAAGTCGAGCGCGGCGGAGTTGATGCAGTAGCGCTTCCCGGTGGGGTTCGGGCCGTCGTCGAACACGTGGCCGAGGTGGCCGTGGCACTCCGCACACCGGACCTCGATGCGGTGCATGCCGTGGCTATCGTCGTCGCGGAACTCGACACTTCCCTCGAGAGCGTCGTAGAAACTCGGCCACCCCGACCCTTCCTCGTCGAACTTCGTCTCCGACGTGAACAGTTCGTTCCCGCAGCCCGCACAGACGTACATCCCCTCGTCGTCCTTCCCGATGAACTCGCCCGTGAATTTGCGTTCTGTCCCCGCTTGGCGGAGGATGCGGTACTCCTCGTCGGTGAGTTCCGAGCGCCACTCGGACTCTGACTTCTCGACCATACAGAACAAACGGCCGCGACCGACAAGAAGCCCTCGTCCGTCGGTGTTTTCGCCCCCGCGGTCGAACGACGCGTATGGAACTCGTTTGCGACGCCTGCGGCAACCGATACGCGGACAGAACACACTGCGAGTGCGGGGAGACGCTCTGGTATCCCCTCGGCGAAACCCGCCTCGTCGACGACCCGACGAACGTCTGGTCGTTCGCCGACGCCCTCCCCGCGGACTCTCCGACCGGTCTCGAAACCGCCGCCGGAGGGACGCCGCTCGTGCGCGCACCCCGCCTCGACGGCTACGCCGGCCTCCGACTCTGGGTGAAAGACGAATCCGAAAACCCGACCGGGAGCTTCAAAGACCGCGGAACGGCCGTCGCGACCGCCGCCCTCCGCGCGCGCGGCGAGGACGCCATCGGCACCGTCAGCCACGGGAACATGGCGATGAGCACCGCCGCGCACGCCGCCAGCACCGGCATGGACTGCGTGGTACTGGTCCCCGACGACATCCCCGAAGAACGCCTCGGGCACGTCGCTCGCTACGACCCCGACGTGTACGCCGTTTCGGGGGAGTACGGGCGACTCTACGAGGATTCCTTCTCGCTGCCACTGTCGTTCGTGAACTCCGACTCGCCGCTCCGCGTCGAAGGTCAGAAGACCACCGTTCTCGAACTGCTCTCCCAGTTCGACGGCACGCCCGACGCGATCGTTCTCCCCGTCTCCTCCGGCGGGCACGCGAGCGGCGCGTGGAAAGCCGTCCGCGAACTCCGCGCCGCCGGCGAACTCGACAACGTCCCCCTCTACTTCGTTCAGGCCGCCGCGTGCGACCCCATCGCGCGCGCCTACCGCGCGGGCGAGGATGCAGTCACACCAGTCGACGGCGGGGAGACCGTCGCGTACTCCATCGCGAACGCCGACCCGCCGAGCGGAAACAGAGTGTTGCGCGCCGCCCGCGACACCGACGGTGCCGTCCTCTCCGTCTCGGACGAGGACATCCTCGCCGCACAGCGCGCGCTCGCAGACCGCGCCGGACTCGCCGTGGAGGCCGCGAGCGCGACCACGTTGGCCGCCGCTGAAGCGCTCTCCGCGGACGGCGAACTCGACGAAGGCGACGACGTCGTTCTCGTCGCCACCGGCACCGGCTTCCGCGAATCACCGCCGACGCCCGAAGAAATAGCGTACGTCACCCGCGAGGAGTTGTCCGGCCTGCTCAGTCCCTGAACGCGACCGCCTGCGCCGACTCCTCCCGGACTCGCACGCCCTTCTCCGCGAGGTGGCGGGTGCGGCGGCGCGCGTGGTCTTCCTCTTCGGTGCCCTGTGTCGCGAGCACGTAGACGAGCGCCCGGCCAGCGGGCCGCATCGTCCGTCCCGCACGCTGTGCGCCCTGCCGCCGCGACCCGCCGAGGCCGGACGCGACGATGGCGAGTTCCGCCGCCGGCAGGTCGATTCCCTCGTCGCCGACGCGGGAGACGATGAGCGCCTCGCGCTCTCCCGACCGGAACTGGTCGAACAACCGCTCTCTCCGAGGGTGCGGGGTCTCCCCGCTCACGAACGGAATCCCGAGTTCCTCCGCGAGTTCGTCGCCCTGGTCCAGGTAGTCCGCGAAGATGAGGGCTTTCGCGTTCGGATGCGCCGCGAGCAGGTGTCTGATTTCCGCGACCTTCGCGGGGTTCGACGCCGCGCGCTTGCGGCGTTCATGGCCCTCCGCGTCCGCCCACTCGTACCGGGCGTCGTCGGACTCCCACGGCACGTACCGCAACTCGATTTCGGGTTCCTGCACGAACCCCGCGTCGAACAGCGCGTCCCAGTCCGTGCCGATGGGCGGGCCGACGAGCGTGTAGATGTCCGTCTCCCGGTCGTCCTCCCGAATCGGCGTCGCCGACAGGCCGAGGCGGTGTTTACTCTGTAATCCCGCGGCCCGACGGAACACCGGACTCGGGATGTGGTGGGCTTCGTCCATCACGATGAGCCCCCACGACCGCGAGTCGAACAACTGGCGGTGGCGGTCCATCCCCGCCGTCTGGTAGGTGGCGATGGTCACCGACCGCAACTCCTTCCGGCCGCCGTGATACTCGCCGATCTGCTCCGGCGCGAGCGTCGTGTGGTCCAGCAGATTGTCGTGCCACTGCGACGCGAGTTCGCGCGAGGGCACGAGAATCAGCGTCTCCCCGCCGACGGCTTCCATGATGCCGATGCCGGCGACGGTCTTCCCGCTGCCCGGCGGACCGACGAGGACGCCGGAGCCCTGGTCTTCGAAGCGCGCCACCCAGTCGGCCTGATAGTCGCGCAACTCGAAGTCGTAGTCGAAGTCGAGCGGCGCGCCGCCCTCCAACTCGCGTTCGTCGCGCACCGGATAGCCGGCCTCGTAGAGGATTCGTTTGATTTCCGCGACCTTCTCCGAGTTCACCCACGACGTGTCGTCGCTGATGGGCGCGCGCAAGTGCGTGTCGTCGAGTTTCTGGCGGGCGACGTTCCCCATCGCGTCGTCCGACCGCGCCTCCAGCACGGTGTACCCCTCCTCGTGCGTGCGCAGGACGAACTGGTGTGCGCGCCGCCACTCGCCCTCCACGAACTCCTCGATAGCGTCGGGGCGACGGTTCGTCACCGCGCGAATCGCGTCCAACAGGTCGTCGAGGCGCTCGTATGGCGCGCTCCACACGTCCTCCTTCCGGATCCGATACCGGTACGCGCCGTCACGGGTCGTGTCTGTGAGGTGGGCGAACTGGCTGAGGCGGGCGCGCGTGAACTGTGACGGCTGGTCCACGACGATTTCGCGGTTGTCGTCGAACACCACCACGCGCTCGCGGTCGGCGGTCGCCGCGTAATCGGAGGGATAGTAGACGACGGGGTCGTTCGAAACGTCCCGGCGTTCGACGCCCTCACCGACGAGCGCATCGAGCGCGTCGCTCGCGTCCGCCTGCGAGAACCCGGGGACGTCCGTCGCCGTCACGACCGGACTTCCCGCGGCTTCGAGCGCGTCGTAGAACGCCGAGAGCGAGAACTCCTCTTCTTCGGTCACTACCGGGAGAAGGAAGTCGAGAAGGAAAACGGGACCGGATTAGCCGCCGAGGTAGGCGTCCCGGATGTAGTCGTCGCCGCGGAGGTCGTCCGGGCTGCCGTCCGTCTCGAGGCGGCCGTTCTCGAGGAGGTAGATGTGGTCCGCGTGCTCCATCGCGAACGTCACGTTCTGCTCGAACAGCAGGATGGTGACGCCGTCGTCCCGTATCTCGTTCAGCGCGTCGGCGATGTCGTTCAGGATGACCGGCGCGAGGCCGAGCGTCGGTTCGTCGAGGAGGAGCAACTCGGGGTCACCCATCAGCGCGCGACCGATGGCGAGCATCTGCTGTTCGCCACCGCTCATCGTGCGCGCCGCCTGGTCCCGTCGCTCTTCCAGTCGGGGGAAGATGTCGTAGACGTACTCCAACCGGTCTTTCTCGCCGTCCTGATGGCGGTACGCGCCGAGTTGGAGGTTGTCCTCCGCGGACATGTGTCCGAACAGGTCGCGGGTCTCCGTGCAGTGAATGAGGCCGTCCGACACGAGGTCTGACGACTCCCGCTCACGCACTTCCGTCCCGCGGTAGGTGACGCTTCCCGTGTACGGTCGGAAACCGGTCGCGGCGTTCGCGAGCGTCGACTTCCCCGCACCGTTCGGGCCGATGACGCTGACGACGCTTCCTTCCTCCACGTCGAGGCTGACGCCGCGCAACGCGGCGACCTCGCCGTAGGAGACGTGAATGTCGTCCACAGAGAGTATCGTCATATCTCGTCACCTCCGAGGTAGGCTTCCTGCACTGTCTCGTCCGTCCGAATCTCCTCCGGACTTCCTTCCGCTATCTTGGAGCCGAACTGTATGACGATGGCGCGGTCGATGAGCGACAGCAGGCCGCGCATGTTGTGGTCCACGACGACGAGCGTGATACCCTCGTCGCGGAGGTCCGTCAACAGTTCGCTGAGTTCGCCGACCTCGTTACTGGACAGCCCCGCGAACGGTTCGTCCACGAGGAGGAGGTCGGGGTCCGTCGCGAGCGCGCGCCCCAGTTCGAGACGCAGGAGGCCCGCGTGCGGGAGTTCGTCCGGCGTCTGGTCCGCGCGGTCGGAGAGGCCGACGCGGTCGACGATTTCTCGCGCGCGCCGCGTCGTCTCGCCGCGCAGTCCGGACGTGGAGAACAGTTTGTCCGGCGCGAGCGCCAGCGCGACGTTGTTCAACACCGAGCGGTCGTCGAGCGGGCGGAACGACTGGAACGTGCGCGCCATCCCGCGTTTGACCATCTCGTAGGACGGTTCGCCGGTGACGTCCTCGCCGTGGTAGTAGACGGTGCCCGCGGTCGGCTTGTACGCCCCGGTGACGCAGTTGAAGGTCGTCGACTTCCCCGCGCCGTTCGGCCCGATGAAGCCGAGAATCTCGCCCTCCTCCACCACGAACGAGAGGTCGTCCACGGCGGTCAGGCCGCCGAACTCCTTGCGGAGGTTGTTGAGGACGAGCAATCCGTCGTCGGGCGCGTACTCTCCGTCACTCATCGCGATCACCTCCGAACGCGTCGCGGAACGACTCCCTGACCTGCTCTACCGGTGTCTTCCCGCCGTCCGCGGCCGCGCCGTCCGCGCCGATAGCGCGCCGTCCCTGCCGAATCCCCCAGCGGAGGAACCCGCCGGGCAGATAGAACAACAGGAGGAGCGTCACGAACGCGAACAGGAAGAGGTCGAGACTCCCGACGTCGATACCGAGACCGGGGAGCGTGGCGTGCACGTCGCTCAGCTGGTTGCGGAAGAGGCTGAGGAAGATACCGCCGACGGCCGCGCCGACGATGGTCCCCATCCCGCCGACGACGGCGGCGATGATGACTTCGATGCTCACCGTCTGCACGAGCAGTTGGCTCGGCGTCGGCTTCCCGGTCGTGTGCACGAACACCGCGCCCGCGAACCCGCCGACCGCGGCGGACAACACGAACGCGAATATCTTGAACTTCGCCGGGTTCAACCCGGACGCCGCGACGGCGTCCTCGTCCTCGCGGATGGCGGTGAACACCGCGCCCGCGTCGGACCGCGTCACCGCGAGCAGTACCACGAGTACGAGGACGAACGCCGCGAACGCGACGAAGTAGTAGACGTACGTCGCTTGCGCGAACCCGCTCGTCGGAAGTATCGGGTCGGGACTGGAGAGACCGAGTTCCCCGCCGAACACGTCGCTCTTGAAGACGAAAAAGCGCATCAAGATGATCGGCGCGACGAGCGTCACGAGCGAGAGGTACGGACCTTCGAGGCGGAGCGCCGGAATCCCGATGAGGAGGCCCGCGACCGCCGCGAGCACGATACCCGCGACGATGGCGAGCACGGGCGGCACGCCGAACCCGAGGTTCAGGAGCGCGCTCCCGTAGCCGCCGACGGCGAAGAAGAGCGCGTGTCCGAAACTAATCTGGCCGGTGTAGCCGGAGACGGCGTCCCAGCTCATCGCGAACATCCCGAAGAACAATGCGGCGATGACCGTGCGCAGCATCAGGAGGTCCTGATTGCCGCCGTAGAGGAACCCCATCCAGAACGGCGCGAGGCCGAGCAGGACGAGGCCGACGAGGCCGATCCACGTCCGCACCGAGAACTCGCGCGGGTCGATCACGGAGACGAGCGAGTTCTCGGTCATTCTGTGAACTCACGGCCGAACAGGCCTTCGGGTTTGACGAGCAGTATCAACACCAGTACCACGAGCGACGCGAGTCCCGTGAGCGACGAACTGCCGTAGGACTGCGTGAACGTCTCGAGGAAGCCGATGATGTACGCGCCGATGACGCTCCCGCGGATGGACCCGATGCCGCCCAGCACGACGATGCTGAACGACAGCACGAGCGGCGTCCGCCCCATCACTGGGTCGGCGGTCCGCAGGGACGCGAGGAACAAGCCCGCGAGCCCCGCGAACGCGCCCGCGAGGATCCACGTGTAGAGGTACATGCGGTCGCTCTCGATGCCGACGAGCGCCGCGCCCTTCGCGGTCATGCTGGTCGCGAGGATGGCCTTCCCCGTGCGCGTGTAGTTCACGACGGCGAACAGGAGGCCGATGAGCACCCACGACAGCGCGAACACGAGTACGCGGTTGACCTGAATCCCACCGAGGACGTGGAACTGGCCGGACACCAGCGACGGAACCGCGAGCGACTGCGTGCCGAACTGGACCTTCACGAGTTCCTCGATGGCGATGCTGGTGACGAGCGTCATGATCATCACCGTAATCGGGTCGTCTTCGACGTAGCGGATGACGCCCGCGTACAGGAGCGCGCTAAACGCCGCTGGGACGACGAGCGCGCCGATCGCGCCGAACCAGACGTTCAGCCCGAACGCGCTCGTCACGTAGTACGCTGCGTACGCGCCGATGGTGATACTCGCGCCGTGCGCGAGGTTCAGAACACCGCCGACGCCGAAGATGAGCGTGAATCCGATGGCGACCAGCGCGTACAGCGCGCTGATCATCACCGCGTTCACGACGACTCCAGACAGTGGTAACCCCATTTGTTAGATCCAGGGGGGCGTCTTGTAGGAGCCAGTGGCGATGTCGTCGGGGAAGATAGCGACCTGACTGCCCGACCCGCTCTTCTCCTGCCACTGGAGCCAGAGCGGCTGCACGCCGTTCTCCCCGGTCTTGTCGTACACGACGTCGTGAGGGTACTCCTCGTCCTTGCCGTAGTAGCGGATGGTGCCCGCGGTACCGGTGAACGAGGAGTCCTCGAGGCCGGAGATGATGTCGTCGGCCTTCCGGGAGTCCTGGTCTTCCGCGACCTGCGCGTACTGGTGGACGGCGTCGTACGTGATGTAGCCCGTGTAGACGGGGAACTTCTCGTAGTTCTTCTTGTACGCGTTCGCGTACGGCACCGTCTTCGAGGTGACTTCGGAGGTCGGCGTTGCGGAGTTCTGCGTGACGGCGTACCGGCACGCGCCCTTCACCGCGCTGTAGTACGAGGGCAACTGCATCGGGACGTGGATGCCGCCGAACTCGAACGGACGCTGCTGTTTCGCCCACTGGAGGATGGCCGGCGTGCCCGTGTGCGCCATCGCGACGTACGCGGCGTCCGCGCCCGAGTTCTCGATCTTGTCGTAGATGGTGGAGAAGTCCTCGGTGCTCGCGGCGTACCGCTTGACGTTCTTCACGTCGACGCCCTGGTCGCTGAGCTTGTTCTTCACGACTTCCTGCACGGGTTTGGTCCACGCGTAGTCCTCGACGAGGACGTAGACGGAGTCCCAGCCCATCTCGGAGAAGTTCTGGGACGCGAAGTCCACCATGTTCTGTCCGAGGAAGTGGGAGTTCACCGGACCGGTCCGGAAGAAGTACTTGTACTTATCGTAGTCGTCTTTGACCATCGTGGACGCTTCGGGCGTCGCCGCGCCCGTGTCCATGTGGACGGTCTCCTGTTCGGCGATGGAGTCCATGAGCGCGAGCTGGACTTCGCTCGTGAACACGCCCGCGGTGAAGTCGACGTTCTCCCCGACGGTGAGGTCCTGATACTTGTCCTTGCCGACGCCGGGTTTCTCCTTCGTGTCCTTGACGATGACTTCGACGTCGTTTCCGAGGACGCCGCCGTTTTCGTTCAGTTCGTCGCGTGCGAGTTTCGCGGAGTTCGCGATGGACGCGCCGATGGGGTTCTTCTCCGGTTCGGGTGCGAGGACGCCGATTTTGAACGTGCCGCTCGGTCCGCTGCTTCCACTACCGCCCCCGAGGCAGCCGGCCGTCGCCGTCAACCCGGCGAGACCAGTGGCCTTCAAAACGGTCCGGCGGTCCGACGCGCGGCGGAGATTGCTAACGATGTTTCGTTTCTCCCCAGATTCGCTACCAGAGCAATCCGAATTACCACTCTGGCTATCTTCGTTAACCATTGGTACGCTATCCCCTTACAGAAGGGGACACATAAATATGGGGGTGGGTAACACGGTACGACGACGGCAATACCTACAGTGCGATCGCGATGCCGTAGTTCGGCGCGGTGAGGTAATTTAGCAGCCCTATTGTCCGATTTTATCAAAAATATTTATCTTTAAACGCGTGATATAAAAAGTCGTAATGTCCGAAACGAAAGACGACACCGTCGCTGGCTACCTCAAGAACAACCCGCGCATGATCGGCGTCCTGTTCACCATCACCCTCCTGCTCGCGCAAGCCGGCGCAGTGTCCGCGGGACACGTCGCCATCAACGGCCCCTAATCCAACTGCCCGAAATCGAACGACTCCGCCCAGTGTAACGCACCGTCGTACCGAATCGGCGTCTTCTCGAACACGAAATCGACGAGCTCCGATACTGATAGGTCGTACCGCAGGCCGTTCGCGACCGGTGCGAGGTAGTACTGTGACTCGTCGCGCACCGTCGGCATCATCAGCGTCCCGACGCCGAACCCCGTCGTCAGGAACGTCCGATACGTGACGTCGACGCGGCCGTCCGACGCGTCGGTTATCTCCACGAGGTCCGGGAGGTTGTACTTCGGTTGTGCGATGGCGAGGCCGCCGTCCCCCACCGTGACGTACTGGCCGCCGGCGTAACTCTCGTCGCGCGCCACTTCGAGCGCGACTCCGAGCGGATACCCGACGTTCAACAGCCGCGCGAGCGTCAGCCCCATCGTCACCGCCGCGCCGTTCAGCACGTCGGAGAGCGTCACGATACCGCCGATTGCGCCCGCTTCGACGAGCGCGGTGCCGACCTCGTAGGACGCACACGCGTTCAAGAGGAACGCGTCCACGCCCGTCTCCGGTATCGACGCCGGGTCGAGTTTTCCGTCCGCGCACTCGATACCGTCCTCGTCGATATGCCCGATGTAGTGGAGGAAGTCGGTGTCCGTCGCCAACACCGACTGGAGTTCGTCCCGCGTGAGGTCCTCGTGCTGTCTGACCTCGAACGGGAGTTCCGCGCGCGACCCGTACACGTCGTCCACGACGTCTTGTTCGTCGTTCATCTCCGCCGCGTTACAGACGACCGTGATGGTGATGTCGTCCGCGCCGACCGTGCGGTCGAGGCGGTTCTCGTACGCGGCGAGCAGCGCCTTGCTCGCGCCGATCGGCATCCCGTCGCCCGCCCACGTCTGTTCGATGGCGGTCGACGGTTCCGGCCGGACGAACTCTGCCTGTGGCCGTCCGCCGCCGCGCACGAACTCGTCGACGGCCGCGACTTGCTGGGTCGTGTCCACGCCCCTGTCCGCCTCGGGCGTTCGAACGACGGCGAGGTCGTCCACGAGGTACGGGAGAAGTTCGACGTGTTCCGCGGTCGGCGTCACGTCCGCCGTGAGTTTCCACGCCGGACAGTACGGTTCGACCGCCTCGTAGTCCACGTCGAGGTAGGCGCGGAGGCGTTCCGGGGTCGACATCTCGTAGAGGTCCGCGAACGGCACGTCCACCACGTTGTCCAGCGCGGCCCGCTCGAACAGCGGGACGTCGTAGTACCCCTCCGTCCGCGCCGCGCAGTCGAGGACGAACACAGTCTTCAACGTGCGCGCCACCGTCGTCTCGAACCCGTCGGGCCCCGAGAGCGAGTGCGTGAAGTCACCCACCCGAATCAGCGGTCGTTCCCCCGGAACGACCTTCGCGCCGAGATAGTACGCGAGGGACGCCGCCGGATAGACGTACTCGAACGACGGCGGGAGTTCGACCGTCACCGGCGTCTCGGGGGGTTCCAGGCCGGGTGGCACGTCGAGTTCGTCCCCGAGTTTCACCCGCGGCGGGTGGCCGCGCAGCGTCGGATACGACCGGTCCGGCCCCCGCGTCTTCAACGCGTGCCCGAACGCACTCACCGCCCGCATCACGTCGACGGGGTCGTCCGTCGTCGTGATCGTCCCCGCCGGCGAGTCGTGAAACGACCGCGCGCCGACCGTCACCTCGCGTTCACCGTCGAGCGCGATGACCGTGCGGTCCGCGTCCGACCGAACCGTGAGCGGCCCCGACACCCGGAGGTAGAGTTTTATCGGGCCCGCGATGTCGAGCAGGTACTCGCCGCCGGGGAGTTCCTCGTACGCGAAGTGTTCGGTTTGCGTGACGAGTTCGCCGGAGAGCGTCTGGACGTGCACCGCGACGACGACGGGGAGCGCCACCTCGTCCGTCCGCACGGCGACAGCGGTGTCGAGCGGTATCGGGAACGCGTCGGTCGACACCGCCACCGGGTCAGGAGGTGTCGTCGTCTCCAAGCGGACGCGCGTGCGCTCTACGGGGTCGACGACCTCGATTCCGTCGTCGTCGGCGGCGACCACCGTCGCCGCCACGCCGTCCACGTCCCCCGCCCCGTCGCTCACCATACCAGCCGAATACGCGACACCGACTTCAAAAGGATGTTGTCGCCTACGCGTCGAGCGGAATCCACTCCGAGTGGATGTCGTCGGCGAGGAGCTCCCAGCGCTGTTCGACCATCCCGCCGTTCAGTCGAAGCTCCACCACGGCGTCGAACAATGGTTCGAGGAGTCGCGTGTGGTAGGCGTCCCGGGAGCGCGCCAGTCGGAAGTGCGCCATCCCGCCGAGCGTGCGGACGCGACGCGCGAGGAAGTCGACGAGCGTGAACACGGGGAACTCGTCGCCCGCGTCG